>VFQU01000009.1_pt1 | contig 593128 bp, 536 predicted proteins | sample 3512311 | NCBI WGS metagenome assembly VFQU01 (sample SAMN10412377, study PRJNA504923) | tailings metagenome | isolation source: Relicate 3 Philex TSF3 active mining site | place: Philippines: Tuba, Benguet | collected 2017-08-29 | reverse complement strand
GTATGTGTTGCATTGAGGTGAATCATACTGGAGTGACCCCTTGGGAAAAACATACAATCAACTGATCAATACTTCGGTAAAATCGAAGGATTAACCAATCCTGCCACTGGGGGGTATATATGAATTATAAGCAACTCAGCTATTTTTGGGCCGTCGCTAAGGCGGGCAGCTTGGTGAAAGCGAGCGAGCAACTAGGTGTAACCTCTCAAACACTGAGTGGGCAAATCTCCTTGCTTGAGGCAGATTTGAATGTCACCTTATTCAGACGCGTTGGACGCGGACTTGAGCTTACCGATGCTGGTCGCCTTGCATTGCCATATGCTGAACGAATCTTTGAAATTGGTAGCATGCTGGAAGAAACGCTCCAGCATCAACCGAAGAAACGCCCAAGGGTATTTACAGTTGGCATTGCAGAGTTCGTCCCCAAATCCATCGCCTATCATCTACTATCTGCAGCGATGGAGCTTGAAGACCCAATTCGTATTGTGTGTCGTGAAGACAACTTTGAGGCACTACTTTCTCAGCTTGCCATCCATAAGCTAGACATCGTCCTAGCAGACCGCCCCATGCCTAGCGAGGTCAACATCACAGGTATTAGCCATAAACTAGGAGAAAGCGGCACAGCTTTCTTTGCCACAAAAGAATTAGCCATGAAATATCCTGGCCAGTTTCCTGAGCGACTTCATCGTGCGCCTATGCTCATTATGGGTGAGGACAGCCTATTACAAAGGCAAATCATGCGCTGGCTCAATGAACAGCACATTACTCCCAACATTGTCGGAGAATTTGACGATAGCGCACTCATGAAGGCATTTGGTATTGCAGGTACAGGTTTTTTCACAGTTTCATCCGCCATAGCAGATGAAATTGAACAAGAATACGACGTCATTAAAATCGCCGAAACCAACGAATTTACCCAGCACTTCTATGCTATTTCCGTGCCAAAACGAGCCCCCCATCCCGCAGTCATCGCAGTTAATGAGTCAGCAGATCGACTTTTTCTGTTTAACTAAAACGTTCAGAAAGAATCAAGGGATGACAAAACAATTGCCACCCCTTGATTTTATGGTGGGCCTCCCCGGAGTCGAACCGGGCACCAACGGATTATGAGTAAATGCATCAGCTCTCTGTCACAGGCCTTTGCTTCGCAAAAACATACAGTTACAAATCCAAAGACTCCAACCAATACCTTTATCTCGCTTTGAGGTTGACAGTTTTTCGACTACGTTAAAGAAAATGCCTATATTTCCAATTTAGCCAAATTTCTTCGTAAACTCTTGCATAAGGGTAGAGTTCATATGATCAATGGCATTTAAAATATGTGTCAAAATTACATCATCAGTACTCACAGGAGAACCAATAGGCATATTATTTGTTACTGACTTTCTAAGATTGATCTGCAATCTTGAATAATCAGGACTCGATAAGCGTTGGCACAAAATTTTTGAATGGCTACCAATTGCTTTCACTTGACCTTGGAGACTAACACCTAAGGCTTTTTTATTGGCAGCTGTATCAATATCACAATAATAACTATTGGAATCAGTTAATAGTTTGGTATTAAGATCCAAAATAGTTTTATAACATTCCCAACATTCAGCTCTAGATGAATCTTTCTTACCAGATTTTCTACTAAAATAATATCCAACTACTGAGCCAACCAATAACAATGTTATATCTTTGAGAAACTCCCCCATTTCCACGTCCTTGTTTAGTAGTTTTATATTTTTGGTCTAATGTTCAAATTGTTATCTTCAGTTTTAATATAATCCCAAATTTCATCAACTAGACTAGGATCATCTTCTGAAATGAAGGTTAGTTTACGTCTCAGTTCTTCATATCTAATTTTATAATGGCGCACCAATCCACCAAAAGCCTCTTCAAGAAATGAAGATCCATAACCTTCTGCACCATCCAAATTAATTTCAACAATGGAGCCTTCATCCTGTATAAAGGGATAAATAAATTCATCCCTAAATTTTGTTCCATTATCTGGGCCATCCTCAGGATATCTACCATATGGCTCATCAGAAAACTCTGATGCAATATTAATGACTTTCTTGCTCATAACTCTCACCGTTTCCTTGCCAATTCGTTATTACTTCTAAAGGAACAGTCCATGCGATCAATGTTCCACCAATCCCCATTGAATGATTTCTAAGTTCTGGTTCAGTTCCATATTCATATTGGTAATAACCTTTATTACTGAATATCTCAAGCTTTCCAGACTGAACCTGATCAATAAAATTTTTTATATCTTTTAATCCCTTACCCCTATTTCCAAGGTGAGACTGAGACCTACCTATTTCCATAGCCGCTTTTATCATCTCAGAATCATTTGGATTAACGCCAGGTAGAATTGATAAGCAGCCTCTTATAATTTCCATAGGGTGTATTTTGGGGAGGGTGTTCGAAATTCCAACCCCCAAATCACAAAACATTATAATTAAAGACTTTGTGCGTTTATTTACATGCCCACTTAACCACCACCTGCCGCGTTGAGGATTAGCTTTATAGTTCCCTACGGGGTAGGCGTGATATCTAACATTTAGCATTGCTTCAGTAATCGCCCTGTACAATCTACCTTTGTATTGAACGCTCATTTTAATGTCTTTACCTAGTATTGCCTCTCTAAAAGCCCTTACTGAACCCTTTACTTCGTGAATGTGAGATACAAAATCAATATACTCCATTGGATATGTTTTTGCTTTACTCTTACTCCTGGGTTTAACTTTGAGAAGCTTAAAAAATCCTGAACTTTCCAAAATTGATTCAATATTTTTATTCCTAGGATACGTTCCAGTAACTCGACTTTGACCATATAGACATCTGCATCTATGTATCTCAGCAAGCAACAACATTAATGCCATAGGAGATAACTTCTTAACGTCATTAAAAATCAAAGCTATTGATTTTTTATCTCTCAAAACAAGCTGTTTAATTGTCTTAACGACTGAGACTGTTTCGTCGTAATTTGCAACCAAATCTAAAGACTCTGGAAGCTCAATATGAATTTTTCCGTCATCACCTTTTTTTACAGAATCACTTATTAATTGTGATTTACTGCTGTAAAAGCTCCCTCCTGAATATAATTTTCCTTTTCTATTAACCTTATGAATATGTCTAGACTGCTGGATCCTTCTAAAAACATATGTTTTACTTGGAGAAAGCTTCGGTAACTTCTTCATTATTATTTTTCACACCGGTATGTTAATTATTCTAAAAAGTGAAATTCTGATTCATTACCAATCTTCGAAATCATCTTTCTAATTTCTTTCTCCAGTTTTTTTCAAACTCAGATTTAGCTCTCATATGCTCATTCGCGCATACCATTAAATCTTTATCATCATAATCAGACTCGCACTCTTTGCTTGGTCGGTAGTATTGCTCCCAAGCTTTTTCTTTAGCAATTTTTGCTTCAAAGGCTGCTGTGGCTTTTGCTCGCTCTTCAGCTTTTTGCTCTTCAATCAGTTTTTTTCTTAGCGCAGCTTGTTGTGTGGGGGATGGGTATACAACACCTTGTTCATGTTGCTTGTATTGATAAGCTGGACGTTCAGTTGCCATACGAGCATTCATTATCTGCATTTGGCGGCTGAATTCTGCTGCGGCTCTACGCATCTGAATTTCATCGTACACAGCCTTAAGTGCCCAGGCAGCAATTATTGCAGCCAACACCGACAAGAAGATTGTCAGTGCATCAGGACTTTGTTTTGGTCTTGAAAAGTAATCATCATGATCTCTCATGACCCCTCCCCTTAATTTCTAAACCATCTTGTTTTAACTTCTCGAGCGATTAACTCGCTTTTTTCTGATCGTCCAATTCCCGGGCCAAAGCTTCTACCTCGGGGTTTCGCTGCTTCACATTCGTGTTATCTGTTAACAAGTAAGCTGCGAACTCTGGCCAGTGACTGGCAATAATCTCTAGCACGCCTGCTTTTGGCTCGTGCCTATCTTGTTCAATCCCAATCAATGTGCCTTTAGGAATGCCTGTTAAATCGGCGAATTCCTGCCTACCCATGTCTAGGCTTTCACGGATTGCTCTTATTTTTTTCCCAGCAGCACTTGACATCTGTGCGTGAATATCCTTACAGTGTGACTTAACGTATATGTGAATTCACATATAGACATCCAATGACATGCAAAGGGGCCTAACGCGATTATGGACAGTCCAGTAGATACAAGTCAAATGCCATCCGTGCCAGTGATGTCTCGCAAGAAGTTTGCAGAGATTGTAGGCGTGACAGAAGACACCGTTACAGGCTGGATTAATCGCGGTTATTTACCTGTAGTCGAGATCGGCAAATATCGTCTTGTGAACCTAGCGCTGCTGAACAAGCACGCGCTAGATCAAGAGTTCACGCTATGAAATGGCTAGGTCAAATGAAACGGAATTGCGGGGGGATACTTCTATGATTTTCCAGTCATCGAAGAGCCAATGGCTCGCCACAATGAAGGCTTCGGCATACGAGCTGAGTTTTTCCGCATTACTAATGGAGTCGAACATTTCAAGGCGTCCTCTGCCGTTCGACCCTACGAATTTACCATTCACCATAATTACAAAAGATGCGTGCATATCAATCACCTTTACTAAAGGGTTAAATCTCCTAAAGAGATTGGCTCGGATAGTTGATGGTCACGCAATCGCACGAGAGCAAGAAGATACCCCTAAGCGCTATGAGTCAATAGCTGGAGAACCTCCCACCATACTCGCATTTCCCTACAAGGGGGAATTTCTTCTTTCATTCAGCCCCTTACTGGAGCTCATCCGTTAATGGCTTCCATCAAGAAACGTCCAATTCTCCATGCTGATGCACATATGCTTGCACGTGCACGCCTGACACCTGATGACTTCAAGCGAATCAATGCTGGCTTAAAAGAAAGCGTCAACGCCATGGATGCAGCCATCGCGGCTGCGTACCCGGCGAGCGGAGCCGACGGCGGCGCAGCCGTGCTGGCCTCCCCCCTAGGTAATACGGGGGGAAAGTCTATAAATCTCGTTCTTGAGGGTGGGAAGATCAAGGAAGTGTTACCCCGGAAACACTATTCCTCGAAGGTCTGTTTTATCGACTGGCTGAATTTCACGGTACATGAAGACACATTCCAGGTAATTGAAGGTGCGGTGACAGATCAGGAAGTGATTATGTCCGTTTCCATGGTGTGTGAATCCCTGTTTGGATTCGGTATTACCTCCAAGCGGGACAAGGGAGCCAATTTCTACCATACCTCGTATGTGCTGGGTGAGAACTACGGCCTCGTTTGCTACGGTGGGCAACGTAATAGCGTATTGATTTCGCTATCTGGTGAGGGCTGCGCTGCTGCTCGGGGTGCATGGGAAAGACGTACTTTCGATTTCCTGAAATCTGCCATCAACCCAAAGATCACGCGTATTGATCTGACGTATGACGATGTAGCGGGAAAGCTCTTTACGCCTGAGTCCCTGGTTGAACATTACGACAATGGAGGCTTCAACTGTGGCGGGCGTAATCCTGATATCGAGCAACGCGGCAACTGGAAGCGTCCTAATGGTAAGGGGCGATCCGTCTACATTGGCAACCGCTCAAATGGGAAGTTTTTCCGAGGCTATGAAAAGGGCAAACAGCTTGGTGATGCAGATTCGCCATGGATGCGGCTTGAAGTCGAATTCAAGTCAGTTGACCGAGTTATACCGTTTGACGTCCTTAAATTCCCACACGAGTATTTTGCAGCGGCTTATCCCGTATTCGCCAGTTTCTCTGACACTGCGGAACGAATCCTGACTGTAAAAAAAGCCGTCGAAATCTCCTATGAGCGCACCAAGAAATGGCTAAAACGCCAGTGTGGTGCCGCTATCAACCTGATGCTTAACGTCGAGGGGACGGCTGAACGTGTCCTTGAGTTAATCAAACGAGAGGGCAAGCTCCCCAAGGGCGTACTCCCTCCATCTTTCCGGCATGTTGACTCCAGTATGCACCACTCCCCTCTGGATCATATGCCCCTTGTCATGTCTGTTATCTGTGAAGGGATTTAATCATGCAATTCAAAACTAAAGCTACTGTCCTGGGCGCTCGTTTCTTCAACGATGTGGTTGAAGGCACTAAGCACGATTTCACCAAAATCCATATCGTGATGCCCGTATCCACCTCGGCAGGCTCTGAGGTTGGTTTCAACGCGCAAACCGTCACCTTTGGTACGTCTGTCAATTTCGAGAAATTGAAGCAACTCCCCTACCCCGTCGAAGCTGAACTCGATCTGGAAATGACCACCAAGGGCATTGTCTGCCAGGGCTTCAAGCTGGTTGGCAAGTCTGAACTCAAGACAGCGGCCTAATCATCATGACCGACTTCCGCCGCTTCTACATTATTCAGTGCCGTAGCACTGGCGCTTTTCTCACCGAGGAATTGGGCTACACCAACCTTGCTGAGAAAGCCGGGCGACTCTATTGCCCGCATGAAGCGGTGGATACGGCCCGCCTGAACCTGGACGACGACTATGCAGTGTTTTCTGCGTGGGAACTCGTCCCTGAAACAGAACAGGAGGTATTTCATGAACCGCCTCATCACTAACCTGTTATGGCTGGCGATTGGCCTCTGTCTGGGCGGTATGCTCGTTGTGGGGTTCGCATGATTCTATTTTCAGAATGGCAACTCTTGTTAGGCGTTTTTCTGCTGGGGTTTGTGATTAGTGGAATCGTGCATATCGCCCTATTTACCCGCCTTGTGCGCAAGATCATTGACCTGGAACTCCAGACCAGAAATGAACTGCCTCATTGATTACGGTTCCGGCCAATACCAGGTCATGGAACCACAACCCAGCGACTACACCACTTGCACGGCGCTCGTGGTGAGTCCTACCGAATTGCAGAACGGTGTGATGCATCTCACCGCTGCTGAAGGAGTTCAGATCAGCTTGAGTATCGGGCTGCTCTGGGCAATCGCGGCTGCATTCCGTGCAGTCATTCACATGTTAAAAGAAGGAGATTCAAATGAAACCAATTAACCAAGCACGTAAGTATGGCACTCGTCTGATCAAGGGTGCGATTGTCGCTTCCCCTCTCGCCCTGGCTTCTCAAGGGGCTAGCGCTGCCATCGACGTATCCGAGATCACTACCCTGTTTGCGGATGCGGTGACTGCGGTAGCAGCTGTCGGTGTGGCGATGCTGCTGGTATGGGGCACCAAGAAGGCTTACAACAGCATTCGCGGTAACTAAAGCAAGGTAACCAATCGGCCATGAGCGTTAAGCCCTCATGGCCTTTTTTATGGTGGGGGCTGTATGGAAGGCTGGATTGTGATGTTGGGGATACTGGGGGCGCTATGGATATTGTTCAACGCTTGATATGCGTTGTGCTGCTGTTGCTGGCACCGATGGCGCATGCCGATACTGTTCCTGCTGCCAAGTATTATGAAATGCAGGGCGGTGGCTCTAATCAGCATAAAACCAGCTCACCGGAAGCAACTTGTCAAAGCTACTTAGCCAACTCTACTGCCTGGACGTATTCATCTGCAACCCCGGATGCTCAATACCCATCCCGACCCACGTTTAAATGCATGGGGATTTCCAAACAAGTCCCGACTTCGCCACCTGCTCATGTCCACACGGCACAGGAGAACTACACTTGTGACGGCATAGGTGGTGTGATCAGGTTCAAGGACGGCTTACCTTCTCCTGCGCTCTATCCGATGGTCTGTATTGATGTCCCGGCATGTCCAGAAGGCCAAAGCAGGCTACCAAATGGGGCTTGCGGCAAACCTCCAGTCACCTGTACACCAGGCTGCAACGGCGTTTGCGGTACAGAACAGCCATTAACCAATCGCGGCACCCTGGCCTGCTTCAATGGCTGCTATTACAGCCTGGGTGACGCATGGGGTCTAGTCGTTAGTAATGATAATGCTGGCAAGCCTGTTAAAACCTGGTGGACGGACGTCGAAGACAATACCGGGGTGCCCTGTGATGCCCCCGAAGATGAACAGCCAGACGGTGCTGAGGATGCACCGGAGAAACAAGACTTGCCTGATCCTTGCCCGGAATGTGACTGTGCCAAGAAAGGCATGACCTGGGGCAGCTATACCACCAATGGCACCACGACTGTGATGTGCCTAAAACCAGGTTCACCCGGTGGCAAACCTGTCGACATTGCACCCAAACCCACGGTCAAGACAGAAACGCCAGCCCCAACACCTGAGAACCCCAATCCAGAACCGACCACGACAGTCACGCCTAGCCCGGTCATCACCATCACACCAGGCAGCGGTGCTGGTTCGCAGCCTACGGTGACGGAAACCAAGACTAACCCGGATGGCAGCACCACCAGTACCAGCGAACCGCAATCCAACTATTGCGAAAAGAACCCCAGCGCCAAAGTCTGCAAGGATGCAGAAAAGGAAGAAGGTAAAGGCACCTGGGGCGGCGGTTGTGGCTCCTGGGAGTGTGAAGGCGATGCGGCCAATTGCGCCATGTCTCGCAAGATTCACCAGGATCGCTGTGATGACATTGAAGGCATGGAACAGTTTGCCGATGCGGCAGGTCGTGGTCAGCGCATCCTGCATGGTGAAGAAGACGAAGACGTCACAGCTTATCTTAACCGTGAAGGCGATGGTAATCGCACGGTCAATGTCGGTTCCCTGGTGTCGGATTCCGGCCCCTACTCCTTCGGGGCGTCTTGTATCTCGGATGTGCAGTTCTCCATTGGGGGACATGCGGTGTCGGTGCCGTTCAGCAAGATATGTCCTTATCTGGAAATGATCGGCTATTTCCTATTAGCAGCGTCCTATCTCGCTGCGCTTCGTATCGTGGGGTTCATCTGATATGCCTGCTCTGATTGGTATTGCTTCCTGGATCGTCGCTGCGCTGATTGGCGGCTTCGGTCAATCCATCATGCACGGCCTGGTCAAGCTGCTCATTGCGCTGGGCTTTGGCTTCATTACGTATCAGGGCGTGGATGTGTTGATCAATTACCTGATGCAACATGCCTATACCAGCTTTAGCGCGGTGACGCCTGAGATGATGGGCATGTTGGGGACGCTCAAGATTGATAAGGCGTTGAATGTGCTGGCAAGTGCCTATAGTGCGCGCCTGGTGATTCAGGGTGTCACCAGTGGCCTCATGACCAAGTTCGGGATCACCAAATGATTACGCTGATTACTGGCCTGCCAGGCTCAGGTAAAAGCCTGTTCACGCTGAAGACCATCAAGGATATGGCTGACAAGGAAATGCGGCCTGTGTTCTATCACGGTATTCCAGAACTCACCCTGGACTGGCAGAAGATGGAGAAAGGTGAAGACTGGGTGGATTGCCCACAAGGGGCGATCATCGTCATTGATGAATGCCAGGGCACATTTAGGCCTCGTGCCAATGGCGCTGCGGTGCCTAAGTGCGTTAGCCAGCTGGAAGTCCATCGCCATTCTGGCCATGATCTGTTTCTGATCACGCAACACCCGATGCTGCTGGACGGCAACGTGCGCAGGCTCGTTGGCCGTCATTTCCATGTCGTGCGCTTCTACGGGTTCCAGAAGTCCACCATTCACGAATTCCAGTCAGTCCGCGAGAACGTCAAAAGCCTGAAAGGCTCGATCGAGAAACACTTCGTTTACCCGAAGGAGGTCTTCACCTGGTACAAGTCCGCCGATCTGCATACGGTGAAGAAGCGCATCCCGGCACGCCTGGTGCTGGTCATCTTGATGCCTATCCTGTTCATCCTGGTGGCGTGGTATGCGATCCAAACCATCAACGGCTTTACTGATCACCATACGCCGGAGAACCTGGAACAACAGACGGAGAAGGTGATCAATCCCACAGCCCAGCCCTACGCGCCAGCCAGGCAATATGTCAAAGAGGAACCGACCTGGCTGGAGGCACGGCAGGAACGGGTGCCAGGCTTGCCGTATACCGCACCCGTGTATGACAAGCTCACTGAGCCGATTACGGTGCCAGTGCCAGCGGCGTGTGTGGATTTCCGCGGCCAGTGCAGGTGCTACAGCCAGCAAGGCACGCCTGTCGCTACCCCGGAATATCTGTGTAAGCAGATCATTCAGGGTGGGATGTTCGTCGACTTTAACCCCGGCCAATCCGCCAATGATATGAGCCAGCAGGTCGAGCGGGAAAGGCTGCTTGCAGACCAACAGCGCCGGGATGAGCTCCGTCGACGTGAGTTAGAGCGTGCTGCGTCCGAAGCCCGTCAGGGTGAGACGGTAGCACCCGCGTCGGTAGACGTTCAGCAGCTGCAAGCTGATGAAGTGCGTAGCCCGTCGAAGATAGCACGCGAACGCACTGCCGCTTCGCAATGGGCGTTTAACCCGAATCAAAGCAATTGATCCATGACCATCAAGAAAACTCCCTCCGGCTGGCTGGTTGATATCCAGCCAGGTGGCCGAGGCGCGAAGCGCTTCCGTAAGACACTCAAAACCAAAGCTGAAGCTTTGGCCTGGGAAGCCTGGGTCAAAACCCAGGTGATTCAGACGCCAGCATGGCAGCCACAAAAACGAGACAATCGCCGCCTGGCTGATCTAATCGAGCTCTGGTACAAACACCATGGCAGTCACTTGAGGTCAGGCAAAGACACCTATCAACGCCTATTAGCCATGGCAAAAGCTATGCACAATCCAACGGCCGATACATTCAATGCGGCCATGTTCGCCAGCTACCGCACCAAACGCATTGAAAGCGGTGTCACCGCAAACAACATGAATAGGGAACATGCCTATCTGCGCGCAGTATTCAACGAATTACGCCGCGTGGGCGAATGGACAAAAGAGAACCCATTGCGGGATCTCCGGCAATTCAAGCTCGAGGAGCGTGAATTGTCTTATCTCAACCATGAGCAAATCAAAATACTTCTGGGCGCTCTCCAACCCAGACCAACGAATACCTATCTAGTCGCCAAAATATGTCTAAGTACTGGTGCACGCTGGAGCGAAGCAGAACAACTAAGATCTGGCCAAGTCAAAAACAACCAGATCCACTTCACCAAAACAAAGTCCGGCAAAAACCGGACTATTCCTATCACGCAATATCTTGTCGATGAAATCGAAAATCGCCAGAACAAAGGCTTTGGCATGCGTTTATTCAAGGACTGTTACGAAGACTTCCGGCGCTGCATTGCTTCCCTAGACATTGACTTGCCACAAGGCCAACTCACCCACGTCCTACGCCACACATTCGCCAGCCACTTCATGATGAATGGCGGCAACATCCTCACACTGCAGCGCATCCTTGGACATAGTTCAATCACCATGACAATGAAGTATGCACACCTTGCGCCAGATCATCTTCAGGAAGCGAAAACTTATAATCCCCTTATCAAATTATTCTGACTCTGTCGCTCTATAAAACTCTCTGCCTCACGCAATCCAACAGCATCTTTCAAGCATTTAACTGCTAGAGAGAAAAATCCAGGTACCCAGCTCACTACAGCGACAAAAAGTAACAAAGCCCCCTTTTCCAACTGCACTATCTCCGCTAGGAAAATCAATGGTAGAAATGCCGTTATGGCAAATACAAAATAAACAGAAATATTTAAATTCTTGCTTATAGATCTCTGTATTGAACTCTTAAAACCGCCATTAAAAGTAAATTGGTATTCAGAGTCTACTTGTATATATCCCTTTGCCTTTTTTAAAAGATCAAATCCTTCTGTTGGGCTTTCTAACATCATGGATGCTTTAATTTCTCTATACCGTAGAGGTGTACGGAACATAAGTGAAAATGCTTTTTCCAGGGTTAGCCGTTCTCGCTTTTCCCAATCTGATGCCATAAAGGCAGCTGTAAATTCATATTCCTTCTCTTGACGACTTTTGCTTCTATAAATACTTTTCCAAAGTTGTTGATATTTGAAATACAGTGTAATTACACTCGAAAGAAAAAGAATAGCATTCGTGATGATACTTAGATTGGCATACTCTTTTATCAACTCCATCATACCTCAGCCCTTTTGTTGACATTATGTTGACCTTAACAATAAAAAAAGGGGTTACGAATTAACGTAACCCCTTGATTCTTTGGTGGGCCTCCCCGGAGTCGAACCGGGCACCAACGGATTATGAGTCCGCTGCTCTAACCATGCATGAGCTAGAGGCCCTAAAAGCTTGTTGCGTTCTTAGTCGTTGCCAGTTTCGAGGAAACTGCGCAGACGTTCAGAACGAGTTGGGTGGCGCAGTTTGCGTAATGCCTTAGCCTCAATTTGACGGATACGTTCACGCGTAACATCGAACTGCTTACCGACCTCTTCCAACGTGTGGTCTGTATTCATTTCAATACCAAAGCGCATACGCAACACTTTAGCTTCCCTTGCGGTCAGCGATTCTAGCACTTCCTTGGTCGCATCGCGTAGGCTTGCGTAAACTGCCGCGTCGACGGGAGCCAGCGTTGCAACATCCTCAATGAAATCACCCAAGTGAGAGTCATCGTCATCACCAATTGGGGTTTCCATGGAGATTGGCTCCTTGGAAATCTTGAGGATTTTACGGATCTTGTCTTCCGGCATTTCCATCTTTTCCGCCAGGGTCGCTGGATCTGGTTCCAACCCAGTCTCCTGCAGAATTTGACGGCTGATACGATTCATCTTATTGATGGTTTCGATCATATGCACAGGAATACGGATAGTACGCGCCTGATCTGCGATGGAACGGGTAATGGCTTGACGAATCCACCATGTAGCGTAAGTCGAGAACTTGTAGCCACGACGATATTCAAACTTGTCCACCGCCTTCATCAAGCCAATGTTGCCTTCCTGGATCAGATCAAGGAATTGCAAGCCACGGTTGGTATATTTCTTGGCGATAGAGATCACTAGGCGCAAGTTAGCCTCGATCATCTCGCGCTTGGCACGACGTGCACGGGCTTCGCCTGTGGACATCTGCTTGTTGATTTCCTTGAGCTCCTTGATCGGAATACCTACGCGATCTTGAATATCAAGTAATTGCTGCTGCTGATCATCAATCGAGTGTCGGAAACGCTCCAGGCGTTCTACATAAGGCTTATTGACAGCCAACTCCACCGCCAACCACTCCAAATTGCCTTCATTACCAGGGAAGCTCTTAATGAAATGAGGCCTAGGCATGCCGGCCTTTTCAACACAGAAATCCATGATCTTGCGCTCGTGACTACGGATTTCATCCACCATGCCACGTACACGATCACACAAGGCCTCAACTTGCTTCGCAGAGAAGCGGAAAGCCATGAGCTCATCAATAATGGCTGCTTGCAGCTTGAGATATTCCTTATCCTGAGAGCCTTTGCTCGTCAAAAGAACTGTCATTTTCTCATGGGCGCCACGAATGACGGCAAAGCGTGCCAACACTTCTTCACGAAGCTTGGCTAGCGCTTCCGCAGAAATCGCAGCTGCCTTGGCACCATCATCATCTTCGTCTTCATCGTCGCTATCTTCGTCGGCGACATCATCTGTCTCAGCTGTCTCTTCGGCCGCGATTTCGGCACCTAAGCCATCATCGGCATCAATCAAGCCATCTACGAGATCATCAACCCCTAGCTCGCCTTTCTCGACCTGGTCCACCATAGACAGCAATTCAGTAATGGTGCTGGGACAGGCCGCAATAGCTTGCACCATGTGCTTGAGGCCATCTTCAATACGCTTGGCGATTTCGATTTCGCCTTCACGGGTCAGCAGATCAACCGTACCCATCTCGCGCATATACATACGCACCGGGTCAGTGGTACGACCAAATTCGGAGTCAACAGTGGATAACGCTTGCTCAGCTTCCTCAACAGCATCTTCATCAGCCACCGGCGCAGGAGCATCGGACATCAGCAGCGCTTCGGCATCCGGTGCTTCTTCATACACCTGAATACCCATGTCATTGATCATGCCGATAATGCCATCGATCTGTTCAGAATCCTGCACATCATCTGGCAAGTGGTCGTTAATTTCAGCGTAGGTCAGATACCCACGCTCCTTACCCAAGACGATAAGGGACTTCAACCGCGTGCGACGTATATCCGCGTCATTCAGCGTGATATCAGCTTTGTCGTTTTGATTGTCGTTCTGTTGCTCTTTAGCCATGCTTGACCCCATCGAACTGCGGTTGAGTACGAAAAACCCTAGATTATACCTTAAAAACACCTACAATTTTTAGCAGTTTTACTATCTGCCATAACACACTTAACGGGTGCTAATGGACTTCAATAGCTCTCGCTCTTCATCTGTAAGCTGGCTCAGGCTCTTCTCCTTGAGCCTATCCACCGCAAACGCTTTCTGGCGCTGCGTAGACATATCTTTTAACTGCTTGCGGACCCCATCAAACTCCAATGCCAAGTCCAAGCTCTCATCAAGCTGATGCAATTCTCGCTGCAAATCCGGCAGCAAACGCACATCAATGAGCGGCTCCAGTGCATGCAACATGGCAACCGGCTTGGCATTGGGATTCGCTAGTGCCAATGCCACCACCTGGCGCATCATCTCATCTTCATCGGAGGCTCCTGTTAACCACTCCCGATCATTCTCTTGCACCAAACGCGGCTGCATGATCGCCATTAATGCAAATCTGCGCTGCAACGACATTGTGGTACGCGCCTGCTTGGGAGCAGACCGCTTTTGCGGACGATTAGTTTCCGGCAGCTTCATCATGCGGCGCATTTCATCGCCAGAAACTTCGGCCAACTCAGCAATACGCTTGCGCAACAACAACGCCAGCCTCGGTGCCTGAATCTGCTTCAAGATAGGCTCCGCCTCATTGAGGAACTGCACCCTATCCTCTTGCGATTGAAGAGGATTATTAGCGCTCAGTTCCTGCACCAAGTATTGCGACAAAGGCAAAGTACGCCCCATCAATGCTTCAAACGCCTCTTTGCCAAATTCGCGCACATAACTATCTGGATCATGTTCGGCCGGCAAAAACAAAAAACTCAGGCGCAACCCATCCTTGAGTGCAGGTAATGCATTCATCGCAGCACGCCAAGCTGCACTTTTGCCGGCATTATCACCGTCAAAGCAGAAGACAATATCATCCGTCTGGCGCATGAGCTTGGTAATATGGGTAGGCGTTGTCGCCGTACCGAGTGCCGCCACGGCATAGTCAATACCATACTGTGCCAGCGCCACCACATCCATATACCCCTCAACAACGAGCACCCGGGATGCTTCACGGATAGCTCGTCGTGCGAGAAACAGGCCATATAATTCATGACCCTTTTGAAATAAGGGCGTTTCTGGAGAATTCAAGTATTTCGCGCCCGCATCCGCACTCTCCAGCACTCGACCACCAAACCCAATCACGTGGCCCTTCTGGTCATGAATAGGGAACATGATACGATCACGAAAGCGGTCATAACGACGCCCCTGTTCGTTATCAATCACCAAGCCTGCAGTTTGCAGTACTTCGTGGCGATAATCAGAGAATATAGCCTCCAGGTTTTGCCAACCTGAAGGCGCATATCCAATCTGAAAACGCGCCGCCACTTGACCACTCAACCCGCGCCCCTTGAGATATTCAATCGCACGTGGTGACTTTTTCAATTCAGCCTTGTAGTAATCCGCTGCTTGCTGCATCACCTCCTGCAAACCCGGGATAACCTTAGCCCTCACCGCGTCCTCTGGGCGTGACTCCTGCGGCACGATCATGCCAACAGACTTCGCAAGCTCATGCACCGCTTCTACAAAACTGATGCCTTGATACTCCATCACAAAGCCCAGTGCGGAACCATGTGCACCGCAGCCAAAACAGTGATAAAACTGCTTGGTAGGACTCACGGTAAAAGACGGGGATTTTTCGTTATGGAACGGGCAACATGCAGAGTAATTGGCTCCCGCCTTCTTCAAGGGCACGCTACGGTCAATCACATCGACGATGTCGACGCGATTGAGCAACTCTTGAATAAAGGAATCAGGAATCATGAGTGAAAATAATAGCGCAAAAAAGCAAAAAAGGAGCTCGAAGCTCCCTTTTCAATACAACCGGGCAATTAGGTTCACGCAGCAAGCTTGGACTTGATTAATCCTGAAATCTTGCCCATATCGGCACGCCCAACCACCTTAGGCTTAATCGCCGCCATCACCTTACTCATATCCTTAATGCTGGCAGCTCCGGTTTCAGCAATAACACTATCAAGAATAGCATCCACCTCTTCGTCGGATAACGCTGCTGGCAGATACTCCTTCAAGACAGTGATTTCAAACTTCTCGACATCAGCCAGATCATGGCGATTGGCAGCTTCGTACTGCGTGATGGAATCACGGCGTTGCTTGAGCATCTTTTCGATCGCTTCAATCACTTGACCATCATCCAACTCAATACGCTCATCCACCTCACGCTGCTTGATCGCCGCCTGCAAAAGGCGAATAGCCCCGAGACGTGCACTATCTTTTGCACGCATCGCGGCTTTCATATCCTCGGCAACTTTTGCCTTAATTGTCACAGCAGTACTACCTAACGCTTAGTAAAGCTTGGTTGGCAGGGTCTGGCTGCGGATACGACGGTAATGACGCTTAACAGCAGCAGCAGCCTTACGCTTGCGCTCCCATGTTGGCTTTTCATAGAACTCGCGAGCGCGCAAGTCAGTCAGAAGGCCTGTTTTTTCAATCATGCGCTTGAAACGGCGCAGAGCCACGTCAAACGGCTCGTTCTCTTTTACACGTACGCTAGACATTTAAATCACTTTACCTTTGAGAAAGGGTGAAAAAGTTTGCTATTCTAGCGCCTCATTATTGTTTTATCAACATTATCCTGAAACTTATGTTAATTCTCGGCATTGAATCTTCCTGCGACGAAACCGGGCTTGCCCTGTACGACACGGAGCAAGGCTTGCTGGCACATGCATTGCACTCCCAAATCGATATGCATGCGGCTTATGGCGGCGTAGTACCAGAACTCGCTTCACGCGACCATATTCGCAGAGCCCTACCCTTGACACAACACGTCCTGGAAAAAGCCGGTAAATCACTCGCCGATGTAGACGGCATAGCCTACACGCAAGGCCCTGGCCTATCCGGCGCATTATTGGTCGGCACCAGCATTGCCGAATCCCTGGCCTTCAGTCTCAATGTGCCAACCATAGGCGTACACCATCTTGAAGGACACTTGCTTGCCCCCTTACTTGAGCCTAACCCACCCGCATTTCCTTTTGTCGCCTTGTTAGTTTCAGGAGGCCACACTCAATTAATGCGCGTTTCCGCGATTGGTGATTATGAATTGTTGGGCGATACCTTAGATGATGCCGCAGGTGAAGCTTTCGATAAAACAGCCAAACTGCTGGGCCTCAGCTACCCTGGCGGCCCAGCAGTTTCAAAGCTTGCCAGCCTAGGACAACCTGGCACATACCAATTACCTCGCCCCATGCTCAATAGCGCAGATCTCAATTTCAGCTTCAGCGGTTTAAAAACCGCCGTACTTACACTCGTCAACCAACACAACAATACATTGGACGATGCCGCACGCGCCAATATTGCTCACGAATTTCAAGAAGCAGTCACCGAAGTACTTACCAAAAAATGTATGAACGCATTACGCAAAACCGGGCTAAAGCAATTGATTGTCTCAGGTGGCGTAGGTGCCAATACGCGCCTGCGTGAACGCTTGAACATGGTAGCCAAGCGCAGGCAATATCAAGTGCACTATCCAAGGCTGGAGTTCTGCACTGACAATGGCGCTATGATCGCCTTTGCTGGCGCTATGCGCATGCAACACGCCAAGCAAACTGACCACAGCTTCACAGTCAGGCCACGATGGGATTTGGCAGAATTGACCAGGCCTTAAGCAAGCGAATCAAGGCTTTTTGCTAAAACCAGATTCTGTACCGTCCAGCAATTTGCGGATATTGCTGCGATGGCGCCAAATCAGCAGAAGGGACAACACAAATACCACAATGATATATCCAACCTGGGTCAGCAACAGCCAGGCGAATCCGGGTGCCAAGGCCGCCGCCGTCAATGCCGCGAGCGATGAAAAGCGCGTCAAGGCGAACACCGCAACCCAGCTCAACAAAGCCAGCCCAGCCAATAATGGCGAGAATGCAAGCAAGACGCCCAAAGCAGTCGCCACACCCTTGCCGCCCTTGAAACGATAGAACACTGGATACAAATGACCCAGAAATACCGCGAGGGCAATCCAGCAGACTACATCTGCCGGCAAGGCATAATATTGAGCCAGCCAAACCGGCAGCCAGCCTTTAGCCGCATCCCCGAGCAATGTTAGTAACGCTGCGAGCTTCTTGCCACTGCGTAATACGTTGGTTGCACCTGGGTTACCAGAACCGACAGTACGTGGATCTGGCAAGCCAAAGGCCTTGCTCACCAATATGCCAAAAGAAATTGAGCCGAGAAGATAAGCGACGATGACGAAAACTGCGTTATTCATGAAGATTGGATTAAAATTGAATTGCAGTATTCTATCAGCCCTCAAGCTCTAACGCAGGATCCCAGCCTTTATGGACATTATTTTTCTCAGCGAAGTCAAAGTTGAAACTCATTTGGGCGTGCCTGATTGGGAGCGGCTGGTCGCACAAACGATCATTCTCGACATTGAAATCGCCATGCCGCACAGCCACTCGTGCCAGACTGACGACATTACAGACACCATAGACTATGGCGTTGTGGTCTCTCGCATCCGAGAAACACTCACATCAAAGTCATTCAAGCTGGTCGAAGCACTGGCAGAACATATCTGCCAGCTCATCATGGGAGAATTCGGTGCACCATGGGTCAAATTACGCGTTGCCAAGCCAGGCATCTTACCGGGGTTGAAGGCGCTGGGAGTGGTAATAGAGCGCGGCAATCAGAACCCCTCTTAGCCTCGAGGGTGGTGCACCTGATGCAGCTGCTTCAAGCGCTCACGCGCAACATGGGTATATATCTGCGTAGTAGAGATGTCGGCATGGCCCAGTAGCATCTGCACTACGCGCAGGTCTGCGCCGTGGTTGAGAAGATGGGTAGCAAAGGCATGGCGCAATACGTGGGGTGACAAGGAAACCTTGATGCCAGCAATAGCGGCATACCGCTTGATCAAATACCAAAAAGCTTGACGTGTCATGCCTTCGCCACGCTGGGTTACAAACAAGTGATCACTCAACCGCTGCTGCAGAATTGCCGGGCGCGCTTCTGCAAGATAGCGCGACAACCACTCCACCGCCTGTTCACCCAAGGGCACCAACCGGGTTTTGCTGCCTTTACCGGTAATACGCACCACCCCATCGGTTAAGCTAAGCTCTGTCACCTGCATACCAACTAGTTCCGAAACTCGTAAACCTGTCGCATACAAGGTTTCCAGCATGGCACGATCACGCAGACCAAGGTGCGTATTGTAGTCGGGGGAGTTGATGAGTTGCTCTACATCATCCTCACTCAAGCTCTTAGGCAATGAGCGTGGCAATTTGGGCGACTCGAGGTGAAGACTGGGATCTACATTAATATGTGACTCCCGCAGGGCAAAACGATAAAAACGCCGCAGGCTAGCCACTAGGCGACTGATACTGCGCGGCTTGCTTTGGGGAAAGCGCAACGCAATAAAACCCTGGATATCATCAGGCCCAGCTTGCAGCATGACTTTGCCTTTATCCTGTTGCAGCCAAGTAGAAAATGCAGCAAGGTCTTGGCGGTAACTAGCCAGGGTGTTTTTTGCCAAGCCATCCTCCAGCCACAAATGGTCCAGAAAATGATCAAGCAGTGCCTCAGTAGTATCCATCGGCTTGCTCATGCTGCAACAACCAGCGTTTGATCTTCAGGCCTTTGGCATCGCCTTGCATGAAACCACCCAAGCCGCTCTTGGCAACAATACGATGACACGGAACCACCAAAGTCAGGTGGTTGGCACCGCAAACATTGGCAACTGCCCGCGGACCAGATCGTACACGCTCCGCAAGTTCACTATACGTCCACACTTTCCCCAGCGGAATCTCAACCATCGCCTGCCACACACGCTTCTGGAACAAGGTGCCTTGCAATAAGTAAGGAAAATCCAGCGGTACGGTCGCATCTTGTAAATATTGTGCAACCTGGCGAGCAACCTGCTGAACAAAAGGGTTGTCGCTACAAGATGCTGGCAACTCCATAGAGAGCAGGCGCATTCCCGTCACGTAGTCATTCGAGACATCAATACCTATTGCTCCGAATGGCGCTGCCACGACAGCATCGAAAGCGGGCTCTGACTTTGGTTTCATAGCAAGATGATAGAGGAAAATAGCGAGGTAGATAAAACTCGGCATCAAGAAAATAAAAAAGCCCCGAAAACCGGGGCTTTTTTGAACTACGAAAAACCAGACGCTTATTCTGCGCTGTTGGTTTCCTTGTTGCGCAGTTGCAGCTTTTCCTTGATACGTGCGGACTTACCGGAACGCTCACGCAAGTAATACAGCTTGCTACGGCGTACGTCACCACGGCGCTTCACTTCAATGCTAGCGATCAGTGGAGAGTAAGTTTGGAAAGTACGCTCTACACCTTCACCAGAGGAGATTTTGCGCACGATGAAAGAGGAGTTCAAACCGCGGTTGCGGATTGCGATCACAACGCCTTCGTATGCCTGCACACGCTTACGTGTACCTTCAACTACGTTAACACCCACTACAACAGTGTCACCGGGAGCGAAATCAGGGATAATTTTGCCAAGACGGGCAATTTCTTCCTGTTCCAGTTGCTTGATGATATCAGCCATTTCTTGCTTCCTTTTAGTTATGGGAATCTTGTTCCTGCTCTATTTCCTTGAGCAGCCGAGATTCCTCTTTCGTCAACGACCTTACGGCCAATAAATCCGGGCGTCTTGCCCGAGTTCGCGCCAGCGATTGTTTCAACCGCCAGCGCTTGATCTTTGCATGGTTACCGGAGAGCAATACTTCCGGCACCTTTTGTCCCGCATATTCCTCGGGGCGCGTGTAATGCGGGCAATCCAGCAATCCATCAGCAAAAGAATCTTCCTCTGCCGAGCCAGCATCACCCAAACTGCCAGGCAACTGCCTGATGATCGAGTCCAGTATCACCATGGCAGGAATTTCACCACCAGACAACACATAGTCCCCGATAGAGTATTCTTCATCGATCAGGGTAGACAGCAATCGCTCATCTACACCTTCATAACGACTAGCCAATAAAATCAGGCCCGGCACATCTTTCAACTGCATCACATGCTCATGCTTGAGCGGAATACCTTGTGGCGAGAGGTGAATCACTTTAGGATTTTCGACCCCACGCAATTGCTGCCTTGCCTTGGCCGCAGCTATCGCTTTTTCCAATGGCTCTGCCAGCATCACCATACCAGGACCACCGCCATAAGGCCTATCGTCAATGGTACGATAATTATCTGTCGTGAAATCTCGGGGATTCCACAAAGCCAACTCATAAATCTTGCGTTCTTGTGCCCGGGAACTAATGCCAAACTTGGTCAGCGCGTCAAACATTTCCGGGAACAACGTAACCACGTCAAACTGCGTGGCAGGCTTTTCCTGCGCCTGATCAGCATCGCTCAAAATTCAGCATCCCAATCCACCAGCATGGTCTTGGCGACTACATCCACCTCAAGCACGACCTGCCCGACAAACGGCACCAAACGCTCCCGATCACCCTTGACCACTAACACATCATTAGCACCAGTCGCGAATACATCGGCAATCTGACCGAAATCGACACCAGACTGATTACGCACTTGCAAGCCAATCAGGTCAGACCAGTAATACTCGCCCTCATCTGGCTCAGGTAATTCGTCTCGGCGTACCGCGACATGCATACCCTTACAAGCAAAAGCCTGGTCACGGTCATCGACGCCTTCCAGCTTGACCAGCAGGAGATCATTATGAACCTTGGCCTTTTCTACTTCATATGACTGCCATTGCTCAGGATGTTTTGGATCAGCACGTCCCAGCAACCAGCGATCATAGTCAAACAGGCTATCGATATACTCGGTATCTGGCTGGACTTTTACCCAACCATAAACGCCATAAGGGGCGACGATGCGCCCCATAATGACTAATTCACTCACAGCTTGCTAATAACCGCTTGCACAGCGGTCCTTAAATTAAGCAGACTTTTGAGCTTGCTTAACCAAGCGGGCTACGCTCTCAGACAACTGAGCACCGTTGCTACGCCAGTGAGCGATACGCTCGCTGTTCAGACGCAGGCCTTCTTGGCCTTCTTTCGCGAGTGGGTTGTAGAAACCAACACGCTCAATGAAGCGACCATCACGACGGTTACGGGAATCAGCTACAACAACGCTGTAAAAAGGAGCTTTCTTCGCGCCACCGCGGGCGAGACGAATAATCACCATAATCTTGTTCTCTTTGGATTGGACTGAAAGGCGCGGATTTTACGTTATTTTTTATAGTCTTGGCAAGTCCATCATGCAGTTTTTGCTCGATGCATAACGCGTAGGATCAGCCAAGCCTGCTGCAATAAAGCCCTGACGCCGTAATCGGCAAGAATCGCACACACCACATGCATGTCCTTGCGCATCTGCCTGGTAGCAAGAAACAGTGATGCCATAATCAAGCCCTAGTGCAGTCCCCTGCTTCACGATTTGCGCCTTGGTCATTTCGATCAATGGCGCGTGGATGCTGATTGTACGACCTTCAACAGCACTCTTGGTTGCAAGATTAGCCATGGCTTGGAAAGCACGAACGTATTCACCGCGACAATCCGGGTAACCAGAATAATCCAAGGCATTGACACCGATGAAAATATCACGCGCATCCAGCACCTCTGCCCAAGCCAACGCAAGCGACAACATAATGGTATTGCGCGCAGGTACATAAGTTACGGGGATACCCTCAGCTGGTACCTCAGGTACGGCAATTGAGGCATCGGTCAAGGCAGAGCCACCAAAGATCGATAGATCAAGTTTGACCGTTCGGTGCATGACAGCCCCCAGCGCCTGGGTAACATGCTCAGCCGCATCAAGCTCGGCGCGATGGCGCTGCTGGTAATCAAGACTCAAGCAATAGGCTTCATAGCCTTGACTGCGGGCAATCGCCAGCACAGTGGCCGAATCCAAGCCACCTGACAATAGCACGACGGCTTTTTTGCTCATGACGTTAATTCCTCAAGAATGGCTACCGAGTGGTAACCAGCTTTGATTATTTCCCCGGGGTCTCGCCCCAGAGAATCTTGTGCAACTGCACTTGCATACGCACTGGCAATTTATCTGCCAACACCCAGTCGGCAAGCTCTGCAGGCTTCACTTGGCTGTAAACCGGTGAAAAAATAACGGGACATTTCTCGTTGAGCGCATGTTCGGCCAGCAATTGCTTGGCCCACTCATAGTCTGCTCGACTACAGAGCACGATCTTGATTTCATCATTAGGCTTGAGGCGAGAGAGATTATCCCAGTGATTTTTGGCGAGCTCGCCTGAATCTGGTGTTTTAATGTCCAGAATCACCGCCACGCGCTCATCAACACCATCTGTGGCGATCGCACCACCGGTTTCTAGCGAAACTTCATACCCAGCGTCACACAGTCGCTTTAACAGCTCCAGACAGCCTTTTTTTTGCGCCAGAGGCTCGCCCCCGGTCACACAGATATAGTGCGCACCGTAGCTGGCCACCTGTTCAAGGATAGCATCCAGTGTCATGTTGCTACCGCCCTTGAAGGCATACTCGGTATCACAATAGACGCAGCGCATCGGGCACCCAGTAAGGCGCACAAAAACGGTAGGCAGGCCTACACGCGATGACTCCCCTTGCAGGGAGTAAAAAATCTCATGAATACGTAACACAGGAAACTATCTGGACTTGATTGAGTCCAGCACATTCAGGCGTCGCTTGGCACTCGGCGCCAATTCGTGGCTGGGAAATTTCTCCAATAAACCACGCAAGGTTTTCTTGGCACCATCCACATCAGAAAGCTGGATCTGGCTATTGGCAATACTAAACAAGGCATCTGGCACCTTGTCGCTATTCGGAAACTGCGAAATCAGTTTCTGCTGGGTGCTAATGGAAGCCTTGTAGTTCTTCAATGAAAACTGGGCACTACCCAAGCCAAGCAATGCCTCTGCCGTCAGAGATGAGCCAGGATAGGCTTGCAGGAACTTGTTATAAGCGTCAAATGCCTCCTTGAATTTTCCAGATGCACTGAGCGCCTTGGCCGCATCCAGATCACGCGCTTCAGGATTGCCAGCACTACCACTATTCGAGGCAGGGGCTGCCCCCTCATCTGAACCAGCCTGCGCATGGGCAGATGCACCGCCCTCTTCCAGCTTGCGTAAGCGCCCGTCAGTATCAGCATACAAATCACGCTGACGCTGCTGGGTATTGTCTACATTGTGATTGACCACCTCAAGATCACCCCTAAGGCGGCTAATTTCCTGATTGAGCCTATCTATTTGCCCCATCAGGTCCAGCATACCTTGGCTTTTTGCTTCCAAGGCCTGCTGGCTTTTCTTCAGCTCCGCTAATGCAGCTTGCGTTTCCTGGTGCTGGGTTTGTACCTGCTGTTGCAGATCTGCAATCTTTTTTCTTGCTTCATCATCCCCAAATAGCGCAGCCTGCGCGAGAAGAGGCAGAGAAAGAAAACCGACGACAACCAACACCAGTAAACGCTGCATCATGAATTACTCGCCTTGATATTGAAGTTCTACACGGCGATCTTGCTGCCAGCAAGTTTCGTCAGCGCAAGCAGCGTTAGCCTTTTCCTTGCCGAAGCTGACAGTCTCGATCTGTGCATCTTGTACGCCCAGCAGGTTCAACACCTTCTTGACGGCAACAGCACGGCGTTGACCCAAGGACAAGTTGTATTCACGTGTACCACGATCATCGGTATTACCTTGCAGGAACACCTTGGCATCACCATGTGAGCTCAGGTATTGCGCATGTGCCTCGATCAATGGGCGGAACTCTGCCTTGATCGCATCGCTGTCAAAGTCGAAATATACGTTGCGCTTGGACAAGATGTTGTTAGGATCCTTCAGCGGGTTGCTGGACAGAGAAGAGTCAGATACGCCACTGGTAGCAGAACCACTGGAGCTGCTGCTTTGTGTTGTAGCTGGACTCTTATCTTCAACAGCCGCTTGTGGAGTTTCTTTCACTGCCTTGCTTGAGCAAGCTGCCAACATCGCTGCGAGCAATACACTGATCACGATATTCTTGTTCACTTTGTTCTCTCCTTTAAATTATCTAAAGACACACATCAACTGTTACATCACTACAAACTTGCCTGTTGTTACAAAAACACCCGACGTACGCATAACGGCTATTTTCACAAAAACTTGCTTGTTATTCTTTACATCACCCTACTGGTTGATAATCGGCCCCCAAGCAGGCTCACGCACATCACCACCACTTTCGCTCAAACGCTGCTTGACGCGGCCATCAGCAGACACCGCGGCCAAGGCACCACGTCCACCGATGCGAGTAGCATGCAACAACATGCGGCCATTAGGCGCAAAACTGGGAGACTCATCCTTAGGGCCGTCGCTCAACACCTGCACCTGACCAGACTGGAGATCCTGTATCGCGACCTTAAACAGCCCGGCATCACGGCGGATATAAGCAAGAGACTTGCCATCTGGCGAAATACGCGGACTCACCACATAACCGCCCTCAAACGTCATGCGACTGGCATCGCCACCAGTGGCGGGCATACGGTAAATTTGCGGGCTACCGCCACGATCAGATGTGAAATAGATATAGCGTCCATCAGGCGACCAAGTAGGTTCTGTATCAATCGCAGTAGTGCGGGTCAACTGCTGCAAACCAGTGCCATCGGCATTGATGCTATATACCTGTGAATTGGCTGCATGCGTCAATACAATCGCCAGCTTCTTGCCATCAGGTGACCAGGATGGCGCACTGTTATTGCCCTTGAAATTGGCCAATACGGTGCGCTGACCGGAGACCAGTGACTGCACATAAACAATAGGCTTCTTCTTTTCAAAAGAAACATAAGCCAGCCTGCTACCTTCAGGCGACCACACCGGAGAAATGATAGGCTCGACAGAGGAAACTACGGTCTGCGGGTTATACCCATCGGAATCCGCGACTTGCAAGGCATAACGCCCTGCAGACTTGCTGACATAGGCAATACGAGTAGCAAATACACCCTGTTCACCTGTCAGCTTCTGGTAGATCACGTCAGCAATCTTGTGCGCTGTCAGGCGCAGTTGGGCTGGCGTAATGTTGTACTCCATGCCCACCAATTGGTTTTGCTTGTAAACATCAAGCAGACGGAAAGACACCTTAAGACGATTGTCTGGCAATACTTCGACTTTACCTATTGTCAATGCCTGCGCCTGGATAGCTGCCCAATCAGAATAGCTCACTTGGCTGATATCGCTAGGCTGATTAGCAACACCACGTGCTTCCAGCACTCGAAACAAGCCGCTGCGCCGCAAATCAGCACTAATCACATTGGCAATCGTGTCTTGCTGGGCAGGGAGATTACCCTGCTGTGCAAACGGCACGATGGCAATCGGGATCTGCTGTGCTGCACCACCGACAATTTCCACCGTCAAGGCCGCATACGCGCCATGGGTGAGACCAAATGACAGGAGAAAAACTAAGGGACTGAGAAATAAGCGTAATTTATTCATGAGGGTTTAGGGCGATAAAATAATGCAAAGTTCCCCGATAGCTAAGCGCACATTCTATCAAACTCCCGCCACATCTTGCCATGGGGCTCGACAAAACAATGCTTTCCAGCCGTCAATGATGTAACTATTAACTGATATGTGCTAACAATTCACACTTCCGCATCACAAAAGCAGCCAGCACCTCATCAGCCGCAATGATTAACCATCCTCATTAGGGCGGAATTTGAGCCTGAGATCGCGGAATCGCGAGAATAGTTCGGACTGAGCAGGGACAGGCAAAGGCTGAGCCTGCAATATCGCCCGCTCAATCGCCTCATCACAAGCTGGCAAGCCGCTGCTCTTCAATATGCGCGGCACACCAATAACCTCGCCTGTTGGCATCAGACTAATGCCCACTTCCAACTCAGGCTTGCCCGTGCCACATAGCTGGCGGTTGACATTGCGCTTGATCTTGTCGCGAATCTGACCCAAGTATTTATCTATTTCACTCTGATTCACCACATTATCACCAGATTGAGCAGGCCCTTGTTTTTTAGCTGCCGCAGGCTGGGCGCTTTCTTCCAGTAATTGTTGCTGTAACTTCTTCAACTCATCCAGCTTGACCTTATCCTCTTTCTTCGGCTCAGGCTTTACCGGTTCTGGCTTCTTTGGTTCAGGCTTGGGCTCCGGCTTTTTTGGTTCAGGTTTTTTTTCCGGCTTCACCACCTTTTTCTCGGGCTCCTTTTTTACCTGAATTTCAGCTTCAGGTTGAGGCTCTGGTGCTGGCTCGGGCTTTGGTTCAGGCTGAGGCTCTGGTTTGGGTTCCGGTTTTGGTGGCTCAGGAGTCGGCTGTGGCTGTGGTGGTTTAGTCACCGGCTGGGCAACAGGCAAGTTTTCCCAAAGCTCAACTTGTGCGACAGTCACTGGCTGATGAGTCTTCCAATCGAAAGACACAAACAACGCCCCCAGCAATAACAGATGGGTGATGAGTGAAAGTGCCGCAGCGCGGACCTTGTAAGGATTTTTATTACGTGGCTTCATGCATCAATTGGCTGGCTTGAGCAACAACCCCACCTTGTACTGCTTGAGACTGTCCATCAAAGTCACCACCTTGTCATACTGGACATTCTTGTCAGCAGCGATCACGATCGCCCGATCAGGCGTTTGCTCGATTTGTGTCTTAACGGCAAACAGTAGCTCATCGCGCTGCAACACCTTGCCATCAAGCTCGGCACGACCATCCGCCTTGACAGTAATCACAACAGGGGCAGCCGCCTGCTTGAGGGCCTGGCCCACCTGGGGTAACTCGACCACCCCTGGATTAGTCATGGGCGCAGTCACCATAAAAATCACCAACAGCACCAACATCACGTCAATGTACGGCACGACGTTAATCTGGTTCATCAGGCGGCGTGATTTGCGACGACTCATCACACCCTCCTTAAGCCTTGCGTTGCAGGATATTGGTGAACTCTTCGATAAAACTCTCGTAGCGTACGGCCAAACGATCCACAGATGCCGTGAAGCGGTTATAGGCAATCACGGCAGGGATGGCAGCAAACAGGCCGATGGCCGTCGCCACCAATGCCTCGGCAATACCGGGTGCAACATGCGACAAGGTGGCCTGCGCCATATTGGACAACCCGCGGAAAGCATTCATGATGCCCCAGACCGTGCCCAGCAAACCGATGTACGGGCTGACGGAGCCAACAGATGCCAAGAATGGCAGGTGAGAATCCAGATCATCCATTTCGCGATTGTAAGCAGCGCGCATTGCACGACGCGCACCCTCGGTGACATCGCTCACTTCTAGGCCAGATTGCCGCTTAAGGCGGGCATAATCCTTGAAGCCAGCCTCAAAAATGCTGGCCATACCCTGCGTGCTACGGCGACCGGAATTCACGCTTTCATAAAGCTGGTTGAGATCGCCACCCTTCCAGAACACACGCTCAAACTCTTCCGCATCACGATCAGCACTGCGAATAGCAAAAAACTTGATGAAGATATACCACCAAGAAATCAGCGATGTCAGCACCAGAATAGCCATCACCAACTGGGCGGGCACACTGGCACCCGCAATCAGCGAGATAAACGACATGTCTTCAGTAGGATTCATTCAAGCTCCATTGGGTTTGATCATGTAGATTGATCATTCAGGATCAATCATGTTGCGTACAACAGCCGGAATAATGACCGGCCTGAATTGTTCAGCATCAATACAGACGATATCAACCGTGGCCTCAGTCAGCAATTCATCGCCACGATAGATTTTCTGTTCAAATGTCATGAGACTGCGCCTAAAGTCCTTGAGTCGCGTTACGACTGCCAGCGCATCATCAAAACGCGCGGGGCGGCGGTATTGTAGCGCAAGGCTACGCACCACAAACAAGACCCCAAGATCATCTCTTAGTTCCGCCTGCCCAAACCCCAGGCTACGCAAAAACTCGGTGCGCGCACGCTCCATGAACTTAAGGTAATTCGAGTGATAAACCACGCCACCACTATCGGTATCTTCGTAGTAGACACGAACCGGCCAACGGAACTCCCGGCTTGAACTCATTGCTGCCAAAGCTCTCCTGTGCCCAATTTTCCTGGCACTGCCAAACCGAAATGCTGATAAGCCTGCTGGGTGGCAATGCGCCCACGCGGAGTACGCATCAGGTAGCCTTGCTGGATGAGATAAGGCTCAAGCACATCCTCGATAGTATCGCGCTCTTCGCCGATCGCCGCGGCAAGGTTATCCAGCCCCACCGGCCCACCATCGAATTTTTCCAGCACAGCCAACAACAGTTTGCGGTCCATCACATCAAAACCAAGCTTGTCGACATCCAGCATTTTCAATGCGGCATCGGCAATATCTGCACTCACGATGCCATCAGATTTCACCTGAGCATAGTCACGCACACGGCGCAAAAGTCGATTGGCGATACGTGGTGTACCACGCGAACGCCGGGCAATTTCCAACGCTCCCTCCTGCTGCATGGATACCTCAAGCAAGCCAGCAGAGCGATGTACGATGCGTGCCAGCTCTTCTGCTGTATAAAATTCCAGGCGCGAGACGATACCGAAACGGTCACGCAAAGGGTTGGTCAGCATCCCTGCACGAGTAGTCGCCCCCACCAGCGTAAAGGGCGGCAAATCCAGGCGCACCGAACGCGCTGCTGGCCCTTCCCCTATCATGATATCGAGGCGGTAATCCTCCATCGCCGGATAAAGAATCTCCTCGACCACTGGCGACAAACGGTGAATTTCATCAATGAAGAGCACATCATTGGGCTCAAGATTGGTCAGCAGTGCGGCCAGATCACCTGCTCGCTCAAGCACTGGGCCAGAGGTCTGGCGCATATTGACGCCCATTTCCTTCGCGATGATGTGCGCCAAGGTGGTCTTGCCCAGGCCAGGCGGGCCAAACAGCAGCACATGATCCAGCGCCTCGGAGCGCCCGCGTGCAGCGTTGATGAAGATTTCAAGCTGGCCGCGCGCCTTTTCCTGCCCGACATATTCGTCGAGCACCTTGGGGCGCAATGCGCGCTCCAGCGCTTCTTCCTGCGTGCCTTGGGTAGAGGGGGCGATTAAGCGGTCAGTTTCTATCATCAGGTGAAATAGGGTATACGTCAGATCAGTAGCTAGGTGGCTATTGACATAATATCTGCATGATACAGAAAACCACGCAAGACTTCCCGCTTCATGATGAGCATAGGTGCCACTAGCTCTTAGCCAGCGACTTGAGGGCAAGCTTGATGCCTTCAGTCACCGAGGTATCAGCAGGCAATTGCTTCACGGCTGCCAACGCTTCGCGCTCGTTGTAACCTAGCGCCAGCAGGGCATTGAGCACGTCTCCACTGGCTGATTTAGCCTGATTCACACCGGCCAACGTAGCTCCGCCATCAATAGAAAACTTGTCCTTGAGTTCCAGTAGCAGGCGCTCGGCTGTTTTCTTGCCTATGCCAGGCACCTTGGTCAGCAACCCGGTTTCCTGCAAAGCCACGGCCTGAGCAAGATCATCAACAGAAAGGCCGCTAAGGATAGCAAGCGCTGACTTTGCACCTATACCATTCACCTTGAGCAATTGGCGGAAAGTTGCACGCTCTTGCTCAGAACCAAAGCCATACAACAGTTGCGCATCCTCACGTACGATGAACTGGGTCAATAGCACGACTTTTTCACCCGTGGCTGGTAGGTTATAGAAAGTGCTCATGGGCACTTCGCATTCATAACCCACGCCATGGCAATCAATCACCACCTGCGGTGGGGTTTTCTCAATGAGGATACCGCTTAATCTTGCAATCATATTAGCCTGCCACCTTTTACCCTGAATCCTGCCGTTGCCAATTTACCCAAGCCCTGCCCACCATGTGCATGGCAAATCGCACAAGCCAACGCATCCGCCGAATCTGGTCGAGGCAGGCCAGGCAGATTGAGCAAACGCTTGACCATCTCCTGCACCTGATCCTTCGCGGCATGGCCATTGCCAACCACGGATTGCTTGACTTGCAAGGCCGTGTATTCCGCCACCGGTAGATTCTGCAACACCAGCGCACTGATCGCAGCACCGCGCGCCTGGCCTAGCAACAAGGTGGACTGGGGATTAACGTTGACAAACACTTTCTCAATGGCAGCCTGCTGCGGCTGGTAGCTGGCGATCACTTCGGCAAGGCTATCGAGGATGATCTTGAGCCGGGTTGGCAAATCCTCGATTTCACTGCCTTTGCCAGTAGTCGTCTTGATGGTGCCACTGGCAATATAGGCAAGCTTCTCGCCGGTTTTCTCAATCACTCCGAATCCCGTCAAGCGCAGGCCGGGGTCTATACCGAGGATGCGCGTTGTCATTACTCCTCAATCACGGCAGTCGTGTAGACATCCTGCACGTCATCGAGATCTTCCAGTGCATCTAGCAGCTTCTGCATCTTGGCACCGTCTTCACCACTGAATACGGTTTCGTTATCCGGCTTCATCGTCACTTCAGCCAATACCGGCTTCAGACCTGCCGCTTCCAATGCCTCTTTCACCGCTGTGAAGTCACCAGGTGAAGTAATCACTTCGATGCTGCCATCCGCATCTGCCACCACATCTTCCGCACCGGCTTCCAGTGCGGCTTCCATCACGTGATCTTCGCTAGTACCTGGCTCAAACACCAACACGCCGCAGTGCTTGAACATGAAAGAAACAGAACCATCAGTGCCAAGATTGCCGCCGTTTTTGCTCAAGGCATGACGCACATCAGCAACTGCGCGCTGCTTGTTATCGGTCAGGCAGTCAATAATGATGGCAGCGCCACCAATACCATAACCTTCATAACGGATTTCTTCGTAGTTGACGCCCTCAAGCTCGCCAGTACCACGCTTGATCGCCCGCGTGATGTTATCGGCAGGCATGTTCTGCTCCTTGGCTTCTGCCACGGCAGCACGCAGGCGCGGATTGAAATTGAGATCACCGCCCGAGAGGCGTGCAGATACAGTGATTTCCTTGATCAGCTTGGTGAAAATCTTGCCACGTTTAGCATCCTGGCGACCTTTACGGTGCTGGATGTTGGCCCATTTGGAATGCCCTGCCATGTGTAAAATCCTTTGATTGCGAATTGTGCAAAAAACCTGACGGATTTTACCATAGAGGACTGGGTGAAAATAAGACATGCACAGCCCACTGATGCAGGCTGTGGATTGATTTAATCCTGACCCATGGCAGGGTCAACCTCTTTCTTGCGAGTCATACTCTGCAAAGAAATAATCAACAAGGCCGCGCCTATCAACAACATTCCCACCACCTCGCCATGGCTAGGCTCTTCGCCGAGTTGCATCCAGGCCGCGAGCACACCAATCACAGGCGCCAGCAGCGAAGTCATACTGGCAATACCGGCAGGCAAGTGCTGCAGGGCATAGAGCCAAAGCAGCCATGCCAAGGCATTACACAGCACGGCATTGAATAGCACAGCGCCAATGAAGTTCATACTCCAGTCTATCGGCGGAGCCGGCACGATAAAGGCGATCGCCACCAAGGGCAACGAGCCAAACAGCATCTGCCAGGCAGTGAGCGACATCAGGTCAAGGTCTGGCACCCGATGGTGCAGCTTTTTGGCCACAATCACCGAGATTGCCCAGAACACCCCACCCAGTATCGCCAGCATCATGCTGAAAAGGTCAGCCCCAAGATGCAGAGGGTCAAGGATAAACAGCAAGCCCATTACCGAAAATAGCGCCGCCAGCCACTGAATGCCGCGGATCTTCTCGCCCAACAATGGCCAGGCCAACACCATGACCCAGAACGGCATGGTGTACGTCAGCACAGCTGTCTTGCCTGCTCCGCCTTCGACCAAGGCCCAGATGATCAGGCCAGTAAACCCACAGGTCTGTAATACCCCAAGCCAGATCAGGGTGGGAAGCTCGCGGGGCTTGAGTGGCTTGCGCATCAATATCAGCAGCGCAAACAAGCACATGGCACCATAAAAAGTACGCATGGCCCCAAACTGGAAAGCACCCGCATAATCCAGCGCATGCTTCATCACCACCCAGTTATAGCCCCACAGGATCGCCAGCAGCAGCAATGCTGCAAAGGCCTTCACCGTGGTCGAGGTTCCCGCGTTCATGTCGATTCCTGGCCCAGGGCCTTAAGTTAAGCTTTAATTCCAGATATGGCTGAATAGCTTCCAGTTGCCATCTGCCTGCTTCTTGTAAAGCAAATGCACATTACCATTGAAGCTCTGACGATTGCCTTGCGCATCAATGACGGCAGCACTCCAGTGACCACGCTGGAATGCCAGGTTGGCATCAGCCCCAGCCTCTAGCAACTCCAGCTTGTGATCAATGATGCCTTGGGCAATAGAGGTTTTCCAGAAACCCAACAGCGCTTCCTTGCCGGTAATCTGCGCCGCACTAGCAGGCAATACAGTTGCTGCATCATCGTAGAAAGATGTGACCAATGCATGATCCTTGGCATTAAAAGCGGCATCCCATGCTTGGTTAAGCTGCTGGGCCGTCGCCTTGAAATCGTTATTCGACATCGTGATTCCTTTATGGTCTAAAAATTAATTCCAGGTATGCGTGAGGATTTTCCAGCTACCGTCATCCTGCTTTTTGTAGAGGATATGCAAATTGCCGCTGAATTGTTGTGGTTCGCTATCTGCACTCTTAAGCACTGCGCTCCACTTGCCACGCTGGTACAACGTGTTACCAACAATACCGGTTTCGACATTGGTGATCTGGTGTTCAGCAAATCCCTTCGCAAACAAGCCGGACCAGAAATCAGCAATCGCCTTACTCCCTGTTACCTGCTCACCACCGGCAGGCAGCAAGCTGCCATTGGCATCGTAATAAGTCGCCAAAGTACCGGCAGAAGCTTGGGCAAACGCCTCATCCCATGCGCCATTAAGCTTATTGACGATGGCCTTGGCCTCTTCCTCGTTAGGCTTGGCATTGCATTGATACACGGCAACCGCAGCGACACTAACCAACGCCAGCAATACCACTGCCACTATCACCTTGCTGATCTTCATGATGGTGCTCCTCTCTTGAATAATATTGATATAAATACACTTACACTAACGCTGCCCCACTATTTGGCAACATCAAACGCCGCTATACCGACATTTAACTTGTGCAGAATGTCGTTAAGCACTACCCGCTCTGCCTCACTCACGCCAGCCATACAATGCCGTAGGCGCGTGTAATAATCCGGCATGACCTGATCCAGCTTCTCCTGCCCTTGCGCAGTCAGGCGTATCGATACCCGCCTGCGATCATCGGTATCGAAAATACGTTCCACCAGGCTATCGCGCTCCAGGCCATCGAGCAAGCCAGTCATGGTGGCACGGCTCACTCCCGCTTTTTCCGCCAGTACCGAAGGCAATGAAACTCCCTGGTCTTCGCGCATGAGCAAAATGAGCACCCACCAGCGCCCTTGCAGTAAACCATGCTGACTGAGACAAGCATCCAAAGCCAGTGAAAGATCACTAGCCACTCTTAACAAATGCAAAAAGGACGATACTGCACTGACATCCGCTTCTGGATAACGTGCAGAAAATTTATCAAGCACCGCTTTGCTGGGGAGGTCTCTAAGTTGCAACATGATTAGTCAAATTATAATTAGTCAGCTAATTATGTCAATCAAATCCAATACTATTCGGCACATTCATGCCAGACCAACCTGATGCCTGAACTGACATTCTGTTGCTGACTCAACCATTTAACCCTGTACCAATAAGGTGTATATTGATTCCACGCCAATAAGAAAACGTAAGGAGGAGCCAACATGAAAACCGTGAGGCAAGTTCTGGAAACCAAAGGCAGCACCATTTATTCAGTATCTCCAGAGAGCCTGGTTTATGACGCTTTGCTACTCATGGCTGAGCATCATATCGGCGCATTAGTCGTCATGCAGCGTGACAAAATGGTGGGTATCTTTTCCGAGCGTGATTACGCGCGTGAGGTAGTCATCAAGGGTAAAACATCCAAGACCACGACAGTAGGCGACATTATGTCAGTGCAACTCATCACGGTCAGTCCAGATGATACGGTTGACCACTGCATGAACCTGATGTCAGGCAAACGCATTCGCCATTTGCCAGTATTGGAGAATGATCAATTGATCGGGCTGCTCTCCATCGGCGATCTGGTAAAGGAAACCATTGCTTATCAAGAGTTCCTGATCAAACAATTGGAAAGTTATATCCAGAGTTAGCGATGGCTGCGCCCACCTAAGGGTGGACGCAGGCATTAACTGGATGTGTTCTGGCCTTCCCAGGCATTGTGCCCAGGATTTGCCGCAGCCTCCTCGGTTTCACGCATCAAGGTACGCTGCAAATCTTGCCGTGCACGTACGGTGTAAGATACCACCTGCTGCATATCGGTGTGGATAGGATGCACATCCCGCATCATTTTTTCATCACCCTGACGGAACCGCCAAGCCTTGCCATAGGCATCGAACGGAGAATAGCCCATTTCCCGCAATGCCTTTTCTCCCAGGTGAACGGCACTCAGGAAAGTCTCCCGCACGCAATCAATGCCGAGATCCATATAGTCGAAGGCATAGGTTCGGTTACGTGCACGCGCCAGGATTTTCACATCGGGATAGTATTCGCGCACATAACGTGCAGTCTCTAAGGCTTCCTCCGCGTCATCTATTGCCAATATCAACAATTTTGCGCGCGCAATGCCTGCAGCCCTCAAGACATCAGGCCGCGTAATGTCGCCGTAATATGCTCGATAGCCAAAACCACGCATCAACTCGATCTGGTTAGGGTCGTGTTCAATCACGGTAGGCTCTACGCCAACACTGGTCAACAGCCGGGTTATCACCTGCCCCACACGACCAAAACCCGCCACAATGACTGGACGTTCCTGGTCAAACTCGTCATGCCGCCCATCCTTGCGTCGCTGCTGCAAGCGACGTCGATATACCGCGTGAAACCATAGCAACAGCAAAGGAGTGGTGACCATAGATACCGCCACCACTGAATTCAGCAATGCACCGTGTTCATAACGAATCACCTTGGCATCCAGTGCCGCGCCAAAGATCACAAAGGCAAACTCGCCGATCTGCGACAAAGTCACGGCAAACATGAGCCCTCCGGCATTATCCAGCTTGAATGCCTTAGCAAGACCGAACAGCAACAGCAACTTGAAAAGCACAAACCCCAGCGCCAAACCAATCACCAGCCCCGGCTGCTGCAACACCAAATCAAGGTTGACGGACATGCCCACCGAAATAAAGAACAACCCCAACAGCAGCCCCTTGAAAGGCTCTATATCCAACTCCAGTTCTTGCCGATACTCGGAATCCGCCAGCAAGACACCCGCAATGAAAGCGCCCAAGGCCATGGAAAGGCCAACCAGCGTCATCAGGATGGAAACGCCAATAATGAGAAACAAGGCGAAGGCAATGAAAATCTCGCGCAACCCAGTGTTGGCGACGTACCGCAACACTGGTCGCAGCAGGTATTGCCCACCCAGCACAAGCAGTACAACCAAGGATACCGCCTTGAGAATGGCGAGCCAGTCCATGTGCACACCATGCGCAGTGTGAGCGCCCGGTGCGATCACCAGTAATAGGATCATGATAGGAATGACCGCAAGATCCTGGAATAACAGCACCGAGAACGCAGAGCGTCCGGACGGACGATTCAACGCCCCCTGTTCAGCAAGCATCTGCATGGCAATCGCCGTCGACGACATGGCTACCCCCATACCGACCACCAACGACAAGCGCCAATCCAAACCGAAAGCAATGCCAGCGGCATACACCAGCGCTGCGGTGATCACGACCTGCAAGCCACCCATGCCAAAAATCGGCATGCGCAAGGTCATCAACTTATCAGGCTCGATCTCCAGGCCGATCAAGAACAACATCATGACCACGCCAAATTCAGAAAAATGCATGACCGACTCGGTATCTGCCACCAAAGACAAGCCCCAAGGGCCGATCACGATGCCAGCAAACAGGTAGCCCAGCACAGAACCAAGCCCGATTCGCCGAAAAATAGGCACAGCCAGCACAGCAGCACCAAGGTAGATGGCACTTTCGAGCAACAGGGAGGGAATATGTACTTCAGCCATCAGGATGCCTCTAGCTTTGTATTGGCAGCTACCAAATACTCAGCCTCCTCCACCTGCACCTGGAGGCTATCAACCTGCGGCGGCCTATTTCCCTCGGTTAGTTGCATCAACCATGCCGCATAATGAGCAGCATGCTCACGCAATGCCTCATCGCTCAAAGTATCTGCCGCCTGGGTCAGGAACGGCTGTAGATAGCGCATGTTGCATAACCGTGCTGTCTGCTCGAATGGCCGCAACAACTCGGCGATGGAAAAGCAATTGTATCCACGCCTCTGATAAACGATTTCTGAACCGCCAGTGGAAACCACCTGCACCCAGGCCTTCCCTGTCAGCTTGGTGGCATGATCACCATATGCCCAGCCGTAACTCAGCACAGAGTCGAACCAGCTCTTGAGCAAGGCTGGGCAGGAATACCAATACATCGGATGCTGAAACACCAGCACATCGTGCTCATCGACCAGAGCCTGCTCGTGCCGCACATCAATCATCTGCTCTGGGTAGCACGCATAAAGATCATGCACTTTAACGCCATCACATTGCCGCGCCGACTCCAGCAAAGCGCGATTCACGCGAGAGCTTTCCAGCGCCGGATGCGCCACGATCACCAGCACACGCTGTTTCAAGGCTTATTCACCAATAATCTTGACCAAGACGCGCTTGTTGCGACGCCCATCGAACTCACCGTAAAAAATCTGTTCCCACGGGCCAAAGTCCAGCTGCCCGTCAGTCACTGCCACGACCACTTCACGTCCCATCACCTGGCGCTTCATATGCGCATCGGCATTATCTTCGCCAGTATCATTGTGGCGATAATTGCGAATAGGCTCATGCGGTGCAAGGCGTTCCAGCCATTCGCGGTAGTCATGATGCAAACCAGATTCATCGTCATTGATAAAGACGCTGGCAGTAATGTGCATGGCATTCACCAACACCATCCCTTCCCTGACGCCGCTCTCGCGCAAACAGGCCTCGACTTCGTGTGTAATGTTGATAAATGCCACGCGCGAAGGCGCATTGAACCACAGCTCTTTACGGTAACTTTTCATGGGTTTTGCCTTTAAAAATAGTAAGCCGGGAAATTATAGCCTGCCGCTGTTGTCATTGAGTGGTCTACCAGCATTTTTGCAATTACCGCGGATTTCAGTTAAAAGTAACTGATCGATTATTTTCGTTATCTATTCCATTTCATCAGTAAGGAGAAACAAGTGAGTGACAAGATTTTCATGCGCGTCGGCGAGGCCCTAGTAGCAGGAGGCCCTCCAGGCACGGCAGCAGAGCCTGAAGTCATCATCGGCGAGATGGACGGCCCTATGGGGACAGCCTTCGGCACGTTGCTCGGCGACCAAGTGAAAGGCCACTCCCGTGTACTTGCCATCCTCAACACCGACATTATGGTCCGCCCTGCCACCATCATGGTGAGCAAGGTCACTGTCAAGAACGAGCGCTATACCAACATCCTCATGGGCACCGTGCAAGCCGCGATCGCCAATGGTGTGCTGGATGCGGTGCGTAATGGCGACATCCCTAAGGAAAAAGCCAATGACCTCGGCATCATCGTCTCGGTTTGGCTCAACCCTATCGTGGTCGAACAAGATAATCTGGATCACAAGATCCTGTTTGATATCCACCGCAAGGCCACAGCCAACGCCATCCACAAGGCAATGAGCAACAAGCCGGATATCGACTGGCTGCTGGAAAACCAGGAAAAGATCGTCCACAAATATTTCCAGATGGGTCTGGACGGCAAAATATAAATAGCAAGAGGCAATTGTTATCCTCCATGCTATAAAGAATGCATCGGCAAGACTGAGATTGCCGATGCAATACCAGTCTTGTCACTGGCACTACCCTCAACAAAGGATGCTATGGCTGCAGCAAGTTTTCAGGTAGAGCAAACACTCCAGGGCGCAAAACGCATTGCCCTGCATGGTCAATGGTCCTTGCGCGACCTGGATAATGACTTTTCCCAGTTGCGCCGGGCGCTCAAGCCGTACTTTGCCGATGCCAAGACACAGTGGGACCTGACCCAGGTCGAACAGCTAGATACCGCTGGTGCAGCAGTCTTATGGAATGGTTGGCAGGGCCAACTGGAAAACCGCGTTACGCTGACTGAAGAACAAGCCACCTTATTTGATACTTTGGCCAGCATTGCGGCCAAGGATGATCACAAGCCACCACGCTTTGACTGGCTTAGACTGATTGCCGGAGCCGGCAAACTGACGATGTTCCTCTCCAGCCATATCGTCGACTTCGTCAAGTTAATCGGGCTGTTGATATTGGAGTTAGGCTACCTCTTACGCCGGCCGCAGGATTTCCCTTGGCGCGAGTTCAGCGCCAATATTTACAAAAGCGGCGTAACCGCTTTACCCGTCACAGCGCTGCTTGGGTTCATGATTGGGATTGCCATGAGTTACCTGATGGCAACCCAGCTACGCACCTTTGGCGCAGACATCTTCATCGTCAACATTCTCGGGCTGGCCGTCATTCGCGAATTAGGGCCTATCCTCATGGCAGTATTGATCGCAGGGCGTTCTGGCTCTGCAATGGCGGCACAGATCGGCGTTATGCGCGTCACCGAGGAAATCGACGCGCTCGCCACCATGGGCATTTCCCGTATTCTGCGCGTAGTGCTGCCTAAAGTGCTCGGACTCACTTTCATCGCCCCATTCCTGGTGATATGGACTTCTTGCTGGGCCTTGTTCGGCGGTGCGCTCTCTGCGAACCTTGAGCTAGGCCTTGGATTCCGCTTCTTCTTCGACTATCTGGCCGCGGTGGTACAACCGGTCAACATCACGCTCAGCATCATCAAGGGCTTCATGTTCGGCTTTATCGTCGCTGTCATGGCCTGCCACTTCGGCCTGCGCATCAAACCAAATACCGAAAGCTTGAGCCGCAGCACCACCAGCTCAGTCGTCACGGCGATCACCTGCGTCATCCTGATCGACGCCGCTTTTGCCATTCTCACCAGCGGCATCGGGGTATAGGCACCCATGGCAGAGCATATGACAGAAAAACAGGTACACCCGATCTGTGAAATCAAGAAGGTCTGGACCGTGTTCGGTAGCAATGTTGTGCACCAGGATCTAGACTTGACTATCAATGCAGGTGAAATCGTCTCGCTAGTAGGCGGTTCAGGTAGCGGCAAGACCACACTGCTCAGGCACATTGTCGGCCTGACACGCCCGACCAAAGGTGAGGTGCTACTTTTTGGCAAGAACCTGCATGCGATGGATCGTGTACCGCAACAACGCCTGATGAACCGGCTCGGCATGCTGTTTCAGCAAGGCGCACTGTTTTCCGCCTTGAGCGTATATGACAACATTGCTTTCCCGCTGCGTGAACTCAGGCAATTCGACGAAGCCACCATTCATCAATTGGTACTACACAAACTATCATTGGTAGAACTGGAGCTGGATACAGGCTCAAGGTTGCCTTCGCAGCTATCCGGCGGCATGATCAAACGTGTCGCCCTCGCACGTGCATTAGCGCTAGAACCAGAGCTATTGCTGCTAGACGAGCCAACTGCGGGGCTGGACCCGGACCGCAGCGAGAAATTTGTCGAATTGATCAAGAACATCAAACATGCCCTAGGCTTGACGGTGATCTTCGTCACGCACGACCTGGACACCTTGGTATCACTCACCGACAAGGTCGCCGTGCTCGCTGACAAACGCATAGTCGCCAATTGCGGCCTGCGCGAGCTAGGTAATATTGACCATCCCTTTGTGCAACACTTTTTCCAAGGTGTACGCATTCGCTTGGAGAGAACTGGATAATTTATGGAAAATCGCGCTCACGCCCTTGCCGTTGGCATTGTTACCCTCATCCTGATCGGCATTCTCGCCTTTGCATTCTGGTGGATGAGTGGCACGCGCCAAGCATTCACGGAATACAAGATTATCTCGAAACAACCAGTGACCGGCCTCAGCCAGGAAGCCTCGGTAAAATTCCGTGGCGTCAATGTCGGCAAGGTATCCGATATATCGCTTGACCCCAACTCGCAATCATCCATCGAGATCACCATCCGCGTCGATGAAAAACTACACCTGACCAAGGATGCCTATGCAGAATTACGCGCGCAAGGGGTGACAGGGCTTGCCTATATCGACCTCAACGACCTGAATGACGATGGCGAACAACTGGCCCCTGGCTCGCTCATCACTATGCGCCCTTCGCTCATAGACCGCATTTCCGAGCGCGTGCCGCAGTTGGTGGACAAGGTAGAAGCGTTCGTCAACCACGGTGTCTCCACCATCGAGCAAGCCAACACTGTGATGCAAAGTATTGACGTACAAAGCCTGAACCAGACCCTTGCCAATCTTGAGCAGGCTTCATCCAAGCTAGGCGAAACACTGGTATCTGCCAATGATGCCTTCGGCAAGGCCAGCAAATTCATGTCAACACAAAATCAGCAGCACCTGACGCAAACATTGGATAACCTGCAACAAGCCACGCAGGCCGCCACACCCTTGCTCAATGAGCTCACCGCCACGGTGCAGGACATACGCGGCATGTCCGGTGACCTCCGCCAAAGTGTTAGCCTGATAGGCGACACGCTCAATAACGAAACCCTGCCTGGTATTCATGAACTGACAGTCACTGCCAATGACGATGCACGCCGTATCAGACGACTGTTGGATATGCTGGAAGAAAACCCGCAAAGCCTGATTTTTGGTAAACCGACGCTGCGCCCTGGCCCAGGTGAATCTGGCTTCAAACCCGCTCAATGAGGTATCCCATGCACATCACCCCACCTATTGCATTCCTGTTGCTGGCAACACTCGGCCTCAATGCCTGCGTCAGCTCAATCAAGCCTGAGACCAAGCAATTAGACTTTTATGATTTCGGCTTGCAATCTAATGAAAATCGCGTGAGTTTTGACCTGCCCATCGAGCAGCTGAGTGCCACGGATGCCATCCAACATAGCAATATCCGCTACCGCCTCAACGACAAGAATCCAGCCCAGGTATTCGGCTATACAGAAAGCCGCTGGTCTACCTTGCCTGCTGAGTTGTTGCGTCAAAAGATTGTCAATGCGCCCTCTCACAATACAAGTTGTAACGTAAAACTGCAGATTGTGGCATTTGACCAGGTATTTGATAGCGCCAGCAGCAGCCATGGGGTAGTGCAGCTACAAGCCGGCCTGATTGACAGGCGCTCACGTAAACAACTCGCTTCCACCTTACTCTCCGCGCAAAGCGCTGCACAAAGTGCCGATGCCCGCGGGGGCGTTACAGCATTGAATGTCGCCAGTACGCAAGCATTGCAGCAGGCCGCTGATTGGGCGAAGCAAACCAGTCAGTCCTTCAGTGAATGCCAAGCCAGCACGCTGCCATGAGCCTCTTAAGCAGTTACCTGCAACATGACAGAGATCACAGTTTACCCAGTCTTCACTGACCTCAACGGCACAGGCCCAGATCCGGACCTTTCTCCATTGCCGGTTGTCGCCCGAGTGGGCCGCTACTCCAAGCACTGGCAGGTTGAAACTCACGCGCACCAGCGCGGACAATTGATGTTCGTGACTTCGGGCAGCATGCGCGTGCAAACACGCGACGGCTCCTGGATTACCCCTCCAGGCCGTGCCTGCTGGATACCCAGCGCTGCGATGCATAGCGTCACCTATACGCAAATGTCAGAAATGCAGACTGTATTGATCTCTCCGAAGTGGCTAGAAACCTTGCCTACACGCTGTTGCGTCATCAAGCTGACCCCGTTGCTACGCGAACTGGTCTCGCAGGCTGTGGCGATCAATAACCAGTATTCGATTGATGGGCCTGAGCACAGATTAATGCGCGTGTTGGTCGACCAGATCAGTATTGCCCAGCAAGCGCCGCTTTTCCTGCCAGAAGGCCGCGATCAGCGTTTACGTCGCGTGACGGAACGCCTGCATCAGAACCCCGGTGATAATCGCAATATTGAAGAATGGTCGCAGCTTGCCGGAGCCAGCACACGGACGCTCGCACGCTTGTTCCAGAAGGAAACCGGCATGACGTTCTCCGCCTGGCGCCAACAGCTATGCCTGATCAGAGCCGTCGAGATGTTGATTGAAGGCGCCAGCGTCACCAATATTGCACTGGCGCTGGGTTATGAGAGTACCGCGGGTTTCACCAGTATGTTTTCGCGCTCAATGGGAGAGTCGCCCAGTAATTACCTGACGCGCTGGTCACAAGACAAACCAGCGTCGCAATAACCCTCACTGCAGACTAGCAGCAGTAGCCGGCGCTTCTTGCTCTTGCCAACCACCACCCAAGGCCCGGATCAAATCCACGCTGGCACGTAACTGGCTGACATTGAGCGTCAACAGTGCACGCTGGGTATCCAAGGCCTGCGTTTGTGCCGAGGTAACCTCCAGGTAGTTGGCAGCCCCTTCACGATAACGGTTCATCGCAAAATCCATCGATTTCTGCGCAGCTTCTGCCGCTGCTCGCTCGGCATCCGCGGCAGATTGGTAATGGTTGAGGCGCGCCAGGTTGTCTTCCACCTGCTGAAAAGCTTCCAGCACTACACCGCGATAGCGCGCACCGGTTTCGTCCAGCATAGCTTCAGCCTGGGCGACCTGGGCTTTGCGCCGCCCACCATCAAAGAGCTGGAATAGCATACCGGGGCCAATCGACCAGAAATTACTAGGCGCACTCAACCAGTTCCCGGTAGAAACACTTTGGTAACCAAAAGCCGCGCTCAAGCTCAACGCTGGGAAGTAAGCAGTTTTCGCCACGCCAATATTGGCATTGGCAGCCGTAACCCGCCGCTGTGCTGCGGCAATATCAGGCCTGCGCTGCAACAAGGTAGAGGGCACACCCAGCGGGATCTGCGGCAGGGCAATCACATCCTGCCGACTGGCGATAGCAAAGCTGGAGGGAGAGTCGCCAACCAGGGCGGCAATCGCATGCTCTACCACCGCACGCTGCGCTTTCACCTGCTCTAGCTGCGAACGTGTGGTTTCAAGCTGCGTTTGGGCACGGCTCACGTCCAGGCCAGGCACAATGCCAGCATCGTGGCGCGTTTTGGTAATCACCAATGCCTTGTCATTGGCTTGTACGGTCTCTGCCAGAATATGGAGCTGTTGATCCAAGCCACGCAACACGATGAAATTTTCTGCGAGCTGGGCCTGCAAACTCAAGCGCACCGATTCAAGATCAGCCTCGCGCGCGCCAGCCTCGGCCACCCCGGCTTTGACGGTGTTGCGTACACGTCCCCATAAATCCAGCTCATAATTAGCCTGCAAGCCTATGCTGTAGTTGGAGTAGGTAGGCGGTATAACTGCATTGGGCGGTACCAACGGGCGATGCTCAGAAACTCGGTTACGCCCAGCCTGCCCGTTTGCAGACAATGTAGGAAACAATCCAGCCCGGGCTTGCTCGCTATAAGCCAGCGCCTGCTGATAACGTGCCAGTGCCGCTGCAAGGTCTGGACTGTGTGCCAGCAGTTTCTCTTGCAATGCATCCAACTCTGCATCGCCATACAGTTTCCACCAAGCCCCACGGGGCAAGTGATCAGCCGGCTGTGCAGGCACCCAAGGTTGCGCCTCTTTGTAGGCGCTGGCTACCGGCACTTCCGGCAATTTCAACTCAGGAGCAAACGAACAGCCTCCAAGTAATGCCGCCAGGACTAGCAAAGCATATTGCCTGACGCTCATGACTGGCCTGCCCCTTGGTTAGCCTTCGTATTAGCGCGCACTTGCATGCCATCGGCAATATCATCGGGAGGGCTGTCTATCAGCTTATCGCCAGCTTCCAAGCCAGTGCTGATTTCCAGGGTTTTACCCAAATCACGCGCCACGGTGACTGTTTTCAGCACAACTTTGTCATGCTCACCCAGCGTGGCAACACGCAAGCCATCCTGGCGGAAGATGATGGCACTGGCCGGGATGCTCAACGTGGCTTGACTGGCAGGCAGCTCAATGCCGGCACGCGCAAACCCGCCAGGTAACAACTCGCCCTCTTTGTTCGGTACCAAAAACTGGAACAGGGTGGTGCCAGAAGCCGCATCCACGGCCCGTGACGAAGCCACCAGGCTGGCAGAATATTCCACGCCTGGGCGGCCTGGAATCGTCACCTTTGCCAAGGTACCCTGCCCCAATGCTGGCGCATAGCTTTGCGGCACATTCACATAAAGGCGCAGTTTGCGCATATCAGACACCACGAATAGTGGTTGTGCAGCCTCACCCGCATTGATGAGGGCACCAATATCGGTATGACGTGCAGTCACGATGCCATCAAACGGCGCCACTAGCCTAGTGAAACCCTTATTGGCTTGGACGCGGTCCAGGTTTGCCTGGGCAGCTTGCAAGAGCGCCTGCTTGGCTGCGTAATCGCCCAGGCGCTCGTCGACTTCCTGCTTGGAGACAGAATCAGTGTTCAACATGGATTGCCAACGTTTGGCAGTAGTTCCCGCCAATTCGGCATTCACCTTGGCAGCCGCCACATCGGCCTTGGCCTGTAGCAACTGCTGGTCTAGGTCCGGGGTTTCAATCTCACCGAGCAATTGGCCAGCCTTGACCGGGCTACCAATATCCACATGCCATTGCTTCAAATAGCCATTCACACGCGCATAGATAGGTGCACGCGCAAATGCCTCAAGACGGGCAGGCAATTCCAGGGTGCTCACATTACTGCCCGGCACAGGCTCCACCAGGTTTACCGATGGGATGGACTGCTCATTCGTCCATTGCTTGAGGGCATCGCTTTCCTTGGCCCGTATCGTCAAACCATACGCCACCACTCCAATCGCCACCAGGGCAATAATCAAGCTGCCTCGACGCACGGTACGGCGCGGGGCACCAAGATCAGTAGAGCTAAAATCAGATGACATTTACTTCTCCATAACTCGAATTCTCGACAACGGGCTTGCGGTAATTGCGGTGCACAACGCTAAATACCACAGGCACAAAAATCAGGGTGGTAATGGTGGCAAACAACAGGCCGCCGATGACTGCGCGCCCTAGCGGTGCATTCTGCTCACCACCCTCGCCCAGGCCCAATGCCATCGGCGCCATCCCTATCATCATAGCCAGGGCAGTCATCAATACCGGGCGGAAGCGTACAAAACCCGCCTCAATTGCCGCCTGGGTTGCATTCCCCAGCTCTGCCAAGCGCTCGCGTGCAAAGCTGATCACCAACACGCTATTGGCGGTCGCCACCCCCATACACATGATCGCCCCGGTCAATGCCGGTACGGATAATGGGGTAAAGCTTGCAAACAGCATCCAGACAATGCCAGCAATCGCCGCAGGTAAGGCACTGACGATCACGAATGAGTCACTCCATGATTGGAAGTTCACCACGATCAACAGATAGATCAGCGCAATCGCCCCCACCAATCCAAACAGCAGGCCAGAAAATGCATGCTCCATGGTTTCGACCTGACCCAGCAAGGCAACGCTAGAGCCCTTGGGTACCGTGTCGGCATGAACATCCATGATCTGGCGTATTTCCTTGGCCACAGCACCAAGATCACGTCCCTGGGTAGTAGCGTTGATCTGCACCATAGGTTGAATGTCATATTGACTAACCAAGGCGTTGGCATTGCTACGCGAGAAAGTCGCCAAGCCACCCAGGATTTGTGAGGTTGTGCCCGGCACACTGCCATTGATCGGCAGGTTTTCCAGCGCAGACAGGCTATCCATTTTGTATTGAGGCGTTTGCATCACGATAGGATAAGAAACCCCATTCGCCGGGTTCAGCCAGAAAGTAGGAGCTACCTGGCTACTACCAGCCAAGTTGACCACCATGTTATTGGTCACGTCACGTGTCGTCAGGCCAAGCTCCTGCGCCCGCACCCGGTCAATATCGACATTCAGCACCGGATTACGACGCGACTGCTGTATACGCACGTCAGCGATGCCGGGCACCTTGCGGATTTCCGCCACCAGCATGTTGGCATAATCAAAATTAGCCTGCAGGTTATTGCCACGGATTTGTAGGTCAATCGGTGCTGGAGAGCCAAAATTCAGGATCTGGCTGACGATATCCGCTGGAGGGAAGGTAAAGGTTGCATCCGGGAACAGGCGCGGTAACTCCTCGCGCAAGCGCTTGACGTAAGCAGCGGTTGGCTGGTGCTCGCGACTCAAGGCGATCTGAATATCGCCATCCTGCACCCCCATGATGCCAGTGTTATTGTAGGCAAGGTTGATTGAGCTGATTGGCAAGCCAATGTTGTCGACGATAGTTTCGACCTCATGAGCCGGGATGATCTTGCGAATCTCGGATTGTATATTGGCAAACTTGGCTGCTGTTTCCTCAAGCCGCGTACCCACAGGCACGCGTACGTGCATGAGAATCTGCCCGCCATCCACCTCGGGGAAGAAATTACGCCCCAGGAACGGTACCAGCGCGAAACTCAGCAAGATAAATGCCATGAAACCCGCAATAAACTTGCGGCGATTGGCCAGCATCAATAGCAAGACGCCACGATAGCCTTCACGGAAATGCTCAAAACGCGCCTCAAAACCACGCTGGAACCTCACCAGAGGATTGCGTGACGGAGCCAACATCACATTATTACCATGCAGGTCGGTATGCGGAGCATGCGGCTTGAGCAGGTATTTGGCCATGGTCGGCACCAAGGTGCGCGACAAGATGAAGGAACTCACCATCGCGAACATCACCGCCTCTGCCATCGGCACGAACAGGAAGCGCGACACCCCTTCCAGGAAGAACATCGGCACAAACACAATACAAATACACAAGAGCGAGACAAACGCAGGCGTCACAATCTGGCGCGCGCCATCAAGAATCGCAGGTTCCACTGGCTTCCCCTGCTCGAGGTGCCAATTGATGTTTTCTATCGTCACCGTGGCATCATCCACCAGGATACCCACGGCGAGCGCAAGCCCACCCAGCGTCATGATATTGAGTGTTTCCCCCACCAGGGCCAGGCTAGCAATTGCACCCAGAATGGATAATGGGATGGAGATGGCGATAATCACCGTAGAACGCCAGCTACCCAGGAACAGCAGAATCATGATGCTGGTCAGCGCGGCCGCAATACAGCCCTCCAGCACCACGCCCTTGATCGCGGCACTGACGAAAATCGATTGATCGTTGATGGGGCGGACTTCCAGCTCATCAGGCAAGGTTGGCCTGATTTCGTCCAGTTTGGACTTAATACCATCCACAATCGCGAGTGTAGATGTCGCACCATTCTTGAGCACCGACATCAATACCGAACGCGCGCCATCCACATGTACCAGATTGGTCTGAGGTGGATTACCGTCACGCACCTGCGCCACATCGCGGATATAAACTGTTGCACCATTGACCACCTTGACCGGCAGATTGCCCAGCTCTTCCAACGCCGATGGGGCATTATTGAGCTGTATCGTATATTCAAAATTGCCGATTTTCTGGGTACCGGCAGGCAAGATCAGGTTCTGTGCAGCAAGCGCATTCGCCACATCCTGGCCAGACAGCCCCCGTGCCTGCATGGCATCGGGGTCCAAGTCGATCTGCACTTGGCGTGACTTGCCACCGAATGGCCAGGGAATAGCTGCTCCCGGCACGGATACCAGCCGCACCCGCACCGCATTCATACCCAAGTCTGCAAGGTTTTGTTCTGTCAGTCCTTTACCTGCCAGGGCAAGCTGCAGGATAGGCACAGTGGAAGCGTTATAATTGAGGATAAGCGGAGGCTGCGTCCCAGGCGGCAATAAGCGCAACATGGTTTGCGAGATCGCCGTCACCTGCGCATTCGCCGTTGCCACATCAACGCCTGGCTGGAAGAAAATCTTGACGATACCGAATCCAGCATAAGAATTAGCCTCGATATGCTCGATATCGTTGACTGTTGTCGTCAATGAACGCTGGAAAGGCGTCATGATGCGCCCGGTCATCTGATCCGGGGACATCCCGGCATATTGCCAAGCAACCGCAATCACGGGGATACGAATTTCCGGGAAAATGTCGGTGGGCATGCGCAATGCCGACAACACACCCACGATCAGAATGAGGATCGCCATGACCACAAAGGTATACGGGCGCCTGAGCGCGATTTTCACTATGCCTAACATACAGGATTTACCACACTGGATTCTTTTGACAGACTGATTTAGTCAACAATTATTTCAGAGATTATCAGCCTCGTGCTTAATGGAAACTGCCACTTTCTTGCTTGATCATGCCATTATGACCTGATTAGAAGTAAGGGGATTGAAGCAAAAGCCTAAAGTAAAAAGCCGCTGTTGAAAGCGGCTTTTTACTTTCTATTCTGTCACTTTATGATTTGTTGACCGGGAGATTGATCTTGCAATCATTGTAGTCATGCTTATAGCCGTCATCCAGCTTCGCACCCTCGCCCTCCAACACCAGTGTCGTAATGCTGTTGCTGTATGCCCCAGAGTCCGTCTTGTTCAGCAGGATTTCTCGATCGGGCAGGATCAACCAGGCAGCTTTGCCAGCATCCACCTGCTTCACGTAGAACTTGCGCCCTTTGTCGCATAAATATGGCGTGGAACCAGCAGGCCCGCTGTGACGCACATCGCCCTCACCTCCACCAAATGGCCAGAAATTGAAACCACCACACGCAGACAAAGTAGCCAGCAACCCAATAACCAACACCGACCTAGCAACATTAACCCACATTTCCAAAGCACCTCATGTTCGTACTGCGTGACTACGCAAAACGTACAGTATAAACAATGCGGCTTTAGTTAGCCTAGCCAGCTTTACACTCTGAAGAATAATAGTCCTTGACCTCGTCTACCCACATCGGCTCTGCAAGGCCAAACCCCTGCAAGCCATCACAACCAAGCGCCTGCAAAAAGGATTTTTGCTCATCGTTCTCGACCCCTTCTGCGATCACCTTGAAATTAAGCGTATGACCGAGATTGATGATCGCCGAGACAATGGCCTGGTCATCCATCAAGGTACCGGTACCAAGGTTGCTGATGAATGCCTTGTCTATCTTGAGCTCATTGGCTGGCAAGCGCTTTAGATATAGCAGGCTGGAATATCCTGTACCGAAATCATCAATCGAGATATTCACACCAAGCTGGGATAATTGATTCAATATCTCCAGTGTTTTCTTGGCGTTGTGCATCGCAACAGTTTCGGTAATTTCGAGCGTCAGGCAATGAGGCGGCAGCTCCCATCGGGCCAATACCTGCCTGACCACATCCAGTAGCCGCTCATGCGAAAACTGCAAGGCCGATAGATTAATCGCGACATGCCATTTCTCGCAGCCCGAGCTGTACCACTCCTTCATTTGTCGACAAGCCGCATTGAGCACCCATTCGCCAATCGGGATGATCAAGCCAGACTTCTCAGCCAAGGAGACAAAATGATCAGGAAGCACCAACCCCAATGTCGGATGCTGCCAGCGTAATAGCACCTCAAACCCCACCACATGGTTATGCAAGTCAAACTTGGGCTGGTACATCAACACAAACTGCTGCCTTTCAAGCGCAGCCCCCAAATCCAACATCATGTCCAACCGTTCCCGCGTATCCAGGTGCATGGACATCTCAAAAACATGATAGCCATTACGGCCAGCACGCTTGGTGTAATACATGGCGGCATCTGCATTGATGGCAAGCTCGCGATAATTTGCCCCGTGGTTGGGATACATGGCGATGCCAATACTGGTGGAGACATGCAATTCGCGCTCTTCAGTGTGAAAGGGCTGCCTGATCACCGAGACGATCTTGTTGGCAACAATACATGCCTCTTCGACATTGACCCTTTCAAGCAACACGACGAACTCATCCCCACCCATGCGCGCCACGGTATCATGCCCGCGAAGAATTCCATGTAGCCTGGTTGCTACCTCTACCAGCAAACTGTCCCCGACGTGATGCCCCAAGGAATCATTGATGGTCTTGAAACCATCAATATCCACAAACAGCAAGGCAAATTGCTCCTGGTCGCGTTTTGCTCGACTCAAGGCCTCTGCCACCTTGCTCTCCAACATCATTCGATTAGGCAGATTCGTCAGGTTGTCATGCAGCGATCGATGCAGTAATTCCTTATTGGCTTGTTCCAATGATCGCGCTAAGTGGATAAACCGACTGATCCTGACCTCCAGCTTGGCATCCAGTAATGTCACGATAAAGGCCACAAACAGAATACTCCCTACCCCTGCGATCACCATGATGCTCAGGTCATCCAAGTTAGCCCCGTTGGCAGCACCACAAACACTACCCAAAGGGAAGCTGGCTGCCGCCATGGCGGTGTAATGCATACCACCAATCGCAGCGCCCATCACCAAGGCAGCACCCAACCTGGCAAACCATCCACGGTGAAATTTATGACGCAATTTGAAAGTGATCCACATCGCCGCCCCCGAGGCAGCAATAGCAATCAAGATAGATAAGATGACCAGCCATGGATCATAGACAGGGGTTGGATCCATTAACATGGACCACATGCCAAGATAATGCATGCTGGCAACACCCACCCCCATTAGGACCGCACTACCAGCTAAACGAGTCAAAGGTAAGGTTGGCCGAACAGCCTGGAACAGGGCAACCCCTGATGCAAGAATTGCTACCAGCAAAGAGAGCAGAGTAATGGCGGGATCATAACCAAGTGGAATATCAAGATGGAAGGCCAGCATGCCAATAAAGTGCATGGACCATATGCCAGCACCCAGAGTCGCCGCACTCCCCCATAGCCACCATCGGGAAAGCTTCTCCCCTTTGGCGGGATTAACGCGCTCTGACATGGCTAATGCCGCATACGAAGCAAACATGGCCACGATGAGCGAAACTAACACGAGAGACTGGTTATAGCCTTCGCTCAGCATGATACGAAACCTCTCAAGATTGCCTTCAACGCAACTCCCTCCCAAGATTACGTTTGCTCAAACTCAAGTATTGAAGCCGTTGCTGGCACTATAGCGGAAAATGAAAAAAACGAAATCTCTTTTTTGAAGCTATTCCGCAAGTGTTACTGCTCCCGCCAAAGCTATATTGGAGGTAAATAGCGACTGCTCCACAAACCAATGCTATCTGCCACAAACTCAGATGCAGGACGCTCATAGACCATATGATCTGCATCCTCGATAGCGATCAAGCTCTTGGGATGGCTAGCCGCCTCGAATAGTGCGTGAGCATGCTGCATCGGCACCATGTCATCTCTCGGAGAGTGCATCATCAGCAAGGGGACGCCGATGCCACCTATCAGGCTCGCCATATCAAATTGGCGTGCATTGTCCACGAACTGCTGGCGCAAGGTGTAGCGCTGCCGATTCACCTCTATCTCGGTAGCGCCGTATTGTTCAATTTCCCCGGTTTTTCCCGATCCAATAATCGCCAGCACATGGGCAGGGCTACTAGGCGTGGCAATCGTGACGCAAGCCTTGACCTCATTGATTAGACGACTAGCGTTGATAGCAACCAAGCCACCAAAGCTATGGCCGATCAATAAATCTGGAGCCCGGACATGCAGTCGCAACCAGTCAGCTGCACTGACAAAATCCTGGGTCTGCGTATCCAGATTGGTCAAAGAAAAATCGCCTTCGCTCTGACCAACACCGCTGAAATCGATACGTAAGGACCCTATGCCATATTCGAGTAATCGGCGCGCGGTTCTGGAGGCAATCAAGATATCTTTTGCGCAGCCAAATGCGGGCGCAATCATCGCCATGCCACGTAACGGTGTCTCCGGCAGCTCTACTCTCGCTGCCAAGCGTAACCCATCCGGGTTATGAATAATGATATGTTGAGATTCCGTCAGTCTTGCCATACGGTCACATGCTGCCTTCTACAATCAGGTGCTGCATACTAGCACTGTTATTCGCGGTAAATAGCCATAAATCCATTGCCTTGAAATAGATCGCGATGATAGTGTCCCTACCATGATGAGCTTGAGCCAGGAGAATTTCATTGGGTAGTCGCTTGAATCTACAAGCCAAAGACAGCATTCGACGTTACCGTTTACGCACGTGGCTGGGATTACTCGTAATCATCGCCTTGCTGCCCATTCTGGGCTTGGCCATCCTGGCCGTCTGGCAAGTCACCGTGCAAGACAAGAATGCCAGTAAAACCCGCCTGCTGGATAGCGCACGCGCACTGGCACGATCCGTCGAAAATGACATCATCATCAACACGACCTTGCTAAAGTCACTCGCTGCGGCAAGCTACACCCACCAGACTAGTATTGAGCAACTACAAAGCTGGCTGGATCATGCCCAGCCCGGATTAGGACGCTTATACGTCGTATCCCCACACGAAAGGCTGACACCAACATCCGAGCATGATGAGCTACCTCCGGCAGAGTTTTTGCAATCTGCACTTGATTTCACGGATCGCAACCGACCAGTGATTTCCAACCTGTACTTCACCTCCCCTTTGCATGACCCAAAAATTGCATTGGGGATTGCCTGGCAGCACGAATCCATCCAACAAGTCCTGTATTTCGTTCTCTCCCCTCGACGGCTGCTGCAATTGGCGCCGCAACTTGGTTCATCAGAGACCAGCTTGCTGATTGCCATCGTCGATGGCAATGGCAACATCATCGCGCGCTCACGTGACAATGACCGCTATGTCGGTCAACCCGTGCCAGACTGGGAAAAGCTCATGTCATTGCCAAGAAGTGAGAAGTTTTTTGAAGCCAAAACCAAGGAAGGCTCACATGTCATCTTTTCCTATGAGTTTCTTGCAGGCACTCCAGGCTGGGTTTTGGTAGTAGGAGAGCCTCTGCAAGCTTTTGATGCGCGATGGAAGAAACCCCTGATGCAGCTTGGCATTGGCGGCGGCATCATGTTGCTACTAGCACTATGGCTAACCAGCAAACTGTCTGGCTATATCCTGCGACCTATGCGCTCCTTAGCAAAAGAAGCTCGCGGCATTATTGATAACAAATACCAAGAGCTTTACAACACGGTCGAATACAGCTCATCTAGAATCCTGGAATTCGACTCCCTGCATGAAAGCATTATCGCCGCCCAAACCGCCCTCAAACTCAGTACCCAACAAGCAGAAAACAGCGAGCTAAAATACCGCACACTTGCTCACACGGGGGCTTTGACACTATGGGAAGCCAATGCAAAACAAGGCATCACTTCCATCACAGGCTGGCAGGAATTGACGGGCGCACCGAATGAGCACGCCTTGCGATGGAACTGGATAAAACGTGTTCATCCGGAAGATGTCAATGCCGTGCGCCAATGCATTTCTTCCGACACCAATGACCTGGATTGTGAATTCCGTATCCTGACCGCTGACCAGACATGGCATTGGGTACGTGCCAAGGGCTCAGCCATCCCCTCGAAGAACACCTCACAAGGATGGATAGGCACATTGGAAGACATCCATGAGCGCAGAAAAATGCAGGAGCATGTGGCCCACTTGGCATTGCATGACGATCTGACCAAGCTACCCAACCGCACAGCATTGAACCAGCACCTGCAGCAGATGCTATCACGCATAACACATGGCCATCAGTCTGGTATCTTGTTTCTGGACTTGGATTACTTCAAAGAAGTCAACGACACCCATGGCCATGAAACCGGGGATGCGCTGCTCACCGCAGTCAGCGCAAGATTATCGGCACTTGCACGCGACAATGACTTTATCGCTCGCCTTGGCGGTGATGAGTTTGTCGTGGTCTGTAGCCAGCTATCCTCTCAGGAAGAACTAGCCCTTATTGCAAAACGCATCATCCTGGCACTCAGCCAGCCATTCAACCTGCAAGGCCTCTCCATACACATCGGCGTGAGCATCGGGATCACCCTGCTATCAAACACCATGAGCGCCAACGAGCACCTCAAACAAGCAGATATTGCCCTATACAAAGCCAAGGAAAATGGCAAAAACTGTTATGTTTTTCACCATGAGATCAACACCGACTAAACAGCTGCTTACCTACTAACGACACCTAAATATCGACGCAAACATCATGCCCTCCGGGCATTGTCGTCAGTCACTATAGAAAAATGGTGCCGGAGATAGGAGTCGAACCTACGACCTTCGCATTACGAATGCGCTGCTCTACCAACTGAGCTACACCGGCATCGTGCATTGCATTTTATTACAAACCACTGACAGAATTCACTACTTGGGGAACCCCTCGATGATGTCAGTTGAAATGGAAATTTCACGCAGAAAACACAGCAAGCCTGCGACCAATGAACCCATCGCACAAATAAACAACAGGGAAACCAGCCGCGACGGGTTCCAGCCCACTTCTGTAGCGGCAAACAAGGTAGCAATGACCACGCAGACCAGCAGCGCTGCCAATGTAGATAAGCTAATCGCCAGATGAATCCAGCGCGAACGCTTGAGCAGGGTATGCATTTCCAGCGACTTCTGCTCATGGCTCCAGCCACCAGATTCATGCAATTCGCGAAACCGATCCACCACCCGCGCCAATCGGCTTGCCATCACGCCCAGCATGGCACCCGCACCGGTGAGCAAGAAAGCAGGCGCTACCGCCAACTGGATGACATTGGCAACACTCGCCACATTTAATACATCAGGCACGGGCAACATCAATGTTTCTCCTTGGAGCCAACTAGGCCGATCATCAGCCGCACAACCATATACACCACCCATGAAAACATGCGCTTGAACACATGTCGGCGCGACCAGTCCTCTGGTCGTACCTTGATGGATTTTTCTGCAATCGCTTTTTCCAGATCGGCCTTGAGTTCGGCATTGAACGCTTTATCCTGCACCAGGATATTGGCCTCGCGCGCCAGCAACAAGCTAAAAGGGTCAATATTGGAAGAACCCACTGTCGCCCAGCGATTATCTGCTACAGCTACTTTGCTATGCATAAAGCTCGCACGATATTCGTAAATCTCGATACCATGCCGCAACAGCACACCATAGACTTCATGCGTGGCAAACATGAGCCAATACTCCATGCGCCCCTGCAACAATAGCCGTACACGAACGCCGCGCCTAGCGGCCTCGATCAAGGCCTGACGAAACTTCTTTCCCGGTACGAAATAAGCACTGGCAATGATGATGTCAGTACGCGCCTTGCCAATCGCCTTGAGATAAGCACGCTCAATATCACGGCGATGCAATACATTGTCGCGTACAACAAACGCAGCCCGCATACCATTACTGATAAAAGCAGGTGCTGGCAAATTGGGATATGCTGCCACTTCTCGCAGATGCATCCAGGCCAATCGCCGCCACAGGTTGCGCACGCTCGCATGAATGCTGAACACCAATGGCCCATCTACGCGAACCGCATAATCCACACGGGGTGCATCGAGATTGCTGGGTACATTCATGTCATCAATGATATTAATGCCGCCAACGTAAGCATGCTGTCCATCAAACACCGAGACCTTGCGGTGCAAGCGTCGCAAGCGGCTACGCTTGAACGACCACGCAGAAATCTTGGGGCGGTAGAACATGACCTTGACGCCAAAAGCTTCGAGTTCCAGCACAAATGTCGGGGCTAACTTGCGGCTGCCAAAACCATCCAGGAGCAAGTGCACTGCCACACCACGTGCAGCGGCAGCCTTAAGCTTCTCCCCAATCATGAGGCCTGTATCATCCAGCTCATAAATATATGTCTGGATGTGGATCTCACGTTGGGCTGCCTCAATGGAGGCTGCCAGTGCCGGGAAAAATTCGGTACCGTTTCTGAGCAGGGTGATGTGATTACCGGCTTCCCAGCGCATCACACCCTCGAGAGCACCGCAGTGAGTGCAGCATGGTCAGATACCTTGACGAACTGCGGACCGGAATGCACTTCCACATGCCGTACATTAAAGCCGCGCACATAAATACGATCTAGCCTGAATACCGGCAGGAAGGACGGAAAACTGCGAGCAGGTTTGCCACCGTGGTGCTCAAAGACTTCATGCAAATGCAGCCCATGTACCAGCTCCCGACCCGCCGTCATGCTCCAGTCATTAAAATCACCAGCAATCACTAGCGGCGCATCGGCAGGTACCATTTCCTCGATGCGCTCCCGCAACAGGCCGATCTGTTGCCGACGCCAGCGTGCAAACAGGCCCAAATGTACGCAAATACAGTGCAATGGCTGCTGCCAGCCGGGCACGGCAATTTCACAATGCAACAGGCCACGCTGTTCGCTATGGTGCGCAGAAATATCGGTGTTTTCGTATTTGGTAATGGGAAACTTGGACAGCAAGGCATTGCCATGATGCCCGGCAGGATAGACGGAATTCTTGCCGTATGCGTAATCGCTCCAGACCGCGTCAGCAAGAAACTCTACCTGCCCGTCCAGCGGCCAGGCGCTGAACCGACGACTGTGCTTGATATGCTGATCACGCACTTCTTGCAGAAAAACGATGTCTGCCTGCAGTTTGCGGATCAGCTCACGCTGCTCATGCAGGGCAAAGCGTGCATTGAAACTTGTCACACCTTTATGGATATTAAAGGTGGCAATACGCAGGACGTTCTGCAAGCCTAGCCCTTCATCAAGATGCGTCCAGCATGCGTTGCAAGGTCAGGCGCGCCAACTCGGCCTCGTGCTCAGGCACCTTGATCTGGTTAACCACATTACCTTCCACCAGGTTCTCCAGCGTCCAGGCCAAATGCTGGGGATCAATACGCGCCATAGTGGAGCATTCGCAGATCACGTGCGACATGAACTGCACGATCTTACCCTCTGGCTTCATCTGCTCAGCCAGGCGGTTCACCAGATTCAACTCGGTGCCCACCAGCCAGCGCGTACCTGCCGGCGCGTCACTGACTGTTTTGAGGATGTACTCGGTGGAACCAACGTAATCAGAATTGAGGCAGACCTCGAATGGCGACTCCGGGTGCGAAATCACGATGCCATCGGGATGCTCGGCACGGAAGCGTGTAATGTTTTGCTCGCGGAACATCTGGTGCACGGCGCAATGGCCTTTCCACAGCAGTATCTTGGCATTCTTGATCTGCTCTTCCGTCAAACCGCCCATGGGAAGATCAGGATCCCACAGTGGCATTTGCTCTAGTGGGATACCCATCTTGTAACCAGACCAGCGGCCCAGATTTTGATCAGGGAAGAACAACACCTTTTCACGTTGCTTGAAGCCCCACTCAATAATCTTGGTCGCATTGGTAGAGGTGCAAACGATACCACCATGCTCGCCACAAAACGCCTTAAGGTCGGCAGCAGAGTTGATGTAAGTAATGGGTGTAATAGTCGCGTCAAAATCCAGCACTTTGGATAATTCGCGGCGGGAGCGCTCCACCTTGGCAAGATTCGCCATATCGGCCATGGAGCAGCCTGCAGATAAATCCGGCAGGATGGAAATCTGCTCAGGCCGGGAGAGGATATCCGCAACCTCCGCCATAAAGTGTACACCAAGGAACACAATATATTGCGCGTCGGTCTCGGCAGCAAAACGGGATAGTTTGAGCGAGTCGCCAGTGTAATCAGCATGGCGATAGACGCTTTCCTGCTGATAGTGGTGCCCAAGGATTACCAGTTTTTTCCCAAGCTTTTGCTTGGCCGCAATAATGCGTGCCTGCAACTCAGCCTCCTGGGTTGCCTGGAAACGCTCAAACCTGATCGGCTCAGCGACGACGTTTTTTTCTGTTGTCTCTAGAGTTGCTTGCATAGCTGATATTTCACAATATTAAATGATGTCGCTCGCCCAGTTTGCGCAGGGCCTCGATATTCGTCCATGAAAACACGCGCTGCGCCGCTTCACGCCAATCCACCCATTCGTAAGCCACATGTTCACGCGGAGCAAGTTGGACAGCAACAGGCGCTGGTAATTCCAATCCAAAAATATGTTCGGTATTTTCCGTCACACCAGGGGCATAGCGAAAGCGCCAGTGCGGATATATTTCGTACACATGCGATAGTTGCCAATCCACCAATTTGTACTCGGTTGCATCCAGGCCAGTTTCTTCATGCACCTCGCGGATGGCAGCCGCCATGGGCTGCTCCAGCTCACCATTGGGCAGTTGCTCCAGGCTACCCGTCACCGACTGCCAGAAACCGGGCTTATCCGCACGCTCCATGATAAGCACCTGTAAATCAGTGGTATGAATCAATACCAGCGCCGACACCGGGATTTTATAAACCGGCTGATGACGTTCCACTAATCGCCCTCGAACTCGCACAAGCTAAATGTCTTGTAGCCCAGTGTACGCAGCTTTCGCTCACCGCCCAGATCAGGCAGGCCGATAATAAAGGCACATTCAATCAAATTGCCCCCCAGCTTCTCAATCAACACAGCAGCAGCCTCCGCCGTGCCGCCCGTGGCAATCAAGTCATCCAGCAACAATATGTTTTCATTTGGGCTGATGGCATCGCTATGGATTTCCACACGGTCAGTGCCATATTCCAATGCATAGTCATGCCCCAGCACATCGCCAGGCAGCTTGCCCTTTTTGCGCACAGGCACAAACCCCACACCAAGCTCATAAGCCACCGCAGCACCAACAATGAACCCGCGCGACTCGATACCCACCACTTTATCAACCTGGGCATTGGCATAACGTGCAACCAGCGCATCCACCACTTGCCGCAAGCCATCGGCATCCTTGAGCAACGTAGTAATATCGCGAAACTGGATCCCGGGCTTGGGGTAGTCGGGAATAGTGCGGATGAGTGACTTGATGTTCATTTACGTCACTATCTACCGACTGATACAAAAATGAAATCGCGCTAGACTGGCAAGGCGCACACTCGCAGACAGTACATCAAGTACGGCACAAGTTTGCAACGCTGCCAGCACAAGCGATTTCATATTATGCAGCAGGGTTCTGCTGACGCACGCGGATATGCAACTCACGCAATTGCTTCTCGTCCACTTCGTTAGGTGCATTGGTCATCAGGCACTGCGCGCGCTGAGTCTTGGGGAAGGCAATCACGTCACGGATGGATTCAGCACCGGCCATCAGTGTCACCAGACGGTCAAGACCAAAGGCCAAACCACCGTGTGGAGGCGCGCCATATTGCAAGGCGTCGAGCAGGAAGCCGAACTTCTCTTGCGCCTCTTCCTTGCTGATCTTCAGTGCATCAAATACCTTGGACTGGATTTCCTGCTTGTGGATACGCACGGAACCACCGCCAACTTCCCAACCGTTGAGCACCATGTCATAAGCCTTGGACAACGCTGCACCAGGGTTGCTGGTGAGCAGGTCTTCGTGACCATCCTTTGGGCTGGTGAAGGGGTGATGCAAGGCCACCCAGCGGTCATTTTCCTCGTCATGCTCGAACATGGGGAAATCCACCACCCACAATGGTGCCCAGGCACGGCCATCAACATGGCCTTTCTCATGACCAACCTTGGTACGCAATGCACCCAGCGCTTCGTTCACCACCTTGGCCTTGTCGGCACCAAAGAAGACGATATCGCCGTTTTGCGCACCAGTACGCTCAATGACGGCCTTCAATGCATTTTCATGAATGTTCTTGACGATAGGGCTTTGCAGACCTTCTTCATTGAGCTTGGTAATGTCATTGATCTTGATGTAAGCCAGGCCCTTGGCACCGTAAATCTTGACGAACTCGGTATAGGCATCAATCTCGCTACGTGACAATGCCGCGCCATTAGGCACGCGCATCGCGGCCACGCGACCACCGACGGCATTGGCTGCACCAGCAAACACCTTGAAATCGACATCCTTCATGACGTCGGTCAGCTCGGTGATTTCCAAGGTCACGCGCATATCCGGCTTGTCGGAGCCATATTTATTCATGGCCTCAGAGAATGGCATGCGTGGGAACTGTGCTGGCAAGTCAATATCCTGCACACCTTTGAACATCTTGCGGATCATGTCTTCCACAATGTTCATGATTTCTTCTTCACCGAGGAAGGAAGTCTCAATATCAACCTGGGTAAATTCTGGCTGGCGATCAGCACGCAAGTCTTCATCGCGGAAGCATTTGGTGATCTGGAAATAACGATCAAAGCCCGACACCATCAACAACTGCTTGAACAACTGTGGCGACTGCGGCAATGCAAAGAACTGGCCATGGTGCACACGCGATGGCACCAGATAATCACGCGCACCTTCAGGTGTGGAGCGTGTCAGCATTGGAGTTTCCACCTCAATGAAGCCATTGCTATCCAGATGATCACGCAGGGTCTTGGCTACGCGATAGCGCAACATCATATTCTTTTGCATGGCAGGACGGCGCAGGTCGATGTAGCGATGCTCCAGGCGCACCATCTCGCTCAAGTTGTCGTCATCCAGCATGAAGGGAGGCGTCAGCGATGGATTGAGAATCTCAATCTCAGTCGCCAGCATTTCCACTTCCCCGGTCGGGATGTTGGCATTCACAGTACCTTCAGGACGCGCACGCACCTTACAGACCACCTTCAGCACGAACTCACTGCGCACGGTTTCAGCCAGGGCAAATGCCGCAGGCGTATCAGGATCAATCACGATCTGAGCCATGCCTTCACGATCACGCAGGTCAATGAAAATCACGCCACCATGGTCGCGACGGCGATGTGCCCAGCCACAAAGGGTAACGGTCTGGCCAATATGTTCACGGTTCAGGTGACCGCAGTAATGAGTACGCATAACTATTTTCTTGTAGGCTATAACTTAAGGTTAAAAGGTCAAGGCTTGGCTTTGCCGGCTGGCGCAACCACTCCCATGGAAATAATGTATTTCAAGGCTTCATCCACACTCATATCCAGCTCCACCACATCCGCCTTGGGCATCATCAGGAAAAAACCGGAAGTTGGGTTAGGCGTGGTAGGGATATAGACGCTCACGTATTCACCCTGGAGGTAATTCGCCACATCGCCACCTGGCTGTCCGGTCAGGAAGCCGATCGTCCAGCTACCTTGACGTGGATATTGCACCAGCAGGGCCTTGCGAAAGGCTTGGCCAGAATCAGAGAACAAGGTGTCCGACACTTGCTTAACGCTGTAGTAAATTGACTTGACCACCGGCACACGTGCCAGCAATGCTTCCCAGAACTGGATAATACGCTTGCCGAAGAAGTTGGTCGCGATAACACCAGTGCCAAACACGATCAGCAAGGTCAGGATTGCTCCGATACCGGGGATCGCACGCCCAAACTGGGCCTCAGGGCGCCAAGCAACGGGTAGCAACAACAGGCTCTGGTCCATCAGCCCAATCAATGTGCTCAATACCCAGATGGTGATGCACAATGGCACCAGCACCAGTAGTCCAGTAATAAAGTAACTTTTCATGGCAGCTCTAACGTGAAGGCAAATGGACTACATTAATGGCAGGCACATCCTGTGCCACAGGCAGCGGGGGTTGCTTCCTCGGATTTCTTCGCCGGGCTTCCGCCCTTGAAGTCAGTTGCATACCAGCCCGAGCCACTGAGTTGGAAATTCGGTGCAGAGACCTGCTTCTCGAAGGTTTCCTGTGCACATGCCGGACATACGGTCGTGCCAGCCTCGCTGACCTTACGCATCAGCTCCGCTTTATGACCACAACTGCTACATTGATAATCGTAAATAGGCATCGTCACACCCCCGAAAAAACGAAATTATACCCGAATGCACGCTGGCTAAGATATGGGGCCAACCATGCCTGATGAAAACCTTGCTCAGCTAATTAAATGAATTCGCAATAGAAACCCCTGGCAAAGGGTGCGCCCGAACCAAATCGCAACACTGTTGCAAATATGCAATTCAGAACATTATAATGCTGAAAAAATTATAGTTCTTACGTTGCGACCCAACCCATTCTACTTAAAGAAAAATCTGCGGCCATGCCCATCAAACAACGTCTTCAGTATCTCTTGCCCTTACTAATGTCCGCTACTTATCCAAGCTATGCCGCAGAGCCTGCTGAGAACTCGGGCGTGCTGGAAGAAGTCACCGTCAAAGCATCAAGCACATCCCAGGCAAACAACTACTACCAGAGAGATGCTGGTGCTTCGACCAGAACTGATACACCGCAACAGGAAACCTCGCAAGCAGTCAAAATCATTTCGCGCCAGGCGCTGGATGATATCCAGGCAACACGTGTCGCTGACACGTACGATTTGGTGAGTGGTGTCAGCCGTCAGAACAATTTTGGTGGCTTATGGGATAACTTCGCCATCCGTGGCTTTGCCGGGCATGAAAACACCGGCCCCGCCATGCTACGCAATGGCTTTTCAGGCAACCGTGGCTACAATCCGCCGCGCGATACCGCCAATACAGAGCGTGTGGAATTTCTTAAAGGCCCGGCGGCAGCGTTGTATGGCAACAGTGAGCCTGGAGGCACGCTCAACGTGGTCACCAAGAAACCGCAATTCAAAGCCAGCAATGTGGCTGAAATCTATGCAGGCAGCTATGACAGCTACCGTAGCTCCATAGACTCCACAGGACCTATCACGGAAAATCTGGCTTATCGCATGATTGTCGCAGCAGAAGACAATGGTGGTTTTCGTGATTATGTCGATAGCAAGCGCCTGCTGATTGCCCCATCATTCACCTGGTTGCTCGGCCCTGCCACCTCGCTCACCTATGAGCTGGAATACCTGAAGCACCAACTGCCCATGGATCGCGGCATTCCATTGCGCGACATCAATGGCACCCGCCTGCACAACATCAAGCGCGAGCGCTTCCTGGGGGAGCCGAATACAGGCGACTTCAAGATGGAAGCCTACACCCACCAATTAACGCTGGACCATGAGTTTTCCGACCAGTGGCGTGGTCGTGCTGGTATTGTTTACAAAGACAACTCAACCGATGGCGGATCGCTGGAAACCATCCCAGCACTCAACCGCATCAGCCCGAATGGTGACGTGCAACGTCAATGGCGCATTCGCGACTACCAATCCACCGACTTATCTGTCCAGGCAGATCTGAATGGCCAATTTAAAACTGGCAGCATCAGCCACGACTTCCTCGTAGGTATGGAAGCCTATCGTTTCCACAATGATCAATATATGGTGTCAATGCGCAATGGCACAGCCTGGAACACCAATGTCTACAACCCTGTGTATGGCTTTATCCAACCTTCATTGAACCAGTTCAGCATCGCCACCAACTTTTACGAGAAACAGACCGACGTTGCGCTGTTTGTACAAGACCAACTCAGCCTGACAGAGAAATGGAAGCTGATGGGTGGTTTGCGCTTTGAATCGTATAGGCAAGACCTAGATAACAAAATCACTGACCATACCGCTAAGCAAGATCACTTCGTGACGTCTCCCCGTGCTGGCCTGACCTACATCATCAACCCTGAAGTCTCGCTTTATACCTCATGGAGTCGCTCATTCCGCCCCAATGCAGGTGTAGCAGGTGGAGGTAGCTTTGGCGTAGATGCAACAGGAAACGGTTTTGACCCAGAACGCGGCAGAGCCTTTGAAGTCGGCATGAAATACCAGTCTGCTGATCAGCGCCTAGGCGGCAGTATCGCTCTATACGACATGACAAAGAAAAATGTACTGACCAATGATCCAGGCAATCCCACATTCAGTATTGCAGCCGGAGAAGTACGTAGCCGTGGCTTGGAGCTAGACCTGAATGGCCAGATCACCGATCGGCTGCGTGCGATTGCCAGCTACGCTTATACTGACGCCTATCTAGGCAAGGACTTATTAGTCTCCGTCACACCGGTTACCGTGCCTACTGGTGTGATTGCCTCTGGCTCCCGCCTATCTAACATCCCCAAGCACTCCGCCAATGCCTTACTCATGCACGAGCAAACCCTGGCCAATGGCGGCAAGCTAGGGCTGGGTGGCGGCTTCACTTATGTTGGCAAACGTGCCGACAGCACGGAAGATGTGTTTGAGCTACCTTCATACGTGACAGTACGGCTAACGACTTATTGGCAAATCGACCCGAAACTACGACTATCGTTTGACGTCACCAACTTGTTTGACCGCGAATACTATGCCAGCTCCTACAACAGTACCTGGGTATTACCCGGGGCACCACGCATGATGACACTCGGCCTGCAAGCCAAGTTTTAAGCCCGCCATGAAGCTATCTATTTTCCGCGCCTTGCTGCGCAAGAGGTGGTTGCCTGTCGCATTGATCATGGCCAGCGTAGCTATCCACAACCCAGCCTGGTCAGCAGGCACCACTCCTGCCAAGACCAGCCTCAGCATGGTAGGACCATGGGAGCTCAGTTCACTGGAACCGTCGCGCACAGGCTATATGTTCCAGCGCATGCAAGTGGCTGAAACGCTCGTGGGTGTGGATGTGAACGGTCGCGCTGTTTCTGGGCTTGCCCAGCAGTGGGAAGTATCTGCTGACCAGCTACGCTGGCGCTTTGTTCTACGTCCAGGCGCAAAGTTTCATGATGGCACCATGGTCACGCCAGCCAGCGTAGTGCAGAATCTGCAACGTGCCTGGAAGCAAGCCGGCGGTGTGCTTTACATGGCGCCAATCACAGCCATCAGCGAAACAGCCGATGGCATCAGCATCACGCTGGCAAAGCCTTATGCCCGATTACCCATGTTGCTCGCACACAGCACCACCATTATCCTGGCGCCTGCTGCCTATGGCAGCAATGGCCGGGTAGCGCGCATGATAGCTAGCGGCCCCTATCAATTGGTGCACCATGTCTTGCCACAACAACTGGATTTCGCGCTTTCACCATATTGGAATGGAAAGCAACCTCATATCCGCACGGTGCGCTATCTTTCTGTCAGCAGATCAGAAACACGTGCCCTGATGGCTGAATCACACCAGGCAGACCTGGTGTTTGGCTTTGACCCCGCCAGCCTGCAACGCCTGCGTCACAACCCCAAAGTAGTCTTGCAAGAGGCCGATGTCGCCCGCACCATCGTGCTCAAGCTCAATAGCGGCCATCGCTGGCTCAACACGCCTTCCTCCAGGCAGGCACTAAGCCTGGCCATCAATCGTACCGGGATCGCTCAAGGCATCTTGCGTACGCCTGGATTAGCGGCAGAGCAGTTCATGCCGCCCAATATGCACGGCTGGTATCAGGCAGATGCTGATTTCCCCAAGCTGTGCACCGATCTTGAAAAAGCCCGCGAATTACTCGCGGCACAAGGCTGGAAACCAGGGAAAGACGGTATTCTGCAAAAAGATGGCGAGCGCTTTGCGCTTACATTGACTGCCTTCCCAGACCGCCCGGAGCTGCCGATTGTTGCCACTGCCTTGCAGGATCAATTCCGCCAACTCGGCATAGACGTCAAGCTCGTGGTGACCAACTCCAGCGAAATTCCCCTCGGGCATCGCCGTGGTACGCTGGATATGGGCCTATTGGCACTGAATTTCACAGTGGTACCAGATCCATTCATTGCCATGAACCAGAACTTCAACAAGCATGGCGGCGACTGGGGCGCGATGCAGTGGGACAACACCACCGTGCCAGCCCTGCTGGATAAACTGGCCACCAGTACCGACGAGCAGGCCAACCAGCGCTATCAGCACGATATTATGCTCACCATGCAGCAAGAGCTACCCGCCATTCCTATCACGTGGTATCGCCTGCCTGTTGCCGTGCACCCCGAGTTGCGTGGCGTCAAGGTGGACCCACTCGAACAATCCTATTACCTCACCGATATGTACTGGCCTGCCAGCGCTCATCAACCATGATCCATACCATTAGCCTATTATTACTGCGCCGCTCGATGCAGGCCTTATTGGTCGCCCTGCTGGTCAGCACACTATCGTTCTTCCTGATGCATCACCTGTCAGGTGATCTTGCCTTCCGCATTGCTGCAGGACGTTATGGTTACGACATGGTCACGGCTGCCGCTGCTGATGCCGTGCGCATCGAACTGGGCTTGGACAGGCCGATATGGCAAGGCCTGCTCATGCACTGGCAAGCATTGCTGCACCTTGACTTGGGCAATTCCTACATCACCAGCGCCCCAGTCATCGAAGAAATCCGCGTGCAATTTGGTCACACACTAGTCCTGGCACTGGCTGCACTGCTGCTCTCAGTAGTAATTGCGTTACCAATCGGGCTGTTGTCCGGCCTCCATTCCGGTGGATGGCTAGACCGAATCACCATGGGATGCTCACTCGCCCTGCGCGCATTGCCGCCTTTCCTGCTTGGCATCCTGCTGATTTTGCTGATGTCCAGTCAGCTTGGGCTCACCAACGCCGCCAGTGCCAGCCATGAACATGGCGGGCTACTGTTACCCGCCTTGACCCTGGCGCTGAGTCTGGCCGCCGTATCCTCCCGCGTGGCACGCGATGCCATGGTCGCCGTGCGCGGCTCGGCCTATTTCCAGTTTGCACGTAGCAAGGGCCTCACCGACCTGCAAGCCCTGCTACGCCACGGCATCCGCAATGCAGCAGTACCGGTGATTGCCTATCTGGGCGTGCAGCTGATCTTCCTGATGGAAGGCGTGATCGTGATTGAAAGCCTGTTTGCCTGGCCTGGTATCGGCCATGCCCTGGCCCACGCCGTCTTCGGGCGCGATATTCCCATGATCCAGGGCACAGCGATTGTGATGGGCTTGCTGTTTGTGTTCTGCAACACCCTGGTGGATATGGCCTGCGTGCTGGCAGACCCACGCCAGCGTTACATAGCACAACACAAGGTGGCGGCATGATGCACTATTGGCAATCTCTCCCACTCTCTCGTCGCGCAGGCATCAGCTTGCTATCCCTGATCATACTGGCTGCCATCCTGGGCCCCTTACTCATGCCTGACGCCATCTCGCAAAACCTGGACAATGTGTTGCTAGCGCCCAGCTGGCAGCAATGGCTGGGTACAGACCACCTGGGGCGCAGCATGCTGGCCAGGTTGGTACATGCCTTGCAGCTCTCATTTGGCCTGGCACTGGTCTCCGTGATTTCCGCCGCACTCATCGGCATCAGCCTGGGGCTGCTTGCAGCGTGGCGTGGCGGGTGGGTTGAAGCAGCACTCACCAGTATTGCAGATGCGGTCATGACCCTGCCTGTGCTGCTGGTCGTATTGTTGTTTGCCGCGTTTGCCCAGGGAGAATTCTGGTCGCTTTATCTCGGGCTTTCATTTGCCTTATGGGTAGAATATTTTCGCGTCAGCCGTGCCAGTATCAAGACCACGCTGCTGAGCAGTCCGGTGGAATCTGCCCGCATGCTGGGATTTAGCAATAGCTATATCGTACGCAAGCACTTGCTGCCTGAATTGGCGCCCATGATTGCCACCCTCATGCTATTCGGCATTTCCAGCGCCATTCTCGCGCTGGCAGCACTGGGATTTGTTGGCGTTGGCCTGCGCCCGCCGACGCCCGAACTCGGTGTCATGATGATAGAACTGTTCCCGTATTACCAAGAGGCACCATGGCTGATTGCTGCACCAGTCATCACACTCGCGCTCATTATGCTGTCGCTGGCACTGCTATCCGGCAAGAAGGAGGCGATATGAGCCAGCATGAATTACAGGTGACAGACCTCGCCGTCACAGACCGCCATGGCAATAGCCTGGTGCAGCCATGCAGCTTTACATTGGCACCAGGCGCTGCGCTCACTATCATCGGTGAAAGCGGCTCTGGCAAGTCGCTGCTGGTGCAGGCCATCATGGGCACACTGGCCCCGGCGCTTATCTCCACAGGCCAAATCAGGCTGGGTGATACATCCACGACAGCCGCCAACGGCGAACTGCGGCGCCCCTGGTGGGGGCACTCCCTGGCGCTACTGCCGCAGGAGCCATGGCTAGCGCTTGACCCCACCATGCCTGCAGACCGGCAAGTCGCTGAATCCTATCAATTGATCGCCCGGCCTGGCCTAAGTCGTGCCCAAGCCATGGCCAACGCCCGTGCAGACTTGCAGGCGCTGGGCGTCAATACCGGTGCCCAGCGCTATCCCTTTATGCTGTCTGGCGGGATGGCACAGCGCGTTGCCTTTGCCGCCACGCGTGCAGGCGGTGCTCCCATCGTGATACTGGATGAACCAACCAAAGGCCTGGACGAAGAGGCGCGTGCCAGCCTGCTGGATATCCTGCACACATTCATAGCCCAAGGCGGCAGCGTGCTCACCATCACGCATGACCTGCATGTAGCCCGCAGCCTGGGCGGCGAGGTGATGGTCATGAAGGAAAGCGCGGTACTGGAACAGGGCACTGCCACTAGCGTGCTGCAAACACCACAACATGCCTACACGCAGGCATTGCTGGCGGCAGACCCAGAACACTGGCAGCTACCGTTATCCGCACCCGCCACCGGCACTGCCATCCTCTCCGGGCAAGGCTTGAGTAAACGCTTTGGCGATCATACGTTGTTCAAAGAACTGGACATTACCATCCATGCTGGTGAGCGCATTGCCATCAATGGCCCGAGTGGAGCTGGTAAAACCACGCTGGGCAATATGCTATTGGGGTTGGTAAAACCGGATAGCGGCCTGGTGACACCCGCCAGTGGCCTCGCTCAGATCAAGCTGCAAAAATTGTATCAAGACCCGGTGTCGGCATTTGCCCCGAGGCTGCCACTCAAGCAGGCATTTTCCGACCTGATCAAGCAGCAGGGCCTTAATCCAGCCGAACTGCCGATGTTGCTTGACCGACTGGGCCTTGATGCCGCACTGCTTGAACGCCTGCCCACCCAGGTATCCGGGGGAGAGCTGCAAAGACTGGCACTGGCACGCATCCTGATGCTATCCCCAGCACTGATTTTTGCGGATGAGCCGACTTCCAGGCTGGACCCCATCAGCCAGCAAATCACCATGCAGTTGCTGCTGGCATCTGCTGCTGAACGTGATTGCGCCATCTTGCTGGTGACACACGACCGTGCCCTGGCACAACACACCATGCAGCGCCAATTGCAGATTTCACCAGTGGTATAAAGACACCTGTGACATGCAGGCAAACTTGAGTCGTTGCGATGATCGCCGCAACGACTCGTACCTGCATCAGGCCAGTTGTTCCATCAGCGCCTCGTGAATGTCGAAAATATCACCAACAATGCCATACTTGGCGATGGTAAAAATCGAAGCTCCAGGGTCGGTATTCACCGCAACGATGCTACCGACATGCTTCATACCTGCCATATGCTGAATGGAACCGGAAATCCCCATCGCCACATAAAGTTTGCAAGCACTCACAACCTTGCCAGATTGCCCCACCTGGCGCGATTTTGGTAGCCATCCGGCATCGGCAATCGGGCGTGAACAGCACAGCGTAGCGTCCAGTTCATCGGCCAACTCACGGAAGTCTTCCACGTTGACTTCTTCGCCAATGCCTCGGCCTATCGAGACGATGAAATCGGAAGTGGTGATATCCACATCGCCATCATTGGCAGGCTCAATAAAGCCCAATGGTCGGCTACGTGCAGTCAGCGCGGTGCAATTTTCTACGCTCAACTTGGGAGCCGCAACCTCTTCTACCGGCTTGAACACACCGCTGCGTAGCGTGAGCAACACACACGCCTTGCCAGGGAAATCTACCTCTACATTCACTTTCTGGTTATAGCCCCCACGCGTTGCCTGCAAGGCACCGTTGTCATACGCGAGCTTGAACACGTCCGTGGCATAACCAAAGCCACCTTTCACGGCCACTGCTGTTGCATACCCAAGTGAGTCCACACTATGTGGCAACAACACAACAGCAGGTTGATACGACTCGATGATCCGGCTTACAGCTTGCTCGGCAAGCTCAGGCTCGAACTCATCGACACTGGTCTGGCAGGCGATAATTTCATCCACGCCCGCCCACTGCAACTGGGTCGACAGCGACTCCGCCTTGGCTCCCACCAGAGCAACCAGTACACGATCATCGGGCGAGGTTTTCAGTTGCTGTGCCGCAGTGATCAATTCCAGCGTCACCGCTCGTATTTCGCCACGCCTATGTTCCGCCACTACCAACATCGTGCTCATGCTGCCACCCCTTTGTACTCATTGATGATTTCAATCAACCTGGCTGCCTGCTCTGCCACTGTGCCCTCTATCATTTGCGCCCGACCCTTGATTGGTACTTCCATGCGCAACACACGTGACAAGGCGGCACCCTCACCTACTGCATGTGTAGTCAATCCCACATCGTTCAATGACAGGATTTCAATCGGCTTGGCTGCCGCCTGCTTGATACCGCGCAGTGAGGCATAGCGCGGCTTGTTGATGCCCAGTTGCAGGGTCATTACCGCAGGTAAATCAATTTCCACTTCCTGCAGCATCCCGGCCTCCAGTTCGCGCTTGACGCGTGCCACGCTGGCACCGGGTTGGTATGCCAGGTCAGCCACCACGGCCGCATGCGGCCAATCCAGTGCTGCTGCCAGTGCCATGCCAGTAGAAGCGTGGGATTGATCCGATGATTGCACACCGGCAAACACCAGGGCTGGAGACTCCTGCTTCACCACCTGCGCCAGCAAGCGGCCTATGGCCATCGAGTCTGACCCTGCAATCGATTCATCCCAAATACGGATAGCACGATCCGCACCCTTGGCCAGGCATTTACGCAAGCTTTCATCCACGCGCTCAGGGCCAACGGAAACTGCAATCACCTCGACGGGCTCACTGGAAGCCTCCTTGATTTTCATGGCCTCTTCCAGGGTATAGTCGTCCCATTCATTGAGGTCATAGGTCAGGAAATCCTCATCAACATCCAGGCCATCGTCACGGATTTCAAAATCATCCTCCAGAGCGGCCACTTGCTTCACTGCTACTACGATCTTCATTACAACCTCCTGTCAAAATAGGATGGATGGGTGGCACTGGTTAATCTTGTCGCCAGCCATTGATACAACGCAAACCGCACCCGGTAATCCAGGTCATCCCGCAAGCCCCATTTGTCCTGCACAGTCAGTTGAGGACAAGACACCAGCATCAGGCGATGCAGGTAATAAGGGTCTTCCAGCAAGGGCAACAAGGTATTGCGTGTTGCCTGGGGATTGAGGATGACGCCGCGCCGGATATCCATGTCGTCCGCATGCGCAAGCTTGCGCAATATAGGCTGCGGAGTGTGCATATTCACTGCAACGCCTGCCAACACGTCCACCGCACTATCACCCGCCATCCTGACCAGCATGGAAGTGGTAGCCGCAGCCTGATACGCCACAGCGGAACGCACCCAACTACGAGCGTCATGAGACAGTGTTTTCAACAGCATCACCGGGCATTGCGGGTTGCGCGCCACGGCGCGGCGCACATCCTCGTCAATATCTAACGCCAGCTTGTTCAGCAGCTCATGGCTGACAACCGGGTTACGCGCCAGCCATTGCCTGACCCAGGAGTCTTTATCCTGTGCCAGTTGTCCCATGCAGTCAGGGCTGAGATCAGGACGAGTGGCAATGGCACGGCGCACGGCATCTGAGGTATCTTGTGCAAGCTTGGCCACCAGCACTGCTGGCAAGGCCGGATGTGCGGCAATCGCGGCACGCACTGCATTGTCTGGATAACAGGCCAGTTTACGTATGCGGGCCACCGACAGTTCCGGACGCTTGGCTACTGCACGCAATAACAGGCGTTCATGCGCGTGCGCGGCCTGCTCTAGACAAGCCAGTGGACAATGGGGATTGGCAATGATCGCTGCCCTCACCACCGTACCACTCGCAGTATCGGTATGCGCGGCATATATCTCAGCCAGCATCCCGGCAGATGCTGCAGGATGCATGGACAGCTCCTTGTCGAAGCTACCAGGAAAGCGCTGATGCAATCTCTCCAGCGCCTGCGCTGGCGTATGCTGGTTACGCACCAGGCACTTGAGTACCACGTGATCTTGCTCTTCCGATGCCATGCGCAACAGCAATGCCTGCGGTGCATGAGGATGTTGGGCCAGCAGGCCGGGCAACGCTGGGTCTTGTTGCGATGAATAATGCTGGGACAAGGTTTCGCCTGCGGTATTGCGATGCCTGACCACGCGCCGGGTCAACGGCATGTGAGGTAGTTGTGACAAGGCATCCAATACTTCCGCAGGCGTATATTCCCAGCGCGCCAGCATCAACACATCGCGACGCGTAGAGAAAATGCGTGCCCCCAGGCTGGCCCTGTCTGATGAATTAGCCACGGGGTACAACGCCACAGCAGCATGAAAGTCATCGCCCGCCAGCACATGCTGCACCAGCTCAGGCAGCGTCGCGGGCACCATGGCCTCAGGCTTGAGGAGATAATGCAGCCGGCTCATCGTACTCCACACATTCTTCTATCAACTCGATCAGTTCGCGCACAACGAATTTACCTTCATAACCAGCAGTTTTCAGCGCATCCTCATACATGGTGAGATCCTTGGGGCAAGACACCACAAACACTTGCAAGCCCTCAATGCGTGCTGCCTCATGCATGCGGTTCTGCGATGGCTTTTCCGTGCCCGGCGGATCAGGAATCCAGATCCGGCCACCACCAGCGCCACAACAGAAGGAGTTGTCGCGGTTGCGCTCCATTTCCACCAGTTCGCAGCCCAGCATCTGCAAAATGTCGCGCGGGGCATCAAAACCGCGGTTGTAACGCCCAAGATGACAAGGGTCGTGGAAAGTCACGCGACAATCCAGCGTCTTGCGCAAGCGCAAGCGGCCTTGTTGCAATAGCTCGCGCACCAGCGTGGTGTAATGCTGGATCTCAAACTCGCCACCAAAATCCGGGTATTCATTACGGATGGTGTTGTAGGAATGCGGGTCGGTAGTCACCACGGAATTAAATTCGCAATCAGATAGCGAAGTGATATTGGCCGTGGCAAGAAACTCATACAGCCCCTCCTCGCCAACACGGCGCACATCATTGCCTGCATTAAGCTCACCCTCGAACAGCAGACCAAAATCAACCCCAGCCTGATTCATCAGCTTGGCAAAGCCGCGGGTGACTTTCTGGTTGCGCGGGTCGAACGAGGCGTAATCACCGACGAACCACAACAGGTCAACCGGCTCCTTGCGTGCATCCTTGATGGTGAAAGGTAAGTCCTTGGCCCAGGAGGCACGCTTGCGCTTGGATTCACCAAATGAATTGCCGGTCTTATGGATGGTTTGCAGGGTTTTCTCCAGCAACGGCTCCATATTGCCGTCCTCCACCAGCTTGCGGCGCATCTGCACGATGATGGGCACATGCTCCACTGCCACCGGGCAGATTTCGACACAGGCCAGGCAGGTGCGGCAAGACCACAAGGTTTCCATGAACACCTGGCCGGGGCCCTTGCCGTGCACGTCCAGCTTGGCCTCTTCCGGCAGGGTCTTGGCCTCCAGTGCCTGGTTGGCAAACTCCCGCAGCGAGAGGATCACGTCGCGCGGCGACAGCGGCGCGCCCACGGCGTTGGCGGGGCAGGCCTCGTGGCAGCGGCCGCACTTGGTACAGGCATCCAGGTGCAAGAGCTCCTTCCACTTGAAATCGGTGATGTATTGGTAGCCCGCACTCTTTTGCTCCTCGGGTACCTTGGGCAGGCGGCGGCCAGCCAGGGGGTCGCGCAGCATGAGCGAGGTGGGTGCGGTGAAGATATGCTTGACCTTGCTGTAGGGAATCAAGGCGATGAACGTCAGCGCCAGCAAACCATGGAACCACCACAGGCCGCCACGCAGCATGCCGGCGGCATCCGCGCCCATGCCCAGCCCCTGCATGCCATGGGCGAGCACAGCGCCCACCGGTGACCAGAAACGTACTGACCAGACCTCGGGCTGATTCGCCAGCCACACCAGGCGCACGGCTTCCAGCACATAGCCTGTGATGCCGATGATGATCAGGGTCCAGAGAAAAGCCCAATCCTCGCGCTTGTAGTCACTACGGCTGTAGTCCGGGTCTTCCGGGCTGCGGTCTGGACGGGCATAGTCCAGCTTGGGCGGCTTGATCCAGCCGCGGCGCACCATCATGAACAGCAGGCCGGCAATCAGGCCCACTCCGGCCAGGTCCAGCACCAGGGAAAACCACAGGTAGAAATCACCATGCCAGAAGCGCCAGCCGAATAAAGGTGCCAGGATGTCGTATTCCAGGGTGATGGTGGCAGTGCCGATAAACAGCAGCACAAAGCCGAAGAAAATCAGGCCATGGGCACGCCCGGCGGAGCGATCACGGCGCACCAGAGTGCGATGGCTGGCTAGGTCTTTCAACATGCGCTGCACGCCTGCTTTCAGGCTGGCCATGGCAAACGGCTTGCCGCGCCTGTATTTGCGCACCTGCACATAGACGCCGTGCATGAACACGCCGATGGCGGTATAGCCCAGCAGGTAGAACAGCATGATGGACCAGGAGGCGAAATCCTGGAACAGGATGCGAGTAACGAGGGATGAATCCGGCATAACAGTCTCGATGAAGAAAAAGGTGAGATGGCAAGTGCCGGGGAGGAAGGCCTCCCCGGCGCGTTATCAGACCTTGTACTCGATCTTGAACTCACCGCCCGGCATGTGGGCAGCGCCCCATACCGCCACCTCGCGCTTGTAGGGCAAGGGGTATTGCGGATTGGCTTCCTCGATTTCACGGGCCAGGCGATGACCGGTGAAGGTGGCATCCGCGATCAGGCGTGGCGCTTCTGCATCACCGATGAGGTAGACGGACTTGATGCCATTTTCCTCCCACTCAGATTCACGCGCTTTCAGCTCGTTGAACAATCCACACTCCGAGTGACGGCCTGTGACCAGGATCAGCGAATCGAACTCCAGCCAGCGATGGGTCTTGTTGGCATCACGCGGAGAAACGCCAGGGCCGCGATAGGTACGGCGTGAGCCATCGCCCCAGATGTTGTAGATTTCCAGGCGGCCCGGCTCAATACGCGAACAGAAGTGGTCGCCCAGCTCTTCAACGCCCAGTTCGTGCAAGCGACGCATCATGTTCGGGTACTCCAGCGTGAAGTGCATGTAGTTGGCCAGGTGCACTCCAGAGACAAGCGTCACCTCATGCCCGGCTACAGCGAGCTTTTCTGCTAGGCTCGGGGCCATGAAGTAAGTGTCTGCATTCAAGATCACCACACGCTTACCGATCGGCTTTTTGCCTTCCATCACCTGCTCTGGCGTCAACTGATCAGCACGCGAGGCATCGGCACCAGGAATCGGCTCGTGGCTCAGGCAATTGGTACCATCGGTGTTCCAGGCAGCGCCTGTCGCAATCACCACCTTGTCTGCGCCGTATTGCAGGATGTCATCGGCAGTCAGGCGTTTCTGCCCCAGGGCAATCACGGAATCCTTGTTCTTCTTCACCAGCTTGTTGAGCTGGGTTTCGCGGTAATCTCGGTGGTAGCTCCACTCGCCCAGGCCGGGCAAGGTGGCGATTGCGTTCAGGTGGCCGCCTATTTTCTCGGCACTGTCGTACAAGTGCACGGTATAACCGCTTTCCATCAGCACGCGTGCGCACTCTGAGCCAGAAGGGCCTGCACCGACTACCAGTACGGCATCGCTGGATTTGGTCTTGCGGAATTTCTCCGGGTGCCAGCCACGACGGTATTCTTCACCCGCCGTCGCGTTCTGGGTGCAAATCATGGGAGGCCCACCGATTTCCCAACGCGAGATGCAGACATTGCAACCGATGCAGACACGGATATCGTCATAGCGGCCCTCTTCAATCTTCTGCGGCAGGAAAGGATCGGCGATTGAGGGACGGGCTGCGCCTATGATGTCGGCATAGCCCTTGGTGACGATCTCGGTCATCTTCTCGGGGTCGGTAAAGCGCCCTACGCCCAGCACCGGCTTCTTTGACACCTGCTTGACGAACTTGGTCCAGGGCACTTGGTGGCCTTGCTGGTAAAAGCGTGATGGGCCAGCATCCTCACCCCATTCGGCAATATCGCCGACATCAACGTCCCACAGGTCGACTAATGGATCAGCCAGTTCGATGAACTTCATACCATCGACTTCCACCTCGATCTGGCCTGGGCCATAGACAGTATCCACGGCAAAGCGGGTGGCAATGGCACAATCCTGTCCAACGGCACGGCGGACTTTTTCCAGGGTTTCCAGCCAGAAACGTGCGCGGTTTTCCAGCGAGCCGCCGTATTTATCGGTGCGCTTGTTGTAGTAAGGGTTGAGGAACTGCAAGGGCAGGTAAGAGTGGGCGCCGTAGACATAGACGATGTCAAAACCCGCATCACGTGCACGCTGGGCAGCTTCCACATAGTATTGCTGCACCATGTTGATGTCAGCCTGGTCCATTTCCTTACAGTAGCTCAGGGTTTCAAACTCGGAAGCATATTGGCTGGGACCGCGCGGCGTCGCTCGGGACTCCATGCACGGCGCATGCGCACCGCCGTACCACATCTCGATACCAGCCAAGGCACCGTATTTATGCACCTCGTCAGTCATGGCGCGCAGGTTGCGTACATCGCCTTCATCCCAGATACGAGCAGACAAACGGTGCGTATCATCGGATTCAGGGTGGATGGAACAGTATTCGGTATTCATCGCCGCCCAGCCACCTTCCGCCTTGACGGAACGATGGGCAGCCTGGAACCCGGGCTTGTCAGAACCAGCACCTATACAGTGTGGCACTTGATAAAAACGGTTACGCAGGGTTTTGGGGCCGATCTGGATCGGCTCAAACAGGATATTGTGTTTAGGATCTCGTGCCATTCTGACTTCCTCTCTTTAAACATGGGTTATGTCTTGTTGTAGGTTGAATTCTTCATGAGCGGCAGGATGGCTACAATTCTCCTTAGGGCTTACCACCTACGGAGTACCAAAATAAATTAAGCCATTGAATTAAATAAAAAACGGGCCGCAATAATGCGGCCCGCACTGGTCAAGTTATCAGTAAGATCGTGGTTTAGAGGCTATGGAAGAAGGCCACCACCAGCACACCTGCAATTAATGCCAGGTAAGGCAGCACACCCGCACGCTTACCACCACCATCGTCATTGGCGATATACATATCCTCCAACATGGCTTTGGGGAACTGTCCCTTATCCTGGAAGTAATGCCGGAAGATAAAGACCGGGATGATGAGTGAGGCAAAGAACAAGCCTGTCTTCAATGTGCCATCACCCCAGATATCAGCTCCGAGGCCCATCAGCGCCAGGTTGACGAAACTCAGCATGGTGCCCAGGGCCAGCAGAATGGTAGGTGCCTTATAGGGACGCAGCCAATCTGGCCGATCCAGACGGTGTATCCAGCCAGAATTGAGGTTGAGGAAATTGAAGATGATGTAGCCCACATTGGATGCAGCCAGCACGAACACATAGTCTGACATCAGCAGCAATACCAAGTTAAAGCACAGGTCTGTCCACATGGCTGGCGTTGGTGCGCCATGCTCGTTAACGCGGGACAGGTACTTGGGCAACCAGCCATCGACAGAAGCCTGGTACAAGGTGCGTGAAGAACCCGCCATGGAGGTCATGATGGAGAGCATCAGCGCCAGCACCAGCATGATCATGAGGATATTACCGATGACCTTGCCACCACCAATCATGTCGGAAAGCGCAGCAGCCACGCCCATACCACTGTAGATTTCCGGAGCCAACATGCCATCATAGACAGCGGGCGTCACCACATTACCTGCTGCATCCAACACGGCGGGCGTCACCAAGTGGCCCAATCCAAGGTGAGCCTGGAATGCAATCGGCACAAGAGTGAAGACCGCAATACATAACAGACCTGAATAGAAAATGGCTTTGAAGGTATCGCTCTTGGGGTTCTTGAATTCGCGTGTATAGCACACTGATGTCTCGAAGCCATAGGTTGACCAAGCCGCAATGAACAAGCCACCAGCCATCAGCTTCCAACCCTCTATGCCCCACAAGCCGTCCACCACGTTGCCAGCATCGTCATAGGACAAAGGTGCGATAGGCAGGAAATTCAGCTGGGCAACATCACCAGTGATGATGGGAATCAGCCCGATCAGCATCAATGGGATCAAGGCAGTAATACCCAAGACCATGGTCACACGTGCCGAGCGCAGAATGCCTCCGTGCTGTACCCCAAACACTGACAGCAACACCGCAGCACCAACAATGAAGGTGGCATTGATACGCAAGGCCAGGTCGGACTTAATGAAGCTGAGATCAAGCAAGGTGATCTGCCAGGTATTGATCACGGCATCTGGTGGGAACATGGCATTGAGGATATAACCCGCTGCCAGCCCCGAGCCTATCGCCAGCACCGGCGACCAGGCAAACCAGTTACACCACACCGACACCGGCGCAATAAATTTGCTGTAGCGCACCCAGGCCACCGCACCATACACCGACGCACCACCAGACTTGTGCGGAAACAGGCCGGCAATCTCGGCATAGGTAAACGCCTGGATAAAACCGAAACTAATCGACAACATCCACACCAGCCACGATGGCTTGCCCACCGTGGCCGCAATCGCCCCGATGGAGAACAACACCAGGGCAGGCACCCCACTCGCCACCCAGAATGCCCCCTGCCAGCCGATCTTGCGCAGCAGGGTGGAATTCTGGGCGGCTACCACATCGCCGGATAAATCGGCGGAAATAGCATCTACAGATGGATTACTGTTCACTTTGATTCCCCTTAGTCAAATGTCCTGTCGCTTGCCCATGCGATTCCAGCATGGCATACCAAGCCACAATGGAATGCATTTCATCCTGTTGAGCCATCGCCCACAATTCTCCCTACGGATTACTCCATAGTGGGTAGTCACTCACACCCAGCCACTCTCACCAGACTCACCGGTATTTTCTTGATCTATCAGCAACCTGGAGTACTCCACAAGGAGTATGGCAACTCACCCACATAGCTGATTACCATGGCCAACATCTGCCATCGCCGCCCTGGATACTGAACACTCACCCATGGAATACACTGCCTCACACCTGCCAGATGCCCTGCACCGGCATTACGCACGCAACCAGCGCTGGGGATTTATGTGGGCCTTGTGGACAGCCGTTCTCTGGGGTGCATGGTATGTGCCGGGTACTGCGCTATGGTATGAAACGCCATATGCCGACATTGGTGAACACCAGCTTGCCCTCAGGCTGGCAGCCACATCGGTCATGACCTGGATACACGCTATCGCCGTCTTCATCTTCCTGCTCGTGTGGAATCTGGTGTTGGGCAAAGTGCGTGATTATGGACGCACCATCGTGCGCTTTCGCAGGATTTCAAAATGGTATGCCCTGGCCTCCCTGTGCGGCGGCCCCATGGCCATTTTTGGGTCTTATATGGCGATGGGCTTTGTCGGGCCAGTATTTGCCGCCGTCAGCTCTTTGTTTTATCCCGTCATTGGCGCGATGGTGGCACGCTTGTGGTACCGCGAAAAGATTTCTGGCCGCACGGCACTGGGCATGGCCGTCATCATGATGGGTGGCTTGGTGGTCTATGGCCCTGGTTTGTTCACTGAAGTGGGAGCAGATAACAACCAACTGTGGTTGGGCTATCTGGGTGGCGTAATGTCGGCCATTGGCTGGGGCACGGAAGGCGCAGTTGCCGCCAGGGCGATGGACGTCACCGACCCGGACGTAGGCATCCACTGCCGTTTCACGTTTGAAATCCTGTTTTGGGGAGCGTTGATATTGCCAGCGCTGGCGCTGTTTACCTCGTTGCCAATCATGAGCCTGTTGCACGATACGCTCACCAACCCGGCGGCGCTATTGTGGATTACCCTGGCCTCGGCCTGCCATGCCTATTGCTACACTGCGTTTTATAAGAGCTTTAGCCTGATTGGCGTTGGGCGGGGCGAGGCAGTTGGCAACCTCTATGCCGTGTTTGCGCTGATATTCATTGCCATGTTTACCTTGCAGATGCCGCCCTGGTATTTCCTGCTGGGGCTAGTGCTCACGGTCGGAGGCAGCTTTGTGATGTTCAGCGAATCGGCAGAAAGCGTGGCAAAACTACGTGAACATTAAACCAATCGCCATACCCAGCAAAACCAAACCATGAAACTACACCTCAAGGGATTTCTCCTCACGCAACTGCATCATCTCGGCGGCATGCGCGATACCCACTTGCTGGCGCTCACCATGCAAAGCTATTCGCTCAGCGACCAGTTCGCCCGCAATAGCCTGCGCATTGCCCTGGATGAACTATCATCGGCAGGCTTGGTACAGCGAGAAGACCCCGCGTTGATGAGTGAACACGGGCAGGAGATATTATCGTTTCACTACCAGCTCAGCGCTTTTGGGCTAGAACGCATGCACGATACCGGCTTGATCACCACCTCTTGAAACAAGGAAGAAGCAATGCAGACTTTTTGGGGATACGCAGGCGCAGACCTATTAGCGTTGGTAATTATTGGGCTAGCTAGCCTGGCCTGCCTGGTGTCTGCCAGGATATTTGTCAGCCATATGTTCAAGCAACGCTAAGTAACTGACCAGAACACACCTCACGGATCATGAGGCATCAAGACACTAAGTCACCTGGTAAAGCTCGCGATCAATAAACCATAGCAAGGCTGCCGGATAGCGTGTAAACAGCTTGTGGTCATAGCCACGGTGTGCCGCCAAAATTTCATATAGCCGCACACCATTGACTTTGGGATTAGCCTCCGTGATCACGATGGCTACCTTCTGCTCCAGAGAAACCCCCAGTGCCTGATTAATCTCCGGCAGGCTGACCGTTTGTTGCATACTCATGCCTAGGCTGGCATGACGCAGGTCAACGATGAGTTGAGCAGTGCCGTGCACTTGCATATCAGCCAAGGCTGCCATGATCATGGGCTGATATGCTTCATGGTTCAATACACCATACACCTGTAACCGGGTAACACCATGCTCCTGGAGATAATCCAGTTCAAACCGCATGCATCACCCTTACATCGTGCCAATCACGTTGATGAAGAAGCCACGGCTGCGGTAAGACAGGTTGGTCAGGTCATCAGAGTAGTTGGTGAAGTTGTAACCCACACCAGCCTTGACGCCCTCTGCCATGTGCCTATACACCGCCAGCAATGCACCAGCCCGCGAATCCTTGGCCTCGGTCGCACGTAGGTTGCGCAACTCGACCACGGCATCCCACTCTTTCACAAAGTGCCAATCGGCACGCAAGATCATGAGGTCAGCACGACTGGAGAACCATTGGCCATCTACCTTGCTATCCTTCAACTCACCAATCCGGAACGCGTACTTGGCACCCAGAGATAACCATGGCTTGACGTCATAGATGGTATCCACCGACAACACCTGGCTACGCTGCGCGTAATCCGCAGTAAAGCCAGAAGGCGATACTTGACCAGGAGACGGCAAGTTGTAAAAGTTGGTGTACTTGAACAAGGTGTTCCAGCGATCATTGTCTATCGGGCGATATGCCGCACCGGTGACAATTTCGTGGTAATCGCCGTCATAGAATGCCCCACGGCTGTTGTTGGACACCGACCAGTTGAGCTTACCCAGCAAGCGCCACTCTGGCGTGGCTTGATGACCAAAGGTGTTGCGGATCAGCCAGGTGTCGCGGTCTCCCGTGACATTGCTGGTTTCATCGCGGAACTCGAGGTTGCCGCTGTATTTGGTGTTGTCACGCTTGTAGGCCACCGAGAAGCTCACTGCCTTGCGCTTGATGTCGCCCGATAATGGATGTGACACCTTGCCTGCCTCGCCCTTGACGCCGAAGTTCCAGAAATCGTTGGCGGCATAATCCAGGCCAAAGGCATTGACCAGGCTTTGCACACCAGAACCATCCATGGTGCGGGTTTCGCCAAATACGCGCACTTCATCGCTGACGCGATACGAGCTACCCGTCACCCAGCTACCCTGACGGCCACGCCAGGCATTGTCCGGACGTTCGTTTTCCACCAGATAATTGGTGTAGGCGTTGCTGCGGTCAGACAAGCGGTAATCCGCGCCTATCTTCACACCGGGGCCGAGGTTACCCTGCGAGCCTTCGGCAATCAGCTTCAGGCGGTCATTCATGCGCCAGCTCATCCCCATCCCGGCACGGTTGTTGTCTTCGCGCTCACCATCTCGCGCCACAGTACCCTGGACATAGCCATAGGCAGCCCAATCCTTCTTCGGCAATGGCTGACCGTCTTCCACCTCGGCATCGTGATCCACAGGGGTGTAATCCATGCGCACCTGCACATCGGTACGGTTACCATTGCGCGAAAGCACGCTGCTGGCGTTGGTGACATGCACGTTGCGATCGTCCTGACGCACAGCAACACCAGCCTGCCATTCAGGGTTAAGCTGCTGACGCACCCCGACTTCAACCGCTGTGCTGTCTATCGTATCGGCCTTGCGTACATCGCCCTTGGCATCGACAAAGGTATTGTCGGCGACTTGCACATTAGCCTTGAAGCCATGCTGCTCAACTGCCTCGCCTGTCGTGGTGATCTGGCCGGGGCCGGAGAAACCACGCTCACGGTTTTGCATGTATGCCGTCACCTTACCCTTGGCCTTATCGGTCACATCGGCAAGATCAACCGAAGCCTCGACACGATATGCCTTGGCTGGCTCACCACTGGTGGTAAGGCCATTGAAGGCAAAGCCGCCATCCAGCGAGGTCTGTGCCCCAGCGCCAGCACCTTCGGAATGTGCAGCCTCCAGCTTGATGAAGGTGCCCGGGGTATAGCGCACTGTTGCATCCAGGCCGTTGAGCTTCTGCTCCAGCAAGCCCTGGCCCTGCTTGAAGCCAGTGATACCGATTTGCAGGTAATCATTCACCCAGTGCGAGACGCGGCCACCGGTGGAGAAATTATCCACACGGGTCAGGCCAGGCACATATTCATAGTTCGCCACCAGGTAGAGCTCATTGCCGTTAATGGCGGCAGTGCTGATCATGCTGGGTGCAGCGCCGGTTGAACTCAACGCCTCGTTCAAGACGATGCGGCCTTGCAGGTAGTTGATTTCATAATCCTGCGCGGGTGTCAGCAATTTACGCTCAATCACCAGACCAGAATCACGGTCACGCACTTCCACCCAGACACGCTCAGAACCCATGGTCAGGGCCTGGTTGCGCAAGTAGTAGAGCGAACCGCCAGTGCCGCGGAACTCGTCACGCGCACCCAGGGTACCTGGGTCAGCCGCAAACGCATCTACCGTGGTGGCTTTCTCGCCATACTTGGTGGTGCTGTCAGAACGATACTTGGCATTGGCACCATAGAGGCCACGCGAGTATTGCAATAACTCGGTGCCGCTCCAGCTGGTCTTGAAGTTACCCCACATCACGTGCGAATCACCACGTGCCAGCTTGACGTAGAACTTGCCTTGCGTTGGCGCATCATCCACGGTAGTGCTGTCATCGCCATACACCGGGTAATACAGGTCGGGGTTGATATTGCGCAACAGGTAGCGCGGATCCTTGGACGAGAAGTTGGAGAACAAGTGCTCCAGTGGCTGCTCGCGCGTATCGGCTGCTGCCGTCAGCAGGTATTCTCCCTTGACCTTTCCCTTGACGTAAAACGCACCACGGCCATCAATATGGCTGGAGCCGTCGTAATGCTGAGTATCGCCAGTCACCAGTTGCGCTGGGCCACGCACATTGTTCTTGCCTGCGGTGATGTCACCAACAGCAATATAGAACCAGTCGTCATCGGCAATGTTCAGATTACGGCGGAAGCTGGTGAACTCGCCATCAGCCTCCACCAACTTGACCTCAACGCTGTTAGGGCCGGGTGGCATGATCTGCTTGATGGCAAAGCGACCATTGGCATCCACTGGCACGTCGAGGCCCAAGGTCTCGATACGCTGGCCAGGCTGAATGAAGCGGCCATTGACCGTCACCGTCCCGCCCTTGACCGGGATATTGCGCAGGCTCAGGCTGTTTTCGCCATAACCTATCAGCTCTTCCTTGCCGGGTTGCAGGTCGCTCTCGATACGCGGCGTGGCATGGGAAAGGATTTCCAGCGGTTTCATCACCGTTTCATCGTAGCGCTCCTGGGCATCATAGACACGCAGCAGGTACATCACCTGCCCGGTGCCTTCGACCTTGGCCTGCCATTTGGTCACGCCATTCCAATCCACGGGCAACACTGCCAACGGTTTTTCCTGTGGCTGCTGGCCCGGCATGAACACGCGGATTTCAGCACGCTTGATCCAGGGCAAGTAATTCGCCCAGGTGCGGAATTGCGCTTCGTCACCGCGCACCACGCCACGCGTGGTGTTCCACACGTTCATCTGTGGCAGGGTGGCGAGGTTATCGTAACGCACCTGGATATCAGCCTTTTCCAGCGCAACATCGGTACAACGCTGGCGATCAGCCTCCAGCGGGCCATCTTCAAGGCTCACTGGTTCACCATCAATACTGATGCGGAACGGTGCGCCTGGCTTGGCAACGGTTGTCGCCTCGCAAGCACTGCGGACCGGTGGCGCAACAGCCACTGGTGCTGCCGGGATGATCTCCTGCTCGTCAAACCAGACGCGAATAATCACGCGACGATTTTGCGCCATACCTGCCGGGTTATCATTACTGGCAACCGGCTGGCTTTCGCCATAGCCGCGGATACTGAACTGACTATCTTCCAGCCCGAGCTTTTGCTTGAGGAATGCAGCGACTGCCAACGAGCGCGCCTCAGACAAGCCCTGGTTATCAACAAAAATCTTCTTGGCATTTGGCGACAACCGCTGGCTATCGGTATGCCCGGCAATGTCGATACGCACATTCTGCTTGCTCTGCAATTGTCCGGCCAATTGTTCCAGTTCAGCCATTGAGCTGCTGGTGAGATCGGCCTTGCCGGATTCAAAGCGTGCAGCGCCATTATCTTCCACCAGTCGGCTGAACACCTGTGGCTCTACCTGCGGCACATTAGCCGCAGCAGCCCGCATGCGTTCCAGCGCACTACTGCTGATGCCGGAGGGCAATGGATATGACGTCGGCCCCTGACGTTCACCTGGTGCAGGCATACCATGAAAATCCACACGGCTGTTATCGATACGTTTGCCGGTTTCCTGCTCAAAGTCAGGTGTAGGCCTGTCTTTGGTTGGCAACATGGTAGCAGCGTAGCCTCGATCACTGATCAATAACGACTCTGCATACGCTCCACCACTCATCATCACGCTTACGGCGATAGCAATTGCTCGCTTCTTCATCATGGCTGACCCTCCACTGCTGTCTCGATGATCAGCGGGAAGGCTGCTTCATCCTTATTGTTGTTATGTGTGTCTTTCCAGAGCTTGCGTGCAGCCTTGGCAACGCTTTCCAAGCGCTTCTTGGCAAGGTTTTCCCCGCCACCGCCCGGGTCATAAGCCACTCTCAATACCGAAGGGCGACCATCCAGCTGCTTGACCATGTCGGCGAATGCCTGCTGCCATTGGGCCTGCAGATCAGTACCACCGGGCACGAATGCCTCGTCATTCAGGTCCAGGCGTACTACGCGATGCACGGTGGCACCGAAGTTCAGCTTGACCATCTTGCCTCGCGTGACACGCACATCGCGCGGGTTTTCAGTCGTGACGCGATAACCGGATGGCAAGGTGCGCTCATCCAGCTTCATGACGAAGTTGGCACCTCTATCCATATTGGGAATGTCGGCACAAGTGACATGGAAGCGGCCTTCAGCATCGGTGGTGACTAGCAAGCCACGCGCTGTTACAACGCGCACATTGGCAATGCCTGGCTCACCTTGATCTTGGTAGCCGTTGGCATTCTTGTCGTCAAACACCTTGCCGATAATGTCGGAACAATCGAAGGTTGGGTCTGGCGTAACCTTGACAGTGGCAGAGCCGATGTTGGACAGGATGCCACCAGTGTTCTGCGCCCAAGCCTGGTTAACGTACTGGCCTTCTCCCACACCGGTACCCACGACAAGGATCAGCTTGTAGGTCTTGGTTTCACCAGCAGTGAAGGACTGGTTCTTCCAGGTAATTTCACGACCATTCACCTCAGGTTCGCTACGTACACCATTGGCTGATGCAGAGCCACTACGGTACTTGAAGCCTGGAGGCAAACGATCCGTCACATCCGTACTGGCAATATCAATCGTGCTGGTTGCCGTAATGGTGTAAGGCACCAGGTCACCGCGCACGACATTCACCAGCGGCGTGACTTTTACGATCCGGATCAGGCCGCTACTACCAGGGTCCAGCGGGATATGGTTATTGATAACGTTGGCAGAAGCGCTATTCAGGTTAAAACTGTAGTAATACCTGGTGGCCGCATTTGCCAATGCACTACTGGCGTTGGCAAATGAGCCATCTGCACTGGTCACCGCACATGTTGCTGGATCATGCGGCGTGATAGTCGTTGCTGGCGCAGCATCATTCTGCTGCACCATGGCCGGATCAGGCGTAGCACCCACCTGCAGGGTGGCATTACACACCGGAATAATGCTGGATGACTGGTTCAGGTATCCACTTGGGTAAGTGGTGATGGACAGGGTATACACGCCCGCAGGGAAACCAGGGTTCAACAGGAACTGGTAAGACCCATCATCCCCGGTGGTTTGCGAAGCGCTACCACTCACCAGATGTGTAACAGGATTGAAACCTGCCGGGCCACTGATGGTCACCACGGCACCACGTACCGGCTGGCGTGTGACCGCATCATAAACCACACCAGCAGGATCAAGCGGCAGGCTATGCTCGGTCACGTTGTCACCTGCAACCAGGGTAATGCCACCCAGACCACCTTCAGTACGTATCGCTCCCTTGGGGTTGGCGCTGGCATCAATCGTTTCATCACTGAAAGTCAGCCCCTGCTCATTAGGACGTGCCTGGCCCCACAACAGCCCACTCACAGGGTCACGGAAACGCACTTGGTAACCAGAGCCTGGCTGCAAGCCAGTAAAACTGTAGGCACCAGCGCTATTGGTCGTGGTTTCAGCCACCCTGTCGCCATTGCGCAACAGTTCGACAGTCCAGCCAGCTTTGGGTTGGTCTGCGGCATCCGGACTGCTACTGTTGAACTGCCGGTCATGGTTGCCATCCAGCCAGACATGCCCACTGATGCTTGCCGTACCAGCGGAGGTAGGAATTTCACCAAAGTTGTAGCCACTGCCGCTAGAGGTCAACACCACATTGAAGTTATCGGTACCGGCAGGCAGGATAGCGCCTACCGCATAGCCCACTGCACCCTGGCTACCCACCTGGTCCTTGCCATCGTTATATCCCGTTGGCTGGGTTTCGGTAATGGTATAGCCAGCACTATTGGAACGCGGCAGGCTGGTAAAGATGTAACGACCATCGGCATCCGTGGTCACCACGCAACTGGGCAAGCTACCGCCGCCGTTCTGGGTGCGAATATTCTGCAATACGGTACAAATATCCTCACCGGCCTCGGTCGTCCCTGACAGGGTGATGGTCACACCCGCGATGCCAGCCTCAAGATTGCCAGCGCTGCGGTCAAACAACCCATTATTATTGCTATCGACAAAGACATTGCCGGATAGCGAGAGGTTATTCGGTGCAGAGAGGTTAACCGTGGTCGTTTCACTCTCGCTGTTGTTGCTATTGTTGTTGTCATTCTCGTTCGCCATCACGGTCGCGATACTGTTGTACACATCCCCTGAAGATGGAGGTGCACTCAACATGCGTATAGTGAGGTAACGGTTACGGCTTTCAGCATTGTCGAACTCGGCCTCTGCACCACTATAAGTACAGGTGATAGTCAGCGTGCTGGGGCCAGTCACACTGCTGCCAATGTTGTTACAAATACTATTGCTCAAGCTGCCGCCCATCGTCGCACTATCACCGATGAAGCGAATCGTCTTGCCCGCTGGCGGTGTAATGGCATAGGTAAATCGCACACCCGTTGCCACTGACGGTCCGTTGTTGACTGTGTTGATGGTGTAGATCACGTCATTTTGCGCATTATCACCACCATTGGAGCTGTCATATCCCAACGGATCAACGTTATCGATATTGTTCACCAGCAGGTCTACTGCTGCTGCCTGAATGGTCAGGGTGGCATTCTGGCTGTTATTGCCACCATCGTTGTCATTGACGTTTTCTTTTGTAGTCGTCGTGATGCGGGCGATATTGTTGATTGCCCAGCTTTGACCTTCCGACTGGCCTGCCTTCCAGTTGGGCCTGACCAATACGGTGATCGTACGCTGCTCACCATTATTAAGGTTACCGCCCTGGCAAGACAGGGTAGGGTTGGAGCCGGCACCATAAGTCTGGCCAACGACCAGGCCGCTACATACCGGTGCACCCGAGGTCCAGCCAATTGGCGTAATACGCAATACGGTAAAACCAGGATCACCAGCCGCAATCGTAAATGTATCGCTTACCAGCACATTCGCCGCAGTGGAGGGTCCGTTGTTGCGGAAGGTTAATACATAGCTGACATCAGTACCGGCTCGTGCATTATCCGGCGTGACTATCTTTGAGACCATTTGCACATCGGCGATCGGGTCGATAATGACATCGACACCGGCAGTATTATTGCTGGTGTTGGTATCACCCTGGGTTGTGGAAGACACTGTCGCGGTATTGCGATGGTTACCTGCACTCAACGGACGGCTGACCGGAATAACAAACCTGGCCACATCACCTTGCTTCAGCACCCCGGCACTCTGGGTACACTGCAACACAGAAGTGTCCACCAGCACACAATTAAACGTGGCGTCCGAACCATTGGTACTACTGACAGTAGCGATAGTCGCAAGTGTGGCTGTAGTATCGGCGCCTAGCGTAGTGCCTGTATGCCAGCCAGGAATAGGATCGCGGACAACAATATCCACAGCATCCACGGAGTTGTTGTTGCGCACTTCCAAGGTATAGGTGAGTGTGGATTCGTTGAACTCCAGCCTCGTCACCTCATCCCCTGCTGTTGCAGCTGTTTTTGTGATCACGAGATCCACAGAGTTGCTTGGTGCCGTGACGTTTACAGAAGCTACTAACGCTGCAACTGGGAAGCAAGATGCACCTGACGTACAAGACACGGCAGCCTGATTACTTGTTGTGCCACTGGCTTTTGCACGCGTCACGATCACCAGATCCCGGCTGACGGCACCGACTGCGAGCGCTTGCGCATAGGCACAAGAGACTGAAGCGACCGTACTATCCAATGCAGGTATGGCAACAGAGCCTCCGGCGACAGTATTGCTACAACTCCATGCACCACCATTGGTCTCGTAGCGAACAAACTCCTCATTGGCAGGTGTCTGTAGCGTATCCGTTGCAACAATCGTATTGGCTGCGGCAGCTACCGGGCCGTCATTCGTCACACGGATAACATTCCTGATCAATGCGCCTTCTGCGACCACAGTTCCTGGATCTCGCTGCTTGGCAATGCGCAGCACCGAGCCATCTGGACCCACGCGCACATTGAGCGTTGATTGGTTATTTGAAAGATCAGGATCTGCTATCGCACCACCGGTTGCAGCAATCGTTGCAGTGGCAGGCAAATCGGCAGTAATCGCTGAATTTTCTGTCGGCGCCTTGGCGACAATCGTCAAACTGCTGGATGCTCCCACCGCATACTCACTTGGGTGCAAACAAGTCACCAGCCCTGCAGACTCGCTACAACTCCATCCGGCAGGCTGGGTAGAAGTGACAAAAGTGAACCCTGCTGGCAATTGATGCGTGACCGTCACACCACCACTAGCACCATTACTCGCTGGTACAGGACTAGGGCCTGCATTGCGTGCCTGCAAAGTAAATGTGACATTTTGCTCAGAAATCACCAGCAGGGTATTGGCAGTCTGGGTAATCTGTAAATCAGCCCCCGGGCTGATGGTCACTGGCGGATTGGCTGGCAATTGGTTATTGTTGACATCCGGGTCAGCCGTGGAGGATGAAATACGCGGTGTGATCGTGACATTGCCAGAAGTAACATCAACTACCTTAGTGACCAGGCTCAACCCACTAAATGTCGTGCCAGATGCCATGCTCCCAACATAAAGACAGGTCACGACCTGACCGCTGATCGTACAATTATTGAATCCACCGCCACTGCCTGAGACAAACTGCAGCGAAGGCGGCAAAGTCACCGTGACGATAGGATTCACCGCATCATTAGGACCGGCATTGTCACCGTCAATCGTCCAGGCAAAACTGCTGCCTCCTACCACAGGGGTAGATGGCCCGGTCACACTGGTGATACGGACGTCGGCGCCATTATTAATGGTGGTGTTTTGAGTAGAAGTATTATTGCTGGTACTGCTACCGGCGCTCTCATTCGTTGCCGAAATCGTGGCAGTCAATGCAATGGTGCTGGGCGTCGAGGCCCCGGTCGCCACTTGCAGTACGATATTAGAAGCGGCAGCGGCAGGGAAATTGCCCGTATACGTACACTCCATGTCGCTACCATTCAGCGCACAGGTGCCTCCTGCCATCGTCGCGCTTGGGATTGTTACCCCATTAGCGGAGGGGAAGCTCATCGTGACCACAACCCCGGTGGCAGCCTCACTGCCATTATTATTCACCTGGATCTTGTACTCGATGACTGCGCCACGCGGCGATGGGTCATACGCTGAATCATCAATACTGGACACCAGCACATCGACATCCGCCAATGCTGGCAGCGCCATCAGCGCCAGAATAATGAATAACATCTTCTGCCACATGAAATGGGCGGCCACAGATAAGCGCCTCAAGGCGCGACTGTCCGCTGCCGCCATCCAGGCAAATATATGGATCCACGATGAGTTTGCAGCCGACGCGACGGTAGGCTGCCATTGATTGTTGTCTTGCACAGATTTCTCCCAGATACCGCATATCTGTTGTTGTTTGCAGGCGTCTTGGCGACACCTTTTAAGGCTGGGAGAATTTATCCCTATTTAAAACAGGGTTCATTGACATTAACTCACACAAACTCACATTTTCTTGCCATTACCCATGATGAAAAATTCATCAAATCCCTTTAAATTCAGCACTACCGCAGGGAATGAGCACAACAAGATACTGCGAATGCAATGTGAGGAAAGATTGTCAACAATAGTCAACGCACAAAATAGGCGAATTTATCCGCCTGGATAGGCGGATGGAAGGAGCTAGAAAAAGATATGGATCAGGTCAGCGTGCAGTCTGCGGTAAAAGAAAAACCGAAGCCTGGCAAAGCCTTTATAGGTAGCAACTCACCGGTAATCGCCTTGCCTTTGCGGCGAAGGCGCGAAATCATGACTTCCACACGATGAAAATCAAAGTCATCCAGGTCACCGCCAAATGCATGAATAATATGGGCCTTGGGCACTGGCTGACCGCACTTTTCCACCAACCGACTCAAGAACGCATATTCCTTGGGAGTAAGCGGAATAGAGGCATTGTCAGGAGATACCAGTGTCCAGTGTGTTTTACATAGTTTCCATGTAGGCAATAACTGTGCCGTTGTGACCTCCACTGATGGTTGTGGTTGCCTTCTACGCTCGACCATCTTGGCCTGTAGACGTCGTGCCAGCGAGTTCACAACAGACGCCAACTCTTTCAGATCAACAGGCTTGACCATATACGCATCTGCACCATCGTTTAAGCCTTGCACTCTGTCATCGACCGCGCCACGCGCAGTCACCATCACAATGCCAATCTGAACTGAATTCCGCAAATGCTTGAGGATAGAAAATCCATCCTCACCAGGTAATCCCACATCGAGAATCACGATATCGTATTTTTTATTGATCAATTCACGATAAAGCGCTGTTGCATCTGCTACCCCCGTAACATCTATGCCGAGCGCACGGAGCCCCAACTCAGTCTCCTCTCGGAGATCAAGATCATCCTCTACAATAATGACGCGTAAATGGCTAGAGTAAGTCAATTGCGTATAAAATCCATCAATGTGCCTGTATGCAAACCAGAGTATCTAGACTCTTGATCAAGCTGTTATTACGACTGTTCATCACCCTGCTACTGATGCACTCATCAGTGGGCTTTGCCTTTCAGGTGCCGCACCCCATGCAGAAAGGTATCAACCTGGAAACAACAGGAGCGATATCTTATTTCCGTGACGCCTCTGGCAGTCTTACTTTGCAGGACATCATTGCCAAAGACAAAGCAGGCTCTTTCAAGCCATTGCCTCAGTATTGGAATGCGGGGTATACCGCAGACACTATCTGGATGAAGTTTACCCTGGATTTTCCTGCCACCGATAATAAATACTGGCTTGAGATTTCCCCTGCCACTCTTGATGATATTGTGCTGTATTCCCTACAGCAGGGCCATGGTTACTCCCGTATCCAAATGGGTGACCATTACCCGGCAAGTGAACGCCCCATTCTGCATCACAATTTCATTTTCCCGCTATCGCCAGATCCTGCGCACTCTGCGCAAACGTATTATGTCCGACTCAAGTCCACAAACACCATAACGTTTCAAGCCACATTGTGGCAGCCGCATATTTTTGTCAGCGATCACAGCCGTCCTGACAATCTCGTGGGTGCATATTATGGTGTGCGCCTTTTCCTGGCATTGTTTGCGTTCATTTTGTGGCTATGGCTGCGACATAATAGTATTTTCATACTCTATGCGCTGTATCAATGCATTGTCTGCTCTGCACAAGCATTTATTGGAGGGATGGCACAAATCACGCTACCAATCGCCCCTTTAACCATTGATGCATTACAAAAATCCACGAACTTCCTGCTCATGGCCACTGTATTATTTTTTTATGCTTCATTGTTTCAGCTTAAGCAGTTTCTTCCGGGCATATTCCGCTTGATACAAGGGCTCACTATTCTTGAGCTAGTGATCTTTGCAGGCATCGCGACCCAAATCCTGCCCTTTAGTGGCCTCATGGCCAATATCTTGGCGCTGCTCAATATTGCCATTCTAATTTATTGCAGTATATGGCTGATCTACCATAAACATTTTGATTTCCTACTGTATGTCCTGGCTTTATGGGCAGGATTTGGTGCTTATGTTTTCATCATCCTGCAAAACTTCGGCATTGACATCGGCCCGCCCACCACCATGGTCAACCTGCCTATTGCCTGGTCTCTTCTATCCCTCATTCTGGTTACACTCGGCATTATCAATATTGCAAAAAAAGAGACGGAGAAAAAGCTGCAGGCAAAGGAACTCGCGCTTGAGCTATCTCAGGAGAGCAAACGAATACTTGATCAGCGGGTACATGAACGAACCCAGCAACTGGCACTCATCAATAGCAAGCTGAATGAAGAAATTACAGAAAGACAGGCCTTGCAAACGATGCTCGAAGACTCCCTACAGAAAAAACGGGAGCTGATACAGGCACAACATGATTTCTTTGCCATGGCATCCCATGAGTTCCGCACACCACTTGCAATTATTGACACCACATCGCAGCGACTTGCATTACTACAATCCCAACCAGGATTAGATACAAGCAACATTCTAGCCCCGGCACTACGCAAGATCCGGCGCTCCAGCCAACGCATGAGCCGTATCATTGATAACTTTCTCAGCACAGACAAAATTGAAGCAATCCAAGCCAACGATGGTTTTAGCCAGAAAATCCTCAACCTAGCCCAACTGGCCAAAATCTCAGTAGAACATTACCAAGACTTTAGTGACCGTCATATCACTCTGGAGCTTATCTCAGATCCTGCGAATGTACTGGTTGATCAGTACCTGATCAACTTGGTCATTTCCAACCTGATTGATAATGCGCTTAAATACTCTCCCAACGATAGCAATGTGATTGTGCGAGTGTTTCAAGGCCAACATTACTGCCACCTTGAAGTACAAGATTTTGGCGAGGGCATTGCGCCAGAATTACAAAACAAGATTTTTGAAAAATATGTCAGGATCAATGACAACACAACCGTTCATGGCACAGGCCTTGGCTTGCATGTTGCGCGCAGCATTGCAGAAAATCATCGGGGACAATTGATAGTACGCAGTACAGTGGGGGATGGCTCCTGCTTCCGCCTGACATTGCCACGCTATAACGACGAGATCACATCAAAGAAAAACGGCGCTCAATGAGCGCCGTTTTAAACCACTTCAGACTACTAGCTAGCAATTACAGCTTGGTCTTGCGACGACGTGCAACAGCACCCAGAGCAGCAAAACCGATCATCAGCATAGCAACACTGCTTGGCTCAGGTACAGCAGCCACAGCGATGGAGCCACTATAAAGACCGCCAACAGCACCGTTAGCCACACCACTGACAGTCAGGTAATAGTTACCAGCAGCCAAGCTCGCGAAAGAGAACTCGCCACCAGCAACAGCACCAGCTAACCAGTTGTTGGATGCATCATACAGCTGGTAATTCAAATTGCTGATGTTGAACACGGAAACACCACTATTGCTAAGTGGAGAATTGGTCAACGAAAAATTCGCGGTGCTCAAATCAGCCAGAGAGAAAGTGTAGGTATTGGAGAAAGAACCAACAACAACACTGTCTACATAGGTGTTAAGACCATTGTTTAACTCACCAAGGTCAACCGTTGCTGCATAAGAACTAGAAGCTGCAACTAAGAACGCTGCAGGAACCAGGACGTTTTTGAGAATATTCATACAAACTCCTTTTTATGATTCATGTTGATGATATTCCCCCCAACGCTGATTATACATTGATCAAGAAAATTTGAAAGAATTTATAGTTATTTTTATATGCACTATACATATGATTTATAAAATAAAAATGGCGCCAATGGCGCCATTTTTATTCATCAATTCTTAAAGAACTGATTCAAAATTACAGAGTCTTGCGACGACGTGCAACAGCACCCAAAGCAGCAAAACCGATCAGCAACATTGCAGCACTGCTTGGTTCTGGTACTGGAGAAATTGTAAAGCCACCAGCATATTCACCACCGCGACTACCTTCAACCAAGCCAGTAATAACAATCTTGTAATCGCCAGCAGTCAACAAATTGATTGTAAAGTCCGATCCGGAACCAAGCAAAGTGTTTGTAGTTACATTGTATAAACTATGGGTGAAATCGTTAATATAAAGACGCTTGTTAGCGCCAACAGTGAAGTTAAGTGCACCAGCGCCAAATGAACCGATAAAACTATCAGTCAAAGTAAAAGTAACAACATCCTCAAATGAACCAGACCCAGCTGCGAAATCATTTGCATAATCATATGAACCAGCGCCGATAACACCGTATGTCTCAATTTCAGCAGCATTTGCACTGGAAGCCGCAACTATGAACGCTACGGAAGCCAGCAAAGTCTTGATAAACTTCATGGTAAATCCCCTATTAATGGTCAGAGAGAAAATTTATTGTTCTACAACGTAGGCAAATTATATCAACCCACATTTTTTTGTCTTGAGTCCAAATGGACTAATCTAGGGATTTTCTGGGAATAAGCTTATGCAACTCAAGCATATGAAAAAATAAAGACAGCACCTATCGGTGCCGTCTTTAATATATCTAGACTACTGAATTACAGAGTCTTGCGGCGACGTGCAGCGAAACCCAGAGCAGCAAAGCCAACCAGCAGCATCGCTACGCTGCTTGGTTCTGGTACAGGAGCAATTTCAATATTAATCCCATACTTGCCAGTAACAGCACTAGTACCAGTTGCATTACCACTAACAAACAACTTGTAGCTACCTGCGCTCAAGGAAGAAATAGTGAAATCTTCGCCGGAACCCAACACATTATTTTCAACATCAACCAATGATACTTCGAAATTCTCGATGAACTGGCGCAGCTTGCCACCTGAAACGATGTTCAGCAGGCCTGCACCAAAAATACTCAAGGAGTCTTCAGTGATAGAAAAGCTGATGACATCGTTGAATGTACCCTTGGTAGTCAAAGAGAATTCGTCATACGTTTCCCCAATTGACAATACACCAAGATCGTAATCAGCAGCATTTGCACTGGAAGCCGCAACTATGAGCGCCACGGAAGCCAGCAAAGTCTTAATGAACTTCATAAAATCCCCTAAAAGTGAACAATTAAATTATTGCTTTAAAACTGTGACCATTATAAATGATGCAATTGCTTGAAAGCACCGTATATTGGTGCTTTCACGATAGTCCATTAGGACTAATCCTCTCAACTGCGATCCAGATTAGAGCTTGAACTTATCCCTACGGCGGCGATAACTGACAAAGCCCATCAGGATGAAGCCTGCCATGAGCATGGCGTAAGTCGATGGCTCAGGCACTGCCGCAATTGCCAGGCGATACAGGGATGTGGTTGCCGTCCCTTCATTGGCAATCACGAGATAGTACTGTCCATCATGAAAATACCCCTTGAGCCCTTCCGGTGCCACATCGCCATCAGTGATGATCATGTCTAGATAGCTCACCTTGAGCGGATCGGTAATGTCATAAACGGCTATCGCTGATTTGAGTGTGCGTTCCAGGCCAATAAATGCAATCGTACGGCCATTGATCTCGAGCAACTCGACACCCTCAGGTTCCACGCCCTTGTCATCGCTGCGGCCATCGTCATACAAGCCCAGTTCTATCGCCTTGGCATCCAACTGGTTACCACTATCGAATACCAGGTTGCCGTATTGATCACGAATCGAGAAAGAACGCGCGCCGAAGGTTACGACATCATCTGACTTGGTATCTGGAACGGCAATATTCAACCGACTGGCATCTGTTGAACCTCCTAGACGCTTCTTGTCGGCTTCATCCTCACGTGTATCACCTTCATTAGCCAATACCACAAAGGTTGTCCCATTTGCGTCGTAGGTGGCAATGCCATCAGGTTGATATAGCCCACGCGCATTGACTGGGCGTAATTCAATCCGTCCGTCACGATCTGATGGATCAATGTAATTGCCTGGCGCACTGAAATCTTTGGTGCCCAAGCCGATCACATGCTCAGCCTGATTGGTATTGAGGTTAATCACGCCTAGGCCATTCGCCTCCTGCAAGGAGACAAATGCCTTGGTGCCATCGCGACTTACTGCAATGTACTCAGGCTCATAATCCATTCCAGCAATCGACTTAGGTCGCAGGTCGCTACCGGATACTGGCGCTGTATTGAAATTAACCGTAGCAGCCACTGTACGATTGCTCATATTGATAATGCTGACACTACCAACAGGATCATAAGCAGAATAGTTGGTTGGCGTTCCCTCATTAGCCACCAAGAGGCGACTGCCATCAGGGCTAAAAGTCACCATATCGGGCAAGGCACCTACGGTGATGGAGTTCACACCACTGCTCAATGCTCGTGTAGTGGTATCAAATAATTTCACTGTGCCAGGCTGGGTGCGGTCAGCCGTATTTTCGATTGCAAAGGCTGCGAGACCATTATGGATAGCAACGCTGTTGATGCTACCGTAAATACTGGTATTGATATGTTGTAGCAAGCTACCAGTAGTCGCATTGAGCACGTCGACTCCCTTGACGCCTGCGACCCAGACCGAATTGGTCAAATGATCAAAAGCAACGATTTCGGACGACTGACCAGCGACACCAGTATTGGCATGGTTGTATGTCCAGAGTTTTTCCAATGCATTCAACGGACTTGCGGCACTGCCAATTGATGGCAACAATGCCAGCGCAATCGCTGCGGATATCATGCTTTTCTTCATTTTTGGTTCCCTGTCATTGACTTGAATAGCTGCGCGGGCAGCACCGACTTCTTGCCAAGTATTCTAGAAACTCAATATGACAGTTGAATGTGGCGCCATAGTCCGATTGGACAGGATAGATACTCCACGCCTACACATGCCACCATGCTGATGATCGATGGCAAAAAAAGTCCCGGTCAACGCCGGGACAACGCGTTTGCTCTGAAATCTTGCTTGATTATGGCGCTAGATCAGCGTGGCCCAATTTGGCTTCATCAATCTTATCTTTGTAGTCTTGCAGGATATTCTCGATTTCCACACGTTTAAGCTGAGTAAAAGGCTCGTCACGCATCACCTTCTGGTAAAGGCTGGGCTTTTCATAAATCTTGATCAATTGCAGACCAAAGTCATACAACTTGTCATTTTTCTCTCGACTGGCAGTCAATTGCTGCTGCTTTTTCACAATCACGGCCTGCATATTGCTGCGTTCAGCCTCTCCCTTGCGGATCACGTCTTGCGCACTGGCAAATTGTTGCTGAATATCCTCCAGCTTAGTCTGCAAGGCCTGGTTCTGTGATTGTGCCTCTGCCTTTTCCTTGCGCAGCGTCTCTAGTTCGCTAGTCAATTGTGAATTGCGTCGGTTAGCACTCGCCACACTGCCTTTCAACTCATTGCTTTTAGCCTGCCCGGCTTCAGCTTCTTGCTTAAGCTTGATCTTTTCCTGCTCAAACTGAGTTTGCAACTGCTCTTTTTCCGTCTGCATTTGCTGCATCATCTGGCGCATGCGACGCTCTTGTTGCTTGGCAGCCTTATCCTTGTCGGCTGCCATCACTGGTAAAGCCATAAGCGCCAATAGGAACCAGGCAAGCCAGCGGGTATATGGTGACTTCATTAAACTAAGCATGATCAGAACCTGGCTGTCAGATCAAAGAGGAACACATCAATGGATAGCGGCAAACCGCTTACCTCACGGGTGCTGTACCAGCGCGCCGTGAACCAGGTGTTCTTGTCCAGGCCATAGCTACCACCGAGGATGGTGCCCTTCGCATTAGTGCCGCCGAGGTTGAAGTCAGAATCAGTGAAGGCATCCATCACCGCATCGGCCTCGATGCGCTTATAGGCACCAAACACTTGCCAATCGTGACGGTTAGCCACATCCGGCATACCCACGGTCAGCTTGACTTGATAAGCATCGGTTTCCTTGTCATACAGCCTGCCGGTACGGTTGTAGATCTCCTGACGGTCAAACGCGATGTTGCGAGCATAATCACCTTGCAGGATGACATGCACGGGATCAAAGGTTGCAAGGTCAACCTGACCAGTCAGGTTAAGCACCTTGAACTTGGATGCCAGGCCGCAACCACTACCACTGTAGCCTTGACCACCATTGGCAAGGTCTACCAGGCCGCAACTGGCATCGCCATTCTGCAGCACATCAAAGGTGTTGTTACCCTTCTGGCGCCAGGGCATCACGCTGGCGTTGTAACGCGTATCCACACCATCCTGGTTATTGCGTATGCCCTGCACTTCCTTAAAGTCATACAGTGCCAAGCCAGCCTTGACGCTGGACTTGTTAGGGCTAATCCACTCAAGACCAGCTTGGGCACCCATGAACCATTTATCCTTGGCCTTATTGAAGGAATTCTTGTGGACCTGGTCAATCGGGAAAACACCAATAGTACCGAAGCCTGTCACACTGTCATTCAGCTTGGGCGTAAAAGTCACGGCCGCACCGTCAAATGCCAGCGAGCGATCCCACACCATATCGGTTGAGAAGAAAGGATTGGCAAAACGGCCAGCGGTAGCCGTCAACCAGGAATATGGCTTGGCCATGACGAATACCCGATCCAGGCCCCAGTCGAGCTTGGCCTGACGAATCTCGATAGACTGGTTGGGAGACAGCGGGTTATCCATGTGCCCGGTCGTCATGCGGATACCGGCCGTGAACGTATCACTCAGCTTGGCATTGATGCCAAAACGCGCACGCACACGATAGCGGTTCTGGTCGTCTGTACTGTTGGCAATCATGGCCTGGCGACCCGTATTAAGGCCATACTGAAACTCCTGCAAGTTACGTGCAGAGAACCTGTCAGGCTCGTAACGCAGGCGCACATCACCCTCGAAAGAAATGCGGTCAAGCCAGCTGGGCAGTGCCAGGCGCTCGCTTTCTACATGATAGTTGAGCTTGGCCATCACATCCTTCTCAATATCGGCGCGCAACTGCTGTTTTACAAACTCCGGCACATACTGCACACGCACTACGCTGCCATCCTGCGCCGTGGCATCAGCCACCCCTGCCACGGCTGGCTGAGTATTCGACTCTGCCGCAGCCTGCTTGGCTGCCTCAGCCTTGCGGATCAGCTCATTCGCTTTTTCCTTGGAAAGTATGCCCTCCTGTACCAACGCCTCAATCAGCCCTACCGTGGTACTACGCAACTGCTCCAGCGATTCGCGCTCCCCCGCGCCTGCATTCGATGCCAGCAGCATCAAGCTCAAGGCCATGGCTACCGGCTTCATCATACGTACTTCTGTTTTCATCTTGTTTGCCTCAATCTAAGCCTGTATGGCTTGTCAATTCCCTAGTTGCTGCCTCAACCCATGTTCTTGGCAGTAATCCGCAACTTCACTGGCTGCGGCATATCTTCCGGCGGTGCCTCTGGCATGCGTTTGATCGACTGCAAGGCTTTGCGCAACAATCCATCCTTCTTTTCCTCGCCACTGCCGTTCAGCAACTCGATCTTTTCCACGCGACCATCCTTGGCCAGCCATAGCTCGACCACGATGCGGTACTGCTCCTTGGCCAGCTCAGGCTGTTCGGCAATGGCATTCTCGATGCTCGACTTGATCTGGTTGGTATACCAGGCATAGGCCGACAATCCCTTGCTGCCGCCGATCTTCACACCCACATCGCCACCGCTGTAATCACTGGTGACCTTGCCCGCACCGAAGGCACTGGGCGCATCACCCGCCTCCCCTTCCATCTTGAGGTTTTGCGGCTCAGGCGGTGCTTCCACCGGCTTGGGCTGCTCCACCTTAATTTCCTTCGGCTCTTCCTTGGGTTGCTCCTTCGGTGGTTCCTTGGGCGGTGGTGGCGGTGGCGGAGGGGTATCCGGCAATAATTTCACCGTGGTAACGGGTGGCTTCTTCGGGCCAGGCTTGCTCGATAACAGGCTGTAAATCCCGTAACCCAAGGCCAACACCACCATCACCCCAACAACGATCCACACCCAATTGGCCTTGCCCTGCTTTTTCATCTCAGCCATCAGGTACCTATCCTTGAGGTCACTAGGCCTACGTTCTGTATTTCCATACGCGTGACCAAATCCACCACCGAGACAATGCCGGCATAGGGTGCACGCGCATCGCCCTTGATCATCACCGAGAACTTGGGGTCACGTGCGCGCGCAGCGTTGAGCTGGCTTTCCAGCTCAGTGAGGTTGACGCCCATGCCATTCAGCAGCAGTCCGCCACCTTCCTGCACTTGCACAATCTTCACCTCATGCTGCTCGGTACTGGGCTTGTTCGAGGGCTTGGGCAAATTCATGGTCAGCCCCTGCACCGAGGCCGTGGTCATCAGAATGAAGATCACCAGCAGCACATAGGCCAAATCCAGCATGGGCGTGATATTGATGGAGTCGTAGGGTTTGCTGTCGTCTTGAACCTGCATGGCTAACCCTCGGCTTTCTTAGTCACCAGGCCCACTTCCGTGATGCCCAGCTTCTTGCATATTTCCAGCACAGCAGATACCTTTTCGTAATGCGCGGCGGCATCGCCCTTGAGTACCACGGGCAACTCGGGATTATTGGCCTTGTATTCACCCAGGCGCTGCTCCAGCGCGGCGAGATCCACAGGATAGGCATCCAGATAGACATCGCCCTCACTGGTGATGGTGATGCCGCGTATATCCGGCTTGGCCAGGTTGCCGGTGGCGCTGGTTTGCGGAATTTCCACCTTGACGCCTTGCACCGAAGCCGTGGTCATAATGATGAAGATCACCAGCAGCACATAAGCGAGATCAAGCATGGGCGTGATGTTGATCTCGTCATAAGGCTGGTTGTCTTCCTTGATATCGGCCATCTGCGCTCCGCTTACTTGCCGTAGAGCTCAGCCACGCGGGTGATGTACTCATCCACGAAGATTTGCATATCGGTATTGATATTCTTGATGCGGCTGGACAGATAGTTGTAGCCAAACAGCGCAGGAATCGCCACTGCCAGACCCGCTACCGTTGCCATCAACGCTGCGGCAATACCCGGCGCAATCGCGTTGACGTTCACGTCACCCGCAGCGGCAATTTCCGCAAAGGTGATCATCACACCGATCACGGTACCGAGCAGGCCCAAGAAAGGACCGCCGGAAATCGCGATGGTCAGCAGCACGATATTGCTGTTGAGTTTTTTGTTCTCGCGGATCAAGTCAGCATCCACCGCAGCCTTGATCGCATCCAGCGAAGCACCGCTTAAGGACAACTGACCGGCTGCGTCATAACGCTTGCGGATCTCGCGCAAGCCAGCAAGATAGAGCCGCACTACCGTAGAATTTTGCGTATCAGCGCCCTGATCAAGCTGCAGCAATTCAGCATGGCTCGCATCATTGAAACGCTCAATAAAGGCACGGTTGGCTTTGTCATTGCGCGTAACCTGGCGCGCCTTGGCTACCATCACGGCAGCACTAATCGCAAACATGACCGCTAGGATGATAATCACCACCCAGGCATCCACTGTCAGGCTGTGGAACAGCACCATGAAGTGTGAGCTACCGCCTTCTTCTTCCTCGTCACCTTCGGCGGCACTGACCTTGATCAGCTGACCATCCATGCTCTGGCCGCTGGCAGCCGCTTTGATCCAGGCGGCGCTACGTGCAGCCGAGGCCAGCTCCAACTCGTCCAGTTCCCCCTGATAGCCATTGCCTATATTCACAGCATCCTGCACTGCTGGCAGGGCAGCCGCACCGTTGGCAACCTCAGTACCATCGATATACAGGACAGCCTTGCCGCCAGCCACAGTTACAGCAACATGTTGCCAAGTCCCAGACTTGAGCTCACCACCCGCCACGACGGCGCTACCATTGTTGAATTGCAACTTGCCAGCCGCAAGGCTGATGGTCACAGTACCTTGCTGATACAACGTACCTTCAGCCGCACCAGGCTTGAGCCAGGCGCTAAAGGTAAAGCCTTGCGTATCATTGAACGCGAGCGCCGGATTGGCAGCCAGCACCAACTGCTCGCCATTCAATATGGCTGCTTCACCGATCAGGGCAGCCTTCTGCACCGCCACATTGCCTGTCGCCACCAGCGCACGCTTGCTATCCTGCAGCAAAGTGCTTTCGGCAAAATGGAATACGGCAGCGGTCGCAGCATCGAAACTACCCGCCGCATCAGCAGCCGAAGTTGCGGTTTCGTTACCGGAGTAAAGCCAGATATGCGCATCCTTGGCGGCAGGATCAAGCTTGGGCAGCAAGACCCAGATCACAGCCAGTTCATTCACTGAATCGAACTTCTCGATATGGAATTTCAGTTCGGTCTTGTCATCACCTGCCACTACACGCAGATCGGAACCATCAAGATTGGCACTGGAGAAATCGAAATTGCCGGAGTGCAGGCGCAAAACCACAGGCACTTCGGATTCGGCCGCAGGGATGCCTACAGCATTGATCGTGACTTTGGCGCGGCTGCCCCATGCTTCATTCCCGCCTTCATTCCAAGCGGCATAGACCATGCCGGGCAGCAACATCAGCAGAACTACTAACTTTCTCAACATCGAACCGCGCTCCAGGACAAAGCGCGTAATATAAATTTCATGTGTGACTTGCTAGTGACTTGTACGTTAAATTGCTGTGTCACAAGAATGTCAAAAGGACTAGGAAAACCTAGTCCTTTTGACTTGCTCCATCGCTTGACTACTTCACGATATTGCCAAGACCGAGCACTTCAACCGACACAAAGGATGGCAATATATTCTTTGGCGAGAAGTCCTGGTTTTGCGGCAGATTCACCATATCTCCCAAGGAGGCGGTTGTAGCAGAGGCCACATTGGAAGTACCAGTCAGCGAGCCTGCCAGCGTTCCCATCGAAGCCAACGGTACACCTACAGTCGTGGTACCGACGATATTGCCGGCATTCAGCACGCGATCAGCCACCGCCAGGATACGGCCACCGGCAATACCCGCTTCACCGGCATCCAGCGTACCGCGCGGTGTAATCAGCGCAGTGGTGACATTCTCCAGGCTAGGCGCTTCCAGCGGGCCGCTTGGGCCATCCGGGTCATACGACTGCACCTGGATACCGCTACCGGCAGAAGCCCCCTTCATGCGGCGCGTCATGTTGCCCCATGCATCGGTGAAGATTTCCTGTTCCGGCACCGCCACCGCACTACGCGAACCCTTACCTGCATCGATATTGCCGTTGTTGACCCATATCGTCATATCGTTGGCAAACTGGGTAACCACGCGCGACTGGTTGACCTGGAAATTGGTCTCGGCGAAGGCGCGTATCTCGCCACCATTCTCGGTGACGATACCGTTGCCCGCACGCACCGCACGGCCCGGGATACCCACGTTGACCATGCCACCCGGCACCAAGATGTCGATGCTGCCATCGCGCAGGGTGTTGATCTTGCTGTCGAACAGCGTGAGGTCACCCTGGTATTCAATATCCCGCGGGAACAGCATGGCGACTGCATCATCGCCACGCTTGTGGCGCACCACGCCAGCCAGGCTTTCGCCAGATGCCTTCAGTGCCGCATCGGCCTCACCTGATGCCAGCAACTCGGAGGAGTAATGGCGGTAGGCAAAGATGGCCTGCTTGTCGTGATCCAGCGCCAGGTATTTCGTCATGGCCTGTTCATCAGTCATGCCAGGGGTATTGGCACCCAGATCGCGTACATACTTGGCCACGGCCTTCAATGTGGCTTCACGATAGGCTGCCATGCCTTCAGCATTACCTGCCAGCACGGCAGGGCCATTGCCATTCGGATTGATGTAGGCATTGATATAGTCTGCCAGTTTCGGCCCGCTGCCCACGCCAGCCAATACGGTAATAGAAGCACCAGTGTCAGGCAGATAGCTATTGATGGTGTTAGCCACACTATTAAGACCACCGCTGGCACCCAGATTGAAATGACGCCCAGCCTGGAACAGGAAGTTACCCGGGCCAGCCAGGTTGTAGCTGGATTTCACCTGTGAGGTTTGCAATATGTCGCGCCCTGCCTTGACGATGGTCAGGTCGCCAGCTGACAGGTTCTGTAGCTGCCCCTGGAAAGTCAGGGTGGTACCAGTATTCGTCATGATCTCGCCAGCGCTAAGGTTGAGGATATCCAAGCCAGCAATAATGGAGGCAGCCTTGGGCAGGCTGATGTGGGTCGCCACATCCTCCTTGCCGATTGTGCCATCCCTGGCCACGATGACCACTTCCTGCGGATTATTACTGTGCAGGGGCGTGGTCGCATGGTTGAGCTGAACATAATCAGCCAGCTTGCCGAAGCTGTTGCTTGATTCATTCAACGACCTGACAGGACTGAACACGCCAGGTATCTTCGCAGGGTCTGCATCCGACATGATGATCCAGGGGGACTGGATATCCGTGCCTGCAAGCAGGCTAAGACTACCCTGGCTGGAAGGCATGAGGATCAGGCCAGCATCAGAATGTGCCGTAATACTGCCGTTGTAGGCTGTGACTTCAAGGGTTCCCGGCATCAGGCCGAGTGAAGCGCGCGTGATCGCGATACTCTGGGTACTCAGCAGGCCTTGTGCCGCGGTCGCCATCTTGCTGGTGATCGCATTCCTGTAGAAATCACCAAACGACACGTTACCGGTCAGGGTAGACACATCCAGCCCCGCACGCTCGGAATAGGTGTTGAACGAGGAGTGCAGGCCGTTAGCCGTTAGTGACTGTGCGCCCGGTGCATTGACGTTCGATTGCGCAAACAGCGTCGGGTTGATGACAGCCTCGATGAACACATTGCCAACGGCTGACAGGCTCGCAGTTGCATCCTGCAAGGCAATCACGGTACCGAAGGTGTTGCCGGTATTGGCAATATCACCGCCAGCAGACAGGGCAATGTCGCCACGCCCGGCATAATAGACACCGTTATTGATGTCACCCGCGGCCTGCACCTTGATGTTGCCACCGCCATCCGTGCGGTTGCTGCTGGTGCTGACGAAGCGCCCGGTGGTCGGGACAGACACCGACAGGTTGGTGACACTGCCGCCTGAAGTGACATTCACGTCACCGCCGCCAAACGCGGCGACACCTTGCCTGAACTGGTCGGTACGTAACCACCAGCTCACTGGCAGATTGCTGTTGCCGCCACCCTGGCGGAACAACCAGTTATTGATGAGTTGCTGCCTGCCCGTTGTATCCAGCAACGCGCCCGTAATATCACTGCCGGTCTCAATGGTGATATCACCGCCATTGGTCAGGTAGGCTGTGCCGACAGAACCTACACCCGTGGCACCGGCAGGGCTGGTGTAGCCAGCGAGGTCATCGGCCTTACGGCCTGCGGTATAGATAACCGAGTTGCCATTACCCAGGGTGAACTTGCCTGCCGCTGCGAGATGAATATCACCAGTCCCGGTGCGTATCATCTTGTCGTTGGCGAGCGTCATGTTGCCTATGGTGTTGTCGGACAGTGTGGCCATGTTATTGGCAGCACTCATGTCGGCACCCGCCACCAGGTTGATACTCCAGGATTGCCCGGTTCCCAGCGTGCTGGTTGTTGCCACACCATTGAAGCCATCGCTGATGGTGCCATTCACGTTGAGGTCACCAGTGCTGCGTATGGTCAAGCTGCCATCGCGCCCTTGCGACAATGTAGCCAGGTTCAGGTCACTGCCTATCGTCGTGGTACCCGTGGTACGGATCTCGGTATGCGGTGCGACAATCACCGCCAGCCCATCGCTGGTCGCCTGGTAGGTATCTGCGGTAGTGGCTGCCCCACTGTAGAATGCCGTGGTGTCCGCACTCACTGTAGCCAGCGTGGCGGCATTGATCGTGCTGCCACTATTGATAACCTTGAGTGATTCCAGCACCACCTTGCTGGCACCGGTAATGGCTGCAGGAGCGTCAGTCGCCACCTTGAGGCCGGATGCCCCAACCCGCTCGGCGCGCATGATGACTTCACCCTTGGTATTACCGCTGACATCAATCACGGCAGCATCCGCCAGGCGCTGGCCGCCGGAGAAGACTTCAGCATTGATGGTGCCAATGTCAGATGAGAGCAGCACATCGCCGCCCTTGCCATCGCTGGCTTCAGCCTCCGCCAGTACCTTGCTGCCTACCTTCAGGTTGATGTCATTGTACGCAAAAACCTTGACCTTGCCACCTTGCTGACCGCTGGCATCCAGTGTGCCGTGCAGGTTGAAGCTGCCATTGTCAGCGCTGAGGATAATGTTCTGCGCTTTCACCACATCGGCTGCGGCAATGTTGAAATCACCATCGCGCAGGCGCAGGCTGCGGGTAGCATCAAAGCCACCGGCATTCAGTGCTGCATTGAGGGTGGAGAAATCGGTAATGCTCTTGCTATCCAGCAGGAAGCTGCCGCCCGTATTGCCCTCGGCAGCCTGGCCCTTGAGGCTGTTGGCTGCCACTTCCACGCTGCCGTTCCTGGCGGTCATGGAGATCGTACCGGCATTGCCGCCGCTACCGCCGCCCACATTCACGACCGCACCATCCATGACACGGATATTGCCCAGGTCGGATTGCAGTGCCACCAGCCCGCCCGGTGTGTGCGCAGTGTACTTGTCAAAGGCCACGGCCTTGGAACCGGCATTGATATTGGCACCTGCCACTACATCCAGGTTACCCTGCGTGGCCTTGGCCTTCAGCTGGCCTGCCAGCAGCTCGATATTGCCGCCCAGTTCCATCTCGCGCGCCGTGAGGTCCAGCTTGGCACCTATGCCGTTGCTGGCCTGGGTAGGCTGGCTGCCGTTACCCGTAAGGCTGAGGCTGCCCTGGCTGGCATTGACGGCATAGTTCGTACCGGTTGCCGCTGTTACACGCTGGCTGGACAGGCTGACCTGTTGTGCCGAGATCGCCAGTGCACCGTTACCGGAAAACACGGTATCGCCCTCACTATTCATGGCTACCTGCTCGAAGCCGCCAATATTGAAGTTGCCTGCCCCGGCTGGCGAGGCGGCACCCTTGCCCTCGATGGCAATGCTCTCTGCATTGATGTTGAGCTTGCTACCCGCGACATCGCTGGCTGGCGTATAGACCGCACCAGTGGAGTTTTTCAGGGTCAGCTGACCGGTGGTCAGGGTGACATCGGCATTGCCTGCCACTGCATGGCCGCTGATGCCGGCGGCATTGATGGTGATATCCAGGTCAGTGTTACCCAAGCTGACATCACCATAGAAGTTGAGGTTCTGGCGGCTGTTGAGCGTCACGCGCTTGAGGTTGCCGAAGCTGGACAGCAGGCTGTCATCCACGCGCAAGCCATCGAGGGCAGGATCAGCATCCCCTACCAGAATATTGTTGGCACCCAGTGTCAGGCTGCCATGTGGCACTGGCTGGCCGTTCACTTCCTGTGCGAAGAAGCCCAGGTTGCCGTCAACATGGGCAATGCCTGTGGCATCCAGCACCAGCGATTCATGCGCGGTAATCTGGCTGCCTGCGGCAATGTCCAGCGTACCACCCAGCGTAGAGCCGGAAGTCGCTACGCGGTCATACACCAGGTTATGCTTGCCCGAGATACCCAGTAGGGCACCATCGCCATTCACGCGTACCACGCTATCGGTCACCTGCCCCGAGGACTTGGTGCTGATGCGTACATCACTGGCAACACTGACCTTGTCGGTGGCGGTTGCCAGCATCTCTTCCACCTTGAGTTCGTGCTCTGCACCTGTGTTGGCAAAATTCACCTCGCTCGCCACGGTGGTGATCTCCAGGCCTTCCTGGCCCTGGTTGCGTCGGCCACCGAGCAGCAGGCTTTCGGCATTGAGCTTGTTCAGTGCATCAGCAGTCACCTGCAAGGTACCGTTATCCGGCCCCACACTGGAGAGCACATTGATACGGCTGGAGACAATATCCACCAGTGCGCCGCGTCCATTCAGGCCTACATCGGTCTTCACCGTGCTGCCCAGGCTCAGGCGTTCACTGGCCGCCAGCACCAGTTGGCCGGCATCCACTGCCAGGCGCGGTACTGCGGTGCCATTCTTCTTGGCTTCATTGGTAAAGAATTCATTACCGCTCGACAGCAGGTATTCAGCGGGTACCTTGATGCCGGAGTTTTCCGGGTCGCGGAATACCGCGCCACTGGTCAGGCGGAAGGTGCTCCAGTTGGTGGCGCGGCTGCTCTGGTTGACGTTGCTGAAAAAGCCGCTGCTGAGGATGGATCCATCAAACGTGGTGGTCGATACACCGGGCAACAGGCCCTTGCCGGATTGCAGTTCCACCATGAATGCCCCTTCCAGCAGGGCATAACGTGCTGGCATCAGGGTATAGTAGCCAGCGGCAATACCATTGCCGCCAGAGATATAGATGCTGGAACCAACAGCCGGGGCTGCTCCACCACGCTCCACATAGTTGTAGTAATTGTAGTCATACGGGGCGTAGTCGCCCTGCAATGACGGCAGGATGGCATAGGTGTTCGGGTTATCAATCAGGATATCCTTAGAGCCACCTAGACCATTGATGAATTCATAGGCGAAGGTATCGCCGCTGCCGGAAATATCCACCACGGCATTCGAGGCCGACATATCTACATTCGGTGCACTCAGGGTAATGCGCTTCTCCATGGGCTTGCCGCCTATGGTGGCGCCACCCGGCAAGTCCCACAGCGAACCGCCATCGCGTGTCACGCCATAGGGGATCAGCAAGCCTGCTGCCGAGGTGGACGTCAGGCTGCCTGCGCCCAGGGTCAGGGTATCAGTGGCTTCCAGCGCCAGCTCACCCAGTGGGGCCAGCACCACGCCATCCTGCTCGATATCCTCGGCCTGGATGGTGAGCTTGCCGCCTGCACTGAACACCGGCTTGTACTTCTCGCCACTGGATTTCACCGTGACGGTGCTGCCTGCACCATCGGCCTTGATCGTATATTCACTGTTGGTGACGGGATACAGCTGCCTGCCGGTCATCACCAGCGAACCAGGGGTGACCAGTGAGCCCTTGTTATCATCAATATGGCCACGCATACGGATATCTAGGCGGCTGGTCAGCTCGGCACGGTTGATACCGGAGAAATTGAGGTGGCCGCTGAGGTCTATCCAGTCTGCTGTCGCGCGCAGCAGGCCATTGCCAGCCACGATGTCGTTACTGATGCTGGGCGAACTCATCATGATGTGCGAGGCCTGCAGGTCAACCGTAGCATCGTTCATCACGCTGAGGCGCGGGGTTTCCAGAGATAACGTCTCACCAGCCTTGAGCCTGACACCATCTTCGAACTGGATACGGTCATGCTGGGAGGAGCTGGGGTCGCGACCCTCGCTCTTACTGGCCAGGCTGACATGGTCAAACTGCGCCTTGTCGAGCTGCTCAGTGGAAATCTGTGCCTTACCCTCGAACGCAGCCAGGCTGTCACCTGCATTGAGGCTACCAGCCTGCACCTGCTTCTGGCTGGTCACTGTCAGTACACGTTCGCCAGTAGGTGGTGCAGGGTTGATCGCGATGGGAGTAGCGTTGGATTCCAGGCTGAGGCTGAACGAGCCACGCTGGCCCGTGCCCTGTACATCGGCAATGAAGTCACCATCCAGCAGCGCACCTTCACGCGCTCTGATGATGATGTCACCTGCCGCGCCGTATAGCGTGGAGCTGATATAGCGACCCTGTGCATTGGCACCCAGGTCAACCTGGCCGGAAGTACCGGAGACATTGATCTTGCTGCCCTCCTTGGCCACCACGAAACCGAGGTTGGCATTGAGAGTAACGCTGCCCGCGTCATAGACACGCGCCATCAGCAGGTTATTGGTTTGTACTGGAGGGCGCAGGTAATAGCCGGAAACATCAATCACCGAGCGTTCACCCAGCCAGATGGCCTGGGTATTGTCATAACCAACTGCACCCGGGGTGCCGTTGAGATTGAGCGCCACATCACCTGCCGGGGTAATGATGCTGCCCAGCATGTGCAGGCCCTTGCCCGCGGTCAGCGTCACCTTGCCCACATTGCCAGCCGCATCAGGAATGTCGGTGCGTATCGTGGTGTTCTCCAGCACCGTCAGGGTGCCGAAGCTGAATTCATTGTTGTAGGCCGCGAATGCCAGGGTAGCCGGGGCGCGCAGGCCCTCGGCCTTCATGACCGGGGCCGCGACCGTACCACTCAGGTTGCTGGCAGAAGCCTGTGCGGCGTAACCCGGGGTGATCTGCAGGGTCTGCATCTTGGGATGAATCACACTGGCCTTGCCCGAGGTGTCACCCACTACGAACTCGCTGTTGCTGTCCGTCGAGGTAATGGCATAGTGCGAGAAGCCGCCCTGCTCGAAGAAGTCAGCGCCCAGCCAGAAGCCGGTACCGCTATCCTGCCCACCGATATGGACATTGCTCGGGGTGCTGATCGCGAGCTGGCCACCCTTGTTGAAGCCATAAGCCTGCATCTGCGTCGGCAATACAATCTCGCTGCCACTATGCAGGGTAATATTGCCGCCGTCCCCGGTTGCCAGCTCACCCTTGCTGTTGAGCCAGGCACCGGCACTGGTATCCAGTTTCGTATTCTGGCCAAAAGTCAGGTGGTTGCCTTCCAGCGAGATATTGCCGCCATCGAGGGCCACCGGCATCTGCTGTGCACCCTGCATGCCACGCGTGTCATTGGCCCAGGTACCGGCAGTGCTCAGCGTCACGTTATCGGCCACGTGCACATTACCGTTGGCTGTCTGCGTGGTTGCGGTGATGTCACCACCCGGTGTGGTGATGTTCCTGTTGATGCTGACGTTGTCACCCTTGAGGCCCACAGAACCGTTGGCCGCGGTGGAGATGGCCTTGTCGACAATCGCATCCCCCATGCTGGTGAGCTGCACATGGTTGAAACCATTGTCCAGCATCTTGGTATCAACCACCGCCTCGGTGGCGGTATTGTTGCTGCCGAGCTGGAAGCTGGCATCCAGGGTATTGGCACGATCTGCCACACGCAGTGTCTGGGTACCTACGGTCAGGTTGAACTTGCCACCGTCAGGCAACTGGCTACGCTGGGTAATATCATGGCGCGTATTCGCCACCATGCTGCCTTCCAGCACGGGCGCGCCGCCACTGCTGGTGATGTTGACCGTGCCGGCATCCTTGCCCTGGCGATAAGCCTGCTGGTACTTGCCGCCCATGCCTAGGTCGAAGCTCTCGCTCATGCCGGTCTTGGGGTCGGTAATGGTGATTACATCAGCGATGGAGTTATACGGTGTATTACGGTCTGCCTTGGAGATCGCCACGATCTTGTTGTTGTAGACCAGGTTACTCTCGCGGATCACGCCTGCGGCATAGTCGATCACGCCACCGGAAACATCAATCACAGAGCCACTCTTGGTAATGACATCACCAGCCGAGGTAATGTTGACCGTGCCACCCGCGCTCATGCGCTGGGCAATGGTCTGGGTCTGCCCATCCAGGTAAGGGGTAATATCAAACAGGTCGGTACCCTTGCGCGCGTCTACATACAGGGTCTGGCCCAGCAACGGCGAACCTTTGAGCAGTGGGGTATCCTTGGACTCCTCGGAATAGAAGCGGATCACCAACTGATTCTGGTCCATGGTGCCTGTAGTATCCACGCCGGAAACATCAATACGCGCGGTATCACCCAGCAGCACGCGGATAGGCAGGCCACCACCCACTGGGTTGGCATCGGCCAGTGCGTTGATGTTCACCACGCCGCCCTTGGCGAGTAGTTTGCCCTGCACGTCTATGCTACGGCCCTGCACCGTGATATTGGAGGCGGGCAAGGTCACCTTGTTGCTGATCTTCTCAGGATTCTTAGTTTCCACTTCCACTTCGGTCACGCTGTTGGCACCGATATTGACGGTACCAAAACGCTCGGCCTGAAACACGGCGCGAGTACCACCGCCATCCAGGGTTACTTGGCTGGTGCGCACGGAATCACGCGCCAGCAGGTGGATGGAGCCATTGGCCCGTACCGAGGTAGTGGCCTTGATGGTGCCCATCTGGTTTACTGCCAGGCCGATCAGGGTGACATTGCCGCGCTCTGCCAGGATCTCGCCGAGGTTGGTGGCAGTACCACCGCCATCCACTTCCACCAGCATGTTCGCCGTGTTGTCCTGTGATTTCAGGTAGACCTTCTCGCCGGCCGCGAGGATGGTCTGGCCTTCCGGCGTGACGATAATGCCGTGGTTTTCCACATCCTTGGCCAGCAGCACTACCTTGCCACCTGTGGCAGCCGTGAGCTTAGCACCGGCTTCCACCTTGATGAAACCACCAGTATTGCTGAAGGTCTCGCCTGCAAGGTTATTGATGAAACCCTGCGTGAACAGGGTATCGGTCATGCTGCTGGAGGTCATCGCCCAGACTGAGCCCAGGTTGACCTGGGCCGTGCCGGCAAAAATGATGCCGTTATTGTTCAGAAAGTAATTATTACCCTTGCCGGTAATCGTACCGGCAATGATGCTGGGATCATTGTCATGAATGCGGTGCAGCATGCTCCAGCCAGCCTGCTGGTTGATGTCCAGCGTATGGCCTGCCGCCAGGTTGAACTTGAGCCAGTTGGCAATCGCCTGTGGTGCGTTCTGCTGGATGGTGGTCAGGACCGGGGTTGCCCCGACAATCTCGGCACCAACCCAGTTACCGCCGCCAACTACCAGGCCGGAAGATGGCAGGGGAATGATCTCGGCCATTACCTCGCCCGAGACCAGCATCGCCATGATCATGGCCAGTAATGCGCGGCGCCGGCTGCGTGCGCTGGAGGCGCTACCTGCGGTTTGCGCAGTCGCCACTTCCGGTGCAGGCACGAACATGCCCAGATGCTTGCTGAAAACCAGACGGAACAGACCTTGATTCATTTTGATACCCCTTCAACTACCAGTCATAACCCAGGCGGAAATGCACCAGCGAATCGCCCTTGTCGATAAAGCCAGCCGAGCCTTCCTTGCCCTTGGTTTCCTTCAGTGCCCAGGCCAGGTCGAGGTTGGCATATACACCACGCCACTTCTTCAATTGCAGCCCCATGCCGACCGAGGCGAGATCCAGTCGCTCGCGCTCACTCGGGCCGGGGTAATACACAGAGGTATAGCCCGCGCTGTAGAACAGCGAGGCATACAGTTCACCCGTGCTCATGCCCATCCAGGGTGCCAGTGAGGGAGTACGCACTTCGGCCACGCCATACAGACCCTTGTCGCCCACTGCGGTGGCTTCGTAGTAGCCACGGACAGAATCGGCACCACCGAGGAAGAACTGTTCATTCGAGATCAGCTGCCCGGTAGCGGCCTGGCCTGCCAGCTTGCCGAACAGTTGCCAATCCCTGGGCAGGCGGTAGGTATGCTTTAGCTCACCACGCAGGTAGGCAAAGCTGCTTTCGGTGTGCAGGCGATTCTTCTTGTTGAAGAAATCCTCTTCATCCGACATCACGCCACGAATAGCAAAGGTCAACCCCAGGTTCATCTGCGTAGTGGTCTTGGTAGTTTGCAGCGTGCTGTCATAGGCCATGCTAAATGGCATATAGCTGATCGGCATGCTGTCGACGTTGTTGCCATTGAGGCCGATCACCTCGTCGAAATCCTTGTAATCGACGCCCACGCTCAGGTTATGGAAGTAGCCGGAAAGCAAGGGAGCAGGCAGAGGATGGATATAACGCACACCGAAGATATTGCCGTTACCCACCACATTGACACCGCCCACACCGCTGACCACATTCACATCACTGCGGGAAATCACGCCATACATGGCCCAATAATCGCCTTCCTGTGTGGGGATCAGGTAATTGGCGGACAGCACGCGGGTTTCGTCCGTACTTTCCGGCGTGACCTGAAAACTCAGCGACAGGCTGTGATCGAGCTGCCACAGATTGTCATAGCGCACCGATCCCACCAGTCGCGACTTGGTGGTATTGGCCATGTAGCGGTTATTCACTTCGAGGTTGGCATGCAGTGGCAGCTTGTCCTCCACCTTGAGGTCGATCTCCACCATGCCTGGCGTCTTGCCCGCGCGCATGACCGGGGCCACCTGCCTGTCCTGCTGTCCATTCAGGCTGGCCAGCTGGCGTTGCACATTGGGGAAGTAAGGCACCTTGCCCTCGGCCAGATCGGGTGTGCGAGACTTGATGACGCCCAGCGAGTAGTACTTGGCACCCACCACACGCAGTTTCTCGATGCGGCCCTCCAGCACTTCCAGGCGCACGGTCTTGTTGAGGATTTCCTGTTCCGGCGTATTGACGAATACCGTGGGGTAACCCAGATCATGGAAGGCCTTTTCCAGTGCAGCGCGTGCACCTTCTACATCATCCACGGTCTTGCCCTCGCCAAGGAAGGGATAGATCGCCTGCTCGATGCTGGCAGGTGGCAATACAGTATTCCCCTTTACCTGGAATTCCATGATGTCGAAGGTTTCGCCAGGCCCGGCTTCTGCACCAGGCTCCGTCGCTGCATCGGCAGGCGTGGCTGTTCCAGGTGCGACTGTCTCCGGTGTGGCATCGTCAGCGACGGTGCCTGCCTGTGGTTCAGCCGCCAGCACAGGTGACAGGCCAGTCACCACCAGCCAGGTGAAAATCAGTAAAGAGGTTACACGCACGCTTGATACTTTCATGAACTCAAAATGCACATAAAAAAATGGCAAATAAAACAAGCGGAGCATCCTTGATGACTTCCCCATGTTTTACTGGCCACTCTCGGTGAGGGTTCTTGGTGTTTCATTACCCCAACCGTAGTGGGGCATATCATAGAAATGACTTATGACATGTCCATGACGAATGAGAGTAAAAAGCACTTTCCTGCTTACGCAGGAAAGTGCGAGTGCATCACAGGGTATTCACCCTTGTTATTGCTGTATTAGTTGAACAGTTGCTGTGCAGCGCAGTTGTTACCGAAGCGTGTACCCTTGGCAACAACAGCCAGCTCGCTAGAGCTACCTGTGCTGCAGCTGGAGCCGCCCAGTGGGTTCAGTGTCAGACCACGTGGTACGTCAGCGCAGTTATTAGGGTTACCCAGTGCGGAAGTGATCGCTGGGATCAGGTTGCGACCGAAGGTATCGGCAGTGTTAGCCACGAAAGAACGCATTTCGATGTGGAAACCGTAGTTGCCGTTGATGGCGGATTCGCGAGCGAATTCCAGGCCATCAGCAGTACCGTTGGCGTTAACGTCAACTGTACCGGCTTCTGGGTGAACGCCATCCAGCTTCAGGTAACGGTAACCAGCGTTAGCAGCAGACTCAGAGCGCCAGTTGTTTTCCATGGACAGAACACCGATAGCGAACTGGTTGTTGGTACCACGCGTTGTCAAAGCAGTCTTCACGTTACCGGAACCGCTGTGCTCAGTGACGAAGAAGCTACCGCCGCTATCAGCCGCTGCAGCTGGCTCCAGACCTGCTGTGGAGCATGGGTTCTTCAGGAAGTAAGCATTGGAGCTAGCTTGTGTACCGGAGCTGGCAACACGACGCTCCAGGTAAACAGCCTTGCCTGCACCTGCATCACCAACCAGTGGGGACCAGTCGGACTGGTAACCAGAGAACTGAGCCACGATGGATGTGTACTGAGCGGAAGAGATGTTAGGGGCATTGGCCGGGCTAAAAGCAGCGTCAGCAGCGTTGGCAGCAGCTGTAGAAGCGTAGATGCCTTGTGCAACCTGCAGGGCACGGTACAGAGGAATAGTCACGGCCACACCGAAGGTTTGACCTACGTTGGCTTCAACTTCAGTACCAGCTGTAGAAACGTCAAAACCGAACAGGGAAGCTTCAACGTCGGAGAAACCACCAGCTGGCTTGGCAACAGCACCGTCAGGAGTAGCAGCTGGGTTTACCAGTGTGCAGCTCTTGTAGTTAACGTGACCAGGGAAAGCGCTGGTTGCAATTGCGCAGTTAGCGTTTTCCAGGCGACGCAGACGTTGCAGTTGAGTGCCATTGATGTGTGGAGCGTAGGCATTCAGGGAACCGTCGAATACCGTGTGGTAAACCACGGAAACACGGCCGCCACGTGTACAGGCGTAAGCAGCGTAGTTACCCAGGGAACCAGGGCGAACGCTGGTGTCGGAGCTGGAGTTGGAGAACAGGGATACGGAGTTTGCATCGCAACCCAGTTCAAAACCACGGAAGATGTTGAAAGTAGGAGCAGAAGCGCCAGAGATCCATGTCTCTTGCAGGGTACCAGCTGTACGAGCAGCACCGATCTGCGCAGGGGTTACAGGGGCAGCCAGTACGGAACCAGCAGCTAGGGTGGCCGCAACAGCCAGAATCATTTGTTTTACTTGCATTTGAAACTCCCAGTGATCAATCTTTATTGGATATTTCCAAGGAATGGTTCCCACCCTTGTGGGATGGGAACCGACTGCTATTAAGCAGCCTTGCGACGACGTGCAGCAGCACCTACCAAGCCAAGACCTGCCAACAACAAGGCATAAGTTTCTGGCTCAGGTACAGCAGCAACGGCATAAGTTAGAACACCATTGGCATCCAGCTTGAATGAAGCATCGTATTCAGCGAATGTCAGCTTACCCAGGGAACCAACTGCGCTGTAGTACTGAACGACACCCAGTTCGTCACCGATAGCGCCAGTTACCAGAGGGCCAATGCCGTAGAACTTGTTACCAACGTAGAACTGACCACCGTAGGCATTGCCTGTAGTAGCAGTGCTGGCACCGTTTTCAGCAGTAGCATGGTTGCCCAGAGCGTTGTTAGCGTTAACGTAACGGTCAAATTGAGCTTGAGGAGCGCCGAATTGAGCCATGCGCAGGCTGTCTGGCAGAGTTTGGCCTTCACGGAAAGTAGTGATGAAACCCATGGAGCCGGCAGTAGAGATGCTGCCTACGTAGTCAGTTGCAGCAATAGCCCAGGACAGTGTGCTACCGGAGCCAGTGATAGCGCTCCATGCATCAGCGTAGTCACCGGAAGCCAGGTTCCAGCTGAAGCTGGAAGCAGAGTTAGCACCACCTACGGAGAAACCTGCGTAATCAAAACCCAGGTCAAAAGTGGCGGAAACATTGTTGGTTGCGTCGATCACGGTCAGAACCAGGCTCGAACTATTGCTAGCACCGTTGGTCATTGCCGCACTTGCAACACCAGAAATACTCATCGCTGCAACAGCGGCAGCTACTAAAGCCTTCATCTTGAAATTCATGGTTATTACTCCCGAAAAAATTTAAAAGCAGAACACTTACGAAACATCTTTGAGCCGCTACATTCGTCACGCTGCACACTACCGAACGTACCCAACTGCGCCTTCTCAAAATTCGCGACTGGGAGCATCTTAGAAATGGAATATGAAGTAGGTATGGTCTCGTTCTAGTTCTTTAGGACTAGGTTGAGCGGGTGTTGAATTGGCAAGACTCATAGAGAGACAAGCAGGCAGGTACGCCGCTTGTCTAAGGCAAGGAAAACTAAGGCTTAATGGCGAATCAGGCCGAGACGCGAGGCCTTGGCTGCCGCATGACTGCGGTTTTGTACATCCAGCTTGCGCAGGATGTTTTGCATGTGGTTTTTTACCGTCAATGGGCTAATTTCGAGGATGGTGGCAATTTCCCAATTGCTCTTGCCGGTATGCACCCATTGCAGGATTTCTTTTTCGCGAGCAGTGATCAAGCCTGCTGTCGCACCATCGCCCAACACCTCATTGATATTGGCCATCCCTTCACTCACACGCATGAGTACAGAGTGCAAATAAGGCACCAGCAACTCCAACATATAGGCATGATTGGCACTAAGCTCACCAGCCACGCGTGAAAAACAGAAGAAAGAGGAAATACTGCCATCAGCGGAAGACAAGCCGTAGGCAGCCAGATTACGCAACTCACTTTCCTTCAGATTTCCAGCATCGATTTTCGGCACGGTAAAACTGCCGAAATGACCATCCTTCAGATAAGGATCTACCAACACCGGCTGCGCAGTATGCTGCCAAGACTGAATCGCCTTCATCAGCACGCCTGACTCCTCATCCATCGCGATGGTCACATGCGCATCCGTCACATAGCGCGTGCTACTGAATGTCTCCAGCGAAAATACGCGCCCCGCACCAATGGCAAAACCGCAGAGTAATACTTCGTGCGGTAGCAAAAACTGAAAATGACCCTGCAACCAAGAAAAAAACTGTGCCTTCTTCTTGATCCGCAAGGATGCATCAACCACCTCCAGAAAAGCACTAGCCTGGTCTGGCGTGAGATCCTTGTTATAGTTATCCATAACCCCGAATGATTGTTGTTGCAGCAAATGACCGTCCTCCCCTGTGCACATTGTCTGGCACTCAGGTTTCAATCCCATGAAAACGGTGTGGCATTATCATTGCAATAGCGAGCAATATTCGCTCGAATCGCAGGTTTCGTTTGTTCCCATAGTGTTATAGCAACAACACATGACAAAAGATCGCCTTACCCTAGTCCCAAAGAACTAGTCCTGCACTTTCCAGCCTTCATGCGCACGTCATACCCATGCGTCACGCTCATGGTCATGACTAAACTTGGTTTGATCTTCATCTTGGCTTTCTGGACCTGGCTGTCACTGATCCCGGAATCGCGTGCCGATATTTGCCTGCACGATGACGGCGACGAAGTAATGCATATTTCCAATACCAGCACCGCACCTGAGTGCGCCTGGCGCATCACTGAAGCTGGGGCTTCACCCTCGTCCCCAGGCACCCGCACATTGCCTTTCCATGAGGTAGTCACCACCGCGGCACAAGCCAACCAGCTAGACCCTGCCCTGCTGCATGCCGTCATCAAGACTGAGTCAGGCTACCAAGTGCATGCGGTTTCCCCACGTGGTGCCGCCGGGTTGATGCAACTCATGCCCGCCACCGCGCGCCAGCTAGGTGTTAGTGACGCTTATGACCCCGTGCAAAACATCATGGCTGGCGCACGTTACCTCGGCCAACTGCAACGCACTTTTGATGGCAACCTCAGCCTGACCCTTGCTGCCTATAATGCTGGGCCGGGTGCGGTAAAGCGTCATGGCAATGTCATCCCGCCATTTGCGGAAACTCGGGCTTACGTTCCCAAGGTATTACAGACATACCAACGTATCAGTAGCACCTATTAAACCCACTGCATAACATCAGCTGCTCTTGTGTTTTTTAGCGCAAGCACTGCCGATAACTATTGAATGCCGTCCCCAAACAGCTCTGGCAAGCAGGCGAGGTCAACAAGTCACACCCGCTATGACAGGCCAGATTGGCAGCATCTAGTGCAGCGCCACAACTAGCATATTTCTCTGGGTTACCCGTGCTTCCACTCTCTGCAACGGCAGTGGGGATAGCTGAAGAAGAAGGTGCCGATAATGCTGTTGGAGACTGGGAAGTATTGGTCGGGGTGCGAACATTGGCACGGCTGACACCACTATCTGCACCCTGCTTGGCCGAGAACTGCCAATCCTCGTAACGCTCAGCGCCTGCAAATCCCTGATACGCCTCGCTGAAACCATCCTGCTTGAACGGCCTGGCAGTGGAACGACTATACACCCCCACAATACGCTCCTGCTCCTTGATCAGCCCCCAATCCTTGCTGGCCGTCATCGGGTCGATGTAGATCCTGCGCAAATGATGTTGTGGTTTGGGGCCGCGTTTATCTAGCAACAGGGCTTGTAGGGTAGCGGGGTATTCCTTGATCGGGCTGGGTGTTTGCTGATAATACTGTTTGATGGCAGCCTGCATTTGTGCCCCAACGAAAAGTAGCTCTTGCTCTTTGTCACGCTGCGAAGCTGTATGCCAGGCCTCCCCCAACGCCGCGAGGCCGATGCCGCTGACAGCAATCATCATCAACAAGCCGATGTAGGTAAAGCCGCCTTGTGCTTTACCACTCGGCATAGAGCGAACCATCTGCTGCCTGGCCTTCTGCACCACTGTGCAGGTCATATAGCTCGCCTGGCATATCTTCCTCAGGCGCCACAATCTGCCAGGTCTCACTACTTTCGGTGATCGGGTCCTGCGGCACGGTGCGAATATACTTGCGCTCGGCCAGTTCTTCCAGCGACTCGGGGTAGCGCGCATTGTCAGCGTGGAATTTATCGATGGCATCACGCACCACCGTCAGCGTCTGCTTCAAGGCCGATTCCTTGGCGCGCTCTACACCATTGAAATAGCGTGGCGCAGCAACGGTAATCAGCAGCATGAGAATCGCCATGACCACAAGCAATTCCACCAGAGTAAATCCTTGCATACGTTGACGTTGCATTACCACTCCCGGTAGGCAATGCCATTGAGGCCAGTGCCAGTACTAAGGGAATACACATCGAATACATCTGCGCCCGCCTGCGGCGCATCGGGCGGGCTGGCATAGCTGCGCTTGCCCCAGGTATCCTGCGCAGCGACGTCTTTTTCCGGGAACATTGGGTCACGTGGCAAGCGACGCAGGAAGCGTATCAGGCGCTTCTTGTCACTGCTGGCATCCGGTACACCATTCGCGAGCACGCCAAGGCTAGGCGGGTAACCCGACGATTCAGCACTGACGATCACCTTGCCATCTTCCACCGCCTTCTTGTAGGCATCTATCGCCGTGCGGATATCACGTAACGCCTGCCGCAACTCGGCCTCCTGCTGACGCTTGACGCTCCATTGACCAAGCGGGATCAAGGCGCTGGCGAGGATACTGACGATGGTCAGCGTCACCACCAGTTCAATCAGCGTAAACCCAAGCTGGTATTGCCTCACGTGACTGGCCTTATTGCGTACTGGTCTTGGGCACCACGACTTCCGGTGTCACCAGTGGTACTACAGGCTTGGGCTGCGAGGACATGAAGTTATCCTGCACAGGCTGGCTCTCCTCGGCTGGGGTTGCTACAGGCTCTGGCTCAGGTGCCACCGCCTCAGCAGGCCGCAAACGTTGCAGCATCATATCCCGCATACTCATATTGCCTGCCACGCCAGTCCCCGGCACATTGATCTGCGGATGGTCACTGATACCGCTTTCGGTGCCTGACCAATACTCCATCACTTCGGATTCAGGGCGGCTGATGTTATTGACTACGCGTGGCGTAATCGCCAGCACGATTTCTGTTTTCTTGCGGTTATCCACCTGGTTGGAGAACAAGCGGCCAAGCAATGGAATATCCCCCAAGCCAGGCAAGCGGCTGGTGTTTTTGCGCTCCTCGTCGTTGATCAGGCCAGCAAGAATCTGGGTTTCTCCATTCCTCAGCCTGAGCAAGGTACTCGCATTGCGGGTACCGATCTGATACACCACACCACCGCCTTGCAATGTCGTGGAAGTGCCCAGCGAGGAGACTTCCAGCGCAATCTTGATGTTGACGTAATCATCCAGCGTAATCCGCGGCTCGGCTTCCAGCTTGAGGCCCACATCGAGGTATTGCACAGTTTGCGATGAGCCCACGCCTGCTGTTGCCACCGTGGTAATCACCGGCACCTTGTCCCCCACCAGCACCTGCGCCTTGTCATTGTTACGTACGCGGATACGTGGATTGGCAAGGATATTGATATCGCCCGTGGTCTTCTTGAAATTCAGGCTGGGATTGGCATCAAACAGATATGTGCTGGAGTTATTACTTCTCATCGCCTCAATCGACAGGCCGGCAGATGCCGTCAGGGAAGTCGGATATTCAATGCCCAGTTCCTGCAAGCGCTCACGCGTCACTTCCATCACTTCAATTTCCAGCATGACTTCAGGGTCCGCCAAGTCATTGGCCGCTACCAGCTTTTCAGCGATTCGCACCACTTCAGGCGTATCACGGATCACGATCATGTTTAGCCGCTCATCGGTGTGAATATCCTTGGTCTTGAGCATGGTCTTCACCATCGCAGACACATCCTTGGCCTTGGCGTTGGTAAGGTAGAAATTGCGGATCACCAGATCCTGGTAATCCTTGAGCTTGGCCGCGGTGTTAGGGAACACCAGCGCGGTGTTCTCAGACAGCACTTTTTTCTGCAAGCCGTTGGTCGCCAGCACCATTTCTATCGCTTCATCGATAGGCGATTTCTTGATAAAGACCGTGGCCTTGGTCTCGGGCTTGATGTCTTTATCGAGGATAAAATTAATGCCCGTGGCTCGTGCCAAGGCCTCGAATACCATCTTGATATTGGCATCGCGCAACTCCAGGCTCACCGGCTTGTTGAACGCAGGCTTCAGCTTGGGCGGCTCCATCCGCACATGGCTACGCTGCTGTCGGATTTCGCGTTGCAGCCTCAGCGCATCCTCGTCCTGAGGCGCTTCCAGCAGCACTTGATGCAATACCTCACGTGCGGCATCGGCATCACCCTTTTCCAGCAGTTGCCGGGCATGCTCCACATGCTCGGCATGTTTGCGTGTGCTCTCGATCAGCAATTGCCCGGATTGCGCCCGGGGATTATCAGGCTCGATGGCGAGCACGCGGCGGAACAGCTCCGCAGCATCTCCCATACGCCTATCGCGCAAAGCTGCTTCCGCTTCCGCTAATAATTGACTGACCCCTTGCTCGGCTGCGACACGTGCACGCTGGCGCTCGCTCACACCCTCAGGCTTTTTTGTGCGCTCGGCCTGTGTGTTGGCAATCTTCTCTTCCGGCGTATTCCCAGGAAATCCAGGCTTGGGCCAGGGTGTCAGTGCACAAGAAGACAGCACCAGTAACGCAGCAAGCAGGCTGCTCATGCGCCATGCAGAACTCAACAACATTTAGAGATTCCCCTGTAAATCATCCGGGTCTACCGGCAAATGGCTGGCAGGATTCACGGTCGCCGCCAGCTTGCTTTTCTTGAGCAAGGTTTTGGGCAAGTTAAGCGGTAAATAGGTAAGGTAAAGGTTTTGCTCATCCTCCTTGTCCAGGCGCCAGCTACGGTCGACATTGTCGCCAACGGCAATGGAATACACCTGGCTGGCACTGGCAAGCAAGATCACGGTCCCCTCGGGGCCATCTTCCAGCTTGCCGATATAAGCAAAGCTTGGCTGCGGTGCGACTGGAGGTGGTGGTGCCAACTCGGCTGCAGTTTTCACGGGCGGCATATACCAACGCTGTGGCTTGAATAAATCAGCCTGGGCATGTTGAGCCGCGGCATCCACATGGCGGCCTTGCAACAAGCCCCAATCCAGATAGTGCTGACTTGCCTCTGCAGCAGCGCCCGTCACGACTTTGGTAGCAACCACGGAGCGAGTACGCGCTGGATGAGAAGCCGTCAACAGCTCGCCATCCTCCTCATCCTCCATGCTGAATACCAGCGCCAGTGTCAGCAATAAGCCCAGTACTAGCAGCCATGGCCGGGTTTTCCCCGCAGAAGTTGAAGGCATACTCATACAGCCCGTTTCCTGATGAAGAACACCAGGCGCAAACGTGTCTTGATCTCCGCCTCTACGGCTTCACCACGCTCAAAACCCAGCTCGGCTAACGCTACGTTAGGCAAGGCATCCAATATATCCAGTACAAGGGCCTTCACCTCCTGGTAATTGCCTTGCACCGGCACACTGGCTTCAAAACGCCGTACATTGCCTTGTCGTTTTTCAGTGAGTGAATACTCGCCTTTCACCACCTGCAAGCCATGCCCCTCTGCCAGGCGAAACAACACGCCCAACTCATCTGGCAAGTGCTGGATATCAGGAAAACGTGCATCAAATTCGGCCAGCTCCTGCTCCAAGACTTGTTCGGGCGAGCTCACAGGCTGCTGTTGTGGCCGGGGATTGAGGCTTGATGCAGCTTCCTGTGCCTCTACATTCTGCCGTAGCTGCGCTAATTCACTTTGCATGGGTAACAGCCAAACCACCACCAGGTAAACCATCGTCAGCAACATCGCGACCAGGGCTAGGCCTTGCCAACCCAAGCGGTATTGCACCCGGCGCACAAACCATTGCAGGCGCTGGAGATCAAGCGAACGCTTCATCAGTGCTTGCATCAGGCACCTCCCCAACGGGCAGTGATACCAAAGCGGATGAAATGCGCCATGCCGCCATCCTGCGGTTTTTCCATCACTTCATGCTCATCAAGGGTCACATCCTGCATTTCTGGCACCGCCTCCAGTCGCTGCATATACGCCAGCAGGGAGGCAATATCCCTGGCTTCCCCCTTGAGGCGTAGCTTGCCCTTGGCCGCGTCCGGCCGTATCGCCAGCAAGGCGATCTCTGGCTGAGCAACCTGTTCCAACCGATTGAGCAAGGCAGGCCAAGGGCGGCCTAGTTCACCCAGTATGGTGTTGGCTTCCTTGATTGCTGATTTTTGTGTGGCAGATAGTGCCTGCGGCTGGATAGCAGTAACTTGCACCGGCTTGCGTGCATCTTGCACCTGCTGCAAGCGTTGCTCCAGACTAGTGCGCTCAGTATGCATCTGCATGAGTTGCCAGCCACATAGCGAGGCCAGCGCTACCGCTAATACCAAGCCAATCAGGAAGCGTGCCCCCTGATCCCGTGCAGCCACATGATTGAGCGTTAGCTTCATGCACTTACTCCCGCCAGCGTCCAGTTAGCTTGTGGTTGCCAGGAGATCATGCGTGGCTGCATAGCATCACCTGCCAGTTCGTAGACTTGCACTGGCGTTGCATCCGCCATGTCGAGCTGTAAACGCAGGCTGCGCACACTGGCCTCCAGCGTTGATTGCCAATCGTCAGTCATCGGTTGCAGTCGTACTGCTGTCCAGCTACGGTTCTGCCAGGCCAACAGGCATAACCGTCCAGCCTCCCGCAGAACAAAAATGCCATCAGCCCCCGACGTGGCTGCATGATGGAAAGCATATGCCAAGGCAGGCGCTACACTGACCAACCTACCTCCTGCCTCAAGTACCTGTTGCCTCAAGGCCGTCAACAGTGCCTGATCCACTGCACTGGCCAACCCATTGCCACCGAGTGTGGCCAGACTGATCTGGATATCCCACTCTGCGACGATGTCACCGTGCACACGCTGAAAGGCATGGCGGCACAGCATGGCCAACTCTTCACGACTGGTCGCGCCATCAGGATTGGGCACAATGGCATAACGCATGAAATCACTGGATAACACTATTTCAACCTGTGCACCGGCGATGCCCGCCTCCTGCATCGCTTGCGGCAGCAGGGCAAGGAGTGAATCATGATGATCGTGCTCAAGCTGCACTCTGCCTTGTGCAAGCACGCTGGGCTTGAATACGCCACGTTGGCGCGACCAGCTAATATGCTGCGGATGGAGATGCATGATGACGCGGGGCTGCCATGTAGCGGGCAACAGGCGATCAAGCCACGAACGTGACACGGTTGATCTCCTCCAATGTTGTCTCGCCACGCGCAACCGCTTCGAGGGCGGCTTCACGTAAGCTCTTCATGCCACGAGCGCGACCAGCCTCCTTGAGTTTGCGCAAAGGCTCACGCGCAATAATCATCTCGCGCAGCTCATCATCCAGCGCCAACAGTTCGGCAATCGCTTTACGTCCCTTATAACCACTGCCACGGCAATGGCCACACCCCTTGCCATGCCTGAATTTATAATGCGCCACCTCATCGCGGCTGAGGCGTGATTGCGCCAGTAGCTTATCATCCACCTGCACAGCCTCGGCACAGTGCGGGCATACCAGGCGCACCAGGCGCTGGGCCATCACGCCATTCAGCGCTGCCACCAGGCTATAGGCCTCGACATTCATGTGCAGGAAGCGGCTAATCACATCAAACACATTGTTTGCATGCAGCGTAGTGAACACCAAGTGACCCGTCAGCGCTGACTGCACGGCAATCTGCGCGGTTTCTGGATCGCGAATTTCACCGACCATGATCTTGTCCGGGTCATGACGCAAAATGGAACGCAGGCCACGTGCAAAGGTCAGGCCTTTTTTCTCATTCACCGGTATTTGCAGCACGCCGGGCAACTGGTATTCCACCGGGTCCTCAATGGTGATGATCTTGTCGTGGCCGTGATTGACCTCGGTGATTGCGGCATATAGCGAGGTGGTCTTGCCGGAACCTGTCGGCCCGGTCACCAACACCATGCCATAGGGCTCGCGCACCAAGCGGCGAAAGTCTTCAATAATGTAGTCGTCAAAACCGAGTTGCTTGAGCGACAAACCCTTGGCCTGGTCGGAGAGTGACTTCCTGTCCAACACCCGCAACACGGCGTCTTCGCCATAAATGCTAGGCATGATGGAAACACGGAAATCAACATCGCGCCCCTGCATCATCACCTTGAAGCGGCCATCCTGCGGCACACGGCGCTCAGCAATATCAAGCTCTGCCAGAATCTTCACCCGCGAAACCGCCTGCTCAGCCATATCTGCGCCCTGCATGCTGCCTACATGTACCAGCACGCCGTCAATGCGGTACTTGATCACCAGCCCCGCAGCCACGCTTTCCATATGAATATCACTCACCCCGGATTTCAAGGCGTCGTACAAGGTAGAGTTCACCATCCGAATCACCGGGCTGCTATCGGCATGGATGCTTTGCAGGCTTAAGTGTTCAACATCGGCCTGAGTGATCTCGCTGACTTCCCCCACTGCGGTGAGGTTACCATCCATGGCGCGCAGGTCTTCCTCGTGCCGGCTCAAATAGGCCTGAATATCGCGAAAATGCGCCACGCCCGTATAAAAACTGCCTGGCAGCCACTCTGCCGCCCAATCCAGTGCAGCCTGGTCAAAAGGGTCGGATAACACTAGCCAGAGCACATCGCCTTCGCGCAAAGGCAGGCATTGCCAGCGACTCGCCATGGTAAAACTCATAAGCTCGAATGCGGGCTGCATGGCATGCAGGGATTCCATGCTGAACAGGCGTAATTGTGTCGCCTTAGCCAAGGCTTGCGCGTAGGCATCATCTTCCACGCCCGCCAAGCCCTGTAAGGCATCCATGATGCCGTGATTGCTGCTGGCCGCAAGACGGCGCGCTTCCGTGATATGCGTCTGGCTGAATATCTCTGCCACGCTCATTGCAGGCTACCCGCAAGTTCAAAGATCGGCATGTACAACATCACCACAACAGCACCAATGATGAGACCAATAAAAATCATGAGTAGCGGCTCGAACAACCGAGTGAACCACTCCAGCCAGCGTGCAATTTCCTCGTCGTGCAGCGTGGCAATATGCTCCATCATCTTGCCCATCTCGCCGCTTTTCTCACCCACACGCAACATGCGCAGCGATACCGGCGTCACCAGCCCAGCGACTTCCATCGCCTCAGAAATGGAGCGACCCTCACGGATCAAGCTTGAGGCTTGGTCCAGGCTTTGATGCATGGAAGCCGTGAGCAGGCCACGTGCCATCTCTAGCGCCTGCTTGATGGTGATGCCGCCTTCCAGCAGCATGCCCAATGTGCGGTAAAAGCGCGCCAACTGAAATACACGCATCTGTTCGCCGATGGTCGGCAAGCGCCAGAGCATGGTCATGATGCGTCCGCGCACCTTGGGGCGCATCAATGCCCCAACAAGCAAGCCCAGTAGCACAAGACTGCCAAGCAACAGGCTTTGCCCATGGGTTTCCATGAGGTTCGCCCAGCCTAGGACCAGCTTGAGCATCCATGCCTGGTTTTCACCGGCATCAGCATAAATCTGCGAAAAACGTGGCACCACATAACCAAGTAGAAATAGCACCACCAGCCCACCTACCGTGATGAGCAGGAACGGATAAATAGACGAAGCGATCAGCTTCTTGCGCAACACCTCGACTTGTTGCTCATAGCCGATATAGCGCAACAGTGCTTCAGGCAAATCGCCAGTGCGCTCACTGGCCTTGACCATGGAGGTATATAACCCAGGAAAGGCTGCAGGATATGCCGCCAACGCGGCCGAAAATGTCTGCCCGCGATACAGCGCTTCCAGCACGCCTTTGAGCACCTGAGCAATTTCCGGGCGCTGCTCTTTTTCAGCAATACCTTCCAGCGACTCGACCAACCCCAGGCCTGCCTTGAGTAGCGAGAGCAACTCCTGACTGAATAACAGCAAAGGAAAACGTGTGCGCTTACTTCCAGCCAAGCCCTTGGACTCAGAAGATTTAGTCGCCAGTACTTCATACCCTTGGCTGCGCGCCTTGCTGGCGGCCTCCTCGGCATGTTGCGCCTCAAGCTCTAGCGAGACCAAACGGCCTGCACTGATTGCCCGTACCTGGTAGCGCATATCACCAGTTCACGATATCGACGTTGTCATCGCTACCGCCAGGCTGGCCATCCTTACCTAGTGAATAGAGATCAACGTCGCCATGCTCGCCTGGCGACTTGAATTGATATGGCCGCCCCCAGGGATCATTCGGTACGCTTTTCTGCAAGTAAGGACCTGCCCACTTGCTTTCGCCCGCAGGGGCACTATTCAAGGCAGGCAAACCCTGCTCTGTTGTGGGATAGTGCCCGACATCAAGCCGGTATTGATCGAGCGCCTTTTCCAGCGAAGCAATCTGGGCACGCGCTGTCTTCACTTCAGACTTGCCAAGTTGGGCAAAATACTTGGGCGCAACATACCCAACCAGCAAGCCCAGGATAACGAGAACCACCAGCAACTCCAGCAGGGTAAAGCCTGCCTGAACGCGGTGTATGGAATAAGGATTATTCATAGCGGCATGCCAGGCTGTCCCTGGCTTTCATACATAAGATTTGCCGCCCAGCATAGCCATGCTTTATGACGTTTTCATTAAACTCAACCCAGCCAACAAGCCTTGCTATCCCGGCCTTGCAACAAGGCTAGATGTCATCATTTTGCAACGTAGACATGCATAATCAGCGCGACATGTAGCGCTCAACGAAGCGCTTTATTTCACTCTAGAAGGCCTCGGACCTGCCTCATGAATACTTCTACTCACTTCCGCTTCATCCACAGCGACGACAATCCAACGGTCAAACGTTTATTGCGCACAGTTGCCCCCGTACTCGACGATATGCCTTGCCTGCCAGTGCTGAATATTTTCCAGGAAAACCAGCATATTTTTGCCCTACCCGTCGTCAACGCACAGCACAAACCAGTGGGCATCGTCGAACGCCATGCCTTCATGGAAGCCTTTATCAAGCCTTATACCCATGAGATTTATGGCAAGAAGCCCGTTGCCGAGTTCATGAATCAGCAACCATTGATAGTGCCTAGCCACACCTCTATCGACGACATTTCACGCATCATTATTGATGCCGGCATGCAGCACATGGTGAGCGGCTTTATCGTCACAGAGCATGAGCGCTATGTCGGGATTGCCAATGGGCATGATCTGCTGGATGAAATCACGCAGCGTAAGCAAGCCAACCTGTTTTATCTTGCGCATTTTGACCAGCTGACCAAGCTACCCAACCGCGTATTATTCATGGACAGGCTATCCATGGCCCTGGCAGAAGCTTGTCGCACCAACTCACAAATCGGCCTGCTATTTATTGACCTCGACAAGTTCAAGCACTTTAACGACTCCATGGGACACGCCTTTGGCGACCAGCTGCTGATCGCGCTTGCGGGGATTCTCACTCGTTGCTCGCGTGAAATGGACACAGTGGCCCGCCTTTCAGGAGATGAATTCACCATCATCGTTGAGAATATTGGCAGCCAGAAAGACCTGGATACCTTGTGCTGGCGCATACTCGACACATTAAAATTGCCCCAGCAGATCATGGGACGCGAGGTATTTATCTCGGCCAGCATCGGCACGGCCATCTATCCGCGTGATGACGAAGATGCCAACAACCTGTTGGTGAAAGCCGATGCCGCCATGTATGAAGCCAAACGTGGTGGCCGCAACACTTACCGACATTACACTGCCGGCATGCAGCTCTACTCGCTGGATCGCATGTCACTGGAAACCGACTTGCGCCTCGCCATTGAGCGCAACGAGTTTGAACTGTATTACCAGCCACAGATCGCGCTCGACAGCGGCAAGGTCGTCGGCAAGGAAGCCCTGATCCGCTGGCACCACCCACAACGCGGCCTGCTCACGCCTATTCATTTCATTGAAATTGCCGAAGAAACCGGCTTGATCGTCGCAATTGGTCAATGGGTGATCAGAGAAGCCTGTCGCCAACATCAACATTGGCTACAAGCCGGGTTCCAGCCCATGCGAATCTCGGTCAATATTTCTGCCATGCAGTTCTACCAGAGTGATTTCTGTGACATGGTAGAAACCATCATCCACGATACCAGCATCAACCCTGGCTATCTCGAATTTGAGCTAACCGAGAGCATGTTCATGCAGGATGCCGATACCGTGGTAAAAACCTTGCGCAGACTGCATGGGCTGGGCATCAAGCTTGCAATTGATGATTTCGGCACCGGCTATTCCAACCTCAGCTACCTGCGCAAATTCCCGATTGACCGTCTCAAGGTGGACCAGTCTTTCATCAAGGGTATAGAACACGAGCCGATCAACGTAGAAATCGTCAAGACCATTGCCGCCTTGGCTCGCAGCATGTCGCTGGAACTGGTAGCAGAAGGTGTAGAAACCGATGTGGAACTGCACTGGGCAGAAAGCAGCGGCTGCACGTTCGTGCAGGGCTATCACTTTTCACAACCGCTACCGGCAGAAAAATTCACGCGCTGGGTGACGGAGTACAAATACCAGGCCGACCAGCATGCACTGGTTGATATGTAAGGCCTGTGGCGAGGAACTACTTCTTGGAAATGCTACGCGACTGTTTGCGATGCCAGCGCGCAAACACGCCGACCAAGCCCAGCAAGAGCATCCAGAAGGTAGATGGCTCAGGCACGGCACTCACCTGTAAACCAATAGAAAACTCGCCATCATCAAGGTCAGGGCTAGATAAACGACTGCCCAAGTCCAGTCCAGATGTCACGTCATGCCTTGCAACGGCGAGTAAATCTGGCGTATCAGCAAGCAGACTTTCCTCGTGAGCTGTGCTGATCATCCAGCCATGGCGATCAATATGATCATCAAAAACGATCTCGATCGCCTGCGCGGTGCTGGCAACCAAGGCAAGCGTAATGAGTAATGCACATTTGCGGGCCTGCTGGGCGATGGACATATTGAGCCTCACATATTGGGATTGATTATCATTATATTATTTAATGATAACAATTCTCAATACATATTTAATACTCAAGCAACCATGCCAGATCAGCCGCTATTCAAGGGACTTCAGGATTAGCAGGAATGACTTGCTGCACAATACGCACCAAGTCTGCGAGGGTGCGTACATTGAGTTTTTTCATGGCGTTTGCCCGGCGCACTTTCACGGTAATTTCGCTCAGGTGGAGTCGGTCTGCCACTTGCTTGTTCAGCAGGCCTTCTACCACCAATAAGGTTACCTCGCGCTCACCCGTGGTCAGTGATTGCCAGCGCGATTGCAACTCTGCCGTGATCGCCGCTTGCTGTCGGCGCTTACGATCCAGGGCAATACCATGGTGGATTGCATCCAGCAGATCCTGATCGCGGAATGGCTTGGTGAGAAACTCAATCGCGCCATTTTTCATGGCCTCCACGCCCATGGCGATGTCGCCATGCCCGGTAATAAATACGACCGGTATCCTGATGCCGGATTGCAGCATCTGTCGATGAAAATCCATGCCACTCTGGCTTGGCATGCGCACATCCAGCACCAAGCAGGCCGGGTGCTCACCCCTGGCATACTCGAGAAATTCCCGTGTTGTGGCAAAAGCCTGCACTGTCAGGCCCACCGACTCAAGCAAATCGCGCAAGGAATCACGCACGGATTGATCGTCATCAATCACATATACAAAGGGCGACAATGTAGCGACGGTCATCATCCGGCAGGCTCCTGTATTGGCTTGGCGATAGGCAGATTGAAAAGGAATAACGCGCCCTGGCTCGCATTCGACTCCGCCCATATCTGGCCATGATTAGCCTCGATGATGGTGCGGCTGATGCTGAGCCCAATGCCGATACCGTCTTTCTTGGTTGTCCAGAAAGCATCGAACAAATGTTCATATAAACCAGCGGCAATGCCAATGCCAGTATCGGCAATCGCGAATAGAATGCGCCCATCACGCAATCCAGTCGTCAGGGTAATACTGCGCCTGCGCTTGGATACCAGGGTCAGTGCGTCTATGGCATTCAGCACCAGGTTGCCTACCACCTGTTGTATCTGTACACGGTCAGCCAGCGCCAGAGGCAATTGGTCATCCAGTTCAAGATTAAGTGCAATCTGGTGGGTTTGCATTAACTCTTGCGAGAGCGTGAGTACTTCCTGCACAGCTTCGTTGAAGTCGAATGCCATCTTGTGCGGCAGTTCGCCCTTGGTCAGGCTGCGCACCCTGGCGATAATCTCGCTGGCACGCCCAGCATCACGCACGATGCGCTCTAGCGTCTGCCCGGCCTTGTCCAGGTTGGGCGGCTCTTGCGCCAACCAGCGCTGGCAAGCATGCCCGCTGGTCGTGATCGCCGCCAGCGGCTGGTTGAGCTCGTGTGCAATCGAGGTGGTCAATCCCTCCAGGCTCTGGCCGCGCGCGATGCGCATCAATTGCTCCTGCATGGCCTGCGCCGCCATTCTCGCCGCTTCCATCTTCACCACCAGGTAAGCGGTGACCACGATGGCGGCATTGCTGATCGCTAGGTTGACGAGGCCGATGTGATACGTGCCGTGTGGCGTCATGGCAAAACTCACCCAGGTCAGCAGCAGGCAGGTCACAGAGAGGATGAGCAGGGCATGCCTGCCGAGGACGCGGGTGGCAGCGAGGATCACCACTACATAGAACACTGCAATCGCCACTTCATAATGCGTTGTGGTATCGGCGACAAAAATCGCTGCCATGACGAGCGTCATTGCGACCAGAGCTATCGGATGGCGCGGGTTTGCTGATGATGACATGTGCATGGTCATGTAATGTGTTGCCAGATTCTACACCGCTATTTCCAGGGCCGCGCTATCAGGCTCAAGGTTGGCCGCCTGCCTGACTCGCACCCTCCCACCAGGCTCCGCCCAGCGCCTGAAACAAGGCGACTGTACCGCTATAACGCGCAGCCCGCGCCTGTACCAGACTCATGATTGCCTGCTGGTATTGCTGTTGTGCCAGCAAGACTTCAGGCTGGCTCGCTGCCCCACGTTCACGCTGGCGTTGCACGATCAGCAGGTTTTTTTGCGCTGCCTGATAAACCACATCTGCAAGGCGCAAGGCCTCGGCATTGTAATGAATCGCCTGCAGGGTATCGGCAGTATCCTGGAAAGCCGACAGCACCGTGCTGCGATATTGCGCAGCGGCCTGGGCATAAGTCGCCTCGGCGGCTCGCTGCTGGTGCAGCAATTGCCCGCCGGCAAACACCGGTTGCAGGATATTGGCCCCCACTGTCCAGAACGATCCCGCCCCTTTCAGCAAATCGGCAAACTGCAAGGTCGCGCCGCCGATGTTGGCGCTCAGTGTCACGCTGGGCAAACGCGCTGCCGTTGCCACGCCCACCATGGCGCTGGCGGCCTGCAATTGCGCCTCTGCCGAGCGGATATCTGGCCGCTGTTCGAGCAATTGCGCCGGCAGGCTCACAGGCAAGGCAACCGGCAGGCGCAGCTTGTCCAGGTCGAATGCCTGCGCTGGCAGCTCGCTGGGATAATGCCCGGTCAGCACCGCCAGCAGGTTGTGCTGCTGATCGAGCTGCTGCTGCAAGGGCAAGACCGCTGCCTGCGCCTGGGCCAGCGCTGCCTCCTGCGCCGTCACCTCGGCAAGGCTGGCCTGGCCGGCGGCATATTGACGCTGCGACATGTCCAGCAACCGGGCCGAGAGTGCAACCAGCTCGCCTGCCGCAGCCATCTGCGCACGCAGCGAAGCTTCCTGAATGGCACTGTTGACGATATTGCTCACCAAGCTGGTGTAGGCGGCCTGGCGCGCATAGCGCTGGAAATCGACCTGGGCAGACAAGGCCTCGACCATGCGCCGGTTGGCCCCGAACACGTCCGGTACATAACCGATATTGAACTGGGCGGTATACAGCGAATACAGCATGATCTGCTCGGCATAGGCCGGCGTGGACAAGGAGCTGGCAATCTTCTGCCGCGTCGGGTTGAACTGTGCCCCGACCGAAGGCCAATATAAGCCGCGCTGGGCCGCCACATGTTCTCTCGCGGCACGCAAGGCAGCATCGGCTGCCTGCAGATCCGGGCTGGCTTTGATCGCCTCTGCCACCAGCTTATCCAGCTCCGGCGAGCCAAAGGCCTGCCACCATTGCGCCTGCACCGGCTCACCCGGCAACAGGGCTTGCGCCTGGCCCGCAGGCACCGCAGCAGCTACCGTGTGCTCAGGCAAGGCCGTCGCTGTATAAGTCTGCGGCGTCTGCGTTGCAGGCCGGTGATAATCCGGGCCGACGGCACAACCGCTGGCGAGCAAGGCGCACAGCGGCAAGGCTGACAGGCACAGGCTGGCCAGGCTGCGGCGCAGGGAATGGAGGGTAAATGGCTTCATCATTGTATGCATGGGGTTATTCATGGCTCTGCTCCTGTTGCCAGGCCGGCACGGGCTTATTCTGCGTCTTGCGCCGTTCTACCTGAGCCTCCACCATGTAATAGAGGCCGGGCAGCAGCATTAGCGTTAGCACCGTGGCGCTGAGCAGGCCACCGACCACCACGGTGGCCAGGGGCCGCTGCACGTCGCTGCCCAGGCCGGTGGCCAACATGGCAGGCGTCAGGCCGAGAGCGGCCACGGTGGCAGTCATCAGCACCGGGCGCATGCGGCTGCGCGCGCCCTCCAGCACGGCCTCAAGCAAGGACCTGCCTTCGTCCTGGCGCAGGCGGTTGATCTGCGAGAGCATCAGCACGCCGTTGAGCACGGCCACGCCAAACAGGGCAATAAAGCCGACCGCACTGGAAACGTTCAGCGTCATGCCGCGCACATGCAGCGCCGCCAGCCCGCCCAGCATGGCCAATGGCACGGCGGCCAGCACCAGCATGGGCTGGCGCAGGTTGCGGAATTCGCCGAACAGCAGCAGGAACATCAGCATGAAGGCCATGGGCAGGATCAGCGCCAGGCGTGCCTCGGCACGTTCCAGGTTTTCAAACTGCCCGCCCCATTCGATCTGCAACTGGTGCGGATCAACCTTGATCTCGTTGGCGACCTTGGCCTGCGCCTCGGTGAGAAAGCTCGCTAGGTCGCGGTTGCGCACATTGAGCCGCACGATGATGTTGCGCTTGGCCATCTCACGCACGATCACGCTTTCGCCCGAGACGGTGCTGATATGCGCCACCTCGGACAGGGGAATCTGCGCGCCGCTGGCCGAGGTCAGGGTGAGGTTGCCTATGGTGTCGAGATTGTTGCGCGCCGCACGCGGGAAACGCACCGTCATGTCGTAGCTCTTTTCCCCGACATACAACTGGCCAATCGGCGAACCGCCAATACCGGTGGCAATCAGGTCAGCGACATCGGCAGCATTGATACCGTAACGCGCAGCAGCCGCGCGATCCAGCTCCACCCGCAGGTTGGGCAGCGGCGGCTCGACGTCGACAGTGACATCCGCCGATCCCGGCACCTGCCTGAGCAGGTCAGCAATGCGCTTCGCCACGGTACGCACCGCCGCGAGGTCTTCGCCGAAGACCTTGACTGTCAGGTCGCCGTGCGCCCCGGAAAGCTTGTCCTGCACGCCGTCTATCATGGGCTGCATAAAGCCCACGGTATAGCCTGGCATCTGCGCATACTTGCCGGCCAGTCTGGCGATCAGGGCCTGCTTGTCCACGCCTGCGGGCCATTCGCGATAGGGCTTGAGCCCAACGCTGGCCTCGATATGCGAGGGCGTCCAGTAATCCGTGCCCTCATCGTTGCGGCCGGTCTGGGTCACCATATAAGCCACTTCGGGCTCTTGCAGCGTCACGCGCCGCAGCTCGTCCGCCATGGCTGACGCCTTATCCAGCGTGATGCCGGGCGGCATCTGCACTTGCAACCAGAGCGAGCCCTCATCGAGATAAGGCAGGAAATCCCGCCCTATGGTCATGAACAGGATGACGATGGCCAGCAATGCCGCCGCACTCAAGGCCAGCAGCCAGCGGCCGCGTGCCAGCGCAAATGGCAGGAAATGGCCGTATTGCCGCGTGAGGAATTCCAGCACCGGGTTGTGATACACCTTGGCCGGCCGGCGGAAGGCGAGCCAGGCCAGCGCCGGGATCAGTGTCAGCGCGACGACCAGCGCGCCAATCAAGGCTGCGCCTACCGCAAAGGCCATGGGCGAGAACAATTTGTACTCGATGCGCTGCAAGGCAAATAAGGGCAGATAAGCACAGATGATCACCGCCATGCCGAAAAAGATGGGCCGCGCCACCTGCAAGGTCGCGGCGATGGCATCTTCTACCTGCAAGGGGCGGTGTTCGTCGGCCTCGCGCCTGCGCAGCACATTTTCCACCAGCACCACCGCGCCATCGACCAGGATGCCGAAATCAATTGCCCCCAGGGACAGCAGGTTGGCCGGTATTTTCAGGTGATGCATGAAGATGAACACCATGAGCAGGGACAAGGGAATGGTGAGCGCCACGATCAAGGCGGCACGCACACTGCCGAGAAACAGCAGCAACACCACCGCCACCAGCACCATGCCCTCGGTCAGCGTACCGCTGACGGTATGCAGGGTAGCCTCGATCAAGGAGGTGCGATCAAGATAGGGCACCACCTTCACATCCTTGGGCAGCAGGTTGTCATTCAAGTCCTGCACGGCAGCATGCAGGCCTTCCAACGCGTCGGAAGAGTTGGAATCCTTGAGCAGCAAGGCGATGCCCTGGATGGTATCCGAGTGGCTATCCTTGCCGAGGATGCCGCGCCGCTCGACATTGCCGTAACTCAGCGTCCCCAGGTCTTTCACCAACACAGGCACGCCATCCTTGACCTTGACCACGACGTTGCCCATGTCGTCCAGCGAGCGCAACAGCCCGACGCCGCGCACCACATAGCTCTGCTCACCGCGATCAAGCACGCTGCCGCCGCCATTGGCGTTGTTGGCATTGATCGCATCCTTCACCTCCTGCAGGGACAAGCCATATTGCCGCAGGCGGCTGGGGTCCAGCTCCAGCATGAATTGCGTGGTGAGACCACCGAAATTGGCCACATCGACAATGCCGCGCACTTTCTTCAGGCGCGGGATTACCGTCCAGAATTGCAGTTCCGACAGCTCGCGCAGGCTGCGCGTCGGCGACTCCAGGGTGTAGCGGTAAATCTCTCCGGTCGGCGAGGTATAAGGGTCCAGACCCGGCACGGCACCATAAGGCAATGCCACCTCGTTCAGGCGTTCCTGCAGGCGCTGGCGTGCAAAATAACCTTCAGTACCATCCTCGAATACCACGGTGATCAAGGACAAGGCAAACAGGCTGCGCGAGCGCAGCACATGCATGCCCGGCGTACCGAGCAAGGCACGTTCCAACGGAATGGTGATCTGCTGCTCGACCTCCTCCGCGCCCAGCCCGGGAATTTGCGTCACGATCTGCGAAGTGACATCGGCAATATCGGGATACGCCTCAACGGGCAATTGCTTCCAGCTCCACCAGCCATAGAGCGCCACCATGAGAAACACCAGCCAGACGATGCCGCGGCGCTGGAAGCAATGATGAACAATGGCGTTAATCATTGAGCATCACCCCATTGTGCGTCACCACGCGCTCGCCGGCCTGCAAGCCCGCCAGGATTTCCACCTGATTGCCCACGGTCGAATTCACTGTTGCACCAATCGTGACAATGCGCGACTCGAACTGGAAGAGCGCATGCTCGACGAATACCCGCGTATAAAGCCCGCTTTGCAGCAGGGTGGTGGCCGGCACCAGCACAGCCTGGTGCGATTGCCCGGCAAACGTCGCGCGGGCGAACATGCCCGGCTTGAATTGCCCCTGGCGATTATCCACCAGCACGCGCACCTTGACCGTCCTGGTTTCAGGGTCCAGCAAGTCGCCTATATATTTCACCTGCCCGGAGAACACCTGGTCGCCATAGGCATTCAGCTTGATATGCGCGGCCTGGCCGACGAACATATGGGCAATATCCTTCTCGGCGATACTCGCCGACACCCAGACACTGGAGAGGTCGGCAACCGTCATCACCGGTGCCGTCACATCATTCCAGTAGCCACCCTGCGCCCCATTCAGCTCCACCACGCGCCCGGCAATCGGCGAACGCAAGCCATATTCGCGATGCGATTCCGCCTGCATCGCCACGCCAAGCTGTGCCAGCCGCTCACTGCTCGCCCGTGCATCATTCTCCGCCGCCGCCAGCGCCAGTTGCGCCGCCTCGAACTCCTTGCGCGCGGGAATATTGTCCTGCATCAAGCCCTCCTGGCGCGCAAACTCACGCCTGGCCTGCTGCAACACTGCCTGCGCCTTGGCATTGTCACTATAGGCAGCCGCCAGCTCGGCAGAATCCAGCGTCACCAGCAGATCGCCGGCACGCACCACATCTCCCAGCCCATGTTGCAGCTTGACGATGCGCCCCACCAGCGGTGGCGTAATCTTCACCACCCGCTCCGGCATCGCCTCTATCACCCCGGGCGCATCAATAGGCACGGAAAACGCCTGTACCTGCACCGCCTCCACCACCAGGCTGCGACGCAAGGGCGAATCCGCCGCCACACTCACCAGGCCACCCTCACGGCTCAACTTAGGCTCGGCTGCTTGCGGTGCAGCCGCCTTGCTTCCACACCCTGCCAGTGCCAGCACGGCACATAGCCACCACACACCACAGCGCTTCATCGACAACCCCTATCAAATGCCATTGAACATTCGCCATCCAGTGCAATGCGATGGCAGGCCTGCATTGTGCGAAAGCGCTTGCAAGCCTGCCAGTATCAATAGGTAGGGGAATAATGACCGAGAGCTTATACGGGATATACCAAGGTATAGCCGGGGAAATATCGTAGGTACAACACTAGTGAAAAGAATAGCAGTTCGCTGCCTGGGGAATACTAGTGGTTATAGGTGAATAGCCTACAGAAGGGTGAATATCCACGGGGTACGCCCCGTTAAATCTGGTGTTTAAACAAGCAGCGGTAAGGAAAACTGTCGTCCAGCCAGCGCACCTCTTCCGCGGCCTGGACGATGAATGCAAGTCCATCTATATGCCCAGGCCGCAAAAAAGGAGAGCCTCAGTTTTCGATCATATCGAATGCTCAGTAAAATCAGAATGTGCGCTTGATATACGCAAAGAATTTGCTGTCACCTGTCTTGTAGCCAGTGCTGGTGACATACCAATCATCATTGGCATCAGTTGCGATATAGCTTAGCCCGGCATTCCAGCCATCGCTATTGGCAATGGAGAAATCCTTGCTCACGCCCACCTGTATATCGGTGTAGTCCGCCACCGCATAGTTCTTCACGGATTGATGACCGACATGCAACAACAGGCTTAAACCGTAGAAAGGCAATGCCGGGTTATAGTTAAGTTCAATGTAGTTGGTACCTTTGGAATCACCGGTACCCGTCGTGTGGTGACCAATGGCAGTATTGCCATAAGACTTGGTGTTAACACCAAACCAGTCCGTGAGGGAGTAGGAATACTTGATCGCGAAGTCCTTGTAGTTCATGGCGACATTAACTTCCGTGACGTTAGGAGACTGATTGGCGATCTTCTCATTGTCAGGGTAGTAAAACTGCAAGAATCCTGGGGTGATGGTCAGGTCATCCGTGATTGGGAAACTGAAACCACCATAAAGATCGACTTCCAGCGTATTGCCATAAAGTGCATCCCTATGCACATTGGTACCGCCTATGCCGAGAAACAGGCCACTGTCATGGGAGTAATCAACGAATGCCTGGATAGCCCCGCGCCCGCGTGCATAGGAAATCCCGCGAAAAATATAATCACTGTAAAAACCGAAATTGGTACTGATATGGTGCGGCGATGCTGGCTCTGCTGCGACATCGGCCTTGTCTTCGGTTGCGGCGTCAGCAGCCCATGCCGGGCTATGAACGATGGCGGCAAAACTACAGGCCAGAAAAACAGGACGTAAAGAAAACATGGCGACTCCCCTTGGTAGCGATGAATAAAGCTGGAGCCACGACAATAATGAATCACCACACCCCTTGAAATTCTCTTAAAGGAGTATGCAAAAGGGAGTACCCACTTCGGGGTAATCCTTTTGTTTTAATAACGAATTTTCTTAAAAATATAAAAGAGTGGGCATTAGGCCTAATGATCCCAAGCCATTAGACATATGGAGGAAAACAAGCTGAGAGAATGCACTGAGCAAAAGAGAGAGTTGCGCTAACAGGAAGTCATCTAACGCGGCATATCAAAAAAAATGGCCGCATTGCGGCCATTTTTCACTGTTGGGTAATGCTGGACTAGAAGGGGATATCATCCTCGAAATCATCAAAATTGCTGCCGCCTGCTGGCTTGGAAGCCGGAGCTGGTGACGGGCGGGGAGCCGCTTGTTGCCTTGGAGCTGCTGGGGCTGACTGGCCATAATCCTGATTGAAATCATCGCCACCACCATCGTAGCTGGCACCGCCACTACCAGCGCCATCACGCCCACCCAGCATCTGCATCTGGTCTGCGATAATTTCAGTAGTGTAGCGGTCCTGGCCTTCCTTGGTTTGCCATTTGCGGGTTTGCAAGCGACCTTCCACATACACAGGGCGACCTTTTTTCAGATATTCACCGGCGATTTCCGCCAGCCTTCGGTACATGACAATGTTGTGCCATTCGGTGCGTTCCTGGCGTTGACCGTTCTTGTCTTTCCAGTTGTCGGTAGTGGCAATGCTGAAATTGGCTACTGCTTCGCCATTAGGCATGTAACGAACTTCCGGGTCGCGGCCCAGGTTACCTACCAAGATTACTTTATTGACCGATGCCATTTTTTTAACCCCTTATCAATTGCAGCGCTGTGGAATCATCCCAGTCAGCCTGCATATCTATTTTCAAGATCACCATACCTTCATCAGGCAGGACTACAGATTCATTCACACCCGGCAATGCCGCCAACTGGCGCGATAACTGGGCAGCATCATGCGCATGCCCTTCCGGCAAATGATACATTTTACTACGGACTGCTGCTGGTGCACGCATCGTCCAGACGCTGACCAACCATAAAAGCATGAGCACACCACAGAACACAAAGACGGCAGTATATCCATATCGGCTGGATAACCAGCCACCAGAAACCCCGCCCACAAAGATACCCAATGACTGCGCAGTATTGAACACCCCGATCGCCGTACCCTTGGCGGCGGCAGGGGCCTGCTTGGAAATCGTGGAGGGCATGATGGCCTCCAGCACGTTGAAGGCAATAAAAAAGATAGTCAATGCCGCAATAATGCCCCAGAAGCTTTCAATCATGAGGCCAAAGGCTAGTTCAGCCAGCAACATCACGCTAACGCTCAGGATAAATATCTGTTTGAGCTTGGCTTTCTTTTCGCCAATGATAATTGCAGGCACCATCAACACAAGCGAAATAACCATGATAGGCAGGTAAATCATCCAATGATCATTTTCGCTAAGGCCACTGGTTTGCTTCAGTGCAAATGGCACCACGACAAACATCGCCATGTGCGAAGCATGTAGCGCAAAAATGCCAAAATTGAGCCGCAACAACTGAGTGTCGCGTAACACATCTGCCAGCTTGGCAGGTGCGGCCTGAGTATCTGAGTGAAAACGACTGACAGTCGGGTTAGGCACCAGGTATTTGATATCCAGCAGCGCCAGCAAGGCCAGCACGCCGGTCAACACGAAAATACCGGGCACGCCGATCCACTGATTAAGGGTAGGCCCGAGCACCAGCGATAGTGCAAAGGTGATACCGATACTGGCACCTATCATCGCCATCGCCTTGGTGCGATGCTCCTCGCGCGTCAGATCAGCTACCAAGGCCGTGACCACGGCAGATACTGCGCCTGCACCCTGGATAGCTCGCCCAATGATGATGGTATGGATGTCATCAGCCACTCCAGCAACAAAACTACCTATCGCAAAAATAACTAAGCCAATATAAATGACATTCTTGCGCCCGAAACGATCAGAAGCCATGCCAAAAGGCAATTGCAGCAAGGCCTGCGTCAAGCCATAGGCACCCAGCGCCAAGCCGATGTAGAAATGATCATGACCAGAAGGCAGGGTCTCGGCATAGATGGCAAAAATCGGCAAGATGAGGAACATGCCCAGCATGCGCAAGCCATAAATAGAGGCCAAGCTCAGGGTGGATCGCAATTCGACCGGGGACATGCGTTCAGGCTGTGACATTAAAAATCATTGAATTCAACACGCGAAGTTGCGTATATTAACAGGTTGCCCCACCTAACCAAACCGACATCGAACACATGGATTACATACGCATACGTGGCGCCCGCACGCATAACCTGAAAAATGTCTCGCTGGATCTCCCGCGCAACAAGCTGATCGTGATTACCGGCTTATCCGGCTCCGGCAAGTCTTCGCTTGCATTCGATACCTTGTACGCCGAAGGGCAACGCCGCTATGTCGAATCCCTTTCTGCCTATGCCCGCCAATTCTTGGCACGTATGGACAAACCCGATGTCGACCTGATCGAGGGCTTGTCACCCGCGATTTCTATCGAGCAGAAATCTACCTCGCACAATCCGCGCTCCACCGTGGGCACGGTCACGGAAATTCACGATTACCTGCGCCTGCTCTATGCCCGCGCCGGAGATCCAGAATGCCCGGAACATGGCATCAAGCTGGAAGCACAAACGGTTTCGCAAATGGTGGATAGCGTCCTGCTGCTGCCGGAAGATACCAAGCTGATGATCCTGGCTCCAGTAGTGAGCAACCGCAAAGGCGAGCAACTGGATTTATTCGAGGAACTGAAGGCACAGGGCTTCGTGCGCGTCCGTCTCGATGGTGAAATTCATGAGCTCGACAGCGTGCCCAAGCTGGCCAAGACCGTAAAGCACAATGTCGATGTCGTCGTGGATCGCCTCAAGGTACGCGCCGACGTCAAGCAACGTATTGCCGAATCATTCGAGACAGCGCTACGCCTGGCCGATGGCAAGGCCGTTGCCCTGGAAATGGATAGCGGTAAGGAGCACCTCTTCTCTGCCAAGTTTTCCTGCCCTGTATGCGACTACTCACTCGCTGAACTTGAGCCGCGCCTGTTCTCGTTCAACAACCCGATGGGCGCCTGTCCCAAGTGCGACGGCCTCGGCCAGATCAGCTTCTTCGACCCCAAGCGTGTGGTTGCCTTTCCACACCTTTCGCTCGCCAGCGGTGCCATTAAGGGCTGGGATAAACGCAATCAGTTCTATTTCCAGATGTTGCAAAGCCTGGCCTTGCACTACGGTTTCGACCTGGAGCTCGCTTTTGAAGCCCTACCTGCGGAAGTACAGGATGTCTTGCTTAACGGCAGCGGTAAGGAAGCGATCACTTTCCAGTATCTCAATGAGCGTGGCAAGTTGTATGAAAAGTCCCACACGTTTGAGGGCATTCTTAACAACCTGCAACGCCGCTATCATGAAACCGACTCTGTTACGGTACGCGAAGAGCTGTCTAAATACCTGAACTCGCAAGCTTGCCCGGATTGCAGTGGCACACGCCTGCGACGCGAAGCTCGCCACGTCAAGGTTGGCGGCAAGAACATCCACGAGGTATGCGAAGCGCCACTGCGCCAGGCGCTGCACTTCTTCGACAATATTGAACTCACCGGGCAGAAACTCGCCATCGCCGACAAGATCGTGCAGGAGATCAGCAGCCGCCTGAAGTTCCTTACCAATGTCGGCCTGGAATATTTGTCGCTATCCCGCTCTGCCGAAACCCTCTCCGGCGGCGAAGCGCAGCGCATTCGCTTGGCTTCGCAGATCGGCTCTGGCCTCACCGGTGTGATGTATGTGCTGGATGAGCCTTCCATCGGCCTGCATCAACGCGATAATGATCGCTTGCTGCAAACCCTGGTGCGCCTACGCGATATCGGCAACAGCGTCATTGTGGTCGAGCATGACCAAGACGCCATTATGGAAGCGGATTACGTCGTTGATATTGGTCCAGGTGCGGGCGAGCATGGTGGCAACATCGTCGCCGCAGGCACGCCAGCAGAAATCCAGAACAACCCACAATCGCTCACTGGCCAATATCTCAGTGGCATCAAGGAAATTGCCGTCCCCAAGCAGCGCCATGCCCCCGATCCAGCGCGCTGGCTTAAGATGACGCAAGCCAGTGGCAACAACCTCAAAAATGTCGATCTGGCCCTGCCTGTCGGCCTGTTGACCTGCGTGACTGGTGTCTCGGGTTCCGGAAAATCTACCCTGATCAACGATACCCTCTACCGTGTGGTCGCACGCCATCTTTACGGCAGCTCGACCGAACCTGCTCCTTTCGAGGAAATATCTGGGCTTGAGTTCTTCGACAAGGTCGTGGATGTTGATCAAAGCCCGATTGGGCGCACCCCACGCTCCAATCCAGCCACTTATACAGGGCTATTCACGCCGATTCGCGACCTGTTTGCTGGCGTACCGGAAAGCCGCGCCCGTGGTTATGGCCCAGGCCGCTATTCCTTCAACGTCAAGGGCGGCCGCTGCGAAGCCTGCCAGGGCGATGGCGTCATACGCGTCGAGATGCACTTCCTGCCGGATGTATATGTGCCATGCGATGTTTGCAAGGGCCACCGCTACAACCGCGAAACATTGGAAATCCAGTATAAAGGCAAGAACATCCACGAAGTACTAGGCATGACAGTGGAACAAGCGCGTGAATTCTTTGATGCAGTCCCCGTCGTCGCGCGCAAATTGCAGACCCTACTCGACGTTGGCCTGGGCTATATCACGCTCGGCCAATCCGCTACTACGCTTTCAGGTGGTGAGGCACAGCGCGTGAAACTGGCACTGGAGCTATCCAAGCGCGATACAGGCAGAACGCTCTATATCCTGGACGAGCCCACCACCGGCCTGCACTTTGCCGATATCCAGTTACTCCTCGATGTATTGCACCGCCTGCGTGATCACGGCAACACCATCGTCATCATTGAGCACAACCTAGATGTGATCAAGACCGCAGATTGGCTTGTAGACATGGGGCCGGAAGGCGGCGATGGCGGCGGCACCATGATTGCCTGCGGTACACCGGAAGAAGTGGCCGACACTCAGGCCAGCTATACCGGGAAATATCTGAAACCAATGCTCAAGCACTGAGCTTAAAACAGTAAGAACAAAGGTAGCAATCTCCCGGCGCCCTACGCTGCTCAATCTATCTAGGAGCTTGCTGCGCTTGCTACTAATGGCTTCGCGGCAGCATTGTTATAGCAACCACGCTCTCAGCCAATAATTAGTTGCTGATGTGCAGCTTCATAGCCTGATGTGGGATGCCTGCATCCATGTATTCATCGCCAATGCCATGAAACCCAGCCTGTTCATAAAAAGCGAGGGCATGGCTTTGCGCCGATACATGAATATCAAACCAGCCATTTTGCCGGCACAATTCGATCGCTGCCTGTAATAACGCACGGCCAACACCTTGCTTACGCCAGGCTGGCAGTACAGCCATACGGCCTATGCTACCGTCACTGAGAATCCGTGCACACCCTATGGCACTCCCATCCTCGGCTATGGCGAGCAGATGTAGCGCGGTATCATCCAAGCCGTCCCACTCGAGTTCGACTGGCACATGTTGCTCATCAATAAACACTTGCTGGCGAATCGCTGATATCGGTGCTTGATCACCCACCCAATCCGCCTGTCTGACATAAAAATTCATTTCAGGATGCTTTCTTGGAATCTAAAATAAAAACATATAACCCAAAACCGTCATCATCGTCACAAGTATTGCGGTACATAACGCTTACAGGCATCATCTATGCTCGCTTCGATTCACGAAATCGATATAAAAACTAACACGATCATCTTGATGGTGTACTTGGACGAGAAGGTAAGACGATGAAGAAGTTTTTAGGTTTCCTTGGGCGTATTCTACTAGCCCAGATTTTCCTGCTGGCCATACTGATTCAGCTTTACATGATTCTGCAACACCCTGAAGGCTACCAAAGCTACCAGCTTTACCTAGCCCAATTTGGCCTGCTGCCATTCTTTGCTCCATTGATGATATTGATCCAGCTGGTATTTGGGTTAGGGTTATTCCTTGGTTTCAAGACCAAGCTTTCGGCTTATGTGCTGGCGGTGTATGCTGTTTTCGTCGCCGTCTTCCTCAAACTGCCTGTCGACTTGATTGGCTTCATGCAATACCTGGCTATCGCAGGCGGTTATATCATCCTGGCCCTCAATGCACCCACTGCATTCAGCCTGGACAACCTGCGCAAAAAAGCCTGATCAAGCACAGCAAAACTAATTAAAAAGGGCGGTAATTCCGCCCTTTTTAATACATCCCTACCTCTGATTTTCAAGCCTCAGCCAAATTGCGAGGTATCTTGAACACCACGTTTTCCACCACGCCACTCAACTCCTGCACCTCGGCAGCGCCCAGCTCCTTGAGCTTACTGATCACCTCTTGCACCAGCACTTCTGGCGCAGACGCGCCAGCAGAAACACCAATGCGCTTTTTACCGACAATCCAGGCAGGATCAAGGTAAGAGGCATTATCCACCATGTAGGACTCAATGCCCTGGTTCTGCGCCACCTCGCGCAACCGGTTGGAATTGGAACTGTTGGGTGAACCCACCACAATAACTAAATCACAATCGCGCGCCATAACCTTCACAGCATCCTGACGGTTCTGCGTTGCGTAGCAAATCGAATCGCTGCGCGGCGGAGTAATCTCGGGAAAGCGCGCCTTGAGTGCACTCACTATCGAAGCTGCATCATCAATCGACAAAGTCGTCTGCGTTACATAAGCCAATTGCGCCGGGTCTTTGACTTCCAGCGTAGCCACATCCTCGGGCGACTCCACCAGATACATGCCACCCTCGGATTGGCCCATGGTTCCCTCAACCTCAGGATGGCCCTTGTGACCAATCATGATGATTTCCTTGCCGGAAGCACGCATCTTGGCCACCTCTATATGCACCTTGGTCACTAAGGGACAAGTCGCATCAAACACCTGCAAGCCACGCGCTTCCGCCTCGGCACGCACATCCTTTGAAACGCCATGCGCACTGAAGATCACGGTATTGCCCGCAGGTACTTCATCCAACTCCTCGACAAAAATCGCGCCCTTTTTCTTCAAGTCATCCACGACGAACTTGTTGTGCACCACCTCGTGGCGCACATAGATAGGCGCGCCGAATTTCTCCAGCGCCTGTTCAACAATAATGATCGCACGGTCTACACCTGCACAAAATCCACGCGGGTTGGCTAATACAATATCCATAATCTCTCTACCATGTGCTCACCGCAACGCTTGTCACTGGCCCAGCCAGTGAGCAAACGTCAGCAGCAGCAATAATCCGATCAGCAATACCAGCACCCGCCAAACGAGGCCGACCGTGCTGCGCAAGTAGTCCGCATCAGCGGGGTCACCCAAGCCAATTTCAGGACGGAACACCAGGATGCCATTCATCGGCAATGGCTCACCTATCTTCACACCCAACGCACCGGCACCACTTGCCAATATCATGCCCATCGCCTTGTCAGACCAAGTCTGAGCCTGCGAACGCCAGCAATAGATGGCATCTTCAAAGTCGCCCACGATCGCATAGCTACCTGCGGTCACAAAAGCCGGAGGCCAATTCAGCCAGCTAAATACCTTGCGTGACCAGTCATTAAAAGCGGTAGCTTCATGGGGTTGCCACTCCATGGTGACAATATGGGAAAGACGGTAGAACAATGCACCGGCAGGGCCAAGGATGACAAACCAGAAAATTGGCGCAAACAGACCATAATGCGAACGTGACAACACCGTTTCTACACTCACCTGTGCGATCTGGGTAAGCGTAAAGCTGTCAGTATCAACTTTTTCCCACTGCCCCAGTAATAAGCGGGCTTCGTCGATATTACCAGTGCGCAATGCGGCAATGATCTCTTCTGCACGCGGACCAAACTGGCTCAGGCGTAATGTGAAGTAAAGCAACGCCACGCCGAAAATAATGCCCAGAATTGCATTCACCTGGAGTAGCACGTAATAAACCACGCCCACCAATAAGCTAGGTAGTAACACGACCAGTGCCCATGCCGTGATGCCTTGCAGGCGATTGCCGCCATTGAAATTTCGCTCAAGCAACTGAACTATCGGCGCAACGATCTCCTGCAACCAGTCCAGCTTGCGATGGGGTCGGTAATAGGTGAGCGCTAAGGCGCCGATCAGTGCAATGAAGTTCAAGGCGAGACTCCTGCTTTGTGTTCAGGTTGGGCAACAGGTTCCAGCGGCATTTCGACGCTGAGGACACTATCATCGACAATTTCCACCGTAGGCAGGTTCAAGGTCGTGTTCTTGGCTTTGACAAAATCCAGTACCTTCGAGTAAGTCTTGCCATATGCAAGCAAAGGATGTGCCTTGATGCTGGAAACAAATACCTTGCGCACGGGTACGGTATCTACCTGAATAGGTGCCGCAGGCTTGGCATCTGCATCAATGATAAAGCCAGCACGTGCATGCAGCTCCTTGTAGGGCGTGGTGCGTGGATCACTAAAAATCAAGGTGATTTCAGGCCCCGGCTTGATGTTCTGTTGTACCAACTCATGCAGCACTTCCTCTTGCTTGCTGGAGAGCTTGGAATAAGGCCCTTCAGCTTCGAGGTAGGCGTAGCGGTAATCGCCACGCTCGGCAATCTCTACATCGGCAGACGAAAACAGGCCCCACCACCATAACACCAAGGTGACGGGAATCAGGAAAATCAGCAGGAAATAAGGTAATTGTTTTTTCACGATCTTGGTACCACCAGGCAATTGTCCACAACCCGGCCTGGCAGGCCTGAATAACGGGCTGGGCGACTGTTATTTTTACTCGTAAACGATACCACAGACGCGGCTTGTCTTCACCATAACTTTGAATCCAGCCCTCTTGGAGATGATTGCCTGCATGAGCGGCAAATCCCAGTATAATGGCGGCTTTTGCGTTGACTACGTCCAGAACCACGATGAAAAACACTGCAACCCTTCTTGTGACCTGCCCTGACCGCAAAGGCATCGTTGCATCGATTGCCGATTTTCTTTATCGCCACGATGCCAACATCCTGCATGCAGACCAGCATCAGGATGCCGAGAACAACCTGTTCCTAATGCGCGTGGAATTCGATCTGGAGGGCGCATCCGTCAACCTGGACAACTTTACGGATCACTTCTCGCCTATTGCGAGCCAATTCAGCATGGATTGGGAGCTTAAGGCCTCCCAGCGCCGCGCGCGCATGGCGATCATGGTCTCACAATATGACCACTGCCTAGTTGACCTGTTGCACCGACACCAAAGTGGAGAGCTGGATTGCGACATCCCGCTCATCATCAGCAATCATCGCGACACAGAAAAACTAGCGCAATTTTATGGCATCCCGTTTTTCCATATCGAAGTCACCAAAGAGAACAAGGCAGAGGCAGAAGCAAAACAATTTGCCTTGTTCGATGAATACCAGATCGACCTGATCGTCCTGGCACGCTACATGCAGATTCTCTCGCCAGATTTCGTCAAGCGCTACCCGCATCGCGTCATCAACATCCACCACTCTTTCCTGCCTGCCTTTATTGGCGCCCGCCCCTATCACCGAGCCTTCGAACGTGGCGTCAAGCTGATTGGCGCCACCAGCCACTACGTGACAGAAATCTTGGACGAAGGCCCCATCATCGAACAAGATATCGCGCGCATTTCACATCGTGACCAAGTCGAAGACCTCATCCAAAAGGGTCGCGATCTTGAGCGTGTCGTGTTATCCCGTGCTGTACGCTGGCACATAGAAAACCGCATCCTGCTCTACGCAAACAAGACCGTTATTTTCGACTAATACATCCGGTTGCCGAAAAGCCGACGCCAATGACGGAATGCTAACGTTTCCTCACGCACGATAGTGACGTACGAGGTGAGTACTCCGAGTCAAACAAGCAATAAGGGCATAGTCCAATTGGACTAAAACCCCCATAAAAACAATGACATTCACACCAAGCAACATTAGACTAGCCCGCGACAAGTCATCACTGGCGCAATTCATGCTGCATGATGACTTGTCGTTAACCATGTGATTCACAATGGTTGACAGTTAGGTAATAGGTTTTGAGGTAGATTGAAGCGACATGGCGGATAACATCCCGCCTGGTTATCCATAAAAATGACTAAGGGTTGATCGTGCTAAACAACCGCAAACACTTCATGTTTAAATGTACATGGCCTATGTTAGTGGTGACAGCAGCCTGGGCTGCCGAACCGCAAGGGGAAATCACCAACGCTCCTGCCAGCGCATTGCAAGCTGCGTCCAGTGCTGCACATGCAGCCGTTGAAGCAGCCAATGCCGCTGCCGCTGCAGCAACAGCCGCCGCCAGCGCAGCCAATGCTGCAGCAAGTGCGGCAAGCGAAGCTGTCAAGGCAACCGAACAGAGCTTGAAACAACCCCAGCTGGTTGTTGCGCCCACGACTCCCGAACAATTAGCCAAACCGCCTGTAGCTGCTGTAACAGCAGCGCCAGTTGTTGCTACCATTTCAGCACAGCCTCTAGCAACCGCCCAAACGAAAGTAGCGCCAATTGGCCTGCAATCATTGAACCTGGACTTGCCGACGCAGGCACAATCTGTAGCAGCAGTGGATGAATTGCACCTATCCCGTTTATTTGGCATCTCCAGCATCCCTGTTGCAGTGGCCAATGAAATTCACAACGAATACCTCAGCAGCGAATACGCAGAGCAGGCGCATTCATCACAGCTGCCCGCTACTGTGACTGACACCATGGATATTCGCTCGGCCACTGTTGCTGCCGTAGATTTCAGCCGGGATGTGCATATTGCCGATGAACGTCTCAACCAGGCGGAATCGCAATCCAAGCAGGCGCGTGGCCTGTTGTTGCCTAACCTGTCGGTGCGTTATGGCAAGGGCAGAGAAATCTCCTCCCCTTCATCCGCGATTGATGCCCGCACTGGCTCGCGCATGGAAGAATCACACCATACTCGTACAGACCGCGTTATCACGCTGCGCCAGCCATTGTTGGATATGCCAAGCATCTATGACTGGAAGCGCCGCCAGGCCGTCATCAATTCCCGCGAGGAAAGCCTACGCGGCACCCAGGGTGATGCCTGGCTAGCCACAGTCAATGCCTATCTTGGCTTGACCACCAGCCGCCTAAATGCCGACCTCTCATTAGGTTATGAAAACCAGCTCAACGAACTTTTCGCTTACGTAGACAAACGTGCCACCGCAGGTGCCTCCAGCGATGCAGACCGTGAACGTGTACGCGCCCGCAGCCTTTCAGCCCGTGCTGCACGTACCCAACAGGAAGCGGCTCACTCCGCTGCCAGCGTCGAGTTTCTGCGCCTGACTAACATTGCCCCGCAAAATATCCGCTTGCCCGAGCGCGAAGATATGGGCGTCATCCCAGCAACTGCTGCCGACGCCATCAAGATCGCGATGAACAACAGCCCTGATATCGCTTCCATACGCGAAGAGTTACGCGCCTCGCAGATTGACCAAAACGTCGCGCGTTCCCGCTATGCGCCGCGCCTGGACCTGGAGCTATCCAGATGGACCACCGATAATGCAGGCGGGCCAGTAGGTGAGCAGGATGACAAACGCTTCATGGTTGTCATGAACTGGAACCTGTTCAACGGTGGGACCGATTATTACCTGACCAAGGAAAAACTCTCCCGCATCGAAGAATCCCGCTATCGCCTAGATGACCTGCAACGCCGCATCAGCCAGGCCATGATCTCGCAATATGCCATCCTCGAATCTTCCCGCGAGCAATTGGTTGCTGGTTATCGCGAGCTCAATGCGATTACTTCAGCCGCCAATGCCATGTCAGAGAAGATGTTTGCTGGCAATCAATCCCTGCTTGATCTGCTGGATGTGTATGACCGCCAGTATCAGGCACGTACTCGTCTCGTGACGCTACATGCTCAGGAAATTGATGCCTTGTCGCAAATCAATCGCTTGCTCGGCCAATCTCAGCCTGTGACATTGGCAGCGGCCAACAAGATGCCGGGTTTCGGCCCGGCCACAACTCTCCCAGCCCAGACGGATGATGCCGTGACAACACCGCTGAGCCCGTTAGATGCAGGCACGGCGACGCCGCTGCCCAAGGAATAGTGAGATAACGCCATGCAGCTTGATAACGAACAGGAAGACTCAGGGATTTTCTGGCCCGGCTATGTGGATGCAGTCAGCAATCTTGTGCTGAACCTGCTGTTTGTCGTGGTGATTCTCACTATTGCCGTCTTTATCTTCGCCATGGAGTTGGGCCGCCGTCAAATCAGCGCTGAAACACCAGTCGCCCCTCCAACAGAAGCACAGCAACAGGTTTCGCAGCTCACACCCTCCGACATGGAAGCAGTAGAACCGACTTCGTATCAATCTGACGATGATGCAGCCCGCCTGCGCCTACAAGTCGCCGCCTTGCAAAAGCAACTGGCGGCACTCAAGGGCAAGGATGAAGAAGCCCGCAAACTGAAGGAAGAGCTGGCCGCTCTGCAACATGAAAAATCTGCGGGCCGCAACAGTCCTCGTCGCGTGGTCTCTGCCACCATCCGTGCTGAAGAACCCGATATGACAGTGGCTGGAGCACAAGGCGGCCTAGTGGTCGACTTTGTTGACGATGCCATCACCATCTCAAGCAATGAGGCTGACGAATTACGTAGCCCGCTACAAGCTATCGTGGAAAGTGGTGGAGCTACGCTTGAAGTCAGCGTTCCGCCTGGGTTTACCGAAGCACGACGCCTGGCTTTCTACCGTGCCATGGCTGTACGCAACCTGTTGATCGACATGAAGCTACCCGCTGACCGTATCCGTGTTTCCATCATTGATGGCAACGCCAGGTCGGATAGTTCGCTGGTCTCGGTCGTCCCAGCGAGCAAGAAGCCTTAACCGGCCAGCAAACGGATGAATTGGCTGCAAAAACAGTGGAACGCCATGACGCCATCCCGGGCTTTTGTCCTGATCAGCGTAGCGGCGGTAATAGCACTGGTGAGCTGGGCAGCATTAGCTCAAGTTGACCTGATCGTGCGTACGGTGGGCCGTGTAGTGCCGGCAGGTAAGGCACAGATAGTGCAACACCTTGAAGGCGGGATTGTAAGAACCATCCTCGTGCAGGAAGGTGAAGTCGTCAAAGCAGGCCAGCCACTGATTGAGCTTTCAGATATCAAGGCGCGCTCTGACCTCGGGCAGGAGCGTACCAAGCGTGATGCCTTGCGCGGGCGTGAAGCGAGGCTACTGGCCGAAGCACGTGGCAAGTCCAGCATTGAGTTTCCTGCTGATTTGCATGATGCCGAAGTGAAGCAAGTGGAATCTGCAGCCTTGCAGGCTCGTGTTTCCAGTATCAATGAAGAGTCTCGTGTATTGCGCGATCAAAGCGCACAACGCCGCGGTGAAATTGCCGAGATCGAAACACGTCGCAGGAATCTGGTTTCAGAGATAGAACTGGCACGCCAGCAGCACAAGCTGATTGAAGGCTTAAACAAGAATGGCGCTGCTTCCAAGATGGAGCTGCTGGACGCGGAAAGCCGCTTGCAGCGCATGGAGTCGCAATTACGTGAGGCTGAGGCTGCATTGCCACGTTTAAGGGCTGCACAAGCGGAAATCGAGTCCAAGATCGGCGAATTATGGGCACGCTTCCGCGCCGATGCCACAGCGCAATTAACCGATGTGCGGGCAGAACTGCAACGCTCGACACTAGAGTTCGAGACCAATGCTGACCGGCTGGATCGAAACATTGTCAGGGCGCCCATGCCGGGCTTCATCAACCGCATGATGCTATCCACCGTGGGCGGGGTGATCAGGCCCGGTGAGCCATTGCTGGAAATTACGCCGGAAGACGAGCATATCGTCGTGGAAACGCGCTCCAGGCCAGATGACCGCGCCAACTTGCGCAATGGACTTCCAGCGCGGGTGCGTATCGGCGCATTTGACTATGCAACTTATGGTGCCTTGCCAGGCAAGGTGACAGAGGTAAGTGCAGACACGCTGTTTGATGAGCGTGAAGGGTATTACTACCGGGTGAGGGTAGACGTTGGGAGCATCAGCGAAATCAAACTGGCAAAAACCGCTGGCCCGATTTCGCCGGGGATGTCAGTCACAGCGGATATTGTTGTAGGCAAGCGCACTGTGCTTTCCTACCTGCTGTCGCCGATGATGCGTTTTGGGGATCGCGTATTCCGCGATCCAAGATAAAGATTATTTGTTAAAGGTAAGCTCCACATGCTAAAGCGACTAAGAATTTACTACTTTTACGCGGCTTTGCCATTTGTACTGCTATTGCTGGGGGCTGCCGTTTATCATGAGGCCATCGTCAAAACATTGGTCGAAAACCCGCATCCGCAGATCAATTACGCCATCTTCTTCATCACCATTCTTGGCGGCATCCTGATCCTGTTTAATGTGCGCCGACTGTTGCGTGAAGCCAGCAAACTGGAGGACTTCACCGATGCTATACAATCCGGTGAAGGCCCTGCCCAACTGCAAGACAGGGCACAAGCTTACGATGGCGATATCGCCTATGTATTACGCATGATGGCGGCATCCAGTGGCCGTGGCATTGCCCACCAGGAGCAAGTCGCGATTGATGCAGAACTCAATAGCGCAGGCCGCCGCCTGACCAACCGCAATGCCCTGCCACAATTCCTGACCAGCCTCTTGGTCGGCCTGGGCTTGCTGGGTACGTTCATTGGCTTGCTGGCGACATTGGATGACATTGCTGTACTGATTTCCAGCTTTGCCACGATCAATGTTGGTGTCGATAGCCCAGTTGAAGTCTTCCGTGACATGGTTTCCCGCATGCGCGCCCCAATGCGCTCCATGGGTATTGCCTTCTCGGCTTCGCTGTTTGGCTTGCTCGGCTCCATCATCCTCGGCTTCATGATGGTCGCTGTGCGCCGCTGTACACAAGAAGTACTTTCCATCCTGGGCTCAGAAGTTGCACAGCATATCGAACAAGCAATTGCACGCCTTGCCAACAACGGTCAGGCAGGCAATGTCGCCACCACAACTACAGGTGAAACTGTCGTCATCGAATCTGACGCTGCGGGTAGCGCTGGCTACCTCGCCAATATGGACCCGGCAGAGCTCAAATTCCGCCGTGAAGTGGCTACTGAAGAAGTCCGCGTACTGCGTCGCATCGAGGAGCGCCTGAGCGAATCCTCACGCTTGCAGGATCGCGCCTTGCAGGCTGAACTGGATAACTTCAACAAGCAGCGTAGTGAAATGATGCGCGCCATGGCAGACCACAACGAATCCGTTTCGCAGTTCCGTGGCGAGTTGCAACGCGTAGGCCGTCAGCTCGGCACCATTCTAAGCATGATGGAGCGTGGCAATGCCGACATGCTCTCCCAGCTCAACGATCACTTCTCTGAACTGATCCAGACCACAGCACGCCAGGGCACCGATCTTTCACGCATGAGCGACATGATGACGCGTATGACCGATGACTCAATGGAGCTACGCACCAACATCACCAACATGATGGATAGATTCTCGCCAGCAGAACAACGTGCCCTATTAGCCACGTTATTAGAAGAGGCAAACAAGCAACGTCGTTGATTGACCGAGTATGCAATGTTGCAGCCTGGCGTTATGCCAGGCCACCAATTGAAAAAGGAGCACCACCATGGCAATTACCCAACCCGCAGTCACTGAACAGCGTAACGGCCCAAGCACCAAGCAAAACCACGTGACCAATGTCACGCGGGCAGAAGCCAGTGCAGACGGTATCATTCGCCTGACAGAAAGCCATGGTGCACTCAAGTCTGTCGATGTTGCCGATGTAGACTTGGTGCTGGGCTTTGCCGATGGCTCTTTCATTATCATCCCCAATGGGGCTCTTGACGCATTAGAGCCCAACGCCCCCAAGGTTGAATTTGGCGGCGACAAATACAACACCAGTCTAACCGAACTGTTTCAGCAAGTTGGCACCGTGGATGCTGCCGATGCCGGCAACCTGCGTATCATCAGCGAAAACATCGACACCCGCCTGACCGAACTCCAGCCAGACGAGATCGACTACACCTCATTGTTCATGGCAATGAACAACCACACATCAGCGCCATCAGCCCCGGCCGCCCCACTACCACAAGCCCAAACGCTGCCTGCCGCAGCTCAAGTACAACGCGGCAGCCTCAATGGTCGAGGCAATAATAGTGGTGAAGCAATGGATGTGATCATTCCACCAAGGGTGGATCAACCGTCGACTTATCGGTTGGGGAATCGGGTTGAATCGTCAGAAACATTAGAAAAATTACAAAATATTGGATTTCCGGTCATTGATGGCAAGTTATATGTAAGTGCTGATTTCAAAACTGGCGCATCATTCCGCAGTGACTTGCCAACTGGTGCACGTGACCCGAATGATGCAACTCACACAGCTAATGCGGGAGAAGCTGCCGCACAAGCTTACCGGGAAATTATTACTGGCAGCTCATCAGGCAATGATGTCATCAATACAAGTGCTCAATTTTCCGGCAATGAATGGAGTAAGAATCTCTTCATTTCAACAAATGGATTTAATACCGTTGATTCTTTTGTCATCATTCCTACTAATCTGCCTGCTGGAGTGACGTTAAGCTTAAGCACTGGCAATCCTGGATCCATTGTACAAGATGGCTCTGGATGGAAAATTTCTGCTGATGCATTAGTGCTGCAATCTGATGGTTCATATGGTGTGAGCTTAGAACTTACCTACCCATTGACGGCAGATGGCGTAACCGTCATCAATCAGGATTTCACCTTACAAGCTGTTATTCATGGCTCAACAGGCCCATTAAGCTTCCAGGTAGCAAAAGACTTCTATTTCACATATCGAGATGCCAGTACTGAAGCCCAATTTGCAGCAGTGGATGCAAAAGGGAATGCATTATTTGTTTTGCCTGCACGAGGTCTGGGCTATGACATCAATGCAGGTGATGGAAATAACCAAGTCACTGCTGGCGCAGGCAATGATTCCATTGTGTCTGGCAATGGAAACAGTACATTAAATGGTGGTGCAGGTAACGATACTATCGTGGCTGGCAACGGAGATAACGTTATCAATGGCGGCACAGGCAATGATCTGATCATTGTGGGCACAGGCAACAACGACATTAATGGTGGACAAAATGACACTGCCAATGGTGCATCTCGTGACTCAGATACCATTAGCTACATCAACGTCAGCCAATCTGTCTTCGTAGATTTGCGCGCTGGCAGAACATGGTGGGATAGTCTGCATGGCAGTACCACCAAAGACACCTTAAGCAATATTGAGAATATTGTGGGTTCAGGTGGCAATGACCATTTGATTGGTGATCAAAATGCCAACTACATTTTGGGTGGCAATGGTGATGATACGATTGAAGGCATTGCTAATACTGGCAGTGCTGGAGACACCCTGGATGGTGGGGACGGCAATAACAATACGCTGAGTTATCTTAACGCCACAAGTACAGTCACTGTAGTCTTAGCAAATGGTAATGCAAAAGGCTCAGGACAAGTTGGCTCATCTCCCACAGATGATTTATATCACTTTACTCATATTACGGGTTCTGCGACTGCAAGCAACAATCTTACTGGCAATGATGCGAACAACATTATCCGCGGTGGTGCTGCCAACGATACTATTAATGGTGGTGCTGGCAACGATACGCTCTATGGCGGCGATGGTAACGATAGATTATTCGGCGGCTCTGGCGATGATTTTCTCTATGGAGAAAATGGTGACGACACATTAATTGGTGGAACTGGAACCAATTACCTATATGGCGGGAGCGGAAACAATACTGCAAGTTACGAAGGGATGACTTCAAGCCAGAATGTAGTTGCCACTTTGAATAATGATGGTACTGGAATAGGATTAGTTAATGGAGGTAATGTTGCAACAGATTACTATCAAGATATTCGTAACCTTACAGGTGGCGCAGGTAATGATTCCTTAACTGGCAATACAAGTCGCAATTATTTGAGTGGTGGTGCAGGCAATGACACACTAGAAGGAATTGGTGGCGGAGATACCCTTGATGGAGGCAGTGGCTCAGATACAGCAACTTATATCAATGCCACTGCTGGAGTCAAAGCCAGCCTGGGAGCTACAGGATTAACTGGCGACGCTCTCTCTGCATCAAATGCAGCTGGCATTACGGCCAACAGAGGCACCATTACTGGCTTTGATACCGATACTTTTATCAGTATTGAGAATCTGACGGGCTCTCAATTTAACGACATATTGATAGCACAAAATGGCGGTAGTACTTTACGTGGTGGTGCAGGCAATGACACCCTAATTGGGGGAGTGGGTAATGATGTGCTGGACGGAGGCGATGGTAATGATGTTATCTATGCCGCTCAAGGTAGAGACACCGTCACTGCAGGCGCAGGCAACGATACTATCTATGCTTCGGTAGATGAGGCCATCAGCAATTCGCAATATAACAACCGATTCACAAGCATTGATGGTGGCACAGGTACCGACACATTAATGCTTAGCGGATTCGTGGATAATGCCAACTACTCACTCTCAACATTGCGTACTGGTAGCGGAGCAGGTGGTGGCAAAGTTAGCAATATCGACATTATCGATATTCGTGATGGTAAAAGTACCAACCTTGCAGTAGATGCGTCTACTATTAATGGCATCAAAACAGGCAACAATGCCAATAGTGGCTCAATATTGACAATCCGGGCAGACAGTGGGGACAGTATTGTCATTTCTGACGTAGCAGACCACTGGCGTAGTGCAAATACCACGGTAGCTGGCGCTACCGGTACAGATTATTTCATATACGCAAATGCAACTGATGCAGCGAACCAATCAAATGCTATTGCTACGGTGCATTGGCTGACTGCTGGTGGTTAGCAATATCAATGTCAATCCAAACTCAAGAAAAAGATTCACCTATACACATTCTGTCAAAGCTACTTCGCACCCAATGGCTTGAAGTCAGCCTCTCCAGCCTATTGATAAACAGCGGTCAAATCCTGCTGCCGCTGTTCTCCATGCTGGTGTACGACAAGATCGTCAGCAACGGTGTTTTCGAGACATTGTGGGCACTGGTGATCGGCATGTTGATCTTCATCGCGCTAGACGTGGGTATGCGCATCACGCGCAACTGGACAGTGGAGCGTGTGGCAGCCGATATGGCGCGCAAGACGGATGAAGGGCTGTGGCACAAGCTGCTCGCTGACCGTGACATGCCGGCAGGCGGTGTGGCGACTTTCCTCGCGCACTATCGCGACCTCACCAACGCGCTGAATTTCGTCTCCTCAACTTACCTACTCGCCATTGCTGATTTGCCGTTTTACCTGCTCTACATGCTTGTGATCGGTGTCATTGCCTGGCCGATCATGATCTTGGTCGGCATACTCACGCTGATTTACGCAGGTATTGGCTATCTCGTACAACGCCAAACGCTGCGCCTCAATCGTGATGCCGAGAAAACCTCCACCCAACGCATGGCATACATAGGCGAGATATTGCAGGGCATGGAGGTAGTGCGCACCATTCCAGGCGTCACCGGCCTATTGCAAGGCTGGCGCACGCAATCAGATAAAGTAAGTGAACTGGAAGCCGCACGCAGGCTTTCTGCCAGCCATAGCAACACGCTCTCGGCAGGCATGATGACCTTCACCACGGTAGCCGTGCTCACCCTAGGCGCCTACCTGATCGAGGCACGCATGCTGTCTGTAGGTGGCCTCATTGCATGCTCACTGCTGGCAGCGCGCGCCATGATGTTGGTAACCTCGCTATACTTGGTACTCGGCAAATGGGAAGACTTTGCACGCTCTGCCAAACGGATGGACGACCTGCTGGAATCCGGCAAGGCTGCGCACGGCGTCAGCCAAGACATTGCACAATCCGCGCCGCATGCCTCCTTCAAGGTGAACAAGCCAGAAGCCAAGGGTGACATCACCCTGTTGCGCCTGACCAAGCGTTATCCTGATCGCCCCGCTGCACTGGATAACGTCAGCCTCAACATTATCGCAGGCGAAAAAATCGGCCTGCTGGGCCGTCCAGGTGCAGGCAAGAGCACGCTACTCAAGCTGATAGCAGGCTTAAGTATTGCCGATGAAGGTGAAATATTAATTGATGGCTATGAGCTGCATGCCATTGCCCCTGAAGACCGTGCACGCTGGATGGCTTACAAGCCACAGGAGCCTGTGCTGTTTGCAGGCACGTTGGAAGCCAATTTATTGCTGGCTGGTAGCAAACCGCAGAGCGAACGCCTGCAACGCGCATTGTGGGCCTCTGGCTTAGAGGATGAACTCAAGCAAGGCAGGCTTACGCTCACCATGGCGATTGCTGACCGTGGTAGTAACCTCTCCGGCGGCCAACGTCAGAAAGTTGCCTTGGCAAGAGCCTTTGCCCAACAAAGCAACATCCTGCTACTGGACGAACCTAGCCTAGGCCTAGACCCCGAAGGCGAACAACTCTTGGCCCAGCGCCTGCCGCAAGTGATCGGCAATGGCAACCTGGTCATGATCAGCCATAGCGCCGCCATGATGACGGCGGTACAACGCATCATTGCCATGGATAGCGGCAAGATTGCCGCTGATGGACCAAAGGAAAAGCTCCTGAGGCCTGCCTAAATATCCTCATGCAAAAGACAATAAAAAAAGCCAGCAAATTGCTGGCTTTTTTATTTTAGGGGAACCTCCCAGGTTACTTCTGCAAGGCTCTCTGGATTTTCTGGTCAGTCTTGTATTCGCTCAGCGCATATACGGACCAGATCGCAGCAGGCAGCCAACCGATAATGGTAATTTGCAGGATGAGGCAGATGATGCCTGCAATCGGGCGACCTATGGTAAAGAACTGCAACCAGGGTAGGAAAATGGCAAGTATCAGGCGCATTTCAATCTCCTTTTATCTTTTTTGACTTGTCGCAACAGTTTAGCCGAGAATCTTTTCCAGGGCGAACAGTTGCTCTATGGTTTCACGCTGGCGGATCAGGTGAACCTGATCACCATCCACCATAATTTCAGCCGCTCTTGGGCGCGTGTTGTAGTTTGAGCTCATGCTCATGCCGTAAGCGCCAGCAGACAGAACTGCCAGCAGGTCACCTTGCTGCAATGCCAGTGTACGGTCATGTCCGAGGAAGTCACCGCTCTCACACACCGGGCCGACAATTTCATATACCTGAGCCGTAGATTGATCAGCTGCCGGGGTAATGGCAGCGATCTCATGATACGCGTCATACAGCGCTGGACGCATGAGATCGTTCATCGCGGCATCGACAATCGCAAAGTTTTTGGCTTCGGTATGCTTCAGATATTCAACCCTGGTGATCAAGGCCCCGGCATTGCCGACCAATGCACGTCCTGGCTCAAACACCAACTTGACCTGACGATCACCTAGCTTCTCAAGCATAGCAGCTGCGTATACGGCGAAATCTGGCGGGGTTTCATCTGCATAACAGATACCAATGCCACCACCGAGATCAATATGCTCGATATGAATGCCTTCTGCCTCAAGCTGATCCACCAGCACCAGTACGCGATCAAACGCATCAAGGAAAGGAGATAGTTCCGTCAATTGCGAACCAATGTGGCAATCCACTCCATGCACAGCGATGTGCGGCAAACCAGATGCGCGCTTATAAAGGCTAAATGCATCTTCGTAAGCCACGCCAAACTTGTTGTTCTTGAGGCCTGTTGAAATATAAGGATGCGTCTTGGCATCAACATTCGGGTTGACGCGCAATGACACCGGAGCCACTTTTCCTAAACGAGCAGCGACTTCATTGAGCCTGTCCAGCTCACTCGCAGATTCAACGTTGAAGCAGAAAATCCCGGCGCTTAATGCCGCTTCCATTTCACCCTCGGTCTTACCCACGCCAGAGAACACCACCTTGGCAGGGTCGCCACCAGCAGCCAACACGCGGGCCAGTTCACCGCCGGAAACAATATCAAAACCAGCGCCTAGTCGGGCAAACAGGTTGAGTACCGCCAAACTAGGGTTGGATTTCACCGCAAAACACACCAGATGATCCGCTTTTTCAAACCCGGCATCGAAGCGGGTATAGGCCGATTCCAGCGCGGTACGGGAATAAACGTAAGTGGGTGTACCGAACTCTTCGGCAATGCGGTTCAACGGTACATTTTCGGCATGCAGGATGCCATTTTTCAACTGAAATGGATTCACGGACAACTCATCGAGAAGGTTCTTGTTGCGGCAGGGGGTCCTGCGGGTACTGCTTTTCTGGGATATAAAGATCGCCCTTGGTGCCACAGGCTGCCAGGGTCAGGCTTGCAATCAGGATCAGGAAGCAGAGGCGCATGTTGTTTAAATTCAAAAGATTTATTTTAACACAAGCCTATCGCGGCTTTATCACGCATCACGGCACAGCAGCATAGCGCATGCGTGACTCAATAATGCCCGTTTTGCGCACTAGCCCTCTCGCTTCACGGTGCTTGTCATAATACTTAGGGTTAGGAATCATCGCCGCCAGTTTCGCCGCCTGCCCTGCGCTAAGATTGGCAGCGCTGGTTTTGTAGTAATGCCGTGCCGCCGCTTCGGCACCAAATACGCCATTACCCCATTCGATGACATTGAGATAAATCTCGAAAATGCGGCGCTTGCTCATCATGCGCTCCAGCATCCAGGTAATCGCCACCTCTTCCAGCTTGCGCCATGGCGTGCGCCCGGTGGAAAGAAACAGGTTCTTGGCAAGCTGCTGGCTGATAGTAGAGCCACCTGCGACAATTTTACCTTTTTGCCAGTTTTTTTCGTATGCCTTCTGGATACCATCCCAGTCGAAGCCCTCATGACCAACAAACTTGGCATCTTCTGACGCAATCACTGCACGTTTGAGGTTACGGGAAATTTTCTGGTATGCGACCCATTGATGCTTGAGCGTGGCATCGGGGTTTTCCTCTTGCAAGGTGCTTAAGCTGGTACGCATGAATGCGCTACTCGAGGGGTTATGCTCCACCCACCAAAGGATATGCATGAATATCCATAATTGATACAGCACCACCAGCACAATCACCAGCAGCAAGCCTCGCCAAAACCATCGCTTGATCATGATGCGCGCATTGCAGAAATAACGGGAGTAGTATCCGGACGCACCTGCCGCCATAGATAAAATGCTTCCGCTGCCTGCTCTACCAACATACCCAAGCCATCTGCAATTCTTGCCACGCCTTCTTCACGGGCATATTGCATGAAAGGCGTTTCGCGCCCATACATCATGTCATAGGCCAGCGCATCAGTGGCAAACAAGCCAGAGGACAATGGCAGCCGCTCGTTGCTCAAACCACTGGAGGTCGCGTTGATTACTACATCAAACACTTGTCCTGGCAATGCATCAAAACTGTGCGCTGCCAGCGATACACCAGCAGCACTTGCGCGCGCTACCATTGCTTGAGCCTTATCCACACTACGATTGGCAACGGACAGGGTTGCTGGAGATGCCTCCAGCAATGGCCCCAACACGCCCTCAGCAGCCCCTCCCGCTCCAATCAGCAACACGCGCTTGCCTTGCAGGGGAAATTGCAGGTTATGCAAAATGTCGCGCACCAAACCCACGCCATCCGTATTGTCACCCCGAATGACTTGGTTACTAAAACTCAATGTATTCACAGCACCGGCCTGACGTGCGCGCGGCGTCAACTCTGTTGCCAGCTCATAGGCCTCAAACTTAAAAGGCACTGTGACATTGGCTCCAGAATATCCCTGGGCTTGCATCTCCGCGACAGTAGCAGCAAAGCCATCCAGTGGCGCAAGCACCTTGCCATATTCAAGCTGCTGCCCTGTTTGCTGCGCAAATGCAGCATGAATGAGCGGCGATTTGCTGTGCTCAACCGGATGGCCGATGACTGCGTAACGATCCATACTCACCCTCAAGCGTTGGTCCAGGGCAGGCCAGCCGCTTTCCAGCCATTGATCTGGCCACGCTGCTTGCTATCTGGGGTAGACTCCCCTTCAAAACCTTCCAACACATTGTAGGCTTCGGCATACCCAACCTGGGCTGCCACAACAGCAGCGTTATGAGAACGCCCGCCCGTGCGGCAGAGAAACATCACCAACACCTCATGATCCACTTGCTTATCTAACTGTGACAAGAAATCAGGATTAGCCACCATGCCAGGGTAGAACGCCCACTCAATGTGGGTAGCACCAGGAACACGCCCCACCAGCTCAAGCTCCGCTTTGGTGCGTACATCAACCAGCTTAGCGGCAGGTGCCAAATCCAGTACCTTTTGCGCCTCCTGCGGCGTCAAAGCACCCGCATAAGGAAGCCCATGCTGTTCGGCACGTTGTTTTGCATTTTGCAAAATAGCACTCAAGGTTTCCATCATCATCTCCTCACCCTCTCAGAAATGCGGAGTATAGCGCCAAATCGCCCGGCAAGATTCAACGCACAAATATGGTGCATAAAACCGGGGTAACGCAATATTTTGGTGCACAACATGGAGTTCTCTTTTATAACCTTATGTGTAAAAATGAGAAATTGCATGAATTCAATGGCACAGTTCATGCTTCATGCTAGTGTCAAGCATAGTGCTTAAATAACCTTCTTAATTCAAAAAGAGCTAGGAGAATCAAATGGCGGTGGCCGACGTATTAAAGCTTGTGAAGGAAAACGACATCAAGTTTGTCGATTTTCGCTTTACTGACACCAAGGGTAAGGAACAGCACGTAACCGTGCCAATTTCCGCATTCGACGAAGACAAGTTTACTGAAGGCCACGCTTTCGACGGGTCTTCTATCGCTGGCTGGAAGGGTATTCAGGCATCTGACATGCTGCTGATTCCAGATCCAGATACTGCCAACATCGATCCATTCATGGACGAACCCACTCTGTTCCTGACCTGTGACGTCATCGACCCTACCGATGGCAAGGGCTATGACCGCGATCCACGCTCTATCGCCAAGCGCGCTGAAGCTTATCTGAAGTCCAGCGGCATTGGTGATGCAGCTTACTTCGGCCCAGAACCAGAATTCTTCATTTTCGACTCAATCAACTGGTCTGTCGATATGAGCGGCAGCTCCGTCAAGATCAACTCCGAAGAAGCTGCATGGTCCTCCAACGACAAATTTGAAGGCGGCAACACTGGCCACCGTCCTGGCGTTAAAGGCGGCTACTTCCCCGTACCTCCAGTTGATTCCCTGCATGACATTCGCTCCGCGATGGTCATGACAATGGAAGAGCTGGGCGTGCCTGTAGAAGTGCACCACCACGAAGTAGCAACTGCTGGCCAATGTGAAATTGGCACCAAGTTCAGCACACTGGTACAGCGCGCTGACTGGACACAAATCTTGAAGTACGTTGTGCTGAATACAGCACACGCTTACGGCAAGACTGCCACTTTCATGCCTAAGCCAATGTTCGGTGACAACGGCTCCGGTATGCACGTTCACCAATCCGTATGGAAAGATGGCAAAAACCTGTTTGCAGGCAACGGCTACGCTGGCCTTAGCGAATTCGCCCTCTACTACATCGGCGGCATCATCAAGCACGCGCGCGCGCTGAACGCTATCACCAACCCTGGCACCAACTCCTACAAGCGTCTGGTTCCTGGTTTTGAGGCACCGGTGAAGCTGGCTTACTCCGCCAAAAACCGTTCTGCTTCCATCCGTGTTCCTTTCGTACAATCCGACAAGGCTCGCCGTATTGAGGCTCGCTTCCCAGATCCTACTGCCAATCCATACTTGGCATTCAGCGCATTGCTGATGGCCGGCCTGGACGGCGTACAAAACAAGATTCACCCAGGTGAGCCTGCAACTAAGGATCTCTACCACTTGCCACCAGAAGAAGATGCAGCTATCCCAACTGTTGCCTCCTCCCTGGAACAAGCGCTGGAAGCACTGGACAAGGATCGCGAGTTCCTGACCCGTGGTGGCGTATTCTCCGAAGACTGGATCAACTCTTACATCGACCTGAAGATGGAAGAAGTGACCAAGCTGCGTCAGACTCCGCATCCAATCGAGTTCAGCATGTACTACAGCATCTAATCGATGCGATAGTCAAAAAAGCGGGGAAACCCGCTTTTTTTTATGCCTAAAATCGGCCTCATCAATAATTGCCTGCACCAGGCTTCTGCTCTACACTCAATCTCATGAGAATGTTCCAACTGCCTTTTATTAGCTTGTTTGCCTGCATCGTCACTTCGATGAGCGCCCAGGCCGACATCTACAAGAGTGTGGATGAAAATGGCCATGTCACCTACTCCAACGTCCCCAGCAAAGGAGCGACCAAGCTGGAGATAGATCCGCCACCTTCAAGCACCACAACACAACCCAAAACAAAGCCTCAAGCGACTCCTAGCAATTTTCCGCGCGTGGATAGTCAAACCCAGAAAAAGCGTGACGATCAGCGCAAAAAAATATTGCTAGAAGAATTAGAAGCTGAAAAATCCGCTCTGGAGGAAGCTAAAAAAGCTTATACCGAGGGCGAATCAAAACCCGAGGTATACCGTGGGGCCAATGGCAAAACTTATCGCAATGTCGCGAAATTCGAGGAAAAAATGCAACAATTGCAGGCCAATGTGGATGCGCACGAACGAAATGTGCAGCTTCTGCAAAAAGAGTTGGAGGCGTTTAAATAAGCAGCATCCAACTGGCCTGGCTTTTGCTTAAAAGAAGCCATGGAACATAAAATCCCCCCCTCATTCGCAGGCCTTGAACACTTATCAACGGCTATCCTCCTGCTCGACCAGCAGCGCCATGTCGTTTATGCCAACCCCGGTGCCGAGGTGCTATTCGCCATCAGCGCTAAGCAAATTGCAGGTTTACCTGTCTCACAGGTTTTTCCCGGCTGTGACATTCTCGACTCGGCCATGGAACATGCGATTAAGCATCACAGTCCATTCCGCGAGCATGAATTCCCCATTACCACGTTACGGCAACAATCTTTTGCTGTCACCTGTACCGTCACCCCGGTTGAGCTTGATCCCGCGTGCCTAGTACTGGAATTCCAGCATATGGATCAACAGCTACGCATCGCGCGTGAAGAACGCATGCTAATCCAGCAACAAGCCAATGCCGAGCTATTGCGCAATCTGGCTCACGAAATCCGCAACCCGCTCGGTGGGCTTCGTGGCGCAGCGCAATTGCTGGAGCATGAGCTGCCACAGGTCAGTCTTCGCGAATACACCCAGGTCATCATCAAGGAGGCAGACCGCCTACAATTGCTGATGGACAGACTCTTGGTGCCACACCGTGTACCCAAGTACGAGCCAACCAATATCCATGAAGTACTCGAACGTGTGCGCAGCCTGCTATTGGCAGAATCGCCGCGAGGTATACAAATCCGCCGTGACTATGACACTAGCCTGCCAGAGCTAATCGGTGACCGCGAGAAACTCATTCAGGCCGTATTGAACATTGCCCGTAACGCGGTGCAAGCCATGCAGAACAAACCTGGTACGGAGTCACCTGAAATCATCTTGCGTACAAGAGCAGCACGCCAAGTCACATTGGCGAAAAAGCGCTACCGAGTCGCTATCAAGCTGCAAATCATTGATAACGGCCCCGGTATCCCGCCAGAAATTCGCGAGCGAATTTTTTACCCGCTGGTATCAGGGCGCGAGGGTGGCACCGGCCTAGGCCTGACACTGGCGCAAACATTCATCACCCAGCATCACGGTATGATCGAATGCGAAAGCGCGCCTGGACACACCAGCTTCACCATACTGCTGCCAATTGAAAGCACAGCGATGAAAGCTTACATTGCAAGACAATAATCTATAAAAACAACGCCTTTTTAATAAAAGACAGACTACAACAGGTAACCATCATGAAACCGATCTGGATAATAGACGACGACAAATCCATACGCTGGGTATTTGAAAAAGCCCTGGGCCGCACCGACATGGATTTCAAGACTTTCGCATCGGTACCCGAAGCCTTGAACGCCCTAACCCGGGAAGAGCCACAAGTCATTGTCAGCGACATTCGCATGCCCAATGGTTCTGGCCTCGATTTCCTGCACGAGGTAAAACAACGCCATCCAGATATTCCCGTCATCATCATGACCGCCTATTCCGATCTGGAAAGTGCAGTTGCCGCATTCCAGGGTGGCGCTTTTGAATACTTAGCCAAGCCTTTCGATGTTGACCAAGCGATTGAAATCATCCGCCGCGCGGTAGATGAAAGCATGCGCCAGGCAATTGAAGTGGTGATGCAAGAAGAAACACCGGAAATCATCGGTCAGGCCCCTGCCATGCAGGAAGTCTTTCGTGCAATTGGCCGCTTGAGCCGCTCGCATTCAACGGTGCTAATTAACGGTGAATCCGGCACCGGCAAAGAGCTCGTGGCTAGCGCACTGCATCGCCATAGCCCGCGCTTCGACAAGCCTTTCATCGCCATCAATACTGCTGCAATCCCCAAGGATCTGCTCGAATCCGAGCTATTCGGCCACGAACGCGGCGCATTTACCGGTGCGCAAGCTGCACGGCGCGGACGCTTCGAACAGGCTGACGGCGGCACCTTGTTCCTCGATGAAATCGGTGACATGCCCTCCGACCTGCAAACTCGCTTGTTGCGCGTTCTGTGTGATGGACAGTTCTACCGTGTTGGTGGACACCAACCAGTCAAGGTCAATGTGCGCATCATTGCTGCAACACATCAGGACCTAGAAGAAAGAGTGAAACTAGGGTTGTTCCGTGAGGATTTGTTCCATCGCCTCAACGTCATCCGCCTACGCCTGCCACCGCTGCGCGAACGACGTGAAGACATCCCCTTGCTGGTCAAGCACTTCCTGCAACACAGCGCCCGCGAACTGGGTGTAGAAGCCAAGCAGCCATCCACCGCTGCCTTGCGCTACCTCGGCACGTTGAGTTGGAGTGGCAATGTGCGCCAATTAGAGAATGTCTGCCACTGGCTCACCGTGATGGCCCCCGGTCAAAATATCGACATCGCTGACTTGCCACCGGAGCTGAAAGAAGACGCGGCCAAGCCTGCTAGTGCCACCTCATGGCAAACGGCACTGGCCTCGGAGATCACTGACGCACTCAATCGCGGGGAACATGACATCCTCGACAGCCGCACCCAGCAATTCGAGCGCATCCTCATCACCAAGGCCCTGCAACATACGGGCGGACGCCGCATCGAAGCAGCCACACAACTTGGCATGGGCCGCAACACCTTAACGCGTAAAATACAGGAATTAGGCATCGACGAATAAGCATCAATAGATTGCGGACAAACTAAAATGCCGGGCTAGCTCCGGCATTTTTATTGCTACCTTTGCAACACAATAAAAAAACGGCACCCGAAGATGCCGTTTTTACGATTGCTTTCTAAGCTAAATCTTACGATTTAAATCCTAGAAGAACAGGATCGCACCCAGGCTGATTGTCTTAGCTTTGCCGTCAACATTACCAGCTACAGTGTTATTTGCTTCAACTTTTTGATGTGCATATTCTGCAACCAAGTTCAGGCTCTTGGTGAGAGGATGGTATGCACCAACAATCCAGGACTTGTTTTCGAAGTCTACATTAGGATTGTAGATGGAGCTGCTGCTATTGTCAGACTTGGAGATACCGTAGGAAACGCCCAGCTTGGTACCAACTGTAGGAAGCTTGTATGTTGCTTGAACATAACCGCCCTTGTCGTCAGATTTGTTGCCACCCAAGAACTGCAAACCACCCAACTGGCTACCAGTCTGAAGATCCAAACCCTTGCCGTCGTAGTAGTAACCAACCAAGCCGAAATCAGCTACGTTGATCTTACCACCCAGGTCATAACCGCGCGAACGATAATCACCTGTTGTTGAGTTATTGTGCTTTTGCGTAATGAAACCAGCCCAAACCTTACCGGAAACATCACCAGTCCACTCGTAGCTTACCTTACCATCGAAGCCCAGCTCAGTTTTGTCATCAGCAGTAGCTGTAGTTGTAATCACACCATCGTTACGCAAGCCTTCACGAGCAGCTACAGCGAAGCTGAAACCATTCCAGTTAGGGGATGCGTATTGAATCTGACCGATCCAGTCAGCGTAGACATAACCGGAACCGATGCGGCCCAGTGTGGAGTTACCAGGACCACCAGCACCAACACCAACGCCCAACAGGGTCATGTCGGACAGGATAGCATCAGAGCCGAACAGGCCGAGGTCACGACCAGCCTTGATAGTACCCCAGGAAGCATCACCGAAAGTCAAGTAAGCTTGACGAATATTGATGGAGTTGCCATCACCCGCACGACTTTGGAAGTTATCGCCAGCAGAACCAGTAGTGCCAAAACCGCTTTCGCTATTAGCGCCAACGAAGAATGTGAACTGGAATGCGATGTCCAAGTCGTTCTGACGAGTCTTACCACCGATACCAAGAGCGGATGGCAACAGACCTGTAGAAACTTGATTCTTACGAGCTGTATTAGCAAAAGCATCGCCAGAGAAGCGAGTATTTGTGTAGTAAGTATTAACGTTACCACCGATATCAATCGTCCAGTCACCTGCTGGGATGATGATACCTGCGTTTGCAGCGGAAGCGCCGAAAGCCAATACTGCGCCAGCAACTGCCAGGCCTAGTTTCTTGTTCATGTATATCTCCTAATGCGTTTAGTTATCCCTTGTGCGGTGTATGTTCATCACTACAAGGGTATTGCACTGACTTCTTGTCTAAGAAGTTATGGGCAGTATGCCAAAGGCCTTTCGAGGCCTGCAAGCAATCTTGTGGTTTTTTTACGCGATTGAAGATTTTGTGTTGTTTATATGCAACAGTTTGTGACAAGTCCAAACTGCCGAAAAATAAATTATTTCTGGCTGAAATACTTAGCAATCAATGCTAAAGCAATTATTCAGCTACGGAGAAGAGGCGCTGATGCTCGCGGATAGCGTAACGGTCTGTCATGCCAGCAATATAGTCGGCGATCACACGTGGTTGCATATTCGGGTTGGAGGGCCGGTAATCGTCAGGCAGCAAGCCTGGATCATTGATGAACGCATTAAATAGTTCAGCGATAATGCGCTTGGCCTTGGAGGTCATGCGATTAACACGATAGTGCCGATAAAGATTGGTACGCAGGAAGCGCTTAAGCTCAAGTTGCTGCTCATCAATCGCGGGGCTAAAGCTGATCAATGGGGGCAGTGTACGCACGTCTTCGATGGTTTTGGGCGCATGCGCAGCAATGTTCTTGCGGCTTTGCTCACACAAATCCGTGACCAATATATGAATCATGCGCCTGACGGTTTCGTGAATCAGTCTACGCCCCGTCAATGCCGGATATTGTCCTTGCACCAAGGAGAATTGCTCAGCAAATAAACGCACCTCAGCTAATTGCTCCATAGTAATGAGGCCTGAACGCAGGCCATCATCGACATCATGATTATTGTAGGCAATTTCGTCTGCCAAGTTGGCCACTTGCGCCTCTAGCGATGGCTGTTGCTTGCTGAAGAAGCGTTCGCCGACTTCGCCCAGCAACCGGGCATTGGGTAAGGAGCAATGCTTGAGAATACCTTCACGCACTTCAAAGGTGAGGTTGAGGCCATCGAATTCGGCATAGCGTAATTCCAAGTGGTCAACGACACGCAAGGATTGGAGATTGTGCTCAAAGCCGCCGAATTCGCGCATGCATTCATTGAGTTGGTCTTGGCCAGCATGGCCAAAAGGCGTGTGACCGAGGTCATGCGCCAGGGCAATGGCCTCAATCAGGTCTTCATGCAGGTGTAGATTACGCGCAATGGCACGTCCTATCTGCGCCACTTCCAAGCTATGCGTCAACCGGGTGCGAAACAGGTCGCCTTCATGGTTGATGAACACCTGGGTTTTGTATTCAAGGCGGCGGAAAGCACCGGAATGGATAATGCGGTCACGATCACGCTGGAAATGGTTACGTGTAGCAGGAGCAGGCTCCTCATGTACCCGTCCTTTGGTCAAGACAGGGTTGGAAGCATACGGTGCCAGCTCGGTCATGCAGGAATAGCCAGGGTTGCTTGCAAGAGATTAGCATCATAATCGCTGGTCACCAGCGATTTACCAATGCCCTGTTGCAACACCAGGCGAATCTGGCCATCAACCACTTTTTTATCCAGCCCCATGAGATCTAGGTAACGATCCACACCCAGCGCTGGTGCATCGATAGGCAGCTTAGCTTCGATAAATATCGCCTTAATACGCTCAACTTCCGCATCGTTCAACCATCCCAAGCGGCGCGAAAGATCGGCTGCGAGGATGGTGCCCGCCGCGACGGCTTCACCATGGAGCCATACGCCGTAGCCCATGGCATTTTCGATCGCATGCCCAAAGGTATGACCTAGATTGAGCAAGGCACGCTCGCCAGATTCGCGCTCATCCGCAGCAACGACTTCTGCCTTATTCTCACAAGAGCGGTAAATGGCATAGCTCATGGCTTCGGTATCCAGCGCGAGTAGCTTTTGCATATTCGCTTCTTGCCATGCAAAAAATGGCTCGTCACGAATCAAGCCATACTTGATCACTTCTGCCAGACCAGCTGAGAGCTCGCGCGCTGGCAATGTCGACAGCGTATCAATATCGGCCAGCACGACTTGCGGCTGGTAGAACGCACCTATCATGTTCTTGCCCAGCGGATGGTTGATACCAGTCTTGCCGCCCACAGAGGAATCTACCTGAGACAATAAAGTCGTCGGGACTTGAATAAACGGTACGCCACGTAGATATGTCGCCGCGGCATAGCCAGCCAGATCACCAATGACACCACCACCAAGCGCAATGATCGTGGTACTACGTTCACAGCGATTTTCAAGCAAGGCATCGTAGATCAGGTTAAGCGTCGCAGCATTTTTATAGGCTTCACCATCCGGCAGCACGATGGGAATCACCTTGACGCCAACATCACGTAATGGCTGAGCCAGCTTTTCGAGATAAAGAGGAGCCACGGTCGTATTCGTCACAATCGCAACTTGCTTACGCTTCAAATGTGGCAGGATCAACTCAGGCTGCGTCAGCAGACCACGGCCAATATGGATAGGATAAGAGCGCTCGCCCAAGTCTACGTGTAATGTTTGCATGGCTTATAAAGATAAAAGTTTCTGTTCAATCTGGTGCACGATAGCATTCACCGGCTGACCACCGGTATCTACAATAATAGAGGCAACTTCCCGGTACAAGGGATCACGCTGGGCAAACAATTGCTCCAGCTTCCTGCGGGGGTTATCTCCTTGCAGCAATGGGCGGTTCTTGTCATTGCGTGTGCGTTGCCAAAGCTCATGCACATTCGCACGCAAATAAATCACCGTGCCATGCTCCATCAATTGCTTGCGGTTTTCAGGTAACAACACTGCTCCACCTCCAGTTGCCAGCACAATATCCTGCATCTGGCTCAGTTCCTCAATAACCGCTGCCTCACGCTTGCGAAAGCCGTCTTCTTTTTCCAGTTCGAAAATGACAGGAATGCTGACGCCAGTACGTCGTTCGATCTCATGATCGCTATCGTAAAAAGTTTTGTTCAGGTGCTTGGCGATAATGCGGCCTATGGTGGTTTTGCCCGCCCCCATTAAACCTACAAAGAAAATATTTGCTGCCATAAAAAATGCCCGCCATACGCAAGCGAGCATTTTAAGGGAATCTGGCTTAACTGTCAGATATGGCTAACGCAAAGACAAGCTTTCATCCATGACTTTGGGCGTAATAAAGATTAAGAGTTCAGTCTTGTCGCTTTGCTTCACGCGCCTCTTGAAGACATTGCCAATAAAAGGCAGGTCACCAAAGAATGGCACCTTGTCTACATCGTTACGCTCAGTCTGCTCATAAATACCGCCCAGCACCGCTGTTTCACCGTTGGACACCAACACCTGGGTTTGTACGCGCTGAGTGTCGATCGAAGGCACACTATTGAATACTTGCCCGACCTTATCTTTCTTGACTTCCAGATCCATGATGATTTTCTCATCAGGCGTAATCTGCGGTGTCACTTCCAGGCTTAACGAGGCATTCTTGAATTGCACCGCAGTAGCGCCGCTGCTGGTCGCTTGCTGGAAAGGGATTTGCGTCCCTTGCTCAATGATGGCTTTTTGCTGGTTGGCCGTCGTGACACGTGGACTAGAAACAATCTTGCCGCGCTGGTCAGTTTCCAGCGCAGAGAGTTCTAGATTCAACAAGAAGCCTGCTGGCAGCCTAAACAAACTGAAAGCAAAATTACCGAAGGCATTGGCAACGGGCAAGTTTACGTTCAGATCCTGCGCTCCATCGGCACTCACACCCACACCAACAGTGCCTGGGATTGAGGTCGTCGCCAGGGTGGAAGAACCCACACGATTGGCAATGGTTTCAGTAATGACGCCAGTGGTAGGGTCTATCGTACGCTGCGTGATGGTGTTACCCAAAGTTCCACTTGAACCATAGCGAGTATCGCCACTCGCCTGCTGCTTTTGTACACCGAAACGTGCGCCCAAGCTGCGACCAAACTTCTCATCTGCAATCACGAGCCGTGACTCAATCATCACTTGTTTCACAGGAATATCAATCTTATTGATGATGGTCTGGATTTCTTCCAGATGCTTGGGGGTATCCTGCACGAAGACGGTGTTGGTACGCGCATCGACCACGGCGCTACCACGCTTGGAAAGAATTTTCTGCTTGCTGTCGCTGATGATGTTCTTGAAATTCTCTGCCTTCTGGTAACGTAAGGTAAATACTTCGGTACGCATGGGTTCAAGCTCTTCAATTTGCTGGCTTGCTTCCAGCAACAACTTCTCCTTGGCAGCGACTTCGTCAGACGGTGCCACCCAGATCACATTACCCGTCTTGCGCTGGGTCAGCCCTTTGCTGGACATGATAATGTCCAGCGCCTGGTCCCAAGGAACATCCTTAAGTCGCAGTGTCAGGTTGCCTGTCACGGTATCGCTGGTCACAATATTTAGGCCAGTGAAATCTGCGATCACCTGCAAGACCGAGCGCACATCGATATTCTGGAAATTAAGGGAAAGCTTTTCACCTGCGTAGCCAGGCTTGGAGCCTTGCACCAGCTTATTCGGGTCTTCAACCACAGGCCGAATATCAATAATGAAGCGCTTGTCTGCTTGATAGGCCGACTGTTCCCACAAGCCCTTAGGCTCGATCACCAAGCGGGAATTGTTGCCCTGCTTGATCGCGTCCACATACAACACCGGCGTATTGAAGTTGATGACATTGAGGCGGCGCTGTAGATTCTGCGGTAGTTCGGTGTTATGAAAATCCACCACGACGGTCTTACCCTGCTGGCGAATATCAATGCCAGCGGAAGCATCAGAGAGATCAACCACAATGCGGCCTTCACCATTCTTGCCGCGCATGAAGTCTATATTATTCAGGGTGTGGAATTTCTCACCCGCTTTAGCCTCGGCGAAGCGAGAGACGACATTGGTATTGGCAGTCCCTGCCTCGGTTGCCTGCAAAATAATTGTCGTTTCACGACCTTGTGTCGTCGTGTTATAGGCCACCATTTTGGCAAGATTCAGCACCATACGAGTACGATCTCGTGCTTGCGCGAGGTTCACTCCTTTAAGCGCCCCTTGGCTGGCTTGCACGCTATTCTTGCCCAAACCATTCCCCACCGCAGGAAAGTCCAGCGCAATGCGCGAGGGATTATTCAAGGTAAAGCCCGCCGGAGGGTTTGCCAATGGTGATGTTGTTTGTACCTGTATGGCAATACGACCACCTGACATTGCCACGAAGTCAATTTTCTCGATTTTGTTGGCAAACTCGGCTTGTTGCTCATCGGCAGCCTGTGCAATCAGCATCAGCAGCATGAATGCCAGGCCAGTGGCCCACTTTATAATATTCATCATGTTCACCCTCAATCCTGCAACTCGATACTGGAGATACGCTCTATCCAGTCACCGCTTAACTCATCTTGTATGATTTCCTTGAGCCTTAAGCCGCCCTCAGTAATCTCGGTCACCATGCCAAAATTCTGCCCCATATAGCCCCCCACCTTGATTTGCTGCACTAGGTTATCCGGCGTCAGGATCAGGGCATACTTCAACTTCTCCTTCGACAAGGAGCCAACAAACTTTAGGCTTTCCAACGGGAAAGCTTCCAAAGGTTCACGTGGTCGATTCATATTGGGCTGCATGCTGCTGCGCGAGCTGACGATCTTGCGTGCCTTGAATGGATCGTTGAGGATGCCATCGGCATTATAGGTTGCCGCAGTATAGGGTTTCACCTCAGGCAATGGCTCAACTCGCGCATGCATATCATTACCGGCATCACGGATGAAATGATCAAGATCATCACCCTGACCATCGCCACATGCACTCAACAATACGCACAAGACCAGCATGCTCACGCCTCGGTAATGTTCACGCAACATATCCATGCTCATTTGCGTGCCTCTTTCTTTTCTGCCTGCTTCTTGCTGGCAATTTCATTGGCGTCAAGATAGCGATAAGTACGGGCTACTGCTTCAATCACCAAGCGCCCATCTTTGACATCCTTGCCTGCTGTATTGATGACGATGTCGTTCAAGGTCACGATTCGAGGCAGCCTGGCAATATCTCCAGCAAACTCGCCAAGGTCATGATAGGCACCTGTCACCTTGATCGAGATAGGCATTTCAGCGTAAAAATCGGCGATCACTTCCTGTCCGGGCTTGAATAACTCGAACTCAAGCCCACGCTCAAGCCCGGCCTGGTTGATATCGGTCAACAAACCATCCATCTGTGAGCGATCCGGCAGCTGCTTGACTAATGCACCAAACGTACGCTCGATATCCACCATCTGCTGTTTGTAAGCTTCAAGGTTGATCGCTTGGCGCTTCTTAGCGAGAAAAGTTTCACGTAACTCGCCTTCCTTGGCGCGCGCCTGCTCCAACTCCTCCATCGCAGGACTCCAGAAAAACCAGTAGCCAGCAATGATGATGATCACGAGCAAGATGCCCAGAAGTACGCCTTTTACAGGCCACGGCAAGCTGCCGGCATTTTTCAAGTCGATATTATTGAAATCCTGCAGGTTCACAGCGCACCGCCTTTCTGCGCACCTGGCAATTCATCATCTGGCGATGGAGGGGCTTTCAACTGCACATTCACAGTGAAGTTGTTTTGCCTGAGCCCATTGAGTGTCGTGGACTTGATTTCTACGAGATTGGGTGACTGTAGCCACTCTGAGCCAGAAAGATTGCGCACCAGTGTAGCCACGCGCGCATTGGTATCAGCCACGCCTTCTAATGTCACTAAATGGCCTTGCTGCTTGAGTGCTTTCAGGTACATGCCTTCTGGCAGCTGGCGGCTGATTTCATCCAGCATCATCACTGACTGGCTACGGTTGACCTGCAAGTTTTCGACGATCTGCTTACGATCCAATACATTGCGTATCTGTGTCTTAAGCTCCTTGATTTCAGCAATTTGCTTATCAAGATTGGCACTGGCAGCCTCAAGCCGCGTATTGCGGTTCACCTGCTCATCCAACTTGCTACTGAGAATCGTGCTACCAAGGAATACAATTGCCACTCCAGCGGCACCGGCGAATGCCAGCATGAGATTAAACTCGCGCTGGCGTTCAGCACGGCGAATCTGGCGGTGTGGGAGGAGGTTGATTCTGACCATTAGTCAAACCTCCGCAAGGCCAAGCCGCAGGCAATCATCAGCGCAGGCGCATCTGCAATGACCTGCTGCTGCTTGAGGCGAGGATTGATCGACATATGATTAAAGGGATTGGCAATGAGTGTATTAGCCTGGGTTTTTTCCTGCACCAGCGCTGCCAGACCTGCTATCGCGGCACAGCCGCCTGCCAGCAGAATATGATCGACTTTGTTGTATTGGGTTGAGTTAGTGAAGAACTGCAGGCTGCGCACAACCTCTTGTGACAGTGATTGCAGGAAAGGCTGCAGTACCTCGCTCTCATAACTTTCCGGCAAGCCACCATTACGCTTGGCAATTTCTGCCTCTTCCCCAGAGACACCGAAACGGCGCTGGATTTCCAGCGTAAGCTGGTTACCACCAAAAGCCTGCTCTCGGCTATGCACAAGTTGCCCATCATGGAAGACATGCACGTGCGTCATGGTGCTGCCTACGTCCACCACCATCACAGTTTGCCCTTTACCGGACTTTGGCAACTCAGTCACGGCTAGCGAATAGGCTGCCTCGGTAGCATAAGACTCTACATCCACAATCAGCACCTTGAGGCCTGCACCTTCTGCCGCTGCTACCCTATCCTCGATTTTTTCCTTGCGGGAAGCAGCAATCAGCACCTCAACCTCTTCGGCCCCACTAGGAGCAGGGCCAAGCACCTGGAAATCGATATTGACTTCATCAAGCGGGAAGGGAATATATTGGTTAGCCTCGGCCTCGACCTGGAATTCCATGTCCTCTTCGCGCATGCCACCCTGCATGATGACTTTTTTGGTAATGACGGCTGTTGCTGGCAAGGCAAGCGCCACGCGTTTTTCGCGCGATGCCAATAATTTCCAGGCTCGCTTGACCGCATCGGCAACCAGATCAAGACCAACGATATTGCCATCTACGACCGCTTCCTTGGTCATAGAGGCAATCGCGTAACCCTGCAGGTGATAAGCTCCCTTGCTCCCCTGTGCCAGCTCGACCATCTTGACTGCACTGGAACTAATATCCACGCCTATCAGAGGCGGTGTTCGCTCTGAGAAAAAGTCGAATTTCAAAAGAAATTCCCTTCCAGTACGGTTAGTTATAATGTTACTTCTAATAATTTACTTTAGATGCTAGCAACAAGCATCTGGGAAGTCAAAGCAGATTATTTGATTTTAAAAACACGATAATGACACTTATAATAACGGCGTCTGTGACCAATACTGAACCCTAATCAATGCTCCCGAAAAAATGGTGGCAGTTCCTGCTCCTCACCGGCGTCATCCTCGGTTTGGTGACAACTGCACTGGTGGCACTCGCTGCCACATTGATCTACCCCGAACTCCCCTCCCTCGAAGCCCTGACGGATTACAAGCCCAAGGTGCCGATGCGTGTCTATTCCGAGGATGGGCACCTGATAGGCGAATTTGGCGAGGAACGTCGCGCCTTCATCGGCATCAATGAAACGCCCAAGACACTGAAGCAAGCCATCCTGGCAGCAGAAGACGAACGCTTCTACCAGCATGGCGGCATTGATACCCTGGGTATCCTGCGCGCCGCAGTATCCAATGTCACGTCTGGTAGTTTCAAGGAAGGTGCCAGCACCATCACCATGCAGGTGGCACGCAATTTCTTCCTATCCAGCGAGAAGACCGCCACCCGCAAACTCAGCGAAGCGCTGCTTTCCATCAAGATCGAGCACAACCTGACCAAGGACCAGATTCTGGAGCTTTACATCAACCAAATTTACCTCGGCCATCGCTCCTATGGCTTTGCCGCTGCATCGCAAGTGTATTACGGCAAGCCACTGGATCAACTCAGCATTGCGGAGGTTGCCATGCTGGCTGGCCTACCCAAGGCCCCCTCCCGCTACAACCCGTTTGCTAACCCCAAACGTGCAGAAGCTCGCCAGCACTATGTGCTGCGTCGCATGAAAGATTTACATTTCATTAATCAGAAGCAGTATGAAGCCGCATTGAAGGAACCGCATCGCTTCCGTCAATCGCGCAAAATGCGCGACTTGTCTGCCGATTATGTAGCAGAGATCGTACGCCAGGCCATGTATGAGCGTTACAAGGACGACATCTACAGCAGTGGTCTGAAAATCTACACCACGATTCGCAAAGATACCCAGGAAGCCGCCAACCGCGCCATCCTACAAGGTATTATTGATTATGACCGCCGCCATGGTTATCGCGGCCCGGAAAAGACCGTCTCTCCTGGCAACAACGAACAGGGCAGCGGCAATTGGCTAGACAATGCCTTGGATAACCTGGAGACCTTCCAGGGCATGATCCCTGCCGTAGTGACTAAAGTCACGCCCAAGGCAGTCAGCGCCTACTCCAAGGATGGCAACAACATCGAGATCAGCGGTGATGGCCTAGCATTCGTACAAAAACAATTGGCTGAGAAAGATGCTACCAAGCGCACCATCAAGCCTGGTGCAGTTATCCGCATCATGCGCCAGGGTGACAAATGGCATATTGTGCAATTGCCACAGGCAGAAGCCGCACTCGTGGCGATGGACCCGGAGACGGGCGCCGTCAAGGCATTGGTGGGTGGTTTTGACTTTAATCGCAACAAGTTCAACCATGTAACACAGGCATGGCGCCAGCCCGGCTCCAGCTTCAAGCCCTTCATTTATTCGGCTTCGCTGGAAAAAGGGTTTACCCCGGCCAGCATGATAGAAGACGAACCTATCTCAGTCTCGGCACGCGAAACCGGCAGTGGTTCAGCCTGGGAGCCCAAGAACTATGACCGCAAGTATGAAGGCCCGATGCGCATGCGCACAGCCTTGACCAAGTCCAAGAATATGGTTTCCATCCGCATCCTTGAAGGCATAGGCGTCAATTATGCGCAGGACTACATTACCCGCTTCGGCTTTTCACCCAAGGACCACCCGCCCTACTTGGCGATGGCGCTGGGTGCTGGCTCGGTCACCGCATGGCAGATGGCTGGCGCCTATTCGGTATTTGCCAATGGCGGCTATCGCGTCAAGCCCTATATTATCGACAAAGTGGTCGACAGCCGCGGCAAACTACTGGAACAATCCAAGCCCTTATTGGCTGGCAAAGGCGCAGCACGCGTGATTGATGGTCGTAATGCCTTCATCATGAACTCCATGCTGCAAGATGTGGTGCGCCTAGGCACTGCCACACGCGCACGCAGCCTGGGCCGCTCAGACCTGGCAGGCAAGACTGGCACGACCAATAACCAGATTGATGCCTGGTTTGCTGGCTACAGCCCCAAGCATGTGGCAATCGCCTGGATGGGCTATGACAAGCCCAAGTCGCTGGGCAGCCTGGAAACCGGTGGCAAAGCAGCATTGCCGATCTGGATCGACTATATGAGTTCGGCGCTGAAAAATGTGTCTGAAGTCATCCCAGAAGTACCTGCTGGCGTCAGTGCGATCCGCATCGATCCAGCCACGGGAATGCGTGCCAAAGGCGATAGCGATGGCATGATGGAATATTTCTATCATGAGTTCCCACCGCCGGAGCCCGAAGAATCGATCTTCTCCATTATTCCTGGCTTCCCTGGTCATGGCCCGACGCCCACGGAGAAACAGGACAATACTCCACCCAGGCCAGATCAGCTGTTTTAAGCAGTATTGCAGTCCCGCAAGTGCAGGCACACTTCTCTGTTGCCTGCACTTGCGTGAATCACTTGTGTAGAAGGGCGTTTGCACCATGGCAAAAGATAGCGGCAATCGCCAATCCCAGATGCGCCAGCTTATTGCACAGCTAGCTGCACGCATGATGGCGGAAGAAGGCATTGCAGATTATGCATATGCCAAGCGCAAGGCTGGACGTCAGCTTGGCGTCACTGACTCGCAATGTATGCCCACCAATAGTGAAATCGAGGAAGAAATCCGCCTGTATCACGACATTTATAATAGTGATGAGCAGCCGGAATCTTTATTACAGCTACGCAAAGATGCCTTATTGGTCATGCAGCTACTGGAAAGATTCAACCCACACCTGACTGGTGCAGTACTGGATGGCACGGCAGGAAAATACGCAGAAACCCACATTCACCTGTTTGCTGATAGCTTGAAGGAAGTGGAGATTTTTCTGCTGAATCAGCAAATTCCGTATATCACGGATGAAAAGTCCTATCGTATCAGTGAGCGACGCAGCATGGACCGCAAGAAAGTACCACTGTTCACGCTAGAGGGACCGCATGGGCTGATTAAGCTCAGTGTCTTTGAGGTTGACGACATGCGCATGGCAACAAAAAGCCCGGTTAATGGCAACAATGCCAGCCGGGCCAATATAGAAGCACTTACCAAGCTAATCGTACAAAGCGAACAGACGCCAGAGCTCTAAGACAACCTCCTCATCGATAGGGCGTTATCCTTCTCTTAGCCAGCGTGCAATATCCATGGCGTAATAGGTCAAGACACCATCAGCACCTGCTCGCTTGAATCCCAGCATCGCTTCAAGCACCACAGCCCGCTCATCCAACCAGCCATTTTGCACCGCGGCCTTGAGCATAGCATATTCACCGCTCACGTGATAAGCATAGGTTGGCACACCAAACTCCTGCTTCACTCGGCGCACGATATCAAGATAAGGCATGCCTGGTTTGACCATGACCATATCAGCGCCCTCTTCCAAATCCAAAGCCACTTCCCGCAAAGCTTCGTCCGAGTTGCCTGGGTCCATCTGGTAATTGTATTTGTTACCCTTGCCAAGATTGGCAGACGAACCTACCGCATCGCGGAATGGCCCGTAAAACGCAGAAGCATACTTGGCCGAATACGCCAGGATACGTGTATGAATATGCCCAGCCTCTTCTAGCGCATCGCGAACCGCGCCTATTCTGCCATCCATCATGTCTGAGGGTGCTACCACGTCGGCACCTGCGTCAGCATGGCACAACGCCTGTTTTACCAAGATGGCCACAGTTTCATCATTGAGCACATAGCCGGTGTCATCAACCACGCCATCTTGCCCATGGGTAGTATAAGGATCGAGCGCGACATCAGTGATGATGCCCAGTTGAGGATAAGCCGCTTTAAGCGCGCGCACGGCACGCGGTACCAAACCATCACGATTCCACGCCTCATCCGCAGTCAAGCTTTTGTACTGCTGCTCAATGACAGGGAACAAGGCCAATGCAGGAATACCCAGTGTCACGCATTCCCCGGCTGTTTGCAGCAGGTGATCCAGGCTTTGGCGCTGCACACCTGGCATGGAGGCAACCGGCTCAATACGATTGTCACCTTCGAGCACAAACACGGGATAAATCAGGTCATTTGTTGTGAGCACATGCTCGCGCATCAGACGGCGCGAGAAATCATCCCGCCGCATGCGGCGTGGACGAATAGCGAGAAACTGGCGTGATGATTCGGTCATGGAAATTCCTTATGCAAATACCTGGGCTAGGGCCACACCCGGATCAGGCTGGCGCATAAAAGCCTCGCCGACAAGGAAAGTGTGTACCGCATGTTGGCGCATCAAGGTCACATCCTGTGACGTGAAGATACCTGACTCGGTGACGATGATTTTGCCAGCCGGAATACGTGCCAACAGCGACAATGTCGTCTCCAGCGTTACTTCAAAGGTACGCAGGTTACGATTATTAATACCGAGCAAAGGCGTCTCTAGCTGCAATGCCTGCTCCAACTCCTCGGCATTATGCACTTCCACCAATACACTCATGCCAAGCTGGTGAGCGATGGTTTCAAGTGCGCGCATCTGTGCCAGATCAAGCGCAGCAGCAATCAGTAGGATGCAATCAGCCCCCATGGCACGCGCCTCATACACCTGGTAAAGGTCTATCATGAAATCCTTGCGCAATACCGGAATATCACAGGCCGCACGTGCCGCCTGGAGATATTCTGCACTCCCCTGAAAAAACTGCTCATCAGTCAATACGGAAAGACAGGCAGCACCATGACGGGCGTAACTAGCCGCAATCTCAGCTGGACGAAAATCTTCGCGGATCACGCCTTTTGACGGACTAGCCTTCTTGATTTCCGCGATCACCGCTGCTTCGCCAGCAGCAATCTTGGCCTGGATAGCACCAATAAAAGAACGAGGAGCTGGCTGGGCCAAGGCGGCAGCCTCAACCTCGGCCAATGACTTTTGCTGTTGTGCGGCGTGGATTTCCGCACGCTTCACTTCAAGTATCTTATTGAGTATGTCTGACATTGCCTTGCAATCACTTTCATTAATCGTAACCATCTTTGCGCCGACTATTTGATTACTACTGGTACAGCCGTCCCTGATAGCGCAACCACCCATCGGCATGACGTCCTCGCGGGTCATGATGCGTCCAGTGTATAACACCACCCTTGGCATTCCATTCGTATATGCCATTGAAGTCGACCAGCTCACCAGCCTGCAATCCATCCAGCCGCGGCGCAAGGTCGATATTATGCGCCACCAGAACCGTCATGCCGTTTTCCAGCCCCAGGATAAAGCGTTGATGGCGCGAACCATCGTTATCATCAGGCAATACTTTGCGCACCACGCCACTGGATTGCACCGCCACGCCATGCTCACGCTGGCTAAATGCTTGTGCGATACGCTGGTTGGCTGCAACAGGCGTAGATGTCGCCGATACATCAGCAACAGGGGAGGCACCTTGCCCGGGCTGGCTAAAATGGAAAAATGTGTAGCCGACAGCAATCGCAGCGACCAGCAACAACCGCATCATACGGCTTGACTCAACGCCTTGAGTTGTTGCAATTTGCGCATTGCCGCGCCGGAATCCAGCGAATGTGCTGCCTGTGAAATGCCAGCTGACAAATCAGCAGCCAGACCAGAAACATAGATCGCGGCGCCAGCATTCAACAAGACAATATCCCGTGCCGGGCCAGTCTGGCCTGTAAAAACACCCAGAATAATCTCGCTGGACTCTTGGGCGTTTTCCACATGAATGCTGTTGATGTCATGCAAGGCCATGCCAAACTGGGCAGGGTTAAGCGTGTACTCATGCACTTCGCCATGTTTGAGCTCAGCGACATAAGTATCCGCGGAAAAAGAGATTTCATCCATTTCATCCGCACTATGCACCACCATCACATGCTCGCTGCCCAACTGCTTCAACGTATGTGCCAACAAGCTCACCAGATCACGATGGAACACACCCATGACCTGGCGCCTGGCTCCGGCGGGATTAGTCATCGGCCCCAGCAGGTTAAACATGGTACGCACACCAAGCTCACGCCGCACTGGCGCTGCATACTTCATGGCTGCGTGGTGATTGGGAGCAAACATGAAACCGATACCGGCCTCGTTGACACAACGCGCCACCTGCTCAGGCGTGAGACTGATATTGACGCCCAACGCCTCCAGCACGTCCGCAGAACCACTCTTGGAGGAAGCAGCACGCCCACCATGCTTGGCGATACGTGCGCCGGCACCAGCTGCGACAAAAGCCGATGCTGTCGAGACATTGAAAGCCTTGTTGGGCGCACCACCGGTACCACAGGTATCAATCAAATGACTGCCATCGTCCACCTGCACCTTGCTGGAAAGCTCGCGCATCACCTGCGCGGCAGCTGCAATCTCCGTCACGGTCTCACCCTTGACGCGCAAACCGGCAAGGAAACCGGCAATCTGTATCGGGGTAAAAGTGCCGCTCATGATCTGCTGCATGACATCCAGCATTTCATCGTGGGTGAAATCGGTATGGTCAATCAGCCTTTGCAAGGCGATCTTGGGGGTAATGCTCATCAATACGCTTTCAGGAAATTATTCAGCAACTCGTGTCCGTACTGGGTGAGGATAGACTCAGGATGGAACTGCACGCCCTCAATCGGCAGCGTCTTGTGGCGCACACCCATGATCTCGCCGTCTTCTGTCCAAGCGGTAATTTCCAGGCAATCAGGGATAGATTCGCGCTCTATCACCAAGGAATGATAACGCGTTGCGGTATAGGGATTGGGCAAGCCCTTGAATACACCAATATCAGCGTGGTGGATGTCAGAAGTCTTGCCATGCATCAGTTGCTTGGCATGCACGATCTTGCCGCCGAACGCTTGGCCTATGCTTTGATGCCCGAGACAAACCCCCAGAATGGGAATCTTGCCAGCGAACTCATGAATCAATGGCACCGATATTCCCGCCTCGTTTGGCGTACAGGGACCAGGAGAAATCACAATATGCCTGGGGTTAAGTGCAGCCACCCCGGCGAGATCAATTTCATCGTTGCGATACACCTGCACATCTTGGCCAAGCTCACCAAGATATTGCACAAGGTTGTAAGTAAACGAATCATAGTTATCCAGCATTAACAGCATAATCTGCGTCCTTCTTTATTCCGCTTTGGAGCAAGCCCGCTATTTTGGGCGCAATTCATCATAAAAAAAAGTCCTTGTCCTGCAACAGCGCCTCAAAATCCTCTATGCGCAAGGGCTTGGAGAACAAAAAACCCTGGAAATAGCGACAGCCATAGCCTTGCAACAATGCAAACTGGTCTTCCGTCTCCACCCCTTCAGCGACCACGCGCAACCCCAAGGTGCTACTCATTGCCAGGATAGCCTGCACAATCGCCGCATCGCTGGCATCCTCGGTAATGTCATGGACAAATGAGCGATCAATCTTGACCTGCGTCAGGGGCAAGCGCTTGAGATAAGCCAGGGAAGAATATCCGGTACCGAAATCATCCATGGAAAAACGCACGCCCAACTCGCGCAAGGCGTTCATCTTGGCAATCGCATCCGCAATATTGTCCAGCACTACGCTCTCTGTTAGCTCGAGTTTGAGCAAGCTGGGATCTGCGCCGGTAGTTTGCAGTATCTTCCGGACCTCATCGACAAAATCCACATGGCGAAACTGGCGTGCACTTACATTTACCGCCAGTTGCAAGCCATCAAACCCAGGCTTGCCCTCCCAAGCCTTAAGCTGCTGACAGGCGCTATACAGCACCCAATGGCCTATCGAGACAATCAGGCCACTATCTTCAGCAATCGCGACAAACTCTTTGGGGGACAGCAAACCATGATCGGGATGTTGCCAACGCAATAACACCTCAGCACCGAAGACCTTGCGCTCTTCATCCACCTGCACCTGACAAAATAAGCGCAACTGCTTTTGCACTATCGCCAGTCGCAGCTGTAACTCCATATCGACTCGCCTCTCCAGCGCAGCCTGCATGGCTGGATCGAAAAAGCGCAGGGTATTTCGCCCGGCAGCTTTAGCTTCGTACATGGCAGTGTCCGAACGCTTGAGTAACTCCTCAATACTGACGAAATTGCCATTGAACAGAACAATACCGATACTTGAAGAATTGTGATGTTCAATATCTCCCAATTGATAAGGATGATTAATTGTTTCCAGAATTTTTTGGGCAACCTGCTTTGTTTGCGCTATCGCCTGCTCAAGCCCCATGCTCAGATCTTCCAGGACAATGACAAACTCATCCCCACCCAAGCGCGCAACGGTATCTTCGTTACGCACGCATTGGCGCAAGCGGCGTGCAACCTCGACCAGCAGCAAATCGCCTACATCGTGCCCACGCGAATCATTCAGCGCCTTGAAGTTATCCAGATCAATGAACAACACCGCCCCATGCTTACCATGCCTGATACTCGCTGCAATTGCCTGATGCAAACGGTCTAGCAGCAGCCTGCGGTTCGGCAGAGTAGTCAACACATCATAAAAAGCCAGGTTGCGTATTTCCGTTTCGACCTTGCGACGCTCAGTCAGGTCACGGAAAAAACCCGTCAACAGTGGTACGCCTTGCTCTTTGAGGGAGGTGATCGTTAACTCAACTGGAAATTCGGTACCATCAGCGCGCAAAGCGCTCAATTCCAATCTGCGCTCCAACATTGTGCTGACTCCTGAAGCCAGATAGCGCTGATGACCTTGCCTGTGAGCATCACGCATCGCCGGAGGAATCAGGGTATCCACCAGCATCTTCCCTAATACATCTTCACGACGATAGCCAAACATGGCCTCGGCAGCATGGTTAAACTCCACCAGCCTCCCCTGCTCATCAATGCTGACAATGCCATCCTGCGCATTCTCAATCACGGCCCTGAACTTCGTCTCGCTGTTGCGCAATGCTCTCTCCGCCATCTCACGTGAAGATTGCAAGGCAACAATCAGCATCCCAACCATGGATAGCGTACCCATCAAGACCCACAGCGCCCAGACTGGCTGAGATATGGACTGTGCCAATTCTGGCAAATCACCCACTCGGGTGGATGCCATCGCAACGATGGACAAAACCAATACCACGATAGATGACCCCGTGATACCGGTACGCATTGAGATGAGAATCACCAGGGGCACAACCAGAAAGGCAAACAACATGTATTGATCAGCATCATCTGGCGCAAATTTGAAGATCGCCCATTCGATAGTCACTAGGGTCACCGCCAATAAGGCAAAGCGAGTGTGCCGCCGCCAGAAACCAAGGAATTCGTTCCAGGTGATATTGAGCAGTAATGGCAATAGCAACAATATTCCCAGTACATTGGCAACCCAGCCAAATAACAAGGAAGAAAGCAGCCTGTCGATACTGAGCAATTGCGCTTGGTACAAGATGGCAACTTCCATCACGCTGAGCACCAGCATGCCCACTACCATGCCGAGCATCATGAGAAAAATGTCACGAATCCTGTCCAGCGTGTAGTGAAAGCCGCTGATTCGAAGCATCCAAGCCGTCAAGCCGTAAGCCATGGTATACGCGACAGGAAGAACACCAATCAACAGCGTATTGGCAAGGTCAAAACCATGAGCATTGAGCACGAGCGCCAGCTGGGCTGCAAAAATAGCAGGCCAGTAGTGCATGCCCCAACGAAGTAAGGCAGCTACAGCCACTCCTGCAGGCAACCAAACCAGATTAGCCTGAAACACGGAGAATGGCAGCACTTTACCCAGCATGCCCAAGGCAAAATACCCGAATGCCAGAATGATGAGCCGAAACAGAATCCGGCTACTAGCTGCTGCCATGCCTACTCCTTGTTATCTAGCCCTGCCTGTACGATCTCCGCTGCGCGCAATACGGCACGCGCCTTGTTTTGGGTTTCTATCCACTCATTTTCAGGCACTGAGTCTGCCACAATGCCTGCACCAGCCTGTGAATACAACATGCCATCCTTGATCACACCGGTGCGGATGGCAATCGCCAGATCCATATCACCATTGAAGCCAAGATACCCCACTGCACCGCCGTAAATACCGCGTTTACTTGGCTCAAGTTCATCAATGATTTCCATGGCACGCACCTTGGGTGCCCCGCTCAAGGTGCCAGCGGGGAAGGTCGCTTTTAGCACATCAATCGCGTGCAAACCTGGCTTGAGCTTGCCTTCAACATTCGACACGATATGCATCACGTGTGAGTAACGCTCAATCACCATCTTGTCAGTCACTGCCACGCTACCCACTTGCGCCACGCGACCCACGTCATTGCGCCCCAAATCCATCAATTGCACATGCTCTGCAATCTCCTTGGGGTCAGCCAACAACTCTTCTGCCAGCGCAACATCTTCCTCACGCGTCTTGCCACGTGGGCGTGTGCCAGCGATCGGGCGTGAAGTGACCGTATCCTCCTCCAATCGCACGAGGATTTCGGGTGAGGCCCCAACCACATGATGATCTCCCATATGGTAGTAGAACATATAGGGAGAAGGGTTGAGGCTACGCAAGGCGCGATAAAGCGACAAAGGTGGGGCAGTAAAAGGCTTGGCCATACGTTGTGACAACACCACTTGCATGATGTCGCCATCAAAAATATATTGCTTGGATTTAGCAACAGCTTCCTTGAAGCTAGCCTCGCCAAACTCCGAGGCGGCATCGGTAGCAGGCATCGCAGGCGCTTGCGGAATCGTCACTGGTTGGCGCAAGCGCTGCACCAAGGCGTGCAAGCGTTTAATACCCATTGCATAAGCTTCTGCAACAGCAGGGTCTGCATAAACAATGAAATAGAGCTTGCCAGAAAGATTATCGATCACAGCGATCTCTTCCGAGACCATAAGCAGGATATCAGGCACACCCAGCGCATCCGGCTTGCCAGTGCCAGCCAAACGACGCTCAATATAGCGGATGGTGTCGTAACCAAAATATCCAGCCAAGCCACCAGTAAAGCGTGGCAAGCCTTCATGCGGCGGGATGCGGAACTTGGCCTGATAAGCCTGGACGAAATCCAGCGGGTTAATGTCTGACACTTCCTCAACCACCTGATCGTGGTCAAGCACCTTGATCGCTTGCCCTCGCACTTCTATGCGTACATGCGCAGGCAAACCGATGATGGAATAGCGGCCAAAACGCTCACCTCCCTGCACTGACTCAAGCAAGTAGGAGTATGGCTGGTTAGCCAGCTTTAGGTAGAGGGAAAGCGGTGTATCAAGGTCAGCGAAGGTTTCGATGACCAAGGGAATACGGTTATAGCCCTGGCTTGCCAGGGTATTGAATTCCTGTTGACTGATGGTTTGCAGCATAAAAACTCCCGAATCCTGATGTTGTTGTAATTGAGTGGCGCCCATGTATGTTCATGGGTATTGGTAGCGACTGTTCAGCGCCACCATCGCCAGCTATTGCGATCACTCAGGATTCGGGTATTCATCTGCATGTTGCTTATACGTTAGCCAACTCAGCGCGCAACGCGCTGATCACGGTGTTGTAACGGTTAGGGTCGGTATCCTTGCCAGCACCAAACACGGCAGAACCTGCCACGAATGTATCGGCACCCGCACGGGCAATTTCCGCGATGTTGGCAGGGTTCACGCCACCATCAATTTCCAGCCAGATTTCACGGCCAGTTTTCTCAGTGTAGGCATCAATGCGAGCACGCGCTTCACGCAGCTTGTCCAGCGTGCCAGGGATGAACTTCTGACCACCAAAGCCCGGGTTCACGGACATCAACAACACCATATCAACCTTGTCCATGACATAGTCAAGATAGGACAGCGGCGTAGCCGGGTTGAACACCAAGCCGGACTTACAGCCATTATCACGGATCAGGGACAGGCTGCGATCAATATGATCGGAAGCTTCTGGGTGGAAAGTAATGATATTGGCACCAGCCTTGGCAAAATCAGGAATGATGCGGTCAACAGGCTTCACCATCAAGTGCACGTCGATGATGGCATCAGTCACAGGGCGAATCGCTTCACAGACCAAAGGGCCGATCGTCAAATTGGGAACGTAATGGTTATCCATCACGTCGAAGTGAACAATATCAGCGCCGGAAGTGATGACATCGGTGATTTCCTGGCCCAGCTTGGCAAAGTTGGCGGAAAGGATACTAGGAGCAATTCTGAATGGTTTAGCCATGATTTTTAAGGGTGTATAGCGTAAAAATATTTATTTTAACCGAAAATGATGTCAACGCACCCAGCATTAGCAACGCTTATTGCAAAATCCATACTTTGATCAGGCTTATACTAAGCTACATGATGGCTTGAAGCGCTGGCGCGGCAAGTGATTGCTGGCAAAAATTTGCTTGCTAACGAACAGCTTAGTTCAATACTACCAAATGAGAGTATGATAGCGGCCTGCCGCGCACAATCCCTCTTGGCTTAATTGCTTGAAATTGTTGCTTAAGTTGCCGCGATACAGGAAAATTGCAGGATGCATTTATTTACCGTCGGCGTGAACCACACGACCGCACCCGTTTCCATACGTGAGAACGTCGCTTTCCAGAACGAGCATCTCGGCGGTGCTCTGCGCGACTTGAATTCTTACGGCATCCGCGAAGCGGCGATCCTATCGACCTGTAACCGCACAGAACTCTACTGCAACACCGACAACCCGCAAAAAGCCCTGGATTGGCTGGCCAACTACCACCAGCTACAACCCAACGCCATTGCACCCTATATGTACACCCTGCCGCAGGAAGATGCCGTCAAGCATGCCTTCCGCGTTGCCTCTGGGCTAGACTCCATGGTGTTGGGGGAAGCCCAGATATTAGGACAGATGAAGCAGGCGGTGCGCATTGCCGAAAATGCTGGCACACTCGGCACATTGCTGCACAAGCTGTTCCAACGCACATTTTCCGTGGCGAAGGAAGTGCGCACCAACACCAATATTGGTGCCAATTCAGTCTCACTGGCAGCGGCCAGCACACGCTTGGCCCAGCGCATTTTCGGAGCACTGAATAACCAGCACGTACTCTTCATCGGTGCGGGTGAAATGATAGAGTTATGTGCCGAGCATTTTGCCGCACATCGCCCGCTATCCATCACCGTGGCCAACCGCACGCTAGAGCGTGGTCAAGAACTGGCGGCCAGCATCGGCGGCCAAAGCATGTTATTGGCCGACCTGCCGGATCGCCTGGCTGAATTCGATATTGTCATCACTTCCACTGCCAGCCAGTTACCCATCGTCGGCCTGGGCATGGTGGAGCGCGCCATCCGCGCCCGCAAACACAAACCCATGTTCATGGTCGACTTGGCAGTGCCACGCGACATCGAGCCGGAAGCGGGTGAGCTGGATGACGTGTTTCTTTATACAGTGGACGACCTAGCGCAAGTAGTGCAGGAAGGCATGGAAAACCGCCAGGAGGCTGCCGCAGAAGCCGAAGCCATCATCGACATGCGCGTGGATAATTTCATGCAATGGCTCAAAACCCGGAGCGCCGTGCCGACCATACGCGCCCTGCGCGAGCAGGCAGAGCGCCACCGCCTGAGCGAACTGGAAAAAGCCCGTAAATTATTGGCCCGCGGCGATGATCCAGGCCAAGTACTGGATGCATTAAGTAATGCACTCACCAACAAGCTGTTACATGGCCCCAGCCATGCACTCAATAATGTCAGCGGCGAAGACCGTGACCAACTGGAAGCCATGCTGCGTCAGCTTTACCAGATCCACAACTAACCCAACCTGTCGTTCTAAACAATTAGCGCAATGAAACCTTCAATGATGAAAAAGCTCGCCACCTTGAGCGAGCGCCTGGACGAACTGAATCGCTTGTTATCCAGCGAGGATGCCACCAATGACATCGACAATTATCGCAAGATCACGCGCGAACACGCCGAGATCACGCCTATCGTCGAACAGTTCCGTGCCTATGAACAAGCCGGGAATGACATCAAGGAAGCACAGGTGATGCTCTCAGACCCTGAGATGAAGGAATTCGCCCAGGAAGAAATCGAGGCCAACAAGCAAAAGCTTGAAGACATCGAGAAAGAGCTACAGAAGCTACTGCTGCCCAAAGATCCCAATGATGAACGCAATATCTTCCTGGAAATCCGCGCCGGTACTGGCGGTGATGAATCTGCACTGTTCGCGGGCGACCTGTTCCGCATGTACTCCCGCTATGCGGAACGGCAACGCTGGAAGGTGGAAATCGTCTCCGCCAGCGAATCTGAAGTAGGCGGCTATAAGGAAATCATCGCCAAGATCGAGGGCTTTGGTGCTTACTCCCGACTCAAGTTTGAATCCGGCGGCCACCGTGTGCAACGCGTGCCGGAAACCGAAACCCAGGGCCGTATTCACACTTCTGCTTGTACCGTCGCGGTATTGCCGGAAGTGGACGAAGTCAGCGACATCACAATCAACCCGGCTGATATCCGCATTGATACCTTCCGCGCATCAGGCGCTGGCGGCCAGCACATCAACAAAACCGATTCCGCAGTACGCATCACCCACTTCCCCACTGGGATTGTAGTGGAATGCCAGGATGGTCGTAGCCAGCACTCCAATAAAGCCCAGGCCATGCAAGTGCTTGCCGCGCGCATCAAGGCCAAGCAGGTTGATGAACAGCAAAGCAAAATCGCCAGCGAGCGCCGTAGCCTGATTGGTTCGGGTGACCGCAGTGAGCGCATACGCACTTATAACTACCCACAAGGCCGCATCACCGATCACCGCATCAACCTGACACTCTACAAGATTGATGCAATCACGGAGGGCGACATGGACGAGCTGATCGGCACCCTGGCAGCAGAACACCAGGCCGACCTGTTAGCAACATTGGGCGAGGATAACTAAGGCCAATGAATGCCAGCCTGCGCAGTATTGCCCTACTGGAAGCCAGCAAGGGCGTTTTGGTGCTGGGGGCATCGCTTGCCCTTTTTCGCTATATCAACGCGGATTGGCAAGCCTATGCCGAAACGCTGATTCGCCATCTGCACCTCAACCCTGCGAACGAAACCCCGCGCATTCTGCTGCATTGGGTAGCCAATATCACCGAACCACGACTAATGACACTGGCATTCGGTGCCATGCTCTATGCTGCCATCCGACTACTGGAAGCTTATGGCTTATGGCTAGGCAGGCACTGGGCCATTATCCTGGGCATCGCAAGTTCAGGCCTCTACCTGCCATTCGAGATACTGGAACTGCTCAAGCACTTCAGCTGGCTTGGATTCAGTGTCTTTGCCATCAACGTCCTGATCGTGATCGTCCTCTGGCGCCATCATCGCTAGACACCTCTCATGGCCAAGCTCAAGAATCTGATGTCGTGTGCGGCCAACCGCCTGCATGAAGCAAGCGGGCTTGAGCTTGCAGAAGTACGCATTGAAATCCGCAGCCTGATGCAGCATAGCCTGGGAGGCGTCAATCACGCCTGGCTTATTGCTCATGGTGAAGACATGGTAACGGACGAGTTACGCAGCAGCTTTGAAAGCCTGCTGACTCGCCGCATTCAGGGCGAGCCTGTCGCTCATATTTTGGGGCACCGTGAATTCTACGGCCGGTCATTCATGGTAACGCCTGACACCCTAATCCCTCGGCCTGATACCGAGATACTGGTGGAAGCAGCACTGGAGCGGATACGGCCAGATCAGCAAGTCTCCGTCCTCGACATGGGTACTGGTACAGGTGCTATCGGCATTACATTGGCACTTGAGCGCCCACTTACCCAGGTGACTATTCTGGATGACTCAGAAGCCGCGCTTGCTGTCGCGAACACCAATACACAACAACTATCTGCACACAATGTCACTGCTTTGCATAGCGACTGGTTTAACGCTGTCGCAAGCCAACGCTTTGACTTGATTGTCAGCAATCCGCCTTATATTGAAGCCGCAGACCGACATCTACAGCAAGGCGATCTGCGCTTTGAGCCCTTGACGGCACTGGCATCAGGCGTTGATGGCTTGGATGACATCCGCAAGATCGTGGCGCACGCTCCAGAGCACCTAACCCCCTCAGGCTGGTTAATCATTGAGCATGGCTACGATCAGGGCAGTGCCGTACGCACGCTTTTCAGCAGTTACTACTTTGCAAGCGTACACAGCATGCTAGACCTGGCAGGACATGAACGGATTACACTCGGCCAGTTATTACCCACTTAAGCAGCGCGCTTGCGCAGGCTGATCATCATCACCCCAACCAACACCAATACCGACCCCATAAACTGGATCAGCGACAACTGCTCTCCCAGAAACACATAGGCTAGGTAAATCGTTGCCACCGGACCCAACGCGCCTATCATTGAGGTCTGCATCGATCCTATACGCTTCATGGCTGCCGCCAAGGCAAATGCGGGCAACACAGTGGAAAACAGTGCCATCCCGATCGTCAACCCATAAACGCGCCCAGATTGCTGCAAGGCACTTAAAGGGTGAGTAAGCAGGAACTGTGCTATGCAGGCAAGGCAGGCCACTGTCATGGCATAAGCCGTAAAACGCATGGCCCCGATGCGGGCAATCGTGTGCCCTGCCCCCACCAAGTAAACTGCATAGGCAAGCGCACTCGCAAACACCAGGCTGCCACCGAGAAAAAGGCCATCGCCATTCAGGCTAAAATCATGCACGAAGACCAACACGATACCGGCATAGCTCAACAAGAGCGCTACCATCACGGTTTTGCCGATATGCTGACGGAATATAAGCGAGCTGATCAGCACCACCATGGTCGGATACAAGAACAAGATGAGGCGTTCTAGCCCGGCACTGATGTACTGCAAACCAAGAAAATCGAGGAAGCTTGCAAGGTAATAGCCAACAAAACCCAGGAGCAGCACCGCAAACCAGTCGCGGCTTTGCATCACTGCTGCTTTTTCCTGTCCGACAAACATGGCGACGATAAAGAATGGCACAGAGAAAGCCATGCGCAAAGCCAACAAGGTGACAGCATCAATCGGCTCCAGATAAGCAAGCTTGACGAAAATCGCCTTGGCAGAAAAACCGATCGCAGAGACAAGCGCAAACAACACGCCGAAGGCCTGCTGACGCGAGGAAAAGAATGGTGCAAGAAACGGGGGCATTTGTATGAGGAACCTGTATTCAATATGCTCAACAATACAGGCCTTATCACGTGAGGATAGCAAAACGGGACAAGGCCCGCGCTATCTGATGATCAACAACTTACCGCAATGATCCGATACAACGGACAGTAGCTATCAGCCACCACAGTCGCAGAAACAAGATTAGATTTAAGTTTGTCATCATGAAGAGACTGTAGGCGATGCTGCCGCTATTGTCTAGCGCTGGCTGTCAGCCGCGACAAGATATTGCTGCTTGAGGCGCATGTAGTGTTGAGCGGAATACATGAAATGAGCGATTTCCTTTTCCGTCAGCGCCCTGATTTTCTTTGCAGGACTACCGAGGTAGAGAAAGCCACTTTCCAGCACCTTGCCTTCTGGCACTAAGCTGCCTGCACCAAGCAATACGTGCTTTTGCACCACCACCTTATCCATCACGATGCTACCCATACCAATCAGGCATTCGTCTTCAAGCGTGCAACCATGCAGAATCACCTTATGGCCTACCGTCACGTTAGCCCCCACGATCAAGGGAGAGCCCTCAGGCTCCCAGCTCGACTTGTGACTAACATGGAGAATGGAGCCATCCTGGATATTGCTGCCCTGACCGATACGTATATGGTTGACGTCGCCACGAATCACGGTACCAGGCCATACCGAAGCGTGATCACCGAGCACAACATCGCCAATGATCACGGCAGAAGAGTGGATGTAAACTTCCCGCCCAATTTTCGGTGAGATTCCCTGGTAAGCAGCAAGCACAGAACCCGCTTGCGGGGTATGATGGTCTGACATAAGCCATAGTATAATCCCATCCATGCAAGATTCTTTATCCGTCGGCATCGTCGCGCCGCAAACCGCACATTTCCAGCAACCACTTGTCTTGAAAAGTGGCGAAGCGCTGCCCGCTTTCGACATCATCTACGAGACGTATGGCACGCTGAACAGCAGCAAATCCAATGCTGTGCTGATTTGTCACGCACTGTCGGGCAACCATCATGCCGCCGGCAAACACAAAGAAGACGACAAGCACTCTGGCTGGTGGGACAACCTTATCGGCCCAGGCAAGCCGCTGGACACCAACAAGTTCTTCGTTATCGCCCTCAATAATCTGGGCGGCTGCCATGGCAGCACCGGCCCAGCCAGCATCAACCCTGCAACTGGCAAACCGTGGGGCTCGCAGTTCCCAATGCTCACAGTAGAAGACTGGGTGAAATCGCAAACACTACTGGTTGATCATCTTGGCATTAGCCAATTAGCTGCTGTGGTCGGTGGTAGCTTGGGCGGCATGCAGGCGATGCAATGGACACTAGACTTCCCTGATCGCGTGCGCCATGCACTGGTGATTGCCTCAGCGCCCAATCTCACGGCACAAAACCTGGCATTCAATGAGGTTGCTCGCCAAGCCATCATGACCGACCCGGAATTCCACAATGGCGATTATTACCAACATGGCGTGATTCCCAATCGCGGCCTGCGTATCGCCCGCATGCTGGGCCATATCACGTATTTATCAGATGATGCCATGGGCGCGAAATTTGGCCGCAAATTGCGTGATGGCAGCCTAAAGTACAGCTTCGAGGTGGAGTTCGAAATGGAGTCATACCTGCGCTATCAAGGCGACAAATTCGCTACTGCCTTCGACGCTAATAGCTATTTGCGCATGACCAAGGCTCTGGATTACTTCGACCCGGCGTTTACACATGGCGGCGACCTGAGCGTGGCCCTATCCAAGGCCAAGGCAGACTTTCTCGTCGTCTCATTCACCAGCGATTGGCGCTTCTCTCCCGCACGCTCGCGAGAAATCGTCAAGGCGCTGCTGGATAACGAACTTAGCGTCAGCTACGCAGAAGTCACCGCTGCCCACGGTCACGATGCATTCCTGATGCCAGACCCACATTACCACCAGATACTGCGCGCCTATCTTGCGAAAATTGACACAGGAGCAAGCGCATGAGCACAAAAATTGTAAAAGAAGCAGAAAATCGCCACGATTTTGCGCTCATCGCAAAATGGATACAACCCAAATCCAAGGTACTGGACCTAGGCTGCGGCAATGGTGCCCTGCTCTCATTCCTACACGACAAGCTGGACGTCAAGGGCTATGGCGTGGACAAGGATGACAACAACGTCCTGGAATGTATCAGTCACGGTGTCAATGTCATCCAGATGGATCTGGAGGCCGGACTAGCCGGATTCGATTCGCTTTCGTTTGATTACGTCATCCTGTCGCAAACCCTGCAAGCCATGGTCAATACAGAAGGCGTATTGCGCGAAATGCTGCGCGTGGGTAAGCAGGGTATCATCACCTTCCCAAATTTTGGCTACTGGCGCCATCGCATCCAGCTCATGGCTGGGCATATGCCGGTCTCGGACAACATTCCGCACCAGTGGTACAACACGCCCAACCTGCACCTGTGTACCATTGATGACTTTGAAGCACTATGCGCAAAAATGAATATTCGCATCACTGACCGCATCGTCATCAACGAAGGCGATACGGTCAGCTTCATGCCCAATTTACTCGGTAGCTTGGCGATTTATCGCTTCGAACAGGCCAGCTGGCCGATCAGTTACTAGACGCTTCTCACTGAGGAACACCAGGCCACCGGTTGCTCTGTTGTGTTTATCCTCCATTTGCCGAAGCCACCAGCGTTACGGGTGCCGTGCTGCGATGATGAATGGGGTCGCGGAAACGCGGCAAAATATGCTCACCAATACGGTAGGCTTCTTCCAAGTGAGGATATCCCGCCAGGAAAAATAGAGAGATGCCAATCTCGTTATATTCACGAATGCGACCCACCACCGATTCGTAACTACCTACCAGTGCGCAGCCAGGTGGAATACCGATATGGCCTAGACCGCCCCAGACATTCGGATAGATAAAAAAGTCTTCGAAATTCGCTGAAAGTGCCTGCTGTGCAAACTCGTTTTCGTGACTGAGACGACGCGCCGAACGCAAACCGGCATGTGCTGCTACCGCGCGATCAGCCCCGGCTGCAATCCCCTCATCAAAAAATCGCTTGGCTTCCTGAAAGGCCAGCGCCTCGGTCTCTCGCGTGATTACGTCTATCGACAAGCCAAAACGTATCTCCCCAGCACGTCCATAGCGTTCTGCCCGCGCCCTTACATCAGCAATCAGGGTGGCTATTTCGTCCGGGCGCTCAGCGCGCATCAGGTAATAATCGGCATGCTTGGCGCCAAACTCGCGCGCAGCCTCGGATGAACCTGCCGTGCAGATAAGGGGAAGCTCAGCCTTGGCCAGCGGACCACGCAACCCACCGTTTTCACTCCTGTAGTACTTACCCTCGAAGCTAAAAGATTCGGAGTTCCAGTACCCCTTGACCACTTGCAGGAACTCATCAGCACGCTCATAACGCTCATCGTGCGGCACATAATCCCCCACCTGCCGCTGTATCACCTCTGAACCGCCATTGATAATATTCCAGACGAGGCGGTTACCAGTCGCACGCTGGTAGGTTGCCGCCATCTGCACAGCATTCCATGGCGTGAAATGATAGGGCTGGAATGCCGTAATGAACTTCAAAGAACGGGTCTCGCGCGCCAGCAACGAAGCTACAGTCCACGGCTCCTCACCACTGGGAGCATTGACCATCAATACGCCACCGAATCCATTGATCTCCGTTGCACGCGCCACCTGAGAAAGATAATCGATATAGTTGAAGGTATCCCCAACACGGAAATTGGACAGTGCTCCTGTACCCTGCCCCTGTGCACGGTTCCAATCTCCCCGGTTACGGTTGTCTCCTGGCAGGTATTGGGTTTCGCCATGCAAAGGCAATCGTGAATAAAATTCTATACTCATGAGGTGTCCTGATATTCAAAATGAAAGATGACAGGAACACGCCGCAATAACCATACCCACTAAAATGATATTGAAAAATGAATTTAACAATATGATTTTAATCAAAAATTAAAATCATCAATCGCACCACACTGTGTATCGTGCAACAACAGGCCACAATCCAACACCTGCCTTGCTGCTATAGAATCACCCCACGGCGCGCCACAATCCTACCAAGCCGAACAAGATCACCAACCCTCCACTCAAGCGCCGTATCCAGATTTGCTGCAACCACACCTTCAGCCGCACCGCCGCCATACCCATGGCAAGCAAAGTTGGCAGTGTGCCCAGGCCAAACACCAACATCAGCAAACCACCCTGCGCAGGATTGCCTGTTGCCAGCGCGGCTATCAGCACGCTATATACCAGCCCACATGGCAACCAGCCCCATATCGCGCCCAACATGCCTGCCTGGGCCACTGTGCGCACTGGCAGCCAACGCTTGCTGAACGGCTTTAGCCACCGCCACAACACCACCCCGACACGCTCCAAGGCGATCACGCCATGCCAGAGATTAGCAAGATAAAGCCCGAGCAGAATCAACATGATATTCGCCAGCACATATAACACTTTCCCAATAGGCAGGAGATGCTGAAGGAAGAAGCTGCTTGCACCAACAGCGCCAGCAATCACGCCAGCCAGGCTATAGCTAGCAATACGCCCCAAGTTATAGGCTAACAGTAAACGCCACTGCGGGCGGCTACCGGGCATGCTCATACTCACAGCCCCAACGATACCGCCACACATGCCTACACAATGCCCGCCGCCCAGCAGCCCCACCAACAAGGCAGCGAACAGGCTAAGCTCAGGCATGAGGTGTCCAGTGCCTAAAGCGACGAATCATCAGCAGGCCCGGAATAGCCAGCACAGTGCACAACAGGAAAAACATGGTCCAGCCCATTTCACCCGCCATCCACCCAGTCGGCGTGGAAAGAATAACGCGTGGCACGCCCATCAGACTGGATAACAAAGCATACTGGGTAGCGGTAAAGCGCCTATCCGTCATCGCCCCCATAAAGCCAACGAAAGCCGCAGTACCTAGCCCTCCGGTGAAGTTCTCGACGGCAATCACGCCAGTGAGCATGGGGATGTTATGGCCAACTTGTGCCAACAGGACAAAACCGAAGGTAGATGCCATTTGCAAGAAGCCAAACAGCCATAATGAACGGTACAAGCCGATGCGCAATATCCAGATACCGCCGAGCGTACCGCCGATCAAGGTCGCCCAGAAGCCAAACAGCTTGGCAATCGCGCCAATCTCACTCTTGCTGAAACCCAGGTCGAGATAGAACGGCACATTAATCGCGGAGGCCAAGGTATCACCGAGCTTATAGAGCAGGATGAAGGCCAAGACAGTGATGGCCTCGGGGCGCTTGAAAAATTCCAGGAACGGCTCTATCACTGCCTCGCGCAAAGTGCGTGGGCTGCCTGCAGCCTCATGCGGCTCGGGTGAGAACAACGTCACAAGGATGCACACACCCATGAACAAGGCCATCAACTGATACATCTTGGGGAAGGTCAGCAGATCAGCCAGGATCAGGCCTCCACCACCAGCAAGCAACATCCCGACACGGTAGCCATTTACAAACATCGCGGAGCCGAATCCAAGCTCTTGATCAGATAAACTTTCGCGGCGATAGGCATCAATGACGATATCCTGAGATGCGGAGAAGAAAGTCACCAACAAAGCGGCAAATGCCACGCCCCACAAGCTACTAGCAGGATTACTGACACTCAGGCCCAATAGCGCGAACACCAGTGCCAGCTGACTCAAGGCCAGCCAGCCACGACGACGGCCCAGCAACGGCAAGGTATAGCGATCAAAGATTGGCGCCCAGAGAAACTTCAAGGTATAGGGCAAACCTATCATCGCTGCCGCGCCTATCATGGCGAGATCCACCCCGGACTCCTTGAGCCAGGCCTGCATGGTCGAGCCGGTGAGAAGCAGGGGCAGGCCCGAGGCAAAACCCATCATCAGCGCCACTAGCATGCGCCCGCTCATCACGGCCTTGAGGGTCGCCCCCCAGCCTGGTTTTATCATTGCGTATCCTGACTTTTCAACATAAGGGCAGCATCATGCCTGGTAATCAACAGTGAGCGGTGCATGGTCGCTGAATCTTGCATCCTTGTAGACACTGGCACTGACAGCCTTGGCCGCCAGAGCTGGTGTTGCAATCTGGTAATCAATGCGCCAACCCACGTTCTTGGCCCAAGCCTGACCACGATTACTCCACCAGGTATAACATTCATCCGTCGTTTCTGGATGCAATTTTCGATATACATCGACCCAGCCGACACGGCCAAACAGGTCAGTGAGCCAAGCCCGCTCTTCCGGCAGGAAGCCGGAATTCTTGCGGTTGCCGCGCCAGTTCTTGAGATCAGCCTCCTGGTGCGCAATATTCCAGTCGCCACAAATCACTACATCACGCCCATCGCGGATCAACGATTCGAGATGCGGCAAAAAACGCGCCATCACACTGAACTTGAATGCCTGACGTTCCTCACCACTGGATCCAGAAGGCAGGTAAAGCGATACCACACTGAGATTGCCATAGCGTGCTTCAAGATAGCGGCCTTCACTATCGATATCCGCAATGCCAAGCCCTACGATGACGGCATCAGCCTTGGCCCGCGAGTAGATACCCACACCGCTGTAACCTTTTTTGTCAGCATAATGAAAATAGCCGTAATAGCCTTCGGGCTGTAGCATTTCCGCCGTCATATCGGCCTCCTGCGCCTTCAGCTCCTGCAAGCAGACAATATCCGCCTGCTGCGCCTGCATCCAAGGATACAAGCCTTTGCTGGCCGCAGAGCGGATGCCATTGAGATTCAGGGATATAATACGCAACACTACAACCTTTCTTCATTCGCCATGTCAGATTCAACCCACGATTTTATCCAATTCGCCATCCAAAAGCAGGTTTTACGTTTCGGCGAGTTCACCACCAAGGCTGGCCGCCTCAGCCCTTACTTCTTCAACGCCGGCTTATTTAACGATGGCGAAAGCCTGATGCGCCTGGGCGAATTTTACGCTGCTGCCATCGTACGCTCCGGCGTACAGTTCGATATGCTATTCGGCCCAGCTTATAAAGGTATCACTCTGGCTGCCAGCATTGTCATTGCACTGGCACGGCAAGGCCGCAACGTGCCTTATGCCTTCAATCGCAAGGAAGCCAAGGATCACGGCGAGGGAGGCACCATCGTCGGCGCACCTTTGCAGGGCCGGGTCTTGATCGTAGACGACGTCATTTCCGCTGGCACTTCGGTGCGTGAGTCCGTCAATATCATCTCCGCCAGCGGTGCCACCCCGTGTGGCGTCGCTATCGCACTTGACCGACAGGAGCGTGGCCTGGGCGCACTTTCTGCTGTGCAGGAGGTCGAGCAGCAGCACAACCTGCCCGTCATCAGCATCGCCAATCTGCAAGCGCTGATCAAGTACCTCGATGAAAACAGCGAATTGGCTACCTTCCGTCCCGCCATTGCCGCTTATCGCAACACCTACGGCGTCGAATAAAGCAGCCAACAGACCCCCTGCTCATGCTGGTACATAGCTTCCCCCCGGCCATTACCACTCATTGCCGGGTCTTGATATTGGGTTCTATGCCAGGACGGCGTTCGCTGGATATGCAGCAATATTACGCACATCCACAAAACCTGTTCTGGCCTTTCCTTGAAACCTTATTCAACATTCCAGCGACCAGGCCCTATCAAGACAGGCTGGCACTACTGAATCAGCAAGGTGTCGGCCTCTGGGATGTGTTACAAGAATGCTTCCGCAGCGGAAGCCTGGATGGCGACATTAAGGAAACCTCCATCGTCGCCAACGACTTTGCCAGCTTGCTTTCACAAATGCCGCAGCTAAAGCATATCTTCTTCAATGGCGCAAAAGCTGCACAGTCATTCCGCCGCCACGTGCTGAAACAACAGGCCTTGCCACCACACTTGCAATACTACAATCTGCCATCCACCAGCCCTGCCAATGCTTCGATCAAGCGAGAGGACAAGCTCGCACAATGGCAGCAACTCCACACCGTGGTAACGTACTGACAATACCCATGCCTTTATAACGGGTATAATCTATTGCAATATCATGCGATAGTTAGCAAAAATCATAAATCCAAGGGAGAGAAGGCATGATCCGCAGATTGCGACTGCCTACCAGTATCATTAGTTGCATGCTATTGGCATTAGCCGCCAGCACATGGGCCGCAGCAGAATCCAAGCCACCGAGCGGCAAAATCATGAAATGGGTAGACGAACAAGGAGTCACCCATTACGGCGATACCTTGCCACCACAATATTCAGGCAAGACAAACAGCATCAATGCCCACGGATTACCACAAACCGAGATATCCAACCCCAGTCCTGCCAGTGGTGAACAAGCCAAGGAAAGCGAACAAGCCAAGCGTGACCGCACTTTACTCGCAGTCTACAGCTCAGAACAGGAAATCGAGCTCGCCCGTGACCGCAACCTGCAAATGGACCAAGTGATGCTGGAAGGCCTGGAACAGCGCAAGCTCACCGCCACGAATCGCGTGCAAGACCTAAAGAAAGAAGAAGCCAGCCACCTCAAGCGCGGTAAAGCTGTGCCAGAGGAACTGAGGAAAGACCTCAAGTTTGCCACGCAGGATATCGGCAAGATCGACGAACAAATCAGCGAGCGTAAGCAACATATGGATACCATGCGCTTACGTTTTGAAAACGACAAAAAGCGTTTTATTGAATTGAAAACCAGCGTGCCAGCCAGTGAAAATACCAGCCCGGCACGCTAGCCTTCGTCAGGTTTAGCCAGCCAGCTTACGCTTGAGGATGTCATTCACCTGGGCCGGATTGGCCTTGCCCTTCGATGCTTTCATGGTTTGTCCCACCAGTGCATTAAAGGCTTTTTCCTTGCCAGCCTTGAACTCTTCTACCATCGCCGGGTTAGCCGCCAGTACTTCATCGACGATCGCCTCAATCGCACCAGTATCGGTGACCTGTTTCAGGCCCTTATTCGCGATAATCTTGTCGGCAGAACCCTCCCCAGCCCACATTGCCTCGAACACTTCCTTGGCGATCTTGCTGGAGATGGTGTTATCCGCAATACGCTTGAGCAAGCCAGACAGCAACTCAGGCGAAACTGGCGATGCTGCAATCGACTGATCAGCTTCATTCAACTTGGCACTGACGCTGCCCATGACCCAGTTTGCCACCAGCTTAGCCTCACCGCCAAAAGCTGCCAGCGTCGCAGTAAAATAATCGGCGACACCACGCGAAGCAGTCAAGGCTGTCGCATCATAAGCCGACAAGCCATAATCGCGCTCAAAACGCGCCTTCATGGCCGTGGGCAACTCAGGCAGGGTAACGCGGATAGCGTCGATATCTTCAGCTGAAATCGCCAAAGGCAAGAGATCGGGGTCAGGGAAGTAGCGGTAATCGTTGGCTTCTTCCTTGCTACGCATGGCGCGGGTTTCGCCAGTATCAGGATTGAACAGCACTGTCGCCTGTTCGATCTTGCCACCGTCTTCCAGCGTCTCAATCTGCCAGCGGGTTTCATACTCGATCGCCTGCTGCATAAAGCGGAAGGAATTGAGGTTCTTGATCTCGCGACGGGTGCCCAGCTTTTCATCACCCTTGCGACGCACGGACACGTTAACGTCACAACGGAAGCTGCCTTCCTGCATATTACCGTCGCAGATATTGATCCATTGCACCAGCTCATGCAGCTTACGTGCATAAGCCACCGCTTCAGCAGCCGAACGCATGTCCGGCTCGGTCACGATTTCCAGCAACGGCGTACCAGCACGGTTAAGGTCGATGCCAGATTGGCCAGGGCTGGCACCATGTACCGACTTGCCTGCGTCCTCTTCTAGGTGGGCACGGGTAATGCGAATGGTTTTTTCCACATCACCAACCTGGATGGTCAGTGACCCCTTGCCCACGACTGGCAACTCATATTGGCTAATCTGGTAGCCCTTGGGCAAATCGGGGTAAAAGTAATTCTTACGGGCAAATACTGAACGTGGCGCAATCTCGGCATCAATAGCCAGGCCAAAGCGTATCGCGCATTGCACGGCTTCCTTGTTCAACACTGGCAACACGCCTGGCAAGGCAATATCCACCACATTGGCTTGGGTATTGGGCTCTGCACCAAACGCAATGCTGCTGCCGGAGAAAATCTTGGACTGAGTGTTGAGCTGGGTATGAGTTTCCAGCCCGATAACGACTTCCCAACTACTCATTATGCAATTCCTTCTGGCATGCGAGTGTGCCAATCTGTGACCTGTTGATAGGCATGCCCAGCGTTGAGCATACGAGCTTCGTCAAAATAATTACCGATGATTTGCAGACCAACGGGTAGCTCCTTACCATCTGCCGCTGATGCAAAACCGGCTGGAATGCTCATGCCTGGCAGACCGGCAAGATTCACGGCAATGGTATAGATATCCTGCAAATACATGGCAACAGGGTCGTCCGCCTTCTCGCCCGACTTGAATGCGGTAGACGGTGCGGTTGGCCCGAGAATGAGGTCACATTGCTCGAATGCCTTGGCAAAATCCTCGGCAATCAGGCGACGGATTTGTTGCGCCTTGAGGTAATAGGCATCGTAATAGCCTGCGCTCAGCACATAAGTACCGATCAGGATACGGCGCTTTACTTCCGCACCAAAGCCTTCAGCACGACTCTTGCAGTACATATCCATCAAATCATCATACTCGGCGGTACGATGACCAAAGCGCACGCCGTCATAGCGCGAGAGGTTACTGGAAGCCTCTGCGGGGGCAAGCACGTAGTAAACCGGAATGGACAGCATCGTGTTGGGCAGGCTGATGTCGACGATTTCTGCACCCAGCTTGCGGTACTCATCGATTGCGGCCTCAATGACCTTACCCACACCAGCATCCAGGCCTTCGGCAAAATACTCCTTGGGCAAACCAACCCTGAGACCTGCCAGCGGCTTGCCTAGATCGCGGGTGTAATCTTCCTTCTCGCGCTGCAGGCTAGTGGAGTCACGCTCATCAAAGCCGGTCATCACATTCATCATGATGGCCATATCTTCGGCGGAATGTGCCATGGGGCCTGCCTGGTCCAGGCTGGATGCAAAGGCAATCATGCCATAGCGCGACGCAAGGCCATAAGTGGGTTTAAGGCCAGACAATCCACACAACGAGGCGGGCTGGCGAATCGAGCCGCCAGTGTCGGAACCAGTCGCTGCTGCACACAAACGTGCTGCTACCGCTGCCGCACTACCACCCGAGCTACCGCCAGGCACACGGCTACGATCCCAGGGGTTTTGCACCTTACCGTAATAAGAAGTCTCGTTGGAGGAGCCCATCGCGAACTCATCCATATTGGTCTTGCCGAGACTCACTGCGCCAGCGGCATTGAAGCGTTCAATGATGCCTGCATCGTAGGGTGCAAGGAAATTTTCCAGCATTTTGGAACCACAAGTCGTTCTCCAGCCCTGAGCACAGAAAATGTCTTTTTGTGCGATTGGAATACCAGTTAATGCACTGATATCGCCTTGGGCAATAAGCTGGTCAGCCGCTCTGGCTTGAGCCAGGGTCAACTCAGGATTAACTGTGATATAGGCATTAATCTCTGGGTTCAGTCGGGCAATGCGATTGAGGTATTCCTGCGTCAGCTCGACACTGGAAATCTCCTTACTAGCTAGCTTTCCAGCCAGGTGCTTCAAACTTTGATTGATCATGGCAAGGCTTATTCGATAACTTTAGGAACGAGGTAGAGACCATTCTCGACGGCAGGAGCAATAGATTGCAGCAGGTCGCGCTGGTTGCTTTCAGTAACAACATCTGCACGCAGGCGCTGGGTCACATCCTGGGAGTGGGACATCGGCGCAATGCCGCTCGTGTCTACAGCCTGCATTTCCTCGATCAAGCCCAGAATCCCGGAAAGCTTGACCAGTGTCGCCTCGGCCTCTTCCTCGCTAACGGCGATTCGCGCCAAGTGCGCAATCCGTTTGACGTCTTGTGTGTTGAGTGACATTTATCCAATCCAAATCTTAAATTTCTAGGAGATATCAGGTATTATACCTTGATTTTACGCACATCTTCAGCCGCAACATAAGGCCTGCACGGCCTGCGGCAGCTCGTCAGGATACAAATAATGTTCGGTCTTTTAAACAGTTACTTTTCTAACGATCTCGCCATTGACCTTGGCACCGCAAACACCCTGATTTACGTCCGTGGCAAGGGTATCGTCCTCGACGAGCCATCCGTGGTGGCCATCCGCCAGGAAGGCGGCCCAACAGGCAAGAAAACCCTGCTGGCAGTTGGCCTGGAAGCCAAGCGCATGCTGGGCCGCGCGCCTGCCAACATTACGGCGATTCGCCCGATGAAGGATGGCGTGATTGCCGACTTCACCATCACCGAGCAAATGCTCAAGTACTTCATCCGCAAGATTCACGAATCCCGCCTGTTCAGCCCCAATCCTCGCATTATTATCTGTGTTCCCGTAGGCTCCACCCAAGTGGAACGCCGCGCGATCAAGGAGTCTGCCGAGATGGCCGGTGCACGCCAGGTCTACCTGATTGAAGAACCAATGGCCGCAGCAATTGGTGCCAACATGCCGGTTGCAGAAGCAACCGGCTCCATGGTGGTTGATATCGGCGGCGGCACAACAGAAGTGGGCGTGATTTCGCTGGGCGGTATTGTGTACGCCAAGTCCGAGCGCGTTGGCGGCGACAAATTCGACCAGGCCATTATCGACTACATTCGCCGCAATTACGGCATGCAGATTTCCGAACCTACTGCGGAATTGATCAAGAAGCAGATAGGCTCCGCCTTCCCTGGCTCAGAAGTACTGGAACTCGAAGTGACTGGCCGCAACTTGGCTGAAGGCCTGCCACGCAAGTTCACTATATCCAGTAACGAAATCCTGGAAGCACTAACCGAGCCACTCAATGCCATTGTCGGTGCAGTGAAATCGGCTCTGGAACAAACTCCGCCAGAACTGGGTGCTGACATCGCTGAAAAAGGCATGGTACTGACTGGCGGCGGCGCATTGTTACGCGACCTTGACCGCTTGTTGCTTGAGGAAACTGGCTTACCCGTGATCGTCGCCGAAGACCCATTGAGCTGTGTCGCCCGCGGCTGTGGTCGTGCGCTAGAAGAAATGGACAAGCTGGGCAATGTGTTTGCCTACGAGTAAATTACGTTATCATGATCAAACTCAGGCCATGTAACGATGGCCTGTTTTTTATCATCCGGAGTCATGCTGACTCCAGAGTACCCTTAGCTCACTAGACGATAACCACCTACAATCTCTCATGTCACGCGCCTTAGAACACCAACACCACACTGGCTTCTTTGTTCGCGGCCCCAGCCCTACAGCACGTTTGTTCTTTTTCTCTGTGCTTTCTCTGGTATTGATCGCCACAGATGCCAGACTGAATTACCTGGTAGAAGTACGCCAAGGCTTCATTGCCCTGTTGCACCCACTGCAGATTATCGCCAATGCCCCGCTCAATCTCACCCGAGATATCGGGGAATACCTGCACAAGCAAACCACACTGACTGAAGAAAATCATGCGCTGCGCCAGCAAGCACTAGAGCACGCGGCAGAGCTGCAGCGTTTCAAGGCACTATCCACGGAAAACGAGCGCCTGCGCAGCCTACTGGGCGCTGCCCAGCTTTCGAGCCAGCCAGCACGCTTAGTCGAGATATTGCACATGGGTCGTGACCCGTTCAGCCACAAGATTATTGTCAACCTTGGCTCACGCCAAAACATCACGCCCGGCCAGGCAGCCATTGATGAGAACGGAGTAGTAGGGCAAGTGACGCGTGTCTACCCGTTCAGCAGCGAAGTCACACTGATCACCGATAAAGAGCTTTCCATCCCGGTACAAGTGGAGCGCAACGGCCTGCGTGCCATTGCTTTTGGACAGGGGCGTAGCACCACGGTTGAGTTACCTTCCCTACCCGCGAATGTCGACATTCGCGTCGGCGACAAACTCGTCACCTCTGGGATTGACGGCATTTATCCACATGGCCTAGCTGTTGCAGAGGTTATTCAGGTGGATACCGATGCCGACTCGCCATTTGCCCATATCATCGGCAAACCAATCGCGGGAATCGAACATCACAGGCAACTCCTGCTCGTCAGCATCCCACAAGTTGACCGACCTGCCGATAGTAATACGGTCAAAGCCACCCGCACCCCCAAGAAAACAATACCAGCACAACGCCATGACAACCACTAGCTTCAAACCTGTATATCTGTCGTTGCTGCTGGCATTGATACTGCAAATCCTGCCTTGGTCGGGTGATGCGCTCACGGTACGTCCCGAGTTTCTATTGGTGATCGTGCTGTATTGGACACTAAGAGCGCCACACCTGTGCAATATCGGTACGGCCTGGTTCGCAGGCTTGCTAATGGACCTGATTTCTGGCGGGTTGTTTGGGCAATTCGCCCTTGCTTACGCCATTACGTCCTATTTCGCAGTGACATATCAACGCCGCTTGGCATTGTTCAACATCTGGCAACAGGCAGGGTATGTATTTTTGCTGCTGCTATTCACTCAGCTCACCACCTTGGTATTGAAGCTATTCGCGGGCGGTGAATTACCAGGCTGGCAATACTTCCTGCCCAGCATTAGCGGTATCCTGCTCTGGCAATTCGTCATTTTCTCGCGCCTGCGTATTGATAGCCGCTCCAACCAGGCCTGATCTTGCCCATGAGATCCCGTCGTTCCGAACTCAAGAATTACCAAAAAGAACAGCACGATTTCCGCGCCAGGCTGGCCGCTGGTGCCTTGCTAGTCCTCACCTGCTTCGGCATCTTGATCAGCCGCTTCGTCTACTTGCAATATGCCAAGTACGATCATTACCAGACCATGGCAGAAAACAACCGTATCTCGCTGGTGCCGATTGTCCCTAACCGCGGCCTGATCCTGGATCGGAATGGCGTCGTCCTGGCGCAGAATTCCTTTGTCTACACATTGGAAATCACGCCTGCGAAAGTCGCCAATAATGTCGAGGACACCATAGACGACCTTGCCAAGTTAATTGAAGTCAGCGCCAATGACCGCAAGCGCTTCAAGAAACTTCGTGCCCAGACACATAGCTTTGAAAGTGTGCCCATCCGCACCCACCTCAACGAAGATGAGGCTGCCAAAATCGCGGTCAACCGCTTCCGCTTACCTGGGGTGGAGATTCGTTCGCGCCTGTTCCGCCAATACCCACAAGAAAAATCCGGCTCCCATATCATCGGCTACATAGGCCGCATCAATGATCGCGACCTGGAAAATCTCAAGGAATCAGGCGATCTCTCGAATTACAAAGGTTCTGACCATATTGGCAAAAGCGGCCTGGAACAATTTTACGAATCACAACTGCATGGCATCACGGGCTTTCAGCAGGTGGAAATCGACGCTGGCGGTCATGCGGTACGTGTGCTATCTAGCACACCGCCAATTCCGGGTAACAACCTTATCTTATCAATCGACAGTAAACTGCAACGTATTGCAGAAGAAGCTTTTGGCGATTACCGCGGCGCACTGGTCGCCATCCAGCCGAACACGGGCGAAGTGCTTGCTTATGTGAGCCAGCCCGGCTACGACCCCAACCTATTTGTTGACGGTATCGACAGTGAAAGCTGGAAAGAACTCAATGAATCACTGGATAAGCCGCTGATCAACCGTCCGTTGCGCGGAGTTTACCCTCCTGGCTCGACCTTCAAACCGTTTGTTGCCATGGCAGGTCTGGAAAACGGTAAGCGCACACCTCCTTTCAGCATCAGCGATCCCGGGTTTTTCATGCTGCCCGGCAATACGCACCGTTATCGTGACTGGAAACCCAGTGGCCACGGCACAGTGGATATGCGCAAGGCGATTGCTGTTTCCTGCGATACCTTCTTCTACGGCTTGGCCATGGAGCTAGGCATAGAGAGACTCACATCCTTCGTCAGCCACTTTGGCTTCGGTAAGCCATCTGGCATTGACATCAAGGGGGAGATGGGCGGCCTGCTACCAACACCAGAATGGAAAGCCCGCCGCTTCAAGCAGAAGTGGTTTCCGGGTGAAACCGTCATTGTAGGGATTGGCCAAGGCTATACCTTGGTCACCCCGATGCAGCTGGCGCAAGCGACGGCTATCCTCGCTAACAACGGCAAGGCAATGAAGCCACACCTGGTGTCCGCCATTCAGGAAAGCAAGGGCGGACACGTCCACTCCATTGCGTCCGAGGTGGTAGATCAGGTCAACCTGAACCCAAGAAATATCGAGATCGTCAAGCTAGGCATGATGGACGTGACATTGCCAGGAGGCACGGCCGCTCGGCTAGGTGCGGACAGCCCATACCTGATGGCATCCAAGACCGGGACCGCCCAGGTCGTCGGCATCAAGCAAAACGAGAAATACAATGAAAGCAAGATGGCAGAACGCCATCTTGACCATGCCTTGTTTATCACCTATGCGCCAGCGGAAGACCCCAAAATCGCCATTGCCGTCATCGTGGAAAATGGCCGCCATGGCGGCTCCACAGCGGGCCCGATTGCCCGGCGCGTGATGGATTATTACTTGCTGGGCAAGGAGCCGCCATCAGCAAAACCAGCCGTAGAAGATGCCAGTGTGGGCGCACCTGTCACGCCAGAGGGTCACAGCCATGATGAATAAACTACTCAAACGCCTGGTGAAACATATCGATGGCTTTCTCATGAGTTGCCTGATTATCACGATCGTAGTGGCGTTGTGCGTACTTTACAGCGCATCCGGCCAAAGTATGGGCAAAATCAGTAACCAGCTGATCAATATTACGGTCGCCCTCAGCCTGATGTGGATTGCAGCCAATATCCCGCCGCAAATCCTCGAACGCATAGCGCTCCCGGCCTATGCGCTAGGGGTATTGCTCTTGATCAGCGTGGCGCTGTTTGGTGAAATCAGCCATGGTGCCCGGCGCTGGCTACATATCGGCGTCGCCAAGATCCAGCCTTCGGAGCTCATGAAAATTGCCGTACCCCTGTTATTGGCCTGGTATTTTGCCCGGCGGGAATCTGCAGCAACGTTCAAGGATCATGCCATCGGTGCGGTACTGCTTGCCATCCCGGTTGGCCTGATCATGAAGCAACCTGACCTAGGCACCTCGCTGATGATCGCCGCCTCGGGCTTTTATGTGCTGTTTCTCGCTGGCCTGAGCTGGCGTCTGTTGATAGGCGCTGCTGCCAGCGTGGCCATCATGGCCCCCATCCTCTGGACCATGCTGCATGACTACCAGCGACGACGCATCGAAATCCTGTTTGACCCTTACCAAGACCCGCTAGGCGCGGGTTATCACACCATCCAGGCCAGTATTGCGCTAGGCTCCGGTGGACTTGCTGGCAAAGGCTGGCTCAATGGCACGCAGTCACAGCTGGATTTCCTACCGGAGCGCACCACAGACTTTATTTTTGCCGTGTTTGGTGAGGAATTCGGCCTACTAGGCAATGTGCTGCTGATTTTGCTATTCACCATCATCATCGGGCGTGGCCTCGTGATCGCTGCGCAAGCGCAAGGCACTTTCAGCCGCCTGCTGGCTGGCAGCATCACGCTGACCTTCTTCACCTATGTATTTGTTAACATTGGCATGGTCAGCGGTATATTGCCCGTGGTTGGTGTACCCTTACCACTCATCAGTTATGGCGGCACCTCGCTGGTCACCCTGTTGGTCGGCTTCGGCATACTCATGAGCATCCATACGCACAAAAAGCTTGTTACCTCGTAGTCAAGAAAGGAGCGAAGCAGGCAGTTCCCAGGCCTGTATGACCCAATGAAGCTGATACGCAACCTGATTCCTGGCATGATTGCCCTCACCCTGGTGGCCTGTGGTGGCGGTACCAGTGTCAAACCAGACGCAGGCAAACCTGCAACCACGACGCAAAAACCCACCCCAAAAAAAGGCGGCTACTATCTGGATGATGGCCCTGGCGACAATCCACCCGCCAATATCGACAGCATCCCCGATGCAGTACCACGTGCAGAAACGCCCTTGCCACGTGCCAATCGCCCCTACAGCGCACTAGGACGTCGCTATACCCCACTGACTGATCATACGCCTTACAAGCAGCGTGGTGTTGCCTCATGGTACGGCAAACGTTATCACGGACAGAAAACCTCCAGTGGCGAAGTGTATGACATGTATGGCATGACCGGTGCACATACCATCCTGCCATTGCCCAGCTACGTGCGCGTCACTAACCCGGAAAATGGACGCTCTGTGATCGTGCGCATTAATGATCGAGGGCCTTTCCATGATGACAGGTTGATTGACCTTTCCTATGCTGCTGCCTATAAGCTACGCCTGATTGAAAAAGGCAGTGGCATCGTCGATGTAGAAGCGCTGGATGAACGCGGCAGGCCAATTGCTGGGGCGGTCAATAGCAATATTGCACAACAGCCAACAGCCCCAGCAGAGGCAAACAGCAATGGCAACCTGACCAATGCAATGAACGAAACCGTCACCAACCAGGCAATTACGGGTGCCTATGTGCAAGTGGGCGCCTTCTCCGTCAAGGCGAATGGTGATCGGCTAGTTGAGTCATTGCAGCAAAACAAGCTTGCAGAGAATGTCCAGGTAGAGAATTGGTATAATGCTGGAACTTATCGCGTGCGTCTTGGGCCATATAGCAGCCGCCAGCAGGCCGAAGCCGCTGCGGCAAAAATCAAGCAAACGCTTAATACCAACGCTATTGTGGTATATCAATGAGTTGCGCTACCCCCCGACTTGAACCCTAGATAATGAGTTAAAGAGATTCTATGTCCTATTTTTCCCTACACAAGCCAGCGATCATGATCGCGGCAGTGACAGCTTTCATGAGCCAGGCCTTTTTGGCACAGGCGGCAGATATTCCCCAACCTCCAGCGCTGGCCGTCAAATCCTATCAGCTCTATGACTTCAACAGCGAGCGTGTGATTGCACAGCAGGATGGCGCCTCGCGCGTCGAACCAGCATCACTCACCAAGATCATGACCGCCTACCTGGCATTCAAGGCGTTGAAGAACGGCCACCTGACCCTGACCCAAACCTTGCCGGTGAGCGTCAAGGCATGGAAGATCGAGGGCTCCAAGATGTTCATTGAGCCCAACAAACCAGTGACTGTAGATGAGTTGCTGCACGGCATGATCATCCAGTCTGGCAACGATGCATCCATCACGCTGGCAGAAGGCATTGCTGGCTCCGAGGAGGGCTTTGCCGAGCTCATGAACAAGGAAGCAGCCCGCCTAGGCATGCGTGACAGCCATTACATGAACGCCACCGGCCTGCCCGACCCACAACATTACACAACAGCGCACGATCTCGCCTTGCTGGCAGCAGCACTGATCCGTGATTTCCCTGACCAGTACCAGCGTCTCTATTCGGTCAAGGAATACACCTACAACAAGATCAGCCAGCCCAACCGCAACCGCCTGCTGTGGCTAGACCCCTATGTGGATGGCATGAAGACTGGCCATACCAAGAGTGCGGGCTACTGCCTGGTCACCTCGGCCAAGCGTGGTGATACCCGCATGATCTCAGTTGTACTCGGCGCCCCCTCTGACTCCGCACGTGCTACCGAAAGCCAGAAGCTGCTTAACTACGGCTTCCAGTTCTACGAATCCAAGCTGGTGTACAAGCGTGGCGCTGAAGTCAGCACACTGAAAGTATGGAAGGGCGCTGAAAACAATCTGGTCGCCACCGTTGCCAAAAATGTCTCCATCACCCTGCCCAAGGGGGAGTATGCCCGCGTCAAGGCCAAGGTCGTCAGCCAGCAACCCCTAGTGGCACCGGTTAGCGCAGGCCAGCAAGTTGGCACCATCCAGTTCATCCTTGATGACAAGGTGATTGCCGAGCACAAGCTAGTAGCTGCCAAGAACGTAGAAGTCGCTGGTATCTTTGGCCGCCTGTTGGATACGATCAAGCTCTGGTTTGAATAATCACCACACGCATGAGTGACACCGTCTATTTAAACGGCTCATTCCTGCCACTGGAACAAGCCACGATCCCGGTACTGGATCGTGGCTTTATCTTTGGCGACGGGGTGTATGAAGTGATCCCGGTGTACTCGGCACAGCCGTTTCGTCTGGATGAACACCTTGGCAGGCTGGCACTTAGCCTGGAGGCCATTCGCATCCGCAACCCGCTGGATATAGCAGCTTGGCGTAATGTCATCGTCGATCTGATTAACGCCAATCGTCATTTGGATGACCAATCACTCTATATTCAAGTCACCCGTGGCGTAGCACCACGCGACCAGGCATTTCCAAAGCCAGAAGTCGCACCCACTGTTTTGCTCATGAGCATGCCATTGGCAACACCATCACCGGCACTCATCGAATCTGGTGTTAGCGCCATCACAGCCCTTGATATTCGCTGGCAGCGCTGCAATATAAAAGCCATATCCCTGCTGGCCAATGTATTGTTGCGGCAGGAAGCCGTAGATCACGATGTCGCAGAAACCCTGATGCTGCGCGATGGCTATCTCACTGAAGGCAGCAGCAGCAATATCTTTGTCGTCAAAGATGGCGTATTGCTGGCTCCACCCAAGAACCAGCACATGCTCCCGGGTATCACCTATGACGTCGTGCTGGAGTTGGCACAAGCGCACGGCCTACCATTCAGGGTAGGCCCGGTCAGCGAGGCGCAATTACGCACGGCAGACGAAATCTGGCTCACCTCCTCCACGAAAGAGGTGCTGGCCGTGGTCATGCTGGATGGCTTAGCAGTGAGTGATGGCAAGCCTGGCCCGATATTCAAGCGTATGTATGCGCTATATCAGGCTTTCAAGAACCAAGTAATGAGGCCCACGAGGTAAACAATATGGCAAACGAGCCACATGATGATGTACCCAGCGATCAGGAGACCCTGATCGAATTCCCCTGCAACTTTCCTATCAAGGTGATGGGTGAGGCTCATGAGGAATTCGCCAATCTGATCCTGAATGTCATCCAGCAGCACCTGCCCGAATTTGATGCGACTCGCATCGAAATGCGTGCCAGCACTGGCGGCAAATATGTCAGCCTGACTTGTACCGTACTCGTACAATCCAAGCCCCAGCTAGATGACATTTATCGCTCCCTCACCTCGCACCCCAAGGTCAAATACGTTCTGTGATCGCTTTTGTGATTCCCAGCACAACGCCATCCTGACTTGCCGTTTGACCACATGAATCAGCCACTGATCATCCGAACTTTGGGACGAACCGACTATCTAGCGACATGGCAAGCCATGCAGGCCTATACCCTGTCACGCACCCTGGATAGTGCGGATGAACTCTGGCTGACAGAGCATACCCCGGTGTATACCCTGGGGCTGAATCGCAAGGCCGTACGCCTACCTAGCCGGGACGACATCCCCTTGATTGAAGTGGACAGGGGCGGCAAAATCACCTATCACGGGCCTGGCCAAGTCGTCATTTACCTATTGATAGACCTTAAGCGCCGCGCCATCAGTGTGCGCTCACTGGTCAGTGCCATGGAAAATGCCATCATTGACCTGCTGGCCGAATATCAAATCCAGTCCGAAGCTCAAGCAGATGCACCCGGGGTCTATGTGCAAGGTGCCAAGATTGCCTCTCTCGGCCTGCGCCTGAAGAACCAGCGCAGCTATCATGGCCTGGCGCTCAATATCGACATGGACCTGGCACCCTTTCTCGCGATTGACCCTTGTGGCTATCAAGGCCTGCAAGTCACCCAGGCAAAAGACTTGGGGCTAACCCTTAGCCCAAACATTGCGGCACAAAAGCTGCTTGAGAATTTGACACGGCAGTTAGGCTATACTGACTGCTTGCACGAGACGACTTTATGACAGAAACCACGGAACGCATCGCCCCGCCCCGCAAGGTGGCAGGCACCAAGGAAACCAGCGCCGAGAAGATGGCGCGCATCCCGATCAAGATCATTCCCATGCCTGCCATGCGCAAGCCGGAATGGATACGCATGAAAGTGCCGGATAGTGCACGCTTCCGCGAAATCAAGCAGGTGCTGCGCGACAACAATCTGCACACGGTCTGTGAAGAGGCTTCCTGCCCCAACATTGGTGAATGCTTCAGTGGCGGCACCGCCACCTTCATGATCCTTGGCGACATTTGCACGCGCCGTTGCCCATTCTGCGATGTCTCACACGGCAAACCGCTGCCGCCAGATATCAATGAACCAGAGAATCTGGGGCGTACCATCGCCCAGATGCGCCTCAAGTATGTGGTCATCACCAGTGTGGATCGCGACGACCTGCGTGACGGTGGTGCCCAGCATTTTGTCGATTGCATTGCCTCAGTGCGTAGCCACTCACCTGAAATAAAGGTAGAAATCCTGGTGCCTGATTTCCGTGGGCGCCTGGATCGTGCCATCAATATCCTCAAGGCAGCGCCACCTGACGTGATGAACCACAACCTGGAAACCGTGCCACGCCTGTACAAGGAAGCACGCCCTGGCTCCGATTACCAGAACTCACTCGACTTGCTCAAAGAGTTCGGCGAGCTGCATCCCGATGTGCCAACCAAATCCGGCCTGATGCTGGGCCTGGGTGAAACGGATGAGGAAATCCTCCAAGTGATGCGCGACTTGCGTGCGCACAACGTCACCATGTTGACCCTGGGCCAGTATCTACAGCCTAGCGCCCATCACTTACCCGTGAAACGCTTCGTCACCCCACAGCGCTTTGCCGAGTTCGAGCAGCAAGCGCTTGCCATGGGCTTCACCCACGCCGCTTGCGGCCCCATGGTGCGCTCCTCCTATCACGCCGACAACCAGGCACAACAAGCAGGAGTCAGTTTCTAAACTTCCACCATCATGGAAAGCAATTTATTACTTATCCTGCTCGCCTTCTTCCTGGTCCTGCTCAACGGCTTCTTCGTCGCAGCCGAGTTCGGGCTGGTCAAACTCAGGCAAACCCGCGTCAAGGCGATTGCCAAGACCCACGGCTGGCGTGGTCGCATCCTCGCCAAAGTGCATAGTCAGCTAGATGCTTACCTCTCTGCCTGCCAGCTGGGCATTACACTCGCCTCTTTAGGCCTGGGTTGGGTAGGTGAGCCAGCATTCGCCCAATTGCTGGAGCCATTCCTGTTAAGTGTTGGCGTCACCGCACCAGAGCTCGTGCATGGCATCTCCTTCGTGGTCGCATTTTTCACCATCTCTTACCTGCATATCGTACTGGGTGAGCTTGCTCCTAAATCCATGGCGATCCGCCAGTCGGAAGTGGTCGGCCTATGGACCGCGGCACCTTTGTACGCCTTCTACTGGCTCATGTACCCCGCCATCTGGCTTCTAAATGCCAGCTCGAACTGGATACTACGCAAGTTTGGCCTGAGCACAGGCCATGCCAGCGACGCGCACTATTCGGCAGATGAGTTGAAGCTGATCTTGCGTAGCAGTCGCGCATCGGAAGAGCTCACCAAGGATGAGTGGAACATCCTCGCCCATACGCTGGATTTCAGCGACCTGGAAGTCGCCGACCTCATGCGCCCATTCAACGAGGCCATTTCGCTGTTTGCCAAGAATAGTTTTGAGGAGAACCTGCATATCATCTCCCAGCACCGCTACAGCCGTTATCCCTTTGTGGAGCTGGATGGCAAGGTCAAGGGTGTCATCCACCTCAAGAGTCTGTTCCTCGCCAAGTTCGAGGCGGATGAACTGCAAGATCTGAGCAGCTTTGTGCACCCGGCCCCATTTGTCGCCCCGGACTTACCCGCGATTGAGTTGTTCCGCCGCTTCCGTGAAGGCAAAGCCAGCCACTTCGCCATTGTTGGCCGCAAAGGACAGGAGCCACAAGGCTTCATCACCCTCGACAATATGCTGGGCGCATTGGTCGGCGAGATTCGCGATGAATTCCGCCAGAGCCAGAACGACTGGACAAAACTCGATGACGGCACCCTGATCGGCAAAGGTAGTCTGCCTATCTTCACGCTGGAGCGGGCGCTGGGTATCGAGATTGATAATGATGACGAAGTGGATTCCGTCGGCGGGCTGATACTCGCCAAACTCGGCTATATCCCCAAGGAAGGCGAAAGTATCGCCTTTGAGCAATTCGACATTGTGGTCAAGAAAATGAACGGGCCACGCATCATCCTGGTACGCATACACCCCAAGCAAAAGCATGATGACTGAGACTACTGCGGTTGACCTGTTTATTGTTGGTGGCGGCATGGTTGGCAGCGCCCTGGCTGCCAGGCTTGCACCAAGCGGCATGCGTATCGCCGTGCTGGAAAGCTATGCCCCCGCGCCCTTTGATGCCGCAAGCGCCCCCGATTTACGCGTTTCAGCCCTGAGCCCGGCTTCCATCACCTTTCTTGAGCAAGTTGGGGCTTGGTCAAACATAGCAGCCATGCGTACAGCACCTTTCCAGCGCATGCAAGTATGGGAAAAACGCCAGGATCAAGGCACTTTATTCGATGCAGCAGAAGTCGATGCACCGTATCTGGGCCATATTGTCGAAAACAGGCTGGTACAGCTTGCCTGCCTGGAGACTTTATCGCGACACGACAACATCTCGCTGCTATGCCCGGATGAAATTAGCCAGATTCATTACCAGCCTACAGGTAGCCGTATTCACCTGAAAAGTGGCCAGGTGTTCCAAGCCACACTATTGATTGGTGCAGATGGTGCCAATTCAGTCGTCCGCAAGGCTGCCGGTATCGCACTGGATAGCCAGCAATACCCCATGCATGCCCTGGTTGCCACCGTCAGCATTCAGGGTGGAGAGCGCGACATTACCTGGCAGCGTTTTACGCCTGATGGTCCTCAATCGTTACTCCCCCTGCCCGGCGACTATGCTTCACTGGTCTGGTATCACCGCCCGAGTGAAGTACGACGCCTGCTGGCACTGCAAGACGAGGCATTACTTGATGCGTTCCGTCAGCAGTTTCCTGCGGCATTGCCAGAGATTACGGGATTGATACACCGTAGCAGCTTTGCCCTCACGCGCAGCCATGCGCAACAATACGCACGTGAGGGCGTGGTGCTGATCGGCGATGCAGCCCACACCATTCATCCGCTGGCAGGGCAAGGCGTGAACCTTGGGTTCCAGGATGCTGCCGTGCTCAGCGAGATTCTGCTGCAAGCATGGCAACAAGGCAGCAACCTTGCCTCATTGCGCCACCTGCAACGCTATGAGCAGCAGCGTAAGCTGGCCAATCACATCATGCAACGTGCAATGGACGCTTTCAGCTACGGCTTCAACAATGAGATTGCACCTTTGCGCCTGCTACGCAATCTCGGCCTCAGGCTTGCCAATCATCCTGGCCTCGTCAAACGGGAAGTCATCCGCTATGCCTTGGGCCTGACTCCATCCAGCCCTCTCAAGCACCTCGTCCAGCGATCCTGATCCATCCAGGGTATTGCTCGTACACCCGTGATCATCCTGTGTTGACGCAGGCCTCAATTTATCTCTACCATGCAACTATACAGATCTGTAAACAATCAGCATGGAGAAGATAAATGAGTGAAATCTACGGAGAACAGCATAGGCAATGGCAGGAACATTTCGATGGTGTTGCCATGGCAGACCGGGTACGCGACCTCATCGTGCTACCGACCATTCCACCAGAGCATGCTGGTTTCATTAGCAGTCGTGATTTTTTCTTTCTTTCCACCGTTGATCACCGTGGTTTCCCGACTTGCTCTTACAAAGGCGGGCAGACTGGGTTTGTGAAGATCGTCGATGACAAAACCTTGGCCTTTCCTAGCTTGGATGGCAATAGCATGTATCTTTCCATGGGTAACCTCTCGCTCAACCCAAAGATAGGTATGCTCTTCATTGATTTCGAGACCCCGCATCGGGTGCGTGTGCATGGCACCGCCAGCATAGATCCTGCTGATCCCTTGCTTGCTGAATTTCAGGAGACAGAACTAGTTGTCCGGGTAAAAATTGAGGAAATCTTCATCAATTGCCCGCGCTATATCCACAAACACCAACGTATCGCCGCATCGCCTTATGTGCCGCAGGCCAACTGTGAAACGCCAATGCCACAATGGAAGCGCTTAGACATTGTGCAAGACGTGCTGCCAACACCAGATCACACCAAGGTAGCAGCCATGGGAGGCACCATCACCATGGATGAATATGGGGAACTCGTGATGAAAGGCAATGCCTGAGAAAGATCACTTAACAAGGAGATTGGTATGGCAAAGTTACTAGGGATTTCCGGCAGCCTGCGTCAACACTCACTCAATACGGCACTGCTAAAAGCAGGGCAAGCATTGCTACCGGATAGTGTCACGCTGGAGGTCGCCACACTGCATGGCATACCACTTTACGATGGTGACCTGGAGGAAAAATCAGGCGTACCCGAAGCCGTCATGGCATTGAAGCAAAAGATCCTGGCAAGTGATGGCATTATCCTGGCTTCGCCCGAATACAATGCTGGCATTCCTGGCGTTTTCAAGAATGCAATAGACTGGGTTTCACGCCCTCCAGCAGAAAGCGCTGCCATTTTCCAGCGCCCTTTTGCCGTTATCGGTGCATCACCATCCGGGTTTGGCACGATATTAGGGCAACATGCCTGGCTAGGCGTATTACGACAGCTTGGCGCTGACTACTGGTCCGGCGGCAGATTGCTGATCTCGCGTGCCCACGAATCATTCAACGACCAAGGCCAGCTCATTAATCAACGTAATCAAGAAGAACTCGCCAAATTCCTGCAAGGCTTTGCAAAGTTCGCCTCCCGTCCAAAATCCTAAATGTGTTTGCCCGGGCCCGGCTTGAAGACATAAAACAGGTTGGGCTCGCTAATGACATAAATTCGCTTATCCGGCCCGATCGCCAATCCTTCTGCTTGTGGCACGCTACGGTGCAAACCTTGGAACCCACGCCAGAGCGCCAGTGTATCCAGCAACCTGCCCTCGGCATCATATTCAGCCACCATGCGCGAATCATCACTGAGCAACAATACATGCCCACTATTGGGCTCATACGTCACGGCAGATAAATCCCGCAAGCCACAGGAAGCCGTTTCACTCAGTTTCTCGATATGAATCGCAACGGGCTGGCCCGGCACTGCATCAACAAACCCCTGTATAGCAATCACGCGCTTGGGAGAACGCTCTTTTGCCACCAGCAAGCGCTGGCGCTGCTGATCCCAGGCGATGCCTTCAAAACCCTTATTGTCATTGGCATACATGGCTAGCGTCAGTGAAGGGGCATGGCTGACATCCACTTCATGCACATCATCTTCAATCTCCGCCAGCACTACGCTATGCTTGGCCTCGTTGAGCAAGGCAAAGCGATGACCGCTGATATGGGCAATGCCTTCCATATCATCAATCCCTGTCACCTTGATTGTACGCAAAACCTCGCCTGTCAGTGACAACTCAACGATCAGGGGCTTTTGGTTGGAAACAGTAAAGAGGGTATGGGTTTCATGGTTATAGCTCAGGTCTGATAGGTCAGAACCCACCCCGGGGATTTTCACCGCTTCATGCTCCACAACATAATGCTTGAGGTGCAAAGCATCATGTGGCTTGGTTTTCTGTGCATGCCAAATATGCCATGCAATCGCCTCCAACCTAAAGGCATAAGCGAGCGCCAGCAATGCTGCCATGATACATATCAACAGCAAGCCTAAACGCTTGCGCGGGAGAAATCGGGCCATCCTGCTTTATAATCCTTGAAAATCCTTACAGCAAACACGCTGCAAGCTAAAGAAATCGAATCCTGCAAGACTTTGTGCCGCAGCACAAAGTTCCGCAACGTATGGATGACGATCAGTAAGCATTTAATCAATCTGCCATTCCATTAGGCTAACACGCATCATGACCAGAACCTTGTCGTTCCATAAACACTGCGAACTATGTACCACTGCCGGAGGCATCATCCTCTGGCAAGATGCGCTTTGCAGAGTCGTACAGATTGATGATCACGACTATCCTGGCTTTTGCCGCATCATCCTCAACCGCCACGTCAAGGAGGTCACTGACCTCAAGCGTACTGACCGCGAGCACCTCATGCTGGTGGTGTTTGCAGTGGAAGAGGCCGTGCGTGAAGTGATGCACCCAGATAAGATCAACCTCGCCAGCCTCGGCAACATGACGCCGCATGTGCATTGGCATGTGATTCCCCGCTTCAAGCGTGATCGCCACTTCCCCAACCCCATCTGGGGAGAAAGCAAGCGCGAAAGCCTGCCCCAGGCACTAGACGCCAGTAGTACAGAAGCCCTGAAAAAAGCGATTGCAGCCAGGCTTGATCAAGGCGAACGGGTATTCATGGGTATCTAGCCACGTATAACAAACTCTCGGCTACCACACTGTTACTGCGTCGCCAGGCTGTCTTCCTTGGTAAAGGTCCAGGTGCGGGTAATGCCGATAATGTCGTATTCCTTGCGAATATCTTCCGGAAACGCGGCATAAGGAGCAGCCAACTCCACAATACGCTTGGCGGCATCGTCCAGCACTTTGTGGCCGGAGCTACGCGTGATCTGTATATTTTCTATTGAGCCATCAGCACGAATATCTACCGATAATTGCAGCTTGCCATACAGCTTTTGCTCCTTGGCGATCTCTGGATAATTCAAGTTGCCAATTTTCTCCACCTTTTGCCGCCAGGCTTCGACATAAGTCGCGAACCGATATTCCTGGGTACGCCCCCCCAGTTCCTTACGTTTTGGGCGCTTTTGATATTCGTCCTGCTGCTTGGCTATCTGGGCTTCCAACCGGGCAATATCCATACTGCTTGCCACCAAGTCACGCGCATTGAAATTTTTAGGGGCATCCTGTTGTCGACCCTGATCAGGCGTAGCAGTCGCCGCACTCTGTGCAGGTGCTGATTCCAGCTTTTTCTGCTGGTTGATCTGGCTCATCAATTCCTGTGCCTGGCGCTCCAGCTCCGCCACTTTGTCCTGCTGTGTCTGTTGTTGCTTTTCTTGCCCTGGGCGCGCAGCCGAAGCAGCTTCCACAGCCTCGGCAGGAGCGAGTTCAGTTTTCTTTTTCTTCGGTGGCGGCAAGGCAGTTTTCATCTGCCGGTCAAGATCAGTATTGCCGCCCCTATCCAGATTGGCTTGCGCCAGGGCATCTGCCTTCTTTGGCTTGGATTCCGTCTTGGCATTCACCAACACGACTTCCAGCGGTGGAATCTTGTCCTTGAAGAACTTGAGGTCAGGTGCCTCAAAATTGACTGAAAGAATGACAATGATGTGGACAACGGCTGAGAGCAGCAGTGCCCAGCCAAGGATTCCCAACTCTTTCAAGCCATGCAAGTGCACTAGGCCAGCCTCTCCAGTAGGCGCTGGTGAATGCCACCAAAGCCGCCGTTGCTCATCACCAGGATATGGTCACCTGGCTGCGCCTCGGCAGCAATCGCCTCAATCAGCACCGCCATGCTGTCAAATGCTGCAGCCTTATGCTGGATAGGCTGTAAGGCAGCTGCTGCATCCCAACCCAAATGTTCGCCATAGCAAAACACCAGGTCCGCATCAACCAGGCTAGCTGGCAATGCATCCTTCATTACACCCAGCTTCATGGTGTTGGAGCGAGGCTCCAGCACAGCAAGGATGCGAGCCTTGCCCACCTTGTCGCGCAAGCCTGACACCGTGGTCGCAATCGCCGTAGGGTGATGGGCAAAATCATCATAGACGGTAATGCCATTGACCACGCCACGCACTTCCATACGGCGCTTGACGTTCTTGAACTCAGTCAGCGCAGCTATACCTGTTTCAATGGCAACGCCAGCATGACGTGCCGCTGCCAGAGCAGCCAGGGCATTCATGCGATTGTGCTCGCCTAGCAACTGCCACTCGACACGTCCCCTGGCCTTGCCCTGGAAGCGCACCGTAAAGCCACCCTCGGTATCGACCTCCAGCGCCTGCCAATCGGTACCGAAATACTCCACTGGCGTCCAGCAACCGCGCTTAATCACGCGCTTAAGGCTATCTTCCTTGCCATTCGCCACGACCAGCCCACTGCTAGGCACGGTACGCACCAAATGGTGAAATTGTGTCTCGATGGCATACAGATCAGCGAAGATATCCGCATGATCAAACTCCAGATTATTGAGGATAGCCGTACGTGGACGGTAATGCACAAACTTGGAGCGCTTATCGAAAAAGGCAGTGTCGTACTCATCGGCCTCAATCACGAAAAACGGCGAGATGCTCTTCTCATCCTGTCGTGGCACGCCGGGAAGCCGCGCAGATACGCCGAAATTCTCCGGCACACCACCAATCAGGAAGCCCGGGGCCAAGCCCGCATATTCCAATATCCACGCCAGCATGGAGGTCGTTGTGGTTTTGCCATGCGTACCTGCCACAGCGAGCACCCACTTAGCTTGATCACCTTGCTGAGCGTAGAGGATATTCTCTGCCAGCCACTGCGGACCAGAAATATAAGGTAAGCCACGGTTGAGGATTTCCTCCATCAAGGGGTTACCACGTGCCACCACATTACCAACGACATAGATATCGGGATTGAGCGACACCTGCTCGGGGCCGAAGCCCTCGATCAGCTCTATGCCCTGCGCCTCAAGCTGCGTGCTCATAGGAGGATAGACATTAGCATCGCAGCCGGTGACGCGATGTCCGGCGGCCTTGGCCAGCACGGCAATACCGCCCATGAAGGTGCCACAAATACCGAGAATATGGATATGCATAACGCTCAATAAACTTTCAAATCAGGGTTGATTGTAGCAAAGCCGCTGCTTCAGGTGCTCAGGACAGGTTCGGTGCCAGCCAACGCTCCAGGTATTCCTTTGGTAAACCGCGACGATTCGCCATATCCAGCAGTTGGTCTTCACCTATCTTGTCCACGCTGAAATACTTGGACTCAGGGTGCGCAAAATAAAAGCCCGACACCGCCGCTCCAGGCATCATGGCAAACGAATCCGTCAGTTGAATACTCACCTCTTCACATTGCATGACGTTGAACATATCCGGTTTGACGGTATGGTCAGGGCAGGCCGGATAACCAGGCGCAGGGCGAATGCCACGGTATTGCTCCTTGATCAGGGCCTCGTTGCTCAACGCCTCATCCGGCACATAGCCCCACAAATCCTTACGCACACGTTCATGCAGATACTCAGCAAAAGCCTCTGCCAAGCGGTCTGCCAGCGATTTCAACATAATGCTGCTGTAGTCATCGTGGGCCGCCTCAAAACGTTGCTCGTATTTCTCGATGCCTAATCCCCCAGTGACGGCAAACATGCCGATGTAATCGGCAATACCACTATCTTTGGGTGCGATGAAATCAGCCAGGCATTGATTAGGGCGTTGCTCACCATTCACCACTGGCTTCTGCGTCTGTTGCCGCATGCCGTAGTAAGTGAACGCTACCTGGCTACGGCTATCATCAGTGTAAATCTCGATATCGTCGTCATTGACAGTATTCGCTGGCAACAAGGCCACCACCCCGCTGGCAGTGAGCCAGCGCCCATCAATGATCTTCTTCAGCATGGCTTGCCCTTCGGCAAAAAGCTTACTGGCAGCCTCGCCAACCACCTCGTCCTTGAGGATAGCGGGATATGGCCCTGCCAGGTCCCAGGTCTGGAAGAACGGGCCCCAATCGATATATTGCGCAATCGTCGCCAGATCAATGTTCTTGAACACGCGACGGCCAATAAACTTGGGCTTGATCGGTGTATTCGCACCATCAAAGCTGAGCTTGGCCTTGTTGGCCCGCGCATCGGCAATCGTCAGCAAAGGTGTGCCTTTTTTGTTGGCATGCTGGATACGCACCCGCTCGTAATCCTGCTCCAGATCGGCGATATAACTGTCGCGTTGTTCTGGCGTAAGCAGGGATTGCATCACCGAGACCGAACGTGAAGCATCCGGCACATAAATCACCGGGCCATCATAGTGCGGTGCGATCTTGACCGCGGTATGCGCCCGCGATGTGGTCGCACCGCCGATCAGCAAGGGCATCTTGAGCCCGTGGAAATACGGGTCGCGCTGCATCTCGCGCGCCACGTGCGCCATTTCTTCCAGCGAAGGCGTGATCAGGCCAGACAGGCCGATGATATCTGCCCCCGTGGCCTTGGCCTGCTCCAAGATTTCCGAGCACGGCACCATTACGCCCATATTCACCACTTCGAAGTTATTGCATTGCAACACCACCGAGACAATGTTCTTGCCGATGTCGTGCACATCGCCCTTGACCGTGGCAATCACCATCTTGCCCTTGGGCTTGGCCACAATGCCGGTGCGCTCTTCTTCCGCGCGCTTTTCTTCCTCAATGAAGGGCACCAGGTGTGCCACGGCCTGCTTCATGACGCGCGCCGATTTCACCACCTGCGGCAGGAACATCTTGCCCTGGCCAAACAGGTCGCCGACCACATTCATGCCGTCCATCAGCGGGCCTTCAATCACGTGGATCGGGCGGCCACCGTTATTCATGACTTTTTGCCGGGCTTCTTCGGTATCGGCAACAATGAATTCAGTCAGACCATGCACCATGGCATATTCCAGGCGCTTTTCCACGGTGACCGGATTTTCCGGCGTGCCGCGCCAATCCAGCGTGGCTTCCTGTTTCTTACCGCCTGCCGCCAACGTGGCGGCAAACTCGATCATGCGTTCGGTAGCATCTTCACGGCGATTGAGCACCACATCCTCGACGCGCTCACGCAGCTCGGGGTTGAGATCGTCATAAACGCCTATCATGCCGGCATTGACGATACCCATGGTCATGCCAGCTTTGATGGCGTGATAGAGGAAAACGGTGTGGATAGCCTCCCGCGCTGCCTCGTTGCCACGGAAGCTGAAGCTCACATTGGACACACCACCGGAAATCCGCGCGTAGGGCAGGTTTTCCTTGATCCAGCGTGTGGCATTGATAAAGTCCACGGCGTAGTTATTGTGCTCTTCGATACCCGTCGCCACGGCAAAAATATTCGGGTCGAAGATGATGTCTTCCGGCGGAAAATCCAGCTTCTCCACCAGCAAGTCATAGGCGCGCTTGCAAATTTCGATCTTGCGTTCAAAGGTATCGGCCTGCCCGACTTCGTCAAACGCCATGACAATCACCGCGGCACCATAGCGGCGGCATAATTTGGCCTGGCGCAGGAACTCCTCCTCGCCCTCCTTCATGGAAATCGAGTTGACGATGGATTTACCCTGCACGCACTTAAGGCCTGCCTCAATCACTGCCCACTTGGACGAGTCGATCATGATAGGCACACGTGCAATATCCGGCTCGGAAGCCACCAGATTGAGGAAATGCGTCATGGCATGCAGGGCATCCAGCATGCCTTCATCCATGTTAATGTCGATCACCTGCGCACCGTTCTCGACCTGCTGACGTGCCACCACCAACGCCTCTTCGTATTGCTCGTTGAGGATCATACGTGCAAAGGCCTTGGAGCCTGTAACATTGGTACGCTCACCCACGTTCACATACAGGGAGTCTTCATCAATCGTGAATGGCTCCAACCCGGCCAGCCGGGTCGCCACAGGAATCTCTGGAATACGACGCGGTGCAATCGTCTTGACCGTCTCGGCAATCGCCGCGATATGCGGCGGCGTGGTGCCACAACAGCCGCCAGCGATATTTACAAAGCCGCTCTCGGCAAACTCCTTGAGCAGGGCCGATGTATCGGCTGGCTTTTCATCAAAGCCAGTATCCGACATGGGATTGGGTAAACCAGCATTAGGGTAAATACAAACAAAAGTCTCGGCGATCTTGCTGAGCTCTTCCGCATACGGCCGCATCAGCGCGGCACCCAGGGCACAGTTCAGTCCTATGGTCAGTGGGCGCGCATGGCGCACCGAGTTCCAGAATGCAGGCACGGTCTGGCCTGACAAGATACGTCCCGATGCATCCGTCACCGTGCCAGAAATCATGATGGGCAGGCGCTTGCCGGTTTCCTCGAAATACTGGTCGATGGCAAACAGCGCCGCCTTGCAGTTGAGCGTATCAAAAATAGTCTCGACCATGAGGATATCCGCACCGCCATCAACCAGGCCGCGGGTCTGTTCATGATAAGCCGCCACCAACTGGTCAAAGGTGACGTTGCGCGCGGCTGGGTCGTTCACGTCCGGGGAAATGGATGCCGTCTTTGGCGTCGGGCCCAGCGCGCCTGCCACGAAACGTGGTTTGTCAGGCGTGGAATAATTATCGCAAGCTGCACGTGCCAGCTTGGCGGCCTCGACGTTCATTTCATAAGCCAAATGGGCCATGAAATAGTCTTCCTGCGCCACGCTAGTCGCACCGAAGGTATTGGTCTCGATAATGTCAGCACCAGCTGCTAGGTATTGCTCGTGGATTTCTTGGATGATGCGCGGCTGGGTAAAGGTCAACAGTTCGTTATTGCCTTTGACGAACAGCTCCCGCTCGCCCGCTGGTGCGGCAAAGTCGGCAAAGCGGCCACTAGGCCCGCCGCGGTAATCCTCTTCCGTCAGCTTGTATTGCTGGATCATGGTCCCCATCGCACCATCCAGAATCATGATGCGCTTGGCGAGGATTTCCCTGAGCAAGACCTCGGTGGGGGACATTTCGTAATATTTCATGCAAAACCTTAAATGCTGGCGGACTGACACCTGCCAGGTGATTGAATATTCAGCGCGTGATTATAAAACAGCTGGGGCATCCCGCATAACACAGCGATGATTTCAATGCGGATTCCTGGCCCTAGTTGGTAGGCTAGGCAAGCAAGCCAGTACCCAACAGGCTGCCTATCCAATAGGTCAACCCACCAGCAGCAGCCCCAATCAGCAACATACGTGCACCACCATAGAGCATATTGCGCCCACTGAACAAGGCAAGCGTGGCACCCACAATAAACAAGGCCGCTCCCGTCAGGCCCAACGCCAGCTCCAGCGCATGCGTGGAGAGATGCAGCAACCATGGAAGCAAGGGAATCGTACCGCCGACCAGAAACGACACAAACGACGAGATCGCTGCCGCCCATGGCGAACCGAGTTCATCAGGGTTCAAGCCCAGCTCTTCGCGCGTCAGGACATCCAAGCCCAACTCTGGATCAGCCACCAAGCGATTGGCCAACTGCTGTGCTTCCGTCCGCTCCAGGCCACGTGCCTGGTAAATCAGTGCCAGTTCGGCGGCTTCTTGCGCTGGGTACAACGCCAGCTCCTCACGTTCCAGGGCAATTTGATGCTCAAACAGTTCGCGCTGCGAACGCATGGACACATACTCGCCCGCCGCCATGGAAAACGCACCAGCCAATAGCCCTGCAACCCCGGATAGCAAGATTACCGAAGCGCTACTTGATGCACCTGCCACCCCTAATACAAGACAGGCGATGGACACCAACCCATCATTCACCCCGAATACGGCAGCGCGCAAACCGCCATTGTTACCCGCCAGCTTGTGTCGCCCGCCCACTTCATTCACCAGAGTCGGCATGGCATGACTCACCAGATCCATGCGCTTTGCACCATAAGCCGACAAACCACGCACCTTACTGGCGGCCAATACCAGGCGAATCCGCCTAGGCCCGAGACCATGTGCCAACCAAACGATCATCCGGGTACGCATATCGGGCCGATAAGCAGCAATTGCATGCCCAGCCTCTGCCAGCTTCGCCTCCCACACTTGTGCTTGTTGCATGGCAGCGGCTTCCAGCCCCTCAAACATCTGCGCTAATGCTGGATCAGGCTCACACTTTGACAAAGCGCTGTATAAATAAGCCGAGCGCTGCTCTTCGCGCCAACCTTGCAAAAAATCTGTCATCTTTATAATCCCAGCCTGCGATATTGCACCGCTTCGGCAATATGCGCACTTTGTATGCCATCGCTCGCCGCGAGGTCGGCAATGGTACGCGCTACCTTGAGAATGCGATGATACGCACGTGCAGAGAGGTCAAGCCTTGCCATCGCCTGCTTCAGCAGTGCGCTCCCAGCGGTGTCCGGCTGACAATACTCATCCACCTGAAGACTGGTCAACAAGTAGTTGCTCACCCCTTGCCTATCCAGTTGCCGCTGTCTTGCCACTTCTACACGCGCTTTGATTATGGCGCTCGCTTCCCCTGGTGCTGCATGCAGCAGTTCGTCCTCACTCAAGGCGGGCACCTGGATATGGAGATCAATACGATCGAGCAATGGTCCGGATAGGCGCTGGCGATAGCGGGTGATCTGATCCGGCGTGCATCGGCATTTACCGTTAGGGTGCCCGCAATAACCGCATGGGCAAGGATTCATTGCGGCAATCAACTGGAAACGTGCCGGAAACTCTGCTTGCCGCGCCGCACGCGAAACCGTGATATGCCCGGACTCCAGCGGCTCACGCAAGACTTCAAGCACCTTGCGATCAAACTCCGCCAACTCATCCAGGAACAATACCCCATGATGGGCCAGCGAAATCTCGCCTGGCTTGGGAATGGCCCCGCCCCCGACCAAGGCGACGCCTGACGCAGTATGGTGCGGGGCACGATAAGGCCGCTTGCCCCAGTCCCTGGCATGAAAGCCCTTGCTCAACGACTGGATGGCAGCAGACTCCAAGGCCTCAGCCTCCGTCATCGCAGGCAGAATGCTAGAGAAACGTGAAGCCAGCATGGATTTCCCGGTACCGGGCGGGCCAGACATCAGCACACTATGTCCGCCGGCGGCAGCAATTTCCAGCGCACGCTTGGCCTGAAGCTGACCTTTCACCTCGGCAAAATCTGCAGCAGCCAATACAGCTGGCTCAATATTAACGGGCTGTGGCAGCAAGGCCTCTCGACCTGCCAGGTGCGCACATACTTGCAGCAAGCTGCTGGCAGGCAAAACGGTGGCGCCCTGCACCAGCGCTGCCTCCATAGCACTCTCTTGAGGCAGGATAAAGGTTCGGCCACTCTCCTTCGCTTTATACGCCATGGCCAATGCACCACGGATATTGCGTAACTCACCTGTCAACGCCAGCTCACCAGCCACTTCATACTGATCTAGCCCTTGCGCAGGAATTTGGCCGGATGCGGCGAGAATGCCTAATGCAATAGGCAAATCATAACGTCCGCTTTCCTTGGGAAGGTCGGCAGGTGCCAAGTTGACGGTGATACGACGTGCGGGAAATTCAAACTGAGCGGTTTGCAAAGCAGCACGCACCCTGTCCTTGCTTTCCTTCACTTCTGCTTCGGGTAAACCAACAATGGCAAAGCTCGGCAAGCCATTGGCGAGATGCACTTCTACCGCAACCTCTGGTGCCTCCATGCCAGCTAAGGCACGGCTATACAACACCGCGAGCGCCATGATCAGGAAGACTGTCCTAGCTTGACCTCAATATCAGCCAATTGCTTTTCCAAATCAGCAAGTTGAGCGCGTGTCTTACGGAGTATCTCTGCCTGGATATCAAACTCTTCCCGCGTCACAAGCTCCAGTTTAGTGAATGCGCCCTGTAATAGTGCATGCACATTGTGCTCAACACCTTCAGCGGGCAAGGATGAGTATATTTCCTTGATTTTATTTGATAATTCTTCGAAAAACTGAGCATTCATCACTTATAAATCTCCCAAAACATCCGCAGTTTAGCAGCTTTTACTTCCCAAAAATCCAGATTAAACATAACAAACTCAATCACTTACCGATAAAAATCAAGCTTCGCACCATTCCAGATCGTTAAAAATCCCAAAAAATATCACATAACCCATTGTTTTATATAAATGTTGTTTTTATGGCACAGGTGTTGCTTATTACCCAACGCAGAGTTTTCGTTGTTGTTTTATTTTTCAAACCTTGAAAGGGTACATTATGCGTAATTCGCTTCTACTTGCCGCCATCGTTGGCACATTTGCAGCACCTGCCGCCGTTATGGCCGAAGAAGCTGCTGAGGCAACCTCCCCTCACACCATTACATACAACGTTGGCCTCACAAGCAACTATATCTTCCGTGGTACCAGCCAATCTGGTGACCGCCCAGCCATTCAAGGTGGTATGGATTACTCCCACTCCAGTGGCTTCTACCTCGGCACTTGGGCCTCCAGCATTAGCTGGCTGGCTGATACTGGCGCCGATGGTGCAGGTGGTGACCGCGCTTACAACAGCTCCAGCATGGAATGGGATCTGTATGGTGGTTACACTGCTGAAATCGGCGAAACCGGCATCACTTATGACGTAGGTGTATTGCAATACATCTACCCAGGTCGTCGCAACTCCGTACAAGGCAGCTATAACGCTGACACCACTGAAATCTACGGTGGCCTGTCCTACAAGTGGGTTTCCGCGAAGTACTCCTGGTCGCCAAGCAAATCTGCCTTTGGTTTCCAAGGCCGTGGTGCTAGCTATATCGACCTGACCCTGGAAGTACCATTTGGCGAATCTGGCTATAGCGCGATTGCCCACGTGGGTCGTCAAGAGTTCGGCAATGGCCCTAACGAATACGACTACACTGACTGGAAACTGGGCTTGAGCAAGGCTTGGGATAACGGTATCGTAGTTGGTGGTTACTATACTGACACCGATGCTGACCGTCAGGCTTTCACTTATGGCCCTGTGTTCTCCGGTAAGGAAAACTGGACTTTGTTCGTACAAAAGACTTTCTAAGCAGACAGTCATGTGAGAAGGCAAGGCAGTTTGCCTTGCCTTTCTGCTTTTTATAAGACGAGGAGATAACCATGAAATTTGTATCCGCCATCATCAAGCCGTTCAAGCTTGACGAAGTGCGTGAAGCCCTTTCCTCCATTGGAGTACAAGGCATCACCGTCACTGAAGTCAAAGGCTTTGGTCGCCAAAAAGGCCACACTGAGCTTTACCGTGGTGCAGAATACGTTGTCGACTTTTTGCCCAAGGTAAAACTGGAGGTGGCCATTGCCGATGAATTACTTGACCAGGTAGTCGAAGTAATCGAGAAATCTGCCACCACTGGCAAAATCGGCGATGGCAAGATCTTTGTCTTCAACCTGGAACAGGTCTATCGTATCCGCACTGGTGAAACCGGCGCTGATGCGCTTTAAGGGGTCCAAAATGAAAAAAATTCTTTCCATGATTGCACTGGTTAGCGCGCTAGGATTCTCTGGCTTTGCGCTAGCTGAAGAGGCAGCTGTCGTCGTTGACGAGGCCGTTACCACCGAAGTCGCTCCTGCCGCCGCTGCTGTCGTCGAAACCGTCACTGAGGCCGTGCCAACTCTCAGCGCTGGCGATACCGCCTGGACTATCGTTGCCACCGTATTGGTGTTGGCGATGATCATTCCGGGTGTTGCTCTATTCTACGGTGGCTTGGTGCGCACCAAGAATATGGTTTCTGTCCTGACACAGGTATTTGTCACCACTGCACTCATGTCCGTGATTTGGGTCGTATATGGCTACAGCCTGGCCTTCACTGACGGTGGCAGCTTGAACGCCTATATCGGCGGCTTCAGCAAAACCCTGCTCGCGGGCATTACGCCAGACACCCTACTGGATGGCGGCACTATCCCTGAATATGTCTTCGTGACCTTCCAATTAACCTTTGCAGCGATTACCCCTGCACTGATTGTCGGTGGTTTTGCAGAGCGCATGAAATTCTCTGCAGTACTCGCCTTCCTCGCGTTGTGGGTCACATTCGTCTATATCCCGATTGCCCACATGGTATGGGGCGGCGGTTTCCTCGGCGAACTAGGCGCAGCTGACTTTGCTGGTGGCACAGTGGTGCACATGAATGCTGGTATTGCCGCACTGGTCGGTGCGATTGTAGTCGGCAAGCGCCTGGGCTATGGCAAGGAAGCGATGCCTCCGCACAGCATCACATTGACCATGATTGGTGCTTCCATGCTGTGGGTAGGCTGGTTCGGCTTCAACGTAGGTAGTGAGCTGGCTGCCGATGGCACTGCTGGCCTCGCACTCATCAACACTCAAGCCGCCACTGGTGCTGCTGTACTAGGCTGGTTGTTTGCTGAATGGTTGTTCAAGGGCAAACCATCCTTGCTAGGTGCCGTTTCCGGCGCAGTAGCGGGCTTGGTCGCCATCACCCCTGCTTGCGGCTTCCTTGGCCCTGTTGGCTCCATCATCCTTGGCTTTATCGCCAGCGTGATCGCCTTCTGGGCAGTCACCAGCCTCAAGGTTAAACTGGGCTACGATGATTCCTTGGATGTATTTGGCATCCACGGTGTCGCTGGCTTGATCGGCGCGATCGGCACTGGCATCCTCATGAGCACTGATTTCGGTGGCGTAGGCTACGAAGAAGGCGTGACCATGGGCAGCCAGCTCTACGCACAAGCAGTTGCGATTGGCGTGACGATTGTATGGGGCGGCCTTGGTAGCTACATCTTGTTCAAGATCGTTGACCTCTTCATCGGCCTGCGTGCCACTGAAGAAGCTGAACGAGAAGGCCTGGATACTGCTGAGCACGGTGAACGCGCTTATCACTACTAAATCCTAATCGTGGGATAAACAAACGGGCGCTTTTAGCGCCCGTTTTTCTTTGATACGAGTGGTTCAACCATTACGCCTCACACTGATCAACACATTCATGCACCCAATCGGGGCAATCCTGCACCACTTGATCACAACATTCATTGGCATCCCTGCCAAATCAGCCTGATTTGGCCCTAAAAAACTGGCACAGCACTTGCTTATGTATTAGCAAGCGTAATGTGATCTTTACGTCGCAAGACCTGGAACATTTTACTGCCTAGTTTTATGCATTATCTCCTCCTCCTCAGGGCGCTTATAGCGCCCTTTTTTTTCGCCTCTGCACAGCTTTAGGCTAAAATCTCCGCCTATTCTCTTGGCTTATCAGGTGCCCCTTACCATGATGGTTCCACACCTTACAACGGCCCTTACCGGCCCCTTACTTGAACTGGAAAAACGGCTGCTCGACAACATGCCGCGCATTGAGCACTGGTTCCGCAGCCAATGGCAAGAACATGGCGCACCGTTCTATGCTTCAGTAGATTTACGTAACGCAGGCTTCAAGCTCGCGCCCGTGGATACCAATTTGTTTCCAGGAGGCTTCAACAACCTCAACCCAGACTTCTTGCCGCTCGGGATTCAAGCGGCAATGGTGGCTGTAGAAAAAATCTGCCCTGATGCTCGCCGACTACTAGTGATTCCAGAGAATCACACGCGCAACACCTTTTACCTGCGTAATGTATATGCCCTTACCCACATCCTGCGCCAGGCAGGGCTGGAAGTGCGCATAGGCAGCATTTCGCCCGAGATTACAGAACCTACATTCCTGGAAACGCATGATGGCCATAGCATCCTGCTAGAGCCAGTGCAACGCAAGGGCAATCGCCTGGTACTGGATAACTTCGATAGTTGCGCCATCCTGCTCAACAATGACCTGTCAGGTGGTATCCCTGAAATACTGCAAGGGCTGGAGCAATCGTTAATCCCGCCATTGCACGCAGGATGGGCCACGCGTCGTAAATCGCATCATTTCACTGCCTATAACCACATCGTGGAAGAATTTGCTTCCCTGATCGAGATAGACCCCTGGCTACTCAACCCTTATTTTGACACCTGTGACGGCCTGGATTTTCATGCACGTGTTGGCGAAGATCGACTAGCAGACAAAGTTGAGGCCCTGCTGGCGAAAATCCGTGAAAAATATGCAGAATATGGCGTCAAGCAGGAACCCTTTGTCATCGTCAAGGCCGATGCTGGCACCTATGGCATGGGCATCATGACCGTCAAGAGCCCTGACGATGTGCGTGACCTCAATCGCAAACAACGCAACAAAATGTCCGTGGTGAAGGAAGGGCTCAAGGTTAGCGAAGTCATCCTGCAAGAAGGCGTCTATACCTTCGAGCACCTCAACGAGGCCGTTGCCGAACCTGTGATCTACATGATGGATCACTTCGTGGTAGGTGGTTTCTACCGTGTGCATACTTCACGTGGCGCTGACGAAAACCTCAATGCCCCAGGCATGCACTTTGAGCCCCTCGCCTTTGCAACACCCTGCTCCACACCAGATTGTGCAGGCGCACCAGACGCTCCGCCCAACCGCTTTTATGCCTACGGCGTGGTCGCAAGGCTGGCACTACTTGCAGCCTCCATCGAACTGGAAGAAACCGACCCGGACAACCTAGACTAGAGCTATTAACACTTAAATGATGCGCATCGCCTTTATTCTCGACCCATTGGACAGCCTTAAGCCCTACAAGGACACTAGCCTGGCTATCATGCGCGAAGCCGCAGCACGCGGGCACTCGCTACATGTCGCCATGCAACACGATCTCCTGCTGCGTCACGACAAAGCCCACCTGAGGTGTCGCCCTTTCAAGTTTGCAGATGATGCGACATGGTATTCACTGGGAAACATTGCAGAAGAGGCACCACAAGCCTTTGATGCCATCCTCATGCGCAAGGATCCGCCGTTCGACAATGAATACCTCTACAGCACTTACTTGCTGGAGCAGGCGGCAAAACAAGGTGCTCGCGTCTATAACAACCCAGCTGCCATTCGCGATTGGAACGAAAAGCTCGCAGTACTCAACTTCCCGCAGTTTGCGCCTACTTTCCTTGTCAGCAGCGAACAAGCACTGATTCGAGAATTTCTTGCGGAGCATGAAGATATCGTCGTCAAGCCACTGGATGGCATGGGTGGCAGCGGTGTCTTCCGCCTCAAGCAGGGCGACCCCAATCTCGGCGTCATCCTTGAAACCATTACGCAACATGGCAAGCAGACCATCATGGCGCAACGCTACCTGCCTGCGATCACGCAGGGTGATAAACGCATTATCGTCATTGATGGCGAGCCACTGCCTTACGCGTTGGCCCGCATCCCGCAAAATGGCGAAACACGTGGCAACCTTGCCGCTGGCGGCAAGGGAGTTGCCCAAGCACTGACCGATCGTGACTACGAGATCGCCAATACCGTCGGCAAGGTGCTGAAGGAAAAAGGCTTGTTCCTGGTCGGCCTGGATGTGATCGGCGAGCATCTCACCGAAATCAACGTCACCAGCCCTACGGGCATGGTCGAGATTGCTGCACAGACGGATTGCAATCCAGCCAGTATCCTGCTCGACAAGCTGGAAGCCGCCGCACAATAAAAAAGCCAGGGTGCACAACCCTGGCTTTGCTAAAGCATTCCTCTTGGTAAAACGAAACGCTACTTGGTCAGTTCACGCCAGCCAGTGCGCCGGGAAACACTATCAGAAGCAGCAGTATCAATGCCTATCGTGGTCTTGCGGCCTTGTGCATCAGTAATAATGGCTTTCAACTGCCCATTGGGCAGGCGCACAATCACCATCCCCACCGTCAACCCTGTAGCCAGTTTCTGGCCAAAATGCGTTGCGCCTGGCACCATCAGTCCCGTACGGTAATCAAACTGGTAAACCCGCGTCGTGCCACCTAGCGAGCAACCATCCGAATTGACGTTATCAATCTGCGGTGTGTTGCTGTTGATAGTCAATGTGCCCAGTGCCAATTGAGGATCAAGATTAACGCGCTCGCGCGTCTCAGGCAGGTCAACATACCATCCACCACCTGCCCAATCCAGCGCACTGCCATCAATTGAGGAAGTCGTATCGCCATGCGTGATGACTCGGGCTGTCAGCGCACGTCCGGTGTAACTCACGCCATTATCGCGAATGGCATATACCGACTGTACCTGGCTGTTGGTCACATCGCTTAGCCCCAAGTAACGACCAGTTGCCACGAAAATGACTGGTTCTGTCACCTTGGGCACCTTGCCAATCTCAGGTTTGGTGGTAATCGGCTGGCCGAGACCTGCCGGATCAGTCAGCCTAGCCATGAGACTAATCGTAGGTATTGATGCTTCCAGATTAACTTTCCACAAGTTGCCTTGGAGATCACCACCGTACAATGCCACCGAAGCAGCATTGATATCGGCATTGCCGTTAATCCCAGAACTACTAGCCAGCTTTGCAAAACCGCTTGGCGTCTCAGCTGTACCTTCGCCTGTGCCTAATTTATGAATCAATGCACCAGTAATCGCATCCACCACGAACAGGTACCCTTGGCCATTACCGGGTGAGACATTGTTATAACCCGAAGTAAACATCACCACCCAGCGACCTGCATTGGCGCTACCTTCCGGTAGCTTGGTAATGATAGGGTTACCGTAAGTAAACCCTAGGTCTGCATCCGCATGGCTGCAATACGCTTCACTATGGCAGAACTCCCACAATGCCTTGGGGTTATCCTCGCTAGTTACATCCAATGCGTAATATCCACGCCCGCCCGCATTCAAGCCTCCGACCAGAATGGTGCGCCAAGCAGATGTCGAAGCATCATACACATCCATCACCTGAGGCGAACCATCCACAAGAAACTGGTGATTCGCACCGTAGTTCTTGTCCGCCAGTTTATACATATTAGGCATGACAGAGTGCGGCACATAGGCCCAGCTTTCTGCTCCATTGGTCGTGTTGAATGCGTGTAACATGCCGTCGTTACCGCCGACATACAGCATGCCATGCCGATCCGCCTGGGTAGTCTTGAACGCTTGGTAATTAGGGGTGACGCTATCAATAAAGTTGAATCGCGGTTGCTTCACGTAGGCAGGTGCCGAATTGACAATATCGCCAAGCAAATGCGTACGCAGGCGGTAGGCCTTTTCGGTTTGGGCAAGCTCACCGCTATTGATGGATTGACCACGCAGATAATTCAGCAGGTTCTCGCCCGAGTTGGCGATTGCCTTGGTATCGGCATTGAACCCATTGCACTGCGACAGCAACTCACACTTGTTATTGAAGTAAGCCTTTTCGTCGGCACTCAAGTTATCCCAGGCAAATGGCTCTATCATCTGCGAACTGGGATCAATCTTGAAAATACTGCGGCCACTACCATTCAACTGCGCTTGCGCACTCCACACATGCGCTTCGCTCACCGTGCCATCGGTAGGGTTGATGGTCTGCGCCTGCACATCACCATCCCAGTGCACACTGCGATAAGTCGAGCTGAAAATATAGTTATCGGTTTGGGTGATATTCGGGCTGCTGGTCGCCGAGGCCGCAGCAGCACCTGTTCTATCTGATACACCAGCTAGGGCGCTACGCAAACCCGATACCAGCTCTTTAGGTTGTTTGGCACTGAAATACAAGCCACGACCATTGACTGCGGCATGCCAGAGGTCATCTAAAGCGCTGGGGGAATCAGCAGCAGGGATTGGCCAATTACATGTTTCACCTGGAGCCCAGTGACAACCCATCTCTCCTTGTTTGATCATTGCAAAATCACCCTGATTGGCTATCTCGTAGTCAGAGCGATAATTCATCTCCCCATCAAGCCCCAACCCCAGCGTAAACGTATTCATATGCTGTGCCGGGTTTCTGTCTTTGCTTGTGGTTGGGACCTTGTTTTCCATGTCAGGTCGCAAGTCCGTCTTGTAATAATACATAGCCACATCTGCTAGTGTTTCTGCAGCTAATGAAACAGTTTCTTTATTAACAACCTTTGTTGGATTACCGTCATATGCTCCATCAGCACGCTTAGAATACCCTTCATCTTTACTATCCTGAGTGCCAATTTCACCACCGTCCCTGGTCATTCCTTTATTGCCATTCCAATATCCATCGGTCGTCAAGATAGTGAAATTTTGTTGGCACGCAAATTGAACTGGATCATCCGCCATCCCAGCATTTATTCCAGTAGTTACTCCAGAAAAATGCCTGCCTACCCTCGATAACGCCTCCCTTAAAGGAGTACCACCTGAAGCACTGGAAGAATAGAATTTTTTATACCAGTTAGTCTTGTGAGCAGGATTAAATGTATCAACCTTGAGGTATTTATTCGCGCTTACTGGTGAACCAGTGTTGATAGTGATAAATCCTACTCGGTAATTATTATCAATTGTTGCAAAGGCATGCCCTGCCGCACTTTTCATGGCAAAAGAGCGAGTACGATAATAGGCATACCAATTAGCAAAATTGGTCATTTCCTCTGCATAAGTGCATGAGGCACCAGCACAATCTATACGGTCTACATATTTTGTGAAGGTCTTGCCAGATGTAATATCCACACGCAAAAAATCGCCATACCGCGCATTACGATGATCACTATCATGCTTTGCTTGGCAACGTGCATCTGATCCGCTCACCACCGATACACTGCCAGCATCCGCCGCAGTTTTGCAGTACCTCACATAAGCAGGCCGTGTATGAGTGGCAGATGCCGTAGACTGGCAAATAGTGAGATTAATATCCTGACAATACTCTTTAGGCGTAATTAAAAAATAATACGGATTTCCATTCCTATTGGCTGCTATGTAATAGGTACTGGTAGGCCAGTCGTATCCTGTAGAGGTAGATGGTTTATCAATTCCGTTTTGTTTACACTCCTGCTCCCATTGTCTAGTCGTGTAGTTATAAATTCTATCGGCACAATAAACGCGCTCAAGATATTGCGTGAGAATATTCGCAACTCCAGAACTCTGAGCACAACTATCATCAAGTTGATGCCCAATTAACCTCACTGCTTGCCATCCATTGGTATTGGTTCCATTCATGGTTGGTAAAGTTTGTGATGCATCACAAGGACTAATTGGCGGCGTATAACTAATTGCAGGGTTATAGTAAATACCATTCACAAAAGGGCTATAAGTTGGGGGATCGCCACCATTAGCGGGCTTGTCCTGTCCTGACTGTGATGTCCCCGCGCATGAGGCAGTCATATTGCCATTGCTTGCACGACACTTCCCCGCAGTTTGGGTATACCCCAGGAAGTCCGGCATAAAATTAAAATTCATGCTCCCCGAATCATCCAGCACGAACATCACATTAGGCCGCACCACAGTACCCGAAGCCGTGGAAAGCGGGTTGCTGGAAATATCGGTCACTGCAGCTTGCGCACTCAGTAGATACCCAACCAACGAGCTGATCAGCAGCAAGGTTTTCCACCAGAATCTTGTGTGATGTTGTTGCATTATTGTTCTCCCTGTAAGACCCGGGGTGTTTATACCGGCACCATGACTGTGGCCTGAACGATGCTGACGGTGTTGCGAGGGCCGAGCACGCGGGCGGTGATGCGGTAGTAGATGGATGGGTTGGATTGATAGACAGCCGCCCCGATTTGCAAGCTGCTACCCAATGTAGCGTTGGTCACTGGGGCTTTGGATAAAGAGGTAGAGCAAGAGTTGGCCTGACCTGTGCCGTCTTCACCGTTATAGGCCCCTGTGGTCCGGCACAGCCTGTGAATCAGGTACTGCACCCGATTACCAGCAGCATCAGCACCTAAATCCACTGCGTTACTCCAGATGCTGTTGCCATACCAGTCAGGCTCGGTACTCAAGGTATTGGCGATATAGCCATGAGATGGACTGCTGTCGGCCAACGCATTGCGATTGTTATCCAGCCATACCAGGGCAGCCTGCAAACCACGGTCTGCGGACATGGTGGCGGATTGCTTGAAGGCAAGGTTACCGGCGATGACGTTGCCGGAATCGACGGCACGCCATAACGCCAGGCCAGCCAATGTCATGGCGATTAGCACGATCAGCGCCACCATGAGTACCACGCCATGTTGGCGTGATGCCGGGGCAATAGCAGGCATCATCAGCTTTTGCTTCATGTTGGAGGCTTCCACAAGATATTACGAATGACCACGGTCGTCTCGAACACACGGTAACGGTATTGTTGCCAGTTTTCCTGCGTGGAAACATTGCCGAAGGTGCCGCCCACCCAGCGAGGCAAATCAGTGGTGACATTACTTGACTCACGCTTGCTGCTGCGGCTCACTAACCCAATCCGTATGGCAATCACTTTTTCCCATTCATCCCAGCTAACCACGCCATTGCCATCCAGGTCAGGGGATGTGCGATATTCATCCACGGTATTTTCGGTATCACCATCGAGATTCAGGCCATAATCGGCTTGTAGATCAATCACGCCATCAGCGATCAACTCAGCCTCCCCACTCAGTGCCGAGAGTACCTGCAAACCACCATCAACAATGGAATAGCGATTGCTCACTGGTGTTCTGCCCATGTTGTACAGTTGGGCACCACTATTAAATATCTGATTGCCCTGATAGCGTCCTGAGGCGGCATGAGTAATATTGTTTTGATAAGGGTTGCCAGGGGTTGCGGTAATCTGCACCAAGTCGCAATCCTGCCCAGGGGCGGCCACTACCAGCACATCGTTGACATTGAAGCCAAAACGGTTAGAGACCACGTAATCGGCAGTTGCCGCAGCCATCGTCTGCATCAATGCAGTAGGGCTGGTGACCATGCTGGCATTGCTATAGGTAAGCTGGATCGCATCAGGCGCAGTATCTAGGCCCTGGGTAATCACCGCAGGCGTCAACAGGAAATCAATGGCATATCCCGTGCTGCCATCCGTACCCAGAACACGGCACCCCAGGTTTTGCGATACGTTCATGCCGTAGCCCGATTGACGGATATCGCGCTCAATCGCCAGTAATGCCAGTGCGCCATTCTGCTGCGCAGTACCGCCACTGTTAGTGGTGCGGTTGTTATCCTGTGAAACGGATAACACCTGGGCAATCACCAGCATGCCGATCAGGCCGATAGTCATGCCAACCATGACCTCCACCAAGCTAAACCCGGTATGTGGTTTCAATAAGGCGTTCATCTTCATGGCGTTTGATTCGTATTGATATAAGCCACAGTAGTGTGACTATGCGGCTCGGTTTCGGCAGGTGGTTGCCAGAAGACGGTTACCGTAGCGGTGAAACCGGCAGTCGCATCGCCTGCAATCACCACGGTAGGTGCCTTGTTTTCAGCCCCGGGCAAACGGTTTTTTACATCCGCGAGCCAGTCTGCCAACTCAGGCGAGCTGCCGCCGGGCAAGCCATAAGTCGAGATTTTTGTTGGCCCTGCCGTCCAGATACTCGCCACCAAGCGGTTGGCCAGATAACTCGCTTCCAGCCGATATTGCGCATCAGAGACGGTTTTCATGGATGCAGCCTGCAAGCCGATGATCGCCAATATGCCCATGGAGAAAATCAGGATGGCGATCAGGCCCTCCAGCAGGATGGCTCCCTTCTGAATAGCGCGTCGTGGCTGGTTAAGATGGCTTAAGCGCATACGCGTGGATCTCCCACTGTTGATATATTGGGGTCACAAAAGTGCACACTCCCTCCCCTGATCAATATCCTCAACCCGTTGGCATTGCCTTCAGTGGCCGCAATGTCGATCTGGCGCATGACATTACTGCCATCATTGTTGAAGGTGACACGACCCAGCCCATTGAATGTCACAGTAGTTGCGCCTGCGGGCACAACATCCACAGCCACACTGACAGCGCCTTCGGTAGCAGCCTTGTTCTGGATCACTTCTGGGCAATCATCCACACCATCACTGTCAGCATCGACAACCACGACCTGGCAACCTATGGTCCAAGTGGCATTGCCGCTTAAGGTAAAAACAACATTGGCATTGCGTCGAATAGCCTCGGCACGCGCCAGCTGCAAGCCAGTATTCAAGCCTTCTGCTGCTGCACGTACCTGAAAATTAAGCAGCATCTCGCGAAAACTTGGCACGGCAACAGCCAGCAAGATTGCCAGCACAGACAACGTCACCACCAATTCCACCAGCGTGAAGCCTTGCTGCCTGTTCACTTAACAACCCCCTCCGTGTTTGGTGACCCAGCAATTCGCAGGCACGCTAGTATCAGGGAAAGCCGTAGTGCGGCGGGCATTGTCCTGATTAACCGTAAACTCATAACCGCTCATTCCTTGCCCGGCAACGCCCGTCGCGGTAATGAGAAAGGTTTGGTCGCCATTAGGCGTGCTGCACGCATAAGTGAAATACTGCACCGCAGGGCTACTTGGCATAACGACCTCCTCACAACTATAGCGGCGCTTGTCCTGATAATTACGCTCCATGCGATTGCGGATATCAGACAGTTGTGAAATAGCCTCCGCCACCTTGGCGCGCGCAACATATCGTGAATAAGCTGGCACTGCGATAGATGCCAGAATAGCGATGATCGCGACAACGATCATCAGCTCAATTAACGTAAATCCTTGTTGCCCAGATTTCATCGGACTTCCCCTTTTCCCAGAATGCATCATGCCGTGCCCAATTGGTATATCGCCAATTCTTCCGACGAACGGAAGTGGTGCACCGATAAGCGGTATAACGATCAAAGTGCGAGTGAAATTTAGCGGCTATATCAATTCACGGCAAATACTGCCGAAGTTTGCCCCACTCTTGCCGCTTGGGTAAAATACAGCGTTTCGTTTATTTACCTCTTCCCTTAAGGATATCCAGATGTCAAAAATCGTGTTCAAGGCTGGTGAAGCCACTATTTTCAGCGAAGGCAAAGACGTTACCGCCGCGATGCCAGAAATCCTCATCGGTGCCGTTGACGGCCCGGTTGGCCAGGCTTTTGCCAACATGATGGCGCAAAGCAAGGGTCACTCCGCCATGTTCGCCGTGCGCGACATCAACCAACTGGTACGTCCTGCGACCATGATGGTCCCTAAGGTTACCCTGAAGGATTCCATCAACATCGAACTGTTCGGTGGTGTGGTGCAAGCAGCGACTGCTGACGCGATTCTGGACTGTGTCATTGAAGGCATCATCCCCAAGGATCAAGTCAACGATCTGTGCATCGTCAGCTTGGTATGGATTGATCCAGGCTGTGGCCCACTGGCCAAGGAAGGCAAGCTGGACAAGGCCGATATGTACAAGAACAACTACGAAGCGACCAAGCTGGCGATCAAGCGCGCACTGAACGATGAGCCAAGCATTGATGAGCTCATCGCCAACCGCCACAAGATCAAGCACTGCATGTGGGAAGAAAGCTGGGGCGAAATCTAAGCTTCATTGCTGTCATCCAAAGCCCGCCTTGGCGGGCTTTTTTATTGCAATGTTGCGCTATATCAACCTAGACAAGACACCACCACTCATCATTAACTGGTCGCAAGCTCAAGCCAAATCTTGACTGACGACCTATCTGGTATTGATCACCGCATCAACTGATAACCAGTATTGTTTTATAATAAAAATCATTTTTTATTATAAATCGCCATGGCACCTGCCATCATTTCATCCAATGCGTAAATATCTTGTTACCCTGCATCGCTGGTTTGGCTTGACCATGGCCGTGTTTCTTTTCATTTCCGGGCTGACTGGTGCAGTGATCTCCTGGGATCACGAACTAGATGAATGGCTGAATCCGGCCTTGTTCCATGCGCATAACAAAGGAGTCGTGCAAGCACCGCTCACACTTGCCAATAAGCTGGAGCAAGATCAACCAGGCTGGATGGTGAATTATGTACCGCTCAACATAGAACCTGGCCACACGCTAGGCATGAGCGTAAGTGCCAGGCCGGACCCTGCCACTGGGAAAGCCAGCAAGCTTGATTTCAACCAGATAGCCCTCAATCCTGTCACAGGGGAAATTCAAGGGCAGCGCGAATGGGGCGCAGTGTCTCTGTCGCGCGAGAACCTGTTGCCCTTCCTCTACAAGCTGCATTACAGCATGCATATCCCAGACGCATGGGGATTGGAACTAGGCATACTGTTTATGGGGGTCATCGCTATCATCTGGGTGCTCGACAACTTCATCGCGCTGTGGATTTCCTTCCCTAATTACAAGTCCTGGCGCAAATCATTTGCCTTCCGCTGGCAACAGGGCGGTCACAAGCTAAATTTCGACCTGCATCGCTCGGGTGGTGTCTGGGTCTGGCTATTGCTGCTTATGTTGGCAATCACATCGGTCTCCATGAACCTTAACTTCCAGGTCATGCGGCCTATCGTGGAAATTTTTTCTACGCTCAGTCCCAGTCCGTTTGCATCACGTGCACCACGCCCCGAGGATGAACCCCTGGTCCCCGGGATCTCACGCGAGAACATCCTCGACATTGCTCGAGCAGAAGCCAAACAGAGAGGCTGGAGCGCCCCGGCAGGCGCCGTATTCTACTCTCCTGCATTCGGGCTTTATGGCGTTGGCTTTTTCGAGGCTGGCAACGATCATGGAGATGGCGGCCTGGGCAACCCCTGGCTATATTTCGATGGCAAGGATGGTAGCCCCGCCGGAGAGAATATTCCCGGCACTGGCAGTGCAGGCGATATTTTCATGCAGGCGCAGTTCCCGCTACATTCGGGACGCATCCTCGGCTTGCCGGGGCGCATCCTGGTGTCGCTGATGGGCGCCGTAGTTGCGATGCTGAGCATCACCGGCATTGTGATCTGGCTACGCAAACGCCAATCGCGCCGCGTGGATCAAAAGGTTAGGAATAGCACCAGGGCCAATCCGCTTCAAACCAGTGCGAGTTGATGCTGAGCGGTAGCCAGAGCACCCTCCTGACGCTCGGCTAGGGTTTGCAATATCTTGCGCACAGGGACGGGTAGCCCGGTATTGATGGCGTCGTTGAGCAGCATCCACTGCCACCCTGGCTCCTGGGCTTGCAACGGCAATGCTGGCACCTCCATCGTTCTGGCAAGGATATGCAACTTGAAGTGGGTAAAGACATGGGTTAGCTGGGTCAGCGCTTTGGGTGCACTCCCCTGAAAGCCCAGCGCTTTCAAGCCCCAGGCTTGAGCATCCTCAGCTACATCCAGCTCGGGCAGGCTCCATAAGCCGCCCCAGATGCCGCTATCAGGGCGCTTTTGCAGCAAGACGCGGTGATTGTGCACCATCACCAACATCTGTACGGATTTCTCCGGAATGGCTTTTTTCGGCTTGGAAGCAGGCAATTCATTGACACGATCAGCCAACAAGGCAGCACAATCTTCCTGCAATGGGCAAGTGGCACAGCGTGGGCGGCTACGCACGCAAACCGTAGCACCAAGGTCCATCAAGGCTTGAGCATAAGTACCCATTTCCGCCTGAGGCTGCATGGTTTCAGCAATCTGCCATAGCTGCTTTTCCACCTTGGGCAAGCCAGGCCAGCCCTCAATCAGGAAATAACGCGCAAACACGCGTTTGACGTTGCCATCCATGATGGGCTGCGGCAAACCAAAAGCAAACGAGGAAATCGCAGCCGCCGTGGAACGGCCTATGCCTGGCAATGCCTGGATCGCCTCGAAATCACGCGGGAATTCACCCGCATGCAAGCTCATCACTTGCTGTGCCGCCTTGTGTAAATTGCGTGCGCGTGAGTAGTAACCCAAGCCGCTCCAGTATTGCATCACATCATCCTGGCTTGCAGCAGCCAAGCTGGCAATGCTAGGAAAACGCTGCATGAATTTCTGGTAATAGCCGATCACGGCTGCCACCTGCGTCTGCTGCAACATGATCTCGGAAACCCAGATGGCATATGGATCGTGGGTATTCTGCCACGGCAGGTCATGGCGCCCATGCTGCTTCTGCCAGGCAATCAGCCTGTCAGCAATGGGAAGGTATTGCGACAGGGTCATTTCAGCGGCCAAACAGGTTTTGCAGTTTCTGCTTCACCTTGTCTTCGGGTTTGGATGTGGGGGTTTCGCTGTTGGCAGCATCATCCTTACTCTTATCGCTTTGCTTGTTCAGCAACGACTTCACCGCGTCTTCCCGGTTACCATCCAGCAGGTTCTTGACCGCCTCGCCCTTGGCACCACCCGCTCCTTCCAGCAGCTTGTTCTTGGCAATCGCTGTCGCCAACCCGGCGAAATCGATGGCATAAGCAGGCTTATTGAACGTGCCTGTGAGCTTGATTGGCACAGTAAGACCATTAAGCTGCTGCAAATCCGCCCCACCTTGCCCCTTGAGCGAAGCCACCACAGTAGGCTTGGCAAGGTAATCCAGTGTTTCATTGGCAATATCGACAATGCCATTGCCTGCAATGCGGAATAACGGTGCCTTCATGTCCAGGTCGTCGTTATGCGCAACACCGTTCTTGATATTAAAACTGGCAAACATTTCGCTGAAATCGGTCTGCTTACTCTTATCCCCAGCCACACTGGTCGTGCCTTTCAGTGCATTGAGTTTATCCTTTGCACCACGCAGCGTCCCGGCAATATCAATCCCCTTGACCGCGCCATCCTTGAGATTGAGTGCAGCCTTGCCGTTCAGGCCTTTCTTGAGCGCATTGACAGTGTCGCCACTGGTCGTGAGATCGAGGTTCAGGTTGCCCTTGCCATGCAGCATGTCATTGTTGATGGCATCGGTCAGCAAAAGGCCTATCGCGATGTTTTTCATCTCCTGCTTGATAGCGATATTCGGCGTGCTACGGGCGTCCACCGTCAGGGCGCCATTCATGGAGCCCTCGTAGAGACTAGCGGAAAAAGGGGCAAGTTCGGCCACCCCCGAGTCCGCCTTTAGCTTGATGCGCACATTCGTGCTTTTAACATTCGCCACCTTGAGCGCACCGATACGCAACTCGCCATCCGCATTCAATTGCCGCAATGCACTGAGGTCTATCGTGGCATCTTCCTGCGGCTTACTGGCTGGAGCAGGTTTCGTAGGCTTAGCTTCGGAATCCGTGATATAGCGATCCGCATCCAGTTTGTCGATATCAACATCGAAATGGTAGATTGGCCGCTCGAAGCGACTAATACCAAACTTGCCATTGATCGTGGTTTCGTCGAGCTTCACGTTGAACGGACTGACAGTGAGCGCCTTGCCATCGGCCTTGATCCCAAGCTTGAGACCAGCCAAGTGGAATTTCTCATACACAATGCTGCCGATATTCACATTGCCTTGCAACAGCAAATCCTTCAATGCAGAAAGATCAGGTGCCGCTTCATTCGCTTTGGGCTTACTGGCGGTTTTCTGCGCTGGTTTGGCAGAGCCATTGCCCAACAGCTTGTTCAAGTCCAACTTGTCACCACTGAGGTTGAAGCGGACATCGGGCTTGGCAAAGCCAGCCACAGCCACATCGCCCTTGAGTTTGGCATCCTCGACATTCAGGCTGAAATCGCTATCGACCTTTTCCTGCTTGATGTCAGCCAGCAGCTTGAGGGCAAACTCGCCCTGGGCAGCGCCTTTCGGCAAAGCCTTATCCTTGATGTCTATCTTGCCTGCCAACTTGGGCAGCTCGAATACTAGGTCTTGCAGGTTGCCCTTGAAGGGCGATGAAAACTTGCTTTCCACGCTGCGGTCGGTTTGCTTGAGGCTGAATTCGCCATTGATGCCGCTGCTTTGCAGCTCTCTTGGCGAACCCTTGATATCTGCCAATACCAATTGGGCCTTGATGCTGTCACCTGCCTTCTCTTGGCTGAAGGCCAGTTCGGCCTTGTCGCCGGATACTTCATCCTGCCGCACTACCAGCTTGGGCGCAGCGAAATCCGCCACCAGCTTGGCATCGGCAAGCTGGCCGGAAAACGCGAGCTTGAGACCGTTGACGAGGAACTCCATGTTTTCAGGGCGCGCATCCACATCGCCTGTCAGCCGGATATCGGCATCCTGCACATCCGCGATATTGCCCTTGACCACGGCATCCAGCTTTTGCGCGGCGAAATGCTTGTTCTCGACATCGGCCATGAAGTTGCCTTGCAGCTTGACCTTGGCGTCCACCTTGGGCGCGCTGGCGCTCACTTCAAAATCGCTGGCAAGGTCGAATGGCGTAGCCAGCGCAACGCGCCCGGTCTTGAGGTTGAACTGCTTGACCGCATAGCTGCTACCCGCGGCTTCGTCATGAAAACTCACGGCAGAATTGCTGACGTTGATACTAGAAATATCAAAATTGATTTCCTGCGATGGCTCGTCCTTGTCCTCACTCAGCAGGTCGTCAAAATTGGTGCTGCCATCTTGGTAACGCACGATATTGGCTCGCGCACCATCCACGTAGACAGCATCTACCACAAGCTCCTTCTTCAACAAGGGAATCAAGGCCACAGACACCTTGAGGCCATCTACAGCGGCAAATTCCTTGTCACTGTTATGCTCGGAAAGGGAAATCTTGCCTAGGTCAGCTCCCAGCTTGGGCCAGAAAGCAAGCTTGATGTCACCTTCGATATTCAGCGTGCGCTGTTTCTTGTCCTTTACCAGTTGCACGATCATGGGTTTGTAGTCGTTCGGGTTAAAGGTGGCAGTAAAAATCGCCACGATGATGACCAACACCAGAACGATTCCGCCGAGGCCAAACAAGGAATACTTAAGGATTTTATTCATTAACCTATCCTGTTTTGATTGAGCGAGAAGAAAACGAGTGTATCACTGCCAGTGCCAGACCGGCAGTGATACACGATGCGAGTGATTACCAGTAGTAAGCCAGTACGATGATGCCAAGAATAATACGATAGTAGGCAAAGCCCTTGAAATCGTGGTTAGCGACGTAACGGATCAAGGTCTTGATCGCCACCAGTGCAGCCAGGAATGCAGTGATAAAGCCAACGGCAAACATCGCCAGGTCCTCAACCACAAACAGGCTGAAGTTCTTGTACACATCATAAAAAGTTGCTGCCAGCATCACCGGGATAGCAAGGAAAAATGAAAACTCGGTTGCCGTCTTGCGGTTGAGGCCAAAGATCATGCCCCCCAGGATGGTAGCGCCAGAGCGAGATACACCGGGCATGATCGCCAGTGATTGCGCACACCCCACCTTGAGCGCCTGCCAAGCGGTAATCTCGTTGAGATTTGATGCCTTGGCGGCAGGCGCCTTGTCATGCGCATAGAGATTCTCTACCAGCAGGATGACGAAACCTCCCACGATCAATGCGCATGCCACGGTAATCGAGGAGAACAAGTGCTCCTTGATGAAGCCGTGCAGCAACAAGCCGAGAATAGCTGCAGGCAAGAATGCAACAAATAGGTTCAGGATAAAACGCTGCGAAGTATTGGTATGCAAGGTAGTAGCCACCGAGGTCAAGCGGCTACGATACTCCCAACACACGGCCATAATCGCACCCAACTGGATCACGATCTCGAACACCTTGCCCTTGTCGTCGTTGAAATCGAGCAAGTCACCAATAATGATCAAGTGGCCAGTGCTACTAATGGGGAGGAATTCAGTGGCACCTTCCACGATGCCGAGGATAAACGCCTTGAGTAATAGTATTAAATCCATGTCATGCCATCTTTGTTGTTGATATGAGCGGCATCATGCAGCATGCCTGTGAACCTGCGATGAACCGCCCCCCGACGATTCAGCAGGAATGATCCATGTTACTTAAGCAAGGAGAATGCCCGCGCCATTAACTCAGCCTGGCTACCTGGCAATTTGCCATCCGGGCTTAATTTATCAATCGCCTGTGGCAGATACTCCGCCAGCTTGCGACCAAAATCATCGGTAGGCAGGGAAAGCTGTGCCGCCATCGACTTGATCAACTCCGCTCCAAACACCTGCACTACCTGTTGCAAGCTTAACGGCAAGTTGCTTCCAGAGCCCAGCCACGACTCGACCTCGGCACCCAGCCCATTGGCACGCAGCTTATCGAGCACGCCCTGCGGCCCACCCGATTTATTCATCAGCTCAAGTCCGGCTTGTATCATCGGGTTGCCACTGTTGCCAGCCACCTTGTTCATCACCGATCCGGCAATACTGTCAAATAATCCCATTCACACTTCCTTCAATCATGATAGCTAGCTAGAAGCGCTCGCCGGGGCGCAAATAACGCCAGGTTCCTACAGGCAATTTACCAAGCACTACACTGCCAATACGCACGCGCTTGAGTCCGACCACGGTGAGGCCCACCAGTTCACACATCCGGCGAATCTGGCGCTTACGCCCTTCACGCAGGACAAAGCGTAACTGGTCCTCATTTTGCCAAGACACCTTGGCAGGCTTGAGCTTGACACCATCAAGGCTGAGGCCGAAATTGAGTTTTTTCAGCCCATCTTCACTGAGTGTACCCGTCACACGCACCAAGTATTCCTTCTCAGTTGTCGAATCTTCTCCGATCAATTGGCGTGCCACGCGGCCATCCTGGGTCAACACTAACAAACCCGTCGAATCAATATCCAGACGGCCTGCCGGAGCCAAGCCGCGCAAGTGTCCGCGTTTGAATACAATCTGGGTCGGGTCTTCATCCCAATGGTTATCCGGGCTTACCAGCACAACCGCTGGTTCATATCCATCTTCCGCCTGACCGGAAACATAGCCTACTGGCTTGTGCAGCAAGATAGTGACAATCTCGGACTGGTGTTTCTGCGCCTCTTTGCTGACCTTGATCTCGGCATCGGGCGATACGCGTGTACCCAACACATCCACCACTTCGCCATTGACCGTCACCCAGCCATTGGCGATGAAGTCATCCGCCTCGCGACGTGAGCACAGACCAAGCTCAGCCATGCGCTTGGAAAGCCTGGGCAACTCTGGTTGGCTAGCAACAGGCTTGGGAGAAAACTTGGGATTGGTATTTCTATCCTGATTGAATGTTCCTTGCTCAAAACCATCCCTGGCCTTGCCACCACGGCGCGGCGTATCACGGTCAGCAAATTGGCGCACCTGCCCCTCTCGTGCGATAGACCTGGGCTTATTGGCATGAGGAGGTTTGTTAGCTGCGGGTTTTCTACCCGCACCATCACCAGGTGCTCTTTCCGCAGTACGCCTAGCGGCCTCTGGCCTGCCCGACCACTCTCGCTCAGGCTTATTAGCCCTCGCTGGTTTTGCTGCAGCGGTATCCGCTACCGAGTTTTCAGGAGGCCTCACTCTAGGCGCTGGAGCAGTCGTCCGAGAACGCTTGGCTGGATCTGGGCGGCGCACTGGAGGTTTGCTGGCATCTTTGCTGGAGATAGAGCCGGGTTTCAATTTAAGCGTGGTCATGGCGGGATTTTAACATAGCAGGCTTAGCCGGTCTGGACAGCTTCAACATGTCACTTGATACCAGCAAGAGCCACCTTATAATGGCTTTCCCTTAATCGTTTAGTCGGCCAGCATCCATGTTCAAAATCATCGAACATTGTCTTGAATTCACCATCTTCCGCAGTCGCTGGCTACTAGCTCCGATGTATCTGGGCTTGGTGGGTGGCCTGGTCATCCTGCTGGTCAAATTCGCCCAGGAGTTTATGCATATCGCCAGCCATGTATTGGAAGCACAAGAGCAGGAAGTCGTGCTTTCATTACTTGCCTTGGTCGACATTACCCTGGTGGCCAACCTGCTCATCATGGTGATTTTTAGCGGCTATGAAAATTTTGTTTCCAAGATTGATGTGGCAGAGAACGAAGACCGACCAGAATGGATGGGGAAAGTTGACTACTCGGGACTCAAGCTCAAGCTGATTGGCTCCATCGTGGCAATCTCTGCCATAGATCTGCTCAAAGCCTTTGTGCATCAAAGCAGCAGTAGTTCAGAACATCTTAGTAATACGCAAATGGCCTGGATGGTAGGCATTCATGTCACCTTCATTGTGACCGGGCTACTCTTCGCGATCATGGATCACATTGCGGAGAAGGATAAACATCACCAATAAAAAATGGCCAGCAAGCACTGGCCATTTTTTAACGCTTTGCTAGCAATTCAGCATCACACTTTTTGGTAGACCTCTGCCCCTTTTTTCACGAACTCAATCGCCTTTTCCTGCATGCCTTTGCTTAACGCAGCCTGTTCATCCACGCCCAGCTTATCAGCGTAATCGCGCACATCCTGCGTGATCTTCATGGAGCAGAAGTGCGGGCCGCACATGGAACAAAAGTGTGCCTGCTTGGCACCTTCCTGCGGCAGGGTTTCATCGTGGAATTCCTTGGCTTTTTCCGGATCAAGCCCAAGGTTGAACTGATCATCCCAACGGAACTCGAAACGTGCTTTGGACAAGGCATTATCGCGAATCTGCGCGCCGGGGTGGCCCTTGGCCAGGTCGGCGGCATGCGCAGCAATCTTGTAGGTAATGATGCCAACGCGCACGTCTTCCTTGTCTGGCAGGCCCAGATGTTCCTTGGGCGTCACATAACAGAGCATGGCGCAACCGTACCAGCCTATCATGGCAGCGCCGATGCCAGAGGTGATGTGGTCATATCCTGGGGCAATATCCGTGGTCAATGGGCCCAGTGTGTAGAACGGCGCTTCACCACAGTGTTCCAGTTGCAGGTCCATGTTTTCCTTGATGAGGTGCATGGGCACGTGGCCTGGGCCTTCAATCATGCACTGTACATCGTGTTTCCAGGCAATCTGGGTCAGTTCCCCCAAGGTCTTCAGTTCAGCAAACTGAGCTTCATCGTTGGCATCATAGATAGAGCCTGGGCGCAGGCCGTCACCCAGGCTAAACGACACATCATATTGCTTCATGATCTGGCAGATGTCCTCAAAATGCTCGTAGAGGAAGCTTTCCTTGTGGTGAGCCAGGCACCACTTGGCCATGATGGAACCACCACGCGACACGATGCCCGTCATGCGCTTGGCTGTCATCGGGATATAGGCGAGACGTACCCCCGCGTGGATGGTGAAATAGTCCACGCCCTGCTCTGCCTGCTCAATCAGGGTGTCACGAAAGATTTCCCAGGTCAGTTCTTCGGCCTTGCCGTTGACCTTTTCCAGGGCCTGGTAAATTGGCACAGTACCAATCGGCACTGGGCTGTTACGGATGATCCACTCGCGGGTCTCGTGGATGTTTTTACCGGTAGACAAATCCATCACGGTGTCACCACCCCAACGCGTACCCCAGACCATTTTCTCCACTTCTTCCGAGATGGAAGAGCCAAGCGCGGAATTGCCGATGTTGGCGTTGATCTTCACCAGGAAATTGCGGCCGATGATCATGGGCTCGATTTCAGGGTGGTTGATGTTAGCCGGGATAATCGCGCGACCACGGGCCACTTCGTCGCGCACGAACTCTGGCGTAATCACCTTGGGAATGCTGGCACCAAAATGATGCCCTGCGTGCTGGGTTTGCAGCAGTTCGCTCATGTTTTCGCGGCGCTGGTTTTCGCGGATGGCGATGTATTCCATTTCCGGGGTGATGATGCCGCGGCGAGCATAGTGCATCTGGCTTACATTTTTGCCAGGTTTGGCACGTAATGGCTTTCGCGTCAGGTTAAAACGCATCTCAGGTAGCTTGGGGTCTTCCTTGCGCAACTTGCCAAAGTCTGACGTTGGGCCATCCAGCTGCTCGGTGTCATTACGCTCGGCAATCCAGCCAGCCCGTAGTGCCGGCAAGCCATTACGGATGTCGATGTTAACAGCAGGATCTGTATAGGGGCCGGAAGTATCGTAGACAACAACAGGTGGATTCTTTTCTGCGCCAAAAGCAGACGGAGTATCAGAAAGCGAGATTTCACGAAAAGGTACGCGAATATCAGGGCGCGAGCCTTCAACATAGATTTTGCGGGAGTTGGCAAAGGATTGTTTGGTGCCTGCATCAATCTCCGCAGTTTCATTAAGAAACTTGGCATGCAGGTCTTTGTCGGTGGCATTCATCATTGGCTCCAAAAATAGCGGGAAGCGTTTTTGGAATACCAATAGGGAAAGAATAGAGCTTGCCCCATCAAACCAAACTGCGCTTCCCTACGGTGGGATTATCCACGTCAGGTTCAAAGGGTAATTCTCACTGCCATCGTATTCATACAAATACAAAAGCAGACCCCTAGCGATTGACGCAATGTACGTTAAAACCCTGATTTGATCAAGACGATGATGGGCAACTCAATACGGGAGGAAGATGGCTCAAGCTGCCATCAGGCAACAACCAGGCCACAGGCTTGATGCGGTTATCCACCTTGCATGCGTCAATATAGCCTATTGAGCCTGGTGTTTCTGCGACGTAACGCAGCATAGCCTCCTGTGTGCGTACGACATGTGGCGGCGAGGTGCCGTGAAAATACAGCGCGTTCCAGTACTCCACCTGATCTTCCGGAACACTATCGAGAATGAGCTGCGAGAAGCGCTGGCGCAAGGCGCTTTCCGGACCCAGGTTAACAGGCTCTATGCGCTTGCCATTGCCCCAGTAGAGCTTCTTGCGCCAGAACACCAGCGCCAGCTCTGCCTTACTGAAGGCATGCAGACTCTGCTCCTTGGGCACGATCACGGCAATTGTTGCCACTTCTGCCGCCATTGCCACAGGCAACAACAAGTGCAATCCCAGGCAAAGAAATAGCCAGCGCATCAGAACAGGATCGCAAACGAAGCCATGAAACCCTTGGGAGATTCAAGACGTTCTTGATCCCCCCCGACATATTCAAGCTTGAGTATTCTTGATGGCAAAGGCCGCCAGGCAGCCCCCACGACCCAGCGCTCGCTAGAGCCCTCCGCGGGCCGATTGAAATTTTCGACACGACCGATCGCAAACCAGTGGTCCTGCAACGGAGCAACCACTTGCAGATAGGCACCACTGCCACCCTCGTGCCCATTGGTATAGAACCGTTGCAGCGTTTCCCCACTGAATTCCCAGCCCTTGTGCTGCACCATGAAATCCAGCCCCACCATGCGATACCGCGTGGCACTGTAACGCAGGTCCTCCGCCGTCTCCAGTAATGACAAACCCCAATTGAATTTGCCCGTGATCTCGAAACGCATGCCCTTGCTATCCTTGTAGGGAATGCTGTCATCACGGTCACGATGCCTCTCCTGCACGGCTTCCATGAAGAATTTGTATTCAAAAGCCTTATCAGAAAAAGGCGCAGCGCCATACACCATGAAACCATTGACTGCTTCAGGAAACAAGCGACTGGTCACCAACGGGCGTGATGATGTCCAGACCAACGGTGCTGCATGCACCACGTTCCAGCGCCCGGTCGGCGTCAGGAAGCGGCCACTACGTAAATTGAGCTTTTCAGAGAGGTTGTAATCGAGATAAAAACGCTCGACATCAAAATAGGAATCTCGCCCGGTCGTGCCTTCGCCGCTATACCAAGTCAGTGGTTTTTCCACCTCAAGTTCGGAGAAAAAGCGCAGGCGACCGCCATTATCCCAGGTGACAAACAAACTCACTTCATTCAAGCGTGCATCGGCCTTGCCACCAGGATGCAGATTGATACCGGCACTGGAATAGCCGCCCAGTTTGAATCCATCAAGAAATCCAGGCTGGGTATCGGCCTCATCTGCCGCAGCTGCAATCTTGCAGATACTCAGGCTCAAGGCTACACTGGCTACAAGAAGCAAGTGCATAATGCGCATGTTTTTCTCCGGACAAACCACCTGTGATTCCAATCAGGCCTACACCCTTAACAGATCGCCAGAGCATGAGCTTCTGGATTTCCCCCAATAGCGCGCATTCTCGCACTGAATGATATGTGGCGAAAAGCGCTATCTATCCGGCATTTATTGCTGTTCGCCTTCCTGTTGGCGGTGCTGCTACCTGCCATGTTGATCACCGGCCTGGCGTTCTACGAAGCCAGGAGCGCGCTCAAGAGCGCCATCCAGAACGGCATGCAGACGCAGACCACCGCAACGGCCCTGGAAATCGACCGCATGATGTTCGAGCGCTTGCAAAACGTCAGCTCCTGGAGCGAGCTCGATGTCATGCAGGATGCACGTATCGGCGATATCGACAAGCGCCTGTCGTCCTTCCTTACCGAGCTCAAGGATAGCTACTCGGATATTTACACCGAGCTTTACGTGGTGAATCGTCAAGACATGGTCATTGCGGCCAGCAACCCGGCGCGCCTGGGGACATTTGCGCCAAGGCTCAAGCCTTGGTTGCACACTCTCATCCAGCACAAGATCATCAAGCTAGGCCAGCTTGAAGGCCACCGTTTACCTATCTATACCGACATTAACGACGACTTCAACGATGACAAACTCTTAGGCACCATCGTTGTAGTATTCAACTGGCAGCAAATTGAACAAATCCTGCAAAGCGGCATTTCAGGCCGTAGCGCGGCAGCCTTATTTGCACAAGACAAGCTGATTGCAGCGACAGATCGCTGGGCTAAAACGCAGAACAACAGGCGCTTGATCGCAAATGCCACCGCTAGTGGCTACGAAGGTTATCGTGGTTTTAACTGGCAGGTCAGCATTGCACAGAACCGTTCACAAGCGCTTACTCCAGTGCGCCAGATGGCTTATATCTTTGCTGGCCTGCTGCTTGTTACAGTGCTATTGGCCACTGTGATTGCCATACCGGTAGCACGTGCCATTACCCGTCCTGTCACACGCCTGACCGAGTTTGCCACCCGTTTTCTGCGCAATCCCGATGCCTCACTACCTCCCGCCGGCGGCCCGGAGGAAATTGCAGAAATGTCTCGTGCCTTTGCCAAAATGATGGAGGACCTTGACCACTCCAAGCAAAGCCTGACCAGGGCAGCAAAACTTGCAGTTGCCGGAGAAATGGCAGCAGCCATGAGCCATGAGGTACGCACACCGCTAGGCATATTGCGCTCATCCGCCCAGCTATTACAGCGCGATGCCAGCCTTACCCCGGAAAGCCAGGAAATTTGTGGTTTTATCATCAAGGAAACCGAGCGGCTCAATAAATTAGTCAACACCTTGGTCGACTCCGCGAAGCCGCGCCACCCTGAGCTGGCACCATCCAACATCACTGAACTGGTGACAATGTGCGCTGGAATGATGCGTAGCCAGGCTGCAAAGAAAAATATTGAGATTGCCCTGCAGCCCAGTGCGAGCATTATCTGTGAGTGCGATGACGAGCAAATGACCCAAGTCATGCTCAACCTGCTGCTCAACGCCATACAAATCCTGCCCCCAAACGGCAAGATCACGATTCATCTTGAGGAATCGCAAACACAGGTTGTCATTGCAGTCTCTGATAATGGCCCTGGCGTCACAGCTGAACACCGGGAACAGATTTTCGATCCCTTCTTCTCGCAACGAAATGGCGGCATCGGCCTGGGGCTGGCGATTGTGCGCCAAATCATCCTGGCCCATCATGGCAGCATTCATGTTGAACCCAATGATCATCAAGGCGCAACTTTCGTCATCCAGCTTCCGCGCAATGGAGTGTAAACCTGCATGAGTAAACTAAAGAACATCCTCGCACTGGACGATGAACCCAGTATGCGCCGCCTGCTGGAAATCAGCCTCAAACAAGCAGGCTATCAGCCGGTGCTGGCAGAAAACGGGCGAGAAGCACTTGATATCTTGCGCCAAGGCGGCATAGATTTACTGATCAGCGACCTGCACATGCCGGTGATGGACGGCCTGAAACTGCTAGCCACCATGCAACAGGAAGGCATTGATGTCCCCTCCATTATCGTCACCGCACAAGGGGAAATTTCTACCGCAGTAGAAGCCATGAAACTAGGCGCATCTGATTACATCCTGCGCCCTTTCGACCTCAGCACGCTGGAAATCGCCATTGAGCGCGCGCTCTCATTGAGCCGACTAAAACTGGAAAATCGTTATTTGCGAGCTGAAGCCAGCCAGGATACCCAACTGATCGGTCAAAGCCCTGCCATGCAAAAGCTACAGCAGTCCATCAGGCAAGTCGCACCAGAAAAAGCCACCACGCTGATCGCAGGCGAGACCGGCACAGGCAAGGAGCTAGTCGCTCAAGCGATCCACCAGCTTTCGCCACGCAAGGATGCCCTGTTTGTTGCTGTCAACTGTGCGGCCATTCCCGGTGATATGTTGGAATCTGAGCTATTTGGCCACGAACGCGGCGCTTTTACCGGCGCAGTGAAAAACCGTATCGGCAAATTCGAGATGGCTGATGGCGGCACATTATTCCTCGATGAAGTCACGGAAATGCCTATTGGGCTACAAGCCAAGCTACTGCGCGCCTTACAGCAAGGGGTAATTGAGCGCCTGGGCAGCAATCGCAGCATCCCGGTGGATATGCGCGTGGTAGCTGCAACCAACCGCGATCCATTGCAGGCCATTGCCGATGGAAAATTGCGCGAAGACCTATATTACCGCCTCAATGTATTCCGCCTTGATTTGCCACCATTGCGGGAACGCAAGAGCGACATCCCCGCACTGGCTACCCATTTTCTCAAGCCTCGTGGACTCAGCCTGGACGACTCGGCAGCACAAACACTGCAAACCTATACATGGCCAGGAAATATCCGTGAACTACAGAACATCCTGGAGCGGGCCGCCATCATTTGCGGCGGAGATACCATCAGCACTGAGCACCTACCCACAGACATCACACAACACACCACGCTAGCGACCACTACCACCGTTGTTCCAGAGGCAATGACATTAGCCACTCAAGCGAATATGTCATTACCTATTGCCACTGAAACATTGGAAAAAGATATGATCCGCGTTGCCCTGCAACAAACCAAGGGCAACAAAAGCAAGGCAGCACGACTACTTGATATTAGCGAACGCTCACTATGGTATAAGCTCAGCCGCTACAAGCTAGAAGACAACACCAACCAAGAAGGCCCGCTGCCAGACTAAGCGGCAAACTCCCTAGAACTTGAAACTCTGCCGTGGCAGGCTATAATCGGCAGACTGATAGCCACGCGATGGATAATGTGATGCACCATGATGTAGAACAAGCACGCTTCAACATGATAGAGCAGCAAATCCGCCCCTGGGAGGTACTGGATGGCACAGTACTTGACCTATTGGGCCGAGTACCTCGCGAGGCCTTCGTGCCTGCCCAATATCGCGGGCTTGCATTTGCCGATATCGAAATTCCCCTGGGCTTTGACCAGACCATGCTCTCACCCAAGCTTGAGGGCCGTATTCTACAAGCCTTGGAAATTCAGCCAGGTGACAAGGTATTGGAAATCGGCACGGGCAGCGGCTACTTCACCGCCTTGCTGGCTTCGCTGGCAGGCGAAGTACACAGCGTGGAAATCAACGCAGAGCTCAGCCATCAAGCCCAAGCACGACTGACAGAACAAAACATCCACAATGTCACTTTGCATGTTGGCGATGGTGCACAAGGCTGGCCTGCACAAGGCCCATATGATGTGATTGTGTTTACCGGTTCACTCGCACTACCGCCACAAGTAACAGAACAACTCAATATTGGTGGGCGGTTATTTGCCGTCGTAGGTGAAGCTCCCGTGATGGAAGCGATTATTTCGCGCCGCATCAGCGCTGATAGCCTACGTCAGGATGTGATTTTCGAGACTTCGCTCGCACAACTGGAAAACGCCCCTCAGCCTGAGAAGTTCAGCTTCTAAATACCACTATTCCTGCCTTAAGGGCAGGCGAACGCATTCACGATGAAACGGGAGCCATCACTCCCGTTTTCTTGAGATTCATCCTGCTTCACCCACAAGGATATCGTTAGCATGATCAGGTCTGACGTAATCACTTTGCGTTAACGCTGCTATACAAATCTCAAAGATTGACACCGTTAAGTTAACGGTGTTTAATCATTCCCCATTGATCACTTCTGCTGTGAGCACATGCCCCCAAGAGTCAAGACCCCACAAGAACGCGACCAGCTCAAGAAGCTGATCCTTGATGCTGCGCGTCAATTATTCGTGGAGCGTGGTATCGAAGCCGTTTCGATGCGCGAGATTGCCAAACGGGTGAACTATTCCCCCACGACCATCTACCTCCACTTTGTCGACAAAAACGACTTGCTGCAAACCTTGTGCGACCACGACTCCTTGGTATTGGCCCATGACTTGCACCTCATCACGACCAATCCCAACCCAGATGGTATCCAGCAATTGCGGACGCTATGTCTGGCGTATTCACGCTATGCACTGACCTACCCCAACCATTACCGCTTCATGTTCATGATGCCCAAGCCCCATCAAACCAAGGAAAACTCCAGGCTACATCACGGCAATATTGAGCAGGATGCATATGCACTGCTACGCTCTACAGTCCAACAAGCCTTTGAACAAGCGGCATTCCGCCCGGAACTCGATAATATTGATCTGATCGCCCAGACTCTCTGGGCCGGGATTCATGGTGTATGCGCACTGGAAATCACCATGGCATGTGATGAATGGATAGCATGGCAACCAATAGAACACCGCATTGCACTGATGCAAGACAACATGATCAGGGGCCTGATCAAATCTCAACCTACGTAATAGATAAACCTATGTTGCCAAGACCCTCTTACAGACCTTGCAGCCCCTGGCTCGTTACCCTGGCATTGCTTGCCCTGACAGCCTGCCAGAAACCCGCGCCTGAGACACCACCTCCGCGCCCAGCGCTAGTCATGCAGCTTGGCAATGCGCATGGCATAGACGATGGGCAATGGCTGACAGGCGAAATACGTCCGCGCTACGAATCAGCACAAGGCTTCCGTATTGCAGGGAAGATCATCCAGCGCCATGCGGAAGTCGGAGACCATGTCCGCAAAGGCCAGCTACTGGCCCGGCTGGATCCCGAAGACAACCAGCTTTCACTCGCCTCGGCACAAGCAGCCCTGCGTGCAGCAGAAGCACAACTCGCACTGGCACAGGCGGATAGCAAACGTCAGCGCCAGCTGTTCGAGCAGCGCTTTATCTCGGCCGCCGCCCTGGATTCGGTGGAGACTCGCCTGCAATCCACAAGCGCCCAGGTGCAGCAGGCGCAAGCCCAGGTCAAGGTTGCCAGCAATCAGGCGCAATACACATCCTTGCTCGCAGAACGTAATGGCGTTGTCACCATGATTGACGCGGAGCCAGGCCAGGTGGTCAATGCAGGGCAAGTTATCGCCAGGGTCGCGGTACCAGGGGAGTTGGAGGTACAAATCCCTATTCCAGAATCGCGCATGCATAGCTTACATACTGGCGACCCTGCCAGCATCCGCCTTTGGGCAAACCGCGATCAGTCCTATCAGGGACGCATCAGGGAAATTGCCCCGGCAGCAGACCCTGCCACCCGCACCTTCCGCACCCAGGTCACCCTGCTGCAACCCGATGACAAAGTGCAGATCGGCATGACAGCTGGCGTCAGGCTGGATGATCAGCAGCCAGGATTCATGGTGCCCAGCACAGCGGTTTCACAGCAACATGCCCAGCCGCAAGTCTGGATCGTGGATGCCAACCATCAAGTCCACCCTGCTCCAGTCAGCATAGGCAGCTATAGCGAGCAGGGCGTCAGCATCACCTCTGGGCTCAAGGGTGATGAAACCATCGTGGTCACGGGTGTACATACTTTGACCAAAGGGCAAGTCGTCACTCCGGTCAATACCGAGGTGAATCAATGAGCGAACAGCGCCAGCGATTCAACCTCTCCAACTGGGCGCTGCACCACCGCAGCCTGGTGCTCTACTTCATGCTGGTACTCACCATCGCTGGCATGTTGTCCTACACCAAGCTTGGGCAATCTGAGGACCCGCCTTTTACCTTCAAGGTGATGGTCATACACACCATCTGGCCAGGTGCCAGTGCCCATGAAGTGGAGCTACAGGTTACCGACAAGCTGGAAAAGAAACTACAGGAACTCCCTTACCTTGATATCCTGCGTAGCTACTCCCGCCCAGGCGAATCGCTGATTTTCATCCATGCTGAAGACTCGACGCCACCAGCCAGCGTACCTGACCTTTGGTACCAGGCACGCAAGAAAGTCCGTGACATTCGCCATACGCTGCCTGAAGGCATCCAGGACCCTACCTTCAATGACGAATTTGGCGATGTGTATGGCAACTTGTATGCCTTGCACGGCGACGGTTATGACTATGCTGAACTGAAAAAGCAAGCAGAGGCAATCCGTGCCGAACTGCTCAAGATCAAGGATGTTGCCAAGGTTGAGTTTTTTGGCGAACAATCACAACGTATCTATATTGAACTCTCCAACGCCAAGCTGGCGACACTGGGCATCAGCCCTAGCACCCTGCTGGAAACACTACAACAGCAGAACCAGGTGAATAGTGCCGGTGCCTACGACAGCGGACCGGAACATATTCGCTTTGCAGTGAGCGGTCGCTTTGACCGCCTAGACAATCTGCGTGCCCTGAAACTACGCGCCAATGGTAACGAATTCCACCTGGGGGATATCGCCAAGATCTATCGCGGATTCGAGGACCCACCGTCTTCACGCATCCGCTATATGGGTAAGGAAACCTTGCTGATCGGCGTTGCCATGCGCCATGGCGGCGACATCATTCAACTGGGAAGGTCGCTGGACGACACTACTGGCCTGATTCGTCGCCAACTACCGGTTGGGCTCAGCCTTGATACTGTTTCCTCACAGCCTAGGGCTGTCATCCACTCGGTGAATGATTTTGTACACTCGCTCGCCGAGGCACTCATCATCGTGCTGGGTGTCAGCCTGCTGTCTCTTGGGCTACGCACCGGTATCGTCGTTACCATCGTGATTCCGGTCGTGCTCGCCGTCACTTTCCTGTTCATGGAGATATTTGGCGTCGGCCTACACAAGATTTCGCTCGGCGCATTGATCCTCGCGCTGGGACTACTGGTCGACGATGCCATTATTGCCGTGGAAATGATGGCATCCAAAATGGAGCAAGGCTGGGAACGCATGAAAGCAGCCTCATTTGCCTTCACTTCAACCGCCATTCCCATGCTCTCGGGCACGTTGGTCACCGTTGCAGGCTTCTTGCCAATCGCCACCGCAGCCTCCGCCACTGGCGAGTACACCCGTTCCATCTTCCAGGTATCGGCCATTGCATTGCTCGCCTCCTGGGTGGCCGCCGTGATCTTTGTACCCTATCTGGGCTACTACCTGTTACCTGACTATCGACAACAAGCGAATCAGCCGCCATCCCGCCTTGCACGCTGGCTGCAACGTGTTGCGCCCAAGTTAAGCCAGCGCATGCAAGCACGCAGGGCACAACACCTACAGCATATGGCTGCTGGTGAACATGCCAACATTTATGATTCCCGCTTTTACCAGCGCTTGCGTACACTTATCACCCAATGCGTACGCCACCGATGGATCGTCATTGCGATTACCGCTACGTTGTTCATTGCCTCACTGATTGGCTTTGGCTCAGTGCAGCAACAATTCTTCCCGGATTCCACTCGCCCAGAACTCATTGTCGACTTGCGCCTCGCCGAAGGCTCCTCCTATACCGCCACAGATGGCGAAGTAAAGAAACTGGAGCAATGGCTACAACAACAATCCGGCATTGAGAATTATGTCGCCTACATCGGCAACGGCAGCCCACGCTTTTACCTGCCACTGGATCAACAACTAGCGCAACGCAGCTTTGCCCAATTCGTTATCCTGACCGAAGGCAATGGCGCACGCGATGCCCTGCGCAACAAACTCACCCACCTGTTCGAGACCGATTTCCCTGCGCTCCGGGCATCAGTACTGCGCCTGGAGAACGGGCCCCCGGTTGGCTTCCCTGTGCAGTTCCGCGTCTCAGGCCCCGATATAGACAACATTCGCGATATCAGCCATCAAGTGGCCGACATCATGCGCCGCAACGCTTATCTCACCAATGTGCAGCTGGATTGGGAGGAGCCGGGCAAAGTCATGAAGATTGAAGTAGATCAATCCAAGGCTAGGTTGCTCGGCGTAAGCTCGGCCGATATTGCCAACGTGGTCAATGCCGCGATGCGCGGGCTCTATGTCACCGAGTTCCGTGATGGCATAGAGCGTATTGACCTCGTATTGCGTGGCGACAGCATAGAACGCACACATCTATCGCACTTGCCAGAACTCATGGTGCCCACCTCCAGTGGTAGCAGCGTACCGCTCTCGCAATTGGCCAGCATCGCCCCCGGATTTGAAGATGCGGTCATCTGGCGCCGCAACCGCACGCCGACCATCACTGTACGCGCTAACCTGCTTGGTGACTTGCAGGCTCCTGTGGTATCAGCGCAGATTGAAAAACAGCTCACTAGCATCCGGCAGCACCTCCCATTGGGTTATCACCTGGAAACCGGTGGCGCCGTGGAAGAATCTGCCAAAGGTGGGCAATCCGTTGCTGCCGGCCTACCGCTGTTCATTTTTGCCGTGCTGACCATCCTCATGCTGCAATTACAAAGTTTCTCACGCACCTTGCTCGTCGTTCTCACTGCCCCCCTTGGCTTGATCGGTGTCACCCTTGCCTTGTTGCTATTCAACAAACCTTTCGGCTTTGTCGCCATGTTGGGCACCATTGCCCTCTCGGGCATGATCATGCGCAACTCGGTGATCCTGGTCGACCAGATCGAGCAGGACAAGCGTGACGGCAAGCCGGAATGGGAAGCGATCGTCGAATCGGCAGTACGCCGTTTCCGCCCCATCATGTTGACTGCTGCGGCCGCCATCCTGGCCATGATACCGCTCACCCGCAATACCTTCTTTGGCCCCATGGCAGTCGCGATCATGGGTGGGTTGGCCGTAGCAACGGTGCTGACGATATTGTCACTGCCCGCACTATATGCCGCCTGGTATCGGGTTAGAATGCCGGACAATCACCCCAGGGCCGGGCTTTAACAGACTTTCCAGAGATGACCACCATGAGAGTTGCGCACATCCATTTCATCATCGTTACACTGATCGGCTTGATGTCATATCAAGCACAGGCTGCCGATGGGCAAAATCTGCTTGATATCTATAACATTGCCTTGACCAATGACCCAACACTGGCTGCGGCCCGTAGCGGCAATCTGGCAATGCAGGAGAAAATCGAGCAAGGCAAGGCGCTCTATCGACCCAGTGTCAACTTCACGACCGATGCCAGCCGCTCTGAAACCGACATTCGCTATCTCGGCAACAACGCTATTTTCCGCAATGCTGGGCGAGAGTCTTTTGACACGTTTGGCATGGGTGTCAATTTCACGCAGCCTATCCTGCGCAAAGAAAACTGGGTACAGATGAAACAGGCTGAAACCCAGGTTTCCCAAGCAGACAAGCAGTTAATGCAATCACAACAAGACTTGATGCTGCGGAGTGCGCAGGCTTATTTCGATGTCTTGCTTGCCCAAGACCAGATCGACCTGATCAATAGCCAGAAGGCGGCGATTTCCAAGCAGCTTGAGCAGGCCAAAGCCAATTTCGAGGTGGGTACAGCGACCATTACCGACGTCAATGAAGCCCAGGCCAGGTTTGACTTGCTCAGGGCGCAGGAAATCACGGTGCTGAATGATTACGAAGTCCGCAAACGTGCCGTACAGGCGATCATTGGCCGCCTGCCTGCGCGGTTTGCCACTGTGCGCCAGGACTTGCAAACACGGCCTCCAGCGCCACTGGAGATGGAGCAATGGGTGGGCCTGGCCACGGAAAACAACCTGGCGATTAGTATTCAGCAGGAAGCGCTCCGCCTTGCCACACAAGAGGTCGAGCGCATGAGTGCCGGGCATTGGCCTACGCTTGATATGGTCGGTAGCTACACCGACACCCGCGCCAGCGGCAGCCCCAATGGCTTCGGTAGCGATTTGCAAAACGCAACCATCGGCCTCAGGTTGAATATCCCACTTTATCAGGGTGGCGCCATCAGCTCACGCGTGCGCGAAGCGATTGCCAATCAGCAAAAAGCGCAAGACGAAGTAGAAGCCGCACGCAGGAAATCAGAACTGGATACGCGCCAGGCCTACCTCAACCTCACGGGCAGCGTGGCCCAGGTGCATGCTTACGAGCAAGCGCTCAACTCCAGCCAGAGCCAGCTTGATTCTACCAACCTCGGCTATGAAGTCGGGGTGCGCAATAGCGTCGATGTATTGAATGCCCAGCAGCAATTATTCAGCGCCAAACGCGACTTGCTACAATCGCGCTATAACTACCTCATGAATGTGTTGAGACTCAGGTATGCGGTGGGCTTGCTAAACGAAGCCGACCTCTCTGAAGTCAATGAGCGTCTGGTGTTGACCAGCCAAAGTACGCACTAAAGGTGCCATCATGCCAGCCACTGATTTAGCCAGCCGCCCCTTGAGCCAGCTTGTCATGATTGATGTGCAGGAGAAACTTGCCGCCGCCATGGCTGAGGATCAACTGGCGACATTGGTACGCAATAGCGACATTCTGCTGCAAGCAGCGCAATTGCTCGATGTACCGGTGATTTACACCGAACAATATCCCAAGGGCCTGGGCCATACATTGACGGGTTTGCGTGAGAAGCTATCCAGGGCGACTCGCGTCGAGAAAACAGCTTTTTCCTGCTTTACCGTGCCTGAGTTTCGAGCAACATTGAAGACTGACAAACCACAGATGGTATTGCTTGGCATGGAAGCCCATATCTGTGTATTACAAACCGCCTTACACCTACAACAAGCGGGTTATCAGGTGATGATTGCAGAGGATGCTGTGTTGTCCCGCAACCCTGCCAATAAGGCCAATGCACTGGCAAGGCTGCGTCACGCCGGAGTCATCATCAGCAATACGGAATCAATTGTATTTGAATGGGTAGGCATTGCCGAGGGTGAAGCATTCAAGACGATCTCACGCCTGGTGCGGTAGGTAACGGGCCACCATATCAGCAATCCGCTGTGTCGCACCGCCAGCGCTGGCGCTGAATTCCAGCGCCTTCCAGCTCATGGCCTGCCTCAACTCCGGGTCACCGAACAAGCGTTGTAAAGCCCTGGCAAGATCTGCCACATCCTGCACGCGCCACGCCGCCTTGGCTGAAATTGCCATCTCGGTGGCTACAGCAAAATTAAAGGTATGCGGGCCGATCAACACCGGCTTGCTCATCGCCGCCGCTTCAATCAGGTTCTGCCCGCCCAAAGGCTGCAAGCTACCGCCGATAAATGCCACATCACACGCCGCATAATAGGCAAACATCTCCCCCATGCTATCTCCCAGCACGACCTGCACATTGGCTGCGACAGGCTCGGAGAGCCCCGAACGTCGGACAAAGTGGATGCCTCGACGCGTGAGCAAATTGGCGACCTCATCAAAGCGTTGCGGATGACGTGGCACAATCACCGTCAGCAATTGTGGCAGTTGCCCAGTAGTGATCGCATCCAGGATCATGGCCTCCTCGCCATCACGCGTACTAGCCGCCAGAAACACTGGACGGTTACGACCGAAATGTCCGCGCAACACCGCCCCCTGCTCCACCGCCGCCACTGGTGGCGTCACGTCAAACTTGAGATTACCCATCACCTCTACCGGCAACTCAACGCCATCAGGCTGCACTAGGGATTGCAAGCGCACTGCATCCTGGCTGGTTTGCGCGGCAATCGCGGTCAATTGCTGCACGCCATGGCGCACCACGCTACCAAGACGGAGATAACCCTGGGCGGACTTGGCAGAAAGTCGCGCATTCACTAATAAAATCGGAATGCCACGCACCTTGCAGCCAGCAATCAGGTTGAACCACAGCTCGGTCTCCATCAGCATGCCCAATTGCGGCTGAAAATGGTTGAGAAAGCGCGCCACCGCCCCCGGTGTATCATATGGTAAATAGCAGCGTAATACGCTATCGCCAAACAATTGCTCCCCAGCCTCTCGCCCGGTTGGCGTCGCATGAGTGATGAGTATCTGGTATTGCGGATAACGTTGCTGTAAAAGCTTGATCAATGGTGCCGCACCACGGGTTTCTCCCACGGAAACGCAATGCATCCAGATAATTGGCTTCGTGACTGGAAGACTGAAAAACCCAAAACGCTCCGCCCAGTGCTGCCGATACTCCGGCTGGCGTATGCCGCGCCATAGCAACTTGAACGGTACGAAGAGGATCAGGAGGTAAATCAGCAGGGTATAAATTAAGCGCGACATTAGGCGATTTTCGCATGAATACAGGGCATAATCACGCATCCTTGTGTCTGTAGTTGCTGAATTCGTGATTTCAAGAATTTTTGTCCTGTTGCTATGCTGGGCCTGCCTGGGCAATGCGTATGCCACGGACTTGATCATCAAGCGCGAGATATTCAGCGATGAGCAAGGGCAACTGGATATCAACACAGTCCAACACCAGCACTTCCAACCCATCGATAACTTGCTGATCGCCGGTTACACCCCAGCAACGCAATGGATGCGGATTACTATCCGCCCGACATCTACGGCCCATATCGAGCTGAGAATACGCCCCACCTATCTTGATGAAATCACGCTTTACTCCCCAGACCCTCAGCAACCGGGCGAGTGGCTAAAAAAGGTCACGGGAGATCGACATGCCTACCAAAAACGGGACCGCCATAATGCGATTACCCATGGCTTCGTGATTGATGGCCACAAAGTACCAACGGTGTATTACCTGAAACTGCATACTACAAGCACCTCTTTGATGCATGTAGAAGCGCTGCCAGACGATGAAGCCAGCCTCAAGGAAATGCGTCAGCATATTCTTGTCGTTATTTATTTAGCCATCATGCTATGGCTTGGATTCTGGTCCGCCAATGATTTCATCAGCAAGCCGCAGCTACTGACCGGCCTATTCACTTTTTATCAGTTAGCCCACATTTTCTATGCACTGGCGATTCTAGGTTACTTGGCGCCCTGGACCCCTACAGATCAACCGGCGCTCAACGACACCCTGACCAGTATTGCCATCCTGACGATTGTATTCATCAGCATTCTGTTTCATTACGTTCTGCTTTCACAATACAAGCCCAATCGATGGGGAATGAGGATACTGCTATGCTTGGCAGCCCTTTTTCCCGTGTTGTTATCCGGCTTAGTGACTGGTTTTACCCAGGAGGCACTGAAATACAATGCCTATATCGTCATCCTCTCCACGGCACTCTTATTCCCCCTGGCACTCAGCGCTAGCGCTGAAGAAAAAGACATTGCCCCAAGCCGGAGAACATTACGGATCATTTATGGACTGCATACTCTATCCCTGATCGTTTCCATCCTTCCCGTAATGGGCTGGTCGCCTGCGGCAGAATGGAACTTGAATGCCATCCTGGGGCACAGTGTCATTTCCGCCTTCCTGATGTACATCATCCTCCAGCAACGCTCCTCAGCAAGCTTGCGGGAAAGCAATAATGCCAAGCTTTCCTTACGGCTGGCTAATCAGCAATTGGCACTGGAACGCCAGAAACGCGATGAAATGGGATATTTCATGGCCATGATCACGCATGAACTGAAAACACCACTTTCCGTCATCCGGCTCTCTCTGGACGCCCTCTCCATTACAGGGCAACCCAAACGGCATATCGAACAGAGCATTCACGATATCAGCAGCATGATTGACCGCTGTGCTCAAATCAGCAAAATCGAGGAAAAAAACATCGAGATCAAGTACGAAGCCTGCGAACCGGCTGAAATCCTGCAATCCCTGCTTTCCGAATATGCCTGCGCTGAGCGCATCGAACTCTCAACCCATATTGCCATCCCCCTGCGCTGCGATCCCCTGATGCTCAGGCTCATCTTGCGTAACCTGCTTGAGAATGCCCTAAAATACTCACCAGCCAACAGTGTCATCTCGATCCGCATCAATGCCCAGACAGAAAATGATGGCAGGAGCGGCATTGCTATTTCATTTGAAAACAGCGTGGATCAACCTCCTGACCTTATCCGCATTTTTGATAAATACTATCGTGAGGCCCACTCCAGCAAACACACCGGCTTCGGCCTTGGCCTTTATCTCTCCCGGGCCGTCGCGCTATCATTAAACGGTTCGCTCAACGCCAGCCTATACCACCACCGCATCAGATTCACTTTATGGCTACCCAATTGAATATCGTCGTCGTGGAAGATCACGACGCCTTGAGAGAAGTCACTGTCGCAGCCCTTGCCAGCAAAGGGCACCATGTTACCGGGCTGGAATCAGCAGAGGCGCTCTACGAGCAGCCGGATATTTCATGCATAGACCTGATGATCATTGATATCAATTTGCCTGGCGAAAATGGATTAGCGCTCACCCAGCGCATCAGGCAGGTTCACCCCAATGTCGGTATCATTATTGTCAGCGCCAACAACCTTGCTGAGCACAAAATGCAGGGATATGACCAAGGTGCCGACATCTACCTGACCAAACCAGCTGCACTGGAAGAACTCAATAGTGCCATCAATGCGCTGTCCAGAAGAATCAAGCCGCGACAAGCGCAAAGCCTCTCATGCCTGACGTTACATCCCAGAACAAGACAGCTTGTCCTGCACCAAACCAGCATCTCGCTCAACCCACAAGAAGCCGCTGTGGTACTAGCGCTGCTACGTGCACCTGGCCAGCGTCTGGAAACCTGGCAACTGCTGGAAATCGCCGGTCGCGAACATCCAGATTACAGTAAAGCATCCCTCGAAGTCCTCATTGTGCGACTCAGAAAAAAGCTCATGCAAGTAAGCATGCAAGCCGACCTGAACCCCATCCAGGCCATCCGCAACTATGGCTATCAACTCTGCACCAACATCACCATCGCCGATTAACCCTACAGGTTGTAGGTTTCAGTAGGTTTTCTCACGCTCCCCTTTGCTAGCATCCACCGTGCTAAATGCACCTAATTAGTCATGCTTTTGTTCTCGCGGGGGGATCATGAAACCAAATACATTCAATACCAATACAAAAAATAGAGCATCCGTCAGATGTCTCAAAACAAAACTCACCATTGCAACCATTCTCAGTGCAATGTTCTCACAGCATTTATATGCTCACACAGCATCTATCGGCTATGAAAATGCAGGAGCAAATGCCGTTACATTCTGGTATGGATCTTGGCATTCAAACGTCACGTTTACAGAAGGCAGCCTAGAAGTCACTGGCTCAAATGGGTATTCATCAACTGTCGCCTTCTCACTACTTGTCACAGATAAGCCCGCCGGACTCATTGATGGCGTAACAAATTTTTTCTCTGATGGAACACAGCTAGTAGGCACACCAACACGTAGTATTTACACCTGGCAAGGTTCAACATTTAGTAATCTTTCTCCGGGTACATATACTTTCAGGTATATCCCGATTGCTAACCCTACTCAAGATTGGGAACCAATGGATTTAATTATCCTGTCAAGTTCCGTCGTTCTTGATGCGTCTTTGCTTGGAGGTGGATTGTTCACGCCAAACTCAACCACGCATAGCTCAGGCGCTGCTACAGTACTTGATAGCCTCGTAGGCGGTACCAATGTCGCGATGAGTAATGCACTCGCTGACCTGGTATTAATGTCCAAAGAACAACAAACAACGGCACTTAGCAAGATCGCTCCAAATACCAGTCAAGCATCCAGCTTTGCTGCCTCCCAAACCATTTCGGGCAATCTTGATACGGTACAAATGCGTCTTGACTCACTTCGCATTGATGGCTTTCAAACGTCACTTGCGGAAGACCTCAAGGCAGGAAAAGTAAAACTCGCTGCCAACGGTGACCTATCTACCATCTTCAACAGCACACTGAAAAAACATGGTTTCTGGACCAAGGTGTTTGGCGGGAGAGGCAATCAGGATATGCGCTCTGGCTTTGCAGGCTATAACATGAGCACTACAGGCATGGCATTTGGCGCTGATACATTGCTAGACAACAATTGGTTAGTGGGTAGCGCATTCACCTACGGAAAAACTAATGTCAATATGAGTGACTTTCGTGATGGAGACCATAGCGACATCAAGACTTACCAATTAACTGCTTATGCTGCAAAAGATTTTGGCCAATGGTATCTCGAAAGCATGCTGGCTTATGCCCGTCAGAACTATGATAGCTCCAGAAATACAGCCATTAGTGGAGTTGCAAAAGGTAGCTATGATGGTGATCAAGTTGCTGCCCGTGTAAACGTTGGTTTTCCATTAGCATTTGGTGGAAGATCAACAATCACACCTATCGTTGGCTTGGAGTGGATCAACCTCCAGCAAAACGGCTATACGGAAAAAGGCGGCGGTCCTCTCTCAATGAAATATCAGGATGAGTCCTCTGATCGTATTCGCAGTTTACTGGCAGTCAGATTCTCTAGCGATGTCGAACTATCCAATGGAATTCGTATGCTTCCTGCTGTACAGATTGGGTGGCGTCATGATTTCAAGAATGATGGTTTGAATGCCACGACCAACTTCATCGGTGGAGGCGCTGCATTTAAAACAGAAGGTCAGGAAATTGCCAGAAACACCTATAACATGAGTGGTGCCTTGCGCTTCCAAAAGACTGAAGACTTCTCGATCTCCTTACAACTAGACGGAGAGCGCACTACTGGTTACAGTGCCGTCACTGGACAAATTGTTGGTCATTGGAAGTTCTAAAATCTAGATTCACTATCTTGCATAGTCTTAATATCATCACCCGGCATCGCCGGGTTTTTTATTGATTTTTCCACCTCGGCATCCAATTCATATCTGCCTTAGTCAGCCAATCCTTACTGTCTACACAACCTAAGTGCACGACATGACATAACTCACTAGGTCACTACACCACAACATCACGCTCATGCACCAAAAAATGGCCTTGACCATCACTATAAAATGGAATAATTTTTCATTTCATCACTAGATATTGTGGTTTAAAACAAAACAGCAACATCAAGCCTGCGTATTCGGAAATGGCGTCCAGCCACTAATAACAGAGAGGAAAACCCATGCTCAAGGCCGTGAAATCTGCCCAACCTGTGGTTCAGGAATCCGATGTTCCCGTTGTGCCCATACAATCTGTATCGTTAGATATCTGGGACAAAAAATATCGCCTGAAAAACAAGCAAGGCAGCTTCATCGATCAGGACATGGACGACACTTATCAGCGCGTGGCACGCGCATTGGCTGATGTGGAAGAGACTGAAGAAAAACGCGGTCTGTGGTTCGAGAAATTCCTCTGGGCCTTGCGCCGCGGCGCGATTCCCGCCGGTCGCATCACCTCCAACGCAGGTGCACAGGAGCACAAACCCGCCACCAGCACCATCAACTGCACCGTCTCCGGCATCGTCGAGGACAGCATGGACGGCATTCTGGAGAAAGTGCACGAAGCCGGCCTAACCTTGAAGGCAGGTTGCGGCATCGGCTATGAATTCTCCACCCTGCGCCCCAAGGGTGCGTTCGTCGCGGGCGCTGGCGCTTACACCAGCGGCCCGCTCTCGTTCATGGATATCTACGACAAGATGTGTTTTACCGTCTCGTCCGCAGGCGGCCGACGCGGCGCGCAGATGGCAACCTTCGACATCTCGCACCCCGACGTGACCGATTTCATCAAGGCCAAGCGTGAGGCAGGACGGCTGCGCCAGTTCAACCTTTCTACCTTGATCACCAAGGAATTCATGGAAGCGGTAAAGGCGGATGCAGAATGGAAGCTCGCCTTCCCGGTCACCGAGAAAGAAGCAATCGCCGATGATCTGGATATTGCAGATACCGAACAGGTCGTCTGGCGTGAATGGCCCGTCAAGGGCAAATATCTCACCCGCGAATCTGATGGCAAGGTCGCCTGCCGCGTTTACAAAACCATCAAGGCACAGCGTTTGTGGGACGTGATCATGTCATCCACCTATGATTTTGCCGAGCCGGGTTTTATCCTCATCGACCGCGTCAACGAGATGAACAACAACTGGTTCTGCGAGAACATCCGTGCCACTAACCCTTGTGGCGAGCAGCCGCTACCACCTTATGGTGCCTGCCTGCTCGGCTCGATCAACCTCACCAAGTTCGTACGCGATCCCTTCACCGAGCACACCCATTTTGATTGGGACGAATATCGTGAAGTAGTCGCCATTTTCACCCGCATGCTGGACAACGTCGTCGAGATCAACGGCCTGCCATTGCAGCAGCAACGTGATGAAATTGTGCGCAAGCGCCGTCATGGCATGGGCTACCTAGGGTTGGGCTCCACGCTCACCATGCTCAGGATGAAATATGGCGAGGCCGATTCGCTGCAGTTCACCGAGGAAGTCACCAAGGTCATGGCAGAGGTCGGCTGGGAAGTCGGCGTGGAACTCGCCGAGGAAAAAGGCGCCGCGCCGATCATGGAGGAAGAATTCGAGATCACCACCGACCTGTTGTCCAAGCGCCCGGAAATGGCGAAAGACGGCATCAAGCTCGGTGACAAGGTCAAGGGTAAGGTGCTCATGGGCCTTTACAGCCGCTACATGCAGCAATTCCCGGAAAAGCTGCGCCAGCAGATCGCCACGACCGGCTCACGCTTCAGCCATCACAGCTCGATTGCGCCGACTGGCACCATCTCGCTCAGCCTAGCCAACAACGCCAGCAACGGCATTGAGCCGTCGTTCGCACACCACTACAGCCGCAACGTCATCCGAGAAGGCAAGAAATCCAAGGAAAAGGTCGACGTGTTCTCCTACGAACTGCTCGCCTACCGCGAACTGGTCAACCCGGACGCGATGCCTTTCTCCGACAAGGCGGAAGAGCAATTGCCAGCATACTTCCTCGATTCCTCCACCATCGCAGCGAAGGCCCATGTGGATATCCAGGCCGCCGCGCAGAAATGGATAGACAGCTCCATTTCCAAGACCATCAACGTGCCAACCGATTACGATTTCGGCGATTTCAAGAACATCTACCTCTACGCTTACGAAAAAGGCCTCAAGGGCTGCACCACTTTCCGCTTTAACCCCGAAGCCTTCCAGGGGGTACTGGTGACAGAGAAAGACCTCGAAAACACCACCTACAAGTTCACGCTGGACGACGGCAGCGTGATCGAGGCCAAGGGCAACGAGGACATCGAGTACGACGGCGAAATCCACACTGCCGCCAATCTCTACGACGCCCTCAAGGAAGGCTATTACGGCAAGTTCTAAAACCCATTGCCGGGCAACGGATTAGCTCCTTTGCCCGGCCCCAGTGACGCACGCGCACAGGAGACGAACATGGCAATCAAGATCGACAAGAAAATCACCGGTTATAACGTCATTACCGAAGAAGACAAACTCAAGGCAGAGCAAGCTGCCGCCGAGCAAAAAGCGCACGAACAGAAACTCGCCGAAATCGTCCAACTGGGTGAGCCATTGAGCCGCCCAGACATGCTGGTCGGCAACACCTACAAAATCAAGACCCCCGTGACCGAACATGCACTCTACATCACTATCAACGATGTGATCATGAACGAAGGCACGCCCCAGGAGCACCGCCGCCCGTTCGAGATATTTATCAACTCCAAGAACATGGAACACTTTCAGTGGATTGTCGCGCTCACGCGCGTCATGTCAGCCACCTTCCGCAAGGGCGGCGACATCACTTTCCTGGTGGAAGAGCTCAAAAGTGTATTTGAGCCCAGCGGCGGCTACTTCAAGAAAGGCGGCAAATATATCCCTAGCCTGGTCGCCGAGATTGGTGAGGTGCTGGAACAACATCTCTACCAAATCGGCATGCTGAAGAAATCTGGCCCCGACGAACACCAGCAGAAACTCATCAATGAAAAGCGCGCCGAATACATGGAAAAACACGTCAAACCAGGCGCTGAAACCAATGCCGAAGGTTTCCCACCCGGCGCGCAACTTTGCAACAAATGCCAAACCAAGGCTGCCATCATCATGGATGGATGCCTCACGTGCTTGAATTGTGGCGAGAGCAAATGTGGATAAATTATCAATAACTTAGCCCATAAACCTAAAAGAGATAAAAATGACTACCACAACATTACGTGACTTAGTCGGGTTAGGCCAAACACCAGGAAAACTGGCAGATGCAGCCTTGATCCTGATTGATTGCCAAAATACCTACCGTGAAGGCATCATGGCACTAGAGGGAGTTGAACCGGCATTGCAACAGGCGAAGCTGCTGCTTGAGAAAGCGCGCACGCTCAAGGTACCGGTGATCCATATCCAGCATGATTCCGGGGAAGGTACGCCTTATGACATTCGCTCCTATATCGGGCAGATTGCCGATGTGGTAGCGCCAATCGCTGGCGAAGACGTGATTACCAAGCATTACCCTAATTCATTTGTTGGAACAAACCTGGATGATGTCTTAAAAGCTCACGGCATCAAGAACATTGTCCTGGCAGGGTTCATGACGCATATGTGCGTGAACTCCACTGCGCATGGCGGATTCAACCTGGGATATGCACCTACGGTAGTGGCCAGTGCGACTGCAACCCGCGCATTGCCCGGTGCTGATGGCAAGATTATTCCTGCTTCACAGGTACATGCAGCGGCGCTAGCTGCCACTCGTGATCTTTATGCGGCTATCGCCAACACTATCGATGAAGTCTGATATTCGTATGTGACCTTGATCACTCCCAGACAGCATGCTCAATGCCATCCCGGGAGATTTCTGCTATCTAATTTAGACTGCTGCTTCAAGCTGCTTTTCTATTTTAGTCGTAGTTCGGCCAATCAATTGGCTCAGTTGATGGCTGTCATCAAACAAGCCGCCCTTGGCAGCGCCTGTATCAGATTCAGCGAGCAATGTTGCCAAGCCTTCAGGCAAGCCTGCATCCACCAATACTTGGCGATATTCAGATTCTGGCAAATTTTGATAACTCACACTCTTGCCGGACACTCTGGCAATGGCCGCCGCCAACTCGGCTAACGAGTATGCGGTGTCGCCAGCCAGCTCATAGAGCTTGCCTGCCTGGTTTTCCAGGGTCAGTACAGCCGCAGCGGCTTCGGCATAATCTGCTCTTGCAGCCGATGCAATACGTCCATCACCGGCACTCCCAAGCAGCACGCCGTATTGCAGAGCAGTAGGCACACTCGCCAGATAATTCTCCGAATACCAGCCATTACGCAACAGCACAGCAGGAATACCTGACTCGGCAATCAATTGTTCGGTTTCCAGATGCTCTTTTGCTAACGGCAATGGCGAGCGATCTGCATGCAGCAAGCTGGTGTAGGCTAGCAAACCAACGCCAACAGCCTTTGCAGCTTCAATCACGGCACGATGCTGAGGTAAGCGCCGCCCCACTTCACTGGCCGAAATGAGCAATAATTTATCGGCACCGGCAAATGCTTTCAGCAGTGTTTCTGGCTGATCATAATCTGCATGACGTACCTGAATACCTTGTGCTGCCAGGCTTGCTGCTTTCGCTGGGCTCCTGACCGCAGCCACAATCTCCCTTGCAGGTGAGGTTTTCAGTAATTGTTGAATCACCAGCTGGCCCAATTGGCCTGTTGCACCTGTCACGACGATCATCTCTAAGCTCCAGAAGTTTATTTACGAAGCAACAGAATAAAACTTATACTAACTAAATGTAAGTACGCACTAAAAGGTAAGTGTAAAAATGAAAACCAATAACCCGGCTATTCAAGCTTCTGGCGGAGACACGCTCGGTCAGCATTTCTGGGGCAATGTATTTTCTGATAAGTGCCCTTCTCGCGACATTCTCAACCATGTAACCAGCCGCTGGGGCACCCTGTTATTGGTTGCACTGCTTGATGGCACTTTCCGGTTTAGCGAATTAAGGCGCAAAATCAATGGTGTTAGCGAGAAGATGCTCGCCCAGACATTGCAAGTCCTTGAGCAGGATGGTTTCGTTGAGCGTATTGACTACCAGCGTGTGCCACCGCATGTTGAATATCGTCTCACCCCACTGGGGCAAATCGTGGGTCAACAAATTGCATCACTGGTGCAGTGGATTGAACAGAACATGCCTGCAATTCAAAGCGCAAAGTCCAAAACCAGTACTTCAGAGGCCATCGGTAACAAGCAAAAATAGCCTATAGATGAGTAGCCCAGCTGAATCTGATCTGCAATTCAGCCAGCATTCTGCAACTGTGATTGCCTGATCATTTACTGGATAATACTGATCACGACTCAAGTGCAATGAAAGAATACGCCATGCCCATCCTGAATATCCGCGCCGTCAACAAACGTGACCAGCTCATCACGCTGGATAGCGGGAATGTCTTGAGCATGACGGTTGAGCAGATATTCCGGGTGAATTTCTATATGGATGAGCAGATTGTCGGCTACCTGTATTTTGAATCACTCTCATCACTGAACAACCTCGAAATTAGCCCGATCTACAAGGTACGTGAAGAATCGTTTGCGCACCCGGCACTCACTGCCGATGCTGGCGAATTACGTGAAGCGGGTCTTGCACTTTACCAGTCATACACCAATGGCAAGATCCTGATGAACAAAACCAGCCAAGTCGCTCATTAAATCTACTCCCGTTTATTCAATATCTGAGTAAGCGCAGGCCATTGGCCACCACCAGCAGGCTGGCACCTACATCAGCCAGCACAGCCATCCACATTGAGCCATACCCCAGGATGGTCAATCCCAGGAATAAGGCCTTGATGCCCAGCGCTAGCGAGATGTTCTGTAGCAGCAGCTTGTGTGTCGCACGTGACAATCCAATAAACAAAGGGATCTTGCGCAGGTCATCGTCCATGAGGGCGACATCGGCAGTCTCAATGGCCGTGTCAGTCCCCATTGCCCCCATCGCAAACCCAATATCCGCCCTCGCCAATGCAGGTGCATCATTGATGCCATCACCAACCATGCCAACCTTGCCTTGCTGGGCGTAGTGCTCAATGGCACGGAGCTTGTCCTCCGGTAATTGGTTGCCACGCGCTTCATTAATGTTGACCTGTGTCGCAATCGCATCTGCAGTGTGTGTGTTATCGCCCGTCAGCATCACGGTCTTCACCTTCAATTGATGCAAAGCCTCAATCGCCGCACGGCTGCTATCTTTCACGGTGTCAGCCACCGCATAAAGCATCAGCACCTGCTCAGCATTAGCCAGCATGATCACGGTTTTACCTTGCTTTTCGAGTGCATTGATCTGAGCCTCCAGGTCTGGAGAACATACGCCGCTCTCATGCATCAATCTATGGTTACCCAACTGATAAGTGACCCCATTGACTGTACCACTCACTCCTCGTCCCAGAATCGCAGCAAACTCGTCAACTGGGAGATTACTGGTCGCCGTGCGGGCGATAGCCTGGGAAACTGGATGATCTGATCTGGCAGCCAAACTAACGGCAATCAGGTTGGCATCTATTCCATCCAAAGCAAGCAACGAGACGCTATCAGTCAAGGCTGGCTTGCCATGAGTAATGGTGCCGGTCTTGTCCAAAGCCAGCCAGCTAAGCTTGTGGCCCTCTTCCAGATAGACGCCACCCTTGATCAAGATGCCGTGCCGGGCAGCTGCAGTCAGGCCACTGACAATGGTGACAGGCGTCGAAATCACCAAGGCACAAGGACAAGCAATCACCAACAATACCAAGGCACGGTATACCCACTCATACCAGCCACCTCCCAACACCAGTGGCGGAATGACTGCCACAGCGATGGAAAGCATCAATACAGCCGGGGTGTATATCTTGGCAAAACGATCTACAAAACGCTGGGTTGGTGAGCGTGCACCCTGCGCATCTTCCACCACACGGATGATACGAGCCAATGTGGATTGAGCCGCTGCTGCACTCACCTTGAACTCGAATGATCCAGATTGATTGATCGTGCCCGCATACACCTGATCACCGACTGACTTATCCACGGGGAGACTTTCTCCGGTAATAGGCCCCTGGTCGACTGTGGATTGCCCTACCACAATCTCGCCATCCAGCGCGATACGCTCGCCTGGCTTAACCCGCACCACTTGGCCTATCTGCACCTGCCTGGCCGGGATTTCCAGCCAAAGACCATCTTGCTGCCTGACTGTTGCCAGCTCAGGCACCAGTTGTACCAGGCTACGAATAGCATTACGTGCGCGATCCAGTGATTTTGCCTCCAGCCATTCTGCCAGTGTGAACAACACCATGACCATGGCAGCTTCGGGCCATTGCCTTAATATCAATGCGCCAGTGACTGCAATACTCATCAATGCGTTGATATTGAGGCTTCCTTGGCGCACTGCGATCCAGCCTTTGCGATAAGTACCCAAGCCACAAATCATCACTGCCAGTAACGCCAGCCCTGCAGCGATGTATTCCGGGCCACTCATCCATTCGGCAATCTCGGCTCCAATGGCAGCAATCCCCGCCAGCACCAGCAGGTGTAATGACTTCTGCGTTGCAGCCACCTGTGAGGTTAGCGGTTCCGCTTGATCCACCAATAGCTGCGCTTTCATGCCCAGCTCCTCAATGGTCTGCATGATCAATGGCAAGGATTCGGCCTCATGTGCCACGGTGAGGATGCGTTGAATCAAGTTGAAATCCAGCGCAGAAACCTCACTCTTGCTAGCGAATGCCTTGCGGATTAACCCTTCCTCAGTCGGGCAATCCATCTGCTCAATATAGAACTTGCTAGTGATATGCCCAGGAGACAGCAATAGGGATTTGCCGCTAGCTTCCTGCCCCTGCCCACATGTTTTGTCTTGATCATGCCCGCAAGCGCATCCAGGCTCGGCTGCATTATTTTTCATGAATACTCCTGGCTGGTTCTTCAATCATGTTTTTGCTCCACTCATGTGGTTTCTGCGATATACCCACTGGTAAAACATTGGCAACACCAGCAAAGTGAGGGCCGTTGAGGACAGGATGCCCCCAATCACCACCGTCGCCAGTGGTCGCTGTACCTCGGCCCCTGTTCCAGTCGCAATTGCCATGGGGATAAACCCGAGCGAAGCCACCAGCGCAGTCATCAGCACGGGGCGCAAGCGAGTCAATGCGCCCTCCTGCACGGCATCAGCCAAAGGCGTGCCTTGCTCACGCAATTGACGGATGAACGAGATCATCACCAGGCCATTGAGCACTGCCACGCCCGAAAGCGCAATAAAACCCACCCCTGCAGAGATCGATAAGGGAATATCCCTCAACCATAGTGCCACGATGCCGCCGGTGAGAGCGAATGGAATACCAGTGAACACCAGTAAGCCATCCTTGAGATTGTTGAACATCATAAACAACAGGGTGAGCACCAGAAACAACGCCAGCGGCACAACGACTTGTAAACGCTTGCGCGCAGATTGCAAGTTCTCGAACTGGCCACCCCATGTTGTCCAATACCCGCTCGGCACCTTGATCTGGCGATTAATGGCTTCTTCAGCAGCATCAATAAATGAACCAAGGTCGCGCCCTCGCACATTGGCACTCACGACCACACGGCGCTTGCCATTTTCGCGACTGATCTGGTTAGGCCCTTGCACGAGCTCCACCGTGGCCACTTCGCCCAGCGGAATATAACTGGCTTGCACCTGCCCAACACTTTTAGGCAGGGGGATAGGCAATTGCCTCAATACGGCAAGATCGCTGCGCACGCTCTCTGCAAGGCGCACGACGATGTCAAAACGCCTGTCGCCCTGAAACAAAATGCCTGCATTGCGCCCGCCTATCGCTACGCCCACGGCATCTTGCACATCAGCTACATTGAGGCCATAGCGCGCTGTCTTGTCGCGATTGATATTGACGTTGAGGATAGGCAAACCAGTCGTCTGCTCAACCTTAACCTCAGCAGCGCCCGGGATAGATTGCAGAACGGCAGCAATCTGGTTGCCAGTGGCGTTCAACACCTCCATGTCGTCACCAAAGACCTTGACCGCCACATCACTGCGCACCCCGGAAATCAATTCATTGAAGCGTAACTGGATAGGCTGCGAGAACTCGTAGTTATTGCCTGCAAGCTTTGCTGTTGCATCTTGGATGTCAGCAAGCAACTGCTCACGGCTCTTTCGCGGCATGGGCCATTGCGCAGTGGGCTTGAGCATAATGTAGCCATCGGAGATATTAGGCGGCATGGGATCAGAGGCGATCTCTGCCGTGCCAGTGCGCGCGAATATGCGTTCGATCTCGGGGAATTGGGCTTTGAGCGTACGCTCGATTTCCTGCTGCATGGCAACCGACTGGCTCAAGCTAGTGCTGGGGATGCGCAAGGCCTGGATCGCAACATCGCCCTCATTCAGGCTGGGGACAAATTCGCTTCCCATGCGGCTTGCCATCAACATGGTCAGCGATAATATGGCAAGGATGAAGGTCATCACCACCGCCTGGTTGCCCATGACCCAGTGCAGTAATCCAGCATAGTGCCGCTTGGCGGCTGCCATCAGTGCATTCTCCTTTTCAGCCACGCGACCGTTAACAAACATAGCCACCGCAGCCGGGACAAAGGTCAGCGAAAGTATCATCGCCCCAATGAGCGCCATCACCACGGTGTAGGCCATGGGGTGGAACATCTTGCCCTCCACGCCAGTGAGTGCAAAGATCGGCAGGTACACCATCATGATGATAAGCTGGCCGAAAATCAGTGGTCGCCGCGCTTCCTGCGCTGCCGCGAACACCTCGGCAAAGCGCTCTTCACGACTGAGCAAGCGGCCTTTCTGCTGCTGGGCATGCGCCAGGCGGCGGATGCAGTTCTCCACGATCACCACCGCACCGTCGATGATGATGCCGAAATCCAGCGCACCCAGGCTCATGAGGTTGGCGCTCACTTTGTTGCTGACCATGCCAGTGAAAGTAAACAACATCGCCAGAGGTATAACCATGGCTGTGATGAGGGCCGCCCGAATATTGCCAAGGAAGAGGAAAAGCACCGCAATCACCAGCGCAGCTCCCTCCATCAGGTTGTTCTTGACGGTATGAATGGCCTTGTCCACCAGCACGGTACGGTCATACACCGGGATTGCCACCACACCCTGCGGCAAGGTCTTGTTGATTACTTCCAGGCGTTTGGCTACTGCCTGCGCCACAGCACGGCTGTTCTCGCCAATCAGCATGAATACCGTGCCCAGCACCACTTCCCGGCCATTCTCGGTAGCAGCACCAGTACGCAACTCACGGCCTATGCCCACCTCGCCAATATCACGAATGCGAATTGGCACCCCGCCAACATTGCTGACGATCATGTTCTCGATTTCGGCAATTGATCCCACCTGTCCCGGTGCGCGTACCAGGTACTGCTCGCCGTTCTTCTCGATATAGCCGGCGCCGGTATTCTGGTTATTGCGCTCCAGCGCAACGATCACTTCTTGCAGGCTCAAACCATAGGCCGACAGCCGCGCAGGCACCGGCGCGATCTGGTATTCCTTGGCAAAACCACCGATAGAGTTGATTTCTGTCACGCCTGGCACAGTACGCAGTTGCGGCTTGATGATCCAATCCTGGATTTCCCGCAGGTCAGTCGGCGTATAGGGCCGGCCGTCAGGCTTGATGGCACCTTCCTCTGCCTCGACCGTCCACAGATAGATCTCGCCCAAGCCAGTGGAAATCGGCCCCAGCTCAGGCTTCACGCCTGAAGGCAAGATATCCTTGGCTTGTTGCAACCGCTCATTGACCAACTGCCGGGCAAAATAGATATCGGTGCCATATTCAAAAATAACGGTGACCTGCGACAAACCATAACGGGATAGCGAACGTACCTGCTTGAGCTTGGGCAAACCTGCCATGGATGTCTCAATGGGATAAGTCGCGCGTTGCTCGGTTTCCAGCGGTGAATATCCCGGGGCACTGGTATTAATCTGCACCTGGACATTGGTAATATCCGGCACCGCATCAATTGGCAACTTCTGGTAGTTGTAGACACCCAATAGTGCCATTGCCAACACGCCAACCAGTATCAGCCAGCGCTGGGAGATAACAGTGCGTAATATGCGTTCAAACATGCTGTTTCTCCTGCTCAATGCGTATGCTCAGCGGCAGATTTCCCCAGCTCGGATTTGAGCGTGAAGCTGCCTTTGGTCACATAAGTAACGCCGGCCTGCAAGCCCTCGACGATCTCGAGCATCTTGCCATCACTACGCCCGGTTTTCACCGGCATGGCCCTGAACCCTTCCGCGGTCTGTACAAAGACGACTGCACGGTCTTCCACACTCTGCAACGCTTCGGTGGTGACCGCCATCGGCACATTCGCCTGGCCCGCCACGATCTCGATATTGACAAACAAGCCGGGACGCCAAGCCAGGTCGGGATTAGGCAGAGTGACACGCGCAGTTGCGGTGCGTGTTTGTTCGCCAAGCAGTGAGCCGACATAAGACACCACCCCGCTGGATTGCGACTCGAATGAGCTTGCCTGCACGGTCACGGATGTACCCACCTTCACCGTGCTCAAATCCTTGGCTGATACCACGATCTCGGCCCATACCGAGGAAAGATCAGCCAGCGTCATCACATTGGCATTCGCCTGCACAGATTCTCCCAGCGAGAGATGACGCTCGACGATCATGCCATCGAATGGGGCACGCAACTCATAGCGGCTCAGGCCGCCCTTGGCCGATGTGCCTGCACCCAGGGCATGCAGCTTTTGCGTCGTGTTCTGCGCGGCAATCTCGGCCTCCTGCAAATCCTGCTGTGCTTGCAAGTAATCCTGCTCGGCAGATATCTTGTCCTCCCACAGTTCCTTTTCCCTGGCATAAATCGTCTTCGCCATGCCTAGGCGCTTCTGGGCTGCAAGCGCATCGCTACGTAATTCAGAAACCCCGGTGCTGGCAAGTACTGCCAATACTTGGCCTTTCTTCACCTGCTGGCCCAGATCGACCGTCACGGATTCCACAATGCCATCCACGCGGGGGACAATATGAGCGGTTCTATCCTGGTTGAAGCGAATTTCACCCGGCAAGGTCAACATGGTGAAAATATGGGCAGGCTTGACCGTATCAAGCACAATCCCGGCAGAAGCCACCTGCGCATCGCTCAAGGTCACAACCTCGTCGTCATGCGTATCGCCTGCCTGAGCGTGGTCATGGGCATGTTCTGACGACGCTTCATGAGGCGTTTTGGTGGCAACGGTATCACCCGACTGCACAGGCTTGAGTACTACCCAAGCCAGCAGGGCTGTGAGGGCGACAATACTGATAATGATGATTTTTTGCTGCTTGTTCATGATGTGTTCCCTAATGCTGTCCGTGCATGGATGCAAATAATGCAGCGCCCTGAGGCCCAAGGATGGCCTCGACATCGGCCACTGATCGCTGTACCTCACCCAGAGCGCGGATATATTGGCCACGTGCCGTAAATAAGGTGCGCTGCGCATCCAGCACATCGAGGAAATTGAATTTACCCAGCTCGAACCCTCTGGTAGTCGCATCCAACGCACTTTGTGCGCCCGGCAGGATGTCATCGCGAATAGAAGATACTTCTTGCAAAGAAGCAGCCAGGCGTTGATGCGCCAGTGATAGCTCATTACGCAGGCGCACATTGAGTGCAAATCGCTCATCGCGCGCTTTATCCACACGCACCCTAGCCTCCTGGATATTGCCCTGGTTGCGGTCAAACAACGGGATGGCAAGAGCCACACCAAGTACGCCCACGGTATCAGCCGCGGACTCATTGCGCTGTACGCCACCACGCAAGATCAGGTCTGGATAACGCTTGCTTTCCTGCACCTTGAGCATGGCATCGCGGTGCCGAATTTCCTCCTCCGCACGCAATGCCAGGGGAGCCTGGTCGAGTATTTCATCCAAGCTGGATAGGGACGGCAGCTCAGGCAGCAGATCCAGCTCGCCGAGCGCCTCGGTAAATCGCGGCATGGCATTGCCCCATAAGGCGACTAGGCGCCGCCGGGCATTGACCAGCTCGGCATTGGCCTGTGTCAGCTCAATACGCGCGCCAGAAGCCGCCACACGGGCCCGGGTTTCCTCCACCGGCGAGACCTTGCCTGCGGTGACACGGCGCGCAGCAACATCCAACCCGCGATTAGCCAGCTCCATGGAGCTTTGCGCCAAGCGATACCGTTCCTGCGCAGCAAGCACTTCATAAAACCGCTGCACCACGTCAGCATGCATAGCGGCCAGGCGCACATGCAAATCAGCGCTGGCGACATCACGGGCCCGTTCTGCAGTCTCGATACGGGCACCACGCTTGCCCCCAAGCTCGAAAGGTTGCCCCAACCAATAGGTCGTCTGGCGCGAAGATGGCCGAACATCCTCCATCTCGACCGACAATTCGGGGTTACGGAATAGTGCGGCCTGTATGCGGCTCGCGGTCACGGCATCAACTTCACGCTTTGCAATCGCAAGCTCGGGGTTAGCCTGCAAGGCCAGCTGCAAGGCATGCGCCAATGTCAGGCTGGTATCAGGCTCAGGCGTTGCAAGCGTTGTGTCATGTAATGGCGCAGGGCCCCAGTTATCGGCCCTGGCGATCAGGCTGGTGAGCATGGCTGCCAGGCAAAGCAACCAGGTCAGGTATTTCATCGCAATTCTCCAATCGTTGATCACGGATTGGGCGAGCGACGTCTTGCTAGTGAAAAATCAGGTAAGCATGTGCACTCGCCGCGTTAGGCGGCGAGCAACCAATTGGGCCGTTCAGGCCTTTCCAGAATGGATTGGGCATGCCATGTCACAGGAAGTAACAATAAATCCTGGGCAGTGACAAATACGGCAGGTGTTTGGTGCATGCTGGGCAGCCACTGGGAGGTGGCCTGGTGGTGGTAACCACAATCGCGGTCAACTTGGGTACCAGCCTGGTCAGGCTGGCTATCTGCGGTGAGGCCATGATGCTCGTGCTCATGATGACCAAAATGCTGCGCCGCACTTCCTTGCTCATGGCCGCAATAAACACCAGCCACCGCCCAAGACATCTGGAGCGGCAAGACCAGCAGCAGGCACGAGAAAATGATGCGACGTATCATGTGGCGATTATAAGCCTAGCCCGAGCAAGGTGCCAAATCACGTGCTGGAGGAACCTGGCAAGCTTGCAGGTTCCTCCATGCTTCAGAAGTTAGCATCCACTATTGCAGGCGACGGCTAAAACTCACGCTATAGGCTGCAGGGCGTGCCAGCAGAATGGGGTCATTGCTGGCCTCAATGCCCTCCACTAGGTTGAGCGGGCTGAACATCACAGTTTTCTCGAATGCCGCGCCGTCGGTACGGAACTTGTCTATGGTCAAGGTCCCCAACTCGACAACCCGGCGATTTTCCGGCCAGATCACGGTTGCGTTGTTTACTTCATCGCCAGCCTCGGCCAATTGCACGGAAATACGGTAACGATAAGCCCCTTGTTGCAGGCGCTGTGGCAACTCATGCATGAGGTAATCGCCATCTACGGCCTTGGCCGCATCTGCACTCACAAATTTTGCCCCATTTACCGGTTCAATCCGGTAGCGTCCATAACGCGATTGCCCCTGCGCATTGGTGAACTTGAAGGCATTCACCCCAAAAAAGGGCTGTGTGGCAAAGCTTTCTGGCAATAATTTTGGCGTAGTCACGAAGCTCAATGCCGCAGGATGCTGAGCAAGGAATGTTTCAACAGGCTTGGGCTGTACCTGGCTATCTTTTGAAGCGGCTACTGCTTGCAATAACCCCAGGAACTCCTCTGGCGTAGCTGCCGGGAATGCATTGACTGAGATGGTGACAAGATCGGCACTGGCATCTTCTGGCAATTGAAAGCGGATCGCCATGCCTTTGGGAAAAGCATTTCCATCATTATCCGCAATATTAGGTACACCAGTCGCATTGGAGTAGCGCACCACCACCTGATGTGGCTGGGTGAATATCTCGGCTTTGGTAATCTCAGCAGCACTGGCTGCAGGAGTGAAATGTCCCTCAACGACAATACCCTTGGCATGATTGGAACGGAAACCAGGATGTGGCCCACCTGAAAGCTGGGTCAGGGTATCCACCAATTGTTCTGTCACTGGTTTGGTGGTGCCCTCAGCCCACGCTGAAGATATGCACAATGTGGAAAACAGCAGTGCCATGACAGGCACGGGGCGAACATGATGTTGCATGATAAAGCTCCTTAATTTTATAAAAGGGCCAGACTGCACGCAGCATCAGTGTAAATCAGCCCAGAATGAATTCAATCCTTTTTGTACTACCCATCAGTATTGCCGCTCACTACAGTTTTCCATCAGCGCTTCTGAACTTGCGGCAAACGCAGGCCATGATCACTGTGGCTATGGCTTTTGATCATGGTCTGCCTCTGCTTATTTTGCTGTCAGCGTGTCATAGGCTGTCATGAGGTTGCGGTAATCGGGGATGTGGTTGGAGAACAAGCTACCCAAGCCTTCAATATCACGGCGCCAATCGCGATGCAGCTCGCAAGCCGCGCCAAACCAGGTCATCATCTGAGCCCCTGCGGCTGTCATTCGCTCCCAGGCAGCGTCGCGAGTCATGGCATTGAAAGTACCTGAAGCATCAGTAATCACAAAGACTTCATACCCTTCCTCAATAGCAGACAGTGCCGGGAAAGCAACGCATACCTCGGTCACCACGCCAGCGATAATGAGCTGTTTCTTACCCGTGGCCTTGATAGCCTTGACGAAGTCTTCGTTATCCCAGGCATTGATCTGGCCTGGACGAGCAATATAAGGGGCATCCGGAAATAGCGCTTTCAATTCCGGCACCAGCGGACCATTGGGACCAGTCTCGAAACTGGTCGTCAAGATGGTCGGCAGATTGAAGTACTTGGCCGCATCTGCCAATGCCAGCACATTGTTCTTGAACTTGTCTGGCTCAATATCACGCACCAGGGATAGTAATCCCGCTTGGTGATCTACCAGCAATACAGCAGCATTGTCGCGATCAAGACGTACATATGGCTTACTCATGGGTTTCTCCTTTCAATTGACGATTGGTCATTAAACTTCTGTACTAACAAAACGGCCATTGTTGTAGTCACTGATCGCTTGGTCGATTTCCTCCCAGCTATTCATGACAAAAGGGCCATGGCCTACCACCGGCTCATTCAGTGGTGCCCCATTCAACAGCAAGAGGGTGCTGTCTTGCCTTGCTTCCAATACCAGCTCATTTCCCTCGCGCTGCAGGACCGCAAGCTCTGCCGGGCGTATGGTGTGTACATCACCCACGCCTACGGCACCATGTAGCACAAAAATGGCAGTCGTATGACCTTCAGGCAATGTAAAGCGAGCCGTGCTACCAGCATTGAGACGTACATCCCACACATTCATGGGACTGAAGGTATGGGCTGGCCCACGATTGCCCTGGTAATCCCCGGCGATCACCCGCACCTTGCCTGCGTTATCCGGCAACACCACTTCAGGAATCTCACCGCTGGTAATGCCTTGATAACCTGGCTTGGTCATTTTGTCCTTCGCTGGCAAGTTGACCCAGAGCTGGATCATCTCGAAAGCACCGCCAGTCTTGGCATAGTCATCGCCATGGTATTCCTCGTGCACGATGCCTGCTCCCGCCGTCATCCATTGCACATCCCCTGGGCCTATGGTGCCACCGGCGTTGGTGGAATCATGATGGGAAACCTGACCGTCATAAACGATGGTCACGGTCTCGAAACCACGGTGTGGGTGCTGACCAACGCCACGACGCTTTTCAGTCGGCTCGAATTCTGCGGGGCCTGCATAATCCATCAGCAGGAAGGGGGACATCTCCTCGTGAATATCGCGATAGGAAAAGATATTCTGCACGGGAAAACCATCACCTACCCAATGACGACCATTGCTGCGCTTGATGAATGCCAGTTTTTTCATGATGCTGACTCCTGTCTTGAATGTTGATGGCTCTCACTATAAGGACAAGACTTTTACCGCACTAGATGGTTAAATATGAAATTACTTTTCAATAAATGGAACAATCATGGATTTCAACGAAGCTGCCGTCTTCGTTAAAGTCGTTCAGGCAGGTAGCTTCAGTGCTGCGGCCCGGCAATTACAGTTACCCACGTCCACTGTCAGCACCCGTGTTGCCAGGCTGGAACAGCGCCTGGGCATCACCCTGCTGCAACGCACAACCCGGCGCTTGAACCTCACCGAAGCAGGACAGGCGTATTTCGAGCATGCGTCGCTGGGGTTGGGGTATATGTTGGAAGCTGAAGCCGCCATTGATGCCGCACGACAAGCGCCGCAAGGCAAGCTCAGGGTGTCTGCGCCCGCCGATCTCGGCGATAGCCTACTCGCCGGACTGGTCCAGCAAGTGCAATTACAATACCCGGCGCTAGCGTTGGAACTACTACTGACCGAGCGCTATGTTGACTTGGTCGCCGAAGGCATAGATGCCGCCATTCGCACAGGTGAACTGGGTGACTCCAGCCTGATTGCCAAACCGCTGGGCAATGCATGCTGGGCCACCTTTGCCAGTCAGGAATATCTTGAGCAAGCGCCACCATTACGGAATCCGCAAGACCTTAATCAACACCATTGCCTACAATTCAGTCCGATGGGACGCGACGCATGGACATTGCGGCGTGGCAACGACAGCATCACTATCCCGTTATCGGGTCACACCATTGCCAATAGTATCGGCATCGTGCGGCATATGGCGCTGAATGGCCAAGGCGTCGCCCTGCTTCCCACCTATATCTGCAAGCCTGGCATGCTGATTGGTGAGCTGCAGCGTGTACTTCCCGCATGGCAGGCTCGGCATGACCCGGTGCATTTGGTCTATCCACGCCAACGCTTTATGCCACCGAAACTGCGCGCATTCCTTGATGTCGCCCAAGCGGTGATGCAGCCATGGTTTAATGATGCCCCCAGCAGTACCTGACTTACCAGGGAAAAATTGATATCCATGTCTACCCCAACGCCTGGCAATCGCCCTCTTTCACCTATCCTGCTCATGCTAGTACTGGTGTTACCGCCGCTGTTCTGGGCAGGTAACTTTGTCGTGGGCCGTGCAGTGCATGCGAACATCCCGCCACTAACCTTGTCTCTAGGACGTTGGGTAATCGCCTTTGTTTGCATATTGCCATTCGCCCTCCCTGCCATGCGGCGTGATTGGCGGCTTTACTGGCAATATCGCTGGCGCCTGCTGGCAGTATCCACAGTGGGCGTTGCAGCATTCAACACCTTGGTTTACAGCGGCTTGCATGACACCACCGCCACTAATGGCATCCTGCTCAACTCCTGCATTCCTATCCTGATCCTGCTGTTTGGTGCCTTGTTTTACCGCCTGCCGTTGCACCTGCTGCAATTACTTGGGTTAGCTTTGTCATTGGCTGGTGTCCTCACCATCATCCTGCACGGAGAATGGTCTAGTCTGGCTACCCTGGATTTTTCTGGTGGCGACCTGGTGATCTTTACCGCGATGATCTGCTGGGCGCTCTATACCCTGTGGTTACGCGAGTTGCCCGCCACTATCAACCGCATTGGCTTGATGTGCATACAAATCTTCATTGCCATTATTCTGCTGCTACCACTCTATGCCTGGGAAACGCACACTGGGCAAGCACCCCAATGGAACCATGACACCTGGCTGGCACTCGCCTATGTTGGCATTTTCCCTTCAGTCATTGCCTATACGCTGTATACCATTGGGGTAGCGCGCGCAGGAGCAGCACGTGCCGGCTTGTTTATCCACCTAATGCCGGTTTTCGGCAGCATGCTTTCCGTGCTGTTTCTGGGAGAAAACCTGCACGTATTCCACGCGCTAGGTATCGCTGCCATTCTGGGGGGTCTAGTTTTGTCTTCAAAGAATTCCGTGCCTGCTCGCTGACAAATTCTCAACACCTTCGTCAGCTTTTCTTGCTGAAAGTCTCATTTAACCCACTAATTTTTATCATTTTTATCAAAAATTCCCTGTGCAAACATGGCATGTAATTCGCTTATCCATGAATATCAATCGCCATATGCCAGCCATTATTGATTCAAGACCAAGCCATCATGAGTACAGAACAGACCACTAACCACGATGTTTATAAAACCCTGCTGGAGTCCACCAAGGCCATTCCCTGGAAAATAGATTGGCAGACCATGACCTTTGCCTATATCGGCCCCCAAATCGAGACCTTATTAGGCTGGAGCCAGGATAGCTGGGTAAGCGCACAGGATTGGGCCAGCCGCATGCACCCTGAAGACCAGGCCTGGGTAGTGGATTTCTGTGTATCACAATCCCGCTCAGGGACTGATCATGAGGCAGATTACCGCGCCTTGACCAAGGATGGGCGCTATGTCTGGATACGGGATGTTGTGCATGTCATCCGTAATGCAGCAGGAGAGGTCGAGTCACTGGTCGGTTTCATGTTCGATATCAGCGAGCGCAAGAAAACCGAAGAACAACTTCTCAAGCTGCAAAAGGAATTGGAAGAACTTTCCTTTAAAGATGGCCTCACTGGTGTTGCCAATCGCCGTATGTTCGACTCGGTACTAGAGATAGAGTGGACGACGGCCCGGCGCCATGGCAGCCCGCTTTCCCTCATCATGTTCGACATTGATTACTTCAAGCAGTACAACGATCATTATGGGCATTTGCAGGGTGATGAATGTCTGAAACAAGTAGCCACATTGCTTGCCAGTAGTGCTGTGCGTGCCAGGGATTTTTTTGCTCGCTTTGGCGGGGAGGAGTTTGTGCTGATCCTGCCAGATACAGATGTCGCTTCAGCGCAACTGGTCGCTCATCGCTGTCGCAACCTGTTGTTCAAGGCGCAAATACCACATGCGAATTCGCCAAGTGGGCAAATACTCAGCCTCAGCATGGGAGCCGGCACCATGATCCCCACCCACCAGGAGCAGGCACTCAGTTTTGTCGAGCAGGTCGACCAGCGGCTTTATCAAGCCAAACAGCGTGGCCGTAACTGCCTGGTCAATGCATAGCATCTGCGTTCAGTGAGTATTTCCTAACCCAGCACATCGTGCCAGATATTCACGGCCCATGACCGTGCCTCCTGCACTTCACTGGCAGACCTCGCCTGCGAGACACCTCCACCCGGCGCAGGCTTCATTTCTCGACTGGCAGCATCAAAGCGGTAAACATTGGCGACATGCATCGCCTCTTCTGCACTGACATAGCTATAACAAGTATTGGCAAACACGGGAGCCGGATCAGGTGCCTCGCCAGCGAGTAAGGCAATAATCGCACTGGCACACACCTTGGCTTCCGAGGTAGCAATATGGGCAGATTTCGGCAAGCCGGAATCGAGCGCGTCGCCCAAGATGTGTACATGCCGCGCCTGGCGAGATTCGTAAGTCACGTAATCAACATCGCACCAGCGTCCACCTGCATTACCCAAGCCATTATCCAAGGCCAACCTGCTCGCTGTTTGCGGAGGAATCAGGTTGAGTACATCAAACTTGACGCGTTCAAACGTGGTGTTAAGCGTCTGTCGATCTGGATCAATCGCATTCAGGTCACTGGAAGCATGATATTCAACCATGCCAGGATAAAGTTCAGCCCATGCCCTCTCAAACAAGGCACGCTTGGAGGTAATCGCCGGATTGGCATCCAGCACCAATACCTTGGACCGCGGTTTATGCCGCTTGAGGTAATACGCCACCTGGCATGCCCGCTCATACGGCCCTGGCGGGCATCGATAGGGCAAGGCAGGGATGGTAATGGCAAATACGCCTCCATCACGCATTGCCTGCAATTGCTGCTGCAATGCCAGCGTCTGAACACCGGCTTTCCAGGCATGGAGGAACCGGTCTTGCAATGGCACCCCTGTCATGGCATTCAAGCGACTGTAATCAAAACTGATACCGGGTGCCAGCACCAATTTGTCATAGCGCAGCGTGGCCCCATCATCAAGGCGGAGCTGGCGTTGTGCCGCATCAATCGCGCTGACGCTGGCCTGTACCAGTTGGATACCGTAACGCTTGATCAGCTCATCATAGGAGTGCGTAATATCCTGCATTTGCCGGCTGCCCCCCAGTACCAGATTGCTCACCGGGCAGGAGACAAAAGCCCGCCCGGGCTCGACCAGGATGACTTCAATACTGTTGTGGCTCCATACCCGTAAATACTTGGCCACCGTGGCACCAGCAAACCCTGCGCCAATCACCACCACCCGGGGTGCACTGGCAGCCCGCGCAATACTGCGCCAGGCACCGGGCAAGATCAGGCTAGCCAACGCTAATTGATTAAAATGGCGACGCTTCATGGATTCGAAGCTTTGGGATTGTCTGTAGGGTCATCGACATGACCCAAGCCAGAAAAATAATGGGCAAGCCCCTCAATCTCTCCCCAGGTCAGGCCCTTGGCATGCTGGTTCATGACGCTACCGTCATCAGGCATATCCCGGTAATGCTGCATGCTGGCAAGAAATTGATCCTGCGATAGCCCTGCCAGGCTCGGGATTGCTCCCAGGCTTTTGCCTTCATAGCCGTGACATGCGGCACAAGAGGCTGCCAGGGTGCGGATGTGGCTATCTACTCCGGCAGGCCAAGCCACCAATGGCACGAGGCCCAAGCCCAGTGCCACCAGAAGCCCTCCGCCCAGCACCATTGAATGTTTATAGTTTAACGGCAAGACTATGGTGAAATTCGTTATCTTCGTTGTCGTGTATGGTCACCGTCAACGCACCATCGCCTTTGGCAATGAAGGGAAAGCGGATATTCGGATCCTCGCTGATGCCGATATAGGTATCGGCCTGAAAGACTGTAACCCCGTTGTATTGCACCTCTATCTTGTCGATATAATAAGCGGGGCGGAAGCCTTGGGAAACGAGATCACGTTGCAGGCCCGTGAACATCGGGTGCTTGATCTGTAACCTGGCATAGTGCAATGCGCCCTCTGTTGCTTCACTATCCAAGGCTAGACGCATCTTGCCCGCACTCTGGCGCGCCGCCGACTCATCACCATCTATTGTGCCACCACAGCCCCCACTAGCCCTCACAGGGGCAGCATTCACATACCACTTGCCATCACTGGTTTCGGCAACCACATGTACTAGTGAGTCTGTTTCCAGACGAATACGGGTCGCCACTTCCGCCTTGCCACTCTGGGGATTGAAATGAAACACAGCGGCGAGCGGTACCGGGTTCGCATCGACAATCACGGAAACCGCTTTCACGTATTGCCCTTCTGCTACAGGATAATCCACGGAAAAAGCAAACGGCACCTGGGCACCACTTTCGGCGCGCTTGGGTGCGGTAATCTTGATGAAATCCGCTTGTTGCAAGGTTTTACCCGGGAACAGATCACGATGCATGGCCTGCCATTTTTGATCTGTGACCTCTGCATTGGCAAGCAAAGGTATCCAGCCTGAGAACACCAGCCCAAGCACCAGCAATACTCGTGACATCGAATGCATCATCATTGCTTTATCCATTTCATTGTATAGAATACCAACCAGTTGGTATGTTATGCCGGTATACAGATTTGTCAATAGCAGTAAGCAGCACAATTCATTGCCATACAAAAGGAAGATGACGGAACCTCTTTATGTCCAGCCAGCCGATTGCATCCACCCGCGAGCGCATCTTGCAAATCGCCAGAGATTTAATCCTCTCACGCGGCTTCAACGCCATGTCGATTGACATGGTATGCCGTCAGGCCAATATCACCAAGGGTGGTTTCTTCCATCATTTCAGCAACAAGGAAACCCTGGGTGAAGCGGTACTAGAACAGTTCTGGCAGGATGCATTGGAGCGCCAGCAACACTTGTTTGACCCGGCTCACCATCAAAGCCAGCTTGAGCTGCTTACTGCTTATATTGATCATGGCATTGCAAGCTACCAAGACCCGCAGCTCAGCCAGGGTTGCATGCTGGCCATTTTCACCATGGGCCTGGCAGACACCCACCCTAGCCTGTTTGAGGTGTCACGCAACTATTTCCAGGCCTGGCGCAAGGAATTGATCGACATGCTCCAGCGGCTACAGCAAGAGCAAGGCAGCCCCCACTTCGACACCATCGCCTGGGCCGAGCTGTACATCACCACGCTCGAAGGCGCGTTGTTACTGGCAAAATCCATGGATGACACCCAAGTGATTGCGCGCACACTATCCCTCTACAAGCAGCAATTAGTGAACGCTGCCAACATGGCACATCCTCGCTAACCCATAAAACCTTAATTATTTTACGGGAATATCCATTCAGACTATTGACTTACATTACGGTCCCTAACTATCATAGTTCGTATTATGCTACTGATTAAAGAATTACCGACTTCCGAGTCGCTGAAAAAATTCGCTGGCTATTACCCCGACGCCGATATTGTCGCGATCTGGGAGTTCGTCAATATCTTGCGCGCTGCCTCCGATCTCTCGGACGCATTGGATAAAATGCTGGCACAGCACGGCTTGCTGCAAGGGCGCTGGTGGGTGCTTGTTTTGCTGCTACGCGAGGATAACCTCAGCTCGTCCCCTTCTGAACTTGCCGAAAAAGCGGGCGTCACCAAGGCCACCATGACCGGCTTTATTGATGGCCTTGAAAACGAAGGCCTGGTCAGCCGCCTGACTGACCGCAAGGATAGACGCAAGCTCAAGATCAAGCTCACCACTGCCGGGCGCAAGAAGCTGGATGAAGTGATGCCGGTGTACTACACCAATGTCGCAGCCCTGATGGCGACCTTGTCACTACAACATCGCCAGGATGTGGTACGCCATATGCAAACCTTGGGCGCCAACGCCGACATCATCAAGTAAGACCAGAAGCAAACACCTCTTCACATTTGTTATACCGGGCGGGAGTCCACCATGCATCGCAACATCCTCAAGGCTTTCAGCACTGCTGTCATCGCGGTGTTGCCTGGATGCATGAGTATGTCCGGTATTTCTACCACCGCCCAACCTCGTCATGCCAACCAGTTTGATCAGGGTCACGCCATCACCCAGGTCAAGCATGACCTGCCCTGGCCGCAAGAAGCATGGTGGCAAGTGTTTCAAGACCCGCAGCTAGATGCCCTGATACGCCACAGCCTGCAACAACACCCCGACCTGCGCGCGGCACATAGCCGCGTTGCCATGGCCGAAGCGCAAGCCCAAGCGACTGGCGCATTGCGCGCACCACAAGCGAGCGTTAACAGTACCCTGGTGCGTGAGCGCTTCACCAACCTGCAATTCATTCCCCCACCCTGGGGTGGTCATACAGAATGGAATAATAAAGCCACGCTGAATCTCGGCTACGACCTCGACCTATGGGGACAACGCGAGGCGCAATGGAACAGTACACTGAGCCGCATGCAGGCAACCGCAGCCGAGGCACAACAGGTCAAGCTCAGCCTGACTACCGCCCTGGTCATGCAATACATTGCTTGGTCGCAGGCACACGCCCAGCACGACATCGTCAAGGCGAGGCTGGCAATTGCCGAACAACAGTTAAGCATTCGGCAACGCGCCCTGGTTGCAGGGCTAGGTACAGACATCGAAGTCAGCGAAGCAGAAACCCTGATTCCCGGCCTGCATGCGCAATTAGAAATCAGTGATGAACGTATCACCCTACTGCAACAACAACTGGCAGCGCTGGCAGGAGAAGGGCCTGGATTTACTGAACATCTCCGTGCTCCCTTACTGGCGCTCAATGCCGACATCGGTCTGCCTGCATCACTGCCCGCCGACCTGATCGGCAGGCGGCCCGACATTGTGGCGGCCAAATGGCGTATTGAGGCTGCCAACCACAACATCGCCAGCGCCAAGGCGGCGTTTTACCCCAACATCAACTTGTTGAGCTTTGTCGGCTTACAAGCCATGGGCTTCAGCAAGATACTCACGGAAAGCGGCCTGATTGCAGGTGTGGGGCCCGCTATTTCGCTGCCATTATTTGATGGCGGGCTACGCCGCGGGAACCTCGCCGCAGAAACTGCTGCCTACGACATTGCTGTGGAGCAATACAACAGTACCGTACTGCAATCATTACAGGAAATCAGCGGCCAGTTGGTCATGCTGCACTCGAATGCAATCCAACATACTGAATTACTGGATGCGCTGCATTTAGCGGAAAAAACCAAGAAGTTAGCGACAACCCGTCACCATGCCGGTTTAGCAAATTACCTCAAGGTTTTGGATACAGAGAATCAGGTATTGAGCCAGCGAGCCGCCCTCATTGATCTGGAGGCCAGCAGGCTCAATGCCTATGCCGGGCTCATGAAAGCCTTGGGCGGTGGAACGCTACCATCAACCAGTGAGTTGCATTGATGCGTAGCACCCACACAGTCTTGAGCTTCTGGCGGCGTGCACGCTGGCGTTATGTATTACTGGGCGTCTTGCGCGATTGGGGCCGCGAAGATGCACAAACCCTGATCTATATTGGCAAAGTGTTGCTGGCCTGCATGCTTGCGATGTGGGTGTCGCTCAAGTTCGAGCTGGAGCAACCTCGCACTGCCTTGCTCACGGTTGCCATCGTCATGCAGACGCGCACCAGCATGGTATTGGCCAAGAGCTTTTATCGCCTGATCGGCACCCTGGTCGGGATTGCCACTTCGGTACTGTTGGTGGCGCTATTCGCACAGGAACGAGTACCTTTCCTCATCTACCTGGCATTGTGGATCAGCTTCTGTACCGCAGGCTCCATCGTTTTTCGTCACCACCAATCCTATGCCTTTGTGCTGGCAGGCTACACCATCTGTATTGTCGGCCTGCCCGCCACCCTTAACCCCGGGCAAACCTTTGATATTGCTATGACACGGCTTTCCGAGATCATGGTTGGCTTGGCTTCCGCCAGCCTGGTCAGCGCCCTGGTTTTCCCGCAAGGCATCAGCGAATTGCTACGCAATGCGGTACGCAAGCGCTTTCGTGATTTCTCACAGCTGCTGATCAACCTGAAACAGAACAAACTTTCAGCCCCCAACACACAGGCAGATACCCTGCGCATGGTCGGCGATGTGTTTGAGCTGGAGATATTCCACGCTTCATCCTCCATGGAGAGTAATCACTCACGCGCCTACCGGCAACGCCTCAACCTGCTCAACTCGGAATTCATGGCCGTTACCACCAGCTTCCACTCACTGGAACAACTGTTACGGCGACTGCAAGCCAGTGGGCACCCGCAAGTAGTGACAAGCCTGTTGGCACTATTTTCACCTATCCAGGCTGCCGTCATGACGCACCAGCATGAAGCACGCAATGAGGACGAAGCCAGACAGGTAGCACTCACTATCAATGCCTTACGCCAACGCTGGCCCATGCATTTGCATGAGATACAGGCCTGCCTGCCTATCACTCTCAGCGAGACTGAAACCCTGGATTTTGCCACCGGGGCAGAGCTAAGCCTGCGCGTGCTGGACGAATTGCATGCTTACACCAACACCTATGCCAGCCTCAGCCAGCCCATGCCCGCCAGCACCTTGAAAAACCGCCAATCACCAAGCCTGGGCATGCATTTTGACCCACTCGCTGCCATCCTGGCAGGGCTGCGCGGCGGCTTGGTATTTGCGCTAATGTCATTTCTATGGATAGTCTGCGACCTACGCTCCGGCATTGAAGCCATTACCCTGGCCACGATTGCCAGCACCTTGTTTGCATCCGCCCCTTCACCCAGCAAGACCGTGCGCCAGTTCATCATCGGGGCCTTGATCGGCACCGCATTATTGTATTGGTGCAACTTCCAGCTACTGACGCAAGCACAAGGCTTTACCATGCTGGCATTGGCCTTGTCGCCAGCAATTGCCATCGCCGCCTGGCTTACCACCAAGCCATCGGTAGCCGCTATCGGCTCGGGCATCTTCATCGTGTTTTTCTTGCACATCGGCTTCAACAATGTCTTTGCTGCCAACCCGGTCAATTTCATCAATGAAGCGATTGCCGACCTGCTCGCCGTCATGCTGGCAGGCGTGTTCTACAGCCTGATTGACCTCACCAATGGCCTGTGGTCACGCACTCGCGTGGCATTGGCATTGCGCACGTTGATCCAGGAAGCTTGTGTACAAACTCCGCCGCCAGAACGCAGCTCGCTGGAAACCCATGCGCGCGAACTGCTGCTGCGCATGGGATCGTCCCGCCATGTCGCCACTGCGCAGGACAAGGAAGTTGTCGACTGGCTACTTTCTACGCTGGAAATTGGCCAGGCCGTGATTAACGTGCGCCAGGAGTTGCAACAAGTCAGCGATCCAGCCATCCGTGGCACGATAGACCATAGCCTGCTCCAATTATCACGACTGTTCGCCCAGCCCAGCACGATATTGCGTCAGCGTGCGATCGTCGCCATCACCAGCAGTATCGCGCGCTTGCAAACCAGCGCATCTCTCACCATCGCCAACAGCCAGCAATTGCTCACCATGCTGCACTTCATCCGCGGTGCCTTGCTGGACAAGCACTCGGTACTCACGCCACTCGCGCCGTTAGATGAGGTCGCCAAACCAGGAGAGTTACGCCATGCCTAGGGAAATCGCTTTTCTCGATGCCCTCATGCCGACCTTGGTGCTTGCCTTCGTGGCAGCACTCATCTTGTATTGGCTGCTAGACAAGACGCTGGGATGGCTGGGAGCCTATCAATATATCTGGTACCGCGCCCTGTTTCGCCTGGGCTTATTCACCTGCCTGTTTTGCACGCTGGGGCTACTGATTTACTGACAAGGAAACGCATATGAAAGACCTCTACAAGCAAATCCTGCGTATCGCACTGACCGTGATCATTGTCGTGGTGGCAGTCATGCTCGGCCACATGCTCTGGGTGCGCTATATGGATTCGCCATGGACGCGTGATGGCCGGGTACGCGCAGATGTAGTGAATATTGCCAGCGATGTTTCCGGGTTGGTTACCGAGGTCGTGGTGCGCGACAATCAATTTGTGAAAAAAGGCGATCTGCTGTTCCGGATTGACGCCGAGCGCTACCACCATGCAGTAGAGGAAGCAGAAGCCAAGCTAGAGCAGCGCAAGATCACCCTCGCCCTCAAGCGTGGGCAATCCACTCGCCGCGCCATACTGGACGAACAGGTCATCTCACGCGAGGATCGGGAAGATTCCGACCTCATTTCCCTGGCGGCTAAAGCTGATCTCGACCAGGCCCATGCCGAATTGGGCCATGCCAGGCTTAACCTCAAGCGCACGGAAGTACGTGCCCCGGTAGATGGCTGGGTGTCTAATTTATTAGTAAGGCCTGGTGACTATGCACAAGCCGGGCAGCCCAAGCTGGCGCTCATCGACCAGAAGTCCTATTGGGTCTATGGCTACTTCGAGGAACACAAACTGCCGCTCATCCATGTCAATGACCCGGCAGAAATCCGCATGCTAGGCACCGATGTCGTATTGCGTGGCCATGTCGAGAGCATAGCGCGCGGCATCACTGACCGCGACAACCCGACGGATGTCAGGCTTCTGGCCAACGTCAACCCCAGCTTCAATTGGGTGCGCCTGGCGCAACGTGTCCCGGTGCGTATCCATATCGACGAGATTCCTGATGGGGTTGTCCTAGTCGCGGGCATGACTTGCTCCGTGATTATCCACCCGGCAGCACACAAAACTGCTAACACTTCACCTCCAGCATGATTTTTCCGACATCAACATTAGGTAATCACTAGCAAACAAGCGTGTAAACCTCGTCGCCACCAAACACCAGAGGCCACCTGACAAAGTCGATAGCCCTGTCGCACATTAAATATCATGTGATAGCCCTACTTCGACCTTTGTAGGCATACATTACCGCCACTGTCAGACAATTCCTACAATCTCTGGAATTACGGTATTTTCTATGCATTTTTACCGCACTTTGTCGCGATATTCGGCATTGTTAACAATTGCAACCCCGACAGTTGCGCTACACTAACGCATCTTGAAATCTGCAGAATTCCATTCCATCATGCCCGGGCAAGCCAATATTGATCAAGTCAGTTTTAAGCGCATTCTGCGCCGTAATATCATGCTACCGCTCGGAGTCGGTATTGCCAGCGCGGCACTGTTTATCATCCTGGTACTCAACCTGCTCAGTTCAATGAACTGGGTAGAACACACCGAACGCGTCATTGGTAAGGCACAGGAAATCTCCAAGCTCGCAGTCGACATGGAAAGCGGGATGCGTGGCTACTTACTCAGCAAGGACGATAACTTTCTCGCCCCCTATCTTTTGAGCAAACCCAAGATACAGGCTGAGATATCTGCCTTGACCCTTTTGGTGAAAGACAACCCTTCCCAGATTGACCGCCTCAAGCGTACTCAAGCATATATCGACCAATGGGATGCCTACGCCAGCCTAATGATTGATAAACGTCGGTCAAACGAAGATTTTTTATCCACCTTGCGGCTGGGCCATGGAAAACTACAGTTCGATGAAATCCGCAACGAGCTGACGGGCTTTGTGCTCGAAGAACAACGCATGCTGAAGGACAGGAATGATGACGCGCGCAAAACCATTACTTTCTCACTGGCTGCTTATCTCATCTTTGTGCTTGGCCTGACCGGGTTCCTGGGATATTTTGGTCGTCGCGAACTACTGAGCTTATCAAACAACTACGAATCCATCCTGCAACATCAACAGGAATATGCAGATGCGCAACAGCAACAAGCGTGGATGCGCACCGGCCAGACATCGCTAGCGGAGCTAGGCATTGGCCAAATGACATTACCGCAAGTAGGGCGTACCTCACTGGACTTCCTCGCACACTATATAGGTGTGCAAGTAGGGGCAGTGTATGTGCGTGATGACGATGGCACCCTGCAACGCTTTGCCGCCTATGGCTTCAGCCCTGAATACGAACAACGCCATATTACCGTGCGTGAACACCAGGGCCTGTTGGGCCAAGCCGTTGCTGAAAAGCGCGTGATCGCCCTGGATAACCTGCCCAGCGACTACATCAAAGTGAACTCAACGCTGGGCGATGCTACGCCACGTCACCTGGTGATTGTGCCGATTACCAATGAAGGGCATATCAATGGGGTCACAGAATTAGGCTTCCTGCACAAACCAGAGCCACTGGCACTTGAGTTTCTGTCCCTCATCGCGGGTAGCCTGGGGGTCGCTATTGAAGCGGCATTATCGCGCCAACGTCTGCAAGATGCCTTGGCTGAAACCCAGCAGCTCAATGAGGAGCTACAAGTGCAGCAGGAAGAACTGCGCACCAGCAATGAAGAGCTGGAAGAACAATCTCGCGTACTGGAAGAGTCGCAAGCTACACTGGAAAACCAGAAAGCCGAACTGGAACAAACCAACGACAGGCTGGCAGAGCAGGCTGTCGCGCTGGATCAGAAAAACACGGCCTTGGTGGAAGCACAAGAGCAACTAGAGGCACGCGCCCAAGACCTGGAGCGCGCCAGCCAATATAAATCTGAATTCCTCGCCAACATGTCGCACGAATTGCGCACCCCGCTTAATAGCTCGCTGATCCTAGCGAAGCTGCTGGCGGACAATCGTGATGGCAACTTGAACGAGGAGCAGGTGAAATTTGCCAACACGATCTACTCTGCGGGCAACGACCTGCTCAATCTCATCAATGACATCCTGGACATTTCAAAGGTTGAGGCTGGCAAGCTGGACCTCAACCCTCAGCAGATCTCCATCAGCGCCCTTGCCGATACCATGCAATCCATTTTCACGCCCCTGGCCACACAGAAAAAACTGGATTTCAAGGTGGAGATTGCCCCAGGTACCTCGAGCAATGTGCATAGCGACCGGCAGCGCTTGGAGCAGATCATCAAAAACCTCTTGTCCAACGCCATCAAATTTACCGACAAGGGTAGCGTATCACTCATGATAGCCACCGATGATAACGATCAAATCAGTTTCGTCGTACAAGACACTGGCATTGGTATAGACAAGCACTTTCATGACACTATTTTCGCCCCATTCCGCCAGGTAGATGGCACGTCAAGCCGTAAATATGGCGGCACTGGATTAGGCCTCTCCATTTCGCGCAACCTGGCCAACCTACTGGGTGGCGATATATCCCTGACGAGCGCAAGCGGCGAGGGTAGCCGCTTTACGCTGACACTCCCCCTGCAATGGCAAGCCGAGCGCATTATCCCGGTTGCAACAGCTATTGCCCCAGCCTCAAGCACAACCCAAGCCGATCAAGCATCTCCTGCCCCAGCGATCACCAAGCCCAAGGCTCCCAGGCTGGAAGGACCGGCCTTCCCCGATGACAGGGGCCATACCAGCGATACCAAGCGGCTCGTGTTAGTGGTGGAAGACGAGGCCACCTTTGCCAAGATACTCTACGACCTCGCGCAGGAAATGAATTACCACTGCATCGTCGCCCATGGCGCAGAAGAAGGCTTGCAACTGGCGACGCAATACCAGCCGCAGGCTATCCTGCTGGATATTCGCCTGCCCGACCAATCGGGCTTGAGCGTATTGCACGAGCTCAAGGAAAATCCACTGACGCGCCATATCCCGGTGCATGTCATTTCAGGGTCTGATCATGCGGAAGCTGCTCTGCACCTGGGCGCGATTGGCTATGCGCTCAAGCCAGCCTCACTGGAGGAACTCAAGCAGGTCTTCACCCGGCTGGAAGAAAAGCTGACGCAGAAAATCAAGCGTGTGCTGCTGGTTGAAGATGACGACCGTCAACGCGAGAGTGTGCATCAACTCATTGCAGACGACGATGTCGAGATCGTCTCGGTAGCCTTTGGTAACGAGGCATTGGAGTTGCTGCGCAAGCAGGTCTTCGACTGCATGATCATTGATCTCAAGCTGCCCGACATGCAGGGCAGCGAATTGCTGCAACGCATGTCGCATGAGGATATCCGCGCGTTTCCACCAGTGATTGTCTACACAGGCCGCAACCTGAGCCGCGAGGAAGAAGCCGAGCTGCTCAAGTACTCACGCTCGATCATCATCAAGGGTGCCCGCTCACCGGAGCGCCTGCTGGACGAAGTCACCCTATTCCTGCACAAGGTGGAATCCGAACTTTCCAGCGAGCGCCAGCGCATGCTGCAAACGCTACGCAGCCGTGAACGTATTTTCGATGGTCGGCGCATCTTGCTAGTCGATGACGATGTGCGCAATGTTTTCGCACTCACCAGTGCCCTGGAACAAAAAGGCATGTCGGTCGAAGTTGCACGCAATGGTATCGAGGCTATCGAGAAGCTTGACCAGGTGACCAATATCGACCTGGTACTGATGGATGTGATGATGCCGGAGATGGATGGCCTGGAGGCCACACGCCGCATCCGCGCCGATGGTCGCTTCGAACGCCTGCCCATCATCGCCATCACGGCCAAGGCCATGAAGGACGACCAGGAGCAATGCATCAAGGCAGGCATGAATGACTACCTTGCCAAGCCAATAGATTTATCGCGCCTGCATTCACTGCTACGCGTCTGGTTACCTGCGGGCATCCACTCGGCCCAGTGATCATGAGCAAGACACCGATCACCACCAAGGCAGACACTGAGCATCACCAACTCAGCACGCTTGATATTGAGCTGCGCCTGCTGCTGGAAGCCATCTACCTGCGATACAGCTATGATTTCCGTGATTATGCCGGCGCATCGCAAAAGCGCCGCGTGGTACAGGCCATACGCGCTTTCGATTGCCACTCGGTATCGGAATTGCAATCTCGCGTATTACATGAACCCGCCATGTTCATGCAATTGCTGCAATACCTCACCATCCCGGTGAGCGAAATGTTCCGTGACCCGGCTTACTTCGCCAAGCTGCGTACAGAAGTCCTACCTGTGCTCAGCACCTATCCCTCGCTCAAAATCTGGGTGGCAGGTTGCAGCACCGGGGAAGAAGTCTACTCGCTGGCCATCATGTTGAAAGAAGAGGGACTCCTCGACCGTTCGATCATCTACGCGACTGACATCAACCCGCAGTCTCTGGACAAGGCGAGGAAAGGCGTATTTCCGCTAGACCGCATGCAACTCTACACACGTAATTACCAGCAGGCAGGCGGGAAACGTGCATTTTCCGACTATTACACGGCGGCCTACCATGCCGCCCTGTTTGATCGCAGCCTCTGTGACAACGTGACCTTTGCCGATCATAGCCTGGCAACCGATAGCGTCTTCTCCGAAACCCACTTGATCTCCTGCCGCAATGTGTTGATTTACTTCAATCGCGGCTTACAGAACCGTGCCCTGGGCTTGTTCCACGACTCGCTATGCCATCGCGGCTTTCTCGGCCTGGGCAGCAAGGAGAGCATGGAGTTTTCCGATTACGGCCAACAGTTCGAGGCCATAGACAAGCGCGAACGGATATTCCGCAAACGATGAGCCAACATCCTCTTGATCATGCAGCACTGCGTGCTAGACCTCCGATTGACGCCATCATCGTCGGCGCATCAGCAGGTGGTGTAGAAGCCATGCTGTCCTTGTTCCGCCATTTGCCACCGCATTATCGCCTGCCCATCATTGCGGCACTGCATATGCAGGAAATGCGCGACAGCTTACTGGCTGACCTGTTCCAGCATTACGTTGCCTTCGAGGTAAAGGAAGCACAGGATAAGGAAGCCATCCAGGCCAGCACACTTTACTTTGCCTGCCCGGGCTATCATCTCTCGATTGAGCAATCGAAGCAGTTTTCACTGAGCTGCGAACCGCCACTACATTTCTCACGCCCCGCGATTGATTACCTGATGGAGTCGGCTGCCGATGCTTATGGCGAACACCTGGCCGGCATATTGCTCACAGGCGCCAACGAAGATGGTGCGGCAGGGCTACAGAAAATCCGGCAGGCAGGCGGCCTGACGATTGTGCAAGACCCTGCCGAGGCCGTGGCAGATACCATGCCCTTGTCTGCCATTAAGCTAGATCCGGGTCACTTGGTACTTGAGCTAGGAAAAATACAACAACTATTAATCGCCTTGGGAGAACAGCATGTCCACTGAGATTGAACATCTGCCCAGCAAACTGCTGATCGTTGATGACCTCGCAGAAAACCTGCAGGCACTAGAAGCGATTATTCGTGGGGAAAACCGCCTCATTTACCAAGCATCCTCTGGCGAAGCAGCCTTGTCCTTGATGCTGGAGCACGAGTTTGCCCTGGCTATCCTGGATGTACAAATGCCCGGGATGGATGGCTTCGAGCTGGCAGAACTCATGCGCGGAACCGCCAAGACGCGCCACATCCCGATTGTCTTCGTCACGGCAGCAGCCAGCGAGCTCAACTTTGCTTTCCGCGGTTATGAAACCGGGGCGGTAGATTTCCTCTATAAACCGCTGGAAGTCAACGCGGTGAAAAGCAAGGTCAATGTATTTGTCGACCTGCACCAGCAAAGGTTGGAAACACAACGCCAAGTCGCAGCCCTGGAATACAGCCGCAAACAGCAAGAAGCCCTGTTAAAGCAACTGCAAGTGACACAAGACGAGCTACAGCAATCCATCGCCATGCGTGACAGTTTCATGTCCATGGTAGCCCACGAGTTGCGTACCCCGCTCAATACCTTGTTTCTTGATGTGCAACTACGTACCCTGCAACTGGAACGTGGCAACCTGGCTGCCTTTGGCCAGCAAGAGCTAGTTCGCATGGTGGAACGGGACCGCAGGCAGATGAAAAGCATGATTCGCTTGATCGACGACATGCTCGATCTCACGCGTATCAACAGTGGCAAGCTATCCATTCGCCCTGTGCAACTAAATCTTGCAGAGCTGCTGGAGCGACTGGTCTCTGATTTAATGCCGCAGGCACAAGCAGCGGGGTACATCATCAACCTATCTATCCAAGACCGAGTAGCTGGGGAGTGGGACGCTTTTCGCCTGGAACAAATCATCGTCAACCTGCTAACCAACGCCATGCGCTACGGCAACAGCCAGCCCATTGATATCACCCTGCATCAAGACCATGACCATGCCATCATCGCCGTGCGTGACCGAGGTGTGGGCATTTCGGAACTAGACCAACAGCGCATCTTCTTAGCGTTCGAGCGCTGCGAAGGCAACCAGGTCAGCTCAGGCCTGGGGTTAGGCTTGTATATTGCCGGGCAATTGGCCGAAGCCCATCTGGGCAGGATTAGCGTCGACAGTGCACCAGGCGAAGGCTCCACGTTCACGTTGACACTGCCATTACGGATAACAGCGTAACAGGAGCAAAACAACAATAAAAAAGAGCAGCGATCGCTGCTCTTTTTCCCATCACTTGGCCGAGAAGCCTAGTGCATAGATCAATGCTTGTCGAAGCGATCCAGCTCCATCACCTTGCTCCAGGCACTGACAAAGTCGTGGACGAATTTCTCCTTGGCATCGTCAAACGCATAGACTTCCGCCACTGCACGCAACTCCGAATTAGAACCGAACACCAGGTCTACCGGGGTTGCCGTCCACTTGAGCTTATCCGTGATGCGATCCCGCCCTTCATAAATTCCCTGTCCAGCAGCGCCCTTGGACCACTTGGTCGACATGCTGAGTAAATTAACAAAGAAATCGTTGGTCAAGGTACCTGGGTGCTCGGTGAACACGCCATTTTTCGAGCCTCCAGCATTGGCATCCAGCGCACGTAAACCACCTACCAGTACTGTCATTTCCGGCACGGTCAAAGTCAACAAATTGGCGCGGTCTATCAATGCCTCGGCAGGAGAGCGACGGTTATCCTTGCCATAGTAATTGCGGAACCCATCGGCCTTGGGCTCCAGTGCTGCGAATGACTTCACGTCAGTCTGCTCTTGTGCAGCATCCGTGCGACCAGGGGTGAAAGGCACATTGACACTATAGCCAGCATCTTTCGCGGCCTTTTCCACCGCCGCGGCACCACCCAATACGATCAAATCTGCCAGTGATACCTGCTTGCCACCGCTCTGAGCGTTGTTAAAATCCTTCTGGATAGTTTCCAGGCGTTTCAACACCTTGCCAACCTCGGTAGGATTATTCACCGCCCAATCCTTCTGCGGTGCCAGGCGCAGGCGTCCGCCATTGGCACCACCACGCATATCAGTACCACGGAATATCGCCGATGCAGCCCAGGCAGTCCTCACCAGCTCAGGCACAGTCAGGCCGGAAGCCAGTATCTTGCCCTTCAGGCCAGCAATGTCGTTGCTATCAATGAGAGCATAATCCGCAGCGGGTACCGGGTCTTGCCACAACAGCACCTCAGACGGCACTTCACTACCGATATAGCGCGCACGTGGGCCTAGATCACGGTGCGTCAGCTTGAACCAGGCCTTGGCAAACGCCAGCTCGAAATCCTTGGGGTTATCCAGAAAGCGCTTGGAAATCTTGTGGTATTCCGGGTCCAATTTCAACGCAAGGTCAGTGGTAAACATAATGGGGGCGTGACGTTTGTCTGCAATGTGCGCATCTGGCACCAAAGTAGCCCCTTGCCCATTCTTGGGTACCCACTGGATGGCACCGGCTGGACTCTTGGTCTTTTCCCACTCGAAGGTATAGAGCCAGGTCAGGTACTCATGCGTCCAACGGGTGGGGTTGGTGGACCAGGCACCCTCCAGGCCGCTGGTAATGGTATCTTCCGCATTACCCTTGCCACACTTGTTCTTCCAGCCAAAACCCTGCTCATCAATGCCAGCAGCAGCAGGCTCCGCCCCCACGCATTTGTGCGGATCAGCCGCACCATGCGCCTTGCCAAAGGTATGTCCACCAGCAATCAATGCCACGGTTTCCTCGTCATTCATCGCCATGCGTCCAAAGGTATCGCGGATATCCTTGGCCGCCGCCAATGGATCAGGGTTGCCATTCGGGCCTTCCGGGTTCACATAAATGAGCCCCATCTGTACCGCGGCCAGCGGATTTTCCAGCTTGCGCTGGCCGGTATAACGCTTATCGCCCAGCCATTCCTTTTCTGGCCCCCAATAGACCATATCCGGCTCCCAGTCATCGGCGCGCCCCCCCGCGTAGCCAAAGGTCTTGAAACCCATCGATTCCAGAGCTACGTTACCTGCCAACACCATGAGATCGCCCCAGGAAATCTTGTTGCCGTATTTCTGCTTGACTGGCCAAAGCAAGCGTCTTGCCTTATCCAGGCTGACATTATCGGGCCAGCTATTGAGTGGCTCAAAACGCTGCTGGCCGCCACCTGCACCACCGCGACCATCGCCGACGCGATAAGTACCTGCACTATGCCAGGCCATGCGAATAAAAAACGGGCCATAGTGCCCGTAGTCAGCTGGCCACCATGGCTGGGATGTCTTCATCACCTGCTCGATATCCTGCTTCACCGCTTTGATATCAAGCGTCTTGAATTGCTCGGCATAATTGAATGCCTTGTCCATGGGACTGGATTCTGCCGCATGCTGGCGCAAAGGTAGCAGGTCTAATTGCTCCGGCCACCAGAACTTGGGGGACTGCAATGCAGCTTCACCCGACACTGTTTGATACTGCTTGCCTGACTTATCTTCAGCCGCCTGAGCCTGGCTCGCCAACGTCACAGCAGCCAATGCCAAGACCACTACCTTGGTATAGAAAATCGCACTCTCTTTCATTTCACCTTCTCCTCTGATTTTTTGTGGGTACTGGCTCCAGCCTATTCCTGGAGCCAGGAAATGCATGCATTAGTGCAGGATGCTCGATGCAAACAGGGCTAGGGACTTATCAACGTCCGGCTTGTCATTGCTGACAGCACTCGTCTGGCGCTCGCTCTTGCCCAGCAGGCTGTTGGCAAACTGTTGCAGGGATTGGTCGACATCGGGGCGCTGGTTGCTCACCGCCTCTGGCAGTGGTTTCCAGGTGCCAAGCAGGCTATTGGTGAAAGGGCGAATGGAATCAGCATGGGCGCTGGACATCGCGGAAGCCATCAAGATCATGGCGGCAAGTTGCGTAGTCTTTTTCATGATTATCTCCTTTAACAAATTCATGATTTAAGCGAAGCATTGAAACCCGGCAGTCCCTAGAATGGGCACTACCGCGTTTGTCAGCATTGAATGCTTTCACCGCAGATAACTGAAATTCATTTGCTCAATGACGCCATGGGCAATATCAATAAGGTAAAGAGGGGCTTCATGGTTACAATGCGCGAGAAACAACATGCAGCACGAACCAATGGCTTGGGGCAGGGAAACACCCAAGAGGTAAAGACATGAATTTGAGAGACTTGAACTACCTAATTGCAGTCGCCGACTGCAAAAACTTCAGCCAGGCGGCAAGCCAATGTGCTATCGGCCAACCTACATTGAGTGTGCAGATCAAGAAGCTTGAGGACTATCTTGATGTGCCCTTGTTCGTGCGCAACAAAAACCAAGTCGATATCACGGAGATTGGCGAACAAGTAGTTCAAGTCGCCCGCCGCATCGTCGCCGATGCAGAGCAAATCCGCATGATTGCGGCACAGGCACAGCTACCAACCTGCGGCAAGCTCTCACTTGGCGCATTTCCCTCCGTGGCCAGCTATGTGTTGCCGGAATATGTATTCCGCATCAAGCAACACTTTCCGGCGATGAAAATGCTGGTGATCGAGGAGAAAACCAATGCATTGATAGAGCTGTTGCTAAGCATGAAGCTGGATGCCGCCTTGCTGGCTCTGCCGGTAAAACCGCAAGAGCTGGAAGCCAGCCCCTTGTTCGAGGACCCTTTTACCTTGGCGGTTGCCAGCGATCACGCCCTGGCCGATCACGACGAGGTTGATCTCAATGCGATCGATCAGGAAAACCTGCTTTTACTGGATGAAGGGCACTGTCTGCGCGACCAGGCACTACAGATTTGCAATCCATCCCGATTCATCGAGGATGATTTTCGCGCCTCCAGCCTGGAAACCCTGCGCTTCATGGTCAAGAATGGCGTCGGGGTGACATTGATGCCGTCTGTGGCCATTCAGCCCGACGAAAGCGATATACGCTACATCAACATCCGCCAGAAACCCAGCCGTACCATTGCCCTGGTCTGGCATTGTCACCATCCCCGCCGCCGACTTTTGCAGGAGCTTGCCAGCCTCCTGGCCTACAAGCCAATTGCATAGGCACGCCATGCATAAGTAAGGCCAGCTTATGCAAGAAGTTCATCTCAACTTAACTCACCATGCTGCACGCTTAGTACAGCATCGAACCCTAGTCAAAAGCCCTGTTTTAGCTCACTCCCGCCCTGCCTAATCAAGGTTCATCAAGCCTTGAACTTTCTGCTTGTCAGCACCTCTAAAAATAACACTATGGTAAGCAACCTAACAATTCTAATTCATTAAATATTATGAGTTTTATTATCATTAACTGAATAACCGAGGGTAATCATATGCAACTTTTTAGAAAGCTTATCATTGCAGGAAGTCTAGGTGCTTTGCTGTCCACTGGCTTGGTGTTAACTACTGCCTATGCCGACCTGGATTTCCGCGGCACAATCTCGGGTGATCCGCTTGATTTCACGGGCGAAACGGAAACACCACAATTCAAGGAATTCAAGAATACTGGCGTCAACCCGTACAACGGCGACCAGGAAGCCATGAATAAAGGCTATGTGATTTTTGCCACCGCCTGCTCAGGCTGTCATGGCCACCTTGCAGAAGGTAAGCTAGGCCCTGCACTCAGTGATGACTACTGGACCTATCCTGGCAACCGACAGGACAAAGGATTGTTTGAGACTATCTATGGCGGTGCCGATGGCCAGATGGGACCACAACAGGGCCTGCTTGAACCTGATGAAATACTGCATGTCATGAGTTGGGTGCGCGGCTGGCAAACCGAACCAGCAAAAACCAAGAAAGCCGTCGAGGCTTATGAAAAACGTAATGGTTAATCAAGCAACGTAAACACCCCACCGGCACACAACTAAGAATGCCGGTGGCATATGAGTTATAGAAACATCCCGCCTGAAGCCTCGATGCGTTGACCTGTGACCCAACCACTATCTTCCGACAATAGCAGAGCAACCAATGCACCAATATCATCTGGGAGCCCCACTCGCCCTAGGGCCGTCTGGTCAGCAACAAAACGATTAATATCTGCATTGTCACGCACGGCACCTCCACCAAAATCTGTCTCGATTGCACCTGGAGCCAGCACATTGACACGGATTCCACGCGGACCAAGCTCCTTGGCGAGATAACGACTCAATGTTTCAATACCACCCTTCATTGCGGCATAAGCAGCATAGCCTGGCATGGTGAAGCGGGTAAGACCACTGGAGATATTCAGGATATGCCCTCCATCACACATCAAGGGTAACAACTTCTGCGTCAGGAAAAATACCCCCTTGAAATGTATATTCATCAAGCTATCAAACTGATGCTCGGTCGTCTCGGTAATCAGTTGATGTGTGCCGATACCAGCATTATTCACAAGAAAATCGAAATCCCGACGCTCCCATTGCTGCAAGGCCTGCTGCACACCACTGACAAACCCTGCAAAGCTGCTGCTATCACCCACATCAAGCTGCAACGCTACGGCTTTCGCTCCAAGCTGGCTGATTTCAGCCACGACCGCCTGGGCTTGTTCAATGCCACTGCGATAAGTAATGATGCTGTCCACGCCTTTGCGCGCAAGGTGCAAAGCCATGCTGCGGCCCAGACCACGATTTCCTCCAGTAATAATGGCAATCTTGCTCATGATGCATTCTCCTTTGGTCAATGTTGAATCAATCTGTGGCCAGTCTATTACTTGAATAAAAAATGATAAATCATCTAAAAATGATTAGACTGTTCATATAAATTGAACAAAATATATCCAAGCTACAGGAGCGTCAGGATTGGATAAATTGCATGTCATGACCGTTTTCACCCGAGTCGCCGAGTTATCCAGCTTTACTCAGGCGGCCAATAGCCTAGGCCTGCCCAAAGGCAGCATTTCGATGGCGGTACAAAACCTGGAAGCCCACCTGGGTACCCGGCTACTGCAACGCACAACGCGCAAAGTAGTGCTGACTCATGATGGACAAGTGTTTTACCAACGATGCAAAGATCTGCTGACAGACATGGAGGAGCTGGAATCCATGTTCCAGGTTGATGAGAAAGGTATTCAGGGGCGCATCCGTATTGACGTTCCCCTGGCTGTTGCCCGCGAAGTGGTCATGCCTCACTTGCCTGACTTCCTGGCTCAACATCCAGGCATCAAGATAGAACTTAGCAGCACTGATCGACGAGTAGACGTGGTGGCAGAAGGTTTTGACTGCGTATTGCGCGTTGGCAATCTGGGCGACTCAGGCCTGGTAGCACGCTCAATGGGCGTACACAACACCATCAATTGTGCCAGTCCTATCTATGTGGAGAAATATGGCGCTCCCAGCACGCTGGATGATCTTAAACACCATTTCATGGTGCACTACGCACAGGTACTAGGGTCGGAAGATGCCTATTGGGAATACAGGCTAGGCGTCGAGATCAAGCGCATCAAGATGCCATCCATCATTACCGTCAACAATAGCGATGCGTATACCCAAGCGTGCCTGGCCGGGCTTGGCATTATTCAGGTACCACAAGCGGCGGCCAAGAAGCATCTTTCGCAAGGCAAGCTGGTGGAGGTACTTCCCGAATATCAAGCCGCTCCCATGCCTATCTCAATGCTGTATCCCAACCGTCAACACCAGCCACGCCGGGTTAAAGTGTTCATGGATTGGTTGGCCGAACGCCTACAAGACTACCTGGCTTGAATCAATTGCTGGCAAGACAGGAAGCCAGGTAGTTACGCCGAGTTTCTCCGTCCAGGTTCATTGCAGTAGCGCTAATCTGGCACTGCTTGCGTGCCTGGATGGCAGACGTATTGGTATAGGCCTGCGACACCACGCAATTGTTCAAATAGTGTTCGCGTACGTTGCCGTCCAGGTTCATGGCCGTAGCATTCACATGGCAAGCCTTCATGATCTGGAACTCGTCTTCTGCCACCGGCCTTGCCAAGGCAGGTAATGCAACAAACAGGGAAAGGAATAGGATAGACAAGGTTTTCATCGCGCTTTCTCCATCGAGTTGAACTCATATCACCAGCAAGTCTTGCGCTTGCCTCAACGGCATCTACTCTTGAGGAAGAGCGATACCTTGGGACGATATTACGCCATTTATGCTTGCCCGGCATCCTTGAATTTAGTACCGTAGGCCGCTCCTTTCAGCTTGAATTGAGATTACATCATGCATGTTGTGCCCGATCCCATCACCCATCCTCACCCGGAATCGCTGCCTGCGGCATGGGCCGCTGTCATTCCTGAATTACAGCCGCTGTACAACAGCATTAGCGCGAACCTGGAAATGGAGGCAGATATACGCCCTAAACGTGGCCTGTGGTTCGAGGCCTTGCGGCAAGTTTCTCCATCCACGGCACGGGTAGTCTTGCTGGGGCAGGATCCATACCATGGCGAAGATCACGGCATACAGCAAGCCCATGGTTTGTCATTCTCGGTGCCAGACGGTGTGCGGCCACCACCATCATTGCGCAATATGCTAAAGGAGATGCAGTCAGACCTTGGACAAACCTTGGAAAGTGGCAACCTGATGCCTTGGGCAGAGCAAGGCATTTTACTGCTCAATGCCTCATTAACCACACGGGGCGGCGAGGCGGGCGCACACAGCAAGTTATGGCAGGCATTCACTCACGCATTGATAACCTACCTGGGCCAACGCCACACGCCGTTGGTATTCATTCTCTGGGGTAGCCACGCACAACAGTTCCGTGCATTGATCGCACCGCATCACCCCGTGATCAGTTCGGTACATCCTTCTCCGCTATCCGCCCATCGCGGCTTTTTCGGTAGCCAGCCATATTCAAAAGTGAACGCTGCCCTGCGTACATTGGGGCGAGCAGAGATTCACTGGGGCAAGTAAGCGGGCTGGATTTGCTGCGGCTCAGGGATGTTCGCGCGGACGCTCCAGCTGGGGTACGCGCCTAAGCTTGCTCATGTCATAACCATAGCTCTCGACCAAGCCACGTAGTTGTTGGTAATCCTGATCACTGACGCTGGGAGTACGTGCCATGATCCAGACATAATCAAGTTTATCGCGCGTCACGATGGTGTTTGAATAATCATCGGCCACATGGCTGATCTTGTATTGCGCCTTGATCGGCCAGACAAACTGCATGCCCCATAAGGCATTGCCGCTACCTTCAATCACAAAGCCAGTCGGGTGGTATACCTTCATCGGACCATGGATACCACCTTCATTGAAGGTAAATGTCGTGGCAATCGACCCATCAGGCTTGAGCGCATACGACTCAACGGCGTTATAGGATTGTTTCTCTATCCAGGTTGGGATATGGGCAATCACGTACCAACGTCCCATGAAACGCTCGATATCTACATGTGGAGCCAAAGGCAATGGCGTCTGTGTTGCACAGGCAGATAGCCCAAACATACTCATTAAGGCAGCCAACCAATGTTTACATGACATGATGAACTCCTTATTCGGCAATGAATGAACGCATCATCACCTCGCCTTGGGGGGCCAGGGGATGAAAGCACTAGTGCGGGAGATGTAATCGCGGTATTGCGGCCTGCGCTCATGGATGGTCTGCTCCAGCAATTTAACGCCGCTGACCCTGAGCAAGAGAAAAGTCATCATGAGCGGGCTGAATAGCGTCCACCATCCACCGGCCGCACAAGCCACCAAGTAGAATCCCCACCAAGTGATGGCCTCGCCAAAATAATTAGGGTGCCTAGACCAAGCCCACAAGCCACGATCAAGCACCTTGCCGCGATTAAGCGGGTCGCGCTTGAAACGATACAACTGCCAATCAGCAACCCCCTCATAAACGATCCCGATGACGCTTAACAGCAAGCCAGTAATATCCAGCCAATGCAGAGGTGCATCGCTTTGCACAGCAGCCACCAAAGGTAAGGCAATCATCCAGGCTAGCAGCAGTTGCAGACCAAACACGATATAGAGGCTTTTCAGCCAGAAATGGGGCGAGTTATTGGCGCGGATCTGTTGATAGCGATAATCCTCGGGTTTGCCCCAATTCCGAATGGTCAGGTAAGCCGCCAGCCTAGCCGCCCATAACACCACCACGATTAGCAACAGCACACTACGCTCGCTCAATACCTGGCCTTGTGCCACCCAGAATGCCGTGATGAGGAAGTAGATACTCCACATGCTATCGATGATATGCACATTGCGTTGGTAGATGCTATACATCCAGCCGAGCAGACCAAAGATGGCAAGTGGCCATAGCGCCTGCCACCATAGCTGCCAGAATACGGGATCAAGCGGCACGCGCCATCTCCTTGTCATGGAAACCATCATATCGACGGGCAAGATACACTGCGGCGGGCATGGCAAGGCTCCAGTTAATCGCAATCCCGATCAGACTCCAATCCTGGTGTAAATGGATAGCCCCCAGTTTTTCACCGGCCTGATAGGCCAGCACTGAACCCAACGCACCCAAGATTACCGAGAGCCAGTAGTGCGATTTGAGCCAGCGCAAGCTGACATTCAATGTTGTCGTGAACAACACCCACAGGCACCACATCCACGGTGGCAACCACTGGGCAGGCCAGGCGCTAGCGGGGAAAGAGAGCAAATGCAGGGACAGCAGCAATTGATCAAGCAATATGCCTAACAGGGGAAGCAGAATGAGCAATTTCAATTCCTGCCGCCAAGCAAACGCCTGGTAAAGATGCCAAGCTACTACAGGCACGGTGACTAGCAGGCCAAGCCATGGCATGTGATTCGCCGCACCATAGACACAAGCCAGCCACCCTAGCTGGAAAAACACGAAATTCAGGATAAGTGGGCGAGGTGCCATCTCAATTCTGGCGCTCGAACAGGTAATGGCTGACCCACCATTCCTGCCCATCGTTGTAGCCAAACAACTCTGCGCACGACATGTAGAAAATCCGCCAGCGGTTGAACCAGCGCTGTGCATCTGCGCCATAAGTATCGCGGAACACTTGCATGATGGGCGCGCTATTGGCATCTATCTTCTCCAGCCATGCATTTGCCGTCTTCTCGTAATGATCGCCACTCCAGCGCCATTGGCGCAATAGCCTGAGGTGCTGCTGAAAGTGCAATGGCAGGGCATCGCTAGGCATCATGCCCCCGGAGAAAAACAGCTCGCTCATCCAGTCGTCATTGCCCTGCGCCACAAAGGCATAAGGCGTGAGACGGTGCACGAAGATGTGCATAAAGAAACGCCCCTGCGGCTTGAGCCAACCAGCGAGGCGTTCGAACAGCACCTGGTAGTTGCGCATATGCTCGAACATCTCCACGGAAACAATACGGTCATACTGCTGTTCTGCCATGAAAGCATTCATGTCGGCAGTAATGACAGTGACATTGTTCAAGCCACGCTGCCGCGCCGTGCTCTGGATGAAATTACGTTGGGAATGGGAGTTAGATACTGCGGTGATACGACTGCCTGGATAACGGTGAGCCATATAGAGCGTCAGCGAGCCCCAGCCACATCCCAACTCAAGGATGTCCTGCCCATCGGCAATCCCGGCATGGGCAACAGTAGCAGACAACGCCGCCTCCTCAGCACCATTCAAGCTATCCATACCTTCTGGCCAGTAACAGCAACTGTATTTCAGTTGCTGTCCCAGGCTCATGCGGAAGAAATCACTAGGAAGCTCATAGTGTTGTTCGTTGGCAAGCTCAGGCACCAGAGCCACCGGTGATTGACGCATCTGGTGCAAGAAGTCATCTTGCAGCTCGGCACTCGTAGCGACATCGTGCGAACTGACTTCCTGCAACCTGGCCTTGAGTAAATGCCGAATGCCAGCCCGGATAAGGCTGTCCGGCATATGGCCCTGCTCAGAAAGCCCAATGGCGTACTTGATTAACTGCATGATGTTGCTCCTCCATGAAAGGATACAAGCCAGCTAAGCGCGTAGCTGCAATCCGCCAAAACAAGTCGTCACGATGGCCTCCACGATCTCATCGTCCGTGAAAGCGCCACCCATCTTGAGAAAATCGATCACAGGGTCACAAGGCCGCGCATAAATGGTGTACAACACCACCTCTCCCGGCAACGATGGATTGATCTGGCCCAGTGCCTGGGCCGCAATAATCCAGCCACCCAGTATCTCGGTCAGCGCTTCCAGCTTACGCACGTATGGATCATGGCGTGTCATGAACTCATGAATGCTGGAACGCGTTGAAGGCAGGGTGGGCATACGGCCAGCCAAATGCTCCCGCACGCTCCACGCCACCAGCGCTTGCAAGTTATCAAGCGGCTTGTCCTCTTGAGCTTGCTGCTCTATCACCTGCAAGGTGCGCTCAACCAAGCGCGTCATAGTGGCAGCGGCCAACAACTCCTTGGAATCGAAATGCTTGTAAAGGCTGGCCTTGGATATACCCACCTCCTGCGCAATCTCGTCCATCGTCATCAAATCAAATCCCTTGCGCGCAAGGAAGCTATCCACTGCATCCAGGATAGCGCTCTCTCGCAAGGCAAACTGCCGCTCTTTCAAACTTGGTTTCACACTTTGGCTCATACTGGGTTCCTGCTATTTTTACCCATTATAAACCAACAAGTCACTTTGTAAACTGATTAGTTTCCATTTTAAACTTTTGTGTTATATTTACTACCAATTGGTATATCAGGGCTACGCATGCAAGCAATCAAGGACTTCCTCACCAGCCAGATGGGCAATGACAGCCCCGATTGGCAGCAGCAAGGATCCGGCCTCCTGACTTGGAGTGTATTCTCTATTTACCGTGCCACCCTATGGACGGCAGGTACTCTAGAACTACATGAAAATCAGCCTGGCAATAATGCCTTTGCCCTGCAATTCGAGTATCTGCGCAATGTAAGTGCTGACTACATCATTGACGCCAGCCAAAGAGAGATGTTGCGCATTGCTTCAGCCACTGACACAGCCATTGCGCAATGGACAGATCAATTACGTACCATCATCCCGGATGCAGGACGCGGCGACCTGCTGTGGATATTGTTTCTGCCAGAACAGCAGGAAGTACGCTTTTATAATGACGAACAACTGCTAGACAGCATGGTCAGCAGCGGATTTCCACGAGCTTTTGCAGATATCTGGTTCCACCAGCAATGCCACAGCCCACGATTGCGCAATCAATTATTGGGAGAGGCGTAATGACACCAAGGCATCGCATTGCCGTTGTCGGCTCAGGTATTTCTGGGCTGGCTGCCGCCTGGCTACTGGCAAAAAAGCACGATGTCACTGTATTTGAAGCCAATCACTACTTTGGCGGCCATAGCAATACGGCAGATGTCACGCTGGATGGCATCACCGCGCCAGTGGATACCGGATTCCTCGTGCACAATGACCTGACTTATCCCAACTTGGTCGCCCTGTTCCAGCACCTAGGCGTGCGCACCCATGAAAGTCAGATGACGTTCTCTGTTGCAGTTGAGGCTGCAGGGTTGGAATGGGCAGGCACCAATCTGGATAGCGTATTCTGCCAACGCCGCAACCTACTGCGACCACAATTCTGGTGGATGCTCATGGATATCCTGCGCTTCAACCGCCAAGCACAGCATTATCTCAACACCATCCCTGATGAGCATTACACGCTGGGCAATCTGCTTGATCAACATGGATATGGCAACACCATGCGCGAGTGGTATCTTCTACCCATGGCAGCGGCGATCTGGTCATGCTCCACCGCATCAATGCTGGAGTTTCCCGCAGCAACCTTTTTGCGCTTCTGCCTCAACCATCGCTTGTTGCAAATCAATGAACGCCCTGCCTGGAAAACCGTCATGCATGGCTCACGGGAATATGTAAACAAGATGCTCAGCAGCATTCCGGATGCCCGGCTTGACTGCCCGATCACTGCTATCCAGCGTAGTACAGATCATGTCGCCATCCATAGTAAGCACGGGGTAGAGTACTTTGACCATGTCATCCTGGCATGCCATGCCCCCACCAGCTTAAGCCTACTGGATTGTGACGCAGAGGAGCGCCGGATATTGAGCGCATTCCATACCCAGCCCAACCTGGCGGTATTGCATACGGATGCAGCATTGCTTCCCACCAATCAGAAAGCATGGGCCGCCTGGAACTACAACATGCCCATCCGTAGCAGGCCGCAATACCCTGTCACTGTGAGCTACCTACTGAATCATTTACAGCCATTGCCCTGGCACCAGCCCGTGATTGTCACGCTGAATCCGCATACCGATATAGGCCACGACAAAGTACTGGCGAAATTTGAATATGCGCATCCGCTGATGGATGCCACGGCCATCGCCGCCCAGAAAAAGCTGCCAGATATACAGGGCCGCAACCGCGCCTGGTTCTGTGGTGCCTGGAGTGGTTATGGTTTTCATGAGGATGGCCTAAAATCAGCACTGCGAGTAGCACAGGCACTGGGCGTAGAAGCACCATGGAAAGCGGTTTATGACTGAGATAACCAACATGGAGCTGGGATTAGGCAAGGTGATACACACACGCACACGCCCCTTGCCCAACCATTTTGTTTATCCGGTGTTCTGCTTACGCATTCCATTGCGTCAACTGGCCAATTTGCGCGCACGACAAAGCTGGGTATTTGCCGTCAATCGCTGGCGCCTGTTAAGTTTCCACGAGCGTGACCATGGTGACCGCCAAGGAGATTTGATAGGCTGGCTTGAGCGCCAGCTTACAAGTGCAGGAATGGCAATGCCTACTGGCGAAATCTGGTTACAAGCCATGCCTAGGGTACTGGGTTACGTCTTCAATCCGGTGAGTTTCTGGTACCTGCATGATGAAGACGGCACCCTGCGTGCCATCCTGGCAGAAGTCAATAACACATTTGGTGAACAGCATCAGTACTTACTTGTCGCGGAAGATAACGGTCCAATTGTGGCTGATACTGTGCTCGAATGCCGCAAGGCCTTTCATGTCTCGCCATTCTGCAATGTAAGCGGACACTATCAATTCAAGTATTCCGCATCAGGCCACCGCCACCACATGGCAATCAATTACTTTGATCATGGCTCCACGCACACCCCGTTAATTGCCACCTCGATTAATTGCCATGTTGGCCCGGCCACCACACGCGCAATGTTCTCGGCTTTTTGCCAGATGCCACTCATGACGCTGGGTGTGGTATTCCGTATTCATTGGCAAGCATTACGCCTGTGGCTGAAGAAAACACCTTTCCACTCCAAACCAACAGCGCCTGAACAATCACTGACCTATAACCAAAGGAAACATGGCAATGAAAAGCAAGTCTAATCGCGCCCTGTCCCTACAACCTGTCACAAAACTTCCACTGCCAGGGCAGATGTTTTTCAGCATGCTGGATAAGCTGGAACATGGCATGCTGGATGTCACCACACCGGATGGCTTGGTCCGCAGCTTTGGTCAAACATCCAGTGACGTCAATGCACAACTACATATCCATGATTGGCAGGCAACCCACCTGATTCTGGTGCAGGGCGATATTGGCTTTGCCGAAAGCGTGCGCCGAGGCTGGGTAAGCAGCCCGGATCTACTGGCATTGTTCCGCCTCGCTATCCACAACCAGCAAGTGCTGGAACAAGCCATTCATGGCAAATGGTGGGCCTTGCTGGTGCGTCGGTTGTCACATCTCTGGCTGCACGCCAACAGTCGCTCTGGAAGTAAACGTAATATCCATGCGCATTACGACCTGGGTAATGATTTTTACCAGCAGTGGCTGGATCCCAGCATGACTTATTCCGCGGCATGGTTTGGCAAGCAACGGGAACAATCCCTGGAACAAGCACAGCATGCCAAATACCAGCGTATTCTGGATGAACTGGATGCGCAGCCAGGCCAGCATATCCTTGAAATTGGCTGTGGTTGGGGCGGCTTCGCAGAGTATGCGGCTCAGCGTGGTTTCAAGGTGGATGGGATTACCCTCTCGCCTGCACAACTGGCATTTGCAGAACAACGCATACACAAACAAGGGCTGGATGCCCTGGTCACCCTCCGCTTGCAGGATTACCGTGATCTTGACGGGCAATATGACCATATTGTTTCGATTGAAATGCTGGAAGCCGTAGGTGAGACTCACTGGCAGACGTATTTTTCCATCCTGCAACAGTGCCTAAAGCCAGGTGGCAAAGTCGTAATTCAGTGTATTGATATTGCAGATCGCTATTTTCCGCACTATCGCAGCAGCACTGACTTCATCCAGCAATTTATTTTCCCGGGCGGCATGCTGCCCTGCCCCTCCAGCCTGTATACCCATGCCCAAAGAGCTGGGCTCAAGGTCGAGAGACTACAGTCCTTCGGCCAGGATTATGCCCACACCCTGCATCTGTGGCACCAGCGTTTCATGTCACAACTAAGTGCCATCCGCGCGCAAGGTTTTGACGATGCCTTCATCCGCCTGTGGGAAATGTACCTCAAGTATTGCGAGGCTGGCTTCATTGAACAACGTACCGACGTCAAACTCTGGACATTGCATCGGTACTGATAAAGGAGGCTCAGATGCGCATCTTGATCATCAGCTGGCTGTTGCTCACCAGCATAGCCTGGGCAAAGGATACAGCGCCCACCTACCTTGAGCCAGACTTGCCGCAGGTAGCATTAGTGGGCAAGGGCGTATTGCGTTGGTTCGGCATCAAAGTTTATGAAGCAAGATTATGGGCAGAGCGTGGCCAATATGCAGCAGACAAACCGTATGCCCTGGAGCTGATCTACGGTCACACCTTTACTGCCGAGGAGCTAGCCAAGGAAGGTGCCAAGCAAATGCGCAAACAAGGGGTAGAGGAAGACAAGATTGCTCGCTGGACACCAGTCATGCAGAGCGCTTTCACCGACGTCAAAGCAGGTGACAGCCTGACTGCCTTGTTACTACCGAATCAAAGCCTGCGTTTTTTCAGCAATGGCGAAGTGACCACCACGATTAATGATGCCGAGTTCAGCCGCCGCTTTCTGGATATCTGGCTAGGAACCAGTACCACTGAACCTAAGCTACGGCTGAAACTCATCGGCCAACCCTGAGTTATCTCCTGGACAGCAAATCTATCGCTGTCAGGATGACATAAGTCGTGGGATCGTACACGACGTTATAACCGTGATAGTAGCCAATCACATACCCCGGTGGAGGAGGTGGCAAGGTGCGTAACACATGCACGGGCACAGGCGTGATGTAAGGCCGGTAAGCTGGCATGACGACATAGCCGGGCCTGAAGTCTGGCCTGCGATCCCAGTGCGCATTGCGGAAGCTGCGTTGGTACTGGTTATACAACCTCATCCTATCCTGGTCACGGAACTGGTAATACACATTTTGCTGGACCACGACTGGATGTCCGCCGCGATCCCAGCCCTTACCGCCACGCGGGCCACGTTCAGCATGGCCTCGCTCCTGACCCTTATCCCAGCGATGTTCATGACGTGGGCCCCGATCAGGCCTATCGTCGGGGTGCGCATATGCCACGCCTTGGGCAAGAGCGGTCGACAACATAACCACAGCCAGCGCTGACCATACATTGTTCTTGTTTGAATCCTTCATGATGTCCTCCTGATACCGCAGTATCGCTATGCTATTAATCCCCGATACCTGCAAACTACTTGATTCACGATGATTGTTATTGTTGGTAATAATCTGGCGGCACGCCAGCGGATAGCGGCTCACCACGATATCCAGGAGGCGGTGGTGGAGGCGGCACACTACGACGTACTGACTCTGTTTGCTGGCGCATCTGAGCAAGGTTACCCGACACTGCCACCTTGTGCCCCTTGGCATACATACATTGCGTATAAGCATTGTCATAACGCTGTTGCGCAGTATCGTAAGAATCAGCCGCCATGCCGGCTCCTGCCATGGTGCCAAACAACAGGCCAGAGCCAGCACCCACAGCGGCACCTTCATGCCCACCTACTGCAGCGCCAAGCAAGCCTCCGACCACAGTACCCACAGCAGCACTGGTCACAGCGCTATCCTTCGCCGCGGCTTTTGCCGAGCCGCTCTGCTCCAACCCAAACTGCCGGCATACACTATCGTCATAACGAAACTGGTCAAAACTCTTGGTACTGCCCGGCAACGCCATGCGACTTGGGCCATCCGGCGGTACACTGGCGCAGGCACTCAATAGCAGTACTGGGAGCCATACAGCAAGGCGTTTCATGATCATTCCCTCCATTACCGTGCAGGTTGCGGAGCAACCTTCTGCCAGCCAGCAGGGCACTCTTTCACATAAGGGTAATATCCCTCAGGCTGCTTGCAGTAATACCAATACCCATTATCAGCCACCTCTGGCACTGCGCTTGGCTGCGGCGTCTGCTCAACATACACAGGCGGTGCAACAGGTGCAGGCGTCACCACCACGGGTGGATAATAGGGATAGATTGGCGGCGGGACGACATAGTACGGACGGGGATAATATGGCCCCCAGCCTGGGCCATAAAAGCCAGGACCGAAATAGAAACCAACATTGGGACCTCCATGGCGGTGGCCTCCATGCCAAGGATCAGCCTGAACACCTGCACTCAGCAGCAAGCTACCAGCCAGCGTTAAAAGCGTCATCAACCGTTTTGACATTACCACCATACACCTCAATTCATCCCTTACTTGGAAAGTAACGGTAAGACTGGCAAGGATGAGCCTAAGTTTGTAGGATTAATGTAAAGTTTGGTAATTCCGGGTAAACGCGCGGCACAAGCTATCAAGGTTCTATAGATGATCGAAACGGCCACTCATCTCCTTTGAACTCGCAAGCATTCCAACTGCACGCCATGCTGAATCCAAGTCCCTTGTCACAGACCTGCAACAAAGTTGCTTTTTTAATCCTCATTACGCTAGAATCATCCTGTCATACCAATCTGCAACTGTGATGCACATCATCCGTTTCTCCATCCTAAAACTCGTCAACTGGGACAAATTCGGCAACTTTGTCTCCATGCTGTGCCTGATCCACTGTACCGTGCTGCCGTTGCTGGCCATGGTATTGCCGCTTTCCGTGTTTCTGGATGAGAGCGTGCATGTATGGCTGTTCATCGCCTTACTACCTGCTGCTATTTTTGGTGCATGGTCAGGTTGGCGTCATCATGGTGATGGCAAGCCCAGCCTATTGCTCGCCGCAGGCCTTGCCCTGGTGGGTAGCGCAGCCTTTCTGCCAATGAGCACGACAGCCGAAATTGCCGTGACGATACCGGGCAGTCTGCTATTGATTGCCGGCCACACTCTCAATCGCCGCCTTAACCTCATCTCCCATATTGCTGGCACCAGCCCAGCCAATCCATAACAGCCTTAATAAATTCCATATTTCCCGGAACTTTGGCTTTGTAGGTTCCTCCATAAAGGTCTATAGTCTTGGCTGGGAGCTGTTTTACCGAGCTGTATAGGCTCGTGCGCTGTTTTAGCTCTCGTTTCTATCCACCCTACTTAACAAGAAGCAATCATTATGAGTACAAATACCGCAGATATTGGCCTCATTGGTTTAGCAGTCATGGGGCAGAACCTAGCACTTAACATCGCAGATCACGGCTACACGATCTCCGTCTACAACCGCGACCCGGAAAAAACGCGCAAATTCACCGCACATTGCAAGGAAAACGAGCCCTCCGCCGCCAAGCTGAAAGGCTTTGAAGACCTCGCCACCTTTGTATTGAGCATCAAACGCCCACGCAAAATCGTGCTGTTGGTCAAGGCAGGCAGCGCCACCGATGTCACCATCAACGCTCTCATTCCTTTCCTGGAAGAGGGCGACATCATCATCGATGGTGGCAATGCGCTCTGGACTGACACCATTCGCCGCGAGAAGGAACTCAAGGCGAAAGGCCTGGAATTCATTGGTTCAGGCGTGTCAGGTGGTGAAACAGGTGCACGCTTTGGCCCATCCCTCATGCCCAGCGGTACACGCAAGGCATGGTCATCGCTCGAACCGATTTGGCGCGACATTGCTGCCAAGGTAGATCCACGCACCGGCAAGCCAATTGAAGGCGCTGAGCCCGGCAAGCCCGTGCAAGGCGGCTTCTCCTGTGCCGAATATATCGGCCCTGATGGCGCTGGGCACTATGTCAAGATGGTGCACAATGGCATCGAATATATAGACATGCAGTTGATCTGCGAAGCCTACTGGCTGATGAAGAACCTGCTTGGCATGCGTGCAGACGAGATCGGCAAGGTATTCGAGGAATGGAACAAGGGCGAACTGTCGAGCTTCCTGATCGAAATCACCGGCGACATCCTGCAACAAAAAGACCCCTCTGGTGACGGCTTCCTCGTAGACAAGATCATGGATGCCGCAGGCCAGAAAGGTACAGGTCAATGGACTGCCGCCAACGCACTGGAACTGGGCTCACCGGCCAACGCAATCGCCGCCGCCGTGTTTGCGCGAGCCCTTTCTACCGTCAAGGATGAACGTGTAGAAGCCAGCACTATCCTCAAGGGCCCCACCATAAAACTGGAAGCCGACCGTGAAAAGCTGATCGAGGCGATCCGCAATGCGTTGTATTGCTCCAAGATATGCGCTTACGCTCAAGGTTTCCAGCTCATGGACAAAGCCCAGGTTGCTTACAACTGGAAGCTCAACTTCGGTGAGATCGCACAAATCTGGCGTGGCGGTTGCATCATCCGCGCCCGCTTCCTGCAAAAAATCACCGATGCTTATGCGCTTGATTCACGCCTCAAGAACCTGATGCTGGACCCTTACTTCACCGAAGCACTGGATGAAGGCCAGGAAAGCTGGCGCGAAGTGGTTTCGCTAGCAGTGCGTAACGGCATCCCGGCGCAGGCATTCTGCGCAGCGTTGTCCTACTATGACGGCTACCGTAGCGCGACACTGCCTGCCAACCTGTTGCAGGCACAACGCGATTACTTTGGTGCCCACACCTACGAACGCACAGACCAGCCACGCGGCCAGTTCTTCCATACCGACTGGCCGGAACCGGATCGTCCGCAGCTCAAGTTATAAGCACGTAGATAGGCGAGGGAGTCTTTACTCCCCGTCTTGCAAGGTTGCGGCAATCGCTCGCAGCTCCGCCTTTGGGTCGGCATACTCCTCATACTCATGCGGGGTACGCCGATACCAATAGCGGCTATTCCACTCATCTCCCTCGATTTTGTGCAGCACAGCGTGTATCCAGTGTGCCATCACCTCATCCGATGCTTGCGCAATCTCATGCGCCCCATTCCAATCGTCATGCAATGCAAGCTCAACGGCCTGCTGCAATGATCGCTGCATCACATTACCTCCTGGCTTTTACATCCGTTAATTCATGTAAATTTTGCAGACTGGTATTTAGCACCCTGCAAAATTTACATGAATTAACATTGTCAAACACATCAATAGAATATAACCCACTGATTTACATAGTCACAAAACTGCACCAAAGATCACATACATCTTGGCATTAGAATTGCCACAGATACATGACTTTCATGACGTCATGTATCCGATGCGCAGCCTAAACACTTCCACCCGCTTGATTTACTTCTATCTGCTTAGCTATTTTCCCGTCGCATTACTTGCCTCAGATAGCATTCAGTTACAAGAAGCATGGCAAGCAGGCCTCACCAGCTTTGCCCTTGTTGCGGCAAGCTGGCTCTCGTATAGCGCTTATTATCTACTTCCCTCCGCGCTGTTAACCTGGCTTGTCTATCGGTTATTACGCAAGCATACCTGGCCTGCCTACGTCACGGGCGTGCTCACCACCAGCGTCACCACCTTGCTACTGTATGCCAATGCCAAGCTCTATACGCTGTATGGCACCTTCATCAATGGCTTCATTATCAACCTGGTGACAACGCCAGGCGGTATCGATTCGCTGGGCGGCAGTGCAGAATCCAGCCTGGGTTTCGGGTTGATTGCTGCCGGATTCGTTATCCTGCAACTCGCCTTGTTGTTTCTGGCTCATCTTCTAGGCAAGCAACGCCGGACAACCAAGGCCCCTTCCCTGAAATGGGCCATCACACTCTTGCTGTTGGCAACTGTAGGCGTCCACCTGGGGTATGCAGCACAAGATGCCATGGGCAAGACCGCCACGACAGAGCTGGCCGAGCAAGTGCCTTTCTTCCAGACTGTCACCGCCAAGGGCCTGTTCAAGCACCTGGGGATGAATATTGCTGAACGGCCTAAACTGCGCATTGATGGTCGGCTGAATTACCCTTTAAATCCCTTGTCCATCAAGGCTCCCGCCAAGCCTTACAACATCCTCTGGCTCACGGCAGAATCCTGGCGCGCGGACATGCTTAACCCCGAAGTCATGCCGCGTACCTGGGAATTCGCGCAGCGGGCGCAACGCTACACACACAATTACAGCGGCGGCAACGGCACGCGCATGGGCGTGTTCAGCATGTTCACGGGGCTACCGGGTAATTATTGGTTCCCCTTCCTGCGCGATCAGCGTGGCGCCGCCATCATTGATGTATTGCAGCAACAAGGCTATGACATGAGCCTCTATACCAGCGCCATGTTCAGCTACCCAGAGTTTGACCGCACCATCTTCAGCCATGTGCCCGTTGAACATATGCAAGCCCTGCAAAAAAACGGCAAGCCAGGCTGGATGAACGACAGGCAGAACGTCAACGACCTGCTGCACTTCATCGGCAGTCATGACCAATCCAAGCCGTTTTTTAGTTTCATGTTTTTCGAGTCACCGCATGCCCGCTATTACTTTCCTGAAGAAAGCGTCATTCGTCGCCCATACAAGGATGACATCAACTATGCCACGCTGAGCCGGGAAGCACTGATGCACGACATCGAGCCAATCAAGAACCGCTACATCAACGCCGTGCATCATCTCGACAGCCAATTTGGCCGCATTTTTGATTACCTGGAACAGCACCAGTTGCTGGATCACACCATTGTCATACTGGTCGGGGATCATGGCGAGGAGTTCATGGAGCGCGGCTATTGGGGCCACAATTCAACCTTCGTCAACGAGCAAGTGCGCACCCCGTTGGTGCTTTGGCTACCCGATGTGCCAGCAGGTGTTCACGACAAGCTTACGAGCCATATGGACATCGTGCCCACCCTGATGCCTTATCTTGGCGTGGAAAACCCGGTGGCTGACTATGCACTGGGTCACGATCTCTTGCACGGTCCAGAACGGCAGTACGCGTATATTTCCGACTGGAGCCGGATCGCTTATGTCGACAAGGCCATCAAGCTCTCCATGAATGTCAGTGGGTATGCCAGGAGCAAGATCAGCAGTGCCAACGACGAGGCACTCAATCCTGCCGGTAACGCGGAAGCGCAAAAACAACAGGTCAACATCATGCTGCAAATCATGCATGACCTGACGCGCTTCCTGGATAAAACATCATGAAGTCAGGAGCATCACTATGCAGTTTTTCAGCCAGTCCCTGCTACGCATCGCCAACGCGCTGGCACTAGGCGTCATCTATATTCAGCATATGATCATGGAGATCGCGGAAAAGCTTTTTTAGTCAACAATTGTCATCGCTACTTTTCCGCTCACTACACAAGCCGAAATTCGCAGTAAGATAAGCAAGTAATCCCCAACGCCAGCCTTTGGCGTAATCACCCCCACGAGGAGAATCTTGCAATGAAACTGCTAATGAGCACCCTGTTGTTATCTATTCTCTGTATCAGCACTGCCCAGGCCAACCCACAGCAGGAGAAGATGAAATCCTGCAATACCGAGGCAGCCTCCAAGAACCTGAGCGGTGATGCGCGCAAGGACTTCATGAAATCATGCTTATCCGCCACTGCCGATACCCCCGCCAATAGCCAGCAGGAACGCATGAAATCATGCAACGCCTCAGCAGGCGAAAAAAGCCTCAAGGGCGACGAGCGCAAGGCATTCATGAAGAACTGCCTTTCCGGCGCACCTGAAGCCGCAGGCAATAGCCAGCAACAGAAAATGAAAGGCTGTAATGCCGAAGCAGGCAAAAAGAGCCTGACAGGTGATGCCCGCAAGACCTTCATGAAGAGTTGCCTCTCCGCCAACTAAGCCCTCCTGAAGCCAGCCCACTGCCCACTTGCGGGGCTGGCTTGCCAACACTTCACCCACACATCTGCTGCATAGCCCTGCCGGAATCGCCTCCGGCGCGATAGAATATAGGCAGTTCATTGATAATTATTTTTGTGGGAGGAGCCACGCAATGCTGATTCAAAGCCATATCGTCGACCTGGAAACCCCAACCGGCACCATGCGCACCTATGTGCATCGCCCTGCCGGCGAAGGCCGTTTCCCTGTGATCCTGTTCTATTCCGAGATTTTCCAGCAAACCGGCCCGATCGAACGTGCTGCCAAGATCATCGCTGGCCACGGCTATGCCGTGCTGGTACCCGAAGTGTTCCATGAACTCAACCCGATTGGCACCGTGCTTGCCTATGATGATGCTGGCCGCGACAAAGGCAATGCGGACAAATCTGCCAAGGATGTGCAAGGCTACGACAGCGACAACCGCGCCATGATCGAATGGGTCAAGACCCAGCCCTGGTTCAACGGCAACATCGGTGCCGCAGGTTTCTGTATTGGCGGCCATCTTGCATTCCGCGCCGCCCTGCAACCGGAAGTCAAGGCCACCGCCTGCTTCTACGCTACCGACCTTCATACCCAAGTTATCCCCAACAAGCCGGGACAACACAGCATGGAACGCCTGGCCGACATCAAGGGCGAACTGCTCATGATCTGGGGCAAGCAGGACAACCATATCCCGACCGCAGGCCGCGTGCAGGTTTACCAACAATTGACGGACGCAGGCCTCAGCTTCACCTGGCACGAGTTCAACGGCCAGCACGCCTTCATGCGCGACGAAGGCGAGCGCTACGACCCACAGCTCGCCGCCACAGGCTACCAGCTAGCCTTGCAGCTGTTCAGCAATACGCTGTAAGCACTTCAAAAAACCACAGGCAACTGTGGTTTTTTTATTTCCAGCATCATCCACGCTTATAACCACTATCTCGCAGCAAAAGGAAAAGCATTGATTAACTAACTGACACAAGGGGAGCAACCATGAAAAGAATCGCGATTTTTGCCGATGGCACTTGGAATTCGCCCGAGCAATCCCAACCCACCAATGTGCTGCACATGGCGCAAGCCGTCAGACCGAATACGGCAGGGATTGAGCAGGTAGCGTTTTACGACTGGGGCATAGGTTCGGATGGGAACAAGATCACCGCAGGTATCACCGGCGCTGGTATCGACAAGAACATCATGGATTGCTACCGCTTCCTCGTGCACAACTACGATCCCGGTGATCAGTTGTATTTCTTCGGCTTCAGCCGCGGTGCTTACACTGTGCGCTCGCTAGCAGGTTTTATCCGCAACAGCGGCTTGCTGAAGCGGGAACATGCAGGCCGTATAAGCGAGGCCTATAAGCTCTATCGCAAACGCTCCCGCAGCAGTGGCCCAAATGCCCCCGAAGCTACGGCATTCCGCCAGGCCTATGCTGTCGCTGATATTACCTATATTGAGTTTGTTGGCGTCTGGGATACGGTAGGGGCGCTTGGCATCCCCATCCCCTTCTGGGGCACATTGGGCGAACGTGAATTCCTGTTCCATGATACCGAGCCCAGCAAGATCATCCTGCATGCGCGTCATGCCGTATCGATTGATGAAAATCGCCAGGATTTCGAGCCTACCTTGTGGAGCGAAAAACCTGGGCTGGACTTGAAGCAAGTGTGGTTTGCCGGGGTACATTCCGATATTGGCGGCGGCTACCCCCAGCCCGGTTTAAGCTACTGTGCGGCACAGTGGATGATAGGCGAAGCAGAACAAACCGGCTTAATTTTTGAACCTCATCTCAAGAATGCCATCCAACCTGATGCACATGACCAGCAACACAATGAGCGCAAAGGCATTTACCTGGCCCGTGAAGAGCATGTCCGTACCATCTCTGGGCCAATACACAAGTCGGTCAAGCAACGCTGGGAAGCCAACACAGACAACTACCGTAGCAAGAGCAAGGCGCTTGCTCGACTGCTCAATGAAGTTGGTAACGACTGGAGCACGCTCATCGTCGTCTGATAGCCCGCCTGCCGCTTGTCATCCCGCCTTGCGCTCCCTGAGAGCGGCTTACAAAACCCAACCTGGTCATCCAGGTGCTTTAGCCTTGCAAAGGTAAAGCATCTAACAGATGGGTTTTGTCAGCTGCTGTACATAATAAATAAAGGAGCAACAGTGGCACTACCTCAACGTGACTTCAAGCAACACAACGGCCATGCGGTTGCTATTTTCGGCGAAGTGCTTGCCGATGTTTTTCCCGATGGCAGCGTGCTTGGCGGCGCACCTTTCAATGTTGCGCGCCACCTGCAAGCCTTTGGCCTGCACCCGGTCATGATTACCCGTATCGGCCAGGACGAGCTGGGCCGCGAACTGCTGGATGAAATGCAGCACCTGGATATGGATATCAGCGGTGTGCAAATCGACCCGGTCAACCCGACAGGGCAAGTCAAGGTAAACATCACCGAAACCGGGCACGAATTCGACATCCTGCCAGCCCAGGCTTATGACTATATCCATGCTGGCGTCACCCATATGGTGACCATGGCCACCAAGCCGGACTTGGTGTATTTCGGCACATTGGCGCAACGCAATATGGAATCACGCCTGGCCGTGGATAACTTCCTCAACTACGGCACCAGCCCACGTTTTCTCGATATCAACCTGCGCGATCCCTGGTACGACAAGCACACCGTACGCCGTTCCCTGCTACGCGCCGATATCGTCAAATTGAACAATGAAGAACTGGCGACCTTGGTCAACATGCTGCGACTGCCCGGACGCACCGCGCAGGAACATGCCGCCGCATTGATCAAGCGCTTTAACCTCGATTTATTGCTGGTGACAGAGGGCGAGGAAGGCGGATGGGTGATGGATAATGCAGGCGACATCAGCACGGTCAATGGCGCAGAGCCGCCTAAAACCTTTGCCGACACCGTGGGTGCAGGCGATGCATTCGCCTCGGCTTTTATCCTCGGCATATTAAAGGGATGGCCTGCCGATATCACGCTAGAACGCGCCAATCAATTTGCCGCCGCACTCTGCGGCGTGCGTGGTGCAGCACCTGCCTCCGCAGATTTTTATGCGCCATACAAAAAGGCATGGCAGCTATGAGTGCCCCCGGTGAGCGCCCAATCTATATCCTCATGATCAGCATGCACGGCCTGATCCGTTCCGAAAACCTCGAACTGGGCCGTGATGCCGATACTGGGGGGCAAATCACCTATGTGGTCGAATTGGCCCGCGCCTTGGGCAAACATCCTCTCGTAGAAAAAGTCGATCTGCTCACGCGACGCATCGACGATGACAGCCTGCCGCTGGATTACAGCATCCCTGAGGAGCAGTTGGAACACAATGCGCGCATCATCCGCCTACCCTGCGGCCCCAAGCGCTACCTACGCAAGGAATCGCTCTGGCCACATCTTGACCAGATGGTAGACCAATGCCTGCATTTCCTGCGTAACCAAGGCGGAAGGCTACCCGACCTGCTGCATACCCACTATGCCGATGCAGGCTATGTTGGGCAGCAGTTATCGTTGCTGCTCGGCATCCCTCAGGTGCATACCGGGCACTCGCTCGGGCACCCCAAGCGTGAGCGCCTGCTTGCTTCGGGCCGCAAGGCTGCCACGATAGAACGGCAATTCAATTTCGAGCGCCGGATTGCCGCTGAAGAGTCTGTGTTGGAGCATGCCTCCATGATCATCACCAGCACACAACAGGAGATTGATGAGCAATACAGCCTCTACCGGCACTTCGACCACCAGCGCTTTCGTGTCATTCCACCCGGTACCAACACCACGCGTTTTTCGCCTCCTGGCCGCCGGAAAATTTCCGAGGAACTACAAGCAAGCACAAACCGCTTTTTTTCTGCGCCAGACAAACCACTCATCCTCACCATCTGCCGCCCGGAAGTACGCAAAAACCTCAAGGGCTTGATCGCGGCCTTTGGCGAGAGTGAAGACCTGCAAGCACAAGCAAACCTGCTGATCATCGCTGGCACCCGCGACGACATTCGCGACCTGGAAGAGTCCCAGCAACAAGTTATGCAGGAATTACTGCTGGATATTGATCGCTACGATCTCTGGGGCAAGGTCGCCATCCCCAAGCATGTCTCGCAGGAGGATATCCCAGAGCTCTACCGCCTGGCAGCACGCCGTCGCGGGGTGTTCGTCAATGCAGCCCTCACCGAACCATTCGGCCTGACCCTGATCGAAGCCGCGGCCAGCGGCCTGCCATTTGTCGCGCCAGACGATGGCGGCCCCCGCGACATTGTGCACAATTGCCGTAGTGGCCTACTAGCCAATACGCTGGACAGCAGCGCTATTGCAGCTGCCTTGAAAGAGGTATTGGCTGACAAGAAACGCTGGCGCACCTGGGCCAAGAATGGCCTCGCAGGCATCAAGCGCCACTACAACTGGCCTGCTCATGTGAATACCTACATGAAGCAGGTACGCCACGTGCTGCGGCGTGACCGCAAACGCTGGCGCCGCCAGCTCGTCATCACGCTGGATTCTGGGAAATCCTATATGCCACTGGTCAATTCCGCCTTGATCAGCGACATTGACAATACCTTGCTAGGCGATAAGCGTTCACTGCGCCAATTGGTTAACTGGCTCAAGGAACACAAGGGAAAATTTGCCTTCGGCATTGCCACTGGTCGCCCGATAGACAGCGCAGTCGCTATTCTCAAGCAATGGCAGGTTCCCATCCCTGAAGTGCTCATTAGCTCTGTCGGTAGTGAAATCCACTATGGTGCACGCCTGATCCCCGATACCGGCTGGGCCAACCATATCCGCCATAAATGGCGCCGTGAAGCACTGCAAGAAGCCATGAAAGATTTCCCGGGCCTCACCTTGCAAGCGGCGGAAAACCAGCGCGAATTCAAGCTCAGCTATATCGTCGACCCAGGCAAGATGCTGCCCATCGAAGAGATGAACCGTCGCCTGCGCGACCAACAACTATTCGCGCAACTCATCTACTCGCACAACGAATTCCTCGACCTCTTACCCATCCGCGCCTCCAAGGGCCATGCCATTCGCTACCTGGCCTATAAATGGGGAGTCCCTGTGCGGCATTTCCTGGTAGCTGGCGACTCGGGCAATGACCACGAGATGCTGGTTGGCGACACGCTGGGCGTTGTGGTGGGAAATCATAGCGAGGAGCTGGAAAAGCTGCGTGGCATGGAGCAAGTCTACTTTGCCCAGGGGCAATATGCCGCTGGTATTCTTGAAGGCATTGCACATTACCATTTTGATGAGATCAAACCCATTCCTGTTGGTGAGCGCTAGCCTCACCCGTCATCACAAGAAAGTATCACGGTATGTATGAACAAGTTTCGCATTCACTACTGAACGATATCCTGATTGGCCTGGACCCCAAGGTAGGCTGTGAAGACCTCAAGCACTTCTATATCCGCCTGGGTGCCAATTTCTACACTATCCATTCACTGTTTCACCAACTCTACGGCGACAGGCGAGATTTCCGCGTGCAACTGCACAAGTTGGTAGACGTGATGGCCAAGCAATACGTCAGTCGCCCGCCAGAATTCCGCCAGCGTGACCTGGCACGGGAAAAGGATCATGACTGGTTTTTGAGCCAGAAGCTGGTCGGCTACGCCCTCTATTGCCAGGAGTATGCGCAGAGCCTGAATGGTATGCATGACAAGCTGGATTACCTACAGGAGCTGGGCATCAACCTCGTGCATATCATGCCCATCCTTGATGGCCCCAAAGGCCGCAATGACGGCGGCTATGCAGTACGCGACTTCCGCAAGATAGACGACAAATACGGCACCCTGGCCGACCTTGATACACTCAGTGCAGACATGCGTAGCCGCGACATGCTGCTGGTGCTTGACGTGGTGGTCAACCACACGTCGGATGAACATGAGTGGGCCATCAAGGCCAAAAAGGGTAACAAGAAATACCAGGATTACTACTACACCTACAGCGACCGCAAAATCCCCGACCTATTTGAAGAAACCATGCCCGAGGTGTTCCCCGAGACAGCCCCCGGCAACTTCACCTGGAATGAGGACATGCAGCGCTGGGTGATGACCGTGTTCAATAATTTCCAGTGGGACCTTAATTACAAGAACCCGGCCGTCTTCATCGAGATGCTCGATATCATCCTGTTCTGGGCCAACCACGGCGCAGATGTCGTGCGCCTGGATGCTGTCGCCTTCCTCTGGAAAAAAATCGGCTCTGCAAGCCAAAATGAGCGGGAAGCCCACCTGATCCTGCAACTGATGAAAGACTGTTGCCAAGTCACCGCCCCTGGCACTTTGTTCATTGCCGAAGCCATCGTCGCACCGCTGGAGATCATCAAGTATTTTGGCGAGGATGCCGTCAATGCCAAGGAATGCGAAATCGCCTACAACGCCACTTACATGGCACTGTTGTGGGAAGCGGTTGCCACCAAGAAAACCCTGCTGCTCAACCGCGGCCTGCGTAACCTGCCTACCAAGCTGGATCGCGCCACCTGGCTCAACTATGTGCGCTGCCATGACGACATCGGCCTGGGATTCGACGACAACGACATCCGTGCCTCGGGTTACGACCCGCAAGCGCACCGCCGCTTTATGGTTGATTACTATACCGGTGCCTATCCCGGCTCCACAGCCACCGGCGTTGCTTTTGGAGTCAACCCCAAAACTGGCGACGCCCGCATCTCAGGCTCGCTAGCCTCGCTCGCAGGCCTGGAAACCGCACTACTGCAAAACGATGAGCATGCCATCGATACCAGCATCCGCACCATCATTCTTCTGCACAGCATGATTGCCTCGTTTGGCGGTATTCCCTTGCTTTACTACGGCGATGCCATCGGCACGCTCAACGATAACACCTATCTGGATGACGAGAACAAGCACCACGACAGCCGCTGGGTACACCGCCCCACACTGGACTGGAACAAGGCCGCCCGCCGCCATGAACCAGGCACGGTGGAAAACCGCATCTTTACCGCCATTCAGAAAATGCTGGCAGTGCGCAAGCAGATTCCCGCGTTTGCCGACCTCAACAACCGCGAGATTTTCGAGACCAACAACCCGCACCTGTTCACCTTCCTGCGCTTTACCTCACGTGGCATCCACTCCCGCGTGCTGGTCATTGCCAATTTTGATCTCTCGCCGCAACACCTGAACCTCAAGGAACTTGAAGCAGTCAACCTGTTTGAACACCGTGAAACCAAGGACCTGTATAGCGGCAATACCCTGTCGACCAAGAGCGGCACGCTGGAAATCCCGCCGCTGGGCTTTTATTGGCTAGCACTTTAACCTTATTCATCGCAAAGGAGACTTATGCAATCCTTCCTCGCCTCCCTCGGCACACCCGACAACATCATTCCGCTCATCGTGTCAGCGCTGCGCATATTGTTCATCATTGCGGCGGCCATCATCCTCATGCGCCTGTGCAACAAGGGAATCAAGCTACTCAAGGGCAGGCTGCGCCTGCATGCACAACAAAACCTGGAAGAACTGAAGCGTATTGAGACCCTGGGCCGCGTGATCAGTTACATTGCCACTATCGTCATCGGCAGTATTGCCTTTATTGAAGTCCTGCATGAGTTCGGCATTTCACTCGCTCCCGTGCTGGCAGCAGCCGGGATTGTCGGCGTAGCGGTCGGCTTTGGCTCGCAAAGCCTGGTCAAGGATTACTTCAATGGCCTGGTCATGTTGCTGAAAAACCAGATACGCCAAGGTGACTCCATCGAGGCCGCAGGCAAGAAAGGCACTGTGGAAGAAGTCACCTTGCGCCATATCCGCCTGCGCGATTATGAAGGTACAGTGCACTTCATCCCCAACAGCGTCATCACTACCGTGAGCAACATGAGCCGTGGTTTTGCCTATGCCGTCATCGACATCAAGGTGCCAATTGCCAGCGATTTCAGCCACATCCTGCACACCATGCGCGAAATCGGCACCCAGCTACGCCAGGATGATGCGTACAAGGCCAAGCTAGATGGCGATCTCGAAGTCGCCGGAGTAGAGCAAATGGACCACGAAACTGCCGTGCTACGCGCCCGCTTTCAAGTCAACCCTGCAGACAAGAGCAGCGTACGCAGGGAATTTATCTACCGATTGAAGCAGGCATTGGATACGCCAGTGCAAGAAGCCGCTTGATGAGTTTTAGCGAGCGGAAAAGCTGCCAGTTTTGCCAGCGCTCGGCGCCAGAGAGCAAGATTGTAGGGCAAGGAGATGTAATAACCTTCTGGCTAGCTGGCTTTCAGTAGTAGAATCGCGTTTTTTCTTTACAAAACACCGCTATGGGCTTTGAACAACTCGCAGAACTAAAAAAACAACTGGCAGCCAAGGCCAAGGCAGAACGCCCCGCCAAGCCTCAAGCCAAACCCAAGGCCGCCTCAGCACGCAAACCACAAGAAAATCCTGTGGACCCGGTGGTGCTAACGATAGGCAGACTGCAAAAAAACTTCCCCAAGGCATTCCCCAAGAATCCAGCCCCCAAGCTGCCACTCAAGATAGGCATCCATCAGGAGTTGTTGGCCAAAGCCCAGGAATTAGGCCTGGAAGAAGCGGCTATCACGGATGCCGTGAAGACTTGGTGCCGTGGTACACGCTATTGGGCCAGTATTGTTGAGGGAGCACCGCGCGTTGATCTGGAAGGCAACCCTGCTGGCGAGGTAACCGCCCGTGATGCTGGCCAGGCACGCTCACTGGAAGCTCGCCGCAAACAGCCGCGCAAGCCTAAAACGGAATCAGCCCCTGCCGCGACTGCAACCCAGCCGGCAGAGCCAAGCGCCTGATGTCGTAAGTGGCTACCAGCATCCATGAGCTCACGCTGATGTCCCACCCGGTGCCTGCCGTCATTGCTGTTGTCGTCCATGAACAGCAGGTATTGCTGGTCAGGCGCGCCAATCCGCCCGATGCAGGTTACTGGGGCTTTCCCGGTGGGAAAATCAATGTTGGCGAAACGCTGGAACAAGCTGCCATCCGCGAACTACTCGAAGAAACCGGCATTCATGGCGCAGCCTTGCAAGTACTCACCGCAGTGGATGCATTTGCCCTGGCAGACACCCAGCAACTTCAACAACACTTTGTCTTGATCGCCGTGCTATGCCAATGGCTTTCCGGCACTCCGATGGCCGCCGATGATGCATTGGAGGCCAAGTGGTTCTCCCTAGCCGAACTCCAGGATAATCACTTGCTGCTGAGCAAGGATGTCGCCGAGGTCGCACGCATGGGTGTATCGTGTAGCCTTGTCACACACCCTTCGCCATGACATGAATATCGTTGGTATCCTGCTTGCAGCGGGTCACTCCCGCCGCTTTCTCCATGGCAACAAACTGCTGCATCCCTTGCCCTCTGGGCTACCAATCGCACAGCTTGCTGCGCAAAACCTCCTGGCAGCATTACCGCAAAGCCTTGCCGTTGTGCGCGCAGAAACCCCAAGGCTACCAGCGCTATTGCGTGAAACTGGGCTGGACATTCTTACCTGTGAGCCAGATCAACAGGAAATGGCTGATAGCTTGGCGGCAGCGGTGAGACAAGTCATGTTCCGCGCCATGCCACCCGATGCCATCGTGATTGCATTGGCAGACATGCCATTTATCCGCCCAGACACTATGACCACCCTCGCCCAACACCTGGCCTCAGGCGTGCCTATCGTGGCACCGACATACCAAGGCTTGCGCGGGCACCCAGTAGGCTTTAGCAAGCGTTTTTATGCCGAATTGGCCACCTTGCAAGGTGATGAAGGCGCACGCTCGGTGTTGCGCCAGCATGTAGATGCCATCACGCTGGTGGAATGTGATGACCCAGGCATCCTGCAAGACCTGGATACCTGGGAAGACCTGCAAAGATTATAGACTTAACGTAGATATATACTTACTCAACTCGCACAAGCATGAGTGTTGTTGAATAAGACATGGGCAAGAGATTGGCTGGTCAACGCAGCGGCACGTTGTTGTGAACGGATCTGGATGATTTCGGCGAGGATAGCCACAGCAATTTCAGCCGGAGTGCGGCTACCAATCGGCAAGCCTACCGGGCCGTGCAGTCGTCCAATTTCCTCGTCATTGAGGTCAAACATGCGCATACGTTCACGACGCTTTTCCTGGTTGAGCCTGGAACCCAGAGCACCGATATAAAAAGCCTCCGAGCGCAAAGCTTCCAGCAAGGCCATATCATCCAGCTTGGGATCGTGGGTGACAGCAACAATCGCTGTATAAGCATCCGGCGTAATCTCCAGCACCACGTCATCCGGCATTCCCTCGCACCATTGCACGCCTGCCACCTGCCACTGTGCACGGATTTCCTCGCGCGGATCACACAGTAATACATTGAACTCCAAGGCTTGCGCCATGCTGGCGAGCATGGCGCCAAGCTGGTTGGCGCCGATGATAAGCAAACGCCACTGCAGGCCGAAATAATGGTGAAACCAGTCATCTTCCAGGCAAGCCACTGCGCCCGGCATGGCTTCGCCAAACACCACTTCGTTAGTACCCAGGCGCACAGAACGGCGGATCAGCCTGCGTTGTTGCAGGCTTTCGAGCATAGGCAATACCTGCTCAGCCTCTTGTAACTGCTCGACAAAAATCTGCAGGCGACCTCCACACGGGATGCCATACCGCTGCGCCTCATCACGACTTACGCCGTATTCAAGCAAGCCATTCACTGCAGGCAGGCTGCCTTGGCGTGCACGATCAATCAATTCATCCTCGATACAACCGCCAGAGACCGACCCCAATAACTGCCCATCATCACGTAAGGCGAGCATGGCACCGGGCAAACGTGGGGATGAGCCCCAAGTGCGCACCACGGTACATAAATGCACACGATGCCCAGCCCGTAACCAGGCTAGGGCATGCTCCAGGACTTCCTGCTCGGGTGCGTGCATGATTTAGGCCTTCAACTGATCACGGACTGGCAAGGTGCGGATACGCTTGCCTGTTGCAGCAAAAATGGCGTTGCAGATGGCGGGAGCCATGGTCGGCGTCACAGGCTCGCCAATCCCGCCCAGTGGCACATCCAGCTTATGCTCAACCAGGTGCACATGAATCTCACGCGGCGCTTCGTCTATCCGCATGACCTGATACTCATGGAAATTGCCCTGTTGTGCAGCACCGTTCTTGAAGCTGATCTCGCCGGTCAGCGTCAGGCTGGCACCCATAATGCACGCGCCCTCGGCTTGCGAACGGATACGGTCAGGATTGACCTGGGGACCGCAATCCACGGCGATGTCTACACGCGGGATGCTGATCTCGCCGTTATCGCCCACTACGACCTCAACCACGGCCGCGACATAAGTAACGAAGCTATAGCAAAATGCCAGACCCAAACCATGTCCCTTGGGCAGCTTGCGTCCCCAGCCAGCTTTCTGCGTCGCCAGCTCGACAACGTGGCGCATGCGTCCAATATCCAGCGGGTAACGTTCTGGTGATTCGCCATAGTTCCAGCTATCGGAAATACTGTCTGGATTCACCTTGCGCGCAGGGCCGAGTAAATCCAGCAGGTAGTCGCGATGATCGCGCTTGGCCTTGTGTGCCAATTCCGCGATAAATGATTCGGTCGCAAAAGCGTGCGGGATGTTGGATACCGAACGGAACCAGCCAATGCGCGTATGCGCGGGCACTTCCGGGCTTTCAACCCGCATATTGGGGATATTGAATGGCAGGTTTACGGCACCCATGCCCAACTCGAACGGTGCACCTCCCTTGGCATTTTCGGCAAAAGTGGAGACGATAGTAGGCGCGGTAGTGCGATGCAGCCAGGCGAGCGGCATGCCCTTGGCATCTAGCGCGCTCTCAATACGTTCGAGTGACACAGTATGGAAATAATCGTGATGCAGGTCATCCTCGCGCGTCCAGGTGACCTTGACCGGCTTGCCATCCATGGCCTGCGACAGTAATGCAGCCTCCACGACGAAATCCGGCTTGGATTTGCGGCCAAAACCGCCCCCGAGCAGGGTGACATTGACACGAACATTCTCAGGCTTGTAGCCCAGGTGACCTGCCACGGCATTCACAGTCGCCTGGGGATCCTGAACACAGGCCCAGGCCTCACACTTGCCATTGGTGATGCGAACCGTCGCGGCTGGTGGCTCCATAGTGCTGTGGGCAATATGCGGTTGGTAATACTCCGCTGCAAATGTCTGCTTGGCCTTGGCCAGCACACCCACGGTATCGCCGTTGTTACGCACCGCCTTGGCTGGCTTGCGCGCAGCCTCTTCTAGCGTCTTGCGGAAAGCCACTGAGTCATAACTGGCATTAGCACCGTGATCCCATTCTATCTTCAGTGCTTCGCGTCCCTTGATGGCTGCCCAGGTATTGCTCGCTAACACGGCAACACCACCCAGCGGATGAAACAGTGGCGGCAAATTGCTGCTTTGCAGCTCGACAACCTTGACCACGCCCGGTACCTTGAGCGCAGCACTGGCATCAAACGCCTTAACCTTGCCACCAAAGACAGGTGGCCTAGCCACCACGGCATACAGCATGCCATCCAGGCGGGTATCGATACCGTAATGCGTAGCACCCGTCACGATCTTCTGGCCATCAATATTACGGGTGTTCTGCTTGCCGATATAACGGAATTCCGACGCAGGCTTGAGCTTGAGTTGCTCCTTGGTAGGCACAGGTATCTTGGATGCTGCCGTTGCCAGCTCGCCATAACCCAGCGTCTTGCCGCTAGGCTTGTGGATGACTTGATGTTGCTTGGCCTGCACTTCGCTCACCGGTACACCCCAGGTAGCCGCAGCAGCAGCTTCCAGCATCATGCGTGCCGTCGCACCGATGCGACGCATAGGTTCGAAATGGTGGCGCATGCTACGCGAACCATCGGTGTTCTGGTTGCCGTAGCGCGCCTCGTTACCCTCGGCCTGCACTACGTTGACCCGCGCCCAATCCGCTTCCATTTCGTCAGCAACCACTAATGGCAAGCTGGTACGCACACCCTGGCCCATTTCTGAACGGTGCGCCACAATGTTGACGATGCCATCGGTGCCGATGGAGACAAATACCAGCACATCTTCCTTCAGCCCCCCAGGCATGGCGTCACCACCGTATTTCTTAGGCTCCTCCACCGCAGCTCGCACCAGGCCATTGACGCCTATCGTCAACGCCAACCCGCCGATAATCCCCATGCCTTTCAATAGGCGTCGGCGGTCAAGATCGGGTAAATCCACAATTAATGCCTCGCTCATTTTGCACCTTCCTTGGCTGCGTGCTTGATCGCGGCACGAATGCGCGGATAAGTACCGCAACGGCAGATATTACCGCTCATGGCTTCATCAATTTCGTCATCAGTGGGGTTGGGTGTACTACGCAACAGTGCTGTGGCAGACATGATCTGGCCAGCCTGGCAATAACCACACTGCGCGACACCTAGCTCCAGCCAGGCAGCCTGTACCGCCCTGCCTACCTTGTCTTCGTTCACGGCTTCCACGGTGGTGATGCTCTTGCCCGCCGCTGCCGATACCGGCGTGACACAGGCGCGCACCGGCTCATTGTCCAAATGCACGGTACATGCGCCACATAGCGCCATGCCACAGCCAAACTTAGTCCCGGTCAATTGCGCCACATCGCGTATGGCCCACAACAAGGGCATGTCATCTGGCACATCGAGTTGCTGACGCTTGCCATTAATATCCAGCGTTACCATGAGATTTCCTTTCTTATTTTCCGAAGCTGGCAAACGCTATATATAAATAAATATATCGTTTACTATCAATAGGATGCGTCGAGTATGCTGAAATTCCCATTTTCTATAAATGGAAATATATTTATTTTAGAATTCCACTTTATGGAATAATTAATTTTCAACACTCACCGGGAATTGTTATGCTCAATCGGCTGGAAATGATGCGTATCTTTTGCATGACGGCAGAAGCCTCCAGTTTCAAGGAGGCAGCAGCCCGGCTAGGCATCTCGCCGCAAGCCGTCACGAGAGCGATCAAGGAACTGGAATCGCTGCTTGGTGAACCCTTGTTCTACCGTAACACGCGGCAAATCCGCATTACCGAGTTTGGCGAGCAATTGGCCTTGCGCGGACGCGATGCCATCAGCAGCGTGGATGATTTATTCATCACCAGCGGCAAACGGCAGGAGCAAGCGCTTGGTGGCGTTGTACGCATCACTGCCCCCGTGGTGATAGGCAAGCACTTCCTGCAGCCCATCCTCAGCAAGATTGCAAAAGAGCATCCCCACATCACCATCGACCTGCGCCTCTCGGACATGCACAGCGATGTGGTAGAACAGCAGATTGATATTGGAGTGCGGGTTGGCTTCCTGCGCGACAGCAGCTTCGTCGCACGCGTGCTGGCAAAGGTATCGTTCCTCATCGTTGCCACGCCAGAGTTAGTGGCAAAAGTCGGCAAGCCACACACATTGGAGGATCTGCACCAATTACCCACCATTGCCCTTGTCGACAAAAGTAGTGGCAAGCATTGGCCCTGGTTCTTTGCCGACGGCCAACAGGTCAACCCTCAGCAAACCAGCTTCATTATTGATGATTCCGATAGCGAGGTTTCACTGGTGCTGAATGGTGTAGGTTTTGCCCAGATTGGTGCACCACTGGTAATGCCGCAACTGAGATCAGGCGAGCTGGTCAGCGTGCTGGATGAATTTGCTGCCCCGGGCTGGGACTTGAATATCTACCGTCCACGTCGTGGCCCGGTACCGGAACGTATCCGCCTAGTTTACGATGCACTGGTGCAGGCACTCAGCGACCCGGCTTATTTCCCCACCCTGCGCTAACCCGCTAATAGGCGTTTGTGATGCCCTCAATGCAGATCGCGCATATTGAGGCGGCGTAACCTGGGCGCAAAACGCGCCACTATACCCACTACCGCCATCGTCATGGCACCGCCAAAGATTACCGATGGCACCAGTCCCATCAGCCTAGCGGCGATGCCTGACTCGAATGCCCCCAGCTCATTGGAAGAACCAATAAAGATGCCATTGATCGCGGACACGCGCCCACGCATGTCATCCGGCGTCACCAATTGCATGATGGTGGTACGCACAACCACCGACACACCATCGCAAATCCCCGACAGCAACAACAGGAAAGCGGCGAGCCAGAAACTCCCACTCAAGGCAAAGGCAATGATGCTCAACCCAAACCCGGCCACCGCTATCAGCAATATTCTGCCAGCGCGGCGATTGATGGGGTGATGCGTAAGCCAGATACCAGTAGCGATACCCCCAACGGCAGGTGCAGCACGCAATATCCCCAGCCCTTCCGGCCCATGCTGAAACACATCGTGAATAAACATCGGCAACATGGCCACCGCACCACCGAACAACACCGCGAACATGTCCAACGCTTGCGCCCCCAGCATCACCTGATTACTGAAGACAAAACGCAAGCCCTGGGCAATGCTGGCAAATACTGGCGCACTGTGTTCAACCACCGGCTCCTTGACTTTCAAGCTCAGCATGGCACACACGGCAACTCCAGCAAAAACTGCGGAACAGGCATATGCCGCACTGATACCAGCCAGCGCAATCATGCCACCACCGATAGCAGGGCCGAGTACCAGCCCAGTTTGCAATACGGAACTACCTATGCTCGCTGCTCGTGCAAATTGCTGGCGCTGCAATACTAAGGCAAACAAAGCACTATAAGATGGGCCGATAAATGCGCGTGCAAAGCCAACGCAGGCGATCGAAAAATAGATGAACAGTGATGACTCACCCGGATGCAGCCACCACCCTGCCGCAATAGCAGCCAGCACCAAGGCATTGACCACCAACACCACACTTGCCATGACGCCAAACATACGACGTGAATAATGATCAACCGCATATCCAGCAAACAGTGCCGTGCAAAAATAGGGAATTACCTCGGCCAACCCGATCAGACCGAGCGACAAAGGATCACGCGTCATCTGGTAAATGTGCCAGCCGACTACCACGGCCATGATCTGGTAAGAAAACGTGATGCTGACGCGAAAAGCCAGTAGTTTGAGGAACGCGATATTGCGTAACGGGAAAGAGGCAGCAGAAGACATGCTGCTATTGTAAAGAATGCGCCGGATTCATGACATCACGGCAATCCATTTTCGCTGCAACAGCGCTCAGGAATATCGGTTCAACCAGCGCCTTAACAAGACAATAACCGGCAACGCAGCCAGCCCCCCCAAGGCATCAGCAACCAAATCATCCAGGCCGGCTTGCCTCCCTTCGATAAACAGCTGATGCAATTCATCTGCGGCACCCAATGCCACCACGATGATCCATACCGCTAACAAAGGCAACCGGACAAAAGCCAGCCCCGTGAGCACCCCGATAGTGCCAAAAGCGAAGAAATGCACCACTTTATCCCAAGGAGGAGGGAATAGAGACCCGGCCCCAGGTGCTTCACCGCCAATAAAAATGCCAGCAACCAAGAGGATCAGCATGCCCAGTGCAAGGTACTTCAGGCGTTTAAGTGTAATCAATAGCGTATTTCAGGTTATTAACAAATGAAGGCATCACGATGATTGGCCATGGAGAAGTCCCATGATGCTAGCATAGCCATGCACCAGCGACCATGCGTGATGCATGCAGAGTCTATGCCAGCAGCGTCATAGCAAAGCCACGTAGATCATGTCCAGTGCACATCACGAAGCAATATCCGCTGCGCCAATGACCAGGTTACGGCCCGCTTGCTTGGCGTGATATAGCGCCCGATCCGCCCGGGGCAATAACGCCTCGGCAAGCTCATCTTGCTCACGCTCTGCCACACCGGCACTGAAGGTGATGAGCACGCGCTCATTATTGAGCATGAAGAAATTACGTGTGAGGTCACGCTGGGCGCGCTTCATGATCTCGACCGCTTCTGCCTCCCCGGTGCCTGGCAGGATGATGATGAACTCTTCGCCACCATAGCGAGCCAGCACATCGGTGCTGCGCAATGACTCCTTGATCACCTTGGATAAATGTACCAGTGCCTTGTCGCCCGTGGCATGTCCAAGCTGATCATTCAAGTGCTTGAAATGGTCAATATCCATCATCGCCAGGCTCAAACGCGTGGCATGACGGTTGGCACGATCAAACTCGCGCTCGAGTGCCTGCTCCATACCTCGCCGGTTCAGGGTGCCGGTAAGGAAATCCTCGTGGGCAACTTCGTTCACATGCTCCAGCTTGGCGGTCAGTTCCTGCACTAGGCGCTCAGACTCAATCACTCGCTGCTGGGTTTCCGTGAGTATCTCGCGCGACTGACGAATATTGAAGCTGATACTACGAGTATCTTCCAGCATGCGGTCAATCAAGGCATTCAACTCGACAATATCCTCTGCCGCTGTGATCTTCTGCTTGTAATGGTCGATTTTCTCCTGGTACTCATTGGTGCTGTCTACCAAGTCCGCCAAACGCCCAACAAATACTTCAGCCATCTTCTTCATCGAATCCCGCGCGTCCAGCAAGCGTGGCTTGAGTTGCCCTTGTTTGAAGATCAGCTCTTTCAGGCTACTTTCAGCGTCATAAAGCATATCCAGCGACAACGGCCTTTGCAGCAGCTCTTGCACGATCATGGTCTGTCCATGCAGCCATTGATCCTCCATCACTAGCTCGTTCATGCTAGTCGTCAGCAAACGTAGCAATTGCAACAAACCTTCATGAGTGCGCTGCTGGGTATCACCGTGCATTTCCAGCGTGAATAGCACTGACTTCAGGGTTTCTGCTTGCTTCAATACATCGTTTTCCGCATAGGCAATACGAATATCCTCCAGCAAGGCCTCGGCTTTTTGTGCCATTTCTGGCCATGCCGCAAGCTGGGGAATCACGATGAGCTTGATGGTACGCATCAGCATATTGCGCCAATGGTCTGCGATGCGGGCATAGTAGACACGTGCTGGCTCACGTTCGCTTTCCGTTGGAGCAGAAAATGCAGGCTGGCCTGTGGGATCCAATTGTGGTGCATCCTCCACCAGGTCCTCACTCATGCCTGCACCCCAAGAGCTTGCCAGGGCATGAACCTTCTGCGGCAATGCTGGGTCCTGCTCAAAATTGGTCAACAGGCGCTGCAAACCCTCGCGTTTGCGGCTAAGGGTCACGCCCTTGTGGCTGGCTTCCAGTTGCTTGAGCAAATGCCGCAATGCCGTGGGCCAAGTCACCTCCTCTTTCGCACCAGCCTGCGGCAACAAGTTACCTAGCTGTTCCTTGAAGCGGGCCCAATTGCCAGCATCCACAGACTGTTTGATCGCCTGTGCTGCCGCCAAGTATTTAGGACTTTGTACTCCAGCCACCAGCAATACTTCATTCAAGGCGTTGGCTAACTCATTGGCCTGATCAATGGATTTCACGCCAGCAATTTCGTCGTAAACGATACGGAAGTTATCTGGCGTGGGAGGTATTTTGCGCGAGGAAAGTTGTATCAGGGTCTGGCGCGCAATCTCAATGGCGGAGGCAGGTGCTTGCATGATCGCTCAATCTTCAAACAAATGGTGAAGCTGGCCATCATGGCCAAGAGACTGCCCCATGCAGTCATGGCGACTAGCATATCCCTAATCAGGGCAATGCAATATATGGATCAAACAGATTTTCACCCCGGAAATTCGCGAATTCGGGATAAGAGGGTCGCTAGCATAGCTGTTAAGCTTGACAACTCATGAGGGATAAACAGCCATCAGGCGCACAACACAGCGCCAAGGTATAAACGCTAGGTGCCCGCTTGATGACTGGTGACTCACACAATGTTGTGAGGCAATAGTGTGCTACTTGGCACACTTTTCCTTTTTCTTGGTTTCGATTTCTTCCACCAAGCCGTCTTCAATTTCAACCTCGACACACGCACCAACAACCAGCGGGCCATGCTTTTCTTCAAGTTCGGTCTTTTTGGTCACATCCAGCTTACGCCCCGACACCACCCAAGTACCGATAGCAGTTTGTGGACGGCTTTCAATCACACCGTAAAACTCTTCTTCTGCAGCCTGGGTACTGAACGCCATCCCAGCGAGCAAGGCAGTAGCGAGACTTAAACATAGAGTTCTTTTCATGGCACATCTCCTCATGTAGATACAAAAAATATGTGAAAAAATGCACATATCCAGAGGAATAGTTCCCAAAAAATCCACTATTGTCAATTTTTGGCTAGACCGAACTCCTGTTCCAGTTGCTCAACCGGCTGCGGTTTGCCAAACAAGTATCCTTGATATTCCCGGCATCCATGTTGCTCTAGGAATAATTGCTGCTCGCGACTCTCCACCCCCTCCGCCACGACTTCAATATCCAGCCCGCGACCCAGAGCAATAATAGTTTGTACAATAGAAGCATCGTTGCTATCAATGAGCACATCGCGCACAAAAGAACGGTCGATCTTGAGCTGCGACAACGGCAATCGCTTCAAATAGGTCAGTGAAGAATAACCCGTACCAAAATCATCCATGGAGAAACTCACCCCCATGGCCTTTAGGGTATTCATCTTGATGATCATTTCCTCCACATTCTCCACCAGGGTGCTTTCCGTAAGCTCAAGCTTGAGATATTGCGGATTAGCCCCAGTTTCCTTGAGGATGGCAAACACGCGGTCAATGAAATCATGCTGATGAAGTTGGCGCGCACTCACATTGACAGAAAGGCACAAGCTGGCTGTTTCTTGCCTCCCAGCCCAAGCTACCAACTGCAGGCATGCGGTCTTGAGCACCCACTCCCCAATCGGAAGAATCAAGCCTGTTTCCTCAGCAAGCTCAATAAACGACACCGGCGCCAGCAAGCCTTGCTGCGGATGCTCCCAGCGTATCAATGCCTCTGCTCCAAGCAACTTTCCGTAGTGATCTACCTGGGGCTGGTAATACAAGCGCATCTCATCACGCCGCAAGGCCTGGCGTAAGTCCTCTTCCATCGCCGCCCGCTGGGTGATCAAGGCCTGCATGGCCGGGTCAAAGAAACGGAAGGTATTACGCCCAGCAGCCTTGGCCTCATACATCGCCACGTCCGCACGCTTCAGCAATTCCTCCACGGTCACTTGCTGATCATGGCAAAACATCGCCACGCCAATGCTGCAAGAGGAGTAATGCTCGTAGCCAGACAATTTAAATGGCTGACTCAAGGCTAATAAAATCTTGTCTGCCACAAGGCTGGCTTCCTGGGCTGCCTCGTTCACCTGCTCACTCAGGTTTTCCACGACGACGACAAACTCATCCCCTCCGAGACGAGCCACAGTATCTGTGATACGAACACTGCCAAGCAGGCGTTGCGCGACCTGCTCCAGCAACATGTCACCAAAGTCATGACCATGGGTGTCATTCAGTGTCTTGAAGTTGTCCAAGTCAAGAAACAGCAAGGCACCTGAGCGACTCAGCCGCAATCCATTCAGCAATGCCTGCTCCAACCTGTCCAACAACAATAATCGATTGGGCAGGTTGGTTAGCATATCGTAGAACGCCAGATGCTGGATTCTCCTCTCTGCGGCCTTACGCTCGGTAATATCACGCTCCACAGCCACCCAGTGGGTAAATACACCGGCGTTGTTCGCGATCGGCAGAATGTCCATTTCCAGCCAGATTTCCTCGCCATTTTTCTTGTAATTGATCAGCTCTGTACGAACAGACTCGCCCTGTTTGAGCAATGCCTTGACGCGCCGTAATTCTTCTATCTGCGTATTCGGCCCATTCAGCAATCCAGGATCGTGGCCTATCACCTCTGAAGCAGCATACCCCGTCAAACGCTCAAATGCCTTATTGGCAAAAATGATATGCGGGCTCTTGATGCCCTCCGGGTCTGCCTCGGCAATCAGCACAATATCATTGAGCCTGGCAATACTGGTCTCCAGTAGCTTGAGCTGCTCTTCAGCTTGATGCCGCTCGATCGCAATCCCGGCAATATGTGAACATGCACTCACCAAATCCATTTCACGCTGCTCAGGCACACGCACCTCACGAGCATAGACGGCAAATGTACCAAGCACTTGCTGGCTACGCGACAAGATAGGCATAGACCAACATGCTCGCAAACCAAAACGCTTGGCCAGATCCCGGTAATCCTTCCACAAGGTATCCTGCTGGATATCGGAGACCACCACAGTTCGGCGCTCATAGGCAGCTGTACCGCAGGACCCTACTGTCGGCCCAATCTGCATGCCTTTGAGCTTATCCAAATAACGGCCAGGCAAATGAGGGGCAATGGCCCTACCCAGGACATTTGGCTGGTCAAGCAACATGATGGAACACAGCACGCCTGGATATTGTTTTTCTATCAGCCCTACCGTTGCAAGCAACACATCGTCTAGCTCTGCACCAGCGGCAATACGCTCCAATAAATATTGTTGTTCAACTTGCAGGTTTTCTTGACGCTTCTGCTGCGCAATATTTTCCACAACCTTGATCAGATTACGTGGACTTCCATCTGCGTTCTTGAGCAAGGTCGCGCTAATCCGCACCCAGATATGATGACCAGATTTAGTCCTGTAGCGCTTCTCAGCCACAGAGGAATCAATCTCGCCAGTCAACAACCGCTGTCGGTTATTTCGCGCGACTACCTTATCCCGCTCATCATCGAGATCGTGGCAATACAATTGCTTTAACTCATCTTCGGAATAACCCACCATCGCACAAAATGCCGGGTTCACTAGCAGAAAACGTCCGTCAATCCCCACCATGGCAATACCCGCAAGGGCACTATGAAAAGTCAGCCGCACCTGCTCCTGGCTAACCTTAAGCTCTTGCTCAACCAACTGCCGTTGGTGGATTTCAGCATGCAGGGCCTCGGTGCGCTCACGTACTTTCCGGCGCATCTGCAAGTTCCACAGCAATACAAGGCCCGCGATCAATCCTACCAACCCCGCACCACCGGTAAACCACTTGATCAGGTACGAATTGTCTTTTTCTTCCTGCCAAATAAAGCCATCCAGGGAATAACCCGGCTCAATCAGGCCCAAGTCAGCAAAAATACGGGCGATAAACTCCCAGCGAGCACGTGACATACGTCCTAACTCAACCACATTCGGCAAGATGAAGTGCTCCATCTCCTGAGCTTCATACAATAATTGCTTGAGGGTGGGGGTAGGTTTTCTGGCAGAGGGCATGCGCAAAATCAATTGCGCAATCTCGTGTGGGTTAGCAAGAGCATATTTCCAGCCCTTCAGGCTAGCACGCACAAATGCTTCTACCCGTTGTGGATGCTGTTTTAACTCAGCCTCACTGGTAAACAGGGTGTCACCATAGAAATCAATACCAAAATCCATCGCCATCATCATGGATGACTCAACACCAAGCTCGGCCATCCGCAAAGGTTCAACGGTGGCATAAGCAGAAATGGCATCTACTTTGTCCTCGAGCAGGTCCTCCAGCCTGCCACTCTGCGGCAGAATCGTTAATTCCTGCGGATCAATGCCATGCTTGAGCAACAGTGCACGATGCTGTGCATCATGCCATGCGGTATTGGCAAGCATGACTCGCTTACCAACCAAATCGGCTGGACTGCGAATATGACTGGATTTCTTGCTGAGTAATACATGAGGAGGATGTTGGAAAATAGCAGCCAGGGCAACAATCGGCTGCCCTTGAATACGAGCGACCACAATCTCGGCATCTCCTACTCCATACTGGGCAACTCCTGATACCACCCTATCGACCGAGGAATGCTGCATATCAGCCTCAACGATCTCGACGTCAAGGCCTTCATCCCGATAATATCCCTGCGCCTGCGCAGCATAGTAGCCAGCGAACTGGAATTGGTGATACCACTTGAGTTGTAATCTGACTTTCTCCAACGGCTCGGCAAACACCTGTCCGCTCACCAGTAGCAAAGACAGCAACATGACACGCATCACGACATGATGTATTGAATAGTCCATATTCCTTCTTCCCCACAGCAATCACGTCAATACGTCAGCTTATGGAAAATTTCCATGACAAAATCTTAATTCCAAGAGGAACACGAACCCATTTCTGCTCAGGATTTATCCGTAAACGTCACAACCAGCACATCCCGATATGCTGGACTATTGGCATCAATCTGCTCAACTGGCGTCACGCCATGCATACATCGCTTGTCATCCACCAACGCCCAGTCCAAAGGATTGGTCAATGTAAAACTATCCAGTACACGCTTATCCAGGCTATGCAACGTGGTAGTGCCACTAGAAATATTGACGCGCTTGATCATCATCACCAAGACATAATCAACGCCATCGCGATGCACACCTTCTGGCGCAGGCTGACCGTGCTCTTGCTGGTTAGCCTCAATGCGGAACTGATGTGCCTCAATATGCCAACTCGCCTGTGGACGCAAGCGGCTAAATAAATCGCGGCTGAGCTGCAACACACCCTGCATGGTGTGCCCATGAATCAAATCCACAGGAATAGGCTCATAGATACGCGCCACACCGCCATTCAAAGAATTATATTCACGACTCTGGTAATGCGGCTGGTGCGGCTCCAGCGCGATAGGGCCATTAGCATTCGCACTCAACGTCGCAAAACGACGGCGACGATAACGCCCGCCATCTGCCATATATTCATCCAGCGGCATCCCCTCCCAGCTGGCATCAAATGTCTGCCAATCCAGCAAGGCATCGGCGCTGGAAGCCAACAGCCATTGCTTTATTTGCTCTCCAGGCACAAAGCTGAATCCATCCATTGCGATCTTGTCGCAAAGGCCTACCGTATCATTTACCTGCATCAAAAGCTTTTCACTCATTCAAACTGCCGGGCGTTGGTTCTTCACATTGACAGGCATCCCAACATATCCTGCGATCTATCTAGCATATTAGCGAATCACGGCCATTCTTTGAAAAAAACTTATTGACAAACATCACTATATAACTAATTATTTAGTTATGAAAACTTCCGTTGATATTCCAGCCGAATGGCAAAACATTTCCAATCTCTTCGTTGCATTAGGCGATGCCCATCGTCAACGCATCCTGCTGTCGTTTGAATCGGGTGAGCGCTTGAGCATCGGCCAGATCGCAGCAGCTTCACCCCTGAGCCGAACCGCCATCACCCATCATCTCAAGGTGCTGGAGCAAGGTGGTGCATTACGTAGTGAAAAGGTAGGCAAAGAGGTCCTGTTTTCCATAGACAAAGACTGCATGCAAACCGCGCTGCAAAACGTACTCAACTATATCCAACAAGACATCTAACCCGGAGCACGCCATGTTATTGTCGTTCACCAGAGCTATTACGCGCCTGCTGTTTCGCATTGAGGTCTCAGGCCAGCAACACATTCCTGCTGCCGAGAAGCTACTTATCATCAGCAATCATGAATCTTTTCTTGATGGCTTCCTGCTGGGATTATTCTTGCCGATTCGCACCACGTTTGTTGTGCATACCACGGTACTCGACAACTGGTTCTTCCGTTGGGTATTGAGTTACGTTCCACATCTTGCGGTTGATACCAATAGCCCACTTGCCATGAAGAAAGTCATCCGCCTGCTCGAAGCCGGTGAGTCCGTCATGATTTTTCCGGAGGGACGCATTACACTGACCGGCAGCCTCATGAAAGTCTATGACGGCCCGGCCTTTGTCGCTGCCAAAACCGGGGCGACTATCCTGCCTGTACGCATTCGTGGGGCAGCTAAAAGTTGGTTCAGCCGTCTGGAGCGTGATTTCCCACGCCAGTTGTTCCCAAAAATATCCCTGCACATCCTCCCAGCTACTTCCATCCCAATGCCAGAAGCCCCCAGTGCCAAGCAAAGGCGACGCTTGGCGGGTGAAAAGATGCAAGGCATCATGCAGCACATGATGCTTGCCTCCGAGCCAAGCAACACCTTGTATGGCGCCCTGCTTGATGCAATGAATACTTATGGCCGCAAACGCAAGTTGGTGGAGGATATGCAGCAGGAGGAAGAGGACTACGGCACCATCCTCAAGAAAAGCCTGGCGCTGGGGCGCATTGCCAGCAAGGTCAGTGAACAAGGTGAAACCATAGGCGTGCTGATGCCTAACGTCACCAATACGGTATGCCTCATTTTCGGCATGAGCGCATTAGGCCGCATCCCTGCCATGCTCAACTACACCGCTGGCGCCAGCGGTATGCAGAACGCCTGCATCGCCGCCAATATCACCACCGTCATCACCTCGCGCAAGTTCCTGGAGACTGCAAAGCTGGTTGATACCGTCGAAAAACTGCACAACCTCAAGCTGGTGTACCTTGAGGATATGCGCAGCACATTCAGCCTCACGGATAAACTCTGGCTGATGCTCTATGCGCTGCGTTTTCCAAGACGCATTGCCCTGGCCCACAATCCCGATGCACCAGCGGTGGTGCTCTTTACCTCCGGCTCCGAGGGCAAGCCTAAGGGCGTAGTACACAGCCACCGCAGTATTCTTGCCAACATCGCACAGATCCGCGCCGTGATTGATTTCTCGCATCGCGACAAATTCATGATGGCATTGCCGCTGTTTCATGCCTTTGGCTTCACCTGTGGCGGCATCATGCCCTTGGTCTCTGGCAGCAAGGTATTCATCTACCCTTCACCGCTGCACTACCGCGTTATTCCGGAAGTGATTTACGACCGTGGATGCACGGCGCTGTTTGGCACCAGCACCTTCCTCGGCAACTACGCAAAATTTGCCCATCCTTATGACTTCTACAAGATGCGCTATGTCGTCGCCGGTGCGGAAAAACTTAGCAATGAAGTGCGCAAGACCTGGATGGACAAATTTGGCATTCGCATCCTCGAAGGTTATGGCGCAACCGAATGTGCCCCAGTGCTAGCCGTCAATACACCCATGGCCCAACAGGCAGGCAGTGTCGGCATGTTGTTGCCAGGGCTGGAACATCAACTGGACACAGTGCCCGGCATCGATAACGGCGGCCTACTCAAGGTCAAAGGGCCTAATGTCATGTTGGGGTATTACTTCTATGACAAACCAGGCCAATTGGTAACACCGCAAGATGGCTGGTACGACACTGGTGACATTGTCAGCGTTGATACCCGTGGTTTCGTCACCATCCAGGGGCGTGTGAAGCGCTTTGCCAAGGTCGCAGGCGAGATGGTGTCACTAGAAACAGTGGAAATGCTTGCCCAACACGCCTCTCCCGATCATCAACATGCAGCAACCACACAAACTGACACACAACGTGGCGAGAATATCGTGCTGTATACCACCGATGCCGCACTCGCCCGCGATGCGCTGGCCCATGCTGCTCGCCATTCTGGCAGCAGCGAACTGGCGGTTGCGCGTAAGATCATCTTGATCAAGGCCTTGCCACTACTAGGCACTGGCAAGATTGATTACGTCACTCTCAAGCAAATGGCAGAAAACGAAAGATAACCATGACCGCCCATGCCTCCTTGAACACGCAAACTTCACTGCTCAGCCGCGGCATGCTGGCGGTGATGACTGCCCAATTTCTCTCCGCACTTGCAGACAACGCCTTGCTGTTTGCCGCCATCGCCTTGCTCAAGGCAGGTAGCGCACCGGCATGGCAAGTGCCGCTGTTGCAAGAATTCTTCGTGATTGCCTACATCATCCTCGCACCATTTGCCGGGCCTTTCGCCGATACCTTGCCCAAGGGACGCGTGATGCTGATCGCCAACGGAATGAAGTTCCTTGGTGCCGCCGCCATGCTGACCGGCCTCAATCCTCTCTTGGCCTATGGCATGGTCGGCCTGGGTGCAGCAGCTTACTCACCAGCCAAGTACGGCATTCTCAGCGAGCTGGTCGCAGTGGATAAGCTGGTCAAGGCCAACAGCTTGATGGAAGGCTCCACCATTGTTGCCATTCTGCTCGGTGCGGTGCTGGGTGGCTGGCTCGCGGATTACTGGCTAGCCGGGGCACTTTACGCTGTTGCAGCCAGCTACTTGCTAGCCGCTGCGATCAACCTCCTGATCCCGTGCCTGCCGCCATCGCATCCGCTCACGACATTTGTCCCACTCGCCATGTGCCGCGACTTCATCACCGCCACCCGCACGCTGATGCAGGACAAGGACACGCGTTTCTCCATCATCGGCACCAGCATCTTCTGGGGCGCAGGCAGCACGCTGCGCTTCCTGCTGGTAGTCTGGGTGCCGGTGGCCCTGCACATCAATGACCTGAGCACAGCTGCCAACCTCAGCGGTGCCGTCGCCATCGGCATCGCCCTTGGGGCGGTGGCTGCCGCACGTTGGGTCAGCTTGCGCAGCGTCAACCGCGCCTTACCGGCCGGTGTGTTGATCGGCTTGGTGATCGTGGCATTTGCCTATAGCAGCAATCTTTACATCGCGATTGCCTGGTTACTGCTGATCGGCTTCCTCGGTGGCTTTTATGCCGTCCCGCTCAATGCATTGCTACAAGAAAGAGGCCATGAGTCGGTTGGTGCCGGCCATGCTATCGCAATCCAGAACCTGTTCGAGAACATCAGCATGCTGTTAATGATGGGACTCTACATCCTACTGAGCAAACAACAATTCCCGGTCATCCCGATTACCGTGACCATAGGTAGCTTGGTATTTGTGGCGATTGGTATTCTGGCTTGGTTGCGTATCAGACAAACAGGCAAGTAGGCCCCCTCCTACATATCATTCAGCCTATGGCTGAATCTGCTGCTGAGCTAAAGCGACTATATTGCCAACACCTCATTACTTGACCAAGGAGAGCACCATGAAAAAATTCACTGCGTTCCTGATGTTGTGCGGATTCATCGCATTGACTGGCTGTAACACCATGAAAGGCGCTGGGCAGGATATCCAGCGTGGTGGAGAAAAGCTGGAAAACGCCGCTGATCGCAATAAATAAGCGTTATTTCGTTCACGCTCATGATTTTCATGAGCTGGTTTTAATGACTGGCACGCATGTCAAGCTTACCGGGCAAGCGTAGAGTTTGGTTCACGTTCTGCAGTTTGCAAAACGGTTACAACCCCGAACCATAGAACTACTTAAAGGAGCTTTATCATGTGGACCAAGCCAGAAGTGACCGAAATGCGTTTCGGCTTTGAAGTAACTATGTACGTTTGCAATCGCTAAGATTGTTGCAGTACATGAACTGAATGGGAGCTGAATGCTCCCATTTGCTTTTATAGCTTCTGCTACGTCTTAAACCATTCCTGCAAAAAATCTGCAAAGCTCCGCACCATCAGGGAAGCCTGCCTATGCTGCGGATATAGCGCATACACAGCACCAATATCAGCAGTGTACTCGCGCAGGATTGGCAACAACTCCCCCTGCTCTAGCGCTTTTTTCACGTAAAACTCCGGCAAGCCTACAATGCCTAATCCAGCTATTGCCGCCTCACACATGACCTCGCCATGATTGGAGCGCAATACCGGATGCACTTGCAGCTTGATTTGCTCACCTGCATCCATGAACAACCATTCCCCCGCACGTGCCGTGATACAGCGGTGTTGTCCTAGCTGGGTGGGGGATTGTGGTACGCCATATTGAGCTAGGTAAGCTGGGCTACAGCAATAGATCAGTGCTGACCCCATCAACTTGCGCGCTACCAACCCCTCATCCGGCTGCTTGGTAATGCGGATCACCATGTCATATCCCTCGCCTATGACATCCACCATGCGGTTATCCACGTCCAGCACCACTTCCAGCTTGGGATGTAGCTGCATGAAGTGATTCAAGGCTGGCGACAGCACCATACTAGCGAATGACACCGGGGCAGAGATACGCAACAAGCCACGTAGCTCCCCTGTACTATTCGAGATGGCCTGTTCTGCTTCATCAATCTCCTGCAAGATAGCGAGACAACGCGTAAAAAACTCACGACCCAGCTCGGTCAGCGATAGCTTGCGCGTGGTGCGATGCAGCAAACGCGCACCTAATCTTTCCTCAAGCTCCATCACCCGGCGGCTAACCAGTTGCTTACTGATTCCCAAGCGGGTGGCTGCGATGGTGAAATTACCGCCTTTCACCACTTCAACATAAATACGCATTTGTTCAAGCTGATTCATATTGTCAACTTATAATGGACAGTTTTACCAATAAAAACCGGATTATCAATTTATCATCCACAAAATACAATGTTTCCATCTTCTCAACAACATCCAAGGAAACATCATGACCACGACAAACTTCACCACGCTCATTGGCCGTGCACTACTGGCAGCAATCTTCATCATCAGCGGTTTCGGCAAGCTGGCAGACCCTACTGGCACTATCGCCTTCATCAGCAGCACAGGTGCCCCATTGCCCGAACTGGGTTATGCCATTGCCCTGCTGGTAGAGCTGGGCCTGGCCACCGCATTATTGATTGGCTATCGTGCGCGCCTGGTGGCACTACTGATCGCCCTATTTACATTGGCCACTGCTTTCATGTTCCATTTCGACTTGAATAACCAAATGCAGACCATCATGTTCCTCAAGAACCTGGCGATCACTGGTGGCCTATTGCAAATCGCAGCACACGGTGCAGGCGGGCTGAGCGTAGATGCCTATCGCCGCTAGCAGCAGCACCCTCGCCACCGGGCCTCTGGCACGGTGGATCAACCGTATTCATACTCGTGGCATGTAATACATATCAGCCGAAGACAAAACCAACTAAAGTGAACAGAGGAATGAACAACGCCTCAAGATAGGAGTAATTGCATGAGCACTTTATTCATTTCGCACGGCGCACCCTCCCTGGTGCTTGAGCCAGGGAAAACAGGCGACTTGCTCGCAGCACTGGGGCAATCCTTGCCACGTCCAGAAGCTATCCTGGCTGTCTCCGCACATTGGGATACCCAGCAACCGCGCATTAGTACTGCACCGCATCCAGAAACCATCCATGATTTCGGTGGTTTCCCGCCTGCCATGTACGAGATGCAATACCCCGCTCAGGGTGCACCTGAACTGGCCCAGGGTGTTGCAGAAAAACTCGCGCTACATGACATCCCGGTCAATATAGACCCCATTCGGGGTTTGGATCATGGGGCATGGGTGCCCTTGATGTTGATGTATCCCGATGCCGACATCCCTGTTACCCAGCTTTCCATACAAAGCCATGCCGGGCCACGGGCACACTATGCGCTTGGCCAGGTATTAGCCAGCCTACAGTCGCAGAAAGTGATGCTCATGTGCTCAGGTGCCATCACGCATAACCTGCATGATTTCTTCACCGCAGACCGTCATGCAGAGGCACTGCATTATGTTCAGGCGTTCAGTGACTGGATGGCTGAGAAAATAGCGGAAAATGACATTGAATCCCTGCTGAATTACCGCAAGCTAGCACCCGGTGGCATACGGGCACACCCGCATGAAGATCATCTCATGCCACTGTTTGTTGCTTTGGGTGCCGCCGCAGGCAAACACAGCACGCGCCACCAGCCTGAAACAACCTACGGCTTCTTGGCCATGGATGCTTATCTGTGGCCATGATGTGCCGACAAGGCTTGTATTGGCATAATGGAGTCATTACGATACGCGTTTACAATTAGTCCTTTTTCACAGTCAGCATGCGCATACTTGTCGTTGAGGATCATCCAGACATCCTGGCCAATATCATGGATTATCTGGCCTTGCACGGGCATCAGGTAGATTGCGCACAGGATGGTGTCACGGGCCTGCATCTAGCAGTTACGCAGGCTTTCGATATTATCGTGCTGGATGTCATGCTGCCAGGGATGGATGGATACCAATTCTGCAAGCGCTTGCGTGATGATGCACACATGGATACACCCATCATCATGCTTACAGCGCGCGATGCCTTGCCAGACCGACTGCAGGGCTTACGCGCGGGAGCCGATGATTACCTGCTTAAACCATTTGCCCTGGCCGAATTGGCTGCGCGTATAGAAACCATCGTGCGACGGAGCCAGCGCCGAAGCCATACATTATTAAGTGTTGCTGACCTGGAATACGATCTTGATACCCTGCATGTCAGCCGTGCTGGTATTGCATTGCGCCTCAACCCGATCTGCCTGAAGCTATTGCAGGTGTTGATGCAGCGTAGCCCGGCCATCGTGCGGCGCCAGGCCCTGGAGGAGCTGGTTTGGGGAGATCACGTACCAGAAAGCGACAGCCTGCGTACGCACATGCACCAGCTGCGCACCATTGTCGACAAACCATTCGATACACCGCTGATCCACACCCTGCGCGGTATCGGCTACCAGCTTTCCGAACACCATGTTTAAGCATTGGTCGCTGCGGGCGCACATCATGCTCGCCTTCCTGTTACTCACGTTGACAGTCAGTGGGTTATTTTCGCTCTCCATGGTGCAGATGTTTTTCTTCCTGGAAGAAAAACTGGTTACGCAAGACCTAGCCCATATGCTGCCGCTGTATCAAAAAAATCAGGTTCATTGGCAGAACGACCCAGCCTTGCAGTTTTTCGCCTCCAACGACATTCACCACCCGATTCCCGCCAAATTTAGTCACCTGAAAGATGGCTACAACGAGATCGTCGATGAGCGAGGTATTTTCTATGCTTACAAAGCAACTCAGCAAGGTGAGGAATATATCGTTGTACAAGAACAACAGGATTTTGAGGAGCTGGAAGAACATATCTTCAATGGCATAGCAGCAGGCTTTGTTTTCAGCCTGCTGCCCGCAGCTTGGTTGGGCTGGTTCCTGGCGCGACGTATCACGACGCCTATCCGTCGACTGGCCAGAGATGTAGGTAAGGATCCGTTACATCACACGGCTACACATGAAAACTATGGCAACAATGAAGTCGGGCAATTAGCCACAGTACTCAATGACACGCTGGAAAAACTCAGGCAATCGCTACGCCGCGAACGCTTGTTCACCAGTGACGTCAGCCATGAGCTACGCACCTCATTGATGGTGATCAGCACCTCATGCGAAGTCATGTTGGCCAACCCGGCCTTGCAGGAAGCGCAGCGGGGACAATGGTCGCGCATTCACGGTGCGTGCCTAGACATGATCAGCCTGGTAGAAACCTTTCTCGCCCTGGCTCGCGAGGAACACCAGGAAACTGCCACCCGCGCCATCACCACTGCCGAATGCGCCCAGGTGCAATACGAGAAATGGCTACCGGAATTCAACAAGAAAGGCCTGCGACTTGAATTAGTAGCGCATGTACATTCAAACACCCGCTACAACCAAGTGTTCCTGGAAACCGTCATGTCTAACCTTTTGCGCAATGCTCTGCATTACACCGAGCAAGGCCACGCCTGCCTCATCGTGGATGCACATGGCTTTACGATTGAGGATAGCGGTGTCGGCATTGCAGCAGAACACCAAGCCCTCATCCTCAGCCCATTCACGCGGGGACCAACTGCCCGCGGCAATGGCCTTGGTCTTGGCTTATCGCTGGTAGAGCGCATCTGCCAGCGGCAACAATGGACACTGCACATCACATCGCGCCCGCAAGAAGGCAGTATTTTCCAGATACGGCTTGCGCCTTAACATAAATTTAACATTGTTATGACCATCACTTAACGCCACCTCATTCACTATTGCATCTGATAACAATTATCAAATTCATCTCGATTTAGTTGCTACATATTAAGCAGCAGATCGGCGTCGATATTTCAATTGGGAGTTTTCAGATGCAACACCGTCCTTGCTCATTCCGGGTCAAACCCGCTGTCGCGTGTATCGCGATGGCTTTTAGCTGCATGTCTGCACACGCCGCCGATGACAGCACCACCACGTTGCCGGAAGTGCAAGTGGTCGAAAAAGCCGAACACGCAATCACCCAAGGCTACGTTACCAAGCGTAGCCGCACTGCCACACGTACCGACACCGAGCTGCGTGACATTCCGCAATCGCTCACCGTTGCTACACCTGAACTGATGCGCGACCAGGCCGTGCAAAATCTTGCTGATGTTGTACGTTATACCCCAGGCGTAGGTGCAGCCCAGGGTGAAGGCAACCGCGAGACTTTCATCTTCCGCGGCATGACCACCACTGGCGATTTCTTCATTGATGGCGTACGTGATGATGTGCAATATTATCGCGACCTCTACAACATCGAACGCGTTGAGGTACTGAAAGGGCCAAACGGCATGACCTTTGGTCGCGGCGGTGCTGGCGGTCTGATCAACCGGGTAAGCAAGGAAGCTGGCTGGACTGATATCCGCCAAGTCTCCCTGCAATACGGCATGTTCGACCAGGCGCGCGGTACAGTTGATTACAACCAAGCGATCAATGACGCCGCCGCCATACGTATCAACGCCATGTATGAAGATGGCAACAGTTACCGTGATGGCGTATCACTTGAACGCAAAGCCATCAACCCAACCATCACCCTGAAACCTAGCGACAAAACCAAGATCGTTTTAGGGGTGGAATACTTCAAGGATGAACGCACTGCTGACCGCGGCATTCCTTCTTTCAACGGCCGCCCGGTCGACACCAAGGATTCCACCTTCTTCGGCAATGCCCGCAAGAGCCCAACCCACACCGAAGTCAGCGCTTTCAATGCCCTGCTTGAACATGCGTTCGACAATGGCCTCATTCTGCGCAACCGCACGCGTTATGCGGATTACAACAAGTTTTACCAGAATGTGTTTGCTGGTAGCGCCGTCAGTAATAGTGGCACATTGAGCCTATCCGCCTACAACAATGCCACCGAGCGCGATAGCTTGTTCAACCAGACTGACTTCATCTACAAGGCCACCACTGGCAGCGTAGAGCATGAGCTGATGTCTGGTGTGGAACTGAGCCGCCAGGTGACAACTAACTTCCGCGAGACGGGCTATTTTAATAATAGTGCCACCAGCACTACCGTCTCGCTCGCTAACCCTACCACCAATCTGCCAGTGACTTTCCGCCAAAGCACGACCGATGCTGACAACCACACCGTCACCACGACCCAGGCCGTGTATTTCCAGGACCAGATCAAGTTCAATGAGCAATTCCAAGCCATTGTTGGCCTGCGTTATGACGATTTCGACACGGATTACCGCAACGACAGGTTGGCCTCCGGGGCTGCCAACCACAAGATCAAGACCAGTGATGACCTGTGGGCACCACGCGCTGCCGTGATCTATAAACCATTGGCAGCACTGTCGCTGTACACAAGCTACAGCGAAGCCTATGTACCACAAGGCGGTGACCAGCTTTCCGGCCTGACTGCGGATAACAAGAGCTTCGATCCCGAGAAATTCAAGAACTACGAAATCGGTGCCAAGTGGGATATCACCCCTCAGCTAGCGTTCACCGCCGCCGTGTACAAACTGGAGCGCCTCAACCAGGTCACCAATGACCCTGTCGTCACGGGTCAATTCATCAAGATTGATGGGCAGGAAAGCAAAGGCATTGAGCTGGGCTTGAATGGCAAGCTCACATCCGCCTGGAGCGTGGCTGGTGGCTATGCTTACCAGGATGCGGAAATTTCCAGCCAAGTGGGTGCCAACAGCAGCAGCTCTCGCATTCTGACCGGTACCGATGTTGGCCTGGTGCCACGTCACTCCTTCTCGCTATGGAACCGTTACGACATCAACGAGACATGGGGCGTTGGCCTGGGCATCATTAGCCGCAGCGAAATGTATGCCGCTACACCCACAGCCACCACTTCGGTGACACTGCCTGGCTACACCCGCCTTGATGGCGCGGTGTTTGCCCAGCTAGACAAAAATCTGCGCCTGCAAATCAACGTGGAAAACCTGCTTAATAAGGACTACTACTTGTATGCGCATAATGCCAACAACATCACTCCGGGCGCACCTACCCTGGCCAGAGCGACCTTGATCTATAACTTCTGATCGACACAGATCTGTATTGTAAAGTAGTTGGTTAAGACGGGCCGGCATCTGATGATGTCGGCCTTTTTTATGGATACCTGATCAGTGACTGGAATAGCATTCAGCACAAACAGCCACCAGCGTCACCATGTGAGTTAGCAACGCTCACGAATTCACAGAGACTACGATGCAACGTGGTAGCAATAAACAGCGACATTGCCGCGTAACAGTTTGCCTTACAGGCATATTGAGAAAGTTAAGATAGGCAGACCCAATCCCACCAGCATATCTGCCCTATTTTTTATTGGCAGCTTCTGGCAACACAAAGCCCTTGGGCAACAAGACCCACATGCGTCCTTCCTGCTTCATGGCTCCTGCCTGCTGACCTGCAGCATCGCCCGCTCCCCAGAAGAAGTCGGCACGCACGCCACCTTTGATCGCACCACCGGTATCCTGTGCCAACACCAGGCGATTAAGAGGAGTACTGCTATTCGGATAGGTGGTCGCGAGGAATACCGGCGCACCTAGCGGAATAAACTTGGGATCAACCGCAATGACACGTTCTGCCAAGATAGGTACGCCCAATGCGCCCAGGGGGCCAGGCAGGTTAGGCGGCAATTCACGGAAGAAGACATAGCTGGGGTTGGTATTAAGCAATTCCTGCAACTTAGCAGGGTTTTGTCGCCCCCATTGCTTGATGCCTTGCATGGAAGCCTTATCCAGCGTGAGCTCGCCACGCTCGACCAAAGTACGGCCTATGGATTGATAGCTCATGCCATTCTGGTCAGCATAGCCAACATGAACGGCCTCGCCATTATCCAGCTGTACCAAGCCGGAACCCTGCACTTGCAGGAAGAATAATTCCACTGGGTCATTAACCCACAGCAGCTCACGGCCTGCCACTGGCGCCATGCCATTTTCTATCTCTGCGCGCGTGTAATAGGGCACCAACTTGTTGCCGACAACACGACCACGCACGCGCTTATTGGCGAGCTCTGGAAACAGACCGGCCAATTCCACAGTGATCAGATCATCCGGGCGGGCATAGAGTGGATAGCGATATTGTGCCGTCTTGACGCGGCTCCCCTTGAGTAGGGGTTCGTAATAGCCTGTGACTAAACCAGCGTCACGCCCTTCCTGGGTCGTTGCCTGGTAGACATTGAAATATTGCTGGAAATAAGCCTGTACCTGCGACTCGGCAGGGCGCTGCGGCAAGCGCGTAGCCGCCTCACACGCCGCCTGCCATGGTTGGCGGTTTTTCAAGGTATTACACCCTAGCAGCCAGGCTGGCCAGGCGGCACTGAGCTGTGCCTGTTCGAATCCAGCCAGGTCTTGCCAATGCGCAGGCTTAAGCAAGCCATAATCAGGAATCTTGCTGGTAGGCACTTGTGTAGACGGTGGTTGCTTGGGCTGCTCAGGAACAGGTGAGGAGGGCGCTGGCAATTCCGGACACTGGCAGGGTTGCTCCACCTTGACGTGCTGATGCCCGCCGCAGGCGGTTAACAACAATGCCAATAGCCATGCTTGCTTACGCAAGCCATAAAAAAAGATGTTCATGAATCAGTGCAATACGCGCGGCATATTGAGTGTAAAAGGCGCGATCTCGCTATCGAACTGCGTGCCATCTTCCGCCGTGATGTGATAGAAACCGCGCATCTCACCCACCGGCGTACTCAGCATGGTCCCGCTGGTATATTGAAAATGTTCGCCAGGCTGAAGCAATGGCTGCTGACCAATGACACCCAGGCCACGTACTTCCTGTGTTTTGCCCTCTGCATCGGTGATGATCCAGTGACGACTGATCAATTGCGCCGCCACGTTACCGATATTCTCGATCCGCACGGTATAGGTGAACACATAGCGATTTTGCTCTACATCAGATTGATCAGGCACAAACGCTGTCTCCACCTTCACAGAAAATGCATAGCGCTTGTCCTTGGTCATTTGTTTTCCTTATCCTAGGCTTATCCAATCAAGCCGCTGGTAGGCGAGCTAGGCGAAGCGGAGTAGAGCTTGCGTGGCATACGTCCGGCCAAGAAGGCTTCGCGGCCAGCTTCTACGGCTTTCTTCATGGCACCTGCCATTAGCACCGGGTCTTTTGCTGCGGCAATCGCAGTGTTCATGAGCACGCCCTGACAGCCTAACTCCATGGCAATGGCGGCATCTGAGGCCGTACCCACCCCGGCATCGACCAACACAGGAATCTTGGCATTCTCGATAATGATCTGCAAATTCCACGGATTGAGAATACCCATGCCGGAACCAATCAGCGATGCCAGCGGCATCACCGCGGCACAGCCCATCTCTTCAAGCTGCTTGGCAATGATAGGGTCGTCAGAACAATAGACCATGACATCGAAGCCATCCTTGATCAGCGTTTCCGCCGCCTTGATGGTTTCCAGCATATTGGGGTAGAGCGTGTTGGGGTCGCCCAGCACCTCAAGCTTAACCAGTTTGTGGCCATCCAACAATTCGCGAGCTAGGCGCAGGGTACGCACGGCATCGTCTGCGCTGTAACAGCCTGCCGTATTCGGCAGGTAAGTAAATTCTTCCGGCGGCAGGTAATCAAGCAAGGAGGGCTCGCCTGCATTCTGGCCAATATTTGTACGGCGGATTGCCACCGTGATAATCTCGGCACCGCTGGCATCAATCGCCGCGCGCGTCTGCTCAAAATCCTTGTATTTACCAGTACCCACCAGCAAGCGAGAGTTGTAACTCTTGCCCGCAATATTCAATGTATCCATTTAACCGCCTCCTACTGCGCCCACGATTTCAAGTTTGTCGTCATTACTCAGCACCGCTTCGGCAAAACTGCCGCGCGGCACGATCTCACCGTTGCGCTCAATCGCAAGACGCTTGCCGGTCAGCCCCAGCTTTTCTACCAGGTCGCCCACCGTGAGCCGTTCAACATCGAACTGCCGTGGATTTCCATTGATGGTCAGATGAATCAATTGATACTACCTTAAAGAAGTTACCTTCACTGCTCAAAGCGGCTAAGTGCTTAAGTGAAATGAACGATATAGAGATGAGCAGCTCCGCTGCCAACAGAGCGATATTTTACGTAGGTTAATGGGTAATTAGCAAACCAGACGCATAATCAGCAGGCTGAAATGCTTGAATAAGCAGCTATTTCCCCAGCTTCTCTCAACATTGCCTAGGCAACGCCGATACTAAGATAAGAACATGGGCCTCATGCCCTCCACCGCCCTGCTTGACGCGATATTCGGCGCCATATAGGCTTCGGCAGGTTATACAGGGCGAAAACCACGAGAAAATAAGACAAGGCAAAGAAATTGTCAGATCAGCCATCCGCACATTCACAGGCGTTGTTCAAAGCCGGCCTCGCTGCCGAGGCAGAGCACAACTACCTGGAAGCCTTGTCAAATTACACCGCATCACTAGAAGCTGGCGCTAGCCAACTGCAGACTTGGCTCAAAATCGGCCACCTGTTCCTGCGCACCATGAAATACCAGCAGGCAGCCGAAACCATGGAGTTCGTGCTGGGCATGGACCCGTCAAGCATTGAAGCCATTTACGGCCTAGCCATTGCCTATTTCTACCTGGGTCGCCATGAAGAAGCCTGTGCCTTCATCGACCATGCAGCTGAAATGCAACCGGATAACGCCACTTACGCACTGGATCGCGCCAACATTCACTCCATCGCCAAGCCAGATCAGGCCCGCAAGCGCCAGCTTTATGCAGAATGGGGGCAGCGCTTTGCCGATTCGCTAGGCAAGCTGGCCCAGCCATTCGACTATGACCGCGCCCCTGATCGCACATTGCGTATCGGCTATGTCTCTGGTGATATGCGTGACCACGCCGTGGCGTATTTCATGGAACCAGTGCTGGCTCACCACGACGCGGCGCAGGTCGATGTTTTCGTCTACTCCACCAGCCCACACCAGGATGCCGTCACTGACAAACTAAAAAAACTGGTGCCACATTGGCATGATGTCTCAAAGCTTAGTGACCAGGCACTGCATACCCTGATTCGCCAACATAAGATCGACATTCTGGTAGACCTTTCCGGCCATACCCAGGGCCACCGCCTGTTTACCTTTGCACGCCGCGCTGCGCCAGTGCAAGTGACCTGGCTGGGCTATGTCGGTGGTACGCTAGGCATGCAGGAAATGGATTATCGCCTGACCGACTGGAGCATGGACCCAGCGGGTAGTGAGCAATTTTACGTTGAAAAACTATTCCGCCTGAACTGCATGGCCAGCTATATCCCGCCTGCCAACGCACCACTTGAACCCTTGCCCCCGATGCTGCAAGGCAACCAGCCCACGCTGGCTTCGCTCAATAGCTCGCGCAAACTCACCGATGAAGCCCTGCTGGTATGGAAGCGCATCCTCGCAGCACGTCCAGATGTGCAGTTGCTCATTCATGTACAAGAACAATCCGCTGAAGATGCCGTAAACACCATAGAACCACGCTTGGTCAGGTTGGAGATGCCATTGGACCGCATCATCGTCTCGCCCATGGTGCCCATGGATGAATTCATGACGCGCGGGCAGATCGTCGATATTGCCCTCGACAGCTTCCCGGTATCCGGTGGCACCACGACCTTGCATAGCCTATGGATGGGGCTGCCGGTGATTGCGATGGATGCCACCGATGCCGTGGCTGCATCAAGCGCCGCTATACTCAAGGGCCTGGGTTTGCAGGAGTGGGTGGCAAGCAGCGAAGATGACTATGTCTCCAAGGTACTAAACCTGCTTGATGCCCCAGAGCGGCTCACTGCGTACCGCGCACGCGCACGCCAACTGATGCAGCACTCCACGCTCATGGATTATGCGGGTCGCTGCCATGACCTGGAAACCGCTTACCGACAGCTCTGGCTTAATTACCTGCTGGGCAAACCCAAATTTCTCGGCGTTCATACTCCCTATACGGAAGACCTTCAACAACTGCGCAGTGCCTACGAAGAAAGACAAGGGCAAACGATATGAACAAGCATGCTGCCATCCCGTTATTGACACCATTGTTGCCTGACCGGCAAGCGCTTGCTCCATATCTGGCGCAACTGGACCACAACCGCCATTACTCCAACTTTGGCCCGCTCAATAACGCCCTGGAATCACGGATCGCAGACATATTTGCAGAGCATGGCGCTTATCCGCTACACGTCACGACCACCAGCAGCGCAACGCTGGGGCTAGAACTGGTGCTCAGTAGCCTGGATTTACCGCCCGGCAGCAAGGTGATCGTGCCCGCCCTGACTTTTGTTGCCTCACTGACGGCCATCATCCGCGCTGGCTACACACCGGTTATTGCCGATATTGACCCCGACAGCTGGTTGCTTACCCCTGAAATCGCCACCGAGGCTGCGGTACAAACCGGCGCCAGGGCAGTCTTGGCTGTCGCTGCATTTGGGCAACCACAGGATACCAAGCGCTGGAGCCATTTCCAGCAACAATCTGGCATCAGGGTGCTGATTGATGCCGCAGGTGCATTTGGCAGCCAGTGGGTAGAAGCGCCCGATATCCCTGTGGTTTACAGCATGCACGCCACCAAATCGCTGGCAGCAGGCGAGGGCGGGCTGGTCGTCAGCGGCGACAATGTCATCAATGCCAATGTCCGCCAGCTCAGCAACTTCGGCATTAACCTGGATTCCAATGCTGGCTTCCCAGTCGGACACCTGTCATTTGTCGGTAGCAATGCCAAGCTCTCGGAATACCATGCCGCCGTAGCGCATGCCAGCCTGGATCAATGGGATACCCAAGCGCAATTGAGGCAAAACATTTACCGCGATTACCGTCAGGCACTCGCAGATGCCTGCGGTGACCAACTACAATGGCAAGCAGGCATTACGCTGGCCGCGCCGACGATTTTCTGCCTGCGCATGGCTGCCGATGCACGTGACCGCCTGGAAGCGATATGCAAGCAACGCCACATCGCTACCCGACGCTGGTATCAACCCTTGCTGCACCAGCATGCAGCCAAGGTGGCACCCATCATCAAGCAACCTACACCCGTGGCAGAAGCCGTGGCCTCTGGCCTAATCGGCTTGCCGTTTTCACCGTTCCTGAGCCGTGAAGATATCACTCGTGTCGTCGAAGCCACTTGCCTGGCGACGGCAAACTTAACTTTAGCGCATCAATCCCAGTGAGAATAACCATGGACAACATCGAAACCTTTATTGAGAAATTCATTACCGCTGTCGACTTCCAGGAAGCCGTCGAGATTGAACCCGACACCAAGCTGACAGACTTGCCAGAGTGGGACTCCCTGGCAGCACTTGGCGTGATCGTCATGTTTGACATGGAATATGGCAAGACCATCACTGGCGAGCACCTGAAACAAGCGAGCACCGTGCAAGACCTTTACCAACTGCTAGCCTAGGATTCCGCCATGGCCACCTCTACGCTCAAGAATGTACGCTTTGCCGGCATGGCGACCTGCGTGCCCAAGCAGGTCGTGCATAACGTCAATGATGTGCCGCCCCACCTGCGCTCAGAGCGCGAGAGGCTGGTACGCAACATCGGTATCGAAACGCGTCGTGTCTGCCCAGAGTGGCAATGTTTTTCCGACTTGGCCTACGATGCCGCCGACAAACTGCTCAATGAACTGCAATGGTCACGCGACGAGATCGGTGCATTGATCGTCGTGACGCAATCGCCAGATTACCTGGTACCGGCCACCGCCATCATCCTGCAAGATCGGCTAGGCCTGGCGCATTCCACGATTGCCTTTGACGTTAATCTTGGCTGTTCTGCTTACCCGTTTGCACTACAGCTTCTGGGCAGCATGATTGCCTCAGGCGCGATCAAGAAAGGCTTGATCCTGCTCGGTGATCGCTCGAGCTACAAGCATAAAGACCCGCTGAAAGACCCCTTGTTTTCCGATGCTGGCACTGCCACAGCACTGGAATATCAGGAAGGCGCGGCACCCATGTACTTCGACCTCAACAGTGACGGCAGCGGCTACAAGGCCATCATCGTGCCTGTCGGTGGGCACCGCAACCCGTTCCAGCTTGAGCACGGCATTGCGCGCAAGGGTGAGGATGGATTCTGGCGTTCAGATCTGGACCTGCTCCTGGATGGCCCGGCAGTGATCAGCTTCTCGACCCAACGCGTTCCGCCGATGGTGGAGAACCTGCTGGGTTATTCCAGTATTGCCAAGGATGACATCGACTATTTCATCTTCCACCAGGCCAACCGCATGATCAATGAAACCATCCGCAAAAAACTGGGCCTGCCAGAAGAAAAGGTGCCCTCGACCTTGCGTGAATTCGGCAATACCAGCGGTGCCTCATTGCCAGTGACAGTCACAGTGCGCCTGCGCGAGGCATTGGCTAACGGCAACCAGCGCCTGCTGTTCTGCGGCTTTGGCGTAGGCTTGTCCTGGGGTGGTGCTATCGTCGATATTGAAAACGCCATCTTCCCAGAGCTCATCATTGCATGAGCCTGATGATGGTATGAGTATCATGCAGGATCCATTTTCACTGGCTGGCAAGCGTGTGCTGGTGACAGGCGCATCTTCTGGCATAGGCAGGCAGATCGCCATCACATGCTCGCAGATGGGCGCACACATGATTATCACGGGCCGCAACCCTGAGCGCTTACAGCAAACCGCCGATCTACTCGATGGTTCAGGCCATACAATGATCCCCGCCGATCTTTCTGGGCAGCTAGGCATAGATCAAATCGTCGCCGATGCTGGCGAACTACACGGCGTCGTCCATGCGGCAGGCATCTCCAAACTAGTGCCTTTCCGCCTGATCAACAAATCACATTTGGACGAGATATTCGATAGCAATACCTTTGCCCCCATATTGCTCACCAAAGGCTTGCTGGCAAAAAAACGTATCGCATCGCATGGCTCTCTTGTCTTCATCTCGGCGCTGGCATCGCATAGTGGGGCCATCGCCACTGGCGCTTATGCTGCCAGCAAATCGGCATTACTGGGCGCGATGCGCACACTAGCCATCGAAACCGCCAAGCAGGGCATACGCGCCAACTGCATTGCGCCGGGCTATGTGCGCACTCCCATGCTAGATGGCTTGGCCCATGGCGGTGCCAACATGGATGAACTCATCGCCCGCACGCCGCTGGGTATAGGCGAGCCAGAGGATGTAGCCTATGCCACCGTGTTCTATCTCGCGGATGCCAGCCGGCATATTTCCCGCAACTACACCTTTGTCGATGGTGGCTTGAGTATTCCGCTGGATATACACGCATGAGTCACCCAGCCTTTTCATTGCAAGGTAAAACCATCCTGCTCAATGGCATGGATTCTGCCTTAGGGCAAATCATTGCTGAGACGTGCAGCCAACGTGGTGGCCATCTAATGGCTACTCCGCAAGAAGAGCAAATTCATGGGTTGGTACATTGCATTGACCAACAACTGGCTTCTAACATCGCCGATCTCAGCGAACCTGCACTCATGCAGGTGATGCAGTCCAACGTCATCCAGCCAGTCATGCTGACACAACAACTACTGCAAAATGGTCGCTTAGCACCGCAGGCCTCCATCGTCTTTCTGCTCTCGACGGCGGCCCACATGGGTGCAGCAGGGCAGGGGGCTTATGCCGCCAGCAAGGCGGCACTAAACGGCATCATCCAATGCCTGGCGATGGAGCAGGCTGCCCAAGGCATTCGCGTCAACGGCATTTCGCCCCGCCCCGATGCTGCGCTCTGGCCTGATGTCGCCAATAGCGTGGTGTTCCTGTTATCCGATGCCAGCCGTTGGATCACGGGCACCCGCCTGATGATCAATGGCAGCGTGACAGAGGCAGCCGCATGAAAAAACTTTACATCATTGGTGCCGGCGGCTGGGGCAGGGAAGTGTTGATCCTGCTGCGCGACCATGCTGACTGTGGCATAGCTTGGGATATTACTGGCTTCCTTGATACCCGCCCACACATGCTGGACGGTATCGACTGCGGTACCGGCATCGTCGGCAACCCATTAACGCATCAACCGCAGGAAGACGAGTTATTTGTCTGTGCCGTCGGCCTACCCAATGGACGGCAAGCGTTTGCAACACCTATCCTTGAAAAAGGCGGTCAGTTCTTCACCTTGCACGACGCACCACTGGGCTGGATCAGTGTACGTGTGGACATTGGACATGGCGCTATCCTCTCGCATCGAGTACAAGTCAGCCCCGATGTGCACATCGGCGACTTTGCCAACATTCACAGCGCCAGCATCCTTAGCCATGATGTACGCATCGGCGACTTTGCACAGATTGGCGCCATGGTATTCATTGGTGGTGGCGCACAGATTGGCGACCATGCCATCGTGTACCCTCATGCCACGATTACCCCAGGCATCAAGATCGGCGAGGGTGCTACCGTAGGTGCAGGCGCAGTAGTGATCAAAGACGTACCGCCCGGTGTCACCGTGTTCGGTAACCCGGCCAAAATCATTTTTTAACCGCGCAGATACTCCAGGAAACCACTGATGCAATCGCGCATGCACCCCAAATACTACCTGTTACAAGAAATCTTCGATCGCGAGCAGACCAAGATTTTTCGCAAAGTTTGGCTGTTTGCCGGCCTCACGTCACTGGTCGCGGAAAACAACGCTTTCATTACACGCAAGATTGCTGGCATTCCCGTCGTCATCCAGAATTTCAAGGGCGAGATCAAGGCATTTGAGAATGTCTGCCTGCACCGTAGTGCGCCATTGCAGCAAGGGTTTTGTGGGCGCCGTGCCTTGGTCTGCCCCTATCATGCGTGGAGCTACGACGCGAATGGCGCAATCAAGAACATCCCTGACTGTGAGGCTATTTATCGCTTCAGCGCTGAAGAAAAGCAATCGTTGAAACTACGTGAATTTGCCTTGAGGCAGGTTGGCAATTTGCTTTTCATCAACCTGAGCACTGAGCCAATGGCGTTCGAAGAGCAGTTCAGGCCAGAGTTTATTGCCTTGTTGGAAAGCGCTGCACAGTCATTTGACACCGAGGTGATGGTGACCACCTGGCATGCCAAGTTCAATTGGAAACTGGTGTATGAAAACCTGCGCGACTTTAACCACATCAAGTTCCTGCATGCCAAAAGCCTGGCAGCAGTGGCTGACTTCCCATTCCAGGCTGCCAGCCAGGCGGATCTGGCACTACCGCCATTAGAAGACACCTCTGCCACAGGCCTGCGCAAGACGATGCATCCCTTCAGCTATGGCGGCCCTGAAGGTGCTATCGACGAGATTCGACCAGTCCCCTGGCTAAACCAAGTCGAACGCTGGGGCTCGGAAGATGCCTATTTCAACTGGCTGGCCTACCCCAATCTGCATATGGCTTCTGGCAATGGGGGCTACGCATTTACCATCGAACATCATATTCCTGTCGCGCCTGGTCAAACCGATATCGAGATCTATTTCGTCACGGCAAAAAAGAAACAGCCTTATGCCGCGTCATACCAGGTTCTACTATCCAATATGCACTACAGCAAAACTATCCTGACCGAGGATATTGAGATGCTGGAACAAGTGCAATCTGCGCTGCATATTGACGCGCCAATACCGACTCAAGGCGCATACGAAAGCACCAATCGCCAGATCGAACGCTGGTACACAGCATTAATGGAGACCGAGCATGAACTCTAGATGGATTGTAGGTGCAGGTGACCACCTAGACCTGGTCTTTCATGCCTGGAAACAGGCATGCCCTGACGAGCATATACAAAAAGTCGAAGTGCCCCAGGGAGCAGATTATGAATTTGACTTGTCCATTTTCAACACCTTGAATCCAGAACTTGGCGATGTATTTATTGCGTTCGATGATCGTTTTGGCAATTTCAAGCGGATGGAGCTGTTTCGCGCTGCATTAGAGCGTGGTTTTACCCTTGCTTCCTTCATCAGCACCAGCGCAGATATCGGCCAAGATGTCACGCTAGGCAAAAATGTCTTCATCGGCCCACAAGCTGTTATCGGCCATGGTTGCAAGCTGGACTACAACAGTGTTGTGCATGCTGGTGCGCACATTGGTGCCAATAGCCGCGTACGCGCATCCGTATGGATAGAGCCTGGTGTACAGATCGGCGCAAGGGTTGAAATCGGCGCTCATGCGATTATCCGCACGGGTGCCATCGTGCGTAGCGGAATCAAGGTAGGCAAGGGTGCAGAATTGGGCTGGCCACAGCTATATAGCGCTGATATCGCAGACAAAACCGTCTATGACACTCGCTATGATGAACCGATCTTTGTTTACGGTAGCTAATCATGCAGTCCCGCATGCGGCCCGAGTATTACCTTTCGCAAGAGATTTTTGACCGTGAGCAAGCAAAAATCTTTCGCAAAATGTGGCTGTTTGCAGGCTTAAAGGCACTAATACCCGATCATGGCCACACCATGGTCCGCATGCTTGCTGGCTTACCAATCACGATCAGTAATCACCATGGAGTATTTCAGGCTCATCTTGGACAAGAACCCCAAGCCATCGATGCCGTTGGGCAGCTCTTGTTTGTTAATCTTGCTCCATCCCCGATGCCGATTCATGATCAATTTTCTCCCAGCTTTTTCTCATCCCTGGAAAGCTGTTCCACCGCCTGGGGGCCTGAAGTGTTACATACGGTTTGGCATGCCAGATTTAACTGGAAGCTCATCTTTGAAAACCTGCGCGACATGAATCACGTGCGCTTCCTGCACGGCGGTCATTTTGCCAATTATCTGGAGATGACCGTTCCCGTGCCGGAAAAATTAGCAGAGGAGGCCACACAACCGCTTGCCGACACCTCCGCACCCAGCCTGCGCGCCGAACTACGCCGCTTTAACTGGGGAGGAGCCACGCCAGCCCTCATTCCCCATCGCCGCAAAGTACCCTGGCATGCCATGGTGCAACCTTGGGGTGGCGAAGATCGTTACTATGACTGGCAGGCTTACCCCAACCTGCACATTGCCAGCGGTAATGCCGGACACTCTTTTACCTTAGAGTGTTACACCCCTGTGGCACCTGGCAGAACAGATGTTGAGCTATTCTGGGTCATGGCGCGCAAAACCCAGGACTTTGATTTTTCTGCCCAAGCCCTACTCGCCAACATGCATGGCAGCAAGAAAATCGTCGGGGAAGATATTGCCATGCTGGAAGCCATACAGCATGTGCTGCATGGCCAGGCACCCATGCCTCATCAAGGTGCCTATGAAGCACAAAACAGTTTGATCGAGCGTTGTTATTCCGCCCTGATGGACACTCATGCTGAAATCTAACATTCCAGAGAGCCTTGTCACGACGCCTTGTACAGTACCCGACAAGCACCTTATCTCCATCCTCAGGCAAACAAACATGATTGCCCGCAATACTTTGAATCCAGGAAAAAGCTGATGAACAACCTGATTCATGCGCTACAAACACAATTATTCCAGGCTGTTGAAAGCCCAGAACCTATCATTGAGCAATTGGAAAGTCGTGCCGTATTTCTGCTTGCCCCATTGTCCATGCTAGGGCAAGCGCACGGTGCAAGTATCGCAAGCGCATGTTCTGGATTAGTTGCTGCTATTGATGATGTATCCACTGAGGCTACTATTCATAGCGCACCTCGCTGGACTAGCGCTCAATTCATCGCGCTGGCTCGCGCCTATCCCGATGCCATTGCCCTCGATTTTTCCTGCAATCCAGGCACGCGCGGGCTAGTGCAGAAATTATGCAAAGAGGCGGGAATAGAGCGCTTTGATTGCGTTGTAGCACAGGCACAACTAAAGCGCTGGGCGGTGTATGAGGCCGTCGGCACCTATAGACGCCGCACCTTGGAACGCTTCGACGATTTCCTGAAGCTAGCAGACCGATTTGACGATGATTTGAGCCGCGCCACGCTCTATGCCAATCTACTATTCCGCGTGACCTATGATCGTAGCCATTTACTGCAAATCTGGGCAAACCCGGCGGACGAATATTTTTCATACTATCCTGATGGCAATACCTTCCAGTTAGGTAACCGCGAACATTATTGCGACTGCGGCGCTTATCGCGGGCCAATTGTACAAAAATTTCTTGAGGTGACGGCTCATCAATACGCAAGCATCACCGCCTTTGAACCCGACCCCGCCAATTTTGCGATACTCCAGCAGCTTTCTCGACACCCACTACACAACTTTCATGCCATTAACAAAGCAGTCTCCAATGAGCCGGGCGAATTATCATTTCACAGCGACGGCAGCATGGGCAGCCATGTCTCGAATCAGGGCAATATTTCAGTCACCACCACCAGGCTAGATGATGAGCTGGAAACACTGACGTTCTTGAAATTGGATGTAGAAGGGTTTGAACCGCAAACCTTGCAAGGCGCGGCCAGGTTATTACGTACACACCGCCCCCGTATTGCTGCAGCCGCTTATCATGCAACCCATGATGCACTGAAAATTGTCGAGCAGATCGACCAGCATGCCGGAGATGACTACCATTACCGCCTGCGACAGCATTATGGTAGCTACTACTACGATCTCGTGCTGTACGCCTCTCCCATCGCTGGAGTCGAACCACCCCCTCAGGCATGCTAGATCGATGACCGCCGCTACCATGCCTCCACTCATTTCAGTCGTCATTCACGGCCCAATACAAAAAAGCCTGCTTACACAGGCTATTGAGTCGGTAAGTACGCAAGGCATAGAGCATCTGGAACTTTTGATTGGTGACAATATAGCAGCGGCTCAAGGCGAATATATCGCCTTTCTGGCAACAACCGACTTGTTTGAGCCAGGCGCTCTCAAAGCCCGCTTGAACTATCTGCTGAGCAATCCAGACACCGATCTCATCCACAGCCCAGTTAAACTCATCAACATGGATGGCAACGATCTTGGCGCAGTGATTACACGCCCCAAAGCCATCACATTTGATGCTGCGATCAATCCTATACACCTCAGCGGCGTTATGGGCAAAACCAAATTGTTCCGCGGCCTGTCTTTATCCCAGGACCCAGCACTTGGCTGGTATCAGGGTTGGTGGCTTTTTGCCCAGGTGTTGAGTAGTGGGGTCAGATCGGAGTACATCGAGCAAGGCGGTGCACAACATAGAGTTTGCCAAACACAAACGCTATACCTGGAACTACAGCGTCATCAAGCTGCACTAGACGTGGTACTCGGCTGGATATATGCACCGGGCCATACCGTCATTACAAACCCCGGATGTAGATTTCCTCCATTCACTGTAGCAACAAGGCTGCGCGAGCTTTCAATGTTCATCTGGTGCCTGATCAGTGGCAATGCTCATGTGTGTCGCTCCATGATGGAAAACTCAGGGTTAGTCGCATTCATCAACACGTGGTTAGTGAAATCCCTACGCGATGAAATCTACTTACAACTTGCCTACTACTATCAGGTCAACCTCAGAAGCCAGCCAGAACAATTGGCACAAGAAACGAAAGCCACTATTGTGCAACATGCGATGGTGCTGGGCTTGCGCCAGCAAGCACCCTCGTTGCTGTTAGCCGTATGTGAATGTTTCGACATCCCTTACCCACAGGAACAGACAGCTACATTGGCCGACTTGAACGATATAGCACCGGCCAGTGTGCACACCTCTAGCCCTTGGGTACTGATCACCAGCTTCCGCACGCATGGCGCAGCTGATGAAATACAAAACTGCGCGCAAATCCTGCTCGACAATTGCGGCACAGCAGGAATAGACCAAGTACATGTGCTACTGGAAGGCCCGCCCAGCGTACTGGAAAATTTACTCGCTACTGCACAAGCGCAAGCCCTGCACTCGTATCGGGAAAGCGGCAAACTCATTTTCTCACCCATCTCTTCGCGCCCGGATTACAAAACCCTGTTTGACTACGCCAATACACTTGGCAAAGTGAGCGCCGCCATCGTCAATGCCGACATGCGCCTAACGGAAACTGCCGTGCACCAAATGAACGCGGGGCGTGCTGCCGATGGCCACCCCATTTATGCCTTAACACGCTGGAACCAGACCAAAACCGGAGATTTCTTGCAAGGCATGCAAGCACATCCACCCTGGCCACAATGGCCGCCAGATGCGCGGCACTATTTTGAGAAACATTGCCTGTCTTACGACTGCTATGTGTTTGACACGCCGATATCCGTCCCGCCAGAGCTGGCCTCGGTGTCCATGGCGACTTACGGCTGCGATACCGCGATTGCCGCCATGTTACGTACTGAAGGCTACCCAATTCACAATCCCTGCCTCTCCATTCAGACCCTGCACTTGGATGAGAAAATTCGTGATTATGCCGGTGCACAAGGCCAGCAGGACTTATCCAATAACGTCGCTGCTTTTGGAGCAACGATCATGCGTCGCTATGCCCAGCACCCGATATACGCACACAGTTTGCAGCAGCTATCAGCCCTGGACAAGCAAACAGCCTGGCTGGGCGGCCCAGGAAACAGCGATGTCATGCACACAATTTTCCTCAATTTGGGGGCCACACCTTGGACAAAACAAGGGAATTACCCGCCTTTTTCCAGCATTCACATTACGATTCAAGATGGTAATCTGGATACTGCTGAAGAAGCGCTGGCAAACATACTGGTGGCGATTGAACGTAATCTGTTCATTCACTGGGAGTTGAATGGCTTTCCCCAAGGTGGACACATCGCCGACTTGCTGGTTAATCACCCGCGATTCGAGGCCATCGGTTACCCCTTGTTCCGTTACCAGTGGCAAGCGATGGTGCACCGGGACCAAGCCAGCGCCAAGGCGCAACAGGTGCTGGATGGGCTCTGCAAGATGATTGCGGAGATGCTGTGTTAATCACGAAGTGGATCGCATGTTAATGACGCGTCCCTTCATCATTCGCTGTATGCAACATGAGAGATAAATGAAGCATGTTTGATGTCATCCGAAAAGTGGACTATTGGGACGCTCTGAATGACCCTTTCGTGTCAGCCGCGTTGGGACGGTATCCACTCGCCCATGCCAGCAGCCTCAAACATATTCAACAGGCCTGGATGTTGCACAAGCTGAAGCCCGAGCGTCAGCTCAACATCCTGGAAATTGGTGGCAAACAAGACTGGGTGCTGGCCGCGCTGCATAACAGTAACGAACGTTGGAGAATCAAGCCTAGCAATCACTCTCAGCCCACCAGCGATCCCCATGCCAACACTATCGACTTCCGCACCATCCCGGGAAAATTAGGCGCTTTCTCGCCCGAATTGCCTGATGACTATTTCGATATCGTGTTCAGCATCTCTGTCGTTGACCGGGTTTGGCCAGAATATCTATCTGACTTCTTTGCCGATCAGGCACGCGTCATGAAACATGGCGGCATTGCCTATCATGCCATTGATATTTTTGTTGGCGATGAAAGCGTACCCAGACTAGAGCTGAGAATAGATCGCTATCTGGAAAGCATGCAGCAATCCGGCTTGACGCTCATTGACCCAATATCGCTGGTTCGCCCAGTACGCTTTAATTGCGCCATGGCATCCAACAGCAATTTTGAATATTGGTATAGGCGCAGACAATCGCAGATATTCCCTTATCCGGATGACGATGAGGGCGTGCATCAATTCGTCAGTCTTGTTGCCATCATGCAAAAAGCTAGGTAAATCATGTCAACATCCATCACACACCCAGTCGCCATCCACGCCCAGCGCCCATTATCTGCTGTCATCGTCCCAACGACGGATAAGGAAATTGCGCACTTGCTTTTCAACCTACGGTTATGGGATCAAGTAGCCTTCTTTCCCTCGATAATCGATAGGCCAGCAGGGAAGAAACCTGACTTGGTGTTTGCCTTCAGTGGCGACCATTCTCCTGAACTATCGGAGCAGCTTCATCAAGCCTTTACTGCAACACAACATCTGAAAAACTGCTTTTCTCGTCTTGATATTCGTTTCGTCGGCTTGAGCAAAGCCTTGGACTACTATCATAAAGATTACACACTAGCTTTCAGCGGCAAGGGCTCCAAATCCGGCCCGAATGAGCAATTTTTTGAGCTGATGGAGGGATTGGCGCAGGACTATTCCGGGTTTATTTTTTATATGGAATGCGACTGCATTCCCTTGCGGGCAGGATGGCTCGACCGCGTCATCAACACCGCAGCGGGAGATGATGAATCATGGATCATCGGCAGCTATTACCGTGGCATTGACCGCTTAGGCAATCGATTCCGTTTTCACCTAAACGGCAACGCACTGTATCGTGTTGGTGATTCCCGGTTTGTCGATTTTTTAAGAAATGTCTGGCGTCCTACGCTGTATACACTGATAGAGTCTGTTGATAGCCGTTTTGCCTATGACATCGTGCTCAGTTACCTTTTCACTGGCAGTGACTCAATCAGCAGGAATGACGCATGGAAAACCTTTCAGGAAGTAGGACATCGCTTCCGTGCCAGCGCATTGATCCAGAATATTTCTGCCAACTTAGACAACAGCAGGGATGATTTGCCAGCATTGATCCAGAATGTTTTGGCGCATCATCCAGAAACTTTCTTCCTGCACGGGCAGGTTTTCCTGAAACTGATCCAATCCCATACTTCACAAGATAATCCGTTGTCCTGGGAATATATTGTCAATCATGCAACCCTTACACCAGCAATCACCTCCACTTCCACGGACCAAGCATCATGATAGGCAAGCAACTACCATGACCGCTGCTTCGCTCCGTATCCCGGTGCAAATGCTCGGCCAGTCTGGTTGCCGACTGTCCTTCCCTGGCTGCACGATCTACGTTGACCCCTATTTATCGGACTCGGTAAAAGCGTTGGATGCCCCTGACTTGGATCGCTTGCTGCCCATTCCCATGCAGCCTGAAAGCGTCATGGATGCCGACTGGGTACTCATCACGCACGAACACATCGACCATTGCGATCCACACACCCTACCCAAGCTGGCTGCCGCCTCGCCAAAGGCGCGCTTTATCGGCCCCCAGCCAGTGCTGGCATTGCTAACAGCATGGGGCATCGCACCCGAGCGCCTGTTACTGGCACGCGAACAATGGCAGGACTTGCATGAGGGCTTGCGCGTACATGCCACCCCAGCCGCACACCCAACATTGGAGCGCGATGCCGAAAGCAACCTCATATTCGTCGGCTATGTCCTGGAGTTTAGTCAGCAACGCATTTATCTGGCAGGGGATACCTCTGCGCAGCAGGACGTCATTGATGCACTGAGTGCATTAGGGCCCATCCACACAGCATTCCTGCCGGTCAACGAGCATAACTTCTTCCGTGGTCGGCGCGGCATCATCGGCAATATGTCGGTACGCGAAGCGTTTCAGTTTGCACAGGAAATCGGCGCCAAACAGGTTGTCGCTGTGCATTGGGACATGTTTGCCATCAATACAGTGGAACCAGAAGAAATTCGCCTGCTGCACCAGAAATTGAAGCCAGACTTCGACCTGCTGTTACGCCCCACCAACATCAATCTCGGCACAGTGCGCGCCAGCATCATCATTCGCACCCTGAACGAGGCAAGGCACCTGGAATCAGTGCTGCAAAACATTGCCAGCCAGGAAACCAACGGCTGGGGTCATGAGGTGATTCTGGTGGACTCCGGCTCCACGGATGACACACTGCATATCGCAGAAACCTACGGCTGCCGCATCCTGCACATCACACGGCAGGAATTTTCCTTCGGGCGCTCGCTCAATCTGGGCTGTGCGGCTGCCACAGGCGAGGTACTGGTCATGCTCAGCGGACACTGCGTCCCCGCTGGTCCGCATTGGCTATACCAATTGTGTCAACCTATTCTTGAGCAGCAAGCACAGTACACCTATGGCAGGCAATTAGGCGGGAATACTAGTCACTTCAGTGAAACACGCATCTTTGCCAAGTATTTTCCTGCCACCTCCGTGCTACCGCAGGAGGGATTTTTCTGCAACAACGCCAATGCCGCCTTATCGCGGCAAGCTTGGCACCAATATCGCTTCAATGAGGATATTACTGGGCTGGAAGATATGGAGTTGGCGCAAAGACTGGTACGTGATGGCGGCAAAGTGGGATACGTTGCTGAAGCTGCGGTATACCATCATCACGATGAACACTGGCCACAAATACAACGACGCTTCGAACGTGAAGCGATTGCCCTGCAGAAAATCATGCCGCAGTTGCAAGTCAGCCTGCTCGACACAGTGCGTTATATCCTGAGTAGTTTTCTCAAAGACATGCGTCAAGCCTGGCGCGACAGTGCCAAGGTCAGTATGCTGGACGTTTTCCGGTATCGGCTTAACCAGTACTGGGGAGCCTATAAAGGCAACCACGAGCATAGACGCATGTCACGTGCCGAAAAAGAAAAATACTTTTATCCCCAATAAAGCTTTTTATCAGCGAATACTTTTTGAGAGTGGATCATTAACATGAGCAACCCCAAGCCACGCGTTGTCGCGTTGCTGCCGATGAAAGCCAATAGCGTACGCGTCCAAGGTAAAAATTTCCGCGAGTTCTGCGGCAAGCCTTTGTTTCGCTGGATTCTGGACACATTGCTGTCAGTAGAGGAAATCGATGAAATCATCATCAATACCGATGCACGTGACATCCTGGCAGAAAATGGCCTGTTGGAAGGCGGCAAGGTGAGGATTCGCGACCGCAAACCGGACATCTGTGGCGACTTGGTCAGCATGAACCTGGTACTCGCTGATGACATCGCCGCCGTACCAGCGGATATTTACCTGATGACGCACACTACCAACCCCTTGCTTTCGGCAGATACTATCCGTGAGGCACTAGCAGCTTATCAAGCAAGCCTAGCAAAAGATGAGGCTGACTCATTGTTCACCGTGGACAAAATTCAGACTCGCTTCTACCGGGCTGATGGTAGCGCAGTCAATCATGACCCGGATAACTTGATCCGCACCCAGGATCTGGAGCCATGGTTCGAGGAAAACTCCAACCTTTACCTGTTCACCTCCGCAAGTTTTGCCAAAACACAAGCTCGTATCGGCAAACAGCCCATGATGTACGAAGGACCGCGCATCGAATCCATCGACATCGATGACCAGGAAGACTGGGAGTTTGCCGTGATTGCCGTCAACTACCTGCAACAGCAGAAAGCTGGCGAACAATGAAGATATTGGTGACCTGCCCGCCCATGCTGGGCATGATAGATGCCTTCCGCCCTCGCTTTGCCCAATATGGCGTTGAGCTGACGGCAGCCAAGGTAGTACAGACTTTGTCCGTGGAGGAATTGAAGGACATCCTGCCGCAGCACGATGGCTGGATCATCGGCGACGATCCAGCCACGCGCGAAGTTTTCATGGCGGGCAAGGCAGGCAAGCTCAAGGCCGCCGTCAAGTGGGGCATAGGCGTAGACAACGTCGATTTCGCCGCCTGCCACGACTTGGGTATCCCCATTACCAACACGCCCAATATGTTCGGTGGCGAAGTCGCCGACATTGCCGTGGGCTATGTGATTGCGCTGGCGCGCGAAACCTTCCAGATTGATGCCGCGGTCAAACAAGGCGGCTGGCCCAAGCCACGCGGCATATCTCTCGCTGGCAAAACCGTTGCCCTGATCGGCTTTGGCGACATCGGCAGGAACACGGCGCGGCGTTTACTGGCCGCGGACATGAAAGTGGTTGCATACGATCCAGCGGCACCAGACGTGCCCGAGCTGGGCGCAGTAGAGCGCGCCGCCTGGCCCGACCGTCTCCACGAAGCCGACTTCATCGTGGTCACATGCGCACTGACCTCGAGCAGCCGCCATATGCTCAACGCAAACACCTTCGCCAAAGCAAAGGACGGCGTCAGGGTGGTGAACGTCGGTCGCGGCCCTATCATTGACGAGCCGGCACTGGAAGCGGCCTTGCAATCCGGCAAAGTCTACTCAGCGGCACTGGATGTCTTCGAGGTGGAGCCATTGCCTGCCACCTCAACATTACGCACACATCCGCGCTGTATCTTCGGCTCGCACAATGCCTCCAACACGGCAGATGCAGTAGTACGCACCAGCGAGATCGCCATCGATAAATTAATGGGCTTTCTTGGGATCAGCCAACGATGAACGCCGCCTTACCACGTCACGCCCTGATTACCGGCGCTGCGGGCGGCATAGGCCGCGCCCTAGTAGAAGCTTTTCATGCCGATGGCTACCGCATCATCGCCACTGATTTAGGCAATGCACCAGCGTGGCTACCCTTAGAAACAACATGGTTGCCCACCGACCTAGTGCGTGTGGTGAGAGAGCCTGACTACCTGATACAGTTCATGGTGGAAATACGCAAGGCACTGGGACAATCGCCACTGCATAGCCTGGTCAACAATGCCGCTACCCAGATATTGGCCGATACCGCAGCACTGAGTGATGTGGATTGGCAAACCACGCTGGATGTGAATTTAAGTGCGCCATTCCTGCTGATCAAGCATCTGTTGCCAGAACTAGAGGCTACACGCGGCGCTGTCGTTAATATCAGTAGCATTCATGCCGCACAAACCAAGAAACGCTTCGTGGCCTATGCTACCAGCAAGGCGGCCTTGAGTGGTATGACACGCGCCATGGCGGTAGACCTGGGTGACCGTATTCGCGTCAATGCCATTGAGCCGGCAGCTATCGACACCGAGATGCTGCGAAGCGGCTTTAACAAGAATCCTACAGGCTACGCCCAACTGGAACAGTACCACCCTACAGGCCACATCGGTCAGCAACAAGAAGTAGCAAGACTGGCCTTGATGCTGTGCAGCAGTGCCTTGCCTTTTGCCAACGGCAGTTGCCTCACGCTGGATGGCGGTATCCGAGGAAAACTCCATGACCCAGATTAAAGGCAGTGTCATGCCCTCAGCTCATTCATTTGATCGCCCCATCCTTAGCCAGCATATTGATCTCGAAGGTATTCCTTTGGAAGTACTGGCCGATAAATATGACATAACGTGGTACCAGCAACGCAAAACTTTTGAAGAAAAAGTTTCGCTGCTTTATCGATTTCTCCGTGACGAGGGATTTGTACAGTTCATCGATGTCGGCGCAAATGTCGGCCTCATCTCAATACTGGCGCATAACGCGGCCCCCGAGCTACATTGCATTGCCTTGGAGGCAGATCCACGCCTAGCTGAACTGATGCGCCGCAACTTCAACAACCTTGGATTCGATAATATCCGCATCATCAATGCCATCGTTGGCATGCAGGAAGAAGCGAATACGACATTCAGCCTAAATCCGCACAGTAGCTTGGACAACCGGGTCAATATCGATGGTTGGGAAAAGGCGTTGGTGCCCATGGTGACACTGGATCACGTGCTAGGCACACACGGTATCGCCGGCAAAACATTCTTTAAGATCGACACTCAAGGTTTCGAGTTCAACGTGTTGCGCGGATGCAAAGATTGGCTGCTTCAACACCAAGGCTGGGTAATCAAAATGGAGTTTGCACCCAACTGGCTTCAATCCCAGGACACCGATCCACTAGCCTTATTAACGTGGATGCAAGACGAATGTGGTTTTGAGATTGCCGAGTTTACCGAGCGCATTCCATTTGGCACCCCTGGTATCGACGCGCTTTTTGCTTATCCCATCAAGCAAGATCAACGTGAAGACTTTATTGCGCATGTCATCTCACTCAACAAAGATAGGCTAGGCTGGGTAGACCTCTTGGTTCGCCCTAACCTAAACCGCTAGACCTATCGACCCGGACATACGAGAAATGTTGACCCCACACTCTCCAGCACTTCCTGCACAATCTGTTGATCTAGCCCGCCACTGCCTGGCAAGTACCGATGTACTTGATGCGGTAGATGCCCTGTTATTTAGCGGTACCCTTGATGAAAAACACAGGCTCCTGTTTTATATCGCACTCTCCGATGAGTTCAAGCACATCAACAATCGCATGGCAGCGATTGGTTTCCTCCAAATGGCGAGAGAACATCTCCCGGTGGTCAGCGTGGATCATTATCCGTTGCTGATAGAGCGCCTGGTCGCACTGGGAGAAACCGATGAAGCCCTGGATATGGTCTGTCACCACTACCTCACCGCACTGCCTGGCTTAAACTTAGGTGAAGCCAGTAAAAACGCGATGCTTACGCGATATGCGCAGCAACATGCACATAGAAAGCAAGTCATTCAGCATGGTCATGATGTATTGCTGCAACACTTGCATGCCAACCTGCACAAGATCAACAAACGTACTGATGGCAGCAAACGGGTGCTGATTGAAATTGGTACGGTACGAGAAAACGTACCTGGCCAAGGCTCGACAAAAATCCTGGCCGAATTTTGCCTGCAATATGGTCTGCATTTCATCACAGTAGATATGGACCCACACAATACGCGCATGGCCAAAGATATGTTTAACCGCTTGGGAATGCCATTCGATGCCATCACAATGAAAGGCGAGGATTATCTGCGCGATTATCCCACGACATTTGACTTCCTATTCCTTGACGCCTATGACTTTGACCACGGCATGCATTCCGAGCTCAGACAAAGCCGTTACATCAAGATGCTGGGCGCACCTATCAATGATGCCGCCTGTCATCAGATGCACCTAGAGTGCGCTTATGCGGTGAGCAAGAAACTTGCTGCCGATGGCTTGGTCTGCTTTGACGACACTTGGCTGGAGAATGACCAATGGGTAGCAAAAGGCACCACCGCCATGCCCTGGTTATTAAATCATGGGCTGGAAGTCATTGAAGCACGCAACCGAGCAGCACTACTGCAACGGCGTACATGACAACGCCAAATATTGAACCTCGCCATGAATATTAGCCACATCGTTTGCCTACCCGACCTCTTTAGCCATACTCTGGCACGCCAGCACGGCATGCTAGACCTGATTCGCGAGCCTATCAGGCAAGGATGCCAACTGGATATCGCCTATCCGCCCACCCTCAGGAACAAACCCACCGGCCTGTTGCCTGGGTTTGAGCTTACACAATTCCTCGCGCTTGCGAGCGAGCGGCACACACCCTGGCATCTGCCTCAAGAAGCCGCAGACTACTTGTTCGCCTATTTGCCGCAAAGTGCGCTGGTATTATCGGTTGAAATGCCAGCATGGCTGACCGAGGCTTGTACCGCTCGTGGTATTGCGTTTATTGATATCAGAATTTCCCCCTTACGTTTTGCCAGCGATTTATATGTAGCCTTACGCACATCTCTTCCAGACTTATTTCAACGCCTCGCTGCCCAGGCACTTACTCGTGAGGAAATCCGGCTAGAGGCATCTGCATTGGCCGCCAATGTGCGCATGCATCAAGCGCTGCTGGAGGAAGAGGGCAGTTTTCATTTCCACGATATTGATAGCAGTCTGATCTATATCAGCCAGTCACCTGTCGATGCTTCTTTGCAATTGCCCGATGGCCGTATCCTTGGCTGTGATGATTTTGCCGACCAGCTCAAGCAGCTATGCCAGGGACGCCGCCTGTTTTACAAGACCACTGCACCGACCGCGGATTTTTCCCGAGTCGAGCGGGCTGCATTGACCCGGATTATCGGGCAACCACCCATATTGTGCTTGCAAGGAAACTATCAGTTACTTTCCTCACATGCAGACTTGGAGCTCACCGGTATCAGTGCAGCGCCCCTACAAGAAGCAGAATGGTTCGACAAAACAGCACATCTCCTTCACCTACCGGCGGTGCCGCTGACACAGCAGCCTGACTTTTCCTCACAACATTTCCAGCAGGTACGATTCAAGGATTTTCTCGCTCCCGCATTCTGGCATCGGTTACTGACACCCCATCTATCAGCGCCAACAGTGGCGGCGATTCCAGCCATGGCACACCACCATGCACGGGAAACTCTTGATCAATGGGGTGATTATTCCGCCGTCATAACCTGGGGAAGATCCTTGCCGCAAGAGTCTTTCCTGCGTGCAGGTGGTCTCGGCCTCATACAACGCATCGAATCCTTGGAAGCCTCTGTCGCTGGTCAACAAAGTTCCGGCCACCGAAGTCTCGGTAGCCACAAACTTGTGGTTTTAGGTAATGGCCCATCACTCAAGGGATTTGACTTCCACTCCCTTGCTGGTGCCGACACCCTGGGAATGAACGCTGCCTATCGCCACTGGGAGCGTATCGGCTGGTATCCAGATCATTATGTTTGCCTGGATGATCAACTGATAGAAACGCATGCCGCTGCGATTTACGACCTCATTGTTTCCGCTAAGGTGAAAACCGCCTTCCTCATTGCCAAGATACTCTCGTATTATCCAGACCTGCGTCACCGGAAAAATGTATTCTTTCTGGAGGGCTTTCATCCAGCGATGAAGAAGAAAGCTCATTTGTATGGCATCAAGGTCATCACATCAATGCCATTCAGCGGACCCCATCTTTCCGAAATCACGACTGGCGCTTTTGCGTTGCGCTATGGTGCATATCTCGGATATCAGGACATTGCCATCCTCGGCGTGGACTTGAAATATGTGGAAATCATCCCCGAAGCGCAGCATGCAGGCGGCGTTAAACTTGTGATCACGGAAACCCCCAAGCACAACCCGAATTACTTCTTCGATGATTACCAGCAAGCGGGAGATAAATACAATATCCCAAACCCTGGGCGCAACTTGCATGTCGATGCCTTGAAATATGTAGCAATGGATCGTGAAACCCAAGCCTGGCAAATGCAGATCGTGAACTCGAATACAGAATCAGTGTTGTTCGATGAGGCCATCTTTCCATTCTTGCCGATTGAAGCCTTTCTCGCAGATTGAGAGAAAGTACACGTCCAATTGCCCAATCAACCGGGGTTTACGATGACTGCTCCACACTTAGATCAACCATTTAACCGCCTATACTCCTGCACTATCATTTTGCGCGATAAAGAAAAGTGCCAGAAAACATGACACCTCAGCTCCCGCTCGTCAGCATCGTCATGCCAGCCTACAAGCTCCAGTACCTCGAGCAAGCCCTGGATAGTGCACTGGCGCAGACCTATCCAGCGCTGGAGCTGGTTATTTGCGATGACAACCCTGGGCGGGATATCGAAACGCTTGTCCAGCAAAAGCAGGCGTCTTCACCTTTCCCGATTCACTACTCTAGAAATGCTGTCCCGGATGGCGAGCTCCCCAGCACGGTGAACGGCATCCAGCGTGCTCAAGGCAAATACATCAAGTTCCTGCACGATGACGACGTACTTGAGCCAGACTGTATTGCCTCACTGGTTGCCGTCATGGAAAACGAGGCAGGAATTGTGTTGGCATCTTCACGCCGGCAACGCATTGATGAAGATGGCGAACCCTTGCCAGATATCATGGCGACCTGCTTCCCGTTTTCTGGTGATGTCATTATCAATGGCAAGGAGCTGGTATCTTTTCTGGGTGACCATACGATCAACTTCATTGGAGAGCCAAGCTGCATCATGGTGCGACGCAATGATGTGCTGGAGATGGCCGAGACGCTGATGTCACTCAATGGCAAGATCATCGACTGGGTGGGAGACCTGGCCTTGTGCGTCAAGCTATTGCAGCGGGGCAACTTTGCTTTCCTTGCCAAGCCATTGACCAATTTCCGCGTTTCCCTCGCCCAATTTAGCCAGATAGGCCGCGATCAGGCAGGCATCGGCAATCAGGGTCATGCCGATTTTCGCAAGGCCATTCGCGACCTAGGCTGGTACCGCACATCAGGGAACAACCGCTTGGTGAATGTTGCTCCCATCACGCCGCTGAAAGCACGCATATTCAAGCCTGTCGACCTGCTAGCCGCATTGCAGCGTGCAGCAGGCCTGGGCAGTGTCTCGCTCGCAAGCTGGCTGGGCATTCGTCGCCCAACGGAGGCCCAGCGCTCACTGATCGACCAACATCTTGCCTCACAACAGGGTGGCCCATGTATTGCCATCATGCTGATTGACCACGAGGGAACGAAGGAAGCCATTGAGCACACACTTGGCAAACTGCGTGAAGCCAACACCTATCACAACATTGAAATCTGGGTATTCTCACCCTTAGCATCACTTGCGCGGCCAGATGACGCCAAACTAGTCACAGTATCATCCGCCGATGGTACTACCGCGGCCATCAACGCTGCCCTGACCGAAACACAAGCCGAGTGGATACTGCTGGCCGAGACAGGTAGTGAATTCATGCCCAGCGGCCTGTTGATCAGTGCGCTGGACTTGCCGACCTTGCCCGCCTCCTGTCATGCCGCCTATGCCGATGACATCCTGCGCTTGGAGGACAACGAGCTTGGCCTCAATTTGCGCCCCGACCTCAACCTGGATCTATTGCTCAGCTTCCCGGCCAGCATGTCGCCGCATTGGTTTTTCCGCAGGGCAAGTATTGTTGAACTGGGTGGTTTTTCCACGACAGCAAGCCGGGCTTTTGAGCTGGAATACCAGTTACGCCTGATAGAGCAATTGGGCCTGGGCAGCATCGCCCATATCAGCGAGCCTGTCGTGATCGGCAACAAGCTGGAGATGGCAGACTGCGCAGAAGAAGAGGCCGTGATAGCGCAGCACCTGCGCAATCGCGGTTATGAACAAGCACTTGTGCGCAGCCATATGCCTAGGTGTTATGCCATTGATTATGGCCACGAACTACAGCCCGGCGTCAGCATCGTCATTGTCGTCAAGGATAGACTCTCTCAAATCCAGCGCTGCCTGGAAACCCTGCTGGAGAACACCAGCTACGCCAACTACGAAGTGTTACTGCTGGACCATGGCAATCAGGCCGCCGACATTTACACCTGGCTCGCTGGTATTGAATCGATGGCGCTACCTCAATTGCGCGTGCTGCGCTTTGATGCAGGCCTATCGCATGAAACGATCTGCAATCAGGCTGCTCAACAAGCACATGGCGAATTCCTGCTCTGGCTGGGCGAGGGTGCTGGCATCCTCAGCCCGGACTGGCTCCAGCAACTGCTTAATCATGGCCAGCGCCCAGAAGTAGGTGCCGTCAGCGGCAAGCTGGTTTCTGCCGATGGAAAAATCCGCCATGCGGGCTTGCTGCTCGGGCTACACGGCCCTGCAGGGCAGGCCTTTGAAGGCTTATCGCATGATGACAGCGGCTATATGCAACGCTTGCAGCTTGACCAGCAATACACTGCATTGAGCCGCGAGTGCTTGTTGTTGCGCCGTGAGCTATTTCTGCAAGCTGGCGGTTTTGATGAAGAACCTTTGCTTTCACGGTGGGCCGATGTCGATTTATGCCTGAAATTGCATCAGGCTGGCTTCCTGAATGTGTGGACGCCACGCGTCACACTGCTTATGGATATGCCGCTGGGTAGTACCGCCAGCATCAGCGAGGAGGATGCAATGTATGCGCGCTGGTTGCCAACGCTAGCACGCGATCCTGCCTATAACCCGGGCTTCTCCCTACAGGCAGAACCAGGCTTCAAGCTTGCCGATCCAACACTCTCCTGGCGTCCACTACAAGCCTGGAAGCCAGTGCCTACTATCCTGGCGCATCACGCCGACCCTTATGGCTGCGGACACTATCGCGTCATCCAACCCTTGATGGCCATGCGCGATGCAACCCTCATCGATGGCACGATTTCCGGCAACCTGCTCTCCCCAGTTGAGCTGGAGCGCTACGCACCTGACGCCATCATCCTGCAACGTCAAACCACGGAAGAGCGTGTTGAGGTGATCCGCAGGATGAAAGCTTTTTCGCAGGCTTTCAAGGTGTATGAGCTGGATGACTACCTGCCCAACCTGCCCATGAAAAACATGCACCGCAAGCTGATCACCAAGGATGCCGTCAAGGCTTTGCGGCAAGGCCTGGGCTTTGTTGATCGCTTTGTCGTCTCTACCCCGGCACTGGCAGAAGCTTTTGCCGATCTGCATGCTGACATTCGCGTCGTCAAGAATCGTCTGCCTGTCAGTTGGTGGCAAGGCCTGCAAAGCCAGCGCCGCATCTCGGCCAAACCCCGTGTAGGTTGGGCAGGCGGCAATAGCCATACTGGCGATCTTGAGCTGATTACCGATGTGGTGAAAGAGCTCGCAGATGAAGTCGAGTGGGTTTTCTTTGGCATGTGCCCAGAAGCGTTGCGCCCTTATGTACACGAATTTCATGGTGGAGTACCCATCGGCCAATATCCACAAGCGCTTGCCAACCTCAACCTGGACCTTGCCTTGGCGCCTGTTGAGCAAAACCTGTTCAACGAGTGCAAGAGCAACCTGCGCCTACTGGAGTATGGTGCATGTGGCTTCCCGGTAATTTGCAGCGATATCCGCTGCTACCAGGAGGATAACTTGCCTGTCACCCGTGTGAAGAACCGCTTTCGTGATTGGGTCGATGCAATCCGTATGCACACTGCCGACCTGGATGCGGCAGCAAAGGCAGGCGATGCCTTGCGTCAAGAGGTGCTAGCACACGGGATGCTGGAAGGGGCGCACCTGCACGAGTGGCGCCGCGCTTGGCTACCAGATAGCGACTAACCTTGTGCCCTCATTGCCTGTCAGCATACACTGACAGGCAATTCATCCTTCCCCCTACTGCCTACCCCCTGGTCATTGCCTATGATGGCTACCAGACGAATCGCATTGCGATTTTCTACCTGAATAACTTATCTAAGGAGCAGACCATGAACTGGGATCAAGTAGAAGGTAACTGGAAACAACTCAAGGGCAAGGTACGCCAGCAATGGGGCAAGCTGACCGACGATCAATTCGAGCAAATCAAGGGCAACCGTGAAATGTTGTCCGGCAAGTTGCAGGAACTCTATGGCATCTCTAAGGAAGAGGCCGAGAAGCAGATTGAGTCCTTCAACAAGACCTGTACCAAACACTAGTCAAATAGTGTGATTTGATTCTCCTCTAGTAATACTCCCTTATCACCGGCCTGATGGCCGGTGTTTTCTATTGATGGTCTAGGTCTTGCTTGAGTATCATCACTAGCATTTACCGAGCCTCCCCCATGGCCTTGCCCAGTTTCAGCTATCTACAATGTAGTTTTGCCGGGATAGATTTCATCCTGCGCATCGAATCCAGCCTGCTTTCCCCGGCAGTCCTCTCTGGCAATCGTATTGTCAAGACCATGCCTGCACCTGCATTCTGCCAAGGCATACCAGCCGAGTATTTCGAGGCGATCGAAGGCAACAAGCTCTATAAATTGGCCTACTTCCTGGAAAACCTTTCATCACTTCCAGCCCCCAAGCGCATCTGGAGTTATGGCTCTGCCCAATCCAACGCCATGCTGGCCTTGAGTGCACTTGCACAACTCATGGGCACGGAGCTCCATTATGTATTGCCTTACCTGGCAGATGAGCTAAAGGCACAGCCCAAGGGCAACCTTGCTTTGGCATTGCATCGCGGCATGCATATGCATATCGACAGCAAGCTTTATCGCCGCATGACACAACAGGCTTTTGTGCCGGATGAAAATGAATGGATGCTGGGTGAGGGGGCCCATCATGCACATGTCGCTCATGGCTTTGCAGCGCTAGGTCAGGAGATCATGGAAACTGGCAGCACACTGGGCTTTCATCAGGTATTCCTGCCATCCGGCACCGGAGTCAGCGCCTATCATCTTGCCGCCGCAATGCCAGGAACCAAGGTGATCACCACCCCAGTGTATGGAGATGCGCTCTACCTGCAACAGGCGTTCTCGCAGATGGGAAATTCAGCAGGTATGCCTGACATTCTGGCGCACGCGCCGCATTATCGCTTTGGCTCGCTCTACCGCGAATTGTGGGAGTTGCAAGCCGAGTTGACTGCAGAAACCGGCATCAGCTTTGATCTGCTATATGACTTGCCCGCCTGGGCCTGCATCCTGCAACATCGTGAGCGCTTCACGCAGCCCTGGCTTTACATACACCAGGGCGGCATGCAGGGTAGCGCCACCATGCGCGAACGCTACGTCAGGATGTTTGGGGCTGAGCGCCCAGCCCACGCAGCTGACTGATCAGAAATCCAGCGTCAGGCCAACATTGACCGAACGGCCCATGCCAGCCACCGGCCCCATCTGCCCCACAGAACCCTCGGCTCTCCAGTTTGCATAATTCAAGCCACCGGTAGGCAATGCGTAGTAGCGATCAAACAAGTTGGTGACGGTAAAATCCAGGCGCGCCTTCTGCCATTGATAACTGCTGCGCAGGTCTACCAGGGTGTATCCACCCGTTTCACGCTCAAAACGTGCATCATCTACACGCGTTTTGCTGTCAACAAACTGCACATCCATGCCATGGGACCACGCACCCTTTTTCTGTTCCAGGCTAATCCGGGCATTCAACGGCATGATCTGGTAGAGCGAATCACCGTTGGTGCGCTCGCCACGTGTCCATGCCAGGCTAGCGCGCACGCGGCCCTCGCCCCATGCTGTATCGTGCCAAAGCTGCTTGGCGGCATCGGCATTGATACCGTAGAACTGGGCATCCTGGTTATCAAAGCGCAGATAAGCACGCGTGCCTGAGGAAAATGTACCTATCCGCTCCACACCAATATAATCCTGTACATAGGTGTAGTAAGGCGTCACCCTGAGCTGCCAGGATTTCTTATCAACATCATGCCAGTCCACGGTTGCACTGATGGTATTGGCCTTCTCGGGCTTGAGGTCAGGGTTGCCAACATAGCCATTCAGGTCACCGAACCAGCCTATCATCATCCGCGCCATCTGGCCCGCTCCCCAGGAATAGCGTTCGTACAGGTTAGGGGATCGTGTCTTGCGTGCGTAGCCGAACTCCACGCTGGTCGTCTCGGAAAACTCATATTTACCTGTTGCAGCCAGGTCAAGGTGATTATCACTGGCAGAGCGGCTACCTGCGTTAAATGCACTCGCAGCAGCAATATCCTCCATGCCCATCATGCCGCCATAAGCCTGCACCTCGCCAGTACTAGTACGCACATGGTCAACCCGCACCCCGAACAAGGAACTCCAGCGACTATTCCACTTAGACTCCATCTCAGCAAACACGCCCAAGCGAGTACGGCGACCATCATTGATATTCACATAGGTATTCGGGCCCATCATCATGGTGTCACCCGGTACAGCAGGCCAAAAATCATCCAGTCGATTGCGATGCAGGTCATTCCCGATACGCAAGGTATGTGCATCACTGAACGGAATGGTCGCCTTTACGCTGTACCCCATGTCCTTACCATGCGTTTTCATGGGCATGCTGCCGGTTTTTTCGGAGGAGAAAAAACCCATCTCATGGCTCACTTCCTGCCAGTAAATGCGCGTATCAAGATCACCCCAGGCGAAACGACGGTTATAGCTCGCATTAATCGAATCTGCCTTGTTACCGACCAGATCCATATACTGGTTTGGGAAACCCTGATGCGGCACCTCCTGATGACTCAACCGCAGCACAAAATCCTCACTCTCACCCTTGGCGCCAATAGTCAGGGTCTGGATATGGCGCTCAAACTGCGTCGCACGCACCTTGTCACCATTGCCATCACGATAGCTCTGGCCTCTATCCATGGTGCTGGTGAAATTCAGGCTCAAGTTGTCACTGGCGGCCGTGGCACTCAACGCAGTGCTCAAGCCATTGTTGTTGCTACGGTATACCGTGGAGAAACTACCTTGGTATAACCAAGCATCCGCATTATCCGCATAAACAGGCTGGGCGGAATCCACAGCAATAGTGCCAGCAATACTGTCACCCCCCATACTCACTGGCGTAATCCCTGCCAGCACGCTGACATTGGCAACCGCGGCAGGAGAAATATACGTCAGCGGTGCATTCATGTTATTGGCACAGGCCGCTGTCAACTCTGCGCCATCGACCAGGATACGTATGCGGTTGTCATTCATGCCACGGATATTTGGCAAGGCCGAGATACCGCCTGCCTGATAGGAATATAGCCCAGTGTAATCCTGCAACAAGCTCGTACTATCCGCACTATTAACCATACGCTTGTGCAAATCACTGTCGCTATCATGGGCGTGAGCTGTGACCTCGACTTCAGGCAAGTGCTGTGCATGATCATGCTCCGGCTCTGCCTGAGCCACATTACCAAACAAGGGAGCCAACACCACTACCGCCCATTTGAATGGTATCGCTTGCCTTGTTCCTGCCTGTACACTTATTTTCATCCCCATTCCCTTACTCCTGCACCAAGTACACCGCTAAAAGCGGCAAAGCGAAGGATTGTAGTGGGAATAGAGAGGCTTAAGAATGCGACATAATGCCGCATTCAAAGCATGTTCGAGATGATAGAAACGGGTATAATCGCGCCCTGTGCGGGCGTAGTTCAATGGTAGAGTTAGATTAAATTAAAACAAAAATAACCAATTGATTTAATTAACAATTTAATCATTAAGATTGAACTATTTTGGAATAGTGACACTAGTAAGTGACCCGTCAATACTAACTCGATTTTTGCTTTCAATGTTCCCCTTCTAATAAAGAAGATAGGCAATAAAAAACCCGTATGAACGGGTTGATTGTCCTATTAAAGCTTACCTTCAGCTACATCCCTTTAAACAATTGCTCCACAGATACATCTAGAGCCTTTGCCAAAACCTCAATTGCGTTGAGTGATGGGTTTCTCACGCCTCGTTCAATACCACTTATATAAGTTCTATCAAATTTGCATAGATCGGCCAAGTCTTCTTGCGAGAGAAGCCTTTCTTTTCTCAACTCTCTGATTTTATTTCCAAATATTATGGGTAGGGTTTTTGTATTCACCCTATTATTAAGCAATTATGATGACTAATTGACCACGGACTAATCGTCACATGCTATATTTTAAATTGTGACACTTAGTCATCATTTTATAAGGACACATCAATGAGCATTCAATTCAGGACAGATGATCAACAAAGTAAATTGGGAACGATAGCAACAAGTATCATTTTGATGTTTTTGTATATTATTCCTATTTTGGGGTTTCTAATTATTACTCCAATAGGGATCAAGATTATCAAAAAGGTATCTGGGGTTAGTACAGTCTTAAAGGTATTAATGTTTATATTACTTTCTTTACTGTATGTGCCAATTATTGGAGGGCTTATCACAATCAGCACTCAGGTAAGTGGGTTGGTTTTCCTTGGTATAAATCTATTAGTCATTTCGGTTTCTCTTGCACCCTTATTTTTTGTTCTATATTTCAATAAGGTTATGTTTGAGGCAAAGAGAGCAGGAATTGACTTGGAAATATGATGGTCAATAAATTTAAATTTTAAAGAAAACCCGCATATGCGGGTTTTTCTTTTACAAAATATTGCAGATCATCATTAATATTTTCATATTTTATTGACTTTAAATATTTTTCTTATAAAACATATAAATTGATAATTTTTAGGAAAATAAAATTCTAGAAATTACTGATTTTTTTGTTTAACAGGAATTAGTCTATAGAAAATATTTTATACAATACACTTCAAACAAAATTTTCAGAAATCATAAAAATAATAAAGGAGATTTTATGTTTGAGAGTTTTATTGATTCACTACCACCCAAAGTAAGATGCACTGATGATTTTTCCCAAGGAACGAAATTCAGGAAAAAAGAAAATGCACTAGGTTTCAAATATATTGAGATCAGCCAACTCCTAAAAAAGCAGATCATCATTGATATAGATAGGCCAGGAGCAGCATTTGAATGGGAAAAGCTCAATCTACCTAGTCCAAGCTGGATTACCATCAATCCAGACAATGCCCATTGCCATTACTGCTATGAACTCAATACACCAGTGGTATATACAGAACAGGGCAGAAGAAAACCCCAAGAATACTATGAGTCCATTACCTCAGCCTTAACCAACAAGCTACAAGGCGATCCTTGCTATATTGGACACATTACCAAAAACCCACTGCACCCAGCATGGAAGACCATCAACCACCGTATTAGCTATGACCTAGGAGACTTCAACGAATATATCTCCATGAACAATACAATCAAGCCAAGCAAAAGCTTGGTCTATGATGTGCATGGAAGAAATAGCACCTTGTTTGAAAATGTCAGGCGATGGGCTTATCGTGAAGTCAAAGCACATAGCGACAGAGAAACCTTTTTCAGAGCTGTAGAGAATGAAGCCATTGCGGTCAATGCCCAATTTATCAACTGGCAAGAGGGCATACTGCATTACAAGGAAGTGCTATCAACAGCCCACTCTATTGCCAAATGGACTTGGAAGCATCGCCATAGCATTAATGAGGTTAATAGAGGGGTAATGAATCTGCCACAAGAAATGCTATTAAAAGACAAGCAAACACAGTCAGCTTTATATGTGGCTGACATCAAAACCAGCAAAACAACAATAAAGTTGCTAGAGATTGCCAGAGCTATTAAAGCGAGCAAGAAGTCTGTAAGTCAAAAAACAGTCGCTGATATCGCGGAAATGAATTTGAGAACAGTGAAAAGGCATTGGGACTTTATTGCTAAAGAACTAAAGTTATATCGTTGAAATTACTTAGTTGTAATTTACAACTTGGGTGACATTAGATGTCATCAGATAACTACCCCGTTCTAGGGGTAATATTTAATAAATAGTTTTATTGTCGATATTGCCATAAATATAAATCCATAATTTTAATATCTGTAAAATTGAATTCTGGGAATCTTTTTTGAAAAGATAATTTCAATTCATTAAACCTTGAGTCATTAACCATCAGTTTAATTTTACTATTAACATCGTGATACAGAATGATACATTTATCCATTCTATTTTCAGCATTGAAGTATGGGATTTTTAGCCCAAGATTTTTTAATACATATTTATCTAATGGTGCAGCATTAGGATCTATGGTTGCTAATATTTTAGAGGAGAATGAAACTTCCAACCTCCCTGTCATTTCACTCAACTCTTTTATGATTTCAGCATATGTAATACTTTTATTTTGTTTTATTGATTGTAAATAACTATAGTGCAAGCGGTAATATTCTTTATTATAAAATCTAACTCTATAAAAGCCATTATAATTTTTTTGATAAACTTTATCTTGTTCAATATTCGTGGATATATTTTGTAAGGTGTATCGATATTGATTAATCTTTTTTATAGTTATTCTATTCAGAATTTCTTCCTTTTTGCTGACAATGCTTCCCAATAACATTTACTCCTCCTTTTTACAAAATATATATTCCACAAAAAAAGATAGCATAAGTGCAAATATAATTTATAAAATATTAAGATAATTTTATAAAATAATTTCTTTTTCCAATACCTTCTTGAAAATCTTCAATTACTCTCTTTTCAAAACTGTTTTCGGCAAAGTTGCTTAATTCATTATTTTTGAGAGTTTTTATAATATTTTCAATTGAGTCTGTATCACTAAAAATATTTTTCTTAACTAATCGTTGTGCAATTTCCATTGGCAACCCAAATTCTTCTAAAGAAGCATATGATGAAGGTTGGAATAAATGTTCAATTAATGCAGAAAATAAGCCATAATTACACTCTCTCAAGCCTCTTTTGAGTAAAATATAATTAACAATTTCATTTAAGGCCATCAGATATTTTGGATAGTTAAAAGAAGCCCACCCACGAAGAAATGCAAGAACATTTTCAACCGCATCATCGGGTGACTTTCCATGATTGATTTGATTTTCAATCATCATTTTTCTAAATGCAGGTACATTTCTTTTCTTATATAACTCCCAAACCCAATATGCCATCATTTTAAAACTAGTCATCGCAGAGCGCCCTGCATCAACATTGCCACCTAGTTTTTCCCAAATTACTTGTGATGTAACAAGTATATTTTCATAAGTAGGTTTTGATGACCAAGAAAATTTTTCAAGCTCGACGACATTTAAACCATTTAAAAATTTTGCCGTCTCTATAAGATACTCAGGTTCAATACTTGAAAGTTTTATCAACATATCAAATGGCAAAATATCCTGAGACTTAAAAAATTCTACTTTAGGCCTTAATAATGGAGGGATATTATCCAGGTCAAGTTGTAGAAGTAAGCTATTAGGGGTGGACTCTGAAGGGTTTAGTACAGGGATGTCTACAAATGGAAGTTCTTCATGTGGAGGTGTATCGAATATATAAACATTTCCTACAAAATGTCTAAACATTCGACCTGATCGACCTCTAATGTTATTGAATGTAAAAAAATCCAATGGTTTTTTATTGAGTTTATTGTCATAAATAATTACATTTTTTGCTGCAGTATTCACACCTTCAATTAAGGTAGAGGTGCATAGTAGTATTTTAATTTTACCCTCTTCAAATGCCCTAATCATGAACCTACCTAAAGCTCTTGGTAAACGTCCATGATGAATTCCTATTCCATATCTTAATCCAATGGAAACCAACCACTGATCGTGATAGTTTTCTGCGGTCCAGCTTGCTGCCTCATTTATTTCCACATCCGTAGATTCTGAAATATTTCTGAGTTCTAAATATTTTTTTAAAACTTTTCTTGTACTATTGGGCGATTGACAATAAATTAATGTTTGTCCATTTATTTCATCTAATAACTTTGCTAGGGCTTCATCTTTATTGGGTTTTTTATGAATAGTTTTTAATTCAATTGAAACAGTTTGAAAATTTTCTACAATAAAACTACATTTTAACTTTTCTTTTACGGCCTCAGGGATAGATTGAATCGAAGGTCCAAGCAAATAGAATTGAGCTTTAGTCTGTATTAATTTCAAAAAAGCTTGATTTAATTGAGTTGCTCGATTGCCTGAATTTGCGATAGATAATTTGTAAAACTCATCTATCACAAAAAAATCAACACTTACAATATTTTCAATCATTGCAAGAAATCTCTCTTGCGTCAGGACATATATATTTTTACTAGACGGACTTTGTTCAGTTGCTGTTATAATTGAGTATCTATCCCCGAAACGAGACATTCTTCTTCTTGTTTCTTCTACAAGTGCTAATGTAGGTACTATTAATACAATATTATTAAAATCTTTTGAGGCTATTAAAATATCTATTAATAAGCTTTTGCCAAAAGATGTTGGTGCACTCAATATAACAGACTCACCATTTAATAGTTTATAAAGAACTTTTGCTTGAGATCGATGAAGTACGAACCCCTCCATTTCACCATCTGCTCGATGGGATGCATGAGATATTGCGCTTCTTAAGGATAGCCTATTAATCTCCTCCACATAGGGATACAATCCAACTTGAATGACCAACTCATTCAATATCTCTTGAAACTTATCCTCAATTTCATTTTTTTTCTCTAACGCGCGTATAACAAGATCTCGGCCTAACTCTGAATTAGAAGCTGATATTCTTGAAATTGCTGCTAATACTTTGAATGGATTCTCAATCCATTTTGAATTTATCAGCTCTTTTTTTACCTCGTAAGAATCCATCATAATTGCAATGCTTTGAGTTTTGTGTCAAGTATTTCCACTAGCAATTTTTTTTCCTTCAAGGGTATTAATATTACGTGGACAGTAATTGGAAATGACGCAAGATATTTTTCTTTATATTTTTCCAGCAATTTTTCTCTAAATTTCACGTATGCACTTTTAATCTCTTGTGAAATGCTAGCTAAATATTTTGCATTACTTTCTACGGAAGAACCTACAACATCACTTTCATACGTTAACAATACTGGTATACATGCTCTTTTGAAAACATTATCAAGAGAGGTATTTTCTGAAAGTAGTTTCTTTAAATTTTCACACTCAGGCCATTTTGGATCTATTTTATTACCAATCAATATGAACTCGTCTCGTAAATAATCTGTCTCCAAATGATCAACAATTTCTTTTGTTACATCATAAATTGCTTTATCTAAATCACTGTAAAATTTTGTTTCACCAATCCATAGCTCTAACTCATTATTATTTTTAACAACATGGACAGCATCAAAACCTTTCACTGTCTCATTTACAGCACTTTTATAATAAATTTTGCTAACGGCTGGTAATGTATTATAAATTTGTCTGATAGCAATATGTAATAACACTTCTCCAAATTCACCTCGTTTCCCATATTTCTCAGATTTATAAACAGTTTTCGCTGCCTTTTTAATCATCTTCACAGCATTTGAATGTCCGATTTCTTCCACCTCAGAATAGCTTAATGCAAATTCTGGGAGCCATTCAATTATGTGCTCAGCAAGTTGATCATTTCTCCATACTCCCCTTTCATATCCTGCACACAGAGCCAAATCCTCTCCCTCACATGAATACTCACGAATAATTAAGCTAAGAAAATCTTCAGGACGATTCATATTTATTCTTTATTTTTAATAATTGAACTTGAATTATTTGTATTTTTTTGTATAACTATATAAAGCACTGTAAGCAAGGTCAACCAATCTCCCATGTAATACGGTAGATTGAATATATGGGGTTTCCCCATGCCCCAGCTTAAAAGCTCTACTAATAATAAGAATAAAGGAGTTGAAAATGGAAGAGACCGTGAAGCTCTCGTCTGGGCAAGCTAGTTCAGATGGGCATATATACACACGCACCAAGCGCATTGAACTGAGAACCTCACAGCAAGAGTTCATATTAATACGCGAATATGCATTTCAAGCCAATTACAACAGCATTGCCCAATACCTTCGTGAGGCAGGCTTAAGCAAGCCCCACATCCAATCCCATAGTAAACAGCAGGAGGCATTAAGACGCTGTCAGTATGAGCTAAATCGAATTGGCAACAACATCAATCAGATTAGCCATCACATTAATAGTTATCCAAACAATCCACTGAATGAAGAAGCACTAATGGTGCTGTGGCAGATACAAGATATTGCTGACAGTATCTACAAGAGTAGCAAGGAGGTGAAATGATTGTCCGCATCTTCTCTTCTGGCATTTCCAAAGGAGAAGGGCCCGTCCATTACTTGCTAAGCGATACAGACCACACAGGGAAGTGCAGGGCAGTAAAGCCTAAGGTGCTTGAAGGCAGCCCAAGCACTACTGTTAATATTATCAACAGCATCGGCAGAAAGTGGAAATACGTTTCGGGCGTCATTGCATTCAGAAATAGCGAGCAACCGACCCAAAGCCATATGCTTGAAATAGTAAACAAGTTCAAATCAACTTTTTGTGCTGGGCTTGCACCTGACCAATTTAATAGCCTTTTCGTATTGCACCAAGACAAAGGCAACACTGAAATTCATTTCGTGGTGCCAATGATTGAATTGACCTCAGGTAAGCGTCTTAACATCCATCCACCAGGTCAAAAAAACCAAGATTTGTATGAAGCATTCACCAAAGTGGTGAACCACGAAATGGGATATGAGCAAGTTATCCCTGATCAACTCAAATTAACATCTGCAGATCACACCCTTAAATCACCTGAGTTCAAAGAGAACCACAGAAAAACCCAAGTGCTAGAGCAATATATTCAAAAAGCAGTCAAATCAGGGGTGGTAGCAAACAGGAATGAGTTATGCCAATGGCTGGACCAAGAGCTTGGGGTAACAGTCACAAGACAAGGTAAAGACTATATTTCAGTAAAATTAACGCAAAACACACAAGCACACCGATTACGAGGCCCTTTATTTGTAGCACAAGCCAACTATCGCGACATACTTACAGTATCTCGCAAGTCCTCATTGCTCGTCAGATTGACCAGCACGGAATATCAAGAGCAGAAAAGTCGACTTCACAAACTGACTAATGATAGGAGCTTATTTCATCAAGCCACATTCTCACAGAAAAGACCTCTCAGGCTGGGAGGAGAGAAGATTGTCGATATGAATGCCTGTCACCCTCTAACAAAAACAACAACAAAGGAGAAAACCATGAGCAAACCAGATACAAACAACATCATTCAAGAAGCCTTAACGACGATGGCGCTGAATAAACCTATACCCCTCAGCCCTAAGCCCATCTCAGACAAAAAACAGGTGATTAATAATATTCATAGTATGAGGGAAAGGGCATTTTCTCCTGCTTCTTATCAAAACAGTGAAAATGCCAATGCCATTTATCTGACATTAAGTCAGCTTGAAGAAAGCATTCAAGGTGTGCTCATTGAGATAGCTCATGCTTCAAACCCAACACAAAAGCAGAAAGCTGAGAAAAAGTTATGGCAACTCAATGAGCAGAAAAGAAAATTATTAGCAAGTTTGATTGCAGCTCAGACAGCCAAAACCTCAAAACTCAAGCGAGGCTAGTTGTGCAAGCTCTTAACCGATCGGAAATATAAGGCATCCTCAGTCAAGTCTTTCAGCTCCTGTGGAGAGAGTTTTTCTGTATAAGTCCCTTCATTCTCTCCTTTGGATGAGTGCCCCATTAAATTTTCACGGGCAAAAGTCATCACCTTGTTTCTCGCTAGTACACTGCAAGTAGTGTGTCTAAAACAATATAATGTTTTCTTAGGTATTTTAAGCTCATCTCTTAGCACCCGACTGAAGTTTTCACTAAATTCCGTTGCAAAATTCTTTTGCTTTGTATACTTCAGATCAAATAGTTTTTTATTTCTACGGGTTTCAAGATATTCTATAAAACCATTATGAATTAATAACTTGTGTAGATATATTTCTCTTTTACTCTGTTTTGTTTTCAGTGATTTTTGGGTGTTGATGGAAGTAACTCCATCCTCATCATAAGCTTCTGCCGTGAATTTGATAGTGTAAAGCTGCTCACCCGTCTGAATGTCAGTTTCTAAAACGATGTCATTGCCGTCAAGCTGGCAAATTTCATTAGGACGAGCGGAAGTGGTAAGTAATAGTAATAAAATAAAGCGGGCTTGCTCATTCTCCATCAATGAGCTGGAAAAGATTGCATTGAGCTCATCCGCAGTAAATGGCGTCCTTGGATCGCTTTCATATTTAACCGCATGCCCTGAAAATGGATTCTTTTGATCAATTTCGCCTGATTTACATTGGTAATTGAAAAAAGTGCTCAAAACATTGAGTTCAAGCTTAATCGCCTTATCCTCTTTACCTTGGCTATGGCGCAGATAATTAATATATGAAAATACGAACTTTCGTGTGACTTCAGGGAGTGTCTTCACCCCCTGACTACTACTATACTTAACAAATGATCCAATATTTCTGCGGTATCTCCCCTTAACACCCTCAGTCACTTGAATATTCTCTAGATACTCTTTGAGAAGCCTAGACATGGGGGCAGGCATATTCATCAACTGCTCTCGCAGCGCTGACATTGCAGCATCTCCACTTTTATCCCGTTTAGCCTCTTCCAACTCAGCCTGCTGACGTCGAATGCTGGCTTCTAGCTCCATTCGTTCAAGCTTTTTCTGGTGCTGAGCCTGACGACTAGCTTCTAGTACTTTGTTATATTCTGCGCTGTATTCCTGATATGCCTGCAAGTCATCACTGCCATTAATGTTCAGCTTTTTAATGGTGCCATCCTGGTGATACTCAACATCAAACTTTTTATACTTATCCATCTGAATGTCCGCAATGAGTTGAATGGCCAAATGCCTTGCCAGCTTGATATCCCTTGTTTTCAGGCTAACGCGCTTTACAACCTGCTTTCTGTCCACAAGCTTGGTCTGGCGAAAATAGTAGATTCCACTGGGTCTTTTTTCAAGATATAGATTCATGATGTCATCTCAGCAATGATAAAATGACACCTACAAATGACACTGTCTGAATTACATCTTCAAAAATTTGTTTAAATTCAAATAGTTGAAAACGCGGGCGTAGTTCAATGGTAGAACGCCAGCTTCCCAAGCTTGATACGCGGGTTCGATTCCCGTCGCCCGCTCCAGAAAGATATATCCCATTGTTTTTTAATGATTGTTTTCCTGACAATCCGGTGTGATGGAAATGTGGCACACTCAGGGGAAACACAATCATGGTTACGACCAACTACCTAAGACTTTCAAGACATAACATTTATGTCTACCGTCGAAGAATACCAATTGCTATTTCACATTTCTTTCACAGCAATGAGATTCGACTCAGCACACATACTCGCAACAAAAAACTTGCGAATCATATCTCTCGGCAATTAACCATTGAATCTGATAGACTTTTTTTAGTTTTATTGCAAAGTAAAAATATGGCTGTAGATGAAAACATTAAAAAAAATATTTTATTACTAACTCAGCACTGGAAAGAAAAACATGCATTACGGACACAACTTGAGAAGAGCAATGATTTAAACATTGAGCTTATTCGAAACTTCAATCGTGAACGTGATGCAACTAAACAAGCTCATCTAGAAAATCTAACCATTCAAGCCGACACATTCAAATTAGCGGTTTCTCAACTTTCTGACAACACCAAAAGAAATATCGATAAACCCAAAGTTAAACTTTCCACTTTAATTGAAGATTTTTTATCTCCCGCTGCAATTGAGCGTAGAAAAGATAAATTGTCGACTGTGCGAAAGAACAAAGATGCTTTAACTTTGTTTATGGAAATTATTGGGGATAAAGTAGCTAGTGAAATAAACCAAGCTGATGCTGCCAAATTCTCCAGGGAAATTATTACTCACAAATCTCGGGGTGGAAAAAGGGCAAGCAGCACCGTTAATGGTTTCATTAGTAGCGTATCTAAGTTCAGTGAATGGCTGGAAGCATTCCATTCTGAAACAGGGCATATTAAGCTTAATTTCAAAAGTCTAAGGGTGAAGAATGATAAACGACCATCTGAAGAAAGAGCTTTAATTACCGATTCAGATTTTGAAAAAATTATTACTAGTCAGCAATTCATTGATTATAAAAATAACAATAAATCAGAATTTTGGGTACTTGTAATCGCTGCATATTCAGGAATGAGGCTTGAAGAAATATCCCAACTTAATCCTCTGGAAGATATATATATCAATGAACAAGGCATATGGATTTTTGATATAAACTCTAGGGACTATAAAAATACCAAAACAGATACATCTCCAAGAAAAATACCAATTCACTCTAAATTGCTTGAATATGGGATAGTCTCCTACGTTCAATATCTTAAAGAAATCAAAGCTCCATACTTTTGCCATTCAGAAACTATCGGGAAAGAGGGGAGAATCGGTAAGAATATTGGTAAACGCCTATCAAGATTCATGCAGTACAATATTGGTTTGACAGGAAAGAGTCTGCATTCCTTTCGCCATAGTGTCGCGACAAAGTTAAAGCATGCAAATGTTGAAGAAGGAATTGCCGCAGCCTTAATTGGACATGCACACGGCGGCATTACTTATACACGGTATGGTAAAGACTATGAGTCTGTAACATTGCAATCAGCATTAGAAAAAATTTATTACTAGTGAATAATGATGAGTCATAGACCAAAGACAATTCAAATATTTCTTCCTTCTGGCGACCCTAGAGGGATACAAGTTGCATCAATAACAACCGGCATCATCCAAGTTATCGATATTCCTCGTGCATTATTATCTGACTTTATAAGCATGCCGGAATCACGACAAGTTGGTATATATTTTCTAATTGGTGAAGATGACGATAATTCACAACCAGTAGTTTATATTGGACAAACTGGGCTTTTAGGAAAGCGTCTCAATGAACATCACCTTGACTCCAAGAAGGAATTCTGGAGTCGTGCATTAGCAGTAATTTCACTAACAAACAATCTTACTCAAACTCACACGCAATATTTGGAATGGCGGTCAATCCAGCAAGCAAACAATGCAGCGCGATATAAAGTCATGAATGGTAACAATGGCTCTAAACCATTCACACCTGCCCCAATGCAAGCAGATTGTGAAGATATTTTTGATGTTCTTCGAATTCTTGTCTCAACCTTAGGTGATAACTTTCTTGAAAGTCTTTCGATTAAGAAAATCGAATCATCACTTGACCAAGATAACTTGGGTGATGAATCTGACATTTACTACTGCAAATCGCAGAGCGAAGTACTTGCTCGAGGGCAATATACAGAAGAAGGGATGGTTGTTTTACAAGGTTCTAAAGCAAAAACCTCCTCTGTTCCAAGCTTTGTGAATGCGGCTGCATTCAGAAATAAGGAAAGGCTTATCAAAGCTGGAGTACTTACAAACATTGGTGAGTTTTATGTTTTTGCCTCTGATACTCTATTCAAAACCCCTAGCAGTGCATCTGATTTAATACTGGGTCGTAGTACAAATGGCTGGATAGAGTGGTGCAATATTGATAACAAAACTCTAGATGAAATCAAAAGAAAGCCAGCTATATATTAATAATTAAAATATGGACGCAATCTTACAGCTATCGCTTCCGTTTCTTCAATTTCTAATTCAGGCACTTCCCCCCAATTTGTACCCCCACCCAATAGAGTTCCTGCCACATGGAAATGTACATGTTCTATTGCTTGACTAGCTGACACTCCATTGTTCTGCCATACCGCAACACCTTCAGATTGATACTCCAAAGCAATAGCTCTCGCCGCATCCTTCACAACCACTCCCATTAAAGCAGCTTCATGGTCTGTTACTTCTAAAATTGTTTCAGCATGCCTAATTGGTATTACTAACAAATGCGGTTCACCACGCTGCTCTCTAGTAACCATAAGTGCTGTTTCACTATTCTTATAAACGAAAGTAAAAGGCCTATTTCCCTTTATATAATCACAGAAAGCGCATGATTTATTATCCGGAATAATTATATTTGTTATCTCCATTAAGACGCCCTCAAAGATGATAAGAATGATTGCAACTCCATTCTATCTAAAAGCTTGTATTCCTTTGGCGAAACAACTATTCTAAGTTCGTCTGCCACCTTGTTCTTTCTAGAAGCAAACATGTATGAAAGTATAATTAATTTTATTGAGTCTTGAGCCGGAAGAACCCCAGACATTCTGGCTTGTCCACCGCCTATAACAGGCACTGATATTGAACCCTGATTACCATGTAAAGAGTGGGCTTCCCATAATTTATTCAAACTCACCCAAACAGAATCGACCGTACCATATGATTGATTTTTTTCATTCATTTTTGAATACGCTAAGAGATAAATGTTTAGAGGATTATTCTGGACATAAGCAACAGTTCCAATTTCATATACATCTTGCTTTCCTTGCTTAGAAATTCTGCCTATAGGATTGGCATTTTTTAATGCTACAGAAATTTGACCATCTAAGACATTATAATTACCGCTATATAATTTAATGATTGCCTGCCCCAAAATACTATTATTACTTATTATGTTTGGAATTTGAGTATCAAAAGTATCGCATACTCCAATCACTATACTACCTACTTCATTCAAGAGATTCCCTTTAATAATTTTAATAGAAGTACTGGGTAAGCTATAACTCATCTCAATTGGTCTAGGCCAAGATAATATAACGCCTATTACAAAAGAAACTATCAGAATTGTTATTAATGGACCTAGTCCTTGAATCTGAATCGCTAACGGCGGTGAAATCATAATAAAGAATTGAAGGAGAGCTGAAATAGCACCTCCTACCGCGAATGAGCTCACAACAAGATGCCGCCAGAATCTTATTGTCTTTATGTCATTATAAATATTCACAAATCCAGACAAATCGAAGATATTCATTTATATCCCCAAATTTGAATAAACGGATGCCTCGTAAAGGTGAGGTCCTTTTCTCATTTCATTTTTAAATACGCTTGTATAGTTATCTAATGCTAACTTTATTATTGCTGGTTGATATGATACTGACAAAGTATAATAATTTTTATTAATTAATGGCTGGGGAATGTTGCCCAGAACGACATTCCTACTTTGGTTAATATTAGCAATAACAACTGGCAGATTGAATTCAATAATTATTGATATCTCATGCGCAAGGAAAGAATAGTTATCCCCTCCTTTAGTTCTTGCAGTAGGGCTGCCTAACAATACAACTTGTTTAGCATTCTTCAATCTTTCCCTTAAGTTTCTTTTAATTGTTTCTCTTAAGCTTGTATCCTTAGATATAAATAAATCATGTGCATCATAGAAATCAAAATCAATTTTTTCGTTTTCTCTCCATGCTTCCATCAATCTATAGTACCGTATATCCTCACTAGCAAAAGCAACATAAGTTTTGTTTCGATAACTCATACATTCCCCGATAATCAATATCTGTGTTAAAAATGTTTTAAATTTTATGACTCTAGAAACACCTTCATCTACAAACGTCAATAGTGAGTTTAACTATCAAGTTAGCATTGATTGGATTGAATTTAAAATTCAAACCTTAGAACCTACCAATTTTCAAACCATTCGTAGACTACTCGCCGCCTCATATGTACAAGCACTCACCAAGACAGCTGGCGGCTCTTCTAATACGTTTTCTCTTCGCATCTATGATGTTACCTCATGGGCAACATTAAAGCGGCAATTTGAACGCTTAAAATCAACTAAACCAATACATGCGCTTTCCATATCAGCCATTGAAATCAGTTTTGATGCTTACTGCAATGGCCCTTACAACAAAACTCAGCTGATAAAACAAACTGCTGACTTTTATTTTTCTATGAGTAAGTTCTCAAGTGCAAATCGTAGGTCAGCCTCTGATTTCAAAGGTAGTGCAGATGCTGTTTTCAGCTATACCTCAATTACAAGAGCGATAGAGAACTCGAGAACACTCTATATTGGCAATAACTTCGACCCAGTTAGCCAGAGAGTCTATTTCAAAATAACAGATAAGAACGCAAAATTACCTGCCAGTAAACATTGTGCACGTTATGAAATCACACTACGAGATTCAGCATGCCCATTCACTAATTTGGATGAAGCATCGACGTTCAAATTTACATCTCTCGCCAAATGGTTCAAATTTCGAAAACTGAAAGAAGAAATTTCCCCCATCCAAACCATATTAAGTCATGCCAGAGGACATATTGGTGAGGTTAATGTACCTAGAAGAGCTGGGGGAGGACTTAAAAAATATCCGTGGACTAGTCAAGCGAATACTTATCTAAACAATATTGCTTATGAAAAACTCAGAAGCTTAACTAGACGCCTACAATCCACTTCGCGAAAATCCCGGCTCATTTAAGAAAATTTAACCATAAAAATCAATTCATTAACATGTATTCCTAATAACTATTAATACTTATTTAACTACTTATCATCGAAAGTCTCAGAAACCCATCAATGGGCTAATGACCTACTTGAGAAATATTTTTCTTAGTTTCCTGCCATTCCTTATATTCAAAAAGCAGCGAGGAACAACGATTCAATAAAATCAATACCTTAATCAAATAAACCTATAATATGTCCATAACTCATTATTTTACAATGTTAATTCCCCTACCATTTCTATTCTATGCCTACAATAAACCCACGCTAAACCCACGAAATTTTCACTATTTTCGTATTAAGCTCATACAGGCAGAAATCTACGAGTAATGCTGCGGTATGAATACTGAGACAAAGTTAAGAGTCGCTAAAGGGGCAGTTGTTGAGAAGAGCTTGAGCAGTGCGGCATAATGCTTCTTTTACCACTAATGTAAGAATAGCGCTGCATGCTCGATGATATTAAGAAAACTCTTTGGGCAACGGCCGACAAGCTTCGCGCCAGCATGGACGCTGCGGAGTACAAGCACCTAGTGCTCGGCCTCATCTTCCTCAAGTACATCTCCGATACCTTTTCTGCACGCCAAGCCGAGCTTGCGCGGCGTTTTGCAGATGAGTCTGACGAGTACTTTCTACCTGATGCAGATGCTGGATTGATTGCTGCGGAGCTGGAAGACCTCGATTACTACAAAGCTGCCAACGTATTTTGGGTGTCGGAAGGCGCGCGATGGGAAGCTTTGCGTGCAGCTGCCAAGCAGCCGGATATTGGCAAGCGCATCGACGATGCGTTGACGGTTATCGAAGGTGAGAATCCAAAACTTAAAGGCATCCTAGATAAGCGATATGCCCGTGCGCAACTGCCAGATGGCAAATTAGGCGAGCTGGTCGATTTGATTTCCACCATCGGCTTTGGTGCCGATGCCGCTGAGGCACGCGATGTACTGGGGCAGGTCTACGAGTATTTCCTCGGAATGTTCGCCAGTGCGGAAGGCAAGCGCGGTGGTCAGTTTTATACGCCTGCCAGTATTGTTAAAACCTTGGTTGCTGTGCTTGCACCGCATCACGGGCAAGTCTATGACCCTTGTTGTGGCTCAGGTGGCATGTTTGTGCAGTCTGAGAAGTTTATCGAGGCGCATGGCGGCAAACTGGGCGATGTCTCTATCTACGGTCAGGAAGCTAACCCAACTACATGGCGCTTGGCGGCAATGAATCTGGCGATTCGCGGCATCGATTTTAATCTGGGCCGTGAACCCGGCGACACCTTCGTCAAGAACCAGCATCCTGACCTGCGGGCAGACTTCATTCTGGCAAACCCGCCATTCAACATAAGTGACTGGTGGCATGGCAGCTTGGAAGGCGACCCTCGCTGGGTCTATGGTGACCCACCAAAAGGTAATGCCAACTACGCTTGGTTGCAGCACATGCTGCATCACCTCAAACCAAATGGCCGTGCCGGTATTGTGCTGGCGAATGGCTCGATGAGCTCGAGTCAGAACAATGAGGGTGTCATCCGTGCCGCTATGGTCGATGCTGATGTGGTGGAGGTGATGATAGCGTTGCCAGGGCAGTTGTTCTTCAATACGCAGATTCCGGCTTGTCTGTGGTTCTTGGCTAAACAGAAGAAACGTAAGGGCGAAGTGCTCTTCATCGATGCGCGTAAGCAGGGCAAGATGATTTCTCGCGTGCAGGCCGAGTTGAACGACGACGCGATTGCGCTAATTGCCGATACTGTTGCTGCATGGCGAAGCGAGATAGAAAACGGGGTTACCGTCACTGAATATCAGGATGTGCCAGGCTTTTGCCGTAGCGTGCCGCTGGCAGAGATTGCCCAGCATGGGCATGTGCTGACGCCAGGTCGCTATGTGGGTGCAGAAGAAGTAGAGGATGACGGCGAAGCCTTTGCTGACAAGATGCAAAAGCTAACTGACAAGCTAGGCGAACAAATGGCTAGGGGTACTGAACTGGATACCCTAATTCGCCAGAAACTGGGTGGGTTGGGCTATGAGTTTTGAGACCGAATGGATAACCATGTCGCTCAAAGCAGCAGGTGTGACGCTTATTGATTGTGACCATAGAACACCGTCAGCCGCAGAAACCGGATATCCATACATTGCAATACCGCAACTCAAAGATGGTCACATCACGCTCAATGGTGTCCGCCGGATTTCTGAATCAGACTATTTGGATTGGACTAGAAAGCTTGCCCCACAGGCTAACGATGTGATTGTAGTCCGTCGCTGCAACTCGGGGCAAAGTGCACATGTGCCTGCAGGGTTTAAAGGTGCTATAGGTCAAAACCTTGTAGTACTACGCGCTGATGGAACGAGGATTCTGCCATCGTATCTGCGCTGGCTTGTCCTTGGCACCGAGTGGTGGGGCGAAGTCGGCAAGTACATCAACGTTGGCGCTGTATTTGATAGCCTTCGGTGTCGTGATATTCCAAACTTCGAGCTGCCCATTCCACCACTTAATGAGCAGTCTAAAATCGCAGAAGTTTTGGCCGCACTCGACGACCGCATAACCCTCCTACGCGAAACCAACGCCACCCTAGAAGCCATCGCTCAAGCCCTATTCAAGTCATGGTTTGTCGATTTCGACCCCGTGCGCGCCAAGATTGAAGGGCGCGTTCCAGAAGGTATGGACGAGGCCACGGCGGCGCTGTTCCCGGATGGGTTTGAGGAGTCGGAGTTGGGAATGGTGCCGGAGGGGTGGAGAGCGGTTAGTGTCTATGATATCTCCACAGTTGTGTATGGAGCGCCGTTTGCATCGAAGCGTTTTAACAGTGAATTTGCTGGTAGTCCGCTCATCCGTATTCGAGACTTAAAAGACGAAAAACCAGGCGTCTTTACGGACGAAATTCATCCGAAAGGGTATATGACTCAGCCTGGAGAAATCGTAGTCGGCATGGATGGAGAATTTAGAGCATACGTTTGGGGTGGAGAACCTGCATGGTTAAATCAACGGGTATGTGTGTTTCACCCAATATCAGAAATTAGTCATGCGTTTGTTCTATTCTCGATTCGTCCTCTATTAGCGGCAGTAGAAGCATCTGAAACAGCAACAACAGTGATTCATCTGGGCAAGAACGATATAGACCGTTTTCGTGTACTGCGTCCAACCAATGAAGTTCTAAAAGTCTTCAACGGTGCGGTTACGCCAATTTATGAAAAAATAGTTAAAGGTAAGCAAATGGTCGCAACCCTTACTGGGCTACGCGACACTTTGTTGCCTCGTTTAATTTCCGGCCAACTGCGTCTGCCAGAAGTAACGGAAGACCCCGACGCAAATTAAAATAAAAAAGACATCAGGGAGTGATGCCAGCATGACCGAAGACCAATTAGAACAAGAGGCACTGAGTTGGCTGCAAGATGTTGGCTATACGCATCGCTATGGGCCTGACCTTGCGCACGATGGAACTGAACCGCAGCGTGCTAACTATCGCCAAGTTATTCTGCCATTCCGCTTGCGAGAAGCTATTCACCGTTTGAACCCTGATATTCCAATCGCGGCGCGTGAAGACGCATTGCAGAGGGTGCAGGAACTAGGAATACCTTCTCTGCTGTCCGCTAACCGCGCTTTTCATAAGCTGTTGGTTGGTGGCGTACCTGTGCAATATCAAAAGGATGGAGAAACGCGTGGTGATTTCGTGCGGCTGGTTGATTGGTCTGACGTGAGCCGCAACGAATTCTGGGCAGTCAATCAATTCAGTATTAAAGGACAGCATCACACCCGCAGGCCTGACATCATCCTTTTTATTAATGGGTTGCCCTTGGTGCTGCTGGAAATCAAAAATCCAGCGGATGAAGTTGCAGATATTTGGAAAGCATTTGACCAGATTCAAACATATAAAGAGCAAATCCCTGATGTCTTCCAGTACAACGAGATACTTGTTATCTCTGATGGCTCAGAAGCACGCATGGGGTCACTATCGGCAGATGCAGAGCGATTCCTGCAGTGGCGCACTATTGATGGCTTGAATATTGACCCTTTAGGTGCGTTCAATGAGCTAGATACGTTGGTGCGTGGAGTATTGGCACCAAAGTATTTGCTGGATTATCTGCGGTACTTTGTATTGTTCGAAGACGATGGCAAGCTCGTCAAAAAAATTGCTGGGTACCACCAGTTCCATGCTGTTCGTGCAGCGATTAAACAAGTTGTAGCCGCCTCGCATTCGGATAGCCCTGAGAATATTCAAGGCAAGGGTGGCGTCGTTTGGCATACACAGGGAAGTGGCAAGAGCATTACCATGACCTGCTTCGCGGCAAGTGTAATGCTAGACCCCGCGATGGAGAATCCCACCATCGTCGTTATCACTGACCGAAATGACCTGGATGGTCAGCTGTTTGGCGTATTTAGTCTGGCTCAAGACCTATTACGGGAGCAGCCAGCGCAAGCACATACGCGCCAAGAATTACGTCAATTGCTGTCCCACCGCCCCTCAGGTGGCATTGTTTTTGCCACTATTCAAAAGTTCATGCCAGGTGAGGACGAGGATACTTTCCCAGTCTTGTCTGACCGCCATAATATTGTCGTGATTGCTGACGAAGCGCATCGCACACAGTACGGTTTTGAAGCCAAGCTCAAAGGCAAACCGGGCGAGGAAACCTATAAAGTTGGCTACGCCCAGAATCTGCGCGATGCCTTACCTCACGCTACCTTTGTGGCATTTACAGGTACACCCGTAAGTAGTGCGGACCGCGATACACGTGCAGTCTTTGGCGACTACATTCACGTCTACGACATGCAGCAGGCCAAAGAGGATGGCGCTACTGTCGCTATTTACTATGAGTCGCGCCTGGCTAAGCTCAAATTGAAGGAAGCTGACCTTTCCGTTCTCGACGGGGAAGTAGATGAACTAGCCGAAGATGAAGAAGAGGGAGCACAAGCACAACTCAAGAGCCGTTGGGCTGCGTTGGAGAGGGTGGTCGGTGCTGAACCACGCATTGCCAGCGTTGCAGCTGACCTGGTCGCTCATTTTGAGGAGCGAAATAAGGCGCAAGACGGCAAGGCCATGGTGGTGACCATGAGCCGTGATATCTGTGTTCACCTTTATAACGAAATTATCAAACTACGCACTGACTGGCACGATCTCGACCCAGAAAAAGGTGCCATCAAAATCATTATGACTGGCAGCGCCAGCGACAAAGCATTACTGCGGCCGCACATCTACAGCAACCAGGTAAAGAAACGACTGGAGAAGCGCTTCAAGGATGCGAAGGACCCACTGCGCCTGGTTATCGTGCGCGACATGTGGCTGACTGGGTTTGATGCCCCTTGCGTGCACACAATGTATGTAGACAAGCCCATGAAGGGGCACAACTTGATGCAGGCCATTGCTCGCGTCAACCGTGTGTTCAAAGACAAACCAGGAGGCTTGGTCGTTGACTACATAGGTATTGGAAACGAACTCAAAGCCGCCATGAAGGAATATACCGCCAGCAAAGGCCGGGGCAAGCCCACAGTAGATGCACATGAGGCCTTATCTGTGCTGCTTGAGAAGCTTGATGTGTTGAGAGCCATGCTGCACGGTTTTGATTACTCAGCTTTCAAGTCTGGCGGCCACAAGATACTGGCCGGTGCAGCTAATCACGTGCTTGGTATCAAGTCTGACACTAAAAACGAGCAGCGAGATGGAAAGAAGAGATTTGCGGACGCCGCTCTGGCTTTAACGAAGGCATTTAGCTTGTGCTGCACTGTCGACGAAGCGAAGGAGTTACGGGAAGAGGTCGCTTTCATGCAGGCAGTCAAAGTCATTTTGACTAAGCGTGACATCAGCAATCAAAAGAAAACTGATGAACAACGAGATGCCGCTATTCGTCAAATAATCAACCAGGCTGTGGTGAGTGAAAGCGTTGTCGATATCTTTGATGCAGTCGGGCTTGAGAAACCAAATATTGGATTACTGGATGATGAGTTTTTGGCCCAGGTGCAGCAGTTGCCAGAAAGAAATCTTGCAGTAGAACTGCTCGAACGATTGCTCGAAGGTGAAATAAAAAGCAAATTTTCCAGCAATCTGATTCAGCAGAAGAAATTTTCTGAGTTGCTAGCAAATGTCATCTCACGCTACCAGAACCGTAGCATTGAAACTGCACAGGTGATGGAAGAATTGGTCGACATGGCCAAGAAATTCAAAGAGGCAGCGAGTCGAGGTGAGGAGCTTGGTCTAAACGACGACGAGGTCAAGTTCTACGATGCGTTGGCAAACAATGAATCAGCAGTCAAAGAGCTGACTGATGAAACGCTGAAAAAGATTGCGCACGAGCTCACTGATAATCTTCGCAAGAACGTTTCCGTTGATTGGTCAAAACGGGAAAGTGTTAGAGCAAGTTTACGACTTATGGTGAAACGGATTTTGCGCAAGTATAAATACCCACCGGACATGGCAGACAATGCGGTTGAGCTAATATTGCAGCAAGCTGAGGCGCTAGGGGACACTTGGGTCTAAATACCTCAAAGCGTGTTTTTTAACATCTTCGTTACATAATAAAATCTTTGGCTTCTCAACACTCGATATTTCCCGCCATCTAGAACGACTGAAAGTATCTGTAAATGATAAGGCTAGGGAAAGCACAAAATAATCGAATGTAGTGCAATCACGTGCTTATTGGGGAGGGAAGGGGCGCACGTGTCCGTTTGCACTCTGAGCCTGTTCTGTCATTGCTGAAAATCCAATACTTCGTAGCTAGGCTTGATGGGTATTTATCAGATAGGACAATACTCTATGCCAAAGCAATCGAAAGAACTGTTTAAACGGGGTGAAATCTGGTGGTTTCGATACACCCATCCAATACATCATGTACAAATTAGACGCTCCACTAGGACTCGAGATAAGCAAAAAGCTCAATACATTCTCGACCAGCACAAAGCTTTAGCATGGCATGAGAATTAACTTAGGTTGGTCAGCTTGATATAGAATATAGGTGGACCACTTCGGTGGCACACTTTTATAAACTCGCCACATGTGATTAAACAAAAAATCATTATAAAACAATAGAGTTACTTAAATCTTTCGGCGGGTTCGATTCCCGTCGCCCGCTCCATTACTGTCAGTTTCTTTACATCCCGCTCCATGTCTACGCGGGCGTCCTCAAGCCTCAACAAAAGCGTCATGGTGCCGTCATTACCATCATTCACCATTTTTCATTTTTACACCTGCAAATGACACCCCTTTCACACCCGAGCTTTATACCGCATCTCCTGCTGATGATCATGATGATATTCGGGTTGGGCTACGCGACAGTGCGGGCGGACACCATGGACAACTCACTCCATATCAGTGGTTATATAGAAGCTTATTATCAACGCGACTTTAACCGCCCCAGCAATCACCGCCGCCCGGACTTTATCTACAGCCATAGTCGGGCAGATGAGCCCAGCATCAACCTAGCGTTGGTGCTGGCCACATACAATACTGACAAACTCAGAGCCAATCTTGGCATTGCAACAGGGACCTATATGCGTGCCAACTATGCAGCGGAATCTGGGTTATTGAATAATCTTTACGAAGCGAATATTGGGCTCAAACTTTCAGACCAACATGATCTGTGGCTGGATGTCGGCGTGATGCCCTCCCACATTGGTTTTGAAAGCGCGATCGGTAAGGACAACTGGACAGTTACACGTAGCCTCGTAGCAGAAAACTCGCCTTATTTTGAAACGGGGGCCAAGCTGACGTACACCACGGCAGACGGAAAATGGCTGGTGAGCGGTTTACTCTTGAATGGCTGGCAACGCATCCAGCGTGCCGACGGCAACACCACTCCCGCGTTTGGCCACCAGCTCACCTACAAACCCAATGACAAAGTCACGATCAACAGCAGCTCATTTATTGGCAATGACAAATCTGACCGCGAACGCCAGATGCGCTATTTCCACAACCTGTATGGGCAGTTTACCTTGAACCGCACATGGAGCCTGCTTGCCGCACTGGATCTGGGCGCAGAGCAAGCCACCAAGCACAGTGCCAGTTACCATACCTGGTTTGCTCCAGTGGTGATCGTGCGCTATACAGTATCCGATAAGCTAAGTTTGGCAGCACGTGCCGAATATTATCAAGACAAGCATGGTGTCATTGTCAGCACAAACAATAGCAATGGTTTCAGGACTGTTGGCTACTCGGCCAACGTGGATTATGCCATTACACCCAATTTGCTCTGGCGTACCGAGATCAGGAAATTCGATAGCCGGGATGCTATCTTCATCAAGGGCAATGAATCGATGGCATCTACCAACTTCACAGCATTGACTTCGCTCGCTATCAGTTTTTAACCAGGCTGCACCAGCCACTTAACGAACACCCACGCAGCCTATATTGATTCATGATGACCGTCATACAACGCCGCCAGGCATTATTCACCTTCTTTTTGCTAGCCGGGATAGCCGTAGCCTCCTGGGTCACACGCACGCCGGCAATTCGGGATCAGCTAGGGGTGTCCATCGCAGAAATGGGCCTGATATTGTTCAGCATTTCGGTGGGAGCAATGAGCGGAGTGCTCAGCTCCGGCAAGCTCGTGGAGCGCTGGGGCACCAAGCCTGTCATCCGTGCAGGGATGCTCACCATGTGGCTGGGCCTAGGCATCATGGCACTGGGTCTGGCATCCAGTCTGGCACTGATGGTAGCGTTGGGCCTGATGCTGTTCGGGCTGGGCATAGGGCTGGGAGAGATCGCACTCAATGTTGAAGGCGCTGAAATTGAGCGCATCATGCACCGTCCAGCGCTTGCCATGCTGCATGCCGGGTTCAGCTTAGGCACATTCCTGGGAGGCATGCTCGGCATTGCCCTCACCAGCATTCATTTCCCGGTGACCTGGCACCTTGCACTCACAGCACTGGCAGGTATCCGAATGACATTATGGGGGCTACGTGCCATACCAGGTGGTGTGGGAATTGAGTCCGCAAGTGAAGTAGATATAGACGATGCCAATACCCAGCCATTCAAGCCTTGGCGCGATACTCAATTGATGTGCATCAGCCTGATTGTGCTAGGCATGGCATTGGCAGAAGGATCCGCAACCGACTGGATTCCCATCCTCATGGTTGATGAACATCATGTCAGCGCAGCCCTCGGCTCCATGGTCTATACTGGCTTTGCTGGCATGATGGCGCTCGGGCGCTTCAGCGGACACTTTTTCCTCACACACTTCAGCAGGGTGTCGGTGGTGCGTACCAGCGCACTGCTAGGCCTCATCGGGATCGGCATGGTCATCTTTGCCAACCACCCCTATATTGCGGCAATCGCCGTACTGTTCTGGGGTTTGGGCACATCCCTGGGCTTCCCGCTGACGATTTCCGCTGCTGGCGATACCGGTCACCATGCCACGGCACGTGTCAGCATAGTTGCCACAGCCGGATATGTTGCCTTTCTGGCAGGGCCGCCATTACTAGGTTTCATCGGGGAGCATTATTCTTTACGCCATGCCTTGCTGGTGGTGCTGTTCTTTGTAGGATTGGCATTTTTTCTGGCTCGCGCCGTCGCCCCGCGCATGAAAGAGCCGCACTCGCGATAAACATGCCATGTTGCCACATTTACCTAGTTTTACTGCCGGGTACTTTTACCCGCGCCTACGTCATAAGCACAGTGATATAGCGATGGTTATCGCAATGACTTTCTTACCGATATTGTCGTTAATGGATATTCGAAATATCAATCAATGTCATCAGATGCTTCTATCTTTTCTATCTGCCTGTATGATAATAATGAAACTGATCCGCTAGCGGAAAAAGTATGGCCTGCCTATGAACCTCATGCAATAGCAGTTGTGACTAGTACCCCCCCTGGACTAAGAACGAAGATAATTATGAAGACCCTCAACCTCGTTGATACCGCCAAGGTAATGATCCTGGATGACCAGGCCGTCAGCCGCTCCATCCTGTCCAAGATTGTCAGAAACCTTGGTCGAGGTATCAAAACCTTTGAGTTTTCCTCCCCGACAGAGGCCTTACTCTGGGCGCAGGACAACACCGCAGACCTGCTGCTGGTGGATTACGAAATGCCTGGGATGAATGGTCTGTGTTTCATCAATGAAATCACCCGCCTGCCACAATATCAATCCGTTCCAACCATCATGATCACCATCAAGCAGGATGTGGAAATCCGCTATGCGGCGCTTGACGCCGGGGTGACGGATTTCCTCACCAAGCCGGTCGATATGCATGAGTGCATGGCGCGATGCAAAAACCTGATCACCCTGCGTCAACAGCGACTGACACTGGAAGATAAAAGCCGCTTGCTGGAAAGCATGGTGAGGGAAGCGACCGAAAACATCCTCATGCGCGAGAAAGAAACATTGATGCACCTTGCACGTGCGGGGGAGTATCGCGACTACGATACAGCACAGCACTTGTTGCGTATGTCGCTGTATAGCCGGGTGCTGGCAGAGGCCCTAGGCTTCCCTGAAGAGGAGGCTGAGCTGATTGAACTAGCTGCGCCATTACATGACATTGGTAAAATTGGTATCCCCGACAGCGTATTGCTCAAGCAAGGCCCCTTCACGCCAGAAGAGAAGAAGATCATGCAGCGCCACCCGCTGATTGGTTATGAAATCCTGCAAGGTAGCCCATCGAAATATTTGCAGAAAGGCAGCGAGATTGCCTTGGCACACCACGAGAAATTCGACGGGTCAGGCTATCCTTATGGCATGTCTGGTCATGAAATCCCACTATCCGCACGTATCGTAGCGGTGGCTGATGTATTTGATGCATTAACCAGCCACCGTCCATACAAGAAGGCATGGAGTGTCGATAGCGCCATCGATTACCTCATCGCCGAAAACGGCAAGCACTTCGACCCGGAGCTTATCAAACTCATCCCTGATGTACGCATGCTGTTCGAGGAAATCCATAAGCGCCATTCTTCCTGAGGCTATAAATTTCCACCCCAGGGGCTTGAATATAACTTTATCTAAGCGCAACCTATACACTCTCACAATCGACGCAGGGAACTGCAGCATGATTGCAGTGATCACCAACTTTTAGACACGTTGACCAGCATGATGTCATTAATGCAACCCTTGAAGCGGGCCAGGCAATACTGGCAGCACCTCCGCAGGCACTGCGACCCGCTGGAGTTGGAGCAAGCCAGCATCCGCATTTGGCTTTGCATGGCATTTCTGGTGTTCCTGGTGTATCGAGAAATAAGCGAGCCCGCATCCATCAGCGGCTCCTTCCCCTTGGCCATTCCCATGACAGTCGTATTCCAACTACTGTCCTTCGTACTCTTCGCACTTATCCTGTTTACGCGTCAACATGCTACGTTACGCAGGCTTTCCGGCGCCTGGCTTGATATCGGGTTGCCCACCATGTTCATGGCCATGACCGGCGAGCTGGGGGTGATCCTGGTCGGAGTATATTTATGGGTCACTTTTGGCAACGGCTTCCGCTTTGGCAACAAATACCTGTTCCACTCGCAGTTCCTCAGCGTTGTCGGCTTTCTCTATACCATCAACATCAATCCATTCTGGTTGCAGCATCAGGCTATCAGCTACAGCTTGTTGCTTATGCTCGCCGCTTTGCCGATTTATGTAGCCACTCTGATCACGCGCATTGAGGAAGCCAAGCAAAAAGCCGAGGTTGCCAACCATGCCAAGACGCGCTTCGTCGCTAACATGAGTCATGAAATTCGCACACCATTGAATGGCATCATCGGCATCAGCACATTACTGCGCAATACCCCGCTCAATATCGAGCAAGATGAGCTATTGCGCACACTGGAAAGCTCATCCAAGCAACTACTCTCGCAACTCAACAATGTGCTGGACTTCGCCAAAATTGAGCAGGAAAAGCTACAGGTAGAACAAGCTGAGCTTTCCCTGCGCGAATTGGCGGCACAGACCATTGAGGTGTTCAAGGGCCAAGCCTTTAATAAACGTATACGGCTGGAAAAAATCATTGAGCTTGACGAGATCCGCGTCAAGAGTGATCCCTATATCCTGCAACAAATCCTCGCTAACCTGGTTGGCAACGCAGTGAAGTTTACTGAGCAGGGTGCTGTCACCCTCACAGTCAAAACGCTTGAGTCAAATGCGCATCACGGTGTATTCCGCATTGAGGTGCTTGACACCGGTATTGGGATTTCCGACGAACAGCGCGCCCGTATTTTTGACAGTTTTACCCAAGCAGATATTTCCACCACCCGCAAATTTGGCGGCAGCGGGCTGGGGCTTACGATTGCCAAAGGCCTGGTTGAAGCGCTGGGTAGTGAGCTAAACCTGAATAGTGCACCGAATGTTGGCAGCCGGTTCTGGTTTGATCTTACCCTTGAAATCAGCAGCCGTGTCCCAGCCGCCACGCCAGTACCTATCAACGAGATACCACAAACCACGACCAAGCCACTGAGGATATTGGTCTGCGAAGACAATGTCACCAACCAGACCATCATTGTCAAACTGCTACAGCTACCAGGTCATCAGGTTTCCGTGGTCAACAACGCCGATGAACTGCTGGACAAGCTGGAAGTAGAGCAATTTGATCTGGTGGTATCCGACCTTAACATGGCTGGCATGACCGGGATTGATGCATTAAAACTTTATCGCTTCCTACGCCCAGATGACCGAGACACCAAATTCATCCTGTTTACCGCAGATGCCACGGTGGAAACCAAATCTGCTGCAGAGGTGGCCGGCTTCGATGCCTACCTGACCAAGCCAATTGAAACCAAGCTGCTGTTTGACACCATTGCCAATCTCAAGGGCGGCTTACCCGTATCCGGCCAGGTTGCCCAGCTATATGCAAAGAAAGAGGAAACAACAACCCCGGCATCATCTGCGCATGTGAGCGATGTGCTGTCTGCAGCTACATTAGCCGAACTGGAGTTGTTAGGTGGACAGGACAGCATGTTTGTACCGCGCTTGTTAGGTAAATACGTGACCGATTGCGGGGCGTTGATCAAGCTGATCAAGCAGAACCTTGCCGCCAAGCGCTATGGTGAGTTGCATGAATTCCTGCATGCCTTAAAAGGTAATAGCCTGAGTATAGGTGCCATTGCCGTAAGCCAACAGGCAGAGTTGATGGACAAAGCCAGTCCCGAGGAACTGCGCTTTCGCGGTACCATCATGTTCGAGCAACTGGATAAAGCTTTTGAGGCAGCCAAGCAAGCAATCAACGATTACTTGAGTAGCCGGCAGGCTGCCTCAAGTTAGCTTTCATCTTGCAACTCTAACCACTTCTTCCTGCTCACCAACCTTGGTGTTCTGTGCACGGACCAGACGCTCCATGACCTTAAGGTTACGCTCGGTCAAGCGCAGAGCGGCATCTACCCAGATCTCGGTAATATCCAGCAACTCCTGTTTGGTAAGCGGGTTCACACGCTGCTTGGCCTTCTGGATAGCCTGGAAGGAGTTCAGCGACTTATGCGTTTTACGCACCCAATCCTGTAACGCCTTTTCGCCCTCACCAGCTTCCGCCAACACATCCACAACCCCTAGGTCATATAACTCCTCAGCGGTGTAGACCTTGCCAGAACGTATCATCTTTTCTGCAGCAGTCAGGCCTATACGACGTGAAAGAAAGCTCATTGCGCCCATGCCAGGGAATAGGTTGAACAACACCTCCGGCAAGCCCATCAACGAGCCTTTTTCCGCCACCAGCACATGGGCAGAAAGCGCAGCCTCAAAACCACCACCCATGGCCTGGCCTTGCACCAACGCAATGGTGGTGATCGGAGCCTGCATATTGTAGAAAGTCCACAGGTTCTCAATGCATAACTGGGCATATTCAAGCAGCTTTGCTCTTTCCTGCTGCTCAATTGCCGCCTTGAAGATGGCTAAATCGCCACCTAGATTAAAGATACCTTCCACATCCGATGCCAACACCAGATAATTCGTCGCCTGTTGTGGGCGATGTTGAGGGTGCAAGTGTGCGGCTTCGATCTGGGTTTGATTCAGCAGCAGTTCGCGCATGCAAATACGATTGAAGCAAGGCCTTGGATTCGGCTGCATGAACAGCCAAGAAATACCGAACTCGGCATCATAGCGAGTGCGTACTTGCTCAAATTGAACAGTGTCTAACGGATTGAAATCAACAACAGCATTCATGATAAAACTCCCCATAATGAAGGTTAAAAAAGCACTACATGTACACACGTAGCATAATTGTGTTGCAAGGTAAATGTCTGATTGATTATTGAAAATTCAACAATCTTTACGCTTTGCCGTTAATATGAAGACTTGATGCCAATATCACCGATGGAATTAAAAAATGATCAAGCGTCTATGCTTTTTATTGGTTTGGGGAATGAGTAGTGGAGCGAGCCTAAGTGCTCATGCGGCAGGCTTTGCACTGATTGAGCAAAGCGCCTCTGGTTTCGGTAATGCGTACGCTGGTATGTCAGCGCGCGCCGATGACGCTAGTATCCAGTTTTTCAATCCTGCCAGCCTGTCATGGCTGCCCCCAGGCAAGCAAATTATTGTTGGCGGCAGCGCCATTTTGCCCAGTGCAAAACTGAGGAATGCCCAAGCCAACTATATAAACCCTACCACTGGAGCACTCACGCCAATTGCCGGTAACAACGGTGGTGATGCCGCTTCGTTGGAGTTGGTGCCCAATTTTTACTTTGCTGGCGACCTGAACCCTGACCTAAAGTTTGGTTTAGGCATCACGGTGCCGTATGGACTGACTTCAGAATACGATAACGGCTGGAAAGGCCGCTACCAAGCGCTGAAATCCGAGGTCATGACCCTCAATGTCAATCCGGCGCTTTCGTTCAAGGCGAGTGAAAAACTATCGATAGGCGGTGGCATCAGCCTACAATACGTCAAGGCAGAACTCACGAATGCCTTGGACTCCAGTGCGATCTGCTTGGCTAGCCCATTTCAAGGCGCGTGTAACACCCTTGGCTTAGGGCAGGTTGGCAACGCAGCGGCTGATAGTTATAGCAAAATGAAGGGTGATGACATCAGTTGGGGCTTCAATCTGGGAGTGATATACAAACCTTGGGAGGGAACAACCTTTGGAGCCAGTTATCGCTCGCACATCAAGCACAAACTAGATGGAGAAGCCAGCTTCAGACTATCCTCACAACTTAGCCAACCCACTCTTGCCCCACTCGTCGCAGCAAGACTGAGGAAGTCTGACATCAGTGCCGAATTGTCTTTACCTGAGACCGCCTCCTTTAGTGCGGCACAACAAATCACTGATCGCTTTGAAGTGCTTGCAGACGTGACCTGGACTAACTGGAGCCGATTTAACGAGTTACGAGTGAAGTTTGATAATGCCGGGGTCAGTGACAATGTCACGAATACCAAATGGAATGACAGCTACCGATTTTCGCTAGGTGGCAACTACCGCTACAACGACCAACTCACATTGCGAGCAGGCGTCGCCTATGACCAAACACCTGTGCCTGATGCGAGCCACCGCACTCCACGCATTCCAGATGCTGATCGCACCTGGTTTGCGATTGGTGCAAGCTGGAAGGTAGACCCATTCAACACTATCGATGTTGGCTATGCCTATCTTCGCATGAAGGATTCCAGCATCAATCATAGTAGTGAAGGGGCAGTTCGCCATAATATCCAGGGAGAATTTTCCGCTCGTGTGGATATCCTGAGCGCACAGTGGAGCCGCTCGTTCTGATCGTGCAAAGAATCAGTACTTACTGGTAAGCATTCGGTTGTTCAGGCTTGGGGGTGGTAGACCATTGCCGTTTCACCTCATCACCAGGACGGTTCAGCGTTACTTCCGCATTATCCGTGGCAGCTACCCAACTGACGGGAATGAAGTGATGCTGGCCGCTTTCATCCTTGGTGAGCTTGATTTGGTTGCTACCTTCCATGTGATCAACGGTGGCAAACTGCTTGCCTTGGGAACAGATCACAGGCATGCCGGGGAGTATTCCGTGGGAGAGACTCATGATATTGCTCCTTGAAAATAATGATGAGCCTCAAGATTAGCGGGGAATGACATCACGCTGGATAGGGCACTGACTGAAAGCGCTGTCAGAATTACATAAAAGCCCAATCAGCTGCGCACGATCAGTACATCACAGGCGACGCTATCCAGGATGCGAATTGCGATGCTACCGAGCAACACCCCCAATAAGCCACTGCGACCATGTGTCGCCACCACCACCAAATCTATGCGCTTGTCTTGCACATAAGACTCCAGCAGTAGGTCAGGCTCTCCATATTCCACCACGACATCAATGTTGGCTGCCGCTGTTTCACCCGCAACATCACGAATAAAATCACGGCAATTCTGGATAGCGTCCTCGCGCAATTCACTTTCATAAGCCACGCGATCATCCATGCGGCTGGCAAAGTGAGCAAAGGCGGCATGGAAAACAACGAGGTTCTCCGGGCCAAACATATCCACCGCCCTGGCAAGCGCCGCGCGTGACAACTCTGAAAGATCAGTCGCGACCACAATCTTGCCGTAAGGCTTGCGTAGACGCTTTTTCACCACCAGCACAGGCACAGGAGACTGGCGTACAAGCGCTGCCACGGTATCTCCAAGCAATGCCTTCTCAAAAGCCCCGTCACGCTTGACCCCGGTCAGGATCAATTCTGCCTGCACGTCCTCAGCAACTTGCAACACCACCTCACTCGGCTTGCCGCGCACCACGCGCGCGCTGATGTCTGGGAGGCCGGTCTCGCCCAATTCCTCTACCAACTCTGCCTGGATCGCCAAGGCAACATCCTGCGGCTGGCGCCAGCCGGGTGTATCGGCAATCGGTTCAACCTGCTCAAAAGCATGCACAACCGTCAGCGGTGCATGCCAAGCCTGCGAGAGTTGTACCGCGCGATCAAGGGCTCGATCGCAACGTGCACCGAGATCTGTCGCCAGTAGTAACTGGCGGGGTTGTTTGGTCTTGAATTCTGTCGTCACCGGGGGTTCCTTCCTTAAGATTCTGCCAGCACATTGGTTTTGCCACGTTTTCGCATCAAAGTTTTCTCAACTTCCAACACCAACATGAAGACGATACCGATCAATATGATCACGAGACCATCTTTCCAGTCAATCGGTGCGCTGGCAAACAAGGCATGTAAGGGCGCAGCATAGGTGAATGCCAACTGCGCCAAGATCACAGCGACCAGTGCAATCAAGAGTATGGGCGTGCCAAGCAAGCCGCGCCAGCTGAACGACTTAGCATTGAGGTAACGCACATTGAATAGGTAGAAAATCTCCAGCACTACCAGAGTATTCACCACCATGGTACGCGCCACTTCCTCACCCAGCTCACGCCGCATGGCATATTCAAAAATGATGAATACGCCGATGGTAAACAACACTGACACAAACCCCACGCGCCAGAGCAGGAAGGGAGAGAGCAGGGCGGCATGACGCGGGCGCGGCGGACGCTCCATGACATCAGGCTCGGCAGGTTCGAAAGCCAGCACTAGGCCCAATGTCACCGTAAGCACCATATTGATCCACAGAATCTGTGCCGGGGTCATCGGTAGCGACATCCCCAGCAACAAGGCCACCACCACGGCGAGTGCTTCGCCGCCATTGGTGGGCAAAGTCCAGGCGATCACCTTACGCACATTATCGTAAACCGTGCGCCCAGCATGCACGGCTGAGACGATGGTGGCAAAGTTGTCGTCTGCCAGCACCATTTCCGACGCCTGCTTGGCCGCCTCCGTACCTTTTTTCCCCATGGCAATGCCTACATCGGCCTGCTTGAGTGATGGCGCATCGTTGACGCCATCCCCCGTCATGGCGACTACCTCGCCTTGTTGCTGCAAGGCTTTGACAATGCGTAGCTTGTGCTCAGGCGTGGTACGCGCAAATACACTGGTTTTCGCCAGCACAGCACTCAACTCTTCATCCGGCACCTTGTCGAGGTCCGCCCCGGTCATGACGCCAGGCTCTTCCGCAAGGTACAGCTGTTTTGCAATCGCCTGTGCAGTCGCGGCATGATCCCCGGTGATCATTTTCACCTTGACCCCGGCAGAGCGACAGCTGGCGATCGCATCAAGCACTTCTTCACGCGGCGGATCAATAAAGCCCATGATGCCGAGAAAATCCAGGTCACTCTCGACATCCTTGAACTCAAGCTGCTGCTTGCCATCGTCGCAGCGCCTGGCGGCAAAACCGAGCACGCGCTCACCGTGATGGGCCGCCTCGCTGATGCACTCAGCCCAATAGTCGTGATCAGGTTGCTGGCATCGCTCCAACACACTTTCCGGGGCGCCCTTGATGAACATCCAAGTGCCATGCTCCTCATGGCGGTGCAGCGTTGCCATGAACTTGTGCTTGCTGTCGAAAGGCACTTCATCAAGCCGCTGCCAGGCATTGCGCTCTTGCTGAATGTCCTGCCCAGCCTTCATCGCCAGCGCCACCAAGGCGCCTTCCATAGGATCGCCCAGCACATGCCATTGCCCGGATTCTTGCTTCAGCTTGGCATCGTTGCAGAGCAAGCCTGCCAGCACCAGATCTTCACACCCACGACCAGAGGCACCGGCCTGGGGCTTGATCTCGCCCTCGGGCACATAGCCTGTCCCTTCAACCAAATAATGCGCCTTGCCTGCAACCAAGCGCCTGACCGTCATTTCATTCCGGGTGAGAGTGCCAGTTTTATCCGAGCAGATCACTGAAGTCGCGCCCAGCGTTTCCACCGCGGGCAAACGTCGAATAATGGCGTTGTGCCTCGCCATGCGCTGCACGCCAATCGCCAGGGTGATCGTGATCACCGCAGGCAAGCCCTCCGGCACCAAACCCACCGAGATCGCTACCACCACCATAAATCCGTCGATCCAACTATAGTTCTGTACCAGCTTGGCAAACGCCAGCAGGCCAAGGGCCAAGCTGAGGGCAAACCAGGTGAACAGGCGCCCGAAATGGTTAATTTGCTGTAACAAGGGTGTTTCCAGGGTTTCCACCTTGGCAATCATGCTGCTGATACGACCAATTTCCGTTGCGCTACCAGTCTCCACCACCACGGCACGCCCCTGGCCCGCCGCAATGATAGTGCCTGAGTACAGCATGCAATGTCGATCTCCCAGATCAGCATTCTCTGCCACCGCCTGCTCCTGTTTCTGGCTGGGTACCGATTCACCAGTAAGAATTGCCTCCTCGCTGGAAAGTTGCCTTGCCTTGAGCAAACGTGCATCAGCCGGCACGCTGTCGCCAGCTTCCAACACGATCACGTCGCCGGGTACCAGATCGCCCACCTCAATGGTTTGACGGTGCCCATCCCGTACCACAGTGACATGGGGCACCATCATATTGCGAATCGCATCCAGCGCCTGCTCAGCCTTGCCTTCCTGGATATAACCGACAATTGCGTTGATCAGCACCACCGCCAAGATCACTGCCGAATCGACGGCATGATCAAGAAAGAACGCAATGACTGCCGCCGACAACATGAAGTAGATCAAGGCATTATTGAACTGCAACAGGAAGCGCATCACGGGATGTTGACGTTTAGGGGGAGGCAACTCGTTCCTGCCATACTCCTGCAAGCGTTTATCTGCTTCCCTACTACTTAGGCCTTCTGGGGTGGACTGCACACGCTCAAGTACCTCGCTGATCTTGAGTGCATGCCAAAGAACTGCATCATTCTGGCTGGATTGCGGCATGGGCAATGGCCTTTTCAATGGTCGGTGTCTTTTTATTCTAAAAGGCTTTAGCGCCATCATGCAAAACCATTTTTCTAAAATGGCTTACTCATTCAGAAAGCACTACTCAATATGCAACTGCCCAAGAGGCCAGTGCAGACAGGTCGCAACGTAACACCACCCAATGCGACTTTCACGACATCTTGCCTCTCAACACAAGCCTATCCTCTCCTTTCAATGTCGATTAGGCTAAAATGACGTCCTACATGAATATTTATCTGACCAACTCTTTGCCTGGCTCAAGCCCGCTTATCCATTGACAGGACCCGCCATGGAAACAATCAACCTCATGCCACCCTGCGTGCTGACCTTCGCAGCCACTGACCCAAGTAGTGGTGCAGGCTTGCAAGCCGATCTTCTGGCGCTATCCAGCATTGGCTGCCATCCCGTATCTGTTGTCACCGCCATTACCGTACAAGATACGGTGGGCGTAGAAAATGTCGTCTCGCTGGATGCCGAGCTGATCAACGAGCAAGCCCGGACCATCCTTGAAGACATGCAGATTTCTGCCTTCAAGCTGGGCATGCTGGGCAGCGTGGAAAATATTGCCGTGATCGCCGAAATCGTCGCCGATTATCCCGATGTGCCTTTATTGATTGACCCAGTGCTCTCTTCCGGGCGAGGCGATGAATTGGCTAATGAAGCCATGCAGGAAGCAATGATAGACCTGCTGTTTCCACAAGCCACACTCATCACCCCGAACAGCCTCGAAGCCAGACGGTTGGCATTTACCGGCGACTTTAGCGATGAAAGCGAACATGCCTCATTAGACGAAGTAGCCGAGCGCCTGCTGGCACTGGGGCCTGAATATGTACTGATTACCGGCACCCACGAGCGTGCGCCGCAAGTCATCAACAATCTTTACGGCTCGCAAAAACTGTTGCGCTCTTATCCTTGCGAGCGCTTGCCTGGTAGCTATCATGGTTCTGGCTGTACGCTGGCATCTGCCATCGCGGCATGCCTGGCACACGGCCTGGGCATGGAGGAAGCTATCGCAGAAGCGCAGGAATACACCTGGCATTCGCTACGCCATGCCTTCCGTCCTGGCATGGGGCAATATATTCCCGACCGTCTGTTCTGGGCGCGTGAAGAGTCTGATGACGAAGAATAGCCCCATGGCCATCCGTGGGTTGTATGCCATTACCCCGGATGAAACAGATACTGCCCGCCTGCTGGAGATCTGCAAAATGGCGCTCGCAGGAGGGGCCACCATACTGCAATATCGCAACAAGCGCGTATCCGGCGAGCAAGCACTGGAGCAAGCCCAAGCCCTGCTGGCAATGTGCCGGGGTTACCGCGTGCCATTGATTATCAATGATGATGTTGAGCTTGCGACCAAGCTCGATGCCGATGGCGTTCACCTTGGTATAGACGATGGCGACATCACTGCCGCACGCAAAGAACTGGGGGCAGGCAAGATCATCGGGGCGTCCTGCTACAACAACCTTAGCCTTGCCCAGCAGGCAGCCAGACTGGGGGCGGATTATGTCGCCTTCGGCGCCTGCTTTCCCTCATCCACCAAGCCTCATGCACCACGTGCGGATATGACATTGTTCCAGCAGGCAAGAGAACTAGGCGTGCCTATCGTTGCCATCGGCGGAATCACGCTGGACAATGCTGCCAGCGTGATCAGCGCTGGTGCGGATGCGCTTGCAGTGATCGGTGCCTTGTGGAATGCAGCGGATATCAAGACGCAAGCCAATCAATTCAACCAACTTTTTAGCTAAAGCCAGGCCATGAGTAGAAACCAGCAATTATTCGAGCAATCCCAGACACTGATCCCCGGTGGCGTGAATTCACCAGTACGCGCTTTTGGCTCGGTGGGCGGCACCCCCGTATTCTTCAAGCGTGGCCTGGGCTCACGACTATGGGATGAAGATGGGAAGGAATATATTGATTACGTTGGCTCCTGGGGGCCGATGATCCTTGGCCATGCCCAGCCCGATGTAATTGCTGCGGTGCAGGCTACAGCAGCCAACAGCTTGTCTTTCGGCGCACCCACTGCGCTGGAGCTGGAAATGGCGCAACTCATCACCCACCTAGTGCCGAGTATGGAGCAGGTGCGCCTGGTCAGCTCCGGCACAGAAGCCACAATGAGCGCCATTCGCCTGGCACGCGGCTTCACCAATCGCAGCAAAATCCTCAAGTTTGAAGGTTGCTACCATGGCCATGCCGACTCCTTGCTAGTCAAGGCGGGTTCAGGAGCACTCACTTTTGGCCAACCCAGCTCTGCTGGCGTTCCTCCTGAACTCGCAGCGCATACTTTAACCCTGCCATACAATGATGTTGCAGCGCTGGAACAGTTATTCAGCGAGCTTGGCGACCAGATTGCCTGCGTCATCCTTGAGCCTGTCGCAGGCAACATGAACCTGGTGAATCCCAGCCGCGAGTTCCTTGATGCACTACGCACCTTATGCACACAATCCGGCAGCTTGCTGATTTTCGATGAGGTGATGACCGGTTTCCGCGTTGCCTTGGGTGGCGCACAGCAGTTGTTTGGCATCAAACCTGACCTTACCACGCTAGGCAAGGTGATTGGTGGTGGCCTGCCCGTTGGCGCATTCGGTGGCCGCGCCGATGTCATGGCATTCCTCGCGCCATTAGGCCCTGTCTACCAGGCAGGGACATTATCTGGCAACCCTGTTGCCGTGGCTGCCGGCCTGGCGACATTGCAACAATTGCAACGCCCAGGTTTCCATGACGAACTAGCCGCCAAGACACGCCAGCTGACTGACGGCTTGGCGCAGGCAGCGCGCGATGCTGGCGTTACCTTCAGTGCACAAAGCGTGGGCGGCATGTTTGGCCTCTACTTCAGAGAACAGTGCCCCAATAGCTTTGCCGAGGTAATGCAATGCGACAAGGCAGCATTCAACCACTTCTTCCATGGCATGCTGGAGCACGGGGTTTACCTGGCCCCATCCGCGTTCGAGGCTGGTTTTGTGTCGATCACGCACAGCGAAGCCGATATCAACCAGACCATAGAGGCCGCCCGCCAAGTGTTTGCCAGCTTGCGTTAATCAGGAACTATCCATGACCACATTGAAAAATGATGTTTTCCTCCGTGCACTGCAACGTCAGTCCACTCCTTACACACCGGTTTGGATGATGCGCCAGGCCGGGCGCTACCTGCCTGAATACCGCGCCACGCGCAAACAGGCGGGTAGTTTTCTTGACTTGTGCAAAAACCCGGACTTGGCGACTGACGTGACCATGCAACCGCTGGATCGCTACCCGCTGGATGCTGCCATCCTGTTCTCCGACATCCTCACCATTCCTGATGCCATGGGGCTAGGTTTATATTTCGAGGAAGGCGAGGGGCCAAAATTCGAGCGTACCCTGCGCGAGGAGGCTGATATCCGCAAGCTGGCGGTTCCCGATATTGGCACTGAGCTCAAGTATGTCACCGATGCCGTCAGCCAGATTCGCCGCACCCTGGATGGACGTGTTCCTCTCATCGGCTTTTCCGGTAGCCCTTGGACGCTGGCAACCTACATGGTAGAGGGCCGCGGCGGCACGGACTTCCTCACCATCAAGCAAATGGCCTATGCACGGCCAGAACTATTGCATCATATCCTCAGCATCACCGCACAGACGGTGACGCAATACCTCAATGCCCAGATTGCTGCTGGCGCACAAGCGGTCATGATCTTTGACTCATGGGGCGGGGCGCTTTCTCATCACGCTTATGAGGAGTTCTCGCTGCAATACATGAAGCAGATCGTCAGCGGCCTCACCAAGGAAAGCGATGGCCGCGCCGTGCCCAGCATTGTCTTCACCAAGGGCGGCGGTTTGTGGCTGGAAGCTCAAACAGAAACCGGAGCCGATGCGCTGGGACTGGATTGGACGGTGTCGCTTGGCGAGGCACGCAAGCGCGTTGGCAACAAAGTAGCGCTACAAGGCAATATGGACCCAGCTATCCTGCTCTCCACGCCTGAAGCCGTAGAAAAAGAAGTCGCGCGCATCCTCGCCAATTACGGCATAGGCAATGGCCATGTGTTCAACCTTGGTCACGGTATCACGCAATTCACACCGCCCGAAAATGCCGAGGCGATGATCAAGGCCGTGCACGCCATCAGCCGCAATTACCATCTCTGATTCCTACTCGCCGCGATTGACAAAAAATGACAATCGCGGCCGCTATCTCCCGGCAGATGAGAGTAAGATGAACTATTAGCGCGTTTCGTTTGTCACGACTTCATAACAACAAGGAGATAAGCAAATGGGTTTGATTTCATTCATCAAAGACGCTGGCGAGAAACTGTTTGGCACTCACCCGACTGTTGAATCAAAAGCCGAGAATCCGGTTACCTCTGCTAATGCCACCGCCAGTCAAGCCATTCTCAACTACATCCACAAAATGGAATTGGATGCAGAAGGTCTGCAAGTGGATTTTGACGGTGCCACAGGTAAAGTCACCGTCGGCGGCACCGCTGCCACACAGGAAATCAAGGAAAAAATTCTGCTCTGCTGTGGCAACATCAATGGTGTCAGTGAGGTTGTGGACAACCTCAAGGTTACAGCCGCAGAAACTGCCCCGGTGTTTTACACAGTAGTACGTGGCGACACCTTGTCCAAGATCGCCAAGGAACATTATGGCAATGCTAATGCCTACATGAAGATTTTTGAGGCGAACAAACCCATGCTCAGCCATCCGGACAAAATCTATCCGGGCCAGACCTTACGTATCCCCCAATAACCTCAATCAGGAGACCCAGAATGACATTACGATCAACATCCATCCTTGCTATTTTCCTTGCCGGCCTCGTGCTGGGAGGTTGTAGCAACAAGGAGGAAGAGAACGTTGAAGCGGCCGCTGCACAAGCCGTAGAACAAGCGCATGAGCATGCAGAACATGCGGTTGATAAAACCGAAGAAGCCGTTGACGAAGCCAAGGATGCAGCTGAAGATGCCATCGAAAAGGCCCGTGAAGCCGCTGCGGAACATCAGGAAGAACATAAGTCCGAGTAATAAGCCCTCCATCCCCCGGGCCAACCCCGGGGATATGCTGTCACTCCCACAGATCAATCAAGCTGAATACCCGCAGGCTCTTCACCATCCTGCTGCTTGCTCGGTAACGCCGCCCGTCAGTAGTAACAGTAGAATCAAACACATCCCGCCAATAATACTGCACCGCCCTTATTCCGATCGCCAGCCTATGTTTACTAGCAAGTCAGCCTGCCGGTAGTACTCCTACACCGAGATCAGCCTGATACCGATACGGCGCTTCAATCCCCATGGTTATGCTGTGTTTCATGCAAGCTCAACCATTGGAAAGGATGCATCATGAAACTCTCCCATCTATTCAGTACCATTTCCCTGCTGACTGTTAGCACATTGCTGGTCAGCACCCCCGCTCTCGCAGATAAAGAATTCGTCGGACGTATTGATGCGCGCCCAGCTGGCAACCTAGGGATATGGACGATCAGCGGTCAACAGGTGGAAGTCACCGAGAAAACAGATATTGAGCCAGAACAAGGCCCATTGGTCGTAGGTGCTTGTGTCGAGGTAGAGCATGACAAGGGTGTCGCTTCGGAAATCGAAACTATCAAGCCTGAAAAATGCGGCAAGAACTAAATACTGTGTTGCCGCAGCAGCTCACGTTCAAGGTTGGCAAAGTATTCAGCTTGGTCAGACTGTCCCAAGCTAAGGTAAAAAGCATGCAGGTTCTTGGCCGCCAGGAAGCTTCCCCTGCCGATTACTGTGCTGTTGAGGGTGGGGTTATCGCCGACTTCCAGGCATCTTTCCCAGCTTGAGGCAATCATGGGCAACAAGACTTCTGCTTGTGCTGGGTCAGCAATGGCCCAGTCAAGCAAGACGTCGCCAAGCACAAAAAAGAAATCGGGAGAATGCTGCCAATGCGGCATCTCTGCTTCTGCCAAATGAAGCGCCCGCTCGAAGTTGCCAGCTTTTTTCAGACTGAACAAACTGCGCACGACCAGATCGTGACGCCAGTTTGCATCAGCCTCAGTATGCAGCAAAGCCTTTTCGTAAAATGTTACCGCTTCAGCAAAGCGTGCATAAACTTCCAGCTCCTTGCCTAGTTGGTAATTGAAATAGGGATCTTCCGGATTTAGCGCCAGTTCAACCCGCAGCAAAGCTTCGTTGCGCCCTTGCTTGGTCGCCTTGTGCTGCTCTAAATAACCGTCATGCCCGACAACCAGTTCCAGTTGCTTCCTCTGCATACCGGGACACAGCGGCTGTTCGTGAATGCGCCCGACATAGCGCACATGACGGGGCAAGATGCGGGATATCCATACACTGGAAACCTGTAGCTCCCCGTCCACTTGGGACTCATCGTCCCGACGCAATATACCGATCAGTTCCTCGTTGCAGTGCCGTAATGCGGCAAACGCCTCGCCACCGGAGATGATCCATTCGTCCGCATCCAGCACCAAGTTCCAATCAGCGGTAGACAACTCCAGGGCCGCATTCCTCGCGGCGGCAAAATCATGACACCAGATGAAGGAATGCACTTTGGCACCTAGCGACTCGGCAATGTTGACCGTGTCATCATCAGAACCCGTATCCAGCACGATCATCTCGTCCACCCAGGGCCGGACACTTTGCAGGCAGCGTGCTATTGAACGGGCCTCATTGCGGACTATCATCACCAGAGCAATGCGCTTGCTGGACATCAGCTAAAACTCCTGCGGGTCGACATCTACGGCCCAGCGTATCTTGTTGCTGAGCGGGTGCGCACGCAATTGCGGTGTCAATTGCCTGAGGACGATTTGAAGCGCCTGTCGCGTTGTCGCTTGGAACAGCAACTGCCCGCGCTCCATACCTTTCAGCCGCTCCATTTGCGGGCGTATTGGGTCATAGACCAAGGCATCAGTCGCCATTGCGCGGGTCGTATCCGCGGCAAACTGCAAAAATCGCTGCACAGGGCCGTATTCATTGGCCTCGGCCTTGATCAAGGCTAGGAATTCATAGGGCGGGAACTGGGCGATTTCGCGCTCCTGCAAGAGCCCAGCTGCATAGGTGGCATATTCCTGACTGCGCAGCGCATTGAATAACTGGTGCTCGGGGAAAGTCGTCTGGATCAACACTTCACCGGGCTTATCCGCACGGCCCGCGCGCCCTGCCACTTGCATGAGTTGGGCAAACAAGCGTTCGGCCGCACGAAAATCGGGGCTGAAAAGGGCACTGTCGGTATCCAGCACACCGACCAATGTGAGATTGGGAAAGTCATGGCCCTTGGCCAACATTTGCGTCCCCACCAGGATATCCACCTCACCGGCATGCACCGCTGAAAGCATCTCGCTTAAGGCATGCTTGCGGCGCGTGCTGTCGCGGTCCACCCGAAGAATACGCGCCTCTGGCAACAGCTTGGCCAGCGTTTCTTCCAGCCGTTGCGTACCATGCCCGGTAGGATGCAAGTCGGCATTGCCACAGCTCGGGCACTGGCGCACGATCTTTTGTTCGTGCCCGCAGTGGTGGCACCGCAAAAAACCCTGACGCAAGTGCACGACCAGTCGGCTGCTACAGCGCATGCAAGGCGCAATCCAGTGACAGGCATTGCATAGCAGCACTGGCGCATAACCACGGCGGTTGATAAACAGCAGGCTTTGCTCACCGCGCTGCAAGCGGGTTTTCAGGGCCTTGATGAGTGGTGGAGACAGCCCCTCCTGCATCTGCACCCGGCTGACATCGACACAATTCACCTGGGGCAATTGTGACTGGCTGACAGCGCGTTGCTGCATGCTGAGCAGGCCATAACGACCGCTCTGGGCGTTATGCCAGGTTTCCAACGCTGGAGTAGCAGAACCCAGCATGATAGGAATATTGCGACGTTGCGCGCGCACCAAGGCCACATCGCGCGCATGGTAGCGCATGCTGTCCTGCTGCTTGTAGGAAGTATCATGCTCTTCGTCCACGATCATGAACTTGAGGCGGGGCAAAGGCGTAAACACCGACAATCGCGTGCCGATGACAATGCGTGCGGCTCCAGTTTGCGCCAGCCGCCAGTTCTGCAAGCGCTCACTCTCGCCAAGATTGCTATGCAGCGTGACTAGCGGGTATTGCGGTAAACGGCTACGGAAACGTGCCTCCAGCTGAGGCGTGAGGTTTATTTCAGGCACCAGGACCAAGGCTTGATCCTGATTACCCTCCAGCACCGCCTGCAACAGGCGAATATAAACCTCGGTCTTGCCGCTGCCGGTAATGCCGTGCAGCAGCCATGGCTTAAAACTCTCCCGCTGCTGCAAAATGCTCTGCACCGCATGGGCTTGCTCGTCGTTCAACTCAGGCTGCACATTGGAGGCGTGCAATGTCGCGCTCAAGCCAGCGTAGATTTGCTCCTCGTCTATCCACCCCTGCTCACGCAGTGCCAGCAAGCCTTTGCGCCAGCTCGGACTCAACTCGGATAGCTCGGTCTCACTTAGGCGACCACTTTCACGTAAAGCTGTAAAAATACGCCGCTGCACCATTTGCCGGGCAGGAATGGCGTCGATCTCAGCAGATTGACCTGCCTCATTCAGCCAATAACAGAACTGCTGCCGAGCTTGGGCAGGCTCGGTTTGCCGCAAACGGGCGGGCAAGGCAGAAAGCAGGGCCTGCCCGTAAGGATATTGGTAGTAATCTGCGCAGAATTTCAGCAGCGAGAAAAACTCGCCATCGAGCACAGGTTCATGGTTGAAATGCTGGAGAATGGATTTGAGTTTGGTCGGGGCGATATCGCTATTGTCGGCAATATCGACCACGATACCGACCTGCTTGCGCGGGCCAAACGGCACCACTACGCGTTGCCCGACCTGCACTGGCACATCGCTTCTGTAGTCAAAAACACCATCGAGCGGAACATCCAGTGCCACCTTGAGGATAGTGGCATGCTGAGCGCTTTCGGTCATGCGCCCCCCATCATCTGCCATCTATATGACGAAGTTCGACAATTGCATATCAGTGCAAGCTTGCAGTAGGTTAAAATAGTGCTTTTATTCACGTTTCGTCGCTCGCCTTGAAAGCACATCTTACCGAATTACTACAGGTCGCCGCAAACAGCCTCAATGCTGATGCAGGCCTTATCGCCATCCAGCTAGAACGTCCCAAGAATGCACAGCATGGGGATTTTTCCACCAACCTGGCCATGCTGCTGGCCAAACCCCTGCGCCAGAATCCACGCGCCATCGCTGAAGCACTGATCCAGGCACTGCCTGCCTCCGAATATATTGCCAAAGTGGAGATTGCCGGGGCTGGCTTTATCAATTTCACCTTGAGCCCAGCCGCCAAGCAGGCTGTGGTGCGCGACATCCAGCAGCAAGGTGCGCAATTCGGCCACAATCAAGTTGGTCAGGGCCGCAAGATACAAGTGGAATTCGTCTCTGCCAACCCTACAGGCCCATTACATGTGGGCCATGGCCGCGGTGCGGCAGTGGGAGACTGTCTTGCACGCTTATTGGCCGCCAATGGCTGGGCAGTGACGCGCGAGTTTTACTATAACGATGCCGGTGCACAGATCGATAACCTGACCGTTTCCGTGCAATCCCACTGCAAGGGCATTACACCCGATCACGCTGCCTGGCCGGAAGCAGGCTATCGCGGCCATTACATTGCCGATGTCGCTGCCGCCTATATGGCAAAAGAAACCGTCACCGCTGACGATCAGGCCGTGACTGGTGTAGGTGACGCCGACAATGCCGATGCGATCCGACAGTTTGCCGTGGCCTACTTGCGCCACGAGCAGGACTTGGACCTCAAGGCGTTCCAGATCAATTTTGATGTCTTCTCGCTAGAGTCTGCACTCTATAGCGATGGCAAGGTAGAAAGCACGGTAGCCAACCTGATCAAGAGCGGTCATACCTACGAACAGGACGATGCCCTCTGGCTGCGTACTACTGATTTTGGCGATGATAAGGACCGCGTCATGCGCAAGCGTGAAGGCGGCTACACTTATTTCGTGCCGGATGTCGCTTATCACCTGGACAAATGGCAGCGTGGCTTTGAGCGCGTTATCAACGAACAGGGCGCAGACCACCACAGCACTATCACCCGTGTGCGTGCTGGCTTGCAAGCGCTGAATGTCGGCATTCCACAAGGCTGGCCGGAATACGTATTGCACCAGATGGTCACGGTGATGCGCGGCGGTGAAGAAGTCAAAATCTCCAAGCGTGCAGGCAGCTACGTCACCTTGCGCGATCTGATCGAGGAAGTGGGCTGTGATGCCACACGTTATTTCCTCGCCGCACGCCGCGCCGATTCCCAATTAGTGTTCGACATCGATCTTGCCCGTGCACAAAGCAACGACAACCCGGTGTATTACATCCAGTATGCCCATGCCCGCATTTGCAGCGTGCTGAACGAGTGGGGCGGCAATATCGCCAGCTTGTCACAAGCCAAACTGGCTCCGCTAGATACCGAGCATGAAGCAACGCTCATGCAACGCCTGGGCGAATTCCCCGAGTTAGTCGCCAATGCCGCGCAAGAGCTGGCTCCACATATGGTCGCTACCTATCTCAAGGACTTGGCGGGCGATTTGCACAGCTATTACAACGCTCACAAGTTCCTGGTTGAGGATGCTGACCTCACCACCGCCCGCATGGCCCTTATCAGCGCAACACGCCAGGTGTTGCGCAATGGCCTGGCGCTGCTGGGCGTGAGTGCGCCAGAGAAGATGTAAATTTGTACGATAGAATATGATGGTTGACGGGGAACCATCTCCACCCAAGTCGCTAGGCAGGCCTCCAAGCAAGGCCTACCAGGACATGAATGAATGAGGAAGAGAAAATATCGTGAGTCGAGATTACAAGCCTGCGCAGCGCAAATCGAGCTCCAGCAGCAGTAGCAAGGGCAGCCCATTTTTTACCGGATTGCTGGTGGGCCTGCTATTAGGCGTCGGCATTTCTGTAGGCGTTGCTATCGTTGTCATGAAGAGCGATAGCCCATTTGCCGACAAGGCTGGCAAAACCAAGCTGGAACCTGATGAAATTGCACTGCCCAAGGCAGAAACCAAGCCAACAGAGACCAACAAGGCTCAAGCCGGCAGCGAAAAACCACGTTTCGACTTTTATACCATCCTACCCGGTAGCGAAAGCCAGGTAACGGAGCAGGAAATCAAGCAGAAGGAAGCCGACCCGGCCCCGGCACAAACCCAGGAAAGTTACTTCCTCCAGGTAGGCGCATTCCAGACTGAACAGGAAGCCGACAACATGAAGGCCAAGCTGGCCTTGCTGGGCCTGGAAGCCATCGTGCAGACCGCCACCATCCCCGACAAGGGCGTTTGGCACCGTGTACGCGTTGGCCCGTTTGCCGACCTGAACCAAATCAACAATGCTAAGTCTGATCTGGCGCAGAATGGTTTCAAGGCAGATTTGATCAAGGTGAACTCACCTGGGCAATAAGCCAGTGTCATCCCAACCAGACTTCTCTACGTTAACTCTATCAATTCGATTGTAAGGACAAGATATGAAAAAGCTGCTCGCTGCCTTGATGTTGCTGGTCTCTGCAACTGTCATGGCAGAACCGCAACTGGGTAATGACTTCAACCAGACCGCAAAAACCATCAAGACTGATAACCCGGCCAAGATTGAAGTGCTGGAAATCTTCTGGTATGGCTGCCCGCATTGCTACCATTTGGAGTCAAGCCTGGCTACCTGGGTCAAGAAGCTGCCGCAAGATGTCTACTTCAAGCGAGTACCCGGCGTCCCACGTCCCGACTGGGCACCTGCTGGCAAGGCATTCTATGCCCTTGAAGCGCTCAATCTCACCGACAAGCTACACACTCAATTATTCGATGCCATCCACAAGGCTCGCAACGTCAACCCAGCTTCCGAAGCTCAATTGATTGACTGGATCACCAAGCAAGGCGGCCAGGATCGTACAAAAGTGGAAGAAGCTTTCAAATCCTTCTCTACCAACAACAATATTGTGCGCGCCATGAATGTGTTCCGCGACTCCGGCGCCACGGGCGTGCCAGCATTGGTGATTGATGGTCGTTACATTACCTCCAGCTCAATGGCGGGCGGCAATCAGAACGTGCTGCAAGTTGCTGACTATCTAATCGAGAACGTGCGCAAGGAAAAGAGCGGCGGCGCCAAGTAATACCAGCCACTCGTCCATGACACGCGAATCCACACCCGCTGCCAGCCAGCGGGTTTTTATTACCGGCGCTTCCAGTGGCATTGGCCTGGCGTTGGCACGACACTATCTCAAGCAAGGTGCTATCGTCGGTGTCACTGCACGCCGCCTGGCACTGCTTGAAGACCTGGCGCACGAATTTCCTAGCGGGCAATGTCACATTTACCAGGCTGATGTACGCGATGCCCAGGCCATGCAGGCTACTGCGCAAACCTTCATCGCCACGGCTGGCGTGCCCGATATCGTCATTGCCAACGCAGGAGTGAGTTGCGGCACCCTCACTGCTGAAGTGGAAGATATTGAGGCTTTCCATACCGTGTTCGAGATCAACGTCTTTGGCATGGTGCATACCTTCCAGCCCTTTATTGCCGCCATGCAGGCAGCAAGCAAACATGGGCAACTCGTCGGTATTGCCAGTGTCGCGGGCATACGGGGCTTGCCTGGTGCCGGGGCCTACAGCGCATCGAAATCTGCCGCCATCACCTATCTCGAAAGCCTGCGTACCGAGATGCAACACTGCGGCATTGCCGTCACCACCATCGCTCCCGGCTATATCCGTACCCCGATGACCGACGTCAATAGTTACCGCATGCCCTTCCTCATGGAGGTGGACATCGCCGCGGCAAAATTCGCCGCGACAATCGCCAAGCGCCAACGCTTTGTCATCATCCCTTGGCAAATGGGCTGGGTAGCGCGCATCCTGCGCATTATCCCGCGCTGGCTATGGGATAGGCTCACACGCAATGCGCCGCATAAACCCAGGATAGATTTGTAGCCCCCAGCCAATCAGGGGTTGGATACAGCGAATCTAGAAACTACCACGCAGGGTCACAACATCAGATTAAGCGGATCGCCAAAATGCGTCTGGCGCGTCCAGCCACCCACACGGGAACAATACTCTTGCCCAGAACTTGACTCAATGCGCTCGCAACGCGATGTTCAATTGATCAATCATTTCTGCCCAATCTGCATCCTGTAATAAGCCCTCGCGCAGAAAAGTCGCCTGGGCAGGTGTCCAGAATGGCGCATCTGGCAGGGCAATATCGTCTGCGAGCGGAGCATGGGTGGTAAGGAAATGGCTGATGCCTTGATCGTCGGATGGCAGGCCAAGCTGGTCAAACAACTCAGAGAAACGATGAAAAGTCTGGCTCATGTAATACTCCGGTCTATGGCGATGCGAGGGTGATATTGCGCTGTTCCATTGGAACACAGCCTACCCTGAGGGTTCAACCCAGCCGGATATCAAATGCCCTTGATGTCTTTCCAATCAATTTCGATCACTTGCCCAGGGCCTGCATCAATGAGAATGTAAAACTCGCCAGGAGGCTTAGGGAAACGGATGCGGGAATGATCGTCCAGCTTGCCAGAAAAAATCTGGCTTTCATCATAACGGATCACGTCCACCACGGCGTTCAATAACGGGTGGCCATCCGACTCTCCGCCTTCGCAAGTAATCTCTTTGGCTTCAACCCAGCATTTGCCAAGCGGAATATGCACGCCATGCGCCCAGGCTGAAGCACTGGTCAATAAAACTAGCATACTGAAGGAACGGATGATGTTCGCTGCAATCGTCGGCATGTTATTGCTTCTCCTGGATGAATCGCGCAGTCGCTGGCGACAAGCGCTCGATGTCGAAAGCCTGGTGATACACCTCGCCTGACTTGCTTTCCACCGTCAGCCAAATCTGGTCTTCCAACCGGGCAGCAGGAGGAATGTAAATAGCCACTTCGCGCGTCCACCTTGCCCCGTGGAATGCCAGACCTGCAGCCCGCAGCGAGCGAGGCTTACGGAACTTGAGGTAGGCAGCGCGAATTTCACTATCGCAGGCCTCACAAAAGCGCAGGTGGAACTCCTTCACCGGGGTATCCCAGGCAAATTTCTCCGGTATATCCTGGCTTTCCTCGGCCATGACAAATGTCCAAGGTCCAATCTGGCCGTGGATAGCATCGTCACGCAGCACAGCTTGCTCCGACATTTTCCAGGCATTGAAGCCCAGCCATGCAGGCACCGCGACCAAGGCCAGCACCAATAATGCACGTACTGGCACTGGTAATACCGTATCGCGCAATTGCGGCAACGATTTTTCCTTACGCGCAGCCTGTTTTGGCTGTAATGGCCACCAGGGCATCAAGAAAGCCAGCAACACGCCGATAGCACTCAACCAGCCCACCATCACGACAGGGCCGATGTTCCAGTGCCAACCTGCCACGGCAAATGCCGAGGCAATTGCCAACAGTCCCCAGCCCAACCAATAGCAGCGCTGTCGCTGGCCTGCGCTCAACTCGCGACCAATCAATTCCTTGCCGTGCTTTTCCATGCTGACAGCCAAGGCAAAAAAACCACCCATGGCAAACAGCAACACTGCCATGTGATATGCCGTCATGCTGCACCTCCCGGCATCAACAGCCAGCAAGCCAACGAAAGCACCGCCAATGGCACCAGCAAGCCTACCCATGCCCGCATGGCACTACGTGCCTGAAATACCCAGATGACGATGCCTGCATACAGGGCAAAACTCAACATGGTAGAAGCCAGCACTGCCTCTGCCTTGGATACAGGCAATAGCAAGGCCAACAATATGGATACGGCCGAGGTCAAGGCATAGCCCACTACGACTGCAGCAAGAATGCGAGAGGCCACCATCAACCGATAACGTGCGATCTCACTCATGCCTGCGCCTCCTCTTTCTTTAGCCAACGCTTCTTGAGCTTATAGGCAATGTAGGCAAATGCCGCGGCAAAGCCCAGCATGGTCAGGTCGAAGCCTGCCAGTACCCAGTCACCATGGGGAATGGTCACCCCCAAGTGCCGTTCCGTCGTCAGGAAATTCAGCACAGGAATCAGGCCAAATGCCGCCACGGCGATATAGAGGCTCTCCAGCCATGAACGCTTGAGCGGGCGTAAAGCAGCGTAAATGAACATCCAGCCCCAAGCGGCAAACAGGCAGTGCATTTCCCAATCTGCACGATCTGCCATTTCGATTGGTAACAAGCGATTAGCCCAGAAATACGCTGCCACAGCGACTGGCAAGCCTACGATGGTGCCCACATTCAGAGCCTCCACCAACCGATGGCCAAAACCCGGCGTGCCGCCATGCTTGCCCAGATAATTATTACGACGCTTCACTGTCCACAACACCAGCCCGGTGCCTATCATCGCGCAGCCTAACAAGCCGGAGAAGAAATATAGCCAGCGCAGCCACCAGCCAGCAAAATGGCCCTCGTGCAAGGCCAGCATCACATTGCGCGTCAGCATGGTGGCATTGGTCTGGTTGTCGAATGCTACCGGCTCGCCAGTGATCGCATTGAAGCGCACCTTGGGCGGGAAACCGCGATTCAGCGTGGCGGAATAATCACCCACAATCTCTACATAAGGACCTTCCGCCACGGGGTGGCGCATGACAACAGTAGCCACCGCCACGTCTCCCCAGGTCTTTTGGGTTTGCTGCACCAGCTTTTCCACCGAGACTTGTGGACGTTTCACTGGCGCAAATACCTTATCTACCGGGTCGCGTTTGTATAACTCATCGTAGAGCTTGCGCAGTTGCTTCTCAGAGGAACCGTAGAAGACATCTTTTACTGTCGGCATGTACTGAAAGGTAAAAAACACCAGGCCGCTATACGTGATCATGAGGAAAAATGGCAGCGCCATCACACTCACCAAATTGTGCGCATCCAGCCAACTGCGTTGACCCTTGCCGGGACGGAAAGTAAAGAAATCCTTGAAAATCTTCTTGTGCGTGATCACCCCGCTGATGATCGCCAACAACATAAACATGGTGCAAACGCCAACAATACGATAAGCCACATCGTCATTGAGGTAATGCAAGGCATAGTGCATTTCATACAGTTCCCAGCCACCACCGGTAGAGCGCCCCTCAATAGGCTGATCTGCCACCCCAGTGACCGGATCGAAATTCTCGTTGCCACGTCCGCCGCGCTCCAGCCCTGGTCGCGGCATATCCTCCCATGCAATCCCGGCCTCGCGGTCTATACGCTCAGCCAAACCGCGATGCGGCAGGGTAATGCTCCACATGCGAGCATCTGGCGCCACCTTCTCCAGGCGATCAAAGGCAAATCCCAGCACCTGCGCCGTCGGGACCTCCACCAATGGCTTGGACAAAGGCAGCTCAGGCTGCATCCAGCGTGAAATCTCGGCATTCACATAACCAGCGGTCCCGGTCACGAATACGAAAAACAACACCCACCCAACCAACAAGCCAACCCAGGTGTGTAGCCAGGCCATGCTCTGGCGAAAACCTTCTTTCACGGCAAATCCTTGCTTAATTAATCCAAAGGCGAGCAGGGCATCATGCTCCATTCGCCACAGAGGCAGAAAATGTGAGATTGTATATCATTCACATTTGTTTGATGACGCAAGGGCATGCTAAAACAGTACCCCTCTATTAGTCATGACACTTGAGAATGAAAAAAGGACACCCTCAACTGTAAAAATTTAGATACTTTTCGCAATTACCCGATGATAGCTTTCGATGTAAAAAGGACGATGGGCGTGTTATCGCGTCATCGTCCTTTATGTTTAACTGGCACTAAGGCATGCCAGGTCAGAACTGGTATTTCAGGTTGGCCATGATCCTGCGCGGCTCTGCAAAGGTAGTGTAGTTCAGGCTATCCACGGTGGCATAGTAACGACGATCAAACAGGTTATTCACAATCAGATTAAGCTCTGTCTTTTTGTTGACCTGATACTTTGCCGTCAAACCGACAATCGCTAATCCGCCACGTTTAATGTCATAGTTGGTTGCATCCTGGTTGTAAATGCGACCATAGGCACGAACATTCCCTCCAATGCTCCACTCAGTGCTAGGAATACGATAGTAGCTTGCCAAGCTCAAGCTATGCATAGGCAAGGTCGTCATGTAACGGTCACCTTTTTTCTCGCCTGCAGTGTATTCGCTATGCATATAGGTATAACCAGCTGCCACATTCCAGCCCACACTGACTTCGCCGTTAAGGTTAAGCTCCAGCCCTTGGCTCACTATCTTGTCTGACGCTGTATAACATTGACCTTGGCAAATATTGCCCAAATTAAAAGGCACTGAAGTATCTGGCCTACCGACATTCGTTTGCTCAAGCCGGAAAAATGCTGCCGCTACATTCAATTGCTTGTTCAGCAACTCACCCTTGATACCCACTTCGTAATTGGTCCCAACCACTGGCTCCAATCGGCTGCCATTGGCATTGCGAAACTCCTGCGGCTTGAAAATATCGGCATAGCTGGCATACACCGAATATTCACTATCAAGATCATAGACCAAGCCAGCATATGGTGTGACTACACCAGTTTCGGTTTGACTACTTGTTCCCAAGCGATCGGTCAGGCGATACCAACTAACTCGTGACCCTAAAATCATCTTTAGTGAATCACTCAGATTGAAGCGGCCCACTGCAAACATCCCGTGCTGTCGAATCACATCATCACTGCCATAAGTACCACCCGGCACTGGTGTCACAATAGAGTCAGGATCAAAATCATAGCCGTTGGGAATAGTAGCTGCCAACCTGTAGTCTGTCCCCTTGGTTTCGGAACGTAACTTAGAGCCGTTGATACCCAATGTCAGTTCGTGGGTTCTCCCGAATAAGGTTACTGGCCCAGAAGCATGCACATCCAGCGCATCTGACTTCAGATCCCTTGTCAGCTTGACGTTCTGAAAAAGCCTTAGTCCAGCGCCAGTGATTGGATTGAGGCTACCAGCCAACCAGCTGTCCTTGGACTGATAGACATCAGTCAACCCACGCATATAAGTAGCTTTCAGCAACCAATCATCAAACAGCTTTTGCTCAATACCTATCGTATAGAGCCTGTAATCCTTATTGTTATGGCTATCAGGATTACCGAAGAAAGAAGAACGCTTCAGTCCAGAATCACTGCCATCTGCAGCATATGGCACACCCAAATGATTACGCCCCAGGTCTTTTTGGTATTGCACACTGGCACTGACCAAAGTAGTAGGCGTCACCTCTGCCTCAAGAATGCCGTATATTCCCTGCTTGTTGTTAAAGGCATAATCGATGAAAGAATTAGCATCATCCACCAATGCTACAAAGCGCCCCCGCACCTTGCCTGACTCCGTGAGGGGCCCTGATACGTCACCCACAAAACGACGTTGATCCCATGAACCAAGCTGTACTTCTGCCCGCGCTTGAAACTCTTGCGTAGGACGCTTACGCACCAAGTTAATCGTACCGCCAGGAGAGCCCGCACCATTGAGCAAACCCGACGCACCTTGCAATACTTCTACACGATCAAGAAAAGCATTATCGACTAGTGGATTTCGATTGGAATCGCTAATACCTGTTGGATTGAGCATTCCATCGTACTGTGATTGCATGCTGAATCCACGGCTATAATAGTCGTTACCATTCGCTCCTCGCTCATACACAAACACCCCGCTGGCTGTCTTCAATGCATCATCCACGGACATCATGCCGAAATCATCCATCTGCTTGCGGCCAATAACCGTCACGGTCTGCGGGGTTTCGCGCGGAGAAAGAGCAAGCTTGGTGGCAGTACTTGTATATTTCGCACGATAAGATGCAGTACCTTCAGTCGTACCATCACGATCTGCCTGCACAGCCACTTTTATCTCTGGCAGGGTATCAGTGCTCGACTTCTGCAATTGGCTGTTAGTAATAGGTTTCAAGGTAAATCGCCCTGGCTGCACTTCCAAGGCCTGCAGGCCACTACCTTGCAGTAACGCGTCAAAGCCTTGTTTAACGCTGTAATTACCTTTCAAGCCATGAGTGGCAAGATGCTTAGCTTGCTCTGCCTCGAACGAAAGTACCACGCCTGCCTCCCCAGCAAAGCGGCTCAATGCGCCATCCAAGGCACCCGGAGGAATATCATAGGTACGGATAGACTCGCTTTCCGCTGCAATGGCAGGTGACATACCGAGGTAAAAAGGTAATGAAGTGATGCTGAATGCTGTTGCCAACATGGTGCTCAACACCTTGTGTTGCCAGTGCTTGTTACTCCTAGCTTTGGTTTGTCTGTTCATACTGTCTCCCAATAACAAATTGAATGTTGTCATGGGATGGGTCGAACGAAATCAGCAAAGGGACAATGCAAATGGAAACTTTTACGTTTTACCTGACATAGATTTATGTAATGGAACCTAACGTCACCCAGTACCGTGTTAAATAATTGATCCGCACTTGCGGCAGGGCTGTCTGAATCGCCTCCAGAGCAATATTGGTATCATCCACCGGGAAAGCGCCTGAAATCCTTTGCTCGGCGAGCTGCGGGGCACAGCGCAGGACGCCACGGCGATAACGGCCCAGTTCGGCCACGAGGTCTGCCAGGCGCCAATCAGTGACCACAAGCATCCCGCGTCGCCAGCTTGCCTCATCGCCAGCCAGCGCACGCACTGGCTCAGAGACATCCTCTCCAATCATGACCTGTTGCCCAGCAGGCACGATGTAGGCTGGACCAGCATGCGCGGCATGTACATCAACAGCATGCTGCATCACGCCCAGCCAGGTCGCATGTGCATGCTGCCTGACGGCAAATTGTGTTCCCAGCGCCCGTAACCTGGCCTGTGCGGTTTTGACGATAAATGGTTGTTGCAGCGCTACCGATGCATGTCCAGTTTCAATGTAAATCTCGCCCTTGATGAGCTGCACCATGCGCACATGCTGATCAAAAACCACATTCACAGCGCTACCGGTATTGAGGGTAAGGCGAGTGCCATCCGCCAGCAGCCATTCACGACGCTCACCGGTCGCCGTACTGTAATCAGCCAGCATGACCTGCCATGGCTGTGTGCGCCAGCCCTGCCAAACCAATGGCGCAGTGAAAGCCAGAACGCCAAGACCCTTGAGCAGTGCTCGACGGCTAGCCCGCATTTCTTCAGCGCCGGAATCCAACACATTGCGTGTCAGGCGACCAGGGGCCACTGACATTTGCTGCTGCAGATGCTCCACACGCGACCAGGCCCACTGCTGTTCCCAGCCTTGATCCAGCCAATGCTGCCATGCCTGCTTGTCTGCTGCGGTGGCCTCACCTGAACATAACTGGCTATACCAGCCAGCTGCTTCGCGAATCACACGCCGGGCAATATGCGGATCTGGAGAGATGGTATCGCTCATGAGAGGGAAAACAACAGGCAGTGCTCGATCGCACGCGCCATGTATTTCTTGATAGAACTGACGGAGAGATTCATGCGCTCGGCAATTTCCTGATAGGTAAGGCCGTCCAACTGCGACATCAGGAAAGCCTGCCTCGGCTTTTCGCCCAACGCATCCAGCATGGCGTCAATCTCGCACAGGGTCTCAATGACAATACTGCGCTCTTCAACGGAAATCTGCACTGGCTCAGGCAAGTTGGCAATTGCTTCCAGATAAGCGCGCTCCAGTGCGCTACGGCGAAAATAATCCACCATCACCCGCCGTGCCACTGTAGCTAGATAAACACGCGGCTCCAGTATCTGGCTCGCATTGCGCGCGGCGATCACCCGCATAAATGTATCTTGCGCCAAATCAGCCGCACTCTCGCTACAATGCAGCTGCCGCCTCAGCCATGAGCGCAGCCAACGGTGGTGGCCGGTATACAGCGACTCTAGGTCTTGCTGCAATGCAGCATCATGAATATCAGGATGAAATGTGGGAGTGGGCATGCACTAGGCCAGCACAAATTTTGCAAATAAGAACTATTATATTCTGTAGCTTCAAAAAATGAGAGCGATTTAGTCATTGCAAAATAGTGAAGCCTGAGAGCGCTGCAGCGGGCGGGACAGCTCACATCCCCCTCACTTCTCACCCGCGATCATATGCCCACTTACCTTCGTGGGTCGCAAAATGCGAAAGCACAGCTGATAGCTGCGCCTCGGGTTAGATGGGCAAACTTGTTGCCGCCAGCTTAATTTCTGAGGTAGCGACTTTGGGAAGCCTTTACTCCTAAATTCTGCCCTCCCAGCATGAACGGAATCTGCGTCGCAGCATCGACCATCTCATCCTAGGTCTACGCACCTCAGTATTGCGATCCGGTCTCAGGCATTGATCGTCTGGCGAATGGATGCACCCTGGGCTGCATTCGACATTACTTCCCACTGCGCCCATTCAGCCAGGCGGGCGGCGTAGACCGCACGGGCAACTGGCATCCCTTCGGTGCCGAGGAAAAAGCGCAGCGGTGGCTGGTCTGCATCGACAATCTGAAGCACGGCTTGTGCTGTAGCTTGTGGTTCGCCGAAGTCGATGTGAGCGCTCTGAGCAAACGCCTGCTGACGCAATGCTTTGTAGTCTTCCAAACCTTCTGATATCTGCAATGATACAGGGCTTGCGAAGTCGGTCGCATAAGCGCCAGGTTCAATCAGTGTTACCTTAATACCGAAGTCAGCAACCTCCTGCGCCAAGCTGTCATGCATCGCTTCCAATGCCCACTTAGAAGCGTTGTAGAAACCCGTCATCGGGCCAGCCACGATACCCGCGACGCTGGAAACGCCGAGAATGTGCCCGCTATTCTGGTTACGCAGAATAGGTAAAACTGCCTGGATGACCTGCAGTGCTCCGAAGAAATTGGTCTCAAACTCGGCCTTTACGTCGTCCAGCCGGGCTTCTTCAATTGCGCCGACGAGGGCGTAACCGGCATTGTTCAGCACTACGTCGAGTTGACCGAAATGCCGATGCGCATTGGCGACGACATCTCGAACCTGCTGTGCATCGGTCACATCCAGGGCGAGCGGCAGCACCAGATCACCATAGCGTTCAACGAGCCCATTCAGTGCATTCATATCCCTTGCCGTCGCGACCACCTTGTCGCCACGCTCCAAGGCTGCCTCGGCCCACACCCGACCAAATCCACGTGCAGCGCCCGTAATGAACCAGACTTTTGATGTCATTTTTGATACCTCTATGTTGTTTGGAGCAAATACCTTGCTCTTAAGTTAGCGGGTCTGGCTAAGAATGATTCGATCGAACATGCGATCACCGAGCCAGACGCGCATGCGGATCAACATCTTGGCAAACTTGCCGGCCGCATAACGCGTTCGAGGGTTGCTGCTGGCGACTGCCTTGGAAACAACATCTGCAATCACGCTCGGATCACTGCCCGTGCCGTGTCCATAGGTTTGCTTGATCGACTTGGCAACCATCTTCACCATCCGGCCATAAGGACCATTGAACGAACGCTTGACGATGCTCTCGGAGGCACAATCACCGAAGCCCGTTTCGATCACGCCTGGCTCGACGATCACGACCTTGATGCCAAAATCAACGACTTCCAGGCGGAGACAGTCCGACCAACCTTCCAGCGCATGCTTGGTCGCGTGATACCAGGCCCCCAGGGCGCTGTACATCTTGCCTCCCATCGAGGTGATGTTGACGATGTACCCAGAATGTTTTGCGCGCATCGATGGCAGCAGCAATTGTGTAAGCCGCGCCGCGCCGAATACATTCACCTCGAATTGGTATCGCGCTTCGTCAATACTGATTTCTTCCACTGGCCCGTACAGGCCAAACCCCGCGTTGTTGACCAGTACGTCCACGCCACCCGTCTGGGCGAGAATAGTGCCCACGCCGGCAACGATCTCTTCATCCTTGGATACATCCATGCGCAAGGCCTGGGCACCCAACTCAGCCAGATCGGACATCTTGTCGACGCTACGCGCCGCCACATAGACTTGGTAGCCATCCTGGATTAATCGCTTAGCGATTGCCTTGCCCATACCCGACGATGCACCAGTGACCAGGGCGGTTTTCTTTCCTTTGATAAACATGTCGAACCTCGTTTGTTTGGATACAACCTATTTTCCAGATACAACAGATAAGTGCACTTGCAATACGTGCCAGAAGATCAACCATTTGCGCCACTGGCTGTGGCTTTAACCCCACACTACGTCTGCTCTTTCACTGTGCGCCGTTAAACTCTGAGGTGGAAACAGCTCCTGCCTTGCCTCTCTTCTCGCGAGAACGGTGCTAGGTGTCAGCGGACTTCCTGCAGATAGTCTCTCAATGCCTTGAGCGTTCCATATGGTGTATCCACCACAGTCTGGTTAGCCAGCCAGTTGGGAATAGCCCCACCGGGGGACGCATGCATCTGGTAGGTAATGTTCACGCCGTCAGTACTGGGCACCAGCTTCCACTGGCCATTCGCCTGAGGAATGCGCACCTTGCCTGCACGCAACGGTAGGTAATCGGGAACTGCCTCCACCCGGATGGTAACCGTGCCATCGGCAGCCTTCGAATAGGTGAAGTGGTAGACACCATCGCGATTGGATACTGGCCAGGGTGCCTTGTTATCCAGATAGTGAAATTGTTCGGTGTCGGTAGCCTTAAGCAGTTCCGAAGCGGCTACATCCGGCATCCACTTGCGGAAAGCATCAGCATCTCGCAGCACTTTGACCACATCGTCAGGAGTCGCCTTCAGTTGAGTCTCGCCACGGAATTCGCGCAGCGGTGACCCCTCAACGTTGCGTACATAGACTTTGATGCCTTCGGCATCCTTGGCCAGCGACCACGCTTCCTGTGCGAACGATGGTTGACCCATAAGCAAGCCGACCACCACAGTGGCGGAAAATACGTAGTGTTTGATATTCATATAGAACCTCGTCGTGTTGTGATAACACAACGACTTTAGTGGGGAGAGGACAGCAGTCCACTAGCATGATGCGCCACTAATACAACGATCGGTGCCAACAAGTTTGCGGCGTCAAAGTCCGCGCTTCGATCAGTCTGCGCCGATTCTGGCAAGCACATCAGAAGCCAGCACGACTACCCCGTTGGCTGTAGGTACGGTCTTGACCAGCGAATGAGCGACGGCCCCTGCACTCACGGGACGGTAGGTGCCTGGCAGGATGGGCGCCAGCAGTTTTGCAATAGGAATTGCAATCAGTTCACCGATGCGAGTAGGTTGCTGTAAACCATCTCGGTAGTCCAGCAATAGTGAAGGCTGTGCGATCACCAATGCCGTCAGGCTCATCGCCTTGAGAGCATCCTCCAACTCACCTTTGACTCGGTTGTAGAACATAGAGGATGTCGAGTTCGCCGCCGCTGCGCTCACCAACCCGACTCGCCGAGCACCCGCTAGATACGCAGCTTGAGCGACCATCAAGTTGGCCTCCAGATCGACGGCGCGAAATGCCGCTTGACTGCCTGCCACCTTAATCGTCGTGCCGAGCGCCAGATAAACCTCGTCGACCAGCGGTAACACGGGCAAGCTCCTGAAATCCACGATGTGAACCTGAAGCTTGGGGTGGTATACGCTCAAGGGCCGACGGCTCAAAGCATGTACCTCAGAGACAGTCTGGTCGGCCAGCAGGGCGTGAAGTATCAGCCCGCCCACTAGTCCCGTTGCACCGGCCAGCAGTACTTTTCGTTGATCTACAAGCGTTGACATGGTGTGCCTCTCCTCAATTCAAGCGCATGATATGACGGGCGCTATCAGGTGTCTGCCCGGTCCAGCCCTGGAATGCGCGATAGAAAGAATTGGGATCTTCAAAGCCGAGGAGAAATGCAATCTCCCCTACAGGCATTGTGGTACTGCCAAGGTAATGGCGCGCGAGACTCTCCCTTGTAGCGTTTACCAAGGCACGAAAGTTTCCGCCCTCGTCTTCAAGTCGACGCTGTAGCGTACGCTTGCTCATGCCCAAGCGCTCGGCAGTCTTCTCAATGGTGGCCGCATTACCAGGCAGAAGCTCCAGCAGAACTGCACGCACGCGTTCCGCAGTCATCGCGGTTGCATCAAGCTCGCTGAGTCGACGGCGAAGGTCGGGCTCGAACACACGCCACATGCCTTCATTAGCCGTAAGAAAGGGACGAAAAACGTCCTCGGCTGCGAATGTGATAGATGGACTCTCCCCGTGCTGCACCGACACGCCGAAGAATATCTCGTAACGTCGAGCATAAGCACTGGGCGGGAGTTGCGGAAGCGTCACTCGAAGCGCTTGGACCGGCTCACGGGTCGCGAGCCTAGCTAGTCGCAAGAAAAACGCGATTTCGGCAACTTGCAGCGAATATGGCACATCAGTCTCCACCGACAGCCAGCGAGGCGACACCGTCAGGTCACCTGACTTACCCACGTCCACCTCAAGACTCATGGGCGCCACGAGTTGTTTGTACTTGGCAAGGCGCTGTACCGCCTGCATAAGATTAGCGCTACACAGTGCTGCGAATAGGGGCGGATCGAAAGACTCTGCCGAGACAGCTTCAACGATGCGCAAGGGAAACATGACATCTCCTGCCTCAGCCTCTAAAGCACGCCAGAAACGGAAATAATCTTCAGTAGGAAGCCCATGCCCTCCACGAGAAAGCAAGTCTTCAGGCAGCCCCGCTCGACGCAATACACTAGCGGGCTGAAGGCCAAAGTCCTTTAGTAAAGCCTGCCAGCCGATGTCGACCGAAAAGGTTTTGTTTTGCATCATCAGAACTCCATCGTCATTCAAGGGCACCGTAATGCCCCATTCAAACTACACGCTGAGTATAGAGGTGCCGTGCCATATTGTTAATTCAAAATGCGCCACAGCATCTGCAAACAGCGCCATCTTGCATTAACTGCCTGCACAGTTCATGCGGAGTTGCTGGCTGCACTCATGGTGCAATAAAAAACCCCTTCCAAGCGAATGCCCAGAAGGGGTGGTGGTGACGCAATCCGATAAGTTAGAAACTACCGCGCAAAGTCAGCATGAAGTTTCGCGGATCACCAAAGAAAGTTTGCCTGGTCCATCCCTCCACCTTTGAGAAATATTTCTTATCAAATAGGTTGTTACCTGTAAGGCTGATATCCCAATGCTGGTTAATGCGGTACGCCACTTGCAATGAGGCAAGGGTATACCCCCCTTGTTTCCAGGTAGTGTCCCCATCCACAGCATAAATACCACTATTGATATTGAGTCCACCACCAATGCTCCACCCCTGTGTGCTATCTCCACTGAGCTTGTACTTGTTCCATAGCTTAAGTAGGTGTTTGGGGTTATTCGGGGCAAATCTCGCACCTTGCAGCGTTTCCTCTGCATCCAGATACTTGGTGTCGGTATAGGTATAGCCAGCGATCACATCCCACTTAGGCGAAACACGTCCACTTATCTCGCTTTCAAACCCTTGGCTGCGAACCTTGCCAGAGGCCAGTGAGAAATCGGGATTATTCGGGTCACTAATAGGCCGATTTTCATCAATGATACGGAATATGGCAGCATGCATGTTCACGCGCCCCTGATCAAGTTCGCCCTTAATACCAAGTTCACCTTGCTTGCCAACCCGTGGTTTCAATAGGCTGAAATCCGCCTTTTGGGAAGTTTGCGGCACAAAGATGTCGCTATAACTACCATAAACCGAGAAATTCTGTTTAAAATCAACAACAAGTCCAATATAGGGGGTAAATTTCTGGGTGATGTTGTCGTAGGCCTCGGGAACATCCTTGGTCTCGGTTTTCCAGTTACTTACGCGTCCACCCAAGATCAGCTTGGTCTGATCCAGCACTTGCAAAACTGCCCGACCATAAATGCCTGTTTGGGTTGTCTTATTAATGTTGGGATCAGCAAAATTAAAATCTGGCTTGGCAATATTATTATCCGGATCAACAATATTTTGCATTGGCCCACTGCCGTAAGCATAGTTGCTGGAGAAGCGGTAAATTCGTGAATTCATTCCTACCATGAACTGATGCTCGCGTCCCAGAAATTCCAAAGGCTTGCTGACATAGGCATCCAGACCATAATCATGGGAGCGTGTCTTGGCGCTTAACGTCCTGGTGGCAAAGTCACCAGTCACCTGGTCAATATAGCCATTACCATTGATAAACTCGACATCCATATCTCGGTTCAGCACGCTCAACCTAAGCTTGGCCTCCCCTCCAGCCTCAAGCTTGTGCTCCAGTTCAACAAAATAACTCTGACTGTGCTCTGTTTTGTTGTCCCAACGTGCGCCAATAAAGGTTGAACGACTGATGTTAGTGGGGTTTCTGCCATTCAGATAGGTTGGCAAACCTATAGTGGGCACAACATCCATGCTCTGCAGAGTAATACCTGCCGAGAGGGTAGTGCGCGGTGCAAGATCATACTCTAGCGTACCGTAGAGCAGTGGTTTTTGCGCGCTGACATGGTCAATAAATGACCGTCGGTCATCATACATCGCGACCAATCTTCCACGTAATTTTCCTTCGCCATCCAGTGCGCCTGTGACATCAAACTCTCCACGATAGGTGTCCCAGGAACCCGCGAGAAAATTGGTCTTGATGGCAAAGTTCGATAGCGCTCGCTTACGTACCAGGTTAATCGTACCTCCGGGCTCACCAGCCCCCTGCAGTAAACCGGCAGCACCACGCAACACTTCAACGCGATCATAGGTAGCAAGGTCAAAGCTGCTATTCCCCCACGTTCCCTGATCGGTATTGACCGCAATACCATCCACCTGAATGGCCTGTATCTGGTAGCCCCTCATCATCAAGCCGCTGGTACCACTGCCATAACTCACCACCGTCACCCCCGTGGTCTGCTCCATCGCTTCTGCAACGGTTGTCAGGTTTTGGTCTTCCATCCGCTGCCGAGTGACGATAGAGATGGATTGCGGAATATCGCGTAAGCGTTGCTCCCCCTTGCCTATCGTCACCAAATTCGAAGTATAGGAACCGCTGTTTTCAGTCACGGCTGTCTTTTCTGCACTCGCCTTGACAGATACCTCCGGCAACACATCAGCTTGTGAGGATACGCTGCTTAGAGGCACTTTCTTCAGGGTATATCCGCCATCTGCAGCCGGAGCTACTTGCAGGCCTGCATCGCGCAGCAGGGTATCAAACCCCTGCTTGAGAGTGTAGCTGCCCTTGATGCCGTTGCTGGCTTTACCTGCGGTCAACGCAGGGTCGAATGACAGCACCACACCAGCCGCTTGGGCAAAACTATTCAACACACTAGTCAGCGAGCCAGCGGAAATGTCATAGGATTGCTGAGTGGCTACCTGGCTAGTGGTATCGGCGTGCACCCATTGCGCGGTAGTAGAAAATGCAATGGCAGAAACTGCCAGCAGCATAGCCAAGGGCTTCTGCTTGAAATGTAATAACTGCATTGAGTTAACGCTCCCTGAATAATGATGTTCACTATCAATGACGCATCAGTAAAAGAGAGAGACAGTGAATGCGAAATATTTTTATTTCACTGCCTTGATGACTGTCAGCCAAGGGGTGTATTGCGTCATCACAACAGGGGTAGTATCCGCCAGCACCTTCAGCGTATGTGCAGTATCATCCAGTGCAAATACACCAGACACATGCACATCGCTGATCGCGGCCTCATCAACATAGAGATGCCCACGATGATAGCGTTGTAGCTCCTTGAGCAATATCGCTAGCGGCATATCGTCAGCCAGCAGCTTGAAATGCGTCCAGGCGGTCTCCTGTTGCACATTGGCCACCATCAAAGGCTCAACCCTCGCATCATGCATGCGTGTTGCATCGCCAGGGTGCAACGTCACGCAAGATGACTGTTTGCTGGCACAAGCCTCAACACTGGATTCCAACACAGTCACCTGGGTCACTTTCCTATGTCGCGTGACTTGATATTGCGTACCCAGCGCACGTGCCGTGCCTTCACGGGTTTCCACAATAAAAGGCCTGGTTTTGTCCTTGGCAACAGTCACCAAAAGCTTGCCTTGCAGAAGCTCTACATGACGCACACCGTCATTGAAGCTGATATTAATGGCACTGTGCGTATCTAGCGTAAGTCGGCTATTGTCAGCCAGCGTAATCACCCGTTGCTCGCCAATGCCGGTGCGGTAATCCGCCATCATCACACGGGCGGGCTGGGTTTGCGACAGCCAACCTGTGGCAAGCAACACTGCCGCCAATCCCAGGGTACGAACAGCCAGCTTGCTGCGACGTTTAGCTGTGGGCTGAAGAACGGCCTGTACGGCTTTTTTGGCGGGATCAGCCTGTACCTGCTCAAAGTTCGCCCACAACGCTTCCATCCGCGCATAAGCCTCGGCATGCGCAGGATCAGCAGCATGCCATTGCGCAAACGCTGTCCGCTCGCTATCGCTCACCTCACCAGATTGCAAGTGGGCATGCCAGGTCGCCGCTTGTTCAATGATGGTGTTAGGCAAAGGAGTCATTGCAGTTTGCATGATGAGGTTCAGCTATCTATGTCATAAACAATGGCATGGCAATGCACCATGGCCCGGGCGATGTATTGCTTCACCATACTGCTCGAAACGCCAAGGATAGTGGCGATTTCGGGGTAAGTCAGGTTTTCCAGACGGCTCAGCATAAAGGCCTGGCGCGCTTTCTCCGGCATGCTTTCCAGCATACCGGTAATCAACGTCAATGTTTCCACGGTCAGCAGGTGCTGCTCAGGCGAAACCGCATGACTATCCACCTCTGTGAGCGACAAGGCCTCAAGATAAGCTTGCTCTACCTTGCGACGACGGGCTTGATCAATCAACAAGCGGGTGGCAGTAGTAGTGAGATAGGCCCGTGGAGTTTGCAACGCGGCAAGGTCGACACGAGAGAGCGACAATAAGCGGAAAAATGTATCCTGCGCCAAATCCGCTGCCTGGTGATGACAACCCAGCTTATGCCGTAACCAGTTTTGCAGCCAGCCTTGATGATCTAGGTACAAGGTACGCAGAATCTCGGTATGGGAAGGGGTATTTGCCGAAGACATGGCAGCAGGAACCACAGTCAATGAATAGAAATGGTTCTCATTTTATTATTTTGTGTGTAGGTTAAGCAATAAAAAACCGCTTTCCAGAACGAAGCCTGAAAAGCGGCCAATACGGGAGAATGATTAAAATGTATATCTAGCAGTCATCCGGACGCCTCTAGGCTCGCCATAACTTTCCCATGCCCAAGTGGCACTGTTGGAAATACCGCGGTAATAGGTCTTGTCCAGCAGATTGTTGATATTGAGCTGGAAATCCAGATTGTTGCTGGCCTTGTAGCCCACGATCAAATCCACTAACGAATAAGCCTTCTGCTCAATATCCTGGGTAGTGCCGGATTGTTCAGCCGTCGCATACATACGGCTTTGACGATAAAAGTTGGCACCCACTCTCCAGCTTTCCCAATCGCCGAGGAAACGATAGATCGTTGTCAGCTTGAACATGTGTTCAGGTAACAGTGTATTGAAGCGATCACCTTTTTCATAAGTGCTGTCCTTGATGTATTCGGTATTGGTATAAGTGTAGCCGGCCCCGACTTGCCAATTGGGCCGCAATGCACCTTGCAGCTCCATATCTACGCCCCGGCTGCGCACTTCGCCCGATGCTTCCGAACAGCTCGTGCCCACTTGGCACTCGCTGACATCCCTGACAGCGCGAGAGCGATTCTTCTGGTTCACCTGGAACAAGGAAATGCTGGCATTCAACGCGCCATCTAGGTATTCGCCCTTGAGCCCCAGTTCATAATTCTCGCCATCAATCGGGCGGATCACGTTGCCATCTCGCCCAATGCTGCTCTGCGGACTGAAAATATCCGTGAAGCTGGCATATAGCGAGTGCTGGTCGTTGATATCGTATATCAGTCCCGCATACCGCGTGACGTTGCGCACCACCTTGTAATCCGAGGTATTACGGTAGTTGTCGTAGTCGTACCAATCCAACCGGCCGCCCAGTATCAGCTTCCACTGCTCGGCCAGATTGAGGCGCGTCGTCACGTAGGCCGCATCCTGTTGCGTGCGCGTATGACCAGTGCTGGTATAAGGCAGGTTGGGCTGGAGCAGTGCGCTCCTGCTCCAATTGTAGATATCCGTATTACTGCCGATATACGTCGTTCCGTAATTTTTCGGGCTGGAATCGAACTGGTTGCGATTGGCGCCGAACACCAGCTCGTGTTGCCGCCCGAGCAATTCATACTTGCCGTTCACGACCACGTCATAACTAGATGCCTTGTTTTCCTGCTCCCCGCGCCATGTCATGAGATCGCGATTGATATTGCCGCCAATCACTCTACTCCGCATAAAGGTACCGAGACCGTCAATATGGCTCCACATATATGTGGTATTGAACTTCAGCTTCCAGTCGTCATTGAAGCGGTGCTCGACAATGGCAAAAATACTCTTGGTTTCCTGGTCCAGGTATTCCCAGCTATTCGTCAGTGTTGCAGAGCGCTTGAGATTGACGTGGCTGCCATCCGGGTTGATGGGGAGCCCGCCCCACCAAGCCCCGTTTGTTCCATCTTTCTGTGTATAAGCGCCCACAGTTAGCGTGGTCTTTTCGGAGAGGTCGGCCTCCCCGATTGCGTAGAACAGATGATTGTCATAACTCTGCCCGTCACGGAAACTTCCCGCCTCCTGCACGGAAGCCACCACCCGCCCACGCAACGAAGCCGCCTCGTTCAAAGCACCGCCCAGATCAAGAATGCTGCCGTAGCTATCCCAGCTTCCTGCATATGCAGTCAAGGAGCCCTTAAATTCGCTAGTCGGCCTTTTACGCACCAGGTTAATCGCGGCCGAAGGATTGCCAGCCCCCTGCATGAGCCCGGTCGCGCCGCGCACCACTTCTACCCGATCGAACATCGCCAGGTTGGCCTGAGCGCTTGGAATGTAGGACGACCATGGCACCAGCGCTCCGTCGTACATGATATTGCTGATCCCGAACCCCCGCGCTTCGAAATTGGGTCGCCCGGGGCCATCCGCGTTACTGAGGAAAATGCCTGGCGTGCTTTTGACCACGTCGTTGATATTCAGCATACCCTGGTCATCCATGCGCTGGCGTGTGACCACCGTGACAGCCTGCGGCGTCTCCCTCATTGACAAAGGTAGGCGAGTGGCTGTGCTCATGGACTGCGTGGTGTAAGAACTGCTGCCTTCCGTTACTGCCTCGAAGGCCGTCGCCTTTACAGCTACTTCCGGCAAGGCATTTTCCTGCACTGCACTATTAAGCTGTACGCTGGCACGAATTACAAAGCCACCAGCCTCATTAGCAACCACTTGCAACCCAGTGCCCACCAGTGCCTGCTCTATAGCCTGGCGCGGCGTGTAATGTCCTCGCACCACATTACCGCGCTTGCCTTCAATCAGCTTGGGCTCCGCCACAATATTCTGGCCACTGGCAACCGCAATTTGGCTCAGTACATCTGCTAACCCAGCGGCAGTGATGTTGTATTGCACAACCACAGCTTGTGAGGCTGGTCCTGCCGCAAATACAGGCGTCAGTGGAGATATTGAGGAAATAGCCAATGCCAGGAGGCATGGCCGCAAAATGGTGGACTGCATGAGTTACTCCCTGAGTGTTATCGAAGGTTTATATTTCCTTGTCCAACACCTTGAGGAAAACCCCTCACTTTTCTGGAAACTTTGCTACACCAAATCAATCATGGTCACCAAACTGCCGTAACGCCGAATGCTGATTGGCAGAATGGACTGCAATGCATGCATGACCTGCCCAATATCATCCAGCTGGAACATGCCAAACACCCGTAGGCCTGCCGCACGAGGCGCAAGCCTGATCCAGCCAGCATGATAGGCCCGCAGACTCTCCACCACTTCCTCCAGGCGCTGGTCACGTACATCCAGCATGCCGTGTTCCCATGCCATGCTGGCATTCACGTTAGCAGGCTTCAACATCAAGGCATGTTGATCAAACCAGGCTGCGACGGCTTCACTGGAGCTGAGTACTGCTTCTGGCTGATGGAGCGGAGCAACCACTAATGATTGCTGCTGCACCATGGCATAAGTTTGTCCCCCGGAGATTCCCGCCAGCATGCGGCTCCCGCCACCAGCCCTCACGAGACCATGCACAGTGCGCAGCAGTAAAGGCCGCAATGCGTCAGGTGCCACATCGACAATACAGGCTCCCTGATGCAACGTGAGCACACGTTGCTTCTCGGAAAAATCAACGTCGAGCGCAGAGCGCGCATTGAGCTTCACCCGCGTACCATCAGCCAGGGCAATCTCCTGATGCTCACCGGTAGAGGTGACATGGTCTGACATGATGTAGGAGAGGGGAGTAACCCGGTTTGCCAGATAAGCAGTGCCTAAGCCCAGCGCCACCACAGCAGCGCCGCTTTTCAGGAAGTGACGACGATCAGCAAGGGGCTTACTTGACAAGACCTGACGCACGGCATGCACATGCTCTGCTTGCCGGCCCGCCAGGTGTTGAACTTGCTCGAAGCCCGACATGCTTTGGGTAAGCTGCTGCCATGCCATCGCGTGATGAATGTCAGCATCCAGCCATAACTGGAATTGTGCGTTCAACTCATCACTGACCGCTCCAGAACTCAGCTTGACCAGCCAGTCGACGGCAGCATCCAGCGTTTCATGTGACAAGGCTGGCTGGCTCATAGCCTGCCCTCAATCCGCGCAAGATGACAATGCAGGATGGCCTGCTTCATGTAACGCTCAATTGTCGCGACAGACATATTCATTTCTTGCGCAATCGCCACATAGGTCAGGCCTTCCAGACGGTTGAGCAGGAATGCTTGCTTTACTTTTGCTGGTAAGCCATCCAGTTGATGATCAATGATGAGGATAGCCTCCTTCAGCAAGGCATACTCTTCCTGGGAAAGGCCAAGATCTTCCGGCAGCTGGGCCAAGGCATCAAGATAAGCCTGCTCCAGTTCGCGCCGCCGCCAGAAATTATACAATTCGCGCTTGGCCACCACCGTCAGGAAGGCACGCGGTTCACGTACATCCTCCAACTGCGGCGCCTTGAACAGGCGCACAAACGCCTCTTGCGCTAAATCATCGGCATGCGCCGCGCCCTCAAGCTTGCGCTTTAGCCAGCCGACCAGCCAACCATGATGATTACGATACCATTCGGCCAACAAGTGGTGCCGAGATGCTGAATTGTTAGCCATAACTACCGTCGCGCCGACCCAATAACATAAAAAGAAGGCCAGCAATCAATGCTGGCCTTTTGAATGACATTATTGGCGGAGAAAGTTAGAGTGCCAAGAATGTATGGTGCTCATCTTGTTATAAATAAGAATCATTGTCAACATTATTTGCAGCTAGGATTTAGCTTCTTCCTTTTACTGTCATCAAACCATCATCTTTTACCAACAAGAATGTCACACTAAAGCATCACAATCTGCCTCAGTAGCTTGGGACGCATCAACGTTCCCCCCGAAGACTGAAGATCATGCCCCGCTGCGAGGCCCTGTTTATACAGGGCCTTTTACTTTGCAGCGTTTAGAAATTGCCGCGCAATGTCAGCATGACATTTTGCGGATCGCCATACAAAGTCTGCAATGCATCTAGGTAGTAGCGCTTGTCGAACAGGTTGTTAATGTTCAATGCTGCCGTCCAGTGATCATCGATCTTGTAACTGGCTTGAGCACTCCACACAGCATAGCCACTCTGCTTGCGTTTGACATTATCAACCACTGTTGTAAATGAAGTCTGACTCTGCAACACCACACCGCCACCCACTGAGATACGCTCAAGTTCACCAGGCAGCCTGTACGTATTCCATGCACGGAACAGGTGGCGCGGGTTGTGGTCTCCATTCAAGCGACCACCGTTCAAGCTACTATCATTGGCTGTCACATATTTGGCTGAGTTAAAGGTATAGCCTGCAGCAACCTGCCAGCCAGGCAACACTTCGCCATTGATTTCAGCGTCAATACCCGAACTCTTCTGTTTACCACTGTTGAGGTAACAAGCACCGCCAGTGGGCGAAGCTGCACAACCGGTGCGATTTGATGGATCTTCAATCGCACCATTGCTCTGGTTGACGCGGAACACCGTTAACGATGTATTCAGCTTGCCACCGTAAAACTCACCTTTGATACCAGCTTCATAATTACGCCCGGTTGCAGGATCCAGCGAGCTGCCATTGGCGGAAATGTTATTACTCTGTGGCTTGAAAATATCGGTATAACTGCCATACAGCGACCAATTGTCATTCAAGCGATAAATCAAGGCAGCATATGGCGTGACTTCATGTGCTTGCTTATAAGCGCCATTGAAAGAGCTTTCATAGTCGTACCAACTCACTCGGCCACCAAGAATCAACTTGAGCGAGTCCACCAGTTGCAACCTGACATTACCGTAAACACCCTGCCTGGTTTCCGTGGAGGAGAGCGGTGCAGCATATGGCCCACGATACAATCGTGGCACTTGAGATAAATCCAGGTTGCCAAGGTTAATCGCATAACGCGGAGAGTAATTGATACGTGAAGTTCTGGAGGTTGGCATTTCATTGCGCTGCCAGTTGGCCCCCGCGAATACTTCATGCTCTTGACCCCAGGCATTGAATTTCCCATTCACTTGCGCATCCAGTGCTGTCGTTTCATAACGCACTTTGGAAAACTCCACCCGCATATATTCTGAGCCAGTCAAAGTTTGAGGATCAACTCGGGCATCAGTAGGCCGGATGATCGTGTCGTCCCGGTCATTGCGCTGATGCATGGCGCTGAACTTGATCTTCCAGTCATCATTGAAATGATGGGTAATATCTCCAAATATTTCCTGCGTCTTGCTTTCATAACCCGTCCAGTTTGGCCCTAACCCTGTGGAACGCGATAGATTCAAATTACTGCCATCTGTGGACATCGGCAAACCACCTCTCCACCGTCCACCATCCTGTTGATAATCCTGATACCGCAAACCGATAGCCGCAACGGTATTTGGCCCCAAATCAGCCTCCAGCATGCCGTAAACCAAAGGCAGCTTAGTCTGGGTATCTTCATAGAAATAACGCCTGTCCTCATACCCTGCAATCAGGCGACCCCGCAACGTACCCGCCTCATTCAGCGGTCCGGTCACATCTCCATCCATACGGTAATAATCCCAGCTACCAGCACGGGCGGTGATTTGGATCTGCTTGTCAGCCAAGGGGCGCTTGCGCACCATATTCACCGTACCACCAGGATCCCCGTTACCCACAATCAGCCCAGGCGCGCCCCGCATTACCTCTACGCGATCCAGCATGATGGTGTCTGGTGGGGTACCAATGCCACCAGAATCTCCCATCGGCACGCCATCTACCATGTAGTTGGAAATTTCAAAGCCGCGAGAGTAGTAAGTTGAGTGGCCATATCCGCGCAATTGCTTAGTCACGCCAGCCGTTTGCATCAGCACACTATCCAGCGTTGTCAGGTTCTGATCATCCATGCGCTGGCGTGTAACAACGCTAACGGATTGCGGAGTTTCACGCAGGGATTGTTCACCCTTGCCAATCGTCACAGCACGCGCGGCATAAGAGCGTGTACCTTCGCTAATGGCTTTGGAGCCGCGATCATGTGCCGCGACCACGCTCACTTCTGGTAGGGTAGTGTTGGATTTCTCAGCCGAGCCTTGCAGCGCAGTGGCCTTGCGTAGTTTCCAGTTGCCACTGTCATCCACGACAGCTTCCAACCCGCTACCAGTCAACAAGCGGTTAAAGCCTTCTTTCACGGCGTAACTGCCTTGCAAGCCCGCGCTTTGCAGGCCCGTGGTCAATACGGGATTAAGGGAAAGATTAATACCGCTGGCACCCGCAAAAGCCGCCAGCGCCTTATCAAGTGGGCCCGCCGAAATGTTGTAAGTTTGCTTGCTATTGATAGAAGCTGGTTCAGCCGCATAGGTGCTCGTGGGGCTAGCCACACCCGCCATGACCATCAATGCCAATTGCAACGCCACGACACTCCCTTTACGGCGCAGCATATGCTTATGATTACCCTGTTGCATAAAGAATGATTCCTGTTCATTGGTTTTTAATCGTTACATTCCCAATGTCAGGCGAGATCAAAAAAGGTGACATGCCGCATGCAATCGGCAGAAATAAATTAAGTTGTCGGAGTTAGTGCTATGCGCGATACGCAACCGTCACCCAATAGCGGGTGCGCCAATGTAGCTGCACGGGCAGGGTATTTTGCAGGGCTGCAAGAATACGATCCGTGTCATTAAGCTGGAAAACACCAGACACCTCCAAGTGCGCAACATCAGCTTCACAACGCAATACACCAGTGCGATAGCGCCCCAGCTCGGCAACAAATTCATCCAGCCGCATTTTGTCGACATAGAGTATGCCATCTGCCCAAGCTGTACGCTTTTCATCCAAGTTGGTAGCAGCATGAACTTCATTTGCCGTCAGGCTTGATTGCCTGCCTGCTGTAATCACGCTGGCATGTTGTTTTGCAGCAGCAGGCGTTGCCTCCACTGCACCCTCGATCACTGCGAGCTGCGTCCAAGCATCTTGCTGGCGCACATTGAAATGCGTGCCCAGCGCACGCAAGCTGCCTTCGGCGGTCTGGACGATGAAAGGCCGATGCATGGGATGCGGGTCTGGCGCAGTCTGGATCAGTATTTCTCCCGCCAGGAGCCTAATTTCGCGCCGTTGGTCGGTGAACTCCACATTAATGGCGCTGGAGGTATTGAGCATGACACGGCTACCGTCAGCCAGCACCAACTCCCGGCGCTCACCGGTCGCTGTACGGTAATCTGCCGTCCACTCCCGCCAAGGAGCATACCGGTACGCCAACATGCCTGTTGGCATGGCCACTAGCAACAAAGCCAAAGGCTTGATGAAATCACGCCGGCTAACTGCACGATCAAGCACTGGCATACCCAACTGAGGAGGAATGTAGGTAAGTTTCTGTGCTAAAAGCTCTGCCTGGCGCCAGGCATGTTCATGCTCCGGCTTGGCAGCACGCCAATCGGCGAGCCCGAGCCTGTCAGCATCGGTCATGCGTCCCGAATGCCACAATGCCAGCCACTTGGCGGCTTGTCGGATCACAGCGTGACTAGGTGTGGATTGACTCATATTGCCTCACAGCATCGCCAACAAGCATTGCTCAAATGCCAGTGCCATATAACGCTTCACCGTACGCGTGGATACTTCCAGCCGCAGGGCAATCTCATCATAGGTTAGGCCCTCTAGTTGCGATAACAGGAAAGCACGACGAGCCTTGTCAGACAGGCCGTCAAGCATGGCATCAATCTCATGCAATGTTTGCAAAATCAGCAGGCGCTCTTCAGGCGAGATCGCCTGCGGCTCTGGCATAATCGCCAATGCTTGTAGATAAGCCTGCTCAAGCGTTTGTCGCTGATAGTGATTGGCCAGCAAACGCTTGGCCACCGTGGTGAGGAAAGCCCGTGGCTCTTTGATCTCAGCAATCTCGCTGCGCGAAGACAATATCCGAGTAAACGTGTCTTGTGCCAGATCATCCGCCTGATGGCTGCAGCTCAGCTTGCGCCTGAGTAGGTTCACCAGCCAGCCATGATGGGCTTGATATAGCTCACCAAAGGTAGCATGAGGCGCGGCATGTTGATCTGGTATGGACATTCGCTTGCTGGGAGGTAGTATGAAGAAATGCTGATTCAGTCTTCACTCAGACAATCAGCAACAAAAGAGAATGGTTAAGCAAATAAGAATTATTGTCAATAAAAACATGGCAAAAAGCCGCAGGAATACAACACTTAATGTTGCACGCCTGCGGCCTGCTGATAGAAGAACTGCCGCGAGTGACGCGTTAGAAATTACCGCGCAAGGTCAGCATGGCGCTTTGTGGCTCACCATATATAGCACCGCTAGGCGTAGTGTAATAGCGCTTATCAAACAGGTTGTTTATGTTGAGCGCAGCTGTCCAGTGCTCATCCACTTTATAACTGGCAAACGCATTCCATACAGCATACCCAGATTGCTGATACTTGACGGTCCCAAACGCAGTATTGGTTTCACTTTGCAAGGTAACACCTCCCCCTAGCGTGACTTTTTCCCAGTCACCAGGCAAGCGGTAGGTTTGCCACATTCTCAGCAAATGGCGTGGATTATGGTCACCCCCCAAACGCGTACCATCAGTAGCCCCATTTGCCGTTTTCACATACTTGGATACATTGTAGGTATAACCAGCAAAAGCCTGCCAGCCTGGTAAGATCTCGCCGTTAATCTCGGCTTCAAGGCCCTGGCTTTTTTGCTTGCCGGCATTGATATAGCAATCGTTACCTCCACGGCAGGCGCCTCGATTAAATGGATCAACCAAGGCAACATCTTCCAGATCAATCCGGAATACTGCCAATGATGTATTCAGCTTGCCGCCATAAAGCTCGCCCTTGATACCGGCCTCATAATTCTTCCCCATGGCCGGAGACAATGCATTATTGGTGGCCGTATAGTTGCTGCTCTGGGGCTGGAATATATCGGTATAGCTACCATACAAAGACCATCGATCATCCAGCTTGTAAATCAGGGCGGCGTAAGGCGTCACTTCATGCGTTTGTTTGTAATGGGTTGATCCCTCTTCATATTCATACCAACTCACGCGCCCACCCAGAATCAGCTTTAGGTCGTCTATGATTTGTAACCGGGCATTGCCATAAAAACCTTGGGTAGTCGTTATGCTTGAACCAAATGAGTTGTAATCACCCCGATAGATTCTTGGTATGGAAGATAGGCTGTACTGATTCAGGTTGATCGGAATAGGGGTCGAGTAAAGCGTCGTCAGGTACTTGTAGGCATACTTGTTCCGCTGCCAATTAGCACCGACAAACATCTCGTGTTGCTGACCCCAGGCAGAAAACTTGCCATTGAGTTGCGCATCTACCCCTGTATTGCGGTATTGCACATCTTCATAATCAATACCCCGCAATGCCAAGCCCGTCATGGTGTTCGGGTCAACAGCGGCACGATTGTGCAACATCGGCGCATCCTGACGATTGCTATTCTGGTAATTAGCGCTCAGCTTTACTTTCCAGTCATCATTCAAATGATGTGTCAGGTCAGCAAATACCTCCTTCATTTCACTGTCAAAGCTGGTCCAGCTAGGCCCCAGTGAAGTCGAGCGAGACAACTTCAAGTCACTACCATCAGTGGATCGAGGCAAGCCAGAAATCCAACGTCCACCATCTTGCCTATAGGATTGGTACCGTACGCCAAACGCAGCCACGGTATCCTTGCCCAAATCGGCCTCGATAATGCCGTATAGCAGCGGTATCTTGCTTTGCGCATCATCGACAAAATAATGCCTATCCTCATACCCTGCCACCAGCCTGCCACGCAAGGTGCCAGCATCATTTAGAGGGCCAGTGACATCTCCATCCAGACGATAATAATCCCAACTCCCAGCACGTGCAGTTAGCTGTATCTGCTTTTCTGCCAAAGGACGTTTGCGCACCATATTCACGGTGCCGCCCGGATCACCATTACCAATCAGCAACCCCGGCGCACCACGCATCACCTCCACGCGATCCAGTATCGCAGTATCCGGCATCAAGCCAATACCGCCGTAATCGCCCATTGGGACGCCATCAGTCATATAGTTACCGATGGCAAAACCACGCGAATAATAGACACTATGCCCATAATTCCGTGCTTGGCGCGTCACGCCCGTCGTTTGCATCAGGACATTATCCAGCGTGGTCAGGTTCTGCTCATCCATACGCTGGCGCGTCACCACGCTCACGGATTGGGGAATATCCCGTAGTGATTGCTCACCCTTTCCTATGGTAGCGGCGCGCGCGGCATAGGAGCCTGTGCCTTCTGTTGTGGCACGTGATTCACGGGTTTTGCTCGCGGTGACGCTTACTTCAGGCAAAGCGCCACGGCTAGTGTCTTCACGAACTGCCGATACTTTGCGCAAGGCATAGCCTGCTGATGTTTTCTCCGCGCCATAGCCCGTGCCTGCGAGTATTTTGTTAAAGCCATCGTCAATGCTGTAGCTGCCCTTCAAGCCCGGGCTTTGCAACGGCTTGATCTCATTAGCATCAACAGAAATCGCCACTCCGGATTGTTGCGCAAAGCGCGTCAACGCCGCTGCTAATGGCCCTGCAGGAATGTCGTATTGTTGCGTGGCAGCAAGCGTCTCTGCATGGGCAAGGGTGCTGCTGGCAAACAGGATAGGCAGACAGGTCAACTGGACGGCGAGCACGAGAGGCGCCAACCGGAAGCCTGGTTGAATGGATAGTTGCATGTTGTGTTTTACTCCCTGATAAACGGTTTCAATTACCAAGACACTTGGCAACCTGAAACTGGAACCAGGAAGTAGAAATTTAATGAGAATCAGTCACCAAAATATTCTGCACAGTGACAATCCATGGCGTGAAGCGTTTAACCCTGACCGGGAAGCTTTCACTCAGCAGTTGCAGCGCCTTGTCGGTATCATCCAGCGGCAATACGGCCGTGACTTGATAATGGGCGAATGCTTCAGCATTGAAATGCAGGTAACCTTTGCGATGGCGCGCCAAGACTGCCAGCACCTCGGACAAGGGTTGGTCTTGCACCACCAGTTGATGCAGTCTCCAGGCATCACTGATGCTGGCAGGGTCTATCACATGAATCTGGCCCAAGCCCTGCGAGGTGATTCTAATGGCTTCTCCTTGTGTGACTACCGCGCTTTGTTGAGCTGTTGATGGCATTGTCGCTACCTTGGTACGCGACTCCAGCATGGCGACTGCTGTCGTCTGCCCATCTTCACTCACCACAAAGCGAGTGCCCAGCGCGGTGACACTGCCATGTGCAGTGTTGACGACAAAAGGCCGCGTCGCATCCTTGGCAACGTCAATCAGAATTTCTCCCTGGCGCAGGTGAATGGTGCGGGCCTGCGCGGTGAAATCCACATCCACAGCACTGTGCCCGCTCAGGGTAATCTGGCTATGATCCGGCAATTGCGCGGATTGCCACTCGGCAGTAGAGGTCCGCAAATCAGAAAGCCAATAGGCAAGTGGATAATGCTGTAGCAACATCCCGAAGGGCAACGCCAGCACCAGCGCAGTAGCAATAAGATTGACGCCTCGCTTGAGCTGCTTGCGGCGATGCTGTTGCGTGATGCCTGCCTCCAGCGCGTGATGGGCAATGCCGGATTGCGGGCGCAGGCCTTCCAATTGTGCAATCAGCCCCTGCATGTGCTTCACAGCTAGCGCATGGGCAGGGTCTTGCGCTTGCCAGCACTGAAACTCCTCTAATAGCGCAGCATCACTAGGCTCTTCTTCAAGGCGCAGTAACCATTCCGCCGCCTCTTCTGCCACGGATGCCATCAATCTGCCTCCATCGACGCACCCACGGCCGCATGACAATGTACCAAGGCATTGATCAGGTATTTTTGTACCATTTTGGTCGACACACCAAGATGCTGAGCAATCTCCGCATGCAACATACCATCGAGATAACGCATGAGGAAGGCTTCTCGCGGCTTCTGCGCCAACCCCAGCAACACCTGGCTGATCTGCTCCAGCGCCTCAATGGCTGCCATCACTTGCTCGGCAGAAGGCGCATGATCCTCGCCCAATGCTAACACCCCAGCCAGGTAAGCCTCCTCGACAGCACGACGTCGGGCCTGATTGAGCAGCAGATGCTTAGCGGTGGTTGTGAGATAGGCGCGCGGCTCCTGCATATTGAACAATGCGTCACGCGATGCCAGGATGCGAATAAAGGTGTCCTGCGCTAAATCCGCCGCCTCATGCGGACAACCCAGCTTCTTGCGTAGCCAGGCAAACAGCCAGCCATGATGATGAACATAGAGCTCACTCAGACGCTGTGTGGTTGATAGCGGGGACATAGGCATGACGCGACAGGATAAAAGCAGAAATTATTAATAAAAACAATTCTCATTTTATTCTGTGCCATGTCGTTTGCACAAGTCATGCGAGCAAATACTACTTGTTGCCCGGCCTGGACCAATAATACCCAATTATCCCAATAGGCACTGACAATGCTACCCAGGATAGCCAATGCCAGAGGCCAATTCCCAGCAAGGCCGCCAACAAGCCGAATGTGGTTAGCAATGCCAAGATGATAGGCCAACCCCATATCTGCATGAATCGCTTGGTCATGGCTTGCCTCCTGCCATGGCAGCGTGCTTTTGCTCCAGCTCACTGATGCGTTTTTCAGTCTGTTTGCGGCGTTGCAGCCAGAGATACAAACCGCTGCCCAACACCACGATGGTGATCAAGTCCAGCAAGGTCCAGATAATCTTCAATGGCAAACCACCATAATCGCCGAAATGCAGGGGTTGCGACAGCAAAAGGGTCTTGACGTACCAAGGCACCTCTCGCGCGTCGGTTAACTTGGTGGTTTGTGCATCCACCAGTGCTGGCTTGAGCAAGCGTGATGTGACAGGCGTATTACCTTTCATGAACACAGTGTAATGATGTGGGCTGGAATAAATGCTCCCTGGGAAAGCAACAAAGCTCGGATGCATATCGGGGATAGCGTTCTTGGCAGTGTCCATCGCCGCTTGTAATGAACCCAATGCTTTTGGCGCTGGCAAGCCTTTGTAGGGGGCTGTCATCTCGGCCATTTGGTCATTTTGCCAAATAAAAATCACGATCTGGCTCAGGGTATTAATGGTGCCGGTCAAACCCACCACCAGCGCCCACACCAGCGTGGCAACTCCCAGCAGGTTATGTACATCCAGCCACTTCAGGCGAGCCTGCTTTTCGCGCCGGATAGTGCCGAAATCCAGCCGTCGCATGAAAGGGTGATACAGCACGATGCCGGAGATGATCGCCACTGCGAACAGCAGGCCCATGAAACCGAGGAACAGCATGCCGGGCAAGCCGGCAAACATATCCACATGCAGCTTGAGCATCACGTACATAAAGCCACGATCTGGTGGAGGCTCATCCAGCACATTAGCGGTACGGCTGTCGATCAAGACGATCTTGCCGGCATCAGGCGGCGCATCCATGGATTCGGCCATCGAGACCATCGTCACATGGGGATGCTCATCTTGCTCCCAAAACATAAAGCGGATCACATCCCCAGGGCGTTGCTTGAGCGCAGCCTCTGCCACCTTGTCGAGGCTGGCGTAGGGCGTATTTTCAGGCATGGGTGGCGCTTCCACCACACCAGAAAGATGTTCGATCTCTTCATGAAAGATCAAGGGCAGGCCGGTAATGCACAGCATCAACAAAAATGCGGTGCAAACCAGGCTGGTCCATTTATGAACGAGATACCATTTTCTGATACTCATGCTGGTCCTTTAAAACAGATATCTTGGTAGAGAGAGACTGATCGCGCGAAAAGGGCTCAACTTAGGTAGATATAGCGCAGCACTTCTTGTTGCGCCTGCACATGGCCCTGACGTGCTGCGCAGCGCAGCCACCAGCGCCCCAGGGAGAGGCTCATGATGTCTTGCTGGCTTAACAAGCGCTTAGCGTATGTATACCCATCCCCCTCATCACCTTGTTGTGCGCATTTGTGTAAGGCTTCCATGCCCACTTGGCGTAAAGCCGGGTGAGGGTGTTGGAGCAAATTAGCCGCCATGGTGCGGGAAAACGCCAGATGCGCATTGAGCAGCGCAATACGCATCCAGTGCAATGAATTCTCGACTTGGGTGCGCTCCAGCAATATCAGGGCATAGTTGTATTGCCCACGAAAATCGCCTGCCTCTGCAGAGCAGCGATAATAGTCGAAAGCTTTTTCCAGGTCTTTTTCGCCCAGCCAGCCTTCCTCGAAAAACCTGCCGATCACGCCCAATGACTTGGCGTGGCCTAACTCGGCGGCCTTGTTATACCAGTCGAACGCTTGTGGCTCATCTTTCTCTACGCCCAACCCATGCAACAGCAGGTGTCCATAGTTATACATGCCCCAATCCAGCCCCTGATTGGCCGCCATGCGAAACCAGTACGCAGCACAGGCATAATCCACCGGGCCGCCCCAGCCTTGATCGTAAGCTCGTCCCAGCATGTTCATCCCGAACAGATGGCCCGCTTCCGCAGCCTTGCGAAACCAGATTCTGGCCTGCCTGGGGTCTGGCTCCAGGCCATGCCCGTCAAGGTAAGCCTGTCCAAGCAAGGCTTGTGCTTCTGGCTCGCCTTGTTCAGCCAAGGCCAGTATCCATTGCATCGCCTCTCGCGGATCGCTTGCAAGCTGACGCTTTAGCTCTTCTGCGCTGATGTTGTGCAGGTGTTCAGGAGTAATGGCTTGGGAGCTGCTGGCAGACATGCTGATTGAGAATAGGAATGAATCAGAGGATGACTATACACCAAATCACGTCAGGCAATCCCGCGTAATCTCGACAAGAGCCTCTTAGCGCCGGACGAGGCATTGCAACGCAGCATTGACGCCGTTGGGACAACCAGAAGGGCAGGCTAGCAAATGCGCCCCTTCACATCGGTTTGCATTCAAGCCTCTACTGCGAGCGTTGCCAGCCACCGCCTAAGGCGCGATAAAGATCTACAGAGGCCTGCAGGCGTTGTTGGCGCAATTGCAAATCCAGATCTTGCGCAGTGAATAGGGTACGTTGCGTATCCAGCATCGTCAGCATGGTTTCTGCCCCGGCTTGGTAGCGGGATTGGGCAAGGACAAAAGCACGCTCGGCATTTTCCAGCGCCAGAGTTTGCGCAATGGCCTGCTGTTCCAATCCGGCAATACGGTTGAGCGCCGCCTCTACATCGCTCAATGCGGCAATAATAGCCTGGCGGTAATTCGCCAGCAGTTCCTTGCGGCGCGCAATCTCAGCGTCACGCTGGGCTGCCAGACGGCCCGCATTGAAGATAGGTGCAGCCAACCCGGCTGCCAGGTTATACAGCGGAGCATCAAATAGATCACGCAAGTGCTCACTTGCAGTAGAAACACCACCAGTCAAGCGAATACTGGGCAGCATGGCGGCACGCGCCACTTGGATATTGGCATCTGCAGCGAGCAACCTGGCTTCTGCCAAGGCTATATCAGGTCGGCGGGTCAACAGCGCGGAAGGTACCCCGGCATCGCTCATTGGAGGCTGCAACTCTCGCACACTGGCAGCCACCAACGGTAGCTCAGCCAGTGGACGTGACATCAGCGTGGCCAATGCTGCCTCGGTATTACCTCGGTGTTGTTGTAACAAGGCCACGGTACGGCGCTGACTTGCCACCAAGCCCTGTTGCTGGGCCTGCTCAATCGCAGTCGCAGCGCCAGCACGGTAGCGTGACTCCACCAGGGCTAATACCCGCTCAGCATTCTCCAGGTTATGCCGGGCAATCTCGACACGCTCAGCCAAACCGATGGCCTCTATCCAGCTGATGGCGACATTGGCACCCAGGGTTACCCGCATGCTGTCACGATCAAACTCACTGGCGCGGAGATTACTCAATGCGCCTTGGTAGGCAGCGCGGTTCTTGCCCCAAAAATCAATTTCGTAACTCGCGAGCAGCCCAGCGGAATAGGTGCTCAGGCGATTAGCATCGCTGCTTCCTCCCAGCCGTTGCTGGCGGCCGATATTGCCGGAGGCAGAGACCTCCGGCAGCAGGGGCGCACCGGCCACCACCGCCAAATGCTGCGCCTGCTCAACACGCGCAATCGCAGCGGCAATGTCGTAGCTTTCCAGTTGGGCTTGTTGCACCATGCCTGCCAACGCTTGGCTCCCAAATGACTGCCACCAATCCTGATCAGGCGCATGAGCGGCCTCGGCTACTCTAGCGTTATTACGCCATTGGTCAGGCAGATTGTGCGGCCCATCCTCGGGCTGCAACTGCGGCGGGTTAACGTGGGTACAGGCAGTCAATAACAACAATGGGAATAAACGCAGGACTTTCATGTCACTCACTGGCAAGTGCGACCACAGGGTCCAGCTTGGCTGCCTGGCGTGCAGGCATGAAACCAAAGACCAGCCCGGTAATCACGGAACAGAAGAAAGCGCCGATAATGGCACTCAGGGAAAAAATGACAGGCATGCCCCAGAACACCAGGATGACGCCTATCGCCAGGCCGGATAGCACGCCAGTCACGCCGCCAACCGTGGTCACCAGTACCGCCTCGGTGAGAAATTGTTGCAGGATGTCGCGCTGGCGGGCACCGGTCGCCATGCGGATGCCGATTTCGCGCGTACGTTCACGTACGGTCATCAGCATTACATTCATCACGCCTATACCCCCGACGAGGAGGGAAATCACGGCAATCAAGGCCAGCATCATGCCCATGCTGTCTTGCGTCTTGGCCTGGGCGGCAATCCAACCAGCGGCGTTCTCCATCCCATAATCGCGGATCTGGTGGCGGGAAAACAGCACATCATCCACGGCTTTTGCCACCGCATCAATTTGCTTCATGTCTCCCACTTCCAAGGTGACGTAGGAGGGGTCACGCTCACCGAACACCCGCATGCTGGCAGTGGAATAGGGAATAACCACCAAGTCGTCGTCGCTCTGGTCTCCCGTCACAGCCCCTTTTGAAACCAGCACCCCAATCACCTGGAAAGGCACGTTGCCGATCAGGACAGTCTCGCCCACCGGGTTTTCCACATCCGGCATCAGGTTCTGCGCCAGACGCGGGCCGATGACGGCCACTGTCGCCATACGCTGGTTATCTTCCTCACTAAAGAAAGAGCCTTTTTCCACCGGCCAGTTCAACATACGTGCCATGGCCGCGCCTGAGCCCTTGATGCGGGTTTGCACATCCTGGTTACCATAACGCACCACCTTGTTGCCGGAAAGATTAGGCAACACGTAGGTGATCTGTGGAATATCACCAATGGCTTCAAGGTCGCCCACACTGATGCCACGGCCTGGCACCTTTGAGCTTTCGTGCTTGGGCCTGACGTAAATATGATTGGTGCCAAAGGCACCCAACTCAGCCACCACGCGCTCCTTGGTCCCCATCCCGACGGCCATCATGACAATCACCGAGGCCACACCGATGATAATGCCCAGCAGTGTCAGGGCCGTGCGGAAGCGGTTGACCCACATCACCCGCCAGGCAGCGCGGCATGCCTCTAGCATATCGCCACGCCAGGCTACCTTGCTGGCATCCGCTTCCAGCCTGAATGCAGGCGCAGTGTTTACCAAGGAGGGCTGCAATACGCCAGTATCGCTGATGACATGGCCATCGCGAATCTCGATCACGCGCCGCGCATTGGCGGCCACATCGCGGTCATGCGTAATCAGGATGATGGTATGGCCTGCATCAGCCAGCTCGTTGAGCAGGCGCATGACCTCTTCACCGCTACGCGAATCCAGCGCACCAGTCGGCTCATCCGCCAGGATGATACGACCACCATTCATGAGTGCCCGCGCAATCGATACACGTTGCTGCTGTCCGCCGGATAATTGCTTGGGACGATAGTGCAGACGCTCGCCTAACCCCAACCTCGTGAGCAAGGCCTGGGCACGCTCTGCACGCTCGCGCTCTGGCATGCCGGCATAAAGCGCGGGGATTTCCACGTTTTCCTGCGCGGTCTCGGTGGCGATCAGGTGATAACCCTGAAACACGAAGCCAAATGCCTCACGGCGTAACCAAGCCAGTTCGTCGGCATCCATATCGGCCACATTGCGCCCGGCAAAATCGTAGTGTCCGGAGCTAGGTTTATCCAGGCAGCCGAGGATATTCATCAAGGTGGATTTTCCTGAGCCAGAAGTTCCGACAATCGCCACAAACTCACCGGCTTGGATGTCCAGTGAAATACCATGCAGGATTTCCACCCGTGGCTTATCTCCGCCGCCATAGTGCTTGCGGATATCCACCAACGAGATCAAGGGCAGGCGGTCACTCAAAACTGGAACTTCCACGGGCTGGGCTTGGGCGCTTTGTCCGCAGTGATCAACTGATCGCCTTCCGCGAGACCAGATAAAATTTGGCTACGCAAACGGGTATGCACCCCTGTGGTGACTTCATGCCAGACCACCTTGCCATCCTTGTGCAGCACGCGCGCCTTGTATTTGCCTGCCTTGGCATCCACTTCTGTCAGCGCCGAAATAGGTGCAGTCAGCACCTCTGTAGCCGCTGCCACGATAAAGGAAGTTTGCGCTGTCATTTGCGGCATTAGCTCGCCATCGGTGTTATCCACATCAAAGAGCACGGTATATAACACCACTTTATTGCTACTAGGCGTTTGTGTACTGGAAGTGCTTGCGCCTTCAGGCTTGGGTGGCGCAGGCAACACCTGGCGCACCGTGCTGCTCCAGCGACGATCATCAGCGCCCAGGGTCTTGAAATAAACCTGCATCTCGGGCTTTACATGGCGCACGTCAGCCTCGGAAACATCCGTCCACACCGTCATGGTGGACAAATCAGCAATCCGCAACAGGGTAGGGGTTTGATAGGTCGCATTGAGGGTCTGCCCGGTCTTGGCTTCAATGGACACCACCGTACCGGACATCGGTGCATAAATCTTGGTGAAACCAAGCAGGGCCTCATTCCCCTGCAAAGTGGATTGCGTCTGGTCGATTTGTGCCTTGAGGTTGTTGATTCTCGCTGCCGCAGTTTTCAGGGTGGCCTGTGCCTGCTGCACTTCCTCGGTTCGTGTCGAGCCCTCGGCTTGCATCTGCTGCTGGCGTTCATGCTGTTGGCTGGCGAGCACGTATTGCGCCTCCTGCTCTTGCAGCTGGGCCTGTAAGCCTGCCAACGCCGCGCGCCCCGCATCCACCGTAGCCTGTGGCACGCGCGGATCGATCTCCGCGAGTAGATGACCTTTTTCTACCACATCGCCAGGCTGCACATGCAGGGCCAGAATCTGGCCAGACACCTGTGCACCCACATCAACATAGCTGCGCGGCTGCAAGGTACCAATGGCCGTGACGTTATGCTCGATATTGCCACGCTTGACCGTTTCGATCTCGAAAATATCGGCAGGGTCCTGAGTATGAGTCAGCCAAGCAGCACCCACCACTACCAGCACAATCGCTAGCAGCGCAATATTACGCCGGCGCATTTAGGGCTTAACCTCGAAACTTAATGTCGCAGTATGCCGCACATCGGTGTATTTGGTGCCTTGGTGCGTCACGCTGCCGTTCACGCGCGCAGTGACTTCAAGGATATACAAACCAGGGAATGGCGTTGTCAGTGTCACCGTGCCATCCTCTGCTGGCTTCAAGGTACGCACCCAGCCCTCGCTAGTGCTGACATTGACCTGCGAAGCTGCCACGGCATTGCCCTTCCACACCAGTTTGAACGTGGTACCGTTAGCCTCCGTCGGCACTAGTTCAAGATCATTCACGGCCTTGGTTTCACTACGTCCTAACTTGGCCTGGTAAAAATGCAGGACTTTGTCCTGACCTATCGCTTGGGCGGTTAATCGAAGATCGCCACCTTCGGGTGCCATGACCTGCACACGCTCACCGTCCACCTTGGTCGCCACTTCTTTGCCATCTGCCAGCAGGCTGCGAATAGCGCTTAGACCAGCAGTATCCAGTCGCGCAGATTCATACAGCCCGAGGTATGCTGTTGCCCCACCTTGCATTGGCTCCAGCCAAAGATAATTTGCACTGGCGCTAAAGCTGGCAAGCAAGGCCGTCGCCGCAATTGCCCAGCGGCTGATCAAGGATTGTCGTGTCGTCATGTGTTTTCCATTCTCGTTATTGCGCGAGTAAAAAAATGCGCTCTTACTAGTAATGACACGCGAGAATGAAAAAAGGACACCCCGGTAGAGAAAATTTCACAACAATTGCCGCTGTTGCAATATCGACGCACATAAAAAACGGGGCATTAAGCCCCGTTTTTCAGATCCAAATGTTTTACAGCTTAGTAAACGTCACGCAGGTAGCGCTTCTCACGCTTGAGCTGGTTAACATAGGCAGTCGCGCCTTCGGCATCCAGGCCACCGTGTTCGGCCACCACATCATGCAGGGCTTGATCCACATCCTTGGCCATGCGGCTGGCATCACCACAGACGTAGAAATGTCCACCATCCTGCAACCAAGCGTACAGTTCCTTGCCGTTTTCACGCATGCGGGTCTGCACGTAAATCTTTTCAGCTTGGTCACGCGAGAAGGCGAGGTCAAAGCGATTCAGCACACCGTCCTTCATCATCACCGTCAACTCATCTTCATAGATGAAATCGCTGGCACGGGTCTGGTCGCCAAAGAACAGCCAGTTCTTGCCTGGTGCCTGAGACGCCTGGCGCTCTTGCAGGAAAGCACGGAAAGGCGCAATACCAGTGCCTGGGCCGACCATGATCACAGGTGCATGCTTATCAGCAGGTACACGGAACGACTTGTTGGTAGTGAGGAAAATACCGGCCTGCTCACCTTCCTGAACGCGATCAGCGAGATAAGTCGAGCACACACCGCCACGCTGCCTGCCAGCGGAAACATAGCGCACACTTGCAACGGTGAGGTGAATGCGATCAGGATTGGCCAGCGAGCTGGAGGATATAGAATAAGCGCGGTGCTGCAATGGCTTGAGCAGGCTGACAAACTCATCGGCACTCAGGCTTAGCGATGGGTTCAACTGCAACAGATCAAGCGTATCCTTGCCCCACAGCCAGTTTTCCAAGGCAGCTTTGTCACCGCTCTGCACTAGGCGGCTCAAGTCCGCATTGCCAGCACGTTGTTCCACCGCAGCAATCAGCTCGCGCGATGGTGTGGAAATTTCGAAACCACGCGTCAGCAACTCTGCTATTGGCTGGTCATGCTTGGCCACAGCGGCATCGGCCTTGATGCCCAGGCGCTCAATCAGCAGATTCACCAGCTCAGGATTGTTTTCCGGCACCACATTGAGTGCATCACCCGCCTCGTAATGAATGCCGCTATCGCCCAAGTCGAATTCGTAATGGCGGATTTCCTTGCCGGAACCCTCGCCGGAAAGGCGACGATTAACCGCCAATACGGACTTATAAGGATTCTTGCGGTTGTAGGCCGATGCGGCTGGTGCAGCAGTATCGGCTGCTGCAGGACTGGCTGCTACTTCGTCAGGGCCACCCTCAACTTCTGCAAATAGAGGTAACGCTGTTTCAATCCACGTATTGGCCGCTTCCTCGAAATCAACATCACAATCCACGCGTGCGAGCAGTCGCTTGGCACCCAATTGTTCCAGGCGAGTATCGAGATTTTTGCCTGCCTCACAGAAACCATCGTAACCGGTATCACCAATCGCCAGCACACCGAAGCTCATCTCTTCAAGGCGCTCGGCATGCTCGGATGACAACGCCTCCCAGAACAACTGGGCGTTGTCGGGCATTTCACCCTCGCCGTAGGTCGAAGTCACAATCAATACGCGACGCATGGTACCGAGCTCTTCCAGCTCGACTTCATCCAGCGCCTTAACGACAGGCTCCAGGCCATGCTGCTTGGCCGTGCTGGCAGCGGTAGCCGCCAGGCCTTCTGCATTGCCGGTTTGTGAACCGTAGAGTATATAAATCGGCGGCTTGCCGCGCCCGCTACCGCTATCGGTATTGAGCAATCGCGTCTGCAAACCAGCCAGGAAACCAGCCAGCCAAGCTTTCTGGTCTTGATTAAACGGTGAATCTTCAGGAATGTAGGGAATCTTCATTATCTGGTCGTCAACAAATGCATGCCGTGCGCCAGGCACGGCATGGGGTCAAACTATTAGTATAGTCTTAATTAGATTTAAGCGTGGCCACAAGCTCTTGCATGGAGGCCTTGGCAAACAAGGCTTCCAGGCTGGGCAGTGCACCAAGCAGGGTGCTGTTCTTCAAGCCCTGATGGATAATCCAGCCATAAGTGCCTGGACTATCCATGGAGAGAATGTTGCGCAGGTTCAAGGCAGACTTGTAGTCTCTCAGGCGCTTGTCGGCAATCAGCACAGCCAGCTCCTGATCACTATATCCGTCAATTGCTTCACGCGCATAGCGCTGCAGCTTCTGCATCAGGAGGAAGTCTTCCGTCAGCAACAGGTTGCGCACCGCCTTTTGCACGGCAGGGTCAGCTACCGATTGTGCATTCGGCACCTTGGCCATGGCCACTTGCTGCGCCATGTTGAGCACAGTGTAATTGTTCAGCAGCTCATACATTTCCTCGCTGTCTGCCTCGCCATGGCCTGGCACCTTGCCACCCACCACGGGCTTGCCATCGCGGTAAGCCAGCTTGAACTTGCGCACTTGGAAAGCAGCCAACGCGGAAGATAACTCTTCCAACAACTCTTTGCGTGGCTTAGCCTTAAGAATTTCATCGCTGTCCTGGTAAAGCAGCAGGGCGCGTGGCATGACAAAGACGAAGTTTTGACGCTCAGCTTCCCAGTTTTCCAGCAGCCATGCAGCACGCTTGGAGCCGGTGGCTTCCAGATGCCATTGCAATAATTGCTGGATAGCCTGGCTGTGTACGCGCGCCATCTCGCTATCATCAGTGATATTGCCCAGCAATACAGAATCCGCCGCTACCTTGCCAGTGAGCTCTCCATAAGGATCGTACTGATAGGCAAAACCACCGCTCATGCCGTTACCGAAACCCTTGCCGAACGCACCTAGGTTAAGCACAGCGCCGTTGGTCATATATTCGCAGGCAAAATCACCCACACCCTCGACCACAGCAGTCGTGCCGGAATTACGTACGGCAAAACGATCACCAGCCTGGCCTTCAACAAACAATCTACCACCGGTTGCGCCAAACAGTGCAAAGTTACCCACCAGCACATTGCCACCTGCCTGCTCGGAACCACCGCCTGGCGAAGTCACGATGATGATGCCACCAGCCTGGCCCTTGCCCACGCCGTCGTTGCAGGTGCCGCTGTGGAGCAACACCATACCATCGTTACAGAAAGCACCATAAGATTGGCCTGCAGAGCCACTGGTCGTGATCTTGACGGTATCGGGCTTAAGGAAACGGCGACCACGCTTATCTGCAATCACCGCAGGCAATTGCAATGCAGCTTCTGCTTTCAACTCATGGTTGAGCAGGCGCTCAATATCAATCGCCAGTTGCCCCCCCACGGTCTTGTTGCGATTGTTGAGCATCTGGCCTGCGCCAAGGTTAACCTCAAGCTGCTTGTCCTCGACCAGCGCCTTGCGCAACACGTCGATAAACGCATCATCCAGCTCGAAATCTTTTTCCATGTAGACCGGATTCTCGATCTTCACTTCTGGCACCACGGTCAACATGGCACGCAGGTCAAGCTGACCAACAGAAGCGGGGTGATCAAGCAACTGCAGCAAATCGCTGCGACCACGTGCTTCGCGCAGTGAACGCAAGCCAATAGTGGCAAGGATCTCGCGGGTTTCATGCGCGACGTTGATGAGGTATTGCGCCAATGCACGTGGATCACCATCGAATACTTCGGCATTGGTCGTCAGGCCAGCAGGGCACTTGACGTTACAGTTCTTCGCCATCACGCACTTGAGCATCATCAGCGCTGTTGTACCAAACTCAAAGCTATCTCCACCAAGCATTGCAGACTTCACCACATCGCTAGCGGTTTGGTGAGCACCAGAGCAACGCAGGATCACCTTGTCGCGCAAACCATTGGCGCACAATGCCTGGTGAACTTCGGCAATGCCGATTTCAGCGGAGCGGCCAGTGTACTTGAGACTGGTGACGGCAGCAGCGCCGGTACCGCCGGTATTGCCTGCCACGTTGATGACATCGGCACCGGCCTTGGCTACGCCAACGGCAATCGTGCCTATGCCCTCGGAGGACACCAGCTTGACGATCACGCGCACGCGCGCTGCCTTACAATCGTGAATGAGCTGCGCCAAGTCTTCAATGGAGTAAGTGTCGTGGTGCGGGGGCGGGGACACCAGCTCCACGCCAGGCGTACCACCACGCGCCGCCGCGATTTCGACGGTGACCTTGGGTGCTGGCAACTGGCCACCTTCACCTGGCTTGGCACCCTGGCCGATCTTGATTTCCAGCTCTTCCAGCATTGGGTCTGCCAAGTAACCAGCCCATACGCCAAAACGACCAGAAGCCAATTGCTTGATGCGCGAGGCACGGATGGTGCCGTAGCGGGAGATATGCTCACCACCTTCACCGGAGTTCGACATGCCGCCCACCATATTGGTACCGTGGGCCACTGCCTCGTGTGCAGGGGCAACCAGCGCCCCATGACTCATCGCACCTGACGCGAAGCTGCGAGTGATTTCGCTCGCTGGCTGTACTTCCGCTAATGGCACGCTATCTGGTGCCACGCGCAGCAGTTTGAAATATTCGGCAGCATTGCCAGTGGCTTCCACCGTCAAGGCGCTGCCTTCCAGCCAGTGACCACTAATCGCCTTGCCAAAATGGGCTACCAACGCTTGGCCCAACGTGGACAAGCGTGAAATATCCCCTGCCAACGGGCCTGTCAGATGTAGGCTAAAACGGTCATTACCCAGGGCCTGCACTTCAATGCCGCGGATCACGATGCTGTTGTTACCAACAATCGCATAGCGACCAAGGACGGCGCGAAACTCATCCGAGCTGGTGAGCTTGCTCACATCAGCAGGAAACTCCAGCACGTCACGCAAGGCAGATGGCCGCTTGGCGCGCTCTTCCGCCATCATGTACGAGAAGCTGCGATAGCTTGGTGTCACGCCAAAGTTGTCTATTTCCTCCGCACTCAGGCGATCAAAGCTGCCACTGAATGCCTCGCCTTTCTTGAGAGAGAACGCATCTTCAAGCTTGGACAAGGTCATGAGGCGCAGGAATTCATCTTCCGCACGTGCACCCTGCTTGTCGAAGTGAATTTTTTCTTCCGTCATATCGACGAAACCACGCACGGCAATAGTGCCGAACGAATGGCCAGCACCCTCAGAACGCTCCTTGAACAAGCCCAGCAAGGGCACACTGTTCTCGTCGGTCACTTTCTGTGCTTCCTGATGCCAATCCACTACCATCCTGGCAATGGCCGCAAAGTCAGCACCACCAACCGGGGTCTTCAGGTTGGGGAAATACTTACGCAACACGCGGTCATTGGTATTGAGGAAGTTAGGCTCGAAAAATTCGCCACCGATGTAGCTTTCAACCGTGCACAGGCCAACCTTGCCCATGGTCTTCATCAAGGACTTTTCAGCAGCCTTGGCGTATTTCTTGAATGCCTTGTCAGCATCTGCACCGTACTTTTCTTCAGCACGCAATTGCACGCCCAGCGGATACACCGCAGAAGCGCCAAAGCCCAGGGCAGCCGCCACATGGTGCGAAGATACGATCTGGCCACTTTCCGCCACGATGGAAACATCCAGGCGTAAACCTTCGTCAATCAGGCGCTGGTTGATGGCGGATACCACCAGCAGCAACGGCATGGCAGCCTGGCTAGAGGACACATGGCGATCAGAAATGACGGCAATGCCGCCTTCCTCGCGGGCAAAGGCAACTACCGCCTCGGCGAGATCATCAATACCTTGTTCCAGCGCCTTTTCATTCGCTGCTGCATCCCCGACGACAGGGGTATACAAAGACTCGAAGCCGCGATATGGCGTTTCCTTCTGCTCGCGCAGCTTGAGCATGTCGAGATGGCTGAGGACAGGCGAATCGATGACGATCTGGCGGCCCTTGCCCTTGTTCATGTTGGGCTTGGCACCCAGCGCCACGCGCAGGGTCATGCCGTCAGCCTCTCGGATGGAATCCAGCGGCGGGTTAGTCACCTGGGCAAAGCGTTGTGAGAAATAATGTGCCACGCCGCCTTCATGGTCGGTCAGCGCATTAATGGCATTACCGTAACCCATGGCGGAAATCTTCTCGCCACCAGTTGCCAGCATCGGGTCCATCATGAACTTGAAGCTTTCCTGATTGTAATAATAGGAAACAAAGCGCTGATACAGGGCCAGATCGCCATGGTAGCGCTGAGGCGAACCAGCCACCTCGGCAGGCACCGCAGGCAATTGCTTCAATGTGGCACGCGCTTGTTCAAGCAGGGCGGGATAATCGCGCTTGGCCGCGAGCATTTCCAGGGTTTCCAGTGTGCCGCGCGAACGCTTTTCGTTGTGGTCGTAATACAGCATGCCGCCAGCTTCGATACGACCACGGCGCAATACACTTTCTGGCGCGAAATTGATCTGGCCAGCCTCGGACATGACACAAAGGTACTCCTCGGTTTCGACACTGCGCAAAGGACGCAGGCCCAGGCGATCAAGACGTGCACCCACCACATTACCATTACCGAAAATCAGCGCAGCAGGACCATCATTCTTCTCTTCATAGAGGGAGAAATACTCCAACATGGCCTTGATATTGTCAGGCAGGGTAGAATCATTTTCCCAGGCGGGCGGCATCATGGAGACCACGGCAGTCACCAGGTCCAGGCCGTCATCCATGAGGCGGCTGTTCAAGGTCTGGTCAAGACGCGAGCTGTCGGACTGGCCCTTGGGACGGAAAATCTTGCCATTGCGGGCACGCGCCAGGGCGGCCTCGGCGATGCGGTTCTTGCGGTCAGTGTTCAGCTCACCGTTGTGCGCCATCATGCGGAATGGCTGCGCCATGCTCGGATGCGGGTCAGTATTGGTAGAGAACCGTGTATGGAAATACATGGTATGCACGGCGTGATCTTCTTCCATGAGGTCATGGAAATACGGAATCACTTCGTTGGAATTCAGGCGACCCTTGAGTACCTGGGTATGGGCAGACATCGACAATGGATAGAGGCCGCTTAAGGTAGCATCGGTATATGCCTGCTCTTCGATTACCAACAGGGCCTTGTAGATGCGGCGATCAAACTCTGACGCATCAATGTCGGCAGGCGCAGCAAACACCCATTGCTGAATAGGCAACTGATAGCGGATGGCAGCAGGGCGAATCGCGTCATTGTCCACCGGCACATCGCGCACCAGCAAGACTTCCAAACCCTTATCAGCCAAGGCGGCACGGATAATCTCTTCGGCACGGGCATAAGCGGCGGCATCACTAGGCAGGAAGAAGTTACCCACCCCAAAGCGACCAGCTGCAAGTGTCTTACCAGTCAGCCTACAGAAGAAAGGCAAGGACAAATCAATGGAAACACCAGCACCGTCGCCCACGCCTTCGGCAGACATACCACCTCGGTGAGGAATCGTACACAAAGCTTCATGCCCCTTGACCAGTACATCGTGGGTTTGAATCCCATCCTTGCGGGTAATAAAACCAACGCCACAGTTATCCTTTTCCAAGGAACTGTCATACAAGCCAAAAGTATTATCGCTTTGCGAACCATTGATTGCGCTCATTTACCTCTCCAGCAAATTCATTAATCTGATGCGGCTCCGGTTATACCGTGCTCCATGGCATGGTATATTGTGGTGTCTCGCTGCCATTCCAAGCACCCCCAACTTCCGCCGGTCTTATTAATAAGCAATTACCATACCAAACCAAGTTAATGCTATAGATATGCACCTTCCGCATTTCCATCAATGAACATCCACTTTAAAAACAAAGCATTGCACACCAAGCATCACGTTTTGCGAATGATATAGAGTTGTTGAGAATGTTATCAAAAGCACCAAAAATGTGCGCATGCACATTTGAGGCACATTTTTCGTGCGCAGTGCCGATAGAATCAGATCTAACCTAGCAAACCTGCTGGCTTAGAGGATATGAAGTGGGAAACTACAGTTCACTTACCTGAAATGAACTGAAACATGAAGCTAAAGATTGTATTGTACTGATGAGTGAAACAATTTTCCGCTGATGCAGGAAATCGGAAGGAAAATTCTGGGCCGGCCACAACTCCCATTCCAAGAGAATTAAGCACCAATAATGTGCATAAAACTTCATAGGGGCGACATGATATGTCGCCCCTATGAATTCATTTACTACTAGAATTGGTATTTTACGGTTAGCATGGCATTGCTAGGTGCGCCATAGAACCCCATGCTGGTGCTGCTGTAATAGGTTTTGTCCAGCAGGTTGTTGACATTCAGCGCTGCAGACAGGTGCTCATCAAATTGGTAGCGTGCCAGCAGGTTAACAACAGCATAGCTACCCTGCGTGAAGCGATATGTGCCGCCAGGGCCGGTGCCTTCTGAATAGATACGGCTCTGCCAATTGACACCGCCTCCGATAGTCAACTTATTCCAGTCACCGTGCAAACGATAACTGGTAAACAGTTTGACAAGGTTTTTAGGCGCAACAGTTTGCATCAGGTTGCCATCGGCATCCTTGGAGATTCGATAAGTATAGCCTCCACTAACTTGCCAACCGGGCTGCAACTCGCCAGCCAACTCGGCCTCGAAACCCTTGCTGGTCGTGCCCTTCTCGGCCCTATAAGCCGCCCCTCCTGCTGGGCTTGGGACCCCCACCAACTCCACAGGGGTATTATCCTGCTCAACATGGAATACGGCCAAGCTAGTATTCAAGCGACCACCGTAAAAAGCATGCTTGACGCCTGCCTCCATGCTATTTCCTTCCAAGGGAGGAAGAAATGTACCATTAATATCCCGATAAGACTGCGGCGAGAAAATGGTGGTATAACTGGCATAGACAGAAGCTATATCGGTAATGTCATACGTCACGGCAATGTAAGGTGTCACTTCACCGGTTTCTGACTTGCTTTCCCTATCGCCTGGCTCGTGCTCGGTTGCCTGATGCCAGTGACTGACACGCGCACCGGCCAGGATAGCCAGCTTATCTGTAGGTTTAAATTTGGCAGTAGCATAGGCACCAAACTGGCGCTCCCTGAATTTGTAACGCCCCGTTGCTGGCAAGTACGGCGCGGCTGGCGAATTACCATCCCAATTGATGAAGTTTGGCACGCTGGGATCATAGCCAGTGATATACCAAAGCTCATTCTCGGGAGCGTTATATTCGCTATCAGAAGCGTTGATGCCAAATACCAGCTCATGTTGTCGCCCCAACAGGGAGAACGGGCCGCTAGCATAAACATCCAATGCATTCTGCACCGGCTTGGCTTCCCAGCGACCTGCATATAGATTAACCCCGGCGCCCGTGTTGCGATCTGGATATCCCCAGGCTGCCGAGCCTATGAGTGAATCGTACTCGATGCGGGAACGATTAAACTGTACCTTGGCGCGCCAGTCATTTTCAAAGAAATGCTCCAGCGAAGTGAACCAAGCGAGTTTTTCATGCTTGCTGTATGCCCAATTGGCCCCTGGATTTTTCGAGCGCTTCCAATGCGTATGCGAGCCATCAGTGTAGAACAAGGGGAAGCCTGCTTCAGGCGAAGCATTGGTGTCATATTTCTGATATTCAACGCCTGCAGTGAACAAGGTAGCGGGGGTAATTTCTGCCTCAAGAATGCCATAAAACATCTCACGATCAAGGGAAAAGCGCTCTGTATAGGAGCGACTGTCCTGTTTGACGCCAACTACACGAGTACGCACACTGCCATCTGCATTCAAAGGGGTGGAAATATCCAGCATACCGCGATAGTTGTCCCAAGAACCCACTTGCCCAGTGATAGAAGCCTGGAATTCCTTGGTCGGTTTTTTGCGGATAAAGTTGACACTTCCCCCGGGCGAACCCACGCCATTCACAATACCATTGGCACCACGCAATATTTCCACCCGGTCATAAAATGCCATGTCCGATGTCATCTGCTCAAAACCATTCCGCTGTGGCAGGCCATCAACTAAATAATTATCGATATAGAATCCTCGTGACTGGTAGCCGTTCCAGTTAGCGCCAACATACCCGCTCTGCGTCACGGTAATCCCCACGGTTTGCTCCAGCACCTCCTGCAACTGTGTCAGGTTCTGGTCGTCCATGCGCTGACGCGTGATCACACTAACCGATTGCGGTGTATGACGGAGTGACAACGGCAATTTGGTAGAAGCACCGGTAGCACTTGTGGTGTAAGAACCCGTATTTTCCGTTGTTGGATCCTTGCTGGCATGCACCCGCACCTCTTGCAGGGTGCTTTCCGTACGGCCAGTGTTAGGCCTGGCAACCTTGCGCAATACATAGCCGCCGTTTTCCTGCGAAACCGCCTCTAAGCCAGTTCCAGCTAGCAATTGCTCCAGGCCTTCGCTCACCGATGCAGCCTTGTTCAAGCCATTGCTATGCAACCCAGCTACCAGCTCACCGCTGTAAGAAAGCATGATTTGTGCGTGTTGGCCGAATTGCGCCAGCGCATCTTTAAGCGGCCCAGCAGAAATCTGGTAGTGCTTAACCGCCACCTCTGCCATGGCAGAACCAACAAAGATAGGTGTGGTAAACACTAATAGTGTGGAAAATGCCTGAGCCAGAATCAACTGACCCAGCCTTAACCGTGGCGGTGATATGTAATGCTTGTGCTGCATTGATTTTCCCTTGATATGCGAATGAAAATAGGTTCCCCTATTTCCAATGCCACGCAAGAATCAAAAACAGCTCAATAATGTGTTGGAATTTACACCGAAGCTGGCATCAGGCGCACCCAGTAACGGGTCAACATGCGGATTTCCAGCTTTAGACTTTGTTGCAGCATATCAATGACCTTGTCGGTGTCCTCCAAGGGATACGTCCCACTCACTTTCAGGTGCTTGATACTGTCATCGCAACTCAGGCTACCCTTGCGGTAGCGGCTAAGCTCGGCCAGGAATTCAGCCAGGGGCATGTCATCTGCCACCAGCATGCGTTTCAGCCAGGCTGTATCGTATGGAAGGATAGGCTCAACTGGTGTCAGCATATGCCGCGTAAAAGATAACTGCTCTCCTGCCTGCAGCCTTACTTTGGTGGATATCTCGTTGGGGGCAACCTCGACAGCCCCCTCCAGCACACCGATCTTGATCGGGCTATCCTTGTCATTGGTCAACTGTCGCACAACAAATTGGGTTCCCAAGGCGCGCATACTGCCTTGATCGCTCGCCACCAAAAATGGCCGCCTCTTGGCAGGCTCGTGGGCAGTGGCAATATGAATCTCGCCGCGTAGCAACATCACAATACGCTGTTGTGCGGTATACGCCACATTAATCGCACTGGATGAGTTGAGTTGCACGACGGTGCCATCTTCCAGCACCACCCGCTGCGGTTCACCCACGCCGGTGCTGTAATCAGCATTGAGTTGCCACCATGGCATCTTGTCTTGCACGACCCAGGCACTGCCACCAGCGAACAATAACATTGAGAGGGTCTTGATGGCACGCCTGCGCTGCAAGGAGCCTTTGGGTGCCAGCGTGGCATGGGCGAGGGATGATGATAAGCCTCCCAACCGCTCTCCCAGCTTTTCAATATGCTGCCATGCCTGCTCATGTTCAGGATGTGCGTCGCGCCAAGCTTGCCATTGTGCCTGGGTCTGAGGGCTGGGCTGGCCAGATTGCAGCTCTACCAACCACTCGGCAGCCTCACGGCTCACCTTCGGGGAGATTTCCTTGCTCGTATTCATCCCCATTACCTCACACCTCCAAAACAACATTGTTGTATCGCTTGCACAATGTAGCGCTTGACTGTCGATATCGATACGCCCAACTCCAGGGCAATCTCCGCCTGACTCAAGCCATCCAACTGGGAAAGCAGGAAAGCCTTGCGTACGTTATATGGCAATCCCTCTAGCAGACCATCAATTTCAACCAAGGTTTCCAACATCATGGCTTTGACCTCGGGGGAAGGCATGACGGCTTCCGGCAATTGCATCAGGGCATCAAGATAAGCCTGTTCCAGTTTCTTACGGCGATAAAAATTAGATACCAGGCCAGAAGCCACGGTAGTGAGAAACGCACGGGGTTCATGCAGCTTATCGACATCACCACTGAGTAAAACACGCATGAAGGTATCATGCGCCAGGTCAGCCGCATCGAACTGGTTGCCCATTTTCTTGCGCAACCATTGGCTAAGCCAGCTATGGTGATTAGTGTAGAGAGCCTTGAAAGCGTTCAAGATGAGGAGGGTGGCAGCTGCACACGACACAATAAATGAGAATAAATCTCATTATATAGCAGTGTCTTTCGCGTGCAAAGCCCATTCCGGTAACCTCGGTAGCAAAACGCTACTGCATCAGGTTTTGTCCATCTGCCAAGATAAGTTCCAGATGGCGCAGGCGCATGGGCTTGCCGAAGAAGTAACCTTGCGCAATCGTGCATCCCTGAATCTTGAGCAAATTAGCCTGCTGCTTACTCTCCACACCCTCTGCCACCAGTTCCAGCCTCAAGGCATGGGCAATGCGGATAATGGCGGTAATCAGCTCCAGCTTATCTTGCTTGGCAGCGATATCCCGCACGAAAGAGCGATCTATCTTCACCTGGCTGATGGGGAACTGGCCAAGATAACTCATGGCAGAATAGCCAGTACAGAAGTCATCAATCGAAATGGTTATCCCCATTTCCTTGAATGCGCTCAGGGTATTGATGATCTCCTGGCTGTCTTCCAGTAACAGGCTCTCGGTAATTTCCAGTTTCAGCCACTCAGGCTTGCAACCGGTTTCTGCCAAAATCTGCTTCACCGAGGCCAGCAGATCGTTATAAAGGAACTGGCGTGAAGACAAATTGACCGCCATGCTAAGCGGACTCTGTTCCCCGCGATTGTTATTCAGGCTAACCAAGGCATTGCAGGCCTCACGCAATACCCATTCGCCAATTTCCACTATCAGGCCACTTTCCTCCGCAACCTTGATAAATCGATCTGGCATTACCACGCCCAATTGCGGGTTACGCCAGCGCAGCAACGCCTCCGCGCCGACAATGCTCCCTGACATTAGATCAACCTGAGGCTGGTAGAACAATTCAAACTCAGCATTCTTGAGCGCCTGTCGAATGGAGGCACCCAACATAATGTATTCTGACGCCTTGGAGCCCAACTCGCGAGAATAGAACTGGTAGTTATTGCGGCCATAGTTCTTGGCGTGATACATCGCCACATCAGCGCTCTTGAACAGTGTGGCACGATCTTCACCATCGTCGGGATAAATAGCAATCCCTATACTGGTAGAAATGAAAAGCTCTTTCTTGTGAATATGAAAGGGCTTGGCAATCTCATCATTGATTTTCCTCGCGATGGTCGCTAGGTCATCAGGATTGCGCAACTCAGGCAACAGGATCGCAAACTCATCACCACTCAAGCGCGCAATCGTATCGTAGCTGCGCACCGAGGCATTTAGCCGCTGCGCCACGGCAACCAGCAGCTCATCACCTGCCTGGTGCCCCAAAGTATCATTGACTTCCTTGAAGCGATCCAGGTCAAGCATCATGAGCCCAAAGCGCTGCTCATGCCAACTTGCATCCGCTAATACCTGGTTAACACGGTCAGAGAATAAAGTGCGGTTCGGCAGGCCAGTCAATGCATCATAGTATGCGAGATAATGAATCCGCTCCCGGTATTCCATCAGCTCAGTAATATCGCGCTCTACCGCCAGCACACCCACAACCTGACCGTTGTCCCCAAATTCGGGCACAATCCGCACATGAATAAACCATGCGTTACCATTCTCGGCCTTGCCGTGTAACTCCAGGAAATCTGGCGTTGCACTGCTGATCACTCCCTTAATCTTCTCCTCATATTTCACATACGCCTCACCACCGGGGTATTCTGATGGCGATGTCCCAATCAGCTTCTCGGTGTCGATACCAATACGTTTCAATTTAGGCGTATTAGCATATAAACGGCGTGCATTCAGGTCATAACGGATGATGGTATCGGGCGTATTATTGATCAGCGATTGCAGTTCGCGCTCGCGTTGTAGCAACTTCTCCTCGTTCTGCTTGATTTCGGTGACATCGCGGAAAAATCCTACTGTACCCACGACTTTGCCATCTAATACCATGGGCGACTTATAAGCTTCTATCCAGCCCTTTTCACCGTTCGGCTTGGTGATTGGCACTACTGCGAGATAAGGCAGGCCACTTTGCAAGACGCGCTTATCCCCATCAACATAGTTCCTGGCATCTTCCAAGGGGAACAAGTCAAAATCTGTTCTTCCTTCCAACTCCTCTTTTGATGCCACCTTGGCAAACTCGGCATAAGCACTGTTAGCTGCCAATAATTTGCTATCCAAATCCTTGAGCCAAACCACAAAAGGAAAGTTCTCAATCAAGGCACTCTGGTATTGTTCTCGTTTTCTGAGTTCGCGCTCCACACGGCGTATATGTGAAATATCGCGCGTAATGGTCAACACCCCCGTAATTTCGCCTTTGACATTACGCTCAGGCACAGCGTGCAGAGACTGGCACACGTAATGTTTACCCTTCATCCACTCCAATTCAATTTCTTGAGCCGTGCCCGACTGCATCACTTCTCGCAATCTGATTTCATACTCTGCAGGTGGCATGTTGGGCCTACCCCAGACCTCAGTTGGCTTTTTGCCCAATGCCTTGGCAGCAGATACGCCAAATACGCGCTCATAATCATCGCTCAGAAAAATACGACGGCAATCTTGATCGTAGCGAATAAAAATATCGGGGGAATTCTTGACCAACTGGCGGAATTGCAGCTCCTGCTCGCGCAACTTTTCCAGCATTTCCAGATGAGCACTGAGATTTCGGATCAACAACACGCAATACTGCTGACCTGAATCGACAAAATAATTAGCCTGGATCTCGACGGGAATAGTAGTGGCATCACTGTTCCGGATATGGGTTTCGCGGATCATGATCTGCTGATGTTGCAACACCTGCCAGTCCATCTGCCATTGTGTAGCATCCAGACTAGTCAGCACCTCAGTCACCGACATTTGCAGCAGGTTTTCCTCTGTATAACCCAGTTCCTCACAGCTGGCCAAATTCACTAGGCATATCCTGCCATCAGCATCACAGATAAGCACAGCTTCCTGAATGCGATTAATGACAAAACTCAGCATTTTCAGCTGCATAGCACCGTTCAAGCCCCGGTCAGAGATATTCGTACTGCTCATTCTTTTCACCGCAACCCAATTATTGTCGTCCCAATGAGCAAAACATCATGTCACCATGAAGTCACCTACCCATTCATTCCCTGTTTTTGTTCTGCAGCGGTTTAGAGTGATTGCCTTGGCAAGGCAATCAGGACTTCAAGCCCCCCTGAGGCCATATTGCGCAGATGTATCTGTCCATCATGCGCTTCCACAATAGTTTTGGCAATGCTCAAGCCCAGACCAGAGCCCCCAGTAGCGGCATTACGGGAGGTTTCCACCCGATAGAATGGTTCAAAGACTTGACCGAGCAAGTCCTCAGGAATACCCGGGCCTCTGTCACGTATGGCGATACTTAAGTGGGTTGGCGCATCCATCACCTCAATATGCGCAGACTTCCCATAGCGAATGGCATTTTCCAATACGTTCTGCAAGCAGCGTTTCAGGCTCACTGCATAGCCATCAATCGGGGCCGCCTCACCTGACAATGAGACTTCAGCGCCCGTTTCCTGTGCGTCTACCTGTAAGCTTTGTAACATGGCATTGATATTAATGAGGTGGCGGTTCTCATGCACCTCAACACCACGCATAAAATCCACTGTGGAGGAAATCAGGGTCTCCATATCTTCAAGATCACGGCGAAACTTCTCACGCAACATTGGTTGATCGATCTGCTCGGTGCGCAAACGCATCCGAGTAATAGGAGAGCGCAGGTCATGAGAAATCGCCGCCAAAAAGCGGGTCTTTTCCGTCACAGTATCAATCAGCCTTTGTTGCATTAAATTGAATGCCTTGGCAGAGCGGCGTACCTCTGTTGGCCCATCAGCATCCAGGGGTGGGCTGTAAATATTACGTCCCAAACGCTCTGCTGCTTCTGCTAGCCGATTTAATGGCCGCATAATCTGCCTCACCGCAAATAAGGCAATCCCGACAATCACGATGATGCGGATGAAATAAATCCGGAACAGGTAATCGAATAAATCCATGAGAGGTGCCATGCTCATGCCCGCCTGACCTTCATAGGCATCCAGCTTAAGCCATTGCCCACTATCCAATTGCACATAGAGAATAAAATGGGCAGAAGGATAGTGAGATTCAAATAAATCCAGCCACCCGGCTTCCCTGCCATGATCATCATGCAAGTCAATATCTCCCATCCGGATGGGCAACAACCGGCCAAACTCTTGCTCGAACACATGCTTGAACAATAGTTCCACGGCACGCTCACGGGTATTTAAAGTTTTCAGGCGGGGAGGGGCATCTACCGGGGACAATCGGTACATATTGTTGCTGAGCTTGTTAATGAGCAAGCGCTCATCATCTACTTTGCTGATCTCTATTAGGCTGATGCTATCGGAAAGTTTGGCGGCTAGTACCCGTGTAGGGATTTCCAGTGCCTTGCCGTAATTCATGTCATACCAGATAAATCCTGTCAGTACTTGCGCTGTCATGGTGCCAGCAACCAACACAATAACCAAACGGCCAAATAGCGAGGCAGGCCACAGCCATTTCCAGATCATTTTTCTTGCTTGACCTGGCTAGCCAGCATATAACCCGCATTCCGAACGGTACGAATAATCGCTGGGTTACGTGAATCAACCTCCAGATGATGCCGTAGGCGACTGATACAGACATCTATGGACCGATCCATGGCATGGCTTTCCTTGCCATAGACATGTTCAATCAGGAAGTCGCGGCTAAGGGGGCGATTGGGGTGCTCAAGCAAGGCACGCAGGACCATATAATCCGAGCTTCCCAGAGAAACCACCACTCCCTCCGGTGAAAACATCTGGCGAGCGTGTGTATCAAGGCGCCACCCCTCGAAACTGATATAGGCAAACTCGTCTGCAGTTTTTGCCTGATTGGAGCGGGTACGCCGCAGAATTACCTTGATCCTGGCCAGCAACTCCCTCGGGTCGAACGGCTTGGGCAGATAATCATCTGCTCCCACCTCCAAGCCAATAATACGATCAACCAATGTACCCTTGGCGGTCAGCATGATAATCGGCATATCCCCTTGAGCACGCACCTCGCGGCATAGGCTCAGACCACTCTCTTCCGGCAACATCAGGTCCAGCACAATCAGGTTCACTTGATCCTTGTTGACCATCCTCCACATTTCACGCCCATTGGCTGCTTCAGACACCCTGAAACCTGCATCTCGAAGATAGTCCGTCAACAGTTCACGGATTTCGTGATCATCATCAACTACGAGAATATGTTCTTGTGTAGTGTTCATTGCGCTGGCGGTAGAGAAAGTCAATTGGCAATTATTATAAGACAGGAGTTGCTACAACCACATCACTCATGCAAGCAAGTCAGTTTATCAATACAGACTATAACAAACTTGGTCAAATGCATGCATAACCCCGTGTGTATGCAAAATTCATTGGGTAAAAGCAAATAAAAGTAAAAAATAATCCACTTACTTCAACCCTAGCCACCTTCCCACTTGCCTCGCTGCGCAACACTCCAGCCATTAAGCATGGTTTAGCAGACGCCAGATTCCATGACATTTGTAAGAAAAACTCCGTCTTTACTCACATGTATTATCAAGCCTATGATGCGACACAATATCTGCAGCTCCAGAATACCCATGTAGATGGAAGCTAATACTAATTAGAACCCTCACGTTTCGTAGGAGAAATAGCAACCATGCTACATTCGATTCAGCCCTTGTCCCAGGGGCTCAAAATTCCATCGCCATTACTCGGTATGCTGTTCTGGATCATGGCCTCTATTGCCATGTTTGTTTGTCAACGGCTAGTTGAACATGCCGCCGTGTCCGTCGATAAATTCAGCCGGCAAATCACCACATCGCATGCTGCGATTGGCGTGGGCTCGATTATCTGGACATTGGATGTCGCAGGATTCTTCATTTATGAGCCAGGCATCGTTTCAAAAAACCTGGAGTTAATTCCAGCGCTGATTGCCTTAATCATCATCACTCTGGGTTGCCGGGTGACCATACCCACACTGGCAGCGAGCACACGCAATAGCACGGTCATCCTCGCCAGCACAGGATTGGTAATCGCGATCCTGGCAGCACATTGCGTGATTGTAAATTGGCAAATGCCCAGCGTGATCTACCAAGATGGCTGGAACATCGCGAGTGCGATTTTCTTCATCCTGGCATTAACGCTTTATATGTCTTTTTCGCACCAGCGCGTCAAGTTGCGCAATCTCAAAACCCCTGTCGCCTGGAACAACTGGCAAGACTGGGTGTTGGGAGGAGGGGTCATCCTGTTCATACACTGGTTATTGGTCAATGGTGTCACCTCGCCACCTGACTCGCTGACCACCACAGAGCCTCCTGCAAACACGCTTTTATTGTTGCTCTTAATCATCGGCTCATCGCTGGCCATTGGGACAGAATTACTTTTTAACCTACGTTCAGATCGGCAACGACAGCAGTTCTTTCATCAAGGCTTATTACTGCTCCGGGCCTCACATGTTTCTATCTCTCCTGCGCAAGACCATAACCTGGCAATGCTGGCAGATCATTTCAATGAGCTGGTACATCCCGATAAACTCGTGCTGCATTTTCAACCCATCGTCAATTTACGCTCCCATAGCATTCACCTGGAAGCATTGCTTAGATTGGAGCATGAGCGATTGGGGCGTATCAACCCTGAGCAGTTTTTTCTGGCCTGTGAGTTGCATAAGAGAACAGTAGAGGTCGATAAACTCATCATCCTCAATGCACTACAATGCCTAAAGCGTTGGCAAGAGCAAAACATGCTGCCCTGTATCAGCGTCAATATCGCTCCCATCACCTTATTATCCAAGGAGTTCATCCCATGGTTAATCAGCGCACTGGACAAACTTTCCCTGCCAACTCACCAGTTATGCCTGGAGATTACAGAACATGCCATCATTGCCTATGAAAAAGAGATTGTCGATGTCATGTCCCACTTGAATAGCATCGGCATACGTGTCGTCATGGATGACTTCGGCGTTGGCTATTCATCCCTCAGCGTACTCGCAGACTTGCCCATTGCAGGCATCAAGTGTGATCGACTATTTCTACGCAATATTCAGCATGAGCCAAGAAGGCAATTATTGCTGCGCAAGGTTGCAGTCATGTGTGCAGAATTATCTATCCCGGTCACAATCGAAGGAGTAGAAACGGAAGAAGAACTATCTATTGTGCAGCAATGTGGAATAGACAGTATTCAGGGTTATTTTTTCGCGCGCCCCATGCCTGCTGAAGAGATACCAGCATGGGTGTCCAACAGCTTGCCATTATTGCCCTCGCTGGCAACCCCTTCTTAAGCGATCACCATCAGCAAGACCGGGCAGATCACATGAGCCTGATCTTGTGCTGAGTAATTCCTGTGATGAATGATACAAGGGCAGCGAGGGCAAGGATAATGTCATTACATGGATTTCTTAAGCTGAGAGTTACTCTTCTTTGGTTCGAGTATTAAAGTATCATGCTGGTTGCAACTCAGTTTTCGACATAAATGTGTCAGTACTTTTGCACATTTAGCAAACCACCATCACTACAGGTATTGCAAAGAGAGTTGTGAACAGCTAGCTCGAGCAGTAGACTTGCGCTAGCGAAAACGCCTGACTTTGGGTGCACACTAAACATGAACCTTTGATTATGCTGCCGCAAAATCGATATTGAATTTGATGGAGAAAATAATGGACGGCAGTTGGGCTAACTCCTTTCCATACTTTGCTGGAGCTTTTAAGCTTACTGTATTAGGTATTGGAGCCTATTTTGCTATTAAATGGCATTTTGATGAAGAGAGGAGGGTGAGGGAAGCAGCAGGCGTGGTATTTGATAAACCAGGCTTCAGGAAAAAGTTGGCAATGACACTAGCGCTCACAGTTCTTCTAGTTATTCTGGCCATTCTAGTGATTTATGCTACTGACCGGCTTTATTGATACGATCAATGTTTAGCGATTTCAAATAGTGTACTCATACTGTTAAGAGGCTTGTCCGATAAAATAGGTCAATCAAGACACAAAATGTTGTCTCAACTTTTAAGCTCTAAATTGGTTGGGGGCATTTTTGATTTAGAAATGACAGCGTACCGATGTGATTGCTGCCATTTTAGTATGGTACCTATACTCAGTATGAATCTTCATTACTTGGTATGAGACTTTATTACTCTCCTATTACTGTACTTGAACAAAGGTTGGATCATTACTCGACCGTCACGGATTTCGCCAAGTTACGAGGTTTATCCACATCCGTACCTTTGAGCAGGGCAGCATGATAAGCCAGCAGCTGTACCGGGATAGTATGCAAGATGGGAGAGAGCACACCGACATGGCGTGGTGTACGAATCACATGTACACCTTCACTCTCCGTAAAGTTGCTGTCTGCATCAGCAAAAACAAATAACTCCCCGCCACGCGCACTAACTTCCTGCATATTGGACTTGACCTTTTCCAGCAAGGCATCGTTAGGGGCGATCACGACCACCGGCATATTCTTGTCCACCAATGCCAGCGGACCATGCTTGAGCTCTCCCGCAGGGTAGGCCTCAGCGTGAATATAGGAAATTTCCTTGAGCTTGAGCGCACCTTCTAGAGCAATGGGGTAGTGCATGCCGCGCCCGAGGAAGAGGGCATGGAATTTGTTGCTGAAAGCCTTGGCCCATTCGCGGATTTGCGGTTCCAGGTTAAGTGCGTATTGCACGCTGCCAGGCAAGTGGCGCAAATTATCGATATATGCCTGCTCTTGCTCAGCATCCAGCAATCCACGCTGCTTGGCGAATGTCGCCGCCAGTGTGAACAACGCTACCAATTGAGTGGTAAAGGCTTTAGTGGACGCTACACCGATCTCAGCACCAGCGCGGGTATACAGCACCAACTTGGAAGCTCGCGGAATGGCGCTCTCCTGCACGTTACAAATTGCAAGTGTCAGGTGTTGACCCAACGATTTGGCATGCTTAAGCGCTTCCATCGTGTCCAGAGTCTCACCAGACTGCGAAATGGTGATAATCAACTGCTTGGGATTAGCTACGGATTTTCGGTAACGGTACTCACTGGCGATCTCGACCGAAGTCGGTAGCCCAGCAATACTTTCCAGCCAGTATTTAGCCGTCAACCCTGCGTAATAACTGGTGCCAGCTGCCAAAATGAGGATGCTATCTACTTCCTTGAACACGGATTCGGCATCGGCACCAAACAAGGCTGGACTAAAAGCATTGTCGTCGATGATGGCTTCCAGCGTATCGGTCAAGGCACGCGGCTGCTCGTGAATTTCCTTTTGCATGAAGTGGGAGTACGGCCCCAACTCCAGCGATGCCAGCGAAAGATCGCTACGGTGTACAGTACGGGCGACAACTTGGTCTGTGGCGTCAAATATATCTACCTTATCCTTGGTAATGTAAGCAACATCCCCGTCTTCAAGATAGATCACGTTGCGGGTAACGGACAACACGGCGGAAACGTCCGAGGCAATGAAGTTCTCACCTTCGCCAAGGCCAATCAACAGTGGGCAACCCTGGCGTGCGCAGATCATCTGTCCAGGGTAATGAATCGACACCACGCTGATCGCAAATGCGCCCGTCAGTTCCTTCACCGCATGTTTCACCGCATCCAGCAAGGCAAGACCTTGCCCCAGATAATGATGAATCAAGTGTGCGATGACCTCAGTATCGGTTTGTGACTCAAACTCGTAACCCATGGCTTGCAAAAGCTGACGCTGCTCATCATGATTTTCGATAATGCCATTGTGTACCACGGCAATTTCGCCACGCGAGATGTGCGGATGTGCATTGGATTCCGTCACCCCTCCATGCGTCGCCCAGCGGGTATGCCCAATGCCGACCATACCGGTGAGATTCTCCGCTTGAGCTTTGCCCTGCATTTCTGCTACGCGGCCCACGGCACGCACACGGCGAATATTGTCTTCGCTCAACACTGCCACACCAGCAGAATCGTAGCCTCGATATTCCAGTCGGCTTAAGCCCTCTATCAGGATCGGAACGATATTACGTGCACCAACTGCACCAACAATGCCACACATCTTATTTCTTCACTTTCTCGGGGCGTTTCCAGTTTTCAATCGTAAATTGGCGCACACGCGACATGGTCAAAGTATCCGCCGGTGCATCCTGCGTAATGGTCGAGCCTGCTGCAATGGTCGCGCCTGCTTTAACGGTTACCGGAGCAATCAATTGAGTATCAGAACCAATAAATGCGCGATCCTCGATGACGGTACGCGATTTGTTCACGCCATCATAATTACAGGTGATCGTGCCAGCACCAATATTGACTTGCTTGCCGACCGTAGCATCACCAACATAGCTAAGGTGATTGATCTTGCTACCGCTATCCACCTGGGCATTTTTCAACTCAACGAAATTACCCACATGGGCATGATCGGCCAAGATAGTACCTGGACGTAAACGTGCATAAGGCCCGATACGACAGTCTTCAGCGAGGCTTGCGTCATCAATATGCGTATAGGCGGATAACGTAGTACCCGCACCAATCGTCGCATTGCGGATGACGCAATAAGGCCCGATACGTACATTATCTGCCAAGGTCACCACACCCTCGAATACGCATCCCACATCAATCTCCACATCGCGGCCAACCACCAGTAATCCACGAATATCGATACGGGCAGGATCTGCCAGTGTCACCCCTTGCGCGAGCAACTTAGCGGCATAACGACGCTGATAAACACGTTCCAGAGTCGCCAAATCTTGCTTGGAATTAACCCCAGCGACTTGCCACTCATCATCACCTTGCGTAGCAGCCACTGGTTGACCATCCGCTACCGCCATCGCAACGATATCCGTTAGATAATATTCTTGCTGGGCATTACGGTTATCCAAACGCGATAGCCATTTCTCCAACCACGCATTTTCTGCAGCCATGATGCCAGTATTCACTTCCTGGATAACGCGCTGTGCTTCTGTTGCATCCTTATGTTCAACGATCGCTTTCACAGCTGCCTGATCGCGCACAATGCGCCCATACCCGGCAGGATTAGGCTTATTGACAGTCAATAATGCCAATGCTGCCTGCTCACTCAGCAATCGCTCACAGCTTTCCAACTCCAGTAACGGGACATCCCCCAACAGAATCAGCGTTCTTGCATCTGACTCAAGATAGGGCAGGGCTTGCTGCATGGCATGCCCAGTGCCTAATTGTTCAGTCTGCTTTACCCAAGTGATGTCATCTGCTGGCAAGGCTTGTGGTACGGCCTCACCACCAAAGCCATAGATCACAATGATCTTGCTTGGCTGCAACTTGCGGGCAGTATCCAGCACGTGCTGCAAGATAGGCTTGCCTGCTAGAGCATGCAGTACCTTGGGCTTGCTGGAATGCATGCGGGTACCTTTTCCCGCAGCGAGAATCACGATATTGAGCTTGGAAGAGGGTGTGGAAAGAGACAAGTAGCTATCCGGTTCAAGCATTGAAAATTAACTAGAAGTATAAATAAAAAAGGCAGCCATTTGGCTGCCTTTCCTCGCAAAACTTGCAGGTTTAGTGCGTTGTCTTGCGTAATTGCTCAATTGTCTGCAATTGTGCCAGCGCTTCGGACAATTCAGCCTGCGCACGCGCATAATCCACACCCGATGCATTGTTCTTCAATGCCTCTTCTGCAGCACGCTTGGCTTCAATCGCCTTGGCTTCATCCAGATCATGACCACGAATCGCAGTATCTGCCAGCACGGTGATTAAGCCTGGTTGCACTTCCAGCAAACCGCCGGAAATGTAGATAGCCTGTTCTTCACCGCTATTGGCAACCTTGACGCGCAGCACGCCTGGCTTGATGGTGGTAATCAGCGGTGCATGGTTAGGATAAATACCTACCTCACCCAATTTCGCAGGCGCTGCGACAAACTCTGCCTCGCCCGAGAAAATGGATTCTTCTGCGCTAACCACGTCCAGGTGTATTGTTGATGCCATATCGTCCTATCCTTACCTGTGACAAGGTTTAGTTAAGGGTCTTTGCCTTCTCAACCGCTTCTTCAATCGCGCCTACCATATAGAACGCTTGTTCTGGCAGGTGATCGTATTCGCCGGCAACGATAGCCTTGAAACCCTTGATGGTGTCTTTCAGGGTCACGTACTTACCAGGTGCGCCAGTGAAGACTTCAGCAACGTGGAAAGGCTGGGACAAGAAGCGCTGGATCTTACGAGCACGGGCCACTGCCAGCTTGTCTTCTGGAGACAATTCGTCCATACCCAGAATCGCGATGATGTCACGCAGTTCCTTGTAGCGTTGCAGAGTGGACTGTACAGAACGTGCCACGCTGTAATGCTCTTCACCCACGATTTGTGGATCCAGCTGGCGTGATGTGGAATCCAGTGGATCAACCGCAGGGTAGATACCCAGCGCAGCGATATCACGGGACAGAACCACGGTGGAGTCCAAGTGCAAGAATGTGGTCGCTGGGGATGGATCGGTCAAGTCATCTGCAGGTACGTAAACGGCCTGGATGGAAGTAATGGAACCAACCTTGGTGGAAGTAATACGCTCTTGCAAGCGGCCCATTTCTTCAGCCAGTGTAGGTTGGTAACCCACAGCAGAAGGCATACGACCCAGCAACGCGGATACTTCAGTACCAGCCAATGTGTAGCGGTAGATGTTATCAACGAAGAACAGGATGTCACGGCCTTCGTCACGGAAACGCTCAGCCATGGTCAGGCCAGTCAGCGCTACACGCAGACGGTTGCCTGGTGGTTCGTTCATCTGACCGAACACCATGCCTACCTTGTCAAGAACGTTGGAGTCCTTCATCTCGTGGTAGAAGTCGTTACCTTCACGGGTACGTTCACCTACACCAGCAAACACGGACAGACCGCTGTGCTGCTTGGCGATGTTGTTGATCAGTTCCATCATGTTAACGGTCTTGCCCACACCAGCGCCACCGAACAGACCAACCTTACCACCCTTTGCAAACGGGCAAACAAGGTCAATCACCTTGATACCGGTTTCCAACAGGTCAACGGAAGGGGAGAGCTCTTCGAAAGTTGGCGCTTTCTGGTGGATGGAGCGACGTTCGTCAGCTTCAATCGGGCCAGCTTCGTCAATAGGACGACCCAGCACATCCATAATACGGCCCAGTGTACCGTGACCTACTGGTACCTGAATTTGGCTGCCGGTGTTTTTCACCTTCATGCCGCGGGACAGGCCATCGCTGGAACCCATGGCAATCGCGCGAACCACGCCATCACCCAGTTGTTGTTGCACTTCCAGGGTCAGACCTGCTTCTACTGTGGATGTATTTTCATCCAGGATCAGTGCGTCATATACCTTGGGCATCTGGTCACGTGGGAACTCAACGTCAACCACGGCACCAATACATTGAACAACCTTACCTTGACTCATCTTGGTATCCTCAATCTATACTTAAATTCTTTGAGCTTTAGCTAAGCTACAGTTCAGCACGACTAAACAGCCGCCGCGCCACCGACAATCTCTGAAATTTCCTTGGTAATTGCAGCCTGGCGCGCCTTGTTGTACACCAGCTTCAATTCACCAATCACCGTCTTCGCGTTATCCGATGCAGCCTTCATGGCCACCATACGGGCGCTTTGTTCAGACGCCATGTTTTCGGCAACGGCGTGATAAATAATGGACTCAATATATCGAGTCATCAGTTCATCGATGACGACATTAGCCTCAGGCTCGTAGATGTAATCCCAGTGCCCTTTGGCTGTCGTTGCTGAAACATCCAGCTTTTCGCTAGACAATGGCAACACCTGCTCAATCACCGCTTCCTGCTTCATGGTATTGATAAAGCGGGTATAAGAGATATACAGTTGATCAATCTCACCGGCGATGTAGGCATCCAGCATCACCTTGATCGTACCGATGAGCTTTTCCAGATGTGGCGTATCGCCCAAGCCGGTCACATGAGATTTCACATCGGCATTGATGCGGTTCATATAACCGAACCCCTTATTGCCGATAGCGCTCACAACCGTCTTCTTGCCTTCGTCTTCCCAGGCTTTCATCTGATTGATGGATAAACGCAGTACATTCGTATTGAGGCCACCACACAAGCCTTTATCCGAACTCACAACGATCAAACCGACGTTGCCAACCTTTTCGCGTTTAACAACGAAAGGATGTTTGTATTCGGAATTAGCATGGGACAGGTGAGCTGTCACATTACGAATTTTTTCTGCGTAAGGACGGGCCATGCGCATGCGCTCTTGCGCCTTACGCATCTTGGAAGCCGCGACCATTTCCATCGCCTTGGTGATCTTGCGTGTATTTTCCACGCTCTTGATCTTGCTACGTATCTCTTTGCTACCAGCCATTGTCTAGTCTGCCTGTCTGTACTTTAAGCTTAGTAAGCGTTGGTTGCCTTGAAGTCTTGAATTGCTGCTTCCAGGGCCTTCTCGTCTTCACCACCAAGGTCATTGGTGCTGTCGATCTTGTCCAGAATGCTCTTGTACTTGGACTTGAGGAAGGAGTGCAGGGCAGATTCAAACGCCAACACGCGAGCAACCGGCACATCGTCAAAGAAGCCCTTGTTAGCAGCCAACAAGCTCACTGCCATCTCGGAGGTAGACAGCGGCTCATATTGTGCTTGTTTCATCAACTCAGTCACCAGACGACCACGATCCAATTGCTTGCGGGTTACTTCATCCAGATCGGAAGCGAACTGCGCAAACGCAGCCAATTCACGATACTGAGCCAATGCGAGACGAATACCGCCACCCAGCTTCTTAATCACTTTGGTCTGTGCTGCACCACCAACGCGGGATACGGAGATACCAGCATTGATCGCAGGACGGATACCAGCGTTGAACAAGTCAGTTTCCAGGAATATCTGACCATCGGTAATCGAAATCACGTTGGTCGGAACGAATGCAGAAACGTCACCAGCAGCAGTTTCAATGATAGGCAGGGCGGTCAAGGAACCAGTCTGGCCTTTCACTTCACCGTTGGTGAATTTCTCAACATACTCTTCGCTCACGCGAGCAGCACGCTCAAGCAGACGGGAGTGGATGTAGAACACGTCACCTGGATAAGCTTCGCGGCCTGGTGGGCGACGCAGCAGCAGGGAGATTTGACGATAAGCCCAAGCTTGCTTGGTCAAGTCATCATAAACAATCAATGCATCCTGACCACGGTCACGGAAGTATTCACCCATGGTGCAACCAGCATACGGTGCCAGGAACTGCAGAGCAGCAGGGTCGGAAGCAGAAGCAGCCACGACAATGGTGTATTCCATTGCGCCGTGCTCTTCCAGCTTGCGCACTACGTTAGCAATCGTCGAAGCCTTTTGGCCGATCGCAACGTAGATACAGGTCATGTTCTGACCCTTTTGATTGATGATGGCATCAACAGCTACCGCAGTCTTACCTGTCTGCCGGTCACCAATGATCAACTCACGCTGACCACGGCCAACCGGTACCATGGAGTCAATCGCCTTGATACCGGTTTGCACAGGCTGTGACACAGACTTACGTGCGATCACGCCAGGAGCAACCTTTTCAATCTTGTCTGTCAACTTGGCGTTGATTGGACCCTTGCCGTCAATCGGCTGACCCAGTGCATTCACTACGCGACCAACCAATTCTGGACCAACTGGCACTTCCAAAATCTTGCCAGTGCACTTCACGGTATCGCCTTCAGTGATACTTTCGTAGTCGCCCAAAATCACGGCACCCACGGAGTCACGCTCCAAGTTAAGCGCCAGACCGTATATATTGCCTGGGAACTCGATCATTTCACCAGCCATCACATTGGACAGGCCGTGAATACGCACAATACCATCAGTCACGGAAATCACAGTACCTTGAGTACGTGCTTCAGCGCTGGTGGAGAAATTCTCTAATCTGCTCTTAATCAGTTCACTGATTTCTGATGTGGATAATTGCATTACTTTTTCCTAACCTTTCAGCGTGTAGGCCATCTCTTGCAATTGGCCACGGACTGAAGCGTCAATGACCGTATCGCCGACTACAATTTTGATCCCGCCAATAATTTCCGGATCCACTTTTACGCTTGCTTCAACCTTTTTGCCGAACTTGGTTTCCAGGCGCTTTACGATGGCCGCGAATTCAGCATCGCTTGGTTGGCTGGCCGCGGTAATCTCGGCTTCCAACACACCTTCGTCCTGCGCCTTTAACTCTTCAAATGCAGCTGCAATTTCTGGCAGGATGGATAGGCGACCGTATTCCACCAGCAACTTGACCAGGTTAGCACCCGCCTCGTTGAGCTTGTCTCCGCTTACGGAAAGGAATACGCGCTCCAAATCAGCCGCGTCAACCTTGGGGTTGTCAATAAATGCCCGCATCTGCTCATCGGCCACGATAGTCGCGGCCAGTGCGAGCATTTGCGACCAATCTGCCAGCGCATTTTTTTCCTTCGCCAAGCGGTAAACCGCTACCGCATAAGGTCTTGCAATGGTGATCGCTTCAGCCATGTCGTGCTCCCATTCCTTCCTAGAGCTCGTTTGCGATGGTGTTCAGCAGGTCAGCATGCGCCTTGGCATCGATCTCCTTGCGCAGAATCTTTTCTGCACCAGCAACCGCCAACGCAGACACTTGCTGACGCAAGCCTTCCTTGGCACGGTTAACTTCTTGATCAATTTCAGCCTTAGCACCAGTGATAATACGATCACCTTCTGCCTTGGCATTTGCCTTGGCTTCTTCCACGATTTCACTGGCACGCTTCTCAGCCTGTGCAATGATGGAAGTCGCTTTTTGCTTGGCATCGTTAACAACTTCAGCAGAACGCTGGGTTGCCACGTCAAGCTCCTGCTTACCGCGCTCAGCCGCTGCCAGACCATCTGCAATGGTTTTCTGGCGTGTCTCGATTGCATTCAGGAGATATGGCCACACAAACTTTGTGGTAAACCAGATCAGAATGGCAAATGAGATGGCCTGCGCAATGAGTGTCAGGTTGATATTCATATTTGCTCCCGAGCCTTTGAATCTAGTAGGTATTAATTAAGTTAACCACTTAATCCAGTACTAGATTTCGTTAAGCAACTACGCTCAGCAATGGGTTTGCAAAGGCGAACATCATAGCCAGACCAACACCGATAATGAAGGAAGCATCAATCAGACCCAACAGCAGGAATACCTTGCCTTGCAGAGCAGGAATCAGTTCTGGTTGACGAGCTGCACCATCCAGGAAGCTTGCACACATGATACCAATACCGATACAAGCACCAGCTGCGCCCAAACCGATGATCAAACCGATACCAACACCGGTGTAAGCTTGAATCATGGCCAACAATTGCAAATTCTCCATTTAATTTCCTTTCGGCTTTTAGAGAGTGTTAACGATAAAAATTAAGAACAAAACTAACTAAATCTAGTGGCTTTCATGCGCCATGGATATGTAGACAACTGTCAGCATCATGAAAATGAATGCCTGCAGACAAACGATCAAGATATGGAAGATCGCCCAGCCAGCGCCCAACAATGCACCGAAGAAAGTGCCTGCCAGACCAGTTGCCGCCCACATACCGAGCAGCAGGAAAATGATTTCGCCTGCGTACATATTGCCGAACAAACGCAGGGAGTGTGAAAGAGGCTTGGAAATGTATTCAATCAGGTTGAATGCAAAATTAGCTGGCCAAACCAGTGGGTTAGAGCCAAAAGGGGAACAGAACAATTCGTGAATCCAGCCACCCAAGCCCTTCACCTTGATACTGAAGAAGATCATCAAGAACCAGACAGCCAATGCCAACGCAAACGTAGCATTGATGTCAGAGGTTGGTACGCTACGCCACTCATGCAGACCAAGCCAGCCGTAAACAATCGCCATGATGTCGATAGGCAGGAAGTCCATCGCATTCATGACCAGCACCCAGACAAATACGGTCAAAGCTAATGGTGCAACAAATGCATGGCGATCGCCATGGAAAATGCTTTTAACTTGGTTGTCGATAAACTCAATCAACAACTCCGCAAATGCCTGACGCTTGGTTGGCACGCCAGCGGTAGCGCCACGCACCACCCACCAGAGCAGACCGAATACGACAATACCAAGCAACGCAGACATAACCAGGGTATCCATATGCAATACCCAAAAGCCGCCATCACCCACGCTCTTTGCATTGAAAGAGAGGTGGTGCCCGATATATTCCGAAGGAGTTAATTGACCTGTCGCCATAACCATCAAACCTTAAGCGTTGTTTTTCTCATTAATTGCAAAAATTGCTGCACCAGACATGATTGCCGCCGCCGCCAACCCTGCGATCAGCGCAATAGGAACCAGCTTTTCATAAAACTTGAACACCAAGAGCAGGGTGATTGCGATCACTGCGATTTTGATTGCCTCGGCAACCAAAATATTGACCAATACGGAACCTGCTCCCATCCCCACTGTCTTATTTTGCAGCTTCATTTTGGCAGCCAAGCCGCCCAAGATGGCAGAACCACCTCCAGCCAATGCAGACATTGCACCATGGAGGCCAACACCAAACTTGTTGAGGAAGACAAACGCAAGCACCGCAACTACCAGCGTGGCAAAGACCTGTCTTTTGATCATTCTTGCCAGTAGTTCGTCCATGCCTTGAGAATTCCCTGTTTCACAAATAACGGGCAAAAGAAAAGCCGAGCATTTTTGCCCTACCCGTGAAATCCCGAGATTCTGTTGTTAAATCAGCATTAAGTCAAGCTTAATTGCTATTTCCACCCTTAAATCGCTGAATCAATGCATCCAACTCATCAAGACTGCTGTAATGAATCTTGACCTCTCCCTTACCCTTGCTGCCAGCCTTGATCACAACCGCAGCGCCCAAGGCTTCGGACAAATCCTCTTGTAAACGCAAAACATCGCGATCAACTACTTTGGCAGGCTTTTGTTGTGGCTCAACACTCAGCTGCTTGACCAGCTTTTCTGCCTCCCTGACAGACAGTTGCTTCTGAGCAATTTGCTCTGCAGCGAGGATTTGATTCGCCTCAGTCAAGGATAATAGCGCACGTGCATGCCCCATATCCAACTGCCCCTGCATCAGCATTTCCTGCACATTTTTATTTAGATTCTGCAACCTAAGCAGATTCGTAACCACGCTGCGTGATCGACCAACCGCATCTGCCGCTGCCTGATGCGTCATATTGAACTCATTGATCAAGCGCTGAATTCCTTGCGCCTCTTCCAGTGGATTGAGGTTTTCGCGCTGGATATTTTCGATCAGTGCCATCGCCAGTGCAGACTCGTCGGGAATCTCGCGCACCAACACCGGAACCTCTAACAGGCCTGCTAATTGCGATGCTCGCCAGCGACGCTCACCGGCAATAATTTCATATTTATCCTCAGCAATCTTGCGCACCAAAATAGGCTGCATAATGCCCTGGGCACGGATGGAATCAGCCAGACTCGCCAGTGATGCTTGATCCATATGGGTCCGCGGCTGGTATTTACCCGGCTGCAACTGACCAACCAACAAGGTATTGGGCGTATCATTGGCCGATACCGTCTCCACATCACCTGCCAAGAGCGCATCCAGCCCACGCCCCAAACCCTTCAACTTAACCATTGAAACTCCTAATTTGCTGCAACTTGCCGATTGCTGACGATATGTCGATTGATGATTTCACCCGCAAGGGCAAGATAAGCCTTGGCTCCTTTGGATGCCTTATCGTGCAATAACACAGGCACACCATAACTAGGCGCTTCCGCCAGGCGGATATTCCGCGGAATCACTGTGCGGTAGACTTTGTCACCAAAATGCTGCGCCAACTCATGGGAAACCTGCTGTGCCAGGGTATTGCGATTATCGAATAACGTCCTGAGCAAACCCTCGATCTCCAGATGAGGGTTGAGGTGGGCACGTACCTTTTTGATGGTATTCACCAGGTCAGACAAACCCTCAAGTGCATAATACTCACACTGCATGGGGATCATGACCGCATGAGCCGCAGTCAAGGCATTGACGGTGGTGAGATTGAGGGCAGGGGGACAATCGATCAGCACATAATCGTAGCCATCGCCTAGCTCTGCCAAAGCGGATTTTAGACGAGTCTCGCGTGCAAACTCATTAACCAACTCTACCTCAGCCCCAGCTAACTCCCGGTTTGCCGGCACGACATCAAATCGCCCGCGCTCTGAACGCTGCATCACATCCCGCAAGCTTTTGTCACCAATCAACACGTGATAAATGGTGTGCTGCATCTTGGATTTATCAATACCGCAGCCGGTGGTGGCATTGCCCTGCGGATCAAGATCAATCACCAGCACCTTGCGCTTGGTTGCCGCCAAGCTGGCAGCGAGATTGACACAGGTCGTCGTCTTGCCAACGCCACCTTTTTGATTGGTAATTGCCAGAATCCTCATGATTTAAGCCATCCCACTAGTATTAAATCCATTAACACTGCCTCGCTGGCAGGAAAACCAGGTGACGCTGTGCATCCAGCCCCGGCACTGCCAACAACTCTACCTTCGAGGGTTTAAGCGAAATCGCTTCCAATTCACCCTGTGGCATTTGCCCCTTCATCGCCAGCCACAATCCTCCTTCAGCGATTAAATGCTTCGTCAACTTGATGAATAAGGCGATCTCAGAAAATGCCCTCGAGATCACGGTATCGAAAGGCAGCTCCGGCTTGAGCTGTTCCACACGCCCAGCCACCACCTGCAAATTGTCGATCTGCAACTCTGCCTTGGCCTGGCGCATAAAGCTCGCCTTCTTCTGCACCGCGTCTATAGTAGTCACCTGTAAATCCGGACGGCAAATTGCCAGAATAATGCCTGGTAAACCAGCACCACTGCCCACATCCAGCAATCGACCAGCAGGCACGTAAGGCAATACCGAAAGACTATCCAGCAAATGCAACGTGACCATTTCTTCAGGGTCGCGCACTGCCGTCAGATTGTGTACCTTGTTCCATTTCACCAACAGCTCAAGATAAGCCAATAGCTTATCAATGACAGTGCCCGGTAAATCCAGCCCAAGTTGTTGAGCACCTACTTCTAACTTACTCCGCAAACTCATGCCACCTGACCCGTTGTTTGATTCGACTTACGTCCTTTACGCTTGAGGTGTACTAATAACAATGAGATTGCGGCTGGCGTTACCCCAGAAATACGTCCGGCCTGGCCGATTGTTTCTGGCTTTTGCTTGTTGAGTTTTTGCTGCACCTCAATAGAAAGACCGTGCACTTCGCCATAATCCATATCTATGGGCAACTTATAATCCTCACTAGTTTTTAGGCGTTCGATTTCCTCAGCCTGCCTATCTATATATCCTTGATACTTGGCAGCGATTTCCAATTGCTGACGCACTTGTGGATCCGCCTCGCCTTCACCGGCCTGGGGCAGGGTGAGCAATGCCTCATAGCTCACTTCTGGACGCCGCAACAATTCAAACATGGAGTACTCTCGCTCCAGCACCTTGCCAAACACCTGTTGCAATTGCTCTTGCGGCACATGTTGCGGATGGATAAAAGTACGACGCAGGCGTTGCTGCTCACGCTCAATCGCTTCCTGCTTGCGCTGGAAAGCCGCCCAACGCACATCATCAACCAAGCCCAACTTACGTCCAGCCTCGGTTAGCCGCATATCGGCATTATCCTCGCGCAGCATCAGCCGATACTCCGCACGACTGGTAAACATACGATAGGGCTCACTCACACCCTGAGTAATTAGGTCATCAACCAACACACCAAGGTAAGCCTGGTCACGTGTAGGCCACCACGCTTCTTTTTCCTGCGCATACAACGCCGCATTGGCTCCCGCCAGCAATCCCTGCGCTGCGGCTTCTTCGTACCCCGTAGTGCCATTAATCTGACCAGCGAAGAACAAGCCCTTTACGGCCTTGGTTTCCAGCGAGCCTTTCAAGCCACGTGGATCATAGTAGTCATATTCGATAGCATAGCCAGGACGCAATATATGTGCATTTTCCAGCCCCTTGATGGAGCGCACCAATTGGTATTGGATATCGAATGGCAAACTCGTTGAAATACCGTTAGGGTAGATCTCATTGGTAGCCAAACCCTCTGGCTCGAGAAAAACCTGGTGCGAATCCTTATCTGCAAAACGATGTATCTTGTCCTCAACCGAAGGACAATAACGCGGCCCAACCCCCTCAATCACTCCGGTATACATCGGTGAACGATCCAACCCACTGCGAATGATGTCGTGTGTTCTTTCATTCGTAAAAGTAATCCAGCAGGGAAGTTGCGCCGGGTGCTGCTCAACGCTACCCAAAAAGGAAAACACTGGCACCGGCGTATCACCTGGTTGCTCCGCCATGACACTGTAGTCAATGGTGCGACCATCAATGCGGGGAGGAGTGCCAGTCTTCAGGCGACCAGCCGGCAAGCCTATTTCTCGCAAGCGTGCCGCAAGCGAAACAGCAGGGGGATCACCCGCGCGACCCGCCTGATAATTTGCCAACCCAACATGCACCAAGCCCGCCAGGAAAGTGCCTGCAGTCAATACCACAGCCCTAGCTTCAAACTTGAGGCCCAACTGGGTTACCACACCCGCAACACGCTCACCCTCGAGAATAATGTCATCCACTGCTTGCTGAAACAGCCACAGATTAGGCTGGTTCTCCAAACGGCGACGAATAGCCGCCTTATAAAGCACGCGGTCTGCCTGCGCACGTGTTGCACGCACAGCCGGGCCCTTGCTTGAATTAAGGATACGAAACTGTATGCCACCTTCATCGGTAGCGGCAGCCATAGCGCCACCCAACGCATCCACCTCTTTAACCAGATGCCCTTTACCGATACCGCCAATGGATGGATTACATGACATCTGGCCCAATGTTTCAATGTTGTGAGTCAGCAGCAAGGTCTTCTGACCCATGCGAGCACTCGCTAGCGCCGCTTCCGTTCCAGCATGGCCCCCACCAACCACAATCACGTCAAATTTCTCGGGATATTGCATGAAAAATACTCAGATAGAATTATCTCGAATGATACTGTATTACCCCCCCTCTGTCAGTGACTATCAGGCAATGTTCCACGTGAAACATCGATAAATTCTCCGCACCTCAATTCCCCATATGTTTCACGTGGAACAATTAACAATTGTTGAGTTTTTGTGAGTGGTGCTTATCCATTCAGACTATATAATTCTGATTCACTATCTGATATTTTCTTGACATCCAAAACTACATTATCAATGTAGTTAAAAAAGTCGACGCCATTCATTAGCGCGATTATTAAAGAAGTTTATTTAATTCACTATCGGGGATTTTTATGTTAATTCGTGCTTTTGCATTGCCAGCAATCATGGCTGCCGCATTTTTTAGCACAAGCGCACAAGCAGCGCTTGATGCTAACCAAACTTTTCAACAGTTCAATACAGTGGTTTTTGGTAATATCGACTCTACCTCCCACTTGCATGGGCGTGCCTGGGTGGGAGGCAATGTAGTAGGTGGGGAATACGTGCATCGCTCACTCCCAACATCAGACTATGCTGGGCTTACCGTTCAAGGCAACATTAGCAATGCTCGAGTACTTGCGGATGGTGCCGTCATTAAGGGAAACTCAACTAACACCAGTGTAAACTCTGGCAGCACAGCTATTTTCGGAAATGCCAGTGATGGTCACATGAATGGACCAGCCTATATCAATGGCACAGTAAGCAATATCAACTTCAACGGTGGCCGATTATCTACACCCAATACTCAACTGGATACCAATATTGCAGCGGCAAGCTCCACTAATTTTTACAATGTACTGAACCAAACCTCGGATAGTCTGGCACTGTTAACCAACACCAGCAATGTCACCTGGAACTCACAAAAGGCAACTTTCACCGCTAGCGCAGACAGTACTGGCTTAGCCGTTTTTAACCTTAGTGATGCTGATGCACTGGCTATTTTTGGCTTGGGTGAATTTGATTTTATCCTGAACAACGCTACCACTATCGTCATCAATTCCGGCCTGAAGGATATCGATATTTCCGCTAATTTCCTCGGCGGTTCGGCACAGAAAATTGCGGGTAATGTCGTCTGGAATTTTTACAATGCCCAGACAGTAGACTTAGGGCGTCAGTTTGGTGGCACCATCCTTGCGACTGATGCTACATTAACTAATCAGGCAGATATCGAAGGCAATGTATATGTGAATAATCTGGTTCAGCGCGGCCAAATTCACCAATATGCATTCACAGGTAATCTACCAATTGCTGCAGTACCAGAGCCTTCTAGTTATGCCATGCTGTTGCTAGGCTTAGGGCTCCTTGGCTTTGCAGCTCGTCGTCGCGTATAAGTTACGACTAGCCAAGAAATAAAAAAGCCCGGTATCCGGGCTTTTTTATTGATCTAACACTTTATTTCCCAATACAAAAACGGCTGAAAATTTCCCCAAGTAAATCATCCGGGGTGAACTCACCCGTAATACTATTCAGCGCGTCCTGCGCCAGTCGAAGCTCTTCAGCAAATAATTCCGGTTGAAGTAACAAACCTTCAGCTAGATCCAAGTGTTCATGGACAGTATTTAATGCCAACAAGTGCCGATCACGCGCCATAAATACACCTTCACCGCTGGGTTGCCAGCCGGCAATTTCCAGCAAGCGTTGTCGTAATAGCGCTACACCATCTCCCATCTTGGCAGAAAGATAAATATGCGTATTGCCGTCTTGCTGGATAATTTTAGGGCTTGTGGATTCAAGATCAATTTTATTATGAACCCAAATTTTGGGTAAATCCTGCGGTAATCGCTCCAGAATCGATTTTTCCACCTCACCAATACCATGAGCTGCATCAATCAATAATAATGCAACACCGGCGTTTTCTAGCGCTCGCCATGTTCTGGCAATACCATGCTGTTCTACTTCGTCTGTCGTTTCACGCAATCCTGCAGTATCAATAATATGAAGCGGCACCCCATTGATTTGTATGGAGTTTTTTATGGTATCGCGCGTTGTACCTGCAATAGACGTCACAATCGCGACTTCTTCACCGGCCAATTGGTTCATCAGGCTGGATTTACCCACATTCGGTTGGCCAACCAAAACCACCTGTAAACCCTCACGCAATAAATTGCCTTGTTTAGCCTCACGAAACACTGCGTCCAATCCTGCTGCAACATGCGCTAATTTTTCAGCAACACGCCCCTGGCTGATGAAGTCAATATCCTCTTCAGGAAAATCCAGGCAGGCCTCGACATATAGTCGTAAATCAATCAGCTGGTGCAGCAACTCATGGATTCTTGTGGAAAACTCACCGGATAAGGATTTTACCGCGCTGCGAGCAGCAGCCTCAGTGGCCGCATTAATCACATCTGCCACGGCTTCAGCCTGGGCTAAGTCCAACTTGTCGTTTAAGTAAGCACGACGCGTGAATTCCCCCGGCTCTGCCTGCCGGGCTCCAAGAGCCAAGCAGCGCTTGAGCAAAATCTGCATCAAGGCAGGGCCACCATGCGCCTGTAATTCCAATACATCCTCACCGGTGTAGGAGTGTGGGCCAGGATAATAAATGGCAATGCCCCGATCAATCAGGGAATTTTTGTCATCACGAAAAGCAAGATACGCTGCGTAGCGTGGGGAAGGGCAGTGGCCTAGCACTGCCTCGGCAATAGATGGGCTAGCGGGGCCGGAGACACGTACCACGCCAATACCCCCGGAGCCGGGAGCAGTGGCGATGGCAGCAATGGTATCAACGACGCGCATTTCCCTTCTTTTTTTCTGCTGCCTGATGGATAGTGCGGTTGATATACCATTGTTGGGCAATCGAAAGAATATTATTCACCAACCAGTACAGCACCAGACCTGCAGGGAAGAAGAAGAAGAACACGCTGAACACAATAGGCATGATAGTCATGACCTTGGCCTGAACAGGATCAGCAGGCTTGGGATTCAACCTAGTCTGGATAATCATAGTTGCGCCCATGAGAATAGGCAGCACGTAGTAAGGATCTATCGCAGACAAGTCTTGTATCCAGAGCATGAACGGCGCGTGACGCATTTCAACGCTACCAAGCAACACCCAGTACAGTGCAATAAATACAGGAATTTGTACCAAGATAGGCAAGCATCCACCCATAGGGTTGATCTTTTCTGTCTTGTACATTTCCATCATTGCTTGATGCATTTTTTGCCTGTCATCACCGTATTGTTCCTTCAGGCGTTGCAAGCGCGGAGCCAACTCGCGCATATTGGCCATGGAACGATAGCTGGCTGCGGACAATGGATAGAAGGCGAGCTTGATCAGAACCGTTAACAAGATAATAGCCACACCCCAGTTGTGCACCAGTTTCTGAATCGAAGACAGGACCCAGAACAGAGGCGATGCAATCACTGTCAACCATCCGTAATCCACAGTGTATTCCAGCCCGGGAGCTACGCTTTTCAATTCACTTTGCGTTTGGGGACCAGCGTACAAGCGAGACTTCAATTCTATAGACTGTCCGGGCTCAATATTGCCCAGATGACTGACACTACCAATAGAAAACATATTGTCCGACAGCTTCTTGGAATAGAACTCCCGCGCCAAACCATCTTTGGGAATCCAGGCGCTAACGAAATAATGCTGCACCAAGCCAACCCAGCCATCACTGGCATTCTTCGAGAGATTGGTCTTGGACATATCGGAGAAGCTGAGCTTTTTATATTTGTCAGCCTCAGTGAAATAAGCGCCACCAGTAAAGGTTGGCATCATGTATGAGCCTTGGTGGGACTGATTATCATGGACAATTTGGTAATATACCGAGGGGTCAATTGCCACCGTGCCGTTGTTACGGATTTCATAGCTGACTTCTATTGCGTAACTATCGCGGTGGAAGGTATAAATCTTATCAACCTCAACACCGTTATCACCTTTCCAAGTCAAACGCACATCCAACTTGTCAGCACCTGTAGCAAGCTGATAATTTGAAGAATCACTGGTAAAGGCCGCCTTGTGAGTTGGCAAGTCATTCCCAATCAATCCAGTCTGAGCGACATACAACATCGGTGCCGAGCCATCATCCATCAGCACGAAATTCTTATCCAGATCAACGTCATCTTTGTGCTCACGCAATTCCAAACGACGCAGGTCACCACCTATCGTATCGATACTGGCCTTGTAAAGATCAGTTTCAACCTGAACACGCTCACCAGATTGCAAGCGAAAACCAGTTTCTACAGGAAGACTTGCCTGGCTAGCAACAGGTGTAGATGATTTTGCGGCTTGAGGAACGCTACTATCTTCAACATGCTGTGTTGCTGTCGCTACAGGCGTAGAGGCAGGCTTGTGATCACGCTGCCAGGAATCCCATAACATCAGGATGGAAAAGGAAAAAACAACGAAAAGAATCAGGCGCTTGGTATCCATAAATCTCTTAATCTAATGTATTAAGCCACACTCTCATGGCACAGGATCATGACCACCGTCATGCCATGGATGACACTTGGATAAACGGCGTATTGTATAAACGGCTCCGCGCCATGCGCCATGCTTTTGTATGGCTTCAATGGCATATTGCGAACAGGTCGGGTAAAAACGACATCGCTGGCCCAGCAATGGACTCAACACCCATTGGTATAACTTGATCAAACCCACCATCAGTTTGCCCAACATTCATTGAGGCTCCTGCTGTATCGTCAGCTTACGCTGTAGTTTGCTTACCAATTCGATGAACTCCTGTTCAATCTCGGTAAACTCAGAACGACCAAATATCATGTGAGGTCTTATCACCAGATCAACGCCAGGCAATTGATGCTGGTTTAACCTGAATAGTTCCCGCATGACACGCTTGATATAATTACGATCTACAGCACGGCGAGCAATTTTCTTACCTACTACCAAGCCCAATCTTGCATAAGCCAATTCGTTAGATTGGTAGTGGAACACAAGATAACGACCTGAAACTCGTTTGCGGAAATTAAAAACGGATGAAAAATCATCCGTTTTTAACAATCTTGCCCGACGCTCAAACGCATATGATGGCAAAACCATGTATAGCTAAAATCGCCTTAAACGGCGAAAGGCTGATTAAACAGCCAGGCGAGCACGGCCCTTGGCACGACGCGCAGCGATAACAGCGCGACCACCACGGGTCTTCATACGCACCAGGAAACCATGCGTACGAGCACGGCGAATTTTTGAAGGCTGGTAAGTGCGTTTCATGGGAATCTCCGGTTGACTTCTAGATGTTGCGAATCAAAAACGCGTAATTTAACCTGAAAACACAGTCCTATGTCAATGTTTATTTGGGAAAACATTGCCGTTGTGAAAATGATTGTGCGTTGCCTGTGGATAAGTTGTGGCAAACAAGCTAGAATCCTTCATCTGGCATGGGATGGTAAACATTCTGTGAATACAGCATCTGGTCGATAAAAATAATCATAATCAGACATTTCGTCCATACCTCACATTCATTTCACTGCGGAGTTTCGGGCAACCGATGGAAAATTTTTGGTCTCTTTGTCTCGGTCGCTTTGAAGAAGAGTTGTCAACGCAGCAATTCAATACCTGGATCAAGCCCTTACGTTTTGAAGCTAACGGGGAAGTATTGCGCCTATTAGCGCCCAATCGCTTTGTACAACAATGGGTAAAAGATCGCTTTCTACAAAAAATCACGGCACTGGCTGAGGAAGTATTCTCTAATCCCATGCATATCGAACTGGCATTGTATGATGCCAGTGACAAAGCAGCGCCAGTCAGCCCAGCACGTCCTAAACCACAACAAGCGGCAGAACCTACTCCAAAAGCAAAAATTGAAGCAGAAGTGAGCAAGGTCACAAAAGCAGTAACACCGACAAAATCTGCTTCAGCAGCAGTGAAAAAAACCAAACCCGTCGCCGAAACCAATGGCCTCAATCCAGCATTCCGCTTTGATAACTTTGTCACGGGAAAAGCCAATCAATTAGCTCGTGCAGCAGCCATACAAGTCGCGGAAAATCCAGGTACTGCCTACAACCCTCTGTTTATTTATGGTGGAGTTGGCTTGGGCAAGACTCATGTGTTGCAAGCGATTGGCAATCACCTAAAATCCCAGCGTCCAGATGCAAAAATTCGTTATTTACATGCAGAACGCTATGTTTCGGATGTCGTCAAAGCCTATGAACACAAAGCGTTTGATGAATTCAAACGTCAATATCATTCTCTGGATCTCTTGCTGATTGACGATATCCAGTTTTTCGCCAAGAAGAGTCGCACCCAAGAAGAATTTTTCTATGCTTTCAACTCTCTGATCGAAGCCAAGAAGCAAATCATCATCACCTGTGATACCTATCCCAAGGAAATCGCAGATGTCGATGAACGCCTGCGCACACGATTCAGTTGGGGGCTAACAGTAGCAGTAGAACCACCAGAATTGGAAATGCGCGTTGCCATCCTGTTGAAGAAAGCCGAAGCAGCACGTGTACGATTGGATGAAGACGTTGCTTTCTTCATCGCCAAGCAGGTACGTTCTAGCGTCCGTGAACTGGAAGGAGCGCTTAACCGTATTATTGCTATGGCCAATTTCACTGGTCATGCCATTGATGTTAATTTGGCAAAAGAAGCATTGAAAGACTTGATCGCAGTTCGTGGTCGTCAGATTACTATCGAAAATATCCAGAAAACAGTTGCTGACTACTACAAGATCAAAGTTGCTGAAATGTATAGCAAAAAACGTTCACGCAATTTTGCACGTCCACGACAGATCGCCATGACACTAGCTCGTGAGCTGACTAATCACAGCTTCCCCGAAATCGGAGAAGCCTTTGGTGGCCGTCACCACACCACGGTAATGCATGCCTGTGATGAAGTTGAGCAATTGCGCCAAAACGATCAAACCTTGGCAAGAGATATTTCTGTCCTGATTCAAGTGATCCGGGATTAAAAATAAGTACGTGCTTATGGAAAGGCTGTGGGTAACAATGCGGGTTAAACGCGATTTTAAGAAGTCAGTAAAATAACCAACATTCTATCCACAACAGTTTCTAAAAATTTCAAGATAGTTTAATTTCAAATATGTGATTGAATTTAAATTGAAAATTTGAGTTATCAACAGAAGTTGCTTACTTTATTGTTATTATCAATTTATTTTTTATATATTAGGTTTTAAAGATATGAACATCCAAATCAATCGCGATACGCTGTTAAAACCACTTTCATCAGTAAGCAGTATTGTTGAAAGACGTCATACCTTGCCTATTCTTTCCAATCTGTTACTAGAAGCTAAACAGGACAAAATTGTTCTGACAGCCACAGATCTAGAAATGCAAATCTCACTTTCAGTGGAAACCGCCGTCGGCGGTGAGCTATCAACGACTATCTCTGCAAAGAAACTTCTGGATATTTGCCGTTCATTGCCTGAAAACGCTGATATCACCATGGCAACACAGGAAAATCGCATACAGGTTAAAACCGGCAAGAGCCGTTTTAACCTGCAAACACTGCCTGCCAACGATTATCCTTTGATGACTAAAAATGCAGATGCAAGTAATACCATCATCAACATCGGGCAAAAATCGCTTAAGCGCTTATTCAAACAAGTTGAATTCGCGATGGCGCAACAAGACATCCGTTATTACCTCAACGGCTTGTTGTTCGAAGTCAATGGAAATAGGCTGAATGTCGTGGGTACTGATGGCCACAGACTCAGTTTTACTTCTACCGAACTGACAAATAGCTACGAAAAACAGGAAATCATCCTGCCACGCAAAACCGTGATCGAATTGATAAAACTGTTGGACGAAAGCGAAGATGAAGTCACAATAGAGGTTGCCAATGGTCAGGCTAATTTCGCTTTTGGTAATATCCGATTGATTTCAAAAGTAATTGACGGAAAATTCCCAGATTACACACGTGTAATCCCTACAGGGCACCAGAACAGTTTCACTGTAGATCGCATGATGATTTTGTTATCCATGCAACGAGCCTCTATCCTGTCCAACGAAAAATATCGTGGTATTCGCATGGTGCTTTCTGCGAATAGCTTGAAACTTATCAGCACCAATAGCGAGCAGGAAGAAGCAGAAGAAGAACTTGAAATTAGCTATGGTGGCAGCAGTCTGGATATCGGCTTCAATGTCACTTACATGATCGATGTATTGAACAATTCAGACAGCGAAAGCGTGATTTTCTCATTTGCAGATGCTAATAGCAGTTGCCTGGTGACAGTGGAAAACGACAATAATTACAAATATGTCGTTATGCCGATGAGAATTTAACTGATTGAATATTAAAGAATAACTGATTGTTTCACGTGAAACCAATAGGACTATGACTGATTACAATTCCGACAGTATTAAAATCCTTGAAGGCCTAGATGCAGTTCGTAAACGCCCAGGTATGTACATTGGCGATACATCCGATGGCAGCGGTTTACACCATATGGTGTTCGAGGTACTGGACAATGCGATTGATGAGGCCTTGGCCGGACACTGTGATGACATCAAGGTAATCATTCATCCTGATAATTCGATCAGTATTTCAGACAATGGTCGAGGTATTCCTACCGACGTCAAGGAAGACGACAAACACGAGCCTAAGCGTTCAGCCGCTGAAATCGTGATGACAGAACTACATGCTGGCGGCAAATTTGACCAAAACTCCTACAAAGTTTCTGGTGGTTTGCACGGTGTAGGTGTTTCTGTGGTGAATGCGCTCTCAGATTGGCTTCGATTGCGTATCTGCCGCAATGGCCAAGTACATCAAATGGAATTCCGTCGTGGCGTGGCCGTATCACCTTTGGCTGTGACTGGCACGACTGAACGACGTGGTACAGAAGTCCATTTCCTTGCTTCCGTTGAAACTTTCACTACTGTGGAGTTTCATTTCGAAATTCTTGCAAAACGTATTCGCGAGCTTTCTTTCCTCAATAATGGCGTCAAAATCGAGCTGATCGACCAACGCAATGGCAAATCTGAAAACTTTGCCCACTCAGGTGGAGTCAAGGGTTTCGTCGAATACATGAACCGCAGCAAGACTGTACTGCATCCCAAGCCTTTCTATGCATCTGGCGAAAAAGATGGCATGACTATCGAAGTATCCATGCAATGGAACGATTCCTACAGTGAAAGCGTGCAGTGCTTTACCAACAATATCCCGCAACGCGATGGTGGTACTCACTTGACTGGCTTGCGTACGGCAATGACACGTACGCTGAATAGCTATATTGAGCAAAATGATCTGGCGAAAAAAGCCAAGATAGACACCAGCGGTGATGACATGCGTGAAGGCCTGACTTGTGTACTTTCCGTGAAGGTACCTGAGCCAAAGTTTTCCTCGCAAACCAAGGACAAGCTGGTTTCCAGTGAAGTGCAGCCTGTTGTGCAAGAAGTAGTTTCTGCCAAGCTAGCTGAATTCCTGCTGGAAAATCCTAACGAAGCCAAAATAATCTGCAACAAGATTATTGAGGCAGCCCGTGCACGTGATGCAGCCCGGAAGGCGCGTGAAATGACACGCCGAAAAGGCGCCATGGATACCATGGGATTGCCTGGCAAGCTTGCTGATTGCCAAGAAAAAGACCCTGCATTAAGCGAGCTTTACCTAGTCGAGGGTGACTCTGCGGGCGGATCTGCCAAGCAAGGACGTGACCGCAAGTTCCAGGCTATCCTGCCATTGAAGGGTAAGATCCTGAACGTGGAAAAAGCCCGGTTCGATAAGCTCTTGTCTTCACAGGAAATTGCAACCCTGATCACTGCCTTGGGGACAGGCATAGGCAAGGATGATTTCAGTGCAGAAAAATTGCGCTATCACCGCATTATCATCATGACCGATGCGGACGTTGATGGTGCGCACATCCGTACCTTGTTGTTGACATTCTTCTATCGCCAGATGGGGGAATTGGTAGAGCGAGGCCATGTTTATATTGCTCAGCCACCGTTGTACAAGGTCAAGCAGGGACGTGATGAGCGTTATCTCAAGGATGAGCAGGAACTGGATCAATACCTGCTGCAATCTGCACTCAAAGGTGCGGAATTACTCAAGAAAACAGATGGTGAAACCATCAGCGGCGAAGCATTGGCAGCGATTGCCAAGCAAATGGTACTAACTGAGGCTATCATTCGTCGCTTAAGCCCACTGTATGACGAAAGCATCCTGCGCGCATTGCTTGAGCTGGGCAAGCTGGAACTCGATAGTGAGGCCCAGGCTGAAGCAACAGCCGCAAAACTTCGTCCATTGTTGGGCCATACAGGTAGCGAAGTATTGGTGACGCAAAACCAGGAAAGTGGCAACTATCGCCTCGCAATCAACAAGTATGTTCATGGCAACCTGCAAGCCAGCGTGATTGATAGCGATTTCATCAGTAGTGGTGATTACCAGCAAATCCTCACTACCTCACAAACCTTGCAAGGCTTGGTAGGTGAGGGTGCCACTATCAAGCGTGGTGAAAAACAACAACCAATCACCAGCTTCAAGGCTGCTTTAGATTGGCTGATGGGCGAAGCCAAGCACGGTCTCAATATCCAGCGCTATAAAGGCCTGGGTGAAATGAACCCTGAGCAACTGTGGGAAACCACCATGGATCCCACTGTGCGCCGCCTACTCAAGGTGCAGATTGACGACGCCATTGCGGCTGATGAAATCTTCACTACATTGATGGGTGATCAGGTAGAACCGCGTCGTGCCTTTATTGAAGGCAATGCTCTGGGGGTAAGTAACCTAGACGTTTGATCTATGTAAAGAGTAAATTTGAATGATTTTAGTTTTGCTTACTTTATAAAACTTAACAAGGTTCTGCGTATTTAATCTAGATTGTGGCGATAGGTAATTTTCAGTAATATCATCAATAAGTTAGGTTTTTTTCAAAACTAAATATGAATTTTAGAATTTTGATATATGTAAATTTTGAAAATCTTATTGATTATATTGAACAAATAGTTTCAGGGTCTGTGAGAGCCTACAAAGTATTTTTATATGATCGTCAACAATCAGGCTAATCAATGATTAGCCTGATTGCTTTCAACTCATTTGATTTAGCCAAGGTAGGGGTTTGGGTGAAACTACATAAGTGATCCCGCCATTATCTGACTTGAATACAAATCCATAGTTGAAAATAGTACTGTCTGGTAACCAGAATACAACGGGTTGATTGCGGTTGATATTGTCATAGCCGTGAGCAATCGCTGCCTCGCGAGCAAAACGGTAGGCTGCTAGAAATACCTCAACCCTCGGGTGATCTGCGACTAGACCATTCGCTTCTGCTTCTGCCCAATTCCCACCCAATAGGCGTGCGGTTTCGTTTACCGTCTTGAGATAGTGCCAACCGTGGTCGATAGGAGATACGCGATAGACACTCCACTGGTTTTCCATGATGGCAGCTCCTTATCATGCAGAATATTGAATGCAGGTTATCTAATGCCTACTATTTCTGCAAACTTGTGGGATTTGTCATATCGAGCTTGGAAAGGCCAAACAGTCTGTTTTCTATTATCTGGTGTTTTTACCAATTTAACTTATTGATTAAATTGGTATGACATAGTGGCCGCTAAAATGGCTGAGTTGTGCTTCAGCACAGGAGTTTATTGATGTCGAATGCAGTATCCAAGCGGCTAAATCTGTCCCAAATTAAAACCAATGCATTAAGCGGGCTGACAACAGCCCTAGCGATGGTGCCGGAAACGATCGCATTTGCCTTTGTTGCCCATGTATCGCCTTTGACAGGGCTGTATGCCTCGGTGATCGTGTCGTTTATCACCTCTGCCTTTGGTGGGCGTCCGGGAATGATTTCCGGGGCGGCAGGTTCATTGGCGGTGGTGATGACAGCCTTGGTAGTGCAGCATGGCGTGGAATACCTGTTTGCAGCCGTCGTCCTGATGGGGGTATTGCAGGTGCTGTTTGGTGTGGCGAGGATGGGCAAGTACATTCGCATGGTGCCTTATCCAGTAATGCTAGGCTTTGTGAATGGTTTGGCGATGGTGATTTTCTTCGCCCAGTTCAACCATTTCAAGGTGGCGGCAGGCGATGGTAGCTTGCAATGGTTGAGTGGACCTTTGCTGTACACCATGCTCGGGCTGGTCGCGTTGACGATGGTTATCATCTATCTATTACCACGCATGACCAAGGTAGTGCCATCGGCATTGGCGGCAATTGTGCTGGTATCGGTGGCGGTGGCTGGCTTCGGCTTGGAAACGAAGACTGTGGGTGACCTGGGCTCGATTGCCGGTGGTTTGCCTAGCTTTCATATTCCCTCGGTGCCATTTGATCTTGAAACCTTGAAGATCGTCTTTCCTTATTCGCTCATCCTGGCAGCCATTGGCTTGATCGAAACTTTGCTCACGCTGAACCTGGTGGATGAGATGACCAATACGCGCGGTCAACCCAATCGTGAGTCGATGGCGCAGGGAGCAGCGAATGTGGCGACCGGGATGTTTAGTGGCATGGGTGGATGTGCCATGATAGGGCAAACCATGATCAATATGAATGCAGGTGGCTTACACCGGTTATCAGGCATTGCCATGTCGGCTTTCCTGCTTTCTTTCATTTTGTTTGCTTCGCATTGGATCGAGATGATCCCATTGGCAGCGCTGATAGGCGTGATTTTCGTCATGGCGCTGAAGACCTTTGAATGGGGCAGTTTCAGGCTGTTCGGCAAGGTGCCAAGGCCGGATATTTTTGTCGGCATATTGGTGGCATTGATCACTTTGTTCAGTGATCTCGCAGTGGCGGTATTGATTGGGGTCATCGTGTCAGCGCTGGTGTTTGCCTGGGAGCATGCCAAGCAAGTATCGGCCAGTACCGTAATTGATGAATCTGGCCGTAAAGTCTACATACTCAAGGGCAGTGTGTTCTTTGCCTCGATTGCCAACTTTCAGGCCTTATTTACGCCACACGATGATCCTGCGCAGGTCGTGGTGGACTTTGCACAGGCAAAAGTAGTGGATCACTCAGCCCTGGCTGCGATTGATGCTTTGGCCGAGCGTTATGCACAGCAAGACAAGCAGTTATCGCTCAAGCATTTGAGCCCGGATTGCAGGGCTTTGCTGGGCAAGGCGAAAGACTTGGTGGAAGTGAATCTACTTGAGGCCCCAACTTATCCAGTCGCCGATGACAAGCTGGGTTAGGCCTTGTGGTGCGGCGCTTACATCATCCAGCGCCTATTGCACGCTGAAACTGTATTGGTTTTGTCCCATGGATTTGCCATCTTGGCCTGTGATATCGGCTTTGAGCAGGTATTGCCCGGCTTGTAAAGTGGGTAGCGAATAGTCACGCAACTTGTAGCCGGAGTCGGGCAGCATTTCCAGTGGCAGCGTGAGTTGATCCAGCTGTTTCCCATCACGGTAAAGGGTGATGGTATAGCGGGCATGCTCAAAGCCCTGCCAGGTATCATTGATCGCCCATAGCCCGATCTGTGGTGTAGCGCCCACTGGATATTCGTCCTGCTTCCATTCCAGGCTGGGCAGGATAGGCTGGTAGGCTGTGCGCAAGGCTTCATAGCCAGCCTTGGGTTCGCGCCAATAATCGACGATGCCCCAATTGATGGAGGGCCAGTTTTCCACAAACATGAACTGGAATACGGCAGATACCGGGGCATAACGCTGGCGGCGGTAGTTTTCTACGGCAAACTGGAGCAGCCTGGCTTGATAATGCTGGCTGTTGGCGATAAATTCCTCAATGTTCTTACCCTGTTTGATACCAGCGAACTCAAAAGTCTCCTTACGCTGGAAATTGTGATATTCCCACTGGCGCCATTTTTCTTCGTTGTCCGGCCAGAGCAAATCCTGGCTGAACATACGTTTCAGGTTCTTGAGATTAGGCAATGCCTGTGCACCAAATTCCGTGCTCCAGGGCGTAGGCGTAGGGCGAGAAAAAGCCAGCCAGTGGTCGAAGTACCACCCCATCCACTCATGTTCCTTGGTGGCGGATTCCTTGCGCACAATGCGTAACGGGTCTAGTTGGCTGATGTCTACATAGAGTAGCTCATCAAGCTTGCGATTGATGTCGGGCTGGTAATCCGGGTATTTCTGTGCCATCCACGGTGAATCCCAGGGTGGCTCGTTGTGCATGGTCCAGGAGATGATGGAGGGATGTTGCTGCAGTGCTTGCACCATATCCTTGGCCTGGGAGCGCGTATCGGCAATAAACGCGGGATCATCGCTATAACCCCACAACAGGGGGAAATCCTGTGTCACCAAGATACCCAGCCGATCACATAAAGCATAGAACGCTTGGTCGGTAACATGAGCGTGCACGCGCACGGCATTGATGTGGGCGGCCTGCATCATTTCGAGGTCATGCTGGTAGCGTGCGGGTGTCATTTCCGCCAGCCATTGAGCACCGATGTAATTGGTACCGCGCAGGAACAGGCGGCGGCCATTGATGTGCCATTGCAAGCCATCGTCTACCTTGACTTCACGCACGCCAAATATCTGTGCCTGACGATCCAGTACCTTGCCTGAAGCATCTTTGATACTAAGCTCCAGCTTGTAGAGATTGGGTTTGCCATATTCGTATGGCCACCACAGCGCAGGGTTATCCAGCGGAAAGCTCAGAGCAAGGCGATTGTCACCTGGCCTCAAGGTTTGCTGCTGGTTGAAATGCAGCGTGTTGCCCGGAAAATTCTCCGGGCGGATATTTGCCTCTACCGTGACAGATGTTTCATGTGAAACATGCTGGCGTATCTGTGCGCTAGTGTCTATTTGCCAGCGATCTGGCTGTGCCTGTGTCGCTTGTTTGCGAGGCGTGACCTGTAACTGGCGTAGTGCTGCCTGTTCGGCAAACTGCAACTCGACAGGCGCCCAGATGCCGCCAGTGTTTTTTTCCTGCCCGCGCTCAGACCAGGCTCCACCGGGACGGGTATCGTGATGACTGAAAATGCCTTTTACCAGCCGTTTGTGTAAAGACCAATCCTCAGGTTTTTCTAGCGGGCTGTTCACTAGCACACGCAGCTGATTGTTGCCGGATCTGAGTAAACCGCTGACATCAAACTCAAAGGCCTGGAAATAACCAGTGTGATGACCAAGGTAATGATCGTTAAGCCATACGTCTGCTGCGTAATCCACGCCATGGAATAGCAGGTGAGTCACTTTGCTGGACTTAGCATTATCAAGCTTGAATTGCGTCTGGTACCAGGCAAACCCACTGATGTCATGGCCCTGACGATACCAGTTGTCAGGCACCTTGATCATTTTCCAGCCATTATCAGGCGCTGTGAGTTGTGGTGTTACATTGACTGGGCCGGTAATAGGCTGAAACTGCCAGTTACCATTCAAAGAGAGGTGCTTGGTTTCTTGCGCTTGAGAGGGAAATGCTCCCAGGGTTAGGCATAGTGTTGACCAGGTAATAAGGCGGGAAAGCAATGTCATGGCGGGATTCACAAATAATGAGCCGGGCAATGGCCCGGCTCAAGGTTAAGCGTCTACTGTTTTAGGTTTTCTGTGGTTGAGATAATAGCGCGTCAGTTTTTTCGCAACATAACCTGCAAACAGGGTTTTCAGTAGTAGTTTCATGATAAACCTCCTAACGTGGTTGATTCAAATGACCAGGCGGCGTTGCTTGGTAAGCACCCTGATTGACCTGACCGCGCCAAGCTCCTGTGGCGTTACCGCGCGACTCGATAAATCCCTTGAAGCGTTCTAGATCACCTGCCACCCGATGGGTTAATACGCCAATAGCATCTGCGGCATTTTCCAGCAGACCTTCCGGGTCATAATCCATCTGTAGCATGATGCGTGAGCTCGAATCATCAAGATGGTGGAAGGTGACAACCCCGGCATTACGCGCACCGGAAATACTGTGCCAGGCAATGCGCTTGCCGGGAATCTGCTCTGTGATTTCAGCATCCCATTCCTTGCGCTGACCGACGATTTCCGCTGTCCAGTGCACATGGGTGTCGTCAAGCTGGTTAACCGCAATGATGCCTTCCATGAACAATGGAAAATCCTCGAACTGCGTCCATTGATCATAGGCCACTTGGGCGGGTACGTTCACTTCTATGGATTTCTCAATCACTGGCATGACGTCCTCCTATCAATATGGATGGTTTCTGGGCTAAACAGTTCCACTGAATTGCTTTGTATCAGTAGAAACCCTGACTACCAGTGTAGTGATGGCAAGTCTTTCATGGCATAGGTTGGCTTCCGAAATGGCTGTCGGAGAAAGTGAATGCCCACAGAGTTTAAGGGCGAATGGTCCTGGCAACCAAAGCCATGACGATGGGGCGCACCATGAGTACACAGATAAATGCCACTGGCATCGCCAGCATGTAGGCATGCAGTACTCGATTGAAATATCCCAAACCTACGCCGCTGTTGGCGGCAACGATCACCAGGCACATCAGCATGGCCATGATGCCAGACATGAAAAAGGCAAATACCACAGGCGTGTAGTGTTTGGGTAGGCCGAGGTTGAAACGGGGAACTACATTCATGATATTGCTCCTGTGTTTGTGGATGGAGAGCACTGTACTCTAGCCATTCATTAGCCAGTAGCCTGTAAAATCCAATGACATTTTCAAGTTAAACTTATAAGTAAAGATCATTGTACAAAAGGTTAGCTTGTGGATAACTTGAAAGGCATTAGCAGTTTCGTCAAGGCAGTGGAGGAGGGGAGCATTGCTGCCGGGGCAAGGCGGCTGGGTATTTCAGCTGCTGCTGCCAGCCAGAATATTGCTCGCTTGGAACAACAACTGGGAGTGAGGTTGCTGATCAGGACGACGCGCAGCCTGGCCTTGACGGAAAGTGGTCAGCTTTATTACCAGCGGGTGCAATCGGTGATGGAGGAACTGGATGATGCGCAGGCAGAGCTGCATGAGCTTGCTGGCGAACCTCGGGGGAAATTGCGTATCGCCAGTTCTGCAGCTTTTGGGCGCAATGTGCTGGCGCCACTGGTGGCAGCGTTTGCTATTCGCTATCCCAAGCTTAAGATCGAGCTGGTACTGGCAGATCACTATGTTGATCATATCCGCGAAGAAATTGATCTCAGTATCCGCTTTTCTCAGCAGTTGGAGGCTGGCTTGGTTGCCAGGCGGATTGCACGGGTGCCATTGCGCTTTTGCGCCTCCCCGGCGTATCTGGCACAACATGGAACACCACATGATCCTGACGAATTGATCCATCACCAATGTTTGGTGTTAAGAGTGCCGTTTGACGGACGATTACTCGGATGGCGCTTCGTGAGAAATGGCTTGCGGTTTGAAGCTCCGCTGAACGATACTTTGATTTGCAACGATATTGATACGTTGGCCAACATGGCGGCTGCAGGAGCTGGCATTGCCCGTATCGGTGCGTTTGTCGCGGACCGCCTGATTGCGGATGGATTGCTGGTGCCCTTGTTTGAGCCGCTTGAGGGTAAGGTGCCGAATGCCGAGATCGAGCCCTTGGAGTTTTATGCTTGCTATCGGGATAGGCAGGCGGCAACTGGCAAGCTCAGGTTGCTGATCGATTTCCTGGTGGCACATATCCCAGCGCCATGGCAGGCTTGACCGGCTAGTTTGTAGAGCTCATCTTCAGCTAAACAAGCTGGCCTGTTCCGGGGGATCTGTCTCGATCTCATCGCTATGTATTAGATTACTGACTTTTACCCCTAGCAAGCGAAAGCGCTGATCTAGCGAAAGGCGTTTTAAGCAGCGGCCTGCGGCTCGGCGGATGGTGGCTGCATCATTGGTAGGGTGAGGCAAGGTGAGATCGCGTGTGGCGGTACGAAAATCCTGATACTTGATCTTGATGCCGACAGTGTGGCCCTGATAGCGTTTCTGTTGCAGGTCATGCGCTACACGCTCGCATAATGCGGTGAATGCGCGGCTGAGATAGTGCTTGTCCTGGTGTGCGTGCATATCACGCTCAAACGTGGTTTCTCGGCTCATGGATTTGGGCGTAGAGCTAGTGACAACCACCCTGTCGTCCTGCCCCTGGGCGACACGCATCAGCCAATGGGCGTAACTTTGGCCAAAATGCTGTAACAGGATATCTGCCTTCGCAGAGGCGAGGTCTGCAATCGTGTGGATATCCAGTTTCTCCAGCTTCAATGCGGCCTTGGGGCCTATACCGTTGATCTTCTTGGCCGCCAGCGGCAGGATGCGCTCCTGAAAAGCCTGGCGATCGATGATGGTGAGTCCATCAGGTTTGTCGAGGTCTGAAGCTATCTTGGCGAGCAATTTATTAGCGGCAATGCCAATCGAGCAGGATAGGCCTGTGGCATCGAACACGGCAGTTTTCAGGCGCTGGGCCAGGGCATCCGTGTCTTCCTCAATGGTACTGAGATCAATATATATCTCATCAATCCCTCTATTCTCGATATCAGGGGCGATTGACATGACAGCTGCCTTGAACAAGCGCGAATAGTGACGGTATGACTCAAAGTCTGCTGGGAGCAAAATGGCATCCGGTGCCAGTTGTGCGGATTTCATCAAGCCCATGGCAGAAAAGACGCCCAGCGCCCGGGCTTCATAGGTGGAGGTGGTGACGACTCCGCGGCCATTGTATTCCCCCAGGCGTGCAAATTGATGGCGGCCATTGGCAAGTCTGCGTGGCTGCGGGGTAGAGCGACCACCAACCACCAGGGCCTGCCCGCGCAACTCAGGGTAGCGTAGCAACTCCACTCCGGCAAAGAACATATCCATGTCGAGATGGGCAATACGGCGGTCTGGGAAACGAACATCTTTCATCTGGTCGCTATGCTAACAATGATCAGGCAAGACCGCATCACCTCTGGAATGATGCAGTGTGGAATATTTTTTCAAAATAAGCTGGCGTTCGTCAGGGTTTTTGGTTAGAATTCGCACCCTCTAGAAACATTATGTTTCATGTCCCCATCGTCTAGAGGCCTAGGACATCGCCCTTTCACGGCGGTAACCGGGGTTCGAATCCCCGTGGGGACGCCAATTCCAATAAAAGCAGACCATAAAAAGTCTGCTTTTATTTTGTCTGTATATTTATCAACTAATTGATTTTAATATGTTTGTTGGTGTGAAAGAACTGAAGCTGCAAGATGAAGCGCACGGACTTTCGTTTCCTGCGCTGGTCATGTATCCGACTCAGCAGAAGCCAACCAGCCACGCATTTGGCCCTTATGTGATGGATGTTAGCCTTGATGCTCCCGTCGCACCCGGGCAATATCCCCTGATCTTGGTCTCTCATGGTAGCGGCGGTTCACATCTGTTGTACCGGAGTATGACGACTTATCTTGCCCAGCACGGTTATATCGTCGCAATGGTTGAGCATCCGGGCAACAACCGCGTTGATAATCAATTCATGGGCAAAGTGGAAAACCTGCAATACCGTCCACGCCATCTTCGACTCACGGCAGATGCCCTCCATGAGGATGCTAGCTTGGGTCCGCATTTACAGTCGGGACAGCTTGGCGTCATTGGACATTCGATGGGAGGATATGCTGCGCTTGCACTTGCAGGGGGTAAACCATGGTATCCGCCAGAGGCATTTAAGCCTGATTATGCTGGGCCAGCACCTAACAATGTGGAAGTGGAACATGACGACAGGGTTCAGGCACTGGTGTTATTGGCACCGGCAACAATATGGTTCATGCCGGAAGACGCTCTCAAACATGTCGATGTGCCTATCTTGATGTTGAGTGCGGAGCATGACCCTTATACGCCAGGTTGGCATAACGAGATTGTGCTGAAGGGTGTGCCAGACATCACCAAGGTGACCAGCCGCTGCGTGAAGAATGCTGGGCATTTCTCTTTTCTTAGTCCGTTTCCCCCCAAGATCAAGCAGGGCGGGGCATTGCCAACGACAGATCCCGAAGGGTTTGATCGTGAAGGCTTTCACGAACAGCTCAAACAGGAAATCCTGGTTTATCTGAATCAGCGTTTCAAATCATGAGAGGCATAAAAAAATGGGGCAAAAGCCCCATTTTTATTCATGGATCTTAATGGCTTAAGGTGCAATGATGTCGTTCTTCACAGCAGTAACGCCCTTGACGCTTTTGGCAATTTTCACAGCCCGTTCAGCTTCTGCCTTGCTCTTGGCGGTTCCGCTCAGTTGAACCAAGCCATCGCTATCGGTTTCCACCTTGATGTCGGTAGCGCTCACCAGCTTATCCTTGGCAAAAGCAGCCTTTACCTTGGTGGTCACCACGGAGTCGCTCAGCTTGGTTTCAATGCTATCGCCCTCTGCCGCAAAGCTGGCTACTGGCATCATCAACGCACCGATCAGAACAAGGCTTTTAAAATTCGCTTTCATTTAAGACTCCTTTTTGGATTTAATTATCGAGAACACGAGTTCATTCTATAAAGCCATGTTAGAGCGATTAATCAGCAAGTTACTGAAAGCAATGTAGGAATGAGCTTACTGGGCGCACCAGCCTAAGTTTAGGCCAATAAAGAGGTCAATGTTGGTGAGGCAAAGATATGGAGATGCTATTGGGAGTGGAAGAGAAGGTTGTTGAAGCAGCCTGTGCTGGCATTTGTCTGGGAGATTTCACATGCTCAAGGCATTTTTCTATGAAATCGCCCGGATCAGCATAATGAGGGGGACGGACAGTCGCTAATCCTGACAAATGCCAGCGGCTCGCAAAACTGGCAGGGCTTAACCGAATATAAAGCCCAATGCAATCGGGCCAAACATGACGGTGACGAGCACCAGATTCAATAAGGCATGCATAATGGATTCCTTTATGTATGTTGCTTAAGAATGTGGGGCTACTATAGCGTTGGTGTCAGGGACGTGTTATCTGGAAAATTCTGATATCCGTGTAGGACAAACGGAAGTGGCTGAGCATGAGGCTCAGCCAAAAGCAATGGAATGGTGTGTTAAGCCAGTTTCAGGCGAGTCAAAGTACGTTGTCTCACTGTGTGTAGCAACGTAGCGTCATCAAGCAGGGATTGGCCATAGGAAGGCACCATTTCGCGCATGCGCTGTTGCCATGTTGTACTTTGTAAGGATTTGCCAAAGCAGCGTTGCAAGACATCCAGCATTGCGGGCACTGAGGTAGAGGCACCAGGCGATGCACCCAGCAAGGCTGCCAGGCTACCATCTTCCGCGGAGACAATCTCGGTGCCAAATTCCAGCTTGCCACCTTTCTCGTCACAGCCCTTGATAATCTGCACTCGCTGGCCTGCCGAAATAAGTGACCATTCACTTTCTTTGGCGGCTGGGTAGAAATGCTTCAAGGCTGCCACACGTTGTTTATGGCTTTGGAACACCTCTCCAACCAAGTAACGGGTGAGGTCCATGTTATGCCGCCCTGCGCCCAGCATTGATTTCAGGTTGCCTCGCTTGACCGAGCTGACTAGGTCAAGCAATGAACCTTGCTTGAGGAAGCGAGTGGTAAAGCCGGCAAACGGGCCAAACAGCAACGCAGGCTTACCGTTGATGATGCGGGTATCCAGGTGGGGGACCGACATGGGCGGCGCGCCTATAGGGGCCTTGCCGTATACCTTGGCGTGGTGTGTCACAATCACATCCTGATTGTGACACACCAGCCATTGCCCGCTGACCGGGAAGCCGCCATAGCCTTTAGCCTCTTTGATGGCGGATTTTTGTAGCAAGGGCAGGGCTGCACCGCCAGCCCCGAGAAAAACGAAATCAGCATGGATGGTGATTGGCTTGCCTTTGGCTAGGTCTGCCACTTTCACTGTCCAGCGGCCTTGTTCCTGCTTGAGGTCGGTCAATGCATGGCGGGTCAGCAGCTTGAAGTTTGGTAGGGTTTGCAGGTGTTGTACCAGTTGCCGGGTAAGAGAGCCGAAATCGACGTCGCTGCCATAGGCAACGCGTGTTGCGGCGACTGGGGCATCCATGTTGCGGGTTGCCATAACTAAGGGCATCCATTGCTGCAACACGGTCGGTTCCTCACTATATTCCATGTCAGCGAACAGGTGGTGCGCGCTTAACGCCTGGTGGCGGTTGCGCAGGAAAGCTACATCCTTTTCACCCCAGACGAAACTGGCATGGGGCGTGGGATTGATAAAGCTGGCGGGTTCTTTCAGTATGCCCTGCTCAACCAGCCAGGCCCAGAATTGCAGGGACTCTTCAAAGGCCGCATTGATCTTAAGTGCGCGTGCAATGGAGACGCTGCCATCTGAATTTTGCGGTGTGTAATTGAGTTCACAATACCCGGCATGGCCTGTCCCGGCGTTGTTCCAGCCATCGCTGCTTTCCGTCGCGACTTCAGCCTGTTGTTCCACCAGTGTGATACGCAGGTCTGGATTGAGCTGATGTAACAAGGTGCCGAGGGTGGCACTCATGATGCCGCCGCCAACCAGCAGGATATTGGTGTCTAAGGAAGTGGTCATGTCAGGCCGGGAATTGTTCATTACTGTAGTCTTGGGTCGCCATGATAGGCATAAGCCGTGCTTCTGTAAAACCCTGTTTTCATGTCAATAAACCTTTTCCAGCCAGTGCATCAGTACTTGCAAGACATATTCCTGCTCATCTGCGTGCAGAGCACGTCCTGCAGGAATCAAGTGCCACTTCTGCAGGCAGTCCCGACAACAGCAAGCGGTGGCGTGCTGTGCCACGAATACTGGATGGCCTCGAAAAGGGGTTTGCTTGCCGTCGTTTGCGATCAGCGCAGGTGCCAGGCGCTTGGCAATGAAATCTCGCGCATGATCCTGTATCACTGGTAAGCCTTTGGCATGCAGGTAAGTATTATCGTGCGCATTGAGCTGAAACGAACTGCGAAAGCGGGAACGTCCCAGCGCCGCAAACAGTTCGTCCAGTTCTCGCATATGGAATATGTGTCTAGCGTGGCTCGAAGCGCAACGAAGCGGAATTGATGCAGTAACGTAGCCCGGTCGGAGGAGGGCCATCAGGGAATACATGCCCCAGGTGTGCATCGCAGACATTGCAGATCACCTCTGTGCGTACCATGCCGTAAGAGGTATCTTCTTCTTCGCGGACATTATCCGGGTCCAGAGCTGCAAAGTAGCTTGGCCAGCCGCATCCAGCGTCAAACTTGGTATCAGAAGCAAACAAGGGCGTATCGCAACAGACGCAATAATAGATGCCATGCTCGAAATGCTGGTCATATTCTCCAGTGCCTGCGCGTTCGGTTGCGGCGTGGCGCGTGACTTCATACTGTATCGGACTAAGTTGGTGACGCCATTCGGCATCGCTTTTTACCACTTTGGTCATGACTTCCTCCTCATGAGTTGATGCGTTATTTGTCTGTGTAAAACCAGTACAATGCTGGATTTAGTCAGTAAGGACACTGTAGTGACGCAACAGGGTAAAGCCATCAGCATCCAAGGGGTCAACGTCATTCTGTTTGACATCGATTACGGCGAATCGCGTGACAATGACGCTGCAATCCCCCATTTTAATATCAGATTCGATCTTGAGTTAGGTCAGCAGCAGTTTTCACTTGTCTATAGCAAGCCAGTGGGCAGTGACGACCACTTCGGCGTATCAGGTGACGATTACGAGCCATTATTACAGGCTTTGGAAATCGACCCTGCTTTGACCGCACAGCAACAATATAGTGTCATCACTGAGCAAGCCCTGCACGAAGCGTTGCTCCCTATCGCAGAATCGGTATACGAAGATATTGAGTTCCACTCTCCCGACCAGGATGAGGAATAAGCCTCACGATGGAGTGATTGTCGAAGTTTGCCAGATGGCAGATGACGATATGCAGTCACTATTGGCCAAGCTGGAGCACGAGCTTTATCAGCTCTATCCAGCCATGCCCAAGCCAAGCACACTGCAGCCAGCACTGACATTGATCGCACGGGATAATAGCCAGCCGGTGGGATGCATTGCCTTGATGGTGCTAGACGAGGATATTGCTGAAATCAAGCGACTATTCGTTGTATCAGCAGCCCGTGGCTGCGGCGTGGCCAAGAAATTAATGGCTGTGTTGGAACAATGGGCAAGGCAGCAGGGAATCAAGCGCATCCTGGTGGAAACCGGGAATCTGCAATCGCCTGCCATGTCCTTGTATCAAGGCTTAGGCTATCAAGCAATTGCGCCATTTGGGCCTTATATCGGCAACCCGGTGAGTTGCTGCTTTGAAAAGCGCTTGCTGCCGCAACAATAACAATAAAAAACGCCAGCATGGGCTGGCGTTTTCGCTCAATTGAATCAGTCTTGATTCAACGTCTTAGTTCAAAGCATCCTTCAGAGCCTTACCAGCCTTGAAGCTAGGAGCCTTGCGAGCAGCAATCTTGATTTCCTTACCGGTTTGAGGATTGCGACCAGTGCGAGCAGCACGCTCGGAAACGCCAAAAGTACCGAAGCCGATCAGTGTTACTGTATCGCCACCCTTCAGGGCTGCAGTTACGGATGCAGTGAATGCATCAACAGCTTTACCAGCAGCAGCCTTGGAAATTCCTGCTTCCTTGGCGATTTCTTCGATCAGTTCTGTCTTGTTCATAAGTTATCCAGTCCTTGTGTATATTGGGTTATCAATCTAGTTTTGGTAAGGCTGATACTTCGCCTCGTTACCAGGTTAAATAGTAACAGGGGAGAAAATATCACAACCTGCGCCCGATGAAACCCCTTTTCGCTACAAACTGGCTAAATTTTTCACCTCAGAAGCCCGTAGTGACGCCGTTTTGCGACAAGTCGTCGTGGATTTTCCCTGGAATTTACAAACTGGGTGGGCCAAACAAGCCAATCAGGCCGATAATGATCAGGTACAAAGCCACGATGTAATTGAGCAATCGTGGGATCGCCAGGATCAATATTCCGGCAATCAGGGAAATAAGCGGGGTCAAGCTGACATGGATATCCATCGTGTTATCTCCAGGTAATCGTGGATGAGCGCTTTAAGCCTTGCGCAGATACGATTTCGCAATGCGTTTGACAACAAAAGTCACGAGGGCAGCCTTGATCAGAAACTTCATGATGATTCTCCTGTGCAATTTGAAGCATCATCATCGCCCAGCCTCAGCCTTAGCAATATCGGGTAACTACTGATGTTGGTGTAGGACAACACCGCATGCCACCCACTGGATGAAGATTGCAGCACCTGATTCCGGGCTGTTATGATGAGAATACTTCTCAGTATTGAAAATCATGACCGTTTACGATCCCTCCTTAACGCAGCTTTATCAGCACCACCATGGCTGGCTGTATCAACTTCTGCGCCGAAAACTCGGTGATGCCGAGTATGCTGCTGATCTGGCCCAGGATACGTTCATGCGAGTGTTGCATGCGGATAGCCTGGTGGAGATTCGTGAGCCGCGCGCCTATCTCAGCACGATTGCACGTGGCTTGATGGCAGACATGTTTCGTCGTCGCGCGCTGGAGCAGGCTTATCTGGATGCGTTGGTCGCGTTTCCTGAGCCGTTGACTATTTCTCCCGAGCAGCGCTTGCTGGTACTGGAAACCTTGATGGAAATAGATCGCATGCTTGATGGTCTAGGGCCACGTACACGCGATATATTCCTGTTAGCCCAGCTGGAAGGCTTGACCTATCCTGCCATTGGCCAACAACTTGGCGTCTCAATCACCACGGTCAAGAAACACATGGTGCGTGCCATGACCCACTGCCTCATATTGCTGGATGACGCGCTGGAATGAGCACAACACTGAGCCCAGTAGTGCTAGAGGTGGCAGCGGAATGGTATGTACGCCTGCATGAGGAGATGCAGACAGAGGTTGCCCAGCAGCAAAGGTTGTTATTTAACGATTGGCTAGAGGCCGATCCTCTGCACCGCCAAGCTTGGGCGCGGGTGGAAAAGCTTGAGCAGCGCTTTGGCATGGTGCCCGCCGATATCGCAATACCTACATTGCGCGATGCTGCTGCCAAGCGGCGTGCTGTACTGAAAACCCTGGCTTTACTGAGCATCACTGCACCGGCGGGTTGGGGTGCCTATGAATACCTGTCGTGGTGGATGGTAGCGGCAGATTACCGCACCGCGACCGGCGAGCAAAAAACAATCTACCTGCCAGATGGCAGTATCTTGGTGTTAAATACTGCGACAGCCGTGGATGTAGATTACCGCGCTGAGAAACGCTTAATTCACTTGCATGAGGGCGAAATCTGCATTACTACCGTAGCCGATAGGGCGCAGCGTCCATTCGTCGTGCAAACCATCCATGGTGAAATCCGTGCCCTAGGTACGCGGTTTACGGTGCAAAGCGATACCCAAGCTACACAGGTGGCTGTGCTGGAACATGCAGTGAAAATCCGCTTGGCGGATCAACAACACGAAAGCCTGCTGCTAGAGGCTGGCCACCAAGTGCAGTTTAATCGTGGTCATGCAGGCCAGGTAAGCGATGTGAGTGCTTATCAGGATGCCTGGATACGCGGCATCATGGTGGTGGAAAACCAAGCTTTGGCAGAGTTCCTCAAAGCGTTGTCACGTTATCGCCCTGGCATATTGCGATGCGACTCGGCCGCTGCCGATATCCGTATATCAGGCGCTTTCCGGGTGCAGGATACTGACGAAGTGCTCTCCAATATTGCCAACACGCTGCCTATCAAGGTGGTATATCGCACCCGCTACTGGGTCAGCGTTACTTTGCGAGAGCAAGTATAAAAAAACTTTCATTTAGGGTTGCTGTTTCTGATTCTCATTCGGCTTAACAGATGGAGCGTTGTTTTCTACGCTTAATCCAATCTATCAAGAACGAAAGGGAGTCTTCATGTCGCAGCGTAATAAGCGCTCGTCTCATCCATCACAAGGGGAGGGTTTGTTCAAGACCAAACCCCTGGCGCAAGTCATTGCCCGGGCTGTTTTCGGCATGTCCATGTTTGCGCTATCTGCACAAGTGACAATACCTAGCCTAGTAATTGCCGCAGAAGCTTCCCCAGCCCGGCAATATCAGATCGCCTCCGGCCCATTGGGTGCTGCACTCAGTGAGTTCGCTGCTGCTGCAGGCGTTACACTTTCATTCGATCCCTCCCTGGTGGCGGGGCTGCACTCACCAGGCCTGCAAGGCAACGTGAGCATCAAGCAAGGCTTTGACCGGATTACGGCAGGCAGTGGCTTCGAGGCCGTGGCACAAACTGAAACCAGCTATTTGCTGCGTAAGATTCCGGTGCAGAACCTTACGCCACGGGATGCTGCTGTTTCTGTACTGCCTGAGCTGGCAGTCAGTATTTCCGGCAAGGCACCGGGCTCAACAACAGAAGGTACAGGGTCTTACACCACTTGGTCGACCAGTAGCTCGACACGGCTTAATCTGACCCCGCAGGAAACGCCACAAGCAGTTACTGTGATAACACGGCAGCGCATGGACGATCAAAAGCTCCACACACTGGTCGATGTGCTGGATGCCACACCGGGTATTATCGTTCAGCGGCCCATGGTGGGTGAGGGCATAGACGGTACAGATATCTACGCGCGTGGTTCCCGTCTGCGCAACTACCAGATCGAAGGTGTGCCGACATCGCTTGCGGTTGGCCCTCTGCTATCCAATACGGCGGCCTATGACCGCATAGAAGTGGTGCGAGGAGCCACCGGTATTATGAACGGACTAGGCACGCCAGCCGCGACGATCAACTTGATCCGCAAACGCCCGACCGCCACGCCACAGCAATCTGTTACTGTTCAGGCTGGCAATTGGGATCGCTACGGCATTGGCATGGATATCTCTAACCCGCTGAACGAAAGTGGTACTGCACGTGCCCGCCTAGTAGCCAACTATGGCAATGAGGGTGCCTGGGCAAAGCGCTTCGACCAGAGGAACCTTGCGCTTTACGGCATTGCTGAGTTTGATCTGGGCGACCATACCCTGCTCACGGCCGGTTTCAATCATCTGGACCAGAAGACAGATTCGACCATCCTGGGACGCCCGTTATTTTTCACCAATGGCCAGCGTATCAAGCTTTCGCCATCGAACGATGGCACTCCTTCGTGGAGCTATTACAACCACGAGTCGAACAATGTTTTTGCCTCGCTCGAACACCGCTTCGGGGCACACTGGATCGGCAAAGTTGAGTACAGCCAGACGCGCTACGACGACGATGCCATTACAGTGGGAATTGGGCAGAGGATTGATGCTGCAACTGGCAATGGTGCGGAGGTCTCACCGTATCGCTGGAATAGCAAAACCCGTCAGAACAACCTCGATGCTTACGTAAGCGGTGTGTTCTCGTTGTTCGGGAGGGATCACGAGCTGATCGGTGGGGTTACGTTGTCGCGCAGTCGTTCTTCTACTACGCTTTACGATTACGACTGGGCAAACTACCCGACTGATTTCAATATCTTCGACTGGACTAGCACCGCACCAGCTCCCGCCTTTTTCAAGGCAGGCAGGGGGAGCTTTCAAGAGCGGCAGTACAGCGGCTATTTGAACGCACGCTTCCAGCTCAGTGACGCCACTAGTTTCTTGCTCGGTGCCCGTAGTACTCACTGGCAGCTGGATGAAGGCTTGAGCAAGCGCGAGGAAAATGTCTTCGTACCCTATGTAGGCCTTGTCCATGCACTCAACGATACTTGGTCGGTATATGGCAGCTACACCAAAATCTTCCAGCCGCAAGAGGGTGTCGTATTTTTGTATGGCCGCCCAGGTGCTTCGCCGGATCCAGAGCAGGGTGAAGGTTATGAGACGGGTGTCAAAGCCAGCCTGAATGGCGGCAAGCTGACCGCCAACCTGTCACTATTCCAGATGGACGTTGAAAACTTGGCCTTCTGGAACCCCAATGTGCGTTTTTACGAAGTGCAAGGTGAAACTCGCACGCGCGGTGTGGAGCTGGAACTCAATGGCGCCCTGGCCGAAGGCTGGCAAGCTGGGGCTGGCTATGCTTACGCGCGTACTGAAAACGAGAATGGCGAACGCACCTTGACCCGTTTACCGTTGAATAGCCTGAAGTTGTTTACCACCTATCGCTTGCCAGGCGCGTGGAACAAGCTGACGCTGGGCGGTGGCGTAAATTGGCAAAGTGCCATTCACAGCGGCAGTACCATTGATTACAGGCAGAGCGGCATGGCGTTGGTTAACTTGATGGCGCGTTATGAGGTGAGCAGCCATCTATCCCTTGCCCTGAATGTGAACAATGCGCTGGATAAAGAACACTATTCGACGGTAGCCGGAAATTACGGCACTTTTGGCGCTCCGCGTAATTTCATGGCGTCAATGAAATATACTTTTTAGCGACGGCTCAAAAGATAGGTGCTGGTTCAAGTCCGGCACCTTGTTGAGTTAAGTGAGTCCATATTTTTCTGAACCTATCCAATCTCCTGCGTACTAACAGGCTGTTCCCTAACTCATCCATTGGCTGCCAATCCTTGCTGTGCAAGGCTGTTGGCGTTTTTGCTTTTGTGTTGCGGGAACCTCCGACGTGGCTGGCTATGTTTCAGTCACACGTGTTGTAACAGGTAGGAAAGATAAAAAATGACAGAAGATTGGAATGGTGTATTGGCGTGGCTACAGGGCCATCGCGAAGTGTTCAGCTTGGTGTGTGTCACACTCTTGTTGTTGGGGGCATGGATCGCCAACTGGGTGGTCAAGCATATCTTGGTGCGTGGTTTGCACAAGATTTTACGTTCAGCTACTGTGGGGCAATCGATTGCGCGAAACCGCGTAGTGGCAAGGCTTTCAAATATTGTGCCTGCCTTGATTATTTCAGTTGGCATTGCCTGGATCCCTGAGTTGCCAGAGGCCGTGGTCACGGTGGTGCGCAACGTGGCGCATGGCTTTATCGTCCTGACGATAGGTTTGGCGATTGCAGGTGCGTTGGATGTCATCAATGATGTGTGGCAGCAGCGGCCTGATGCACACCGCAAGCCGATCAAGGGTTACGTGCAGGTGGTGAAGCTGGTGATTTACATCTTGGCGGCTATCCTGGTAGTCGCAACGCTGATGGATCGCTCGCCAGTGATTCTGTTGTCTGGTATCGGCGCGATGGCGGCGGTGCTCATGTTGATTTTCCAGGATACCTTGCTCTCGCTGGTGGCGAGTGTGCAGATCAGCTCCAATGACATTATCCGTGTGGGAGATTGGGTGGAAATGCCGCAATTGAACGCTGATGGAGATGTGATCGACATTGCGTTGCATACGGTCAAGGTGCAGAACTGGGACAAGACCATCACGACAATCCCTACCAAGCGTTTCATCACTGATTCATTCAAGAATTGGCGTGGCATGTTCGAGTCTGGTGGTCGCCGCATCAAGCGCAGTATCTTCATCGACCAGAACAGCATCCACTTCCTAACGCCGGAAGAGTTCCAACATCTTCAGGAGTTCAGCCTGTTGGATGATTACCTGAAGAAAAAACAGGGCGAGCTGGAGGAGTGGAACAAGGCCTTGGGGGAAAGGGGCAAGCGGCCAATCAATACGCGCCGCGTAACGAATATTGGGACATTCCGCGCGTATGTGGAGCAATATTTGAAAACGCATCCACGAGTGAATCAGAACATGACCATGGTGGTGCGCCAGCAGAACCTTTCTGCAGAAGGTATTCCGATTGAAATATGGTGTTTCACTAACACGACTGTCTGGGTGCAGTACGAAGCGATCCAGTCAGATATCTTCGATCATCTGCTCGCGATACTGCCTGAATTTGGCCTACGTGTATTCCAAAACCCAAGTGGAGCCGATTTTCAGGCGTTGCGTCCGGTAGCTCAAAGCGCTTGAACTGGTTAACCGGTAGCCTGGCTACCGGTTTCCTCAAGCCGTCCACGATAGAGTGCGGCGATCAAATCGGTCTGGGTTACGATGCCCACCAAGCGGCGTTCGTGATCTAGTACCGGGATATGGTGAATCCCATGTTCAGACAGCAATGGTACCAACTGCACGATATGGGTATCGGTGTTGGTAGTGAGCACTTTGCTGGTCATGATTTGGCCGACCACTTCCGGGTGATCGGTTTCTACCCGGAAGGTACGCCGTACAAACTTCCGCAATTTTTCTTCCAGGCCTGGATAAGCATCAAGATTGGCGTGCTTGAGAAAGTCAAAGCGCGTGACGATGCCGATAACACGTTGTGCTCGGTCAACAACAGGCAATGCCTTGATGTGATGATTGAGCAATAAGGGCCACGCTTCTTCCAGCAGTGTGCCGTATTCCACGCTGACGACATCGCGCGACATGATATCGCCACAGGTGATCGCGCCAAAGCGGCGCTTATATGCCTGCATCTCGGTTTGTAGGAAAAGATTTTCCAGGTCGTCCCGTGCAACATCCAGTACCTGATTATATTCCTTGAGAACAGCATCCAGATCGGCAGTGGTGAATCCTACCCGGTGCCCTGGGCTGATGTCATGGGTTTTATGCAGGTGAGTTTCAGTTCTTGCTTGGTGGGGATAACGGCGTTTGGTGGCATTGTTGTAAAGCAAAGCTACCAAGAGCAGAAGTCCCGAGTTGATCGCGACCAGTGCTAGGAAATAAGCGCTGTGCTCTAGCGCCAACGGGCCGGATAGCACGGCGGTCAATGCCACGGCGCCGCCGGGCGGGTGCAGGCAACGGAATGCAAACATGAGGCCGATGGATAGTGCAACTGCAATCGCAGCTGCTACTGGGATACTGGCAATCCAGTGCAGGCAGAGGATACCGACGAGCGCCGATACCATATTGCCTCCCATGATAGACCATGGCTGTGCCAGTGGGCTGGCAGGCACGGCGTAGAGCAGCACTGCGGAAGCGCCTAATGGCGCAATCAGGAAGGGCAGGCTTTCTACGCCCAGTAACCAAGCGCTCATGAGCCCACTGATCAGTATGCCAAGCAAGGCACCCAGGCAGGCGCGCAATTTCTCTTGGTGATTGACCGGGCTTTGCTGTGGCTTCCAGCCCTTGAACCAATTCAGTACCCCAGACACAGGTGTAACCTTAATATTTGCAAAGGGTGCAATCTATCATCAATGCCTACCCTTGGCGATGCTTGGGAATATGGGTTTTTTTGATAAGATATATTTAACGCTTATTAATATATATCATTTGATTGATATTAGTTATCATTACCCAATATGACACTCAGTGAACTTAAATTTATTGTTGCGGTGGCGCGCGAGCGTAATTTTCGCCGCGCAGCGGAAAAATGCTTTGTCAGCCAGCCAGCGCTGAGCTTGGCGGTGAAAAAGCTGGAAGAAGAGCTGGGTGTGACGCTTTTTGAGCGTAGCCACAAGGATGTAGCGATGACGCCGATTGGAGAGCAGATTATTGCCCAGGCAAGCCGCACCCTAGAGGAGTCCAACCGCATCAAGGAAATCGCGCGTATGGGCAATAATCAGTTGGCGGGCCCTTTCAAGCTGGGTGTGATTTATTCTACTGGTCCTTATCTGTTGCCGGAGATTATCCCCGCCTTGCGTCAATTGGCACCAGACATGCCCTTGGAAGTAGAGGAAAACCTGACCGCTAATCTGGAGACTCAGTTACGCAACCGTGTGATTGATGCGGCTATCATTGCCTTGCCATTTGATGTACCTGGCATACGTTGCGAGCCTTTGTATGACGAGAGTTTTGTGGTGGCGGTACCAGATATTCATCCTTGGGCTGGTCGCAAGGAGATTCATGCCGAAGAGTTAGCTGATGAAAAGGTGCTTTTACTGAATAGTGGACATTGTTTCAGCAACCAAGTGGTTCTGGCTTGCCCGGAACTTTCCCGTCATGGCGAGGTGTTGCAGGGAAACTCGCTAGAAACGATCCGCAATATGGTGGCTTCCAATCTGGGTATTACTGTATTGCCTTGTAGCGCCGCGGTGGAGCGCTACCAGAACCCACTGATCAAGACTATTCCATTTACTCACCCTGTCCCCACAAGGCGTATGGCGTTGGCTTGGCGCAAGGGCTACACGCGCGAAAAAGCGATTGCATGTTTGGTACAGGCGATACGTGCGCTCAAGTCACCGTGTTTGCAAGCGATCATAGAGGTTGAATAAACGCGATCAAAGGAAAAGCGAAAGGGGCCTGGCGGCCCCTTTTACGTACGGAGATGAGCAACAAATGATTAACGGTTGCAAACGTACATGGTTACTTCAAAACCAAAACGCATTTCAGTCACTTCTGGCTTGGTCCACATGATGAATCTCCTTTAAGTTTGGGGTAGAGGGTGCGTGGTAATCACTCTTAACCGCGCAATCCATGATTCACATCATATAGATCAAAATTAGGGATGCCATGCGTAGCATCATGATCTGTGGCTCATGATTTTCATGAGAGTGGTGTAAGACTATATTGTTGTGGTCAGCGGTTTGTAGCTCTAGTACGTAACGAATACGCGATAGCCTGACACAGTTTCGCCGCTGGTGGAAAATGCCAGATTGATCTGGATTTCCTCGCCCGCAGGTAAGCCTGCCTGAAGATCGGTACCTGCGGGCAGGTATTCCTCGGGTGCGAAGATACGGCGCAGCTTGGGCTTGTCGTCTTCATCTGTCAGTGTCAATTCCAGCATGGGATAGGCTTGCGTATAGCTGGCATTATTGAGCAGCTTGGTCGCGAGCTGGATGACATCTGGATGCTCAAAATCTTCCTGTAGGTCAGAGTCGTCCAGGGCGAGTAATTCAGCATTACGAGGCAAAGGCACTGTGCATCCGAACCATTGGCAGGTAGCGCTGAGAGCGGGTCTGCTGGCTGGCCAATAACCCGCGATCTGGCTGCGGAATAGATAAGCGGCTTGGGCGAGTAGGACCAACACGAGCAGCAGGCTCAGCGGGATGGTCAGCCAGGGAGTAAATCGACGTTTACGATTGGGCTGCTCCGGTGCAAGGAAACTACTGGTAACGGGCGGCTCTATTGGTTCTTCCGCAATCTTTGCCCCTGGCATATCCAGAGATTGGTCGTCTGTGTCGGTATCAACAGCCAAGACAGGTTCGGCTTCTACCTCGGTATCTACAGACTCTCCCTGATTGATATCCAAAATCCTTGCCAGGGCGGCATCAATATCGGCAATGGCGTCAGCATCATCTGCAGATGCAGGTGGGGTAGTGCTTGCTGGTGTTGAGTCAACGACGAATGCGCTATCGTCCTGAATAGTCTCAGCGTGCAGGGGAGAGACTTCATCGAAAGTTTCACTAGACGATGCATCTGGTGCAATGACCACATCGTTTGTGATGTGGTGCTCAGGTAGTGGAACCAGGCTTTGTGGTGGCAGGACTTCATACAGCCTAGCGCCTGCGTTGAAGACATGCTGACATTGACCGCAGCGCAGGTCGCCAGCATGGGCTGCCAGTTGTTCCGGCTTGACGTGAAATCGGGTGTCGCACGCTGGGCAGGAGGTCACTAGCTGCATATCAGTAGGTCACCTTCTGCTTCCCGTGAGCAACACCCAGCTATCCATGAATGTCGGTGGATTCATGTCGAACCATTCCTGGTAAATGGCGCTGACCTGTTCAGCTTGTTCACGCAGGATGCCTGACAGCGCAATCTTGCCACCAGGGCTGGTGGCGCGTGCCAATGCCGGTGCAAGCACCGATAAAGCGCTGGAGAGGATATTCGCAACGACCATGTCAAACTGCCCGCTAGGCAAGTCATTGGCGAGATAGAAGCTGGCATCCGTCTGGTTTTGTTCGGCGTTATAGACGCTGGACTGAATGGCCTGGGCATCAATATCCACGCCGATGACCTTACCAGCACCTAGCTTACGTGCAGCAATCGCCAAGATGCCAGAGCCGCAGCCATAATCAAGCACGCTGATATCAGGTGTGACGGTGTCGGCAAGCCAGCTCAGGCACAAGTGCGTGGTCGGGTGGCTGCCGGTACCAAAGGCCAGGCCTGGGTCCAGCACGATATTAAGTGCATCGGGATTGGGCGCATCGTGCCAGGAAGGGACGATCCAGAGATCATCGCGGATACGGATAGGCTCAAACTGGGATTGTGTTGCACGTACCCAATCCTGTTCAGCGATGGTTTCGGTGCTATAGCGGAAATCCGCAATACCCGTCGCGGCACTGAGCTCATGTAATAGAGCAGCCACGTCGGCATCTTCATCCAGCAATGCACTGACAACATTTTGTTGCCAGATGCCCGGCGGTGGATCACCGGGTTCGCCGAAGATGGGTTGCTCGTCCGGGGTTTCGGCGTTGGCGTCCTCAATACTGGCAGAGAGGGCGCCAAGTTCCATCAGGCTATCGCTCAAGAGCTCGGCGTTATTGTCCTGAGCCTCGATTTTGAGTGAAATCCAGCCCATTACTTGCTTGCAATGCCTAGTTTATGTTCCAGGTAGTGGATGCTGGTGCCACCTTGATGGAAGGCTGCATCCGCGAGCAATTCCTTGTGCAAGGCTACATTAGTCTTGATTCCCTCAATCACCATTTCCGACAGGGCGATCTGCATGCGGGCAATCGCTTGCTCACGTGTATCGCCATAGGCAATCAGCTTGCCGATCATGGAGTCATAGTTGGGCGGTACCATGTAACCTTGGTAGGCATGGGTATCAACACGGATACCAGGGCCACCAGGCATGTGGAATGTGGTGATACGGCCTGGAGAAGGCACGAAGTTGAACGGGTCTTCGGCATTGATACGACACTCAATCGAATGCCCGGCCAGCTTGACATCTTTCTGCTTGATACTGAGTTTTTCGTTAGCTGCAATCAGGATCTGTTGTTGCACGATATCGATGCCTGTGACCATTTCCGTGACGGGATGCTCTACCTGCACGCGGGTGTTCATCTCAATAAAGTAGAACTCGCCATTTTCGTAGAGGAACTCGAAAGTACCTGCACCACGATAGTTGATACGTTTGCAGGCCTCGGCACATGCTGTGCCGATTTTTTCGCGCAAGGCCAGGCTAATGCCGGGTGCTGGGGCTTCTTCCAGCACTTTTTGGTGGCGGCGCTGCATGGAGCAATCGCGTTCACCTAGGTAAATAGCATTGCCATGCTGATCAGCCAGCACCTGGATCTCAATGTGGCGAGGCTGTTCAAGAAACTTTTCCATGTAAACCATGGGATTGCCAAAAGCGGCTTGGGCCTCGGCCTTGGTCATGCTGATGGCATTCAGCAATGCGGCTTCGGTATGCACCACGCGCATGCCGCGACCGCCACCACCGCCAGCGGCCTTGATGATGACCGGGTAGCCAATACCTTTGGCAATGCGCAGGTTTTCATCTGCATCATCGGTGAGTGCGCCATCTGAGCCTGGTACGCAAGGTACTCCAGCTGCCTTCATGGTGTCCTTGGCGCTGACCTTGTCGCCCATGAGGCGGATAGTCTCAGCACGTGGGCCGATAAAGGTAAAGCCGCTTTGCTCGACACGCTCAGCAAAATCAGCGTTTTCTGAGAGGAAGCCATAACCAGGGTGGATAGCTTCAGCATCGGTGACTTCTGCCGCACTGATGACTGCAGGAATATTCAGGTAACTTTGGCCAGAGGGAGCAGGGCCTATGCAGACAGATTCATCGGCGAGCTTGACGTACTTGGCTTCACGGTCGGCTTCGGAGTGCACCGCAACCGTCTTGATGCCGAGTTCGCGGCAAGCGCGTTGAATGCGCAGGGCGATTTCCCCTCGATTGGCAATGAGGACTTTATCAAACATGAGGATATTTCCTAGCCAATGATGAACAGGGGTTCACCATATTCCACGGGCTGGCCATTCTCGACCAGGATTGCCTTGATCACGCCACTCTTGTCGGCTTCGATCTCGTTCAGCAGCTTCATGGCTTCGATAATGCAGAGAGTATCGCCAGCACTGACGCTGCTACCTACATCAACGAATGTCTTGGCATCAGGGGAAGGTGCGCGGTAAAAAGTGCCTACCATCGGGGATTTCACAACGTGGCCTTCGATCGCAGGGGCTGCATTTTCAGCCGCTGCTACGGGTGCCGCAGCTTGAGGTGCGGCAGGGGCAGCGATATAAGGTTGTGCAAATTGAACGGGTGCCTGGCTGTTGGGCAGGTGGCGAGAAATGCGCACCTTTTCTTCGCCTTCGGTGAGTTCTAGCTCGGAGATGCCAGACTCTTCGACCAGGTCGATCAGTTTCTTCAGTTTGCGTAAATCCATGGTTAACCTCTAGATGTATATGAGGTGCCGATCAGGCACGGGTAATGTTATTGATGGCGTAGTCCAGCGCCAGTGCATATCCACGTGCGCCCAAGCCACTGATCACGCCGACCGCAAGATCGGAGAAATACGAGTGGTGACGGAAGGACTCGCGCGCATAGATATTGGAAAGATGGACTTCAATAAAAGGAATCTTCACTGCGGACAATGCATCACGCAAGGCCACGGAAGTATGGGTAAAAGCTGCGGGGTTGATGATGATGAAATCGACAGGCGTATGTGCCAATGTGTGAATTTTCTCTATCAACACGGCTTCATCGTTACTCTGGAAGGCTTCAATATCAATGCCAGCAGCATCAGCCTGTTGCTTGAGCTGAGCATTGATACTTTCCAGGGTGTCCGAGCCGTAATGGTTGGGTTCACGTAATCCCAGCAGGTTCAGGTTGGGTCCGTGCAATACCAGTACGGTTTTGGAGGATGGTTGGGCCATGAATGGGGGCGGTTTGACCGCCAATGCAACTTTAATGGCTGCAAGTTTGCCGTAATTTGGGGTATTTTGTCTAGAGAATTGACGAAATTTAGCGAACTTGCCTGATATTGTCCTGCATGAGGGAAAGTTCAGGAGTTAAGCGCTGGTTGCAGGGTTTGCAGCAATAGTGGCTTGGTAATACGACCAAAGTAACTTTTGAGGATTTTACCATCGGAATCGATGATCACGGTATGTGGCACCACACTATTCAGGTTGCCTAATGATGCACTCAACTTCATACCTTCGATATCCGCTGATAGCAATGGGTATGGCATTGGTGTCTGCTGGGCAAAAGCCTGCATTTTTTCTGCATCATCCAGCGAAATGCCAAGTACGGTGACTTTTCCCGCGAGTTCTTGTGACAAAGCTGCCAGTTCTGGCATTTCTTCGCGGCAGGGGGCGCACCAGGTCGCCCAGAAGTTCACGACCAGTAATTGCCCCTGCCATTGTGACAGCGCTTGTTCAGTATGCTGGAGATCGGTGGCATGAGCGGCAAAAAATGCGGCGGTCGAGGCAAATGTTTCGACTGGCTGCGCTATCCGGGGCGAGCTGCCGTATTGTTGAAGCAATAATATGGCGGCAGCAAATATCAATGCCAGCAAGGCAAAGCGGCCTTTGCTCACGCTAGTTTTGTTATTCGGTGTTGTCATGAGTGGCTTTTACTGAATTCAGGCTGGCGAGGAATTGCTGGCTGTCTTGATAGCCGATCACCCTGTGTTGCTGCAATTCCTGGCCTTGATGATCAAAGAAGATAATGCCGGGAGGACCAAACAGACCAAAGTGCTTTAGCAGTACCTGGTCGTCAGCATCGTTGGCAGTGACGTCGGCCTGTAACAGGATAAAATCCTGCAAGTTGGCGCGTATTTCGGTGTTAGTGAAGGTAAAGTGCTCCATTTCCTTGCAAGATGCACACCAATCGGCATAAAAATCCAGCATGGCCAGCTTACCAGGGTTTTGCGCCAATATTTGCTCCAAGTCAGCGAGGCGCTTGATACGTTGGAAAGGCAGGCTGGCACTTGTCTGCGATATTGTCAGGCCTTCCAGTGGACGTAAGGCCGACTTGGCACCTGAGGCTGCACCAACGACTAGGGTAGTACCTGCCAGTAGCATAAGGATGGCGATGCCTTTCCAGAAGCGCTGCCAAGCCGTGGCGGTATCCGGGAGCCTGTCCAGTGCTCGCATGAAGACGGCGGGTACGATGAGCAGCGCGGCCCAGAGCAATAGTTGCAGACTGGTTGGCAGCAATGGCGATACGATCCAGAGGGCGACAGCTAGCATGAATACGCCAAACGCTTGGCGGATAGCCACCATCCATGGCCCTGCCTTCGGTAGCAAAGAACCCGCAGAAGCACCTATTAACAGTAAGGGAACGCCCATGCCGATAGACAAGGCAAACAAGGCGGTTGCACCCAGCATGACGTCCTGTGTTTGGCTGATATAAATCAAGGCGCCCGCGAGTGGAGCCGCGACGCAGGGGCTAACGATCAGCGCAGAGAGTGCACCCATGACAAAGACGCCCAGCAAATGTCCACCTGGCAAGCGATTGCTGGCATTCACTAAGCGGTTTTCGAGGGCAGAGGGTAATTTTAGTTCATAGAAACCGAACATCGATAGCGCCAGCAGCACAAAAACCAATGCGCTGCTGCTGAGTACCCAGGCATTTTGCAGGGCCGCGCTCAGTAGCTGGCCGGAAAGCCCAGCCGCTACGCCTGCTGCGGTGTAACTCAATGCCATGCCCAAGGTATAAGCCAGTGACAGCCAGAAAGCGTGCAAGCGGCTTTTGCGCTGGCTGCCAACGATGATGCCGGAAAGAATCGGGATCATCGGCAGCACGCAAGGGGTAAATGAGAGTAGCAAGCCAAAGCCGAAGAAGCCGACAATAATGAGCCAGAGCTTGCCGCTGGCAAGCAGGTTGCTAGCGCGGTCGTGTTCGGCCTGGGTCGGTTTGGTGGCGGAACCTGCGCTGTTGCTCGTGGTCGCATGCAGGGAGCCTAAAGCAATGGTTTGGTGTGTGGGGGGGTAGCACAGGCCCTTTTCGCTACAGCCCTGATAAGTGGCCTTGAGTGTGAGGTTGCCTGCTGAAGTGGAAGCGAGTGCCAGCCGTAGTTCGGCAATGAAGTCGCGGTGAAATACCTCAGTGCGGCCAAATGTTGGGTCTTGTTTCCAGTCACCAGCGGGCAGCAGGATTTCACGGACGCCATGTGCTGCCGGTTCAAGCTCGAACTTGATTCTGTCTTTGTAGAGGTAGTGCCCTGGGGCTATTTTGAATGCTGCTTGCAGGTGGTCGGCATCAATTAATTCGACCTGGAGCTTGAAAGCTTGCTCAGGCGGCAGAATATTATCGTTGTTGTCCCCGAGAAAAGCATTCCGTCCCTGGTTCAGCCATTCGCCAAATTGGCTATTGCCAGCAGCCAGCGCCATATTGGCGCTGAACAGTAAAGTGCAGAGCAACAGGATGAATGTGAAACAGCGCTGTAATGCAGAGTTCAAGCCTGGGTTTCCTGGTGTAGCCATGTAAGATAGGCTGGTAGCCCGCCCGTGACTGGGACATGAATGATCTCGGGAAGTTCGTAAGGATGCAGCTCGTGGATGGCTTGCTCAAGTTCAGGATAGCGCAGGCTGGTGGTCTTGATGAGCATGGGCGTTTCCGTTGCGGTTTCCAGTTTGCCCTGCCACTGGTAAAACGACTGGCAAGGAGCGAGCAGGTTGACGCAAGCTGCCAGCTTTCTGCTGACCAAGGCGCGGGCCATGGTTTCTGCGCTGTCTTGATCTGGCATATTGGTCAATACCAGGACAGCCTCAATGTTTTCTAATGATGGAGATTGAAGTTTCATGCGTTTTCTTTTCCTCTTGCTGATTTTACTCGCTTTCCCTCTCGCTGAGATATGGGTGCTGGTGGAGTTGGCTGCAAGATATGGCTGGTTGGTGCTGGCTTACCTGATTTTGGTTGGTATCCTGGGCTGGCGTTTGATCCAGGATGAAAAGCTGTTGATGGTGGGGCGTATGGCACAAACCCTGCAGGCAGGTGGAACGCCTCTGCGAGCCGTGTTTGGTAGTGCCAAGAACTTGTTGGCGGGCATCCTGCTGCTGATACCCGGTGTAATCAGTGATGTATTTGCGGTGATCCTGTTGCTGTTGCCTGGAGGTGGCAAGCTACCGCAAGCTGCCAATGACGATGATGTCGTTTCACGTGAAACCAATCAGCGTGAATATCAACAAGAAACTACTCGCTCGCCATCCGCTGGCGATGTGATTGAGGGTGAGTACCGCCGCGAAGACTAGCGCTATGCTAGACTTGCAAGCTTTTTCCGGCCTGTTGATCGCCTATTTACTTTCTTTAGTATCGCCTAGATGTTGAGACTTTAAACTAAAGAGCAGTGTGGCACAGGGGCATGGCCAAGCGCATAGGTTCAGGATTCCTTCATGTCTTTTCAAGTCATCATTAAGCCCAGCGACCGTGTTTTTACGGTGGATGAGGGCGAGACCGTATTGGATGCTGCGATTGATGCAGGGATTAACCTGCCTTATGGCTGTCGCAATGGTACCTGTGGTGCCTGCAAAGGCCAGGTGTTGGCAGGAGAGGTGAGTGATGGGGAGTATTTTGATAGTGCGCTGAGCGAGGATGAGAGGAAAACAGGCAAAGCCTTGTTTTGCTGTGCCCAGCCTTTGTCTGACTTGGTGATTGAGTGCCGGGAAGTTGCGGGCGAAGGCATTCCACCGCGGATTATGCCGGTACGTGTAGAAAAGCTGGAAAAACTCTCCCACGATGTCATGGGCATGACGCTCAAGTTACCTAGCAATGAACGTATGCAGTTCATGGCCGGGCAATATATCGAATTCCTGCTCAAGGATGGTCGTCGCAGGGCATTCTCGCTGGCCAATGCCCCGCATCATGATCGCTTCCTGGAATTGCATATGCGCTTGGTGCCCGGCGGTCAATTTACCCAATATGTATTCAATGAAATGCAGGAAAAAACTATCCTGCGTATTGAAGGGCCTTTTGGCACATTCTTTCTGCGCGAAGACAGTACATGCCCGGTGATCCTGGTCGCTGGGGGAACTGGATTTGCGCCGGTCAAAGGTATAGTCGAGCATGCCCTACAGTTGGGTATTAAGCGCCCGATAACGCTGTATTGGGGTGCCAGAACGCGCGAAGACCTTTACCTCGATGACCTGCCGCAACGGTGGCAGGCAGAAAACCCCTCATTCCGCTATATCCCGGTACTGTCTGACCCTGCACCTGACGATGCTTGGCAAGGGCGTACTGGATTGGTTCACCAGGCCGTGCTGGAGGATCATCCGGATATGCAGGGTTATCAGGTTTATTGTTGCGGTGCACCGCAAATGGTGGAGGTTGCTCACCGTGATTTCCAGAGCCATGGTTTGCCTGAGGAGGAGTTTTTCTCCGATGCGTTTACCTTTGCCAATCCGGTAGTAAAGGTGGCAGTCTAGATTCGCTTAGCGATGGCTGGTGAGGAAGTGCTGGCAAACCCCTTGTTCGCCAGCACTGGTAAGCTGCTATTTATCTTCGCGGCAGAATTGCACGCTCAAGCGGTAATGCTGGTTGGCGGCATCGCTTTCGCCACGGCTTTCCAGCAATCGTGCCAAGGTGAGGTGGGCTTCGGCAGAAGGTTGCACACTAATACTGGCCTCCAGGTAACTTTGCGCCTTGCCCCACAGGCTGAGGCGAATACACATCTTACCCAGCGATAGCAGCAGGTTTGCATCCTGCTCATGACTCAGCAACCAGTGCTCTGCTTGTTGCAACTGTTTGTGTGGATTGGTGCTGCTGCAATCGCCCAGCTTGCCAGCAAGCTCGCTGTCCCAACTCTTGGTCAGGCTCATTTCCAATACCTCCTGAGCCTGGTTGCCTGCGTTCAAGGCAATAAAGGCATCAGCGGCCATGCTGGCAATACGCGAATTGAGCTTGTCATCCTCTGGCACTTTTTTCCAGTAGGCCATTAGCGTGTTCAAGTCCTTGCCGTGACGCTCAATCAAGTATTGGTGCGCTTGATGACGGATTTCCCTAGCTTGCCAGCTTTCCATGCCATCATGTTTTTCCAGCTGTTGCAACAGCACCAGGACTTGCTCCCAGTTGTTGAGGCGTATCTGCACTTTCAGCTCAAGCCGCATGCCAGGGACAAATTTCGACTCTAGTTTCTCGATCTTGTGCAGCACATCCAAGGCCTGGCTATACAAGCGGTCATCAACCAGTAGCTCTGCTTGCAGCAACAGGCGTGCGACGGCGGCCTCGGGTGCCAGGCGTTCTGCCTCAGCGAGGTAATAATCACGCTGGCCTTTTTGCTTGAGCTTGTGTGAGGAGCGCGCGGCCAGCAGTGCAGTCAAGCTGGGGTCTTCACCGTAATCAAGTGCCTTTGAGGCGGCTTTTTGTGCCGCCTGATAGCGGCCTTGGCTCATGGCATGCAAGGCCTCCAGCAAGGCGGCATGACCCAGGCGAATGCGGCGGTTTTCCTTGTAGGCGCGCACGTTGGCGGGCAAGTCACGGGCATAATGGATAAAGCGCAACAGCAGATGCAGCGAGGCAAATGCCAGCACGACCAAGATAAGCAGCAGGTTGAGTGACAACTCCAGGCGGTAGGGTGGCCGAACAATCAGCACATAGCCTTCGTTATTTCCCGCTAGTAGTGAAACACCGATAGCGAGCGCCAGTATTAGCAGGATCCAGATCAATACGCGCACTATTCACCTCGTTCCAGGTTGACGCGGTCATTGGTTCGCTCAGAGTTGTTAGCGCGCTCCAGGGTCAGCTTGTATTTGCTTGCCAGGCCCAGGGTCTCGGAAATGTCCGGTAATTGGATCACGATGCTGCTGGCGGAAAGCTGCTTTAATGTATCAAGGGCTGCAATGGTACTTTGTTCACGCAGGTCGAAATAATTGCGTATCCAGTGTTCAGCCTGGTGTAGATCGGCGCGGTAAGAGCTTTCATCATGCTGTAGCAAGGCTGTTCTGGCGGTGAGCAGGTGCAGCTTGAGGTTTTCGCGCAGGAAGAAGGTCTGGTCTGGTGCCAGTAATGGCGGCTCTGGCCGGTCAACTCGCTCAAGGCGGATCATGTGTTTGAGATCGTCCCAGATTTCGCGGAGTAGCCTGCGAAACTGGTTTTCTTCAGCCATGGTGGCTTCGGCAATCGTGGCTTTCGGGTGGCGGTCACTGACCAAAGGCAATTTGTTGATGCCTTCAATGAGGTTTTCCAGCTTGAGGCTGATGCCGATGGTATCGATCTGCGGCAGCTCTTGCAGACGTTGAATATCCTTGGCAATCGCTTTGCGTAACTGCACAGCGGGTACGCTATCCATTTGCTGCAAGCGCGAATCCGCTGTTTGCAGTGCTAGCAGCGCAGGTTTGATATTGCCTGCGAGTTGTAGTTGTTGGTTTGCGATGACCAATAATTGCTCTACTTCGGCAATCACGCGTTCGTCGTGGTTGTTGACCAGCTCCAGGTATAGCGTTTGCAGGGCTTCCTGCTGGTCGCGTGATTCTGCCAGTTGTTGCTCTAGGCGGATGATGCGGCTGGTGGCTTCCGTGCTACGCTCGTCAGCGTTTTTGGCCAAGGCCAGGCTTTGTTGATTGCTGCCGTTGAACTGTTCCAGACGTTGCGTTAATGACTGTTCCAGGCCATTGAGGCGCTGGCGCGTATGCAGCGCTTGCCAAGAAATAAAGGCAATGGCACCAAGAGCCAATAGCAGGGCGATCCAGGCAAGCGAAGAGGGCTTGCGCGATATCTGGACCGGCGCAGGTGATGGTGTCTGGGTATCAGGCGATTGTTGTTCAGTCATGGTTTACTTCACTTATACATTGCAGCATGGCGTCATCCCCGGGTGCTGCCGCAACCCGTACACGCAGGCCCAGGCTAGCTGGCAGTTCGGCAATGCGGGCATGGTTGACGCAGATTGTGGTGCCACGCAGCCATTCTGCGCTGCCATTGCTGGTTAAGGCAAGCAGGTGGCGCATGGCTTCGCTACTGGTTACCACGATGGTATCCAAGTGCCCATTGTGCCATAGCGTTTGCAATTTTCCTGCATCTGTTTGCGGGTTGATACGGCGATAGCATTCGGCAAAGCGCACTTCGGCACCGCGGCTGCGCAAGGTGTCGGCCATCAGTTCGCGACCACCGATACCGCGCACGATCATCATGCGTTGTCCCTGCACTGCTTGCATGTCCGGCAAGGCAAGCAGGGATTCGCTGTCAAAGCGGTGCTCGGGTTGCAGAACATTTGTCACGCCATATTGCATCAGTTCAGCCGCCGTTACCGGGCCTATAGCGGCAAAACGCGGTTTTCGGGTGCATGGCTCAAGCCTGGCCTGGATGCTGGGCATGCCATATTGCACGGCATTGGAGCTGATGAAAATCAGCCAGTCTTGCGCAGCCACGTTATCCAGGGCGTGGATAAAGGTGCTGTTATCCTCTAATGCCGTAATGGCGATCAGCGGAAAGCTGGTGGTATCACCGCCAGCGGTAGCTATCATGCGGCTCAGGCGCGTGGCCTGGTCCAGCGGCCGCGTAATCGCAATATGGCGGCCTGTTAAATCAATCATGAGGGCAATCAGTCATGGGCAAGTGCGGCAAGAATACGGTCTGCACCGCGTGCCACCAATTGCGCAGCCAGCGCCTGGCCCAGTGCTTCGGGTTGATTGGCACGGCCTTGGGCAGACTCACGTAATAGCTCCTTGCCGTCGATGCTGGCGACAAAGCCGGTCATATGCAGCGTATCGCCTTGTTGCTGTGCAAACGCACCTAGCGGCACCTGGCAACTGCCCGCCAGTGCGCGGCTCATACCGCGTTCCGCCTCCACACAGGCGGCGGTCTCGGCATGGTTGAGCGGTGCCAGAATATCCAGCAGATCATGGCGTTCGGCATTGATTTCGATGCCCAGAGCGCCTTGCCCGACTGCCGGTATGCTTTGGTCAGGGTCAATGGCTTCGCGAATACGGTCTTCCAGCCCCAGGCGCTTAAGGCCGGCAGCGGCGAGGATGATGGCAGCATATTTGCCTTCATCCAGCTTGCGCAAGCGGGTTTGCAGGTTACCACGCAGGGATTCGACTTTCAGGGCAGGAAAACGCGCCTGTAGCTGGCTCTGGCGGCGCAGGCTCGAGGTGCCGACGATACTGCCTGCGGGCAACGATTCCAGGTTGGGGTAATTGTTGGATACAAAGGCATCACGCGGGTCTTCACGCTCGCCAATCGCTGCCAAGGCAAAGCCTAGTGGCAAATGCATCGGGACATCCTTCATGGAGTGTACTGCCAAGTCAGCCCGACCATCTGCCAATGCCTGCTCCAGCTCCTTGACGAACAAGCCTTTGCCGCCAATGCGGGCAAGCGGGGAATCGAGAATCTGGTCGCCGGTGGTGGTCATGCCGAGGATAGTGACTTCGGTCTCTGGGTACAAGGCTTGCAGGCGTGCCTGGATATGTTCTGCCTGCCACATGGCCAATGCGCTTTCACGCGAGGCGATCACCAGTTTCTTAGGAGCATTCATTAGTGAGTGGGGCTGGTGGGCGATGCGCTTACAGCCAAGTTGTTATTGAAAACACCATTTTAGCATAGGGCCTGAGAGGCTTAGCGCTGCGGATTGCTAGTGGGCAGCCAGTTTGCGCAACAGGTGATATTGCCGTCGGCTGACAGCGATGGTGTCAGGAATGTCCCTGAGGATGGCGTGCCAGCCGCTTTCGCCATTGAGCTCACGTTTTTCATAGCCGCTGATGCTGGATTGTGCCACCAGGCAATTGCGGTGTAGGCGCAGGAACAGGTGCCCCAATTCCTGCTCCAGCTGGGTGAGGGATTCTTCGATCAGGTATTCCTGCTCCTTGGTGCGCAACGTGACATATTTAAGCTCGGCACGTAGGTAAATCACCTCATGTACCGGGATGAGCAGAATGCGGCCATGATGGTTGACGCTGAAATGGGTACGTGTGCGCTGCAAGGGTTTGAGTGCTTCAACCTGGGCTGGCAACAATACGCGCGCCTTGTGCAGCGCCGCTGCCAGTCGTTCTTGTCGAATGGGCTTGAGCAGGTAATCGACTGCATTCATCTCGAATGCCTGGATGGCATAGCCATCAAACGCCGTGGTGAAAATGATGGCAGGCGGCTGAGGGAGTTTTTGTGCATGTGCGGCTGCTTCAATGCCATCCATGTTGGGCATGCGGATATCCAGTAGTAACACGTGCGGCTTGAGCTGTTGTGCAAGCTCCAGTGCCTCATTGCCATGTCTGGCCTCGCCTACCAGTGTGACACCGGGAATCTCAGTCAGCAGTTCGCGCAGGCGGTTGCGCGCGGGCGGCTCATCGTCGGCGATGACGATATTGAGCGGGGCATGCATCATGCGGCTGCCCTGTGGCGATATGGGATAATGATATGCACGGCGTAATGTCCATTATCCTGGCGGATATTAAGGCTGGCCTCGACATCAAAGTGGAGCTGCAGGCGCTCGCGGATATTGCTGAGCGCCATGCGATTGCCCTGATGATGGGTTGAGCCAGGCTGGTAAGGATTGCGTAACTGAATATGCAATTCGTTGCGTGTGCTGTGTAGCTGGATGCTGATGGTGCCACCATCAGCCAGCGGTTCTATGCCATGGTACACCGCATTCTCCAGCAAGGGTTGCAGGATGAGCGGTGGAATCAGGGCGTCTTGCGGCATGTTGTCGATCTGCCAGTCGAGATTGAGCCGGTGTTCCAGGCGCAGTTTCTCTAGCGCCAAGTATTGCCGACACAGCGCCAGCTCCTGCGCCAGCGGTACCAGTTCACGATTGTCCGCCATCAAGACACGAAACAGGTCGGCCATGTCCATCAGCGCGGTTTCTGCCTGCTTGCTATCGCTACGTACGATGGAGAGCACGGCATTGATGCTGTTGAAGAGAAAGTGTGGGCGTATCCTGGCTTGCAGCGCCTGTAGGCGCGCCTCGGCAATCGCCGGGGTAAGGGCGCGCTGGCGTAGCTGTAAATAAAGCAGGGTGATGGCCGTGATGCTGGCGGTGAGGGTGAGCGTGCGCAATAAGCTGCTGGCGAGATCAATGTGCAATATCTCGCTCGCAACGACATGGGCTAACAGGCTGAAGGTGACCGGTATCAACAGGGCAATAGGATAGGCGATGTAGCCATGTAGCTTTGCCAGCCAGGGTTGGATGGCATATACAGCGAGCAGGCTGAGCAGAAGTACAGGCTGCATGAGGGCGCTCCAGCTGGTAAAGCCTGGTAACCATTCTGTCAGGTTGTTATTAGCTGCCAGCGAGGCAAACAAGCCCAACAGGTTGGCGACGACCAATATGCGCAGACAGATGCCGAGATTGCGGAAGTCTGGCAACTTCAAGGAATGAATGGCGTTTTGCTTTATAATAGCCATGGTTTATCGCACTATTTTCACATTCTAATCAGCATCGTGAGTTCATCACGCGACATCATGACAGAAAAGTCCAATCACTTGAATCAACCCTCTTCCAAAACCTGGTCTGGCCGGTTTAACGAGCCTGTGGCCGAACTGGTCAAGCAATATACCGCATCTGTTGGTTTTGACTATCGCCTGGCTGAATATGATATCCAGGGCTCGCTGGCACATGCACGCATGCTGGGCGCACAAGGCATCATCAGCCAGGAAGATGTCGCCAAGATAGAGCAGGGCCTGGGCGAGATCATGCGCGAGATACACGATGGCCAATTTACCTGGTTGCTTGACCTGGAAGATGTGCACCTGAATATTGAAAAACGCCTGACTGACAAGATAGGGGATGCAGGTAAGCGCCTACATACTGGCCGCTCCCGTAACGACCAGGTGGCAACTGATATTCGCCTGTGGCTACGTGCAATGGTAGATGATGTTGTAGCCCGCATTCGTAAATTGCAGGCTTCATTGGTGGATCTGGCTGAGCAGCATGCAGATACTGTCATGCCTGGCTTTACCCACTTGCAGGTAGCGCAGCCCGTGACTTTCGGGCATCACCTGTTGGCTTATTTCGAGATGTTGCAGCGGGATGCAGAGCGATTGATGGATGCGCGCAAGCGTATCAACCGCCTGCCGCTGGGTGCGGCAGCGCTGGCTGGCACCAGCTACCCTATAGATCGTGAGCGTGTGGCGCGTGATCTGGGCTTTGAGGCTGTGTGCGAAAACTCGCTGGATGCAGTATCTGACCGTGATTTTGCCATTGAATTTACTGCGGCGGCATCATTGATCATGACGCATTTGTCTCGTCTGTCAGAGGAGTTGATTCTCTGGTCCAGCCCACGTTTCGCGTTTGTTGATATTGCTGATCGCTTCTGTACTGGCTCTTCCATCATGCCGCAGAAGAAAAACCCGGATGTGCCTGAACTGGTGCGTGGCAAGACTGGGCGCGTCAATGGACACTTGGTGGCGTTGCTGACGCTGATGAAGAGCCAGCCTCTGGCTTACAACAAGGATAACCAGGAAGACAAGGAGCCACTGTTCGATACTGTGGATACCTTGCTGGTGACGCTGGAAATCTATGCTGACATGTTGCGCGGCATCAAGGTGAACAAGGACGCCATGCACCTGGCTGCGGCAGAGGGTTTTGCCACGGCGACAGACCTGGCAGACTACCTGGTGAAGAAAGGCATGCCTTTCCGCGACGCGCATGAAGTTGTTGCACTGGCCGTGCGCCATGCCGTGGAGCAGGGCTGCGACTTGTCTGATCTCTCCTTGCCGCAGCTGCAGCAATTCAGCCCGCAGATTGCAGAGGATGTATATCAAGTATTGACGCTGGAGGGTTCGCTGGCAAGCCGTAACCATCGTGGTGGCACTGCACCAGCCCAGGTGCGGGAAGCACTTAAGCGGGCTAAAGCTCTGCTGGCTTAAATGTACTCAACAATAAGTGTTTGATGGAAAAAGCCCCGCAATCGCGGGGCTTTTTTGTTGTCTTCTACTGAGGGGAAATGGGTTTGTCGAGATTGCTGGCACCGATGACGCGATTGCGCCCACTGTTCTTTGCCTGGTACAAGGCTTTGTCTGTACGCCCGATAATCGAGTCGGCTGCCTCATTTTCCTGACGCTGGGCAACGCCTGCGCTAAATGTGATCAACACATGGCTGTCATTGTGCAGGAAGATATTGCGAGTCAATTCGCGTTGAGCACGTGTAATGACGCTGATGGCATCTTGTTCCGTTGTGCCTGGCAGCAAAATGATGAATTCCTCGCCGCCATAACGCGCAATCACATCGGTCGTGCGCAAGGCCTCCTTGATGACGGAGGCTAGGTGAGCTAATGCCTGGTCGCCGGTGGCATGGCCCATATTGTCGTTAATCTGCTTGAAGTGATCGATATCCATCATGGCAATACTCAAAGGCATGCCAAAACGGTCTGCGCGATTGAACTCCCTGAGCAAGGCCTCATCCATGCCTCGACGGTTCAGTGTTCCGGTCAGGTAGTCCTCGTGTGCAATTTCGTTGATATGATCGAGTTGCAATGTCAGTTCGTAAATTTGCTTTTCAGCCTCTCGCACCTTGTTTTGCGCATCTAGTATCTCGTTGCGGGAATTTTGCGTGATCGTGCTGATGGCCTGGGTGTCTTCCAACAGACAATGTAATACGTGGTTAAGATCTTGTATTTCATCGCTATGGCTGATTTCCTCGCGATAGCCTTGCAACTTGGTTTGGTACTCATCCGTGGCCACGGTAATCTCGGACAGTTGCGTGACAAAAATCTCTGCCATTTTTTTTAAGGTTTTCTTGGCTTCGATCAATCCAGGCCTGAGTTGGCCTTGCATGAAAATAAGGTCTTTAAGCGTATCTTCTGCCTTGGCTAGAGAGTCGACATTCAATGGCTGAGTGAGGATGTCTCGAATCGCCGTCGTCGGGCCTTGTAGCCAGCGCTCTTCCAGCACGAGTGCTTCCATGCTGACCAATAGCAGGCGCAATAGCTGCAACAGGCGTAGTTGCAGCTGGCTCTGGCTATCCAAGTGCATTTCCAGATTGAAGAGAATGTTCTTCAATGCATCTTCCAGCGCCAGAATTTCATCACGGTGCTGAGCCCTCTGCGTCGCTTCCAGCAAGGCAGTTGCTCGAGACTGAGCCTCAGGAAGCTCCTTGAGCTGTGGGATGATGACTAAGTCCAGCGTCCTGATCAGCATATTGCGCCAGAGCGTCATGATGTCGCTGATGTCCTGCTGGGTGGACGGTGTCTGAAAATGTGAATGGCTGCTGTCTGGAGAGGGTAGGTGTGCCAATAACTGGCGCAATGCAGTGTCCAGGCTCCTCCAGTTTTGGCCTTCAAGCTGGCTCAGGATGTGGTGAATGCTGGTTGCATAGTGAGGTTGTTGTGTACTGACCTCTTTCAGCACGTTGCCCAGAAGCTGACCTATGGTGGATGTGCTATCGGCGACGGTTTCGCCATTAATGGCGGTATAAACTTTGCGATAGTTGTCCGGTGTCGGCGCTATCCGGCTTTTTGCAAGCTGGATAAGGGTTTGTCGTGCAGTTTCAACGGATTTTTTATGTTGATCCATAGCTGACTCGAATTGTGTCGGTGTCCCTGAGAGTTCTGGGTGTGCGGCAACTTTTATCCCCATGATCGTTGCTCTCTACTTCCAGAATCGCTGTATTGTAATACAGGGAATCTCTTACAAAGCAATTCTTAAATATGGAAGCATCGGGGTGATATCAATCAAGGAATAGTTGCAGCAACTCGTTGAGGAACCGTTGTCCTAGAGGGGTGGGTGCGATACGGGTTGGACTGAGGTCTAATAGTCCTTTTGCAACAGCATGTTGCAAGATGGGGGAGATGTGTTCCAATGGCAGTCCAGTGCGTATCTTGAACAATGCAGGGTCCACGCCATCGGTTAATCGTAAGGCATTCATCATGAACTCAAAAGGCAACTCATCCCTGGCAATCTGCCATTGTTGCTCTACGGCATGGCCTTGACCCGCATGCTCCAAATAGCGTTTGGGGTGCTTGTGGCGGCTTTCGCGCGTGATGCGGTCATGAAAGCTTAATTTGCTGTGCGCTCCTGCGCCTATGCCAAGATAATCGCCAAACTGCCAGTAGTTGCGGTTATGACGACATTGCTTGCCTGGTTGAGCAAACGCCGAGGTTTCATAATGTGTGTAACCATGTTGGCCCAATAAGTCTTCAATCGCTTCCTGCATGCTGGCACTGGTGTCATCGTCCGGCAATGCTGGCGGGGTGCGGTGAAATGGGGTGTTGGGTTCCAGCGTCAGGTGATAGAAAGATAGGTGCGCGGGGCCAAGGTCGCAGGCGCGTTGCGCATCTGCCAAGGCGTCTCTCAGGCTTTGGCCGGGCAGGGCATACATCACATCGAGATTCACTGAGTCGAAGGTGCTAAGTGCCAGTTCTGCTGCGGCGACTGCCTGGGTTTCATCGTGGATGCGGCCAAGCTTGTGCAGGTAATCACTATCAAAACTCTGGATACCGAGCGAGAGGCGGTTGACGCCTGCCGCGCGATAACCGCGGAAATGCGCAGCATCGACGGTGCCAGGGTTGGCTTCCAGCGTGATTTCGCAATCCACGCTCAAGGGCACCAATGCCCGTACATTACTGAGTATGCGATCAATTGCTTCGGGAGAGAACAGGCTGGGTGTGCCACCGCCGAAGAAAATGCTGTGTACGCGCCGTCCCCAGATGCGGGGTACTGATTGCTCGAGATCGGCAATCAGGGCATCGACATAAGCTGCTTCAGGAATCTCCGTGCGCGATTCATGCGAATTGAAATCGCAATACGGGCATTTACGCACGCACCAAGGGATATGGATATAAAGCGATAGCGGCGGTGGCTCGGTCGGGGCAGATGGCAGTGTTTCTTGCTTACCCCCCTGGCCAGGAAGATCGCTAATCGCCTTGATTTCGATGGGTGTGCTGATAGGGGTTCACCAATTCGTCAATCAGGCGATGCAGGGCATCGCGCATTTGTGCTTCAGAGACTTCCATCAACAGGCCGTCTTCCAGGGCATCCTGGGCAATCTGTTTGAGTTCGTCGAAGTTCTCGGTCATCACCTTGACTTTTTCCGTGCAGGAGACGACGCTGCCGTCGTCACGCAACCATTTCGGCCAGTGTCCGCTCATAGCGCCAGCCTTTCCAATTGTTGCACCAGTTTAGTCAGGGCATGGCCACGATGGCTGATGCGATTCTTGATCTCGGCGGGTAACTCGGCAGCGGTCTGGCCGGTCTTGGCATCCAGGAACAAAGGGTCGTAGCCGAAGCCTCCCTCACCGCGCGCTGCGGTCAGGATTTCTCCCTGCCAGGCGCCTTCTGCAATCAGTGGTTGCGGGTCATCGGCATGGCGTACCAGCACCATGACACAATAATAGTAAGCGTGCCTGTCATGCAGGCCATCCAGGCTTTGTAGCAGCTTGTCATTATTGCGCTGATCGGATTTGGGTTCACCAGCATAGCGCGCAGAGTAAACGCCAGGGGCCCCTTGCAGGGCATTGACGCATATACCCGAATCATCGGCCAGTGCAGGCAGGCCGCTATGGCGACTGGCATGGCGGGCCTTGGCTAGTGCGTTTTCGACAAAGGTCACAAATGGCTCTTCTGCCTCTGGCACATTGAGTGCAGATTGCGGCAGTACCTCGACCGATAGCGGCGCAAGCAAGGCCTGGATTTCCTTGAGCTTGCCTTGGTTGTTGCTAGCAATGACGAGTTTCTTGAATGGCATCGCCATATTTATAGCCCCAGCGCTTCTTTCTGTTTGAGCAATAGGGTGCGAATGCCACTCTCGGCCAGTTCTAGCATGCGGTTCATGGCGTCACGCTGGAATGGCTCACCTTCGGCAGTGCCCTGGATTTCGACAAAGCCGCCGCTTCCGGTCATGACGACGTTCATGTCGGTATCGCAGGCGGAATCTTCGATGTAATCCAGATCCAGCACAGGGTTGCCTTGATAAACGCCGACAGAGATAGCGGCTACTGCGTCACGCAGTGGCGATTCTTGGATCAGTCCCTTGTTCAGCAAAAGGCCGATGGCATCATGCAAGGCGACATAAGCGCCGGTGATGCTGGCAGTACGCGTCCCGCCGTCAGCCTGGATGACATCGCAATCCAGGTGGATGGTGCGCTCGCCGAGCTTTTCGAGGTCAATCACGGCGCGCAGGCTGCGGCCAATCAAGCGCTGGATTTCCTGTGTGCGGCCGGATTGCTTGCCGCGCGCGGCTTCGCGGTCCATGCGGCTGCCAGTGGAGCGGGGCAGCATGCCGTATTCGGCGGTGGTCCAGCCTTGGTTCTTGCCACGCAGGAAAGGCGGGACTTTTTCTTCGACACTGGCGGTACACAGCACATGCGTATCACCGAACTTAACCAGCACAGAGCCTTCCGCATGTTTGGTGTAGTGGCGGATGATCTCGACGTGACGTAATTGGTCTGGGGCACGGTTGCTGGGACGCATGGTGTTTCCTGAATTTTCAAAGCGCATATTATAGCGCGATGCCTATGACTTAAGTGACGCTCGACGGCGGAGTTGCGCGAGGGCGCGGCCAAGCAAGGCCTTAAGGCAACTTGCTGCGTTTGATGGCAGCGTTGATTTCGGCAATGGCACGCTCTATATCTTCTTCATCAAGGTCTGCAGCCGTTGCGGGAATACTGTGCCCATCAGGCTCTGTTAGCCCGAGGATAGTGTGTGACTGAGCGAGTGACATCTCCAAGGTGGAAATCGTCAGTGACTGTTCAGACTTGCTCTCCCACTGCACGCCGACGGCACTCAGGTTGTCCATGTTTTTTCCGCCCAGTTTTTCTGCCGTGTCCAGCAGGCTAGGCACCGAATGTGCGACACCAAGACCTGTGTGGAGGATATCCTGTATCCGTTCATCGCTGAGTTGTGACCACAGGCCATCGCTGCATAGCAATATTTGGTCACCGGCTTGGAGCAGGCGAGGCGGGGCGATCTCGATTGTGGGAGGGAGTTCGCTACCCAGGCAATTGTAGATCTTGTGTCGGTCAGGGTGGTGTATGACGGAAGCTGCATCCAGCTTGCCTTGTTTCAACATCATTTGCACGATGGAGTGGTCTTCAGTACGGAACAGGCGTTTGCCGTGACGGAAGTGATACAGGCGTGAGTCGCCTACATGAGCGCAGTACAGAGTATTGTTTTGCAGGATACCCACCACCAGTGTGGTCTTGGGCGTTTCATCCAGGCCACGGTTTTCCGCCAGTTGATGAATGGCCTCATGCAGTTTCACGATCTCGGTTTGCAGGAAGACTGTGACATCGTCCAGGTCCGGCTTGGCAGCTCGCTGGAATGCACCTGTCAACATCTTGACGGCCAGTTGCGCCGCGACTTCGCCATGGTGATGCCCACCCATACCGTCGGCGAGCACCAGCAGCACGGCGTTCTTGCTGTAGGAGTAGGCGACCCGATCCTGATTGACCGGGCGCCCGCCGCTGCGGCTACTTTGGTGAATCGTGAATTTCATGGATGAAACCCCTCTTAATCCTGGGTGAACAGCGAGGTAATCTTGTGCAGCCAGCCGTGGCGTGCGGGCAATGGCACAGCTTCCAGCAATGATTTCTGCAAGGCAAACACACTAGGCGGGCGTTCCATATAATCCAGAGCCATGCAGCTATCAATAATCCCCAGCAGATTGCGGGAGTATTTTCCCTTGCCTAGTTTGCTGGCAGGAATCAACAAATCCTTGTTAACGCGCTGATCAGCGGCCTGGGGCGCTGCTTGCAGCAAGCAGGCATACATGCTGGCGCCGATGCTATAGACATCGCTCCAGGGGCCAAGTTGCTTGCGGTCGCCATATTGCTCGGGGGAGGCAAAGCCAGGGGTGTAGCTGGGTGGTAGCTTGTTGGATGCCTCGTTGAGTGCCATGCGGGCAGAGCCGAAATCGAGTAATACTGGCGAGCCATCCAGGCGGATATAAATATTGGCGGGCTTGATGTCGAGATGCAGTAGTTTTTGTGCATGTACTTCACGCAGGCCATTCAGCAATTGGCTGAAAATACTGCGCAGCATGGTTTCGGGTAGGGCGCTATCGCGCGCGAGCACATATTCCTGCAGGGATTTCCCGCGCTCGTAGCGCATTACCATATACACCGTATCATTGGCGCGAAAGAAGTTTTGCACGCGCACGATATTCTTGTGCTCAATGTTCGCCAGCGCCCGGCCTTCCTCGAAAAAACATTTCAGGCCAAAACGGAACCCTGCTGCCGCTTCATTGGTTGGGATGCGTACTTGATCGCCCTCCTTGCGCAAGGCGAGCATATTGGGAAGATATTCCTTAATGGCGACAGTGCTGTCGTTTTCCAGGTCGCGGGCAATATAGACGAAGCTGAATCCACCGGCACTGAGAAGCTTTTTGATTTCATAGCCCTGCAATTGATAGCCTGGCGGCAGGGCAAGATTCTGGTTGGCATGCATGGGCGGGTGACTAAATAAGCGGCAAGGGTAAAACCTATAATTTGCAGGCTATTCTGTCATGAAACGCTCGGGATTTGATACCATGGGCCAAATTTAATCAGGAATGTGCATCAACATGATTTTCAGCATGACCGGATATGCTTCGCTGGAGCAAGAGATTAACCATGGTGTTCTGGTGCTCGAGTTGCGCTCGGTCAATCATCGTTACCTGGAGCTGCAACTCAAGCTGGATGACAATGTGCGCATGTTCGAGCCGCAGGTGCGTGAGCTGATTAGCAGCCGCCTTAAGCGCGGCAAGGTGGAATGCCGCATTAGCCTGGTACACCGGGCTGCTGAACAGCGTCAGGTGCAATTGGATGACACGGTCTTGCAGCAATTGGCGCAGATGACCGTCAGTGTGCAACGCCACTTCCCGGAAAGCCGTCCATTGAGCGTTGCCGATATCCTGCGCTGGCCTGGTGTGATATTGGGCGAGGGCACAGACCATGAAGCGCTGGCGGCGGCGATACAGGATAGCTTGCTGAAGCTGGTACAGAAAATGACAGAGGCACGTGCTCGCGAGGGCATCAAGCTCAAGGCCATCATTCTTGAACGCCTAGCGGAAATGGAAGGCCTAGTTGCCAAGGTACGTCCCTTGTTGCCCGAGCAGGTGAAAATCTACCAGGAACGCCTGACAGCCAAACTCAAGGAAGCTTTAGGCGCGACAGATGAAGAGCGGGTGCGCCAGGAGCTCACCATCTTTGCCCAGCGTATTGATGTAGACGAAGAGTTGAGCCGCCTTGGGGCGCACATTGAGGAAGTTAAACGCATACTTGAGGCGGGTAGCCCAGCAGGCAAGCAGCTGGACTTTCTCATGCAGGAGTTGAACCGTGAAGCCAATACACTGGCCTCCAAGTCCGTGTCCACAGAAGTATCCCAGGTTGCCATGGCGCTCAAGCTGCTGATTGAGCAAATGCGCGAACAAGTGCAGAACATCGAATAATCATCCCGACGGCTTCAGCTTGTGGTGTCAGGCCGTGAACATCATTAGATCCGGAACTTAAGCAATGCGCGATTTCAGATATTCTTTTTTTGTCACTTTTCTATGTTTAGGGCTGGCTGCGCTCTGGGGCTATGAGCTAAAGGGCGGGGTGGCTGGTATTTGGCCAGCGTTAAGTGTGGCATTGATCCTGGGTATCATGGAAGTTAGCCTGTCTTTTGATAATGCCGTGGTCAATGCCTCTATCCTCAAGGAAATGGATGAAAAATGGCGGCATATTTTCCTGACGGTAGGCATATTGATTGCGGTATTCGGCGTGCGCTTGCTGTTTCCTTTATTGCTGGTGGCGGTGGCGACCGATCAAGGGTTGATGGAGGTCGCGAACATGGCGATCAACAACCCAGTGTTGTATGCGGATTACCTAGATGACGGCCACGATGCAATTGCAGCGTTTGGCGGCTCTTTCCTGTTCCTGGTATTTCTCAGTTTCCTGTTTGATCCCGACAAAGAGTTGCACTGGTTAGGCCGCCTGGAAGCCGTGTTTGGCAAGCTGGGCAGTATGGAATCCATCAAGATCATCGTGATTTTATTGATCTTGCTAGGTTTGCAGAATTTCCTGCCCATTTCTCAGGCTGAGCGCCTGACTATCCTGCTAGCAGGCCTGAGCGGGGTGGTCTTGTATGTTGTGATTGATAGCCTCAGCGGATTTTTCTCCTCGCAGGCCGAAGGCGATGCTTTTGCCAAGACGGCAAAGCGTAATGGCGCAATGGGTTTTCTCTATCTTGAAATCCTCGACGCCTCGTTCTCATTTGATGGTGTGATCGGTGCATTCGCGATTACACGCGATGTAGTCATCATCATGTTGGGCCTGACCATAGGCGCAATGTTCGTTCGCTCCATGACCGTGCGGCTGGTATACAAGGGTACGCTCGACAACTATGTTTATCTGGAACACGGGGCGCATTATGCGATCGGGGTGCTGGGGCTGATCATGTTCTATACCATCTACCGGCCCGTGCCTGAAGTGGTGACTGGCCTCATCGGCGTGGTATTCATCATGGCGGCTTTCTTGTCATCCATTTTCTACAAGCGCAGACTGGCGCAACGGGTCTAATTTTTTTAAGTTTGCACGACGGAACACAAGGCTATGAAAGGCAATCTATTTATCATCACCGCTCCATCGGGTGCCGGGAAAACTTCGCTAGTGCGTGCCCTGCTTGATGGTGACGAGCATATCAAGCTCTCGGTATCCCACACGACTCGTCAGCCACGGCCTGGCGAGGAAGATGGCGTGCATTACCACTTCGTTGAGGAGTCGCGGTTTGTGGAATTGCTCAACCATGGTGACTTCCTGGAAAGTGCCCAGGTGCACGGTGCGTATTACGGCACCTCGCAGTCTACGGTGAATTCTGTGCTGGCAGCGGGATATGACTTGATCCTGGAAATCGATTGGCAAGGCGCCCAGCAGGTACGCAACCAATATGCCGAAGCGATCAGCATCTTTATCTTGCCGCCTTCGATGGAGGCGCTGGAGCAACGCCTGAACAATCGTGCGCAGGATAGTGCCGAGGTGATTGTCCGCCGGCTTGCTGCCGCGCGGGATGAGATGCGCCACGTGGCAGAATTCGACTATGTTACAATTAACGACAGATTCGAACATGCGCTGGAAGATCTGCGTGCGATTATTCGCAGCCAGAGATTACGGCGTGAGAAGCAGCTTGTCCGTTACCAAGATGTAGTGCAAAAACTACTTTGAGTTGCCGACTGTGCATGGCAATGATGACAAAATTCAGGAGATATTCGTAACATGGCCCGTATTACCGTTGATGACTGTCTGGAAAAGATTCCTAATCGTTTCCAGTTGACCCTTGTAGCCGCTTACCGTGCACGTCAGCTTGCGAATGGCTCCGAGCCGTTAGTGAATGCGCATGGTAGCAAGGACAAGCCTACTGTATTGGCCCTGCGTGAAATCGCAGCCTCCAAGGTGGGTCTGGAAGTATTGAACCGCGGACAGGCCTAACGCCAACCGTGTAGTGATGCGAGCTGGTGATGCAACCGGGATGGTGCCAGCGCATGATCCCGGGTTTGCGACGATGTAGCATTAAGTAATTACTGGAATTTATGCCCAAAACCGCAGCCAAAAGACCAGCCGAACCAGTTATACCCTCACCTTTGCTGCCAGCCGACAGCGAAGACTCCCAACTCACCCTGCGACTGCGGGAATACCTCAAGCAAGACGACATCGACCATATCTGGGATGCCTACCGGTTCAGCGCTGCTGCGCATGAAGGCCAGGTACGCCGCAGTGGTGAGCCTTATGTGATTCATCCTGTCAGTGTCGCTGGCATTCTGGCGGAATTGCATCTTGACCCTCCCACATTGATCGCCGCTTTGCTCCATGATGTAGTAGAGGATACCGGCGTTACCAAGCAGGAAATTGGCGAGAAGTTCGGCAAGCAGGTGGCCGACTTGGTGGATGGCTTGTCCAAGCTGGACAAGATCGAGTTCCAGAGCGCAACCCAGGCGCAAGCGGAGAATTTCCGCAAAATGTTGCTGGCCATGTCGCAGGATGTGCGCGTGATTCTGGTCAAGCTGGCTGATCGCCTGCATAACATGAGCACGCTGGATGTCATGAAGCCGGAAAAGCAGCGGCGCATTGCGCGTGAAACGCTGGATATCTACGCGCCGATTGCCAACCGTCTTGGGCTCAACGAGATTTATCAGACGCTGGAAGACTTGAGTTTCAAGTATCTTTACCCCATGCGTCATCGCGTCATTTCCAAGGCCGTCATGGCGGCGCGCGGCAACCGCAAAGAAGTGGTCGGCAAGATACTCGATGCTATCAACCAGCGCCTCAAGGATCAGCATATTGATGCTGAAGTCACTGGACGTGAGAAGCATCTTTACAGCATTTACAGGAAAATGACGGGTAAGACCGTCACTTTCTCTCAGATATACGATATTTACGGCTTTCGCGTGATCGTACGCGATTTGCCTACCTGTTATGCCGCGTTGGGCGTGTTGCACGGTTTATACAAGCCAATTCCTGGCAAGTTTAAGGATTACATCGCTATCCCTAAAGCCAATGGCTACCAGTCATTGCATACAACATTGTTTGGCCCCTTTGGCACGCCGATAGAAATCCAGATACGTAGTCGCGAAATGCATAACATCGCCGATGCTGGGGTAGCTGCGCATTGGCTTTACAAGACTACTGATGCCCACCTGACGGCCTTGCAGCAGCAGACGCACCAATGGTTGCAGCGATTGCTGGACATCCAGAACGAGAGCTCGGATTCACTGGAGTTTCTTGAGCACTTCAAGGTGGACCTGTTCCCGGACGAGGTATACGTCTTTACGCCCAAGGGCACCATCATGGCCTTGCCCAAGGGGGCGACAGCCGTGGATTTTGCCTATGCGGTGCATACCGACATCGGCAACCGCTGTGTGGCCGTGAAAATCAACCAGGAGTTGGCGCCGCTGCGTACCGAACTACACAATGGCGACCACGTCGAGATCATTACCGCAGCTCACGCGCACCCTAACCCAGCATGGCTCAATTATGTGCTGACGGGCAAGGCGCGAGCGCATATCCGGCATTACCTCAAATCCATGCAATCCACCGAGTCGGCATTGCTGGGCGAGCGTATGTTGAACCAAGCCTTGCGGGCATTGCATGCCAATCCCACGACAATTGATGACTCTGCCTGGCAGCGGCTGATGCGGGACTATGGTGCCAAGAGTAAGGATGAAATCCTTGCGGATATCGGCATGGGCAAGCGCCTGAATGTCATGGTGGCACATCAGTTGATGGCGCAGGCGGGCCAGCAGGAAGTGGTGGCAGAGCAGCAGAAAATTGCACCCAAGGTGCTCGATACCATCACCATTCGCGGTTCCGAAGGCATGGCGGTGCAGTTTGCCCAATGCTGCCGTCCTATCCCTGGTGATCCTATCCTGGGTTTCATCAACAAGGACAAGGGGCTGGTGATTCATACCCATGATTGTCCGGCTATCCGTAAATTCCGTCTTGACCCCGATAAGTGGCTGGATGTGGAGTGGGACCCGCAGGGACACAGGCTATACAAGGTAAGCCTCAAGCTGGTGGTAGCAAACCGCCGCGGCATGCTGGCAAAGATTGCTTCCGGCATTGCCGAGGCCGGCTCAAATATTGACAATGTGAGCATGGAAGAGGCAGACAATAGCACTTATACCAATATGAACTTCACCGTGCAGGTGGAGAATCGCGTGCATCTGGCCGAACTCATGCGGCGCTTGCGCAAGATTCCCGATGTCGTCCGCATCAACCGCGTCAAGGGGTCGGGTGCGGAGCAGCGTGTGCAGTAGTGCTCACTTACGCTGCAATTCAACTATTTCAATAAACTTAAGCAATTCAGGAGAGATTCATGGCAAAGCAAATCATCCATACCGATGGCGCACCACAAGCAATCGGTACCTATTCCCAGGCAGTCAAGGTCAACGGCAGCACAGTATATCTGTCCGGTCAGATCGGTCTTGATCCCGCTACGATGGAAATGGTGGATGGTATTGAGGCGCAGGTGCATCGCGTATTCAAGAACCTTAAGGCAGTGGCAGAGGCCGCTGGTGGCTCGCTGGCCGATGTGGTCAAGCTCAACATCTTCCTGACAGATCTTGGCCATTTTGCCTTGGTAAATACCATCATGGCAGAGTATTTCACCCAGCCTTACCCTGCACGTGCCGCTGTTGGTGTGGCGCAGTTGCCACGCAATGCCTTGGTTGAGGCAGATGGCGTGCTGGAGATTGGTGCTTAATCACCGGCAATAAATCACGCCAGGATCAGTCCTTTCCCCAAGATCATGGCGCCCACATTACCCGCCAATAGCAAGCTTGATGGTATCAAAGGCATGACCCCTGCATTGCAGGGGCGTCTTGCTAAACTCGGCATTGTGAATGTGCAGGGTTTATTGCTGCACTTGCCGTTACGCTATCTTGATGAAACCCGCATTACGCCCATTCGTGAACTGCGTGCTGGCGAGCAAGCTCAGGTGCAGGGCGAGATCGTACATGCCGAAGTCCAGTATCGTCCGCGCAAGGCCTTGATTTGCCGATTGCGCGATGATACCGGCCAGCTGGTGCTGCGATTCCTGCATTTTTACCCCAGCCAGGTCGCCAGCCTGAAGGAGGGTAAACATATTCGCGCCTTCGGTGAGGTGCGCGGTGGTTTCTTCGGTTGGGAGATGGTGCATCCGCAATGTAAACAGGCCGAAGAGGATGCACCGGTTGCTGAGGCATTGACGCCTTTGTATCCGACAACGGCTGGCCTGAGCCAGGCGACGCTGCGTAAATGGATAAGCTGGGCATTGCAGCAGGCAGATACCGCAGAAATCCTGCCTCCTGCCATTTATCAACCGCTAGGCTTACCTGCTTTTGCAGATAGCCTGCGGCAACTGCATCATCCTGAGCCGGGTGTTGATCTGGGGAGTATAGAGTCACGTGACCATTTAGCCTGGCGCAGGCTAGCCTTTGATGAGTTGTTGGCACAACAGGTTTCTATGCTGAAGCATCATGCTCGGCGTAGACATCAAGGTGCGCCAGCATTGGCCCAATCCAAAAGCTTGGTGACTGCACTATTGCGTAGCTTGCCTTTTGCCTTGACCCAGGCCCAGCAACATGTGGCAGTGGAAATCAGCTGCGACTTGCAACAGCCACATCCCATGCAACGATTATTGCAAGGCGATGTAGGGAGTGGCAAAACGATCGTCGCTGCCATGGCGGCTTTACAAGCGATTGAGAATGGTTGGCAGGCTGCCATCATGGCACCTACCGAAATCCTTGCCGAACAGCATTACCAGAAAATGCAGGGCTGGCTGGCACCGCTAGGTATCCAAGTGGCTTGGCTCTCTGGCAGCCAGGGCAAGAAGGAGCGGCGGGAAATGATGGCCGCAGTGGAGAAAGGTGAGGCGCAGCTGGTGATCGGCACTCACGCCTTGTTTCAGGATCAGGTCGTATTCCAGCGGCTGGCGTTGGCGATCGTCGACGAACAGCATCGGTTTGGTGTGCAGCAGCGGCTTTCCTTGCGGCAGAAGGGTGTGCAGCCACATCAGTTGATGATGAGTGCTACGCCTATCCCACGTACCTTGTCCATGAGCTACTTTGCCGATTTGGATGTCTCGGTGATTGATGAATTACCGCCAGGGCGTACGCCTATCGTCACCCGCTTGGTGTCGGATGCACGGCGCGACGAAGTGCTGGAGCGAGTGCAGCAGGCTTGCATGGAAGGGCGGCAAGCCTATTGGGTATGCCCCTTGATTGAAGAGTCCGAGGCGCTGCAATTGCAAACCGTGACCGATACCTATGAGAGCTTGCGCGAGACTTTTCCGCAATTGCGTGTGGGTCTAGTGCATGGTCGCATGAAGCCTGCCGAGAAACAGGCTGTGATGGCAGCCTTCAGTGCAGGTGAAACCCAATTGCTGGTGGCGACTACTGTCATTGAAGTAGGCGTGGATGTGCCTAATGCCAGTTTGATGGTGATCGAGCATGCCGAGCGCATGGGTCTTGCGCAGTTGCACCAGTTGCGTGGCCGTGTCGGGCGTGGCGCCGCCAAGAGTAGCTGCATCTTGCTGTATCAGGATGGCAAGCTCTCCGAAACTGCGCGGGCGCGCCTTAGGATCATCTATGAATCCAGTGATGGTTTCGCTATCGCACAGGCTGACCTGGCGCTACGTGGTCCTGGAGAGTTCATGGGGGTGCGGCAGAGCGGAGTGCCTATGTTGAAGATTGCCGACTTGGAGCGTGACCAGGATTTGCTCGAAGTTGCTCGTGATATCGCAGCACAATTGCTGGAGCAAGCGCCACAGGCGGCAGAGGTGCATCTGGCTCGCTGGCTTGGCCATGCGGAAGAATTGGTTAAAGTCTGAGATAATCGCTCGGTGAAAGTCTTTGCCCATTTCCCGCAGATGCGAGACCGCTGGCTCAAAAAGCCGATTGGATCGCAGCATTATCGTCACTGGCTGAGTGAGCGCGGTTCACTAACGCTGCGTTTGCAGCGGCATAGTCGCAAGTTTGCTGTACAGCCTGTGCGGCAGACAAGGGCAAAACCACCTTTCCATGAGGCGCAGATGCTGTATGCGCTGCCTAGGCAGCATAGCCTGTTGCGGGATGTTATCTTGCGCTGTGATGGGGAGGCAGTTGTCTTTGCCCACAGTGTATTGCCCAGGCAGGCGATGCGTGGTGCCTGGCGCGGCTTGGGGCGACTTGGCAACCACTCGTTGGGCAGTGCCTTATTTGCTGATCCCCGCATGTGCCGTGACGAATTGCAATACAAGAAGCTTTCTCCCCGGCATTTTCTCTACCGCCTGGCCGCTGCGCATATTCCACAGCTCTACGGGCCAGTGTGGGCCAGGCGCTCGGTTTTTAGGTTGCATCAAGGTGCAGTACTGGTGACCGAGCTATTTTTGCCTGCTGTGTTGGCGCTACCTGAAGCAGATAACAAAGCCCTACAACCATCTGTAAATAAATGAATCTCTCACCTTTGCAACGAAAGCTGAATGCTTATTACCGCCTGACCCGGCTGGATAAGCCTATCGGCATCCTGTTATTACTCTGGCCGACATTGTGGGGCATATGGCTCGCCAGTCCTGGCTGGCCGGATAGCTTGATATTGTTTGTATTTATCATCGGTACGATATTGATGCGCTCGGCTGGCTGCGTCATGAACGACCTGGCTGACCGCAATTTTGACGGCCATGTGGAGCGTACACGCCAACGCCCCTTAGTGACCGGAGATGTGACGACGAGGGAGGCAATTGGGCTCGCAATGGGCTTGAGTCTGGTTGCGTTTGCATTGGTGTTGCAGTTGAACACCTTGGTGGTGGCGTTGTCATTCCCAGCCTTGTTCCTTGCCGCTAGTTATCCATTGACCAAGCGCTTCCTTTCCATTCCCCAGGCTTATCTTGGCATGGCATTCGGTTTCGGCATCCCGATGGCATTTGCTGCCATCACCGGTCAATTGCCGCTGGAGGCCTGGGTGCTGCTATTGGCGAATATATTCTGGGCCATTGCCTATGACACCGAGTATGCCATGGTCGATCGCAACGATGACCTCAAGATAGGCATCAGGTCTTCCGCTATTTTCTTTGGACGGCTGGATATTGCTGCCGTCATGTCGTGCTACATCGTGTTCTTGGGACTGATGGCGTGGGTTGGGGTGCGCTTGCTGCAATCCTGGCCGTATTTCGCCGGATTGGTGGTTGCAGCATTCATTGCGCTGTATCATTACACCTTGATCCGTGAGCGTGATCGCATGTCCTGCTTCAAGGCTTTTTTGCATAACAACTGGCTGGGTGCCGTGGTCTTTGCGGGCGTGCTAGCAAGCGATTATCTTTAAGCATGCATTTTAAGTATCTATGCAGATTGAAAAATCTAGCTCATAAATGTTTGACAAAGCGTGAAGCCTTGACTTACAATCCGCCTCTTAATTTTTTCAGCGAATATTGGTTTGTCCGATGAAGACCTTTTCTGCAAAAGCGCATGAAGTAAAGCGCGACTGGTTCGTAGTTGATGCTACGGATTTGGTGCTGGGCCGTTTGGCGAGTGAAATTGCGCACCGCCTGCGTGGTAAGCACAAGACTATTTACACACCGCACGTAGATACGGGCGATTATATTGTTGTGATCAATGCCGACAAGATCAAGGTAACTGGCAACAAGGCGCTGGACAAGAAGTACCACCGCCACAGTGGTTACCCAGGCGGTATTTCCACAACCACTTTTGGCAAGATGCAAGAGCGTTTCCCAGGCCGTGCCCTGGAAAAAGCTGTCAAGGGTATGCTGCCTAAGGGCCCGCTGGGTTATGCGATGTTCCGCAAGCTCAAGGTCTACGCTGGCGAGAAGCATGACCATGCTGCACAACAGCCGCAACCATTGGTACTCCAAAGTCAAGCGTAAGGATAAGCAGCGATGATTGGTAAATATAACTACGGTACTGGCCGCCGCAAGAGTTCGGTAGCTCGTGTATTCCTGAAGTCCGGTAGCGGTAACATCGTTGTTAACGACAAGCCTGCTGACGAGTATTTCTCCCGCGTGACATCACGCATGATCCTGCGTCAACCATTGGCTTTGACAGAAAACGAAGCGAGCTTCGACATTCTGGTGAACGTCACTGGTGGTGGCGAGTCCGGTCAAGCTGGTGCAGTGCGTCACGGTATCACCCGTGCACTGATCGATTACGATGCTGCTCTGAAGAGCGCCCTGTCCAAGGCAGGTTTTGTCACTCGTGATGCACGTGAAGTTGAACGTAAGAAAGTCGGCCTGCGTAAAGCGCGTCGTCGTAAGCAGTTCTCCAAGCGCTAAGCTTTACTGCCGTATCATCAAAAAAGCCGCACTTGTTGCGGCTTTTTTGTTTTGGCTGTTTTCAAAATGTCTTGGGGTTTTGTTACTATAGATTTCCTGTGGATATGCCATGGGGCATGCGGAAGGTAAGTTCAAGTGATGCAAAGCAAGAAGATAAAGGTTGGCATTGTTGGCGGTACTGGATATACCGGTGTCGAGTTGTTGCGACTCTTGGCCCTACATCCGGATGTAGAGTTGAGTGTGATTACTTCACGCGGCGAAGCGGGCCTGCCAGTGGCGGATATGTTCCCCAGCTTACGTGGGCGTGTGAATCTTGCGTTTACTGATCCGGCACAAGCTGATCTGACTTTGTGTGACGTTGTGTTTTTCGCGACACCGCATGGTGTTGCCATGAGTCAGGCCAAGGCACTAGTGGCTGCCGGAGTAAAAGTCATTGATTTGGCTGCGGACTTCCGCTTGCAGGATACGGCAGTATTTGAGCAATGGTATAAGCTGTCCCATAGTTGCCCGGAGCTTTTGGCAGATGCCGCCTATGGTATTCCTGAGCTATATCGTGACAAAGTGCGCGCTGCACAAGTAATTGGCAATCCAGGATGCTACCCGACCACCGTATTGCTGGGGCTGGCTCCTCTATTGGAGCAAGGGTTGATCGATCTATCCGTCCCTATCATCTCCGATTCCAAGTCTGGCGTTTCTGGCGCAGGTAGAAAGGCAGAAGTTGCCACCTTGTTTGCAGAGTCCAGCGATAATATGAAGGCCTATGGTGTTGCGGGACACCGGCATCATCCTGAAATTCATGCGCAGCTGCAGCAGCTCGCAGGTGAGCAGGTGCAATTTATTTTTGTGCCGCATTTAATCCCGATGATTCGCGGTATGTTGTCCACTATGTATGTCAAACTTTCGGCATCGGGTTTGAACACTGATATTCAGGCGTTGTATGAAGCGCGTTATCAGGGAGAGGCGTTTGTCGATGTATTGCCTCCAGGTAGCTTGCCTGAGACACGATCAGTGCGTGGGGCTAATCAATTGCGTTTAGCGCTCCATCCCCAAGCAGATAGCGGTTATCTCACGATTATCGTAGTGCAGGATAACTTGGTGAAGGGAGCCGCAGGGCAGGCAGTGCAGAACATGAATATCATGTTTGATCTGGATGAGCAGGCCGGGTTGAATATTGTGCCGTTGCTACCTTGAGCATTAGATGAAGCGACTTTCACGCCGCGTTAAGCGTCATTTTCATAAGCCAACTAAGCCGGTAGCCATCAAGTCTCACCGTGCCTGGTATTGGCGCTGGATCATGATCGTGGGGCTCGTCATCGTGGGTTATCTGCTGGCTTATTGGCGGTTGAGTGTCACTGGTACCCTAGGCATGGTGGATGCAAACGAGCCGAGCAAGAAGGAGCTGATAAGTCGTGCTGTCATGGCGGAGCGGCAATTGCAGGTACAACGGGCAGCTCAGGACAAGCTGGCAAATGATTTCGAGCAGGTACAGGATGAGTTAATCAAACTCAAGGAAGACTTAGCGTTTTATAAAAGCATGCAAAATGGTGATGCTATTGCTAAGTCGGTGAAATTGACTCGCTTGTTCGTCGAGAAGGCCAAGGAGCCCGGGCATTACCAATATCACTTGGTGCTATCCCAGCAAGGCAATTCCAGCAAGCCGGTGCAGGGTAATTTAAGTTTTATCGTGCAGGGCCATAACCAGCAAGGGCAAGTGGTCAAGCTTCCGCTGATATTACAGCCTGCCAATAGCAACCAGGCAAAAGTAAATTTCCGTTATTACCAACGCATGGATGGCAGCTTCGCCTTGCCAGACAACATCACGGCTGAAGAGGTTGAACTCAGCTTTCTTGAAACCGGGGCGACACAGCCCAATATTAGCCAGAAGGTAGAATTACCTGGATGAGGCTGATATGCATCACTTCTGGAAAAAGGTAGACGCATGTTCTTCAAGAGAAAGAATAAACCACAAAGCCGCATCGATACCTTGATCAGTACCGATACCCACATTGAAGGCAATATTACATTCAATGGTGGCTTGCGTGTGGATGGTCAAATCAAGGGAGATGTGAGTGAGTCTTCTGGTACTCCCAGTACGCTGGTATTAAGTGAGCAAGGGCGCATAGAAGGCGCTGTGACTGTGGCTCGCATAGTATTGAATGGTGAAGTGCAAGGGCCGGTACGCTCAAGCCATTATCTGGAGTTGCTCGCCAAATCCAGAATTAGCGGGGATGTGTATTACAAATCTCTGGAAATCCACACCGGTGCCATTATTGAGGGCAAGCTGGTTTATTTGGGGGATGCTGCCAAAGCAGAAAGCCCTATTGTGCCCGAGGGCAAAGATTGACCGCGCGAGCCGCGCGCAGGATAATGAATTCAATTAGTTTAAGGAGTTACCTATCATGAATGCTGTCACAGAAGAAATCCCAAGCCCATTAGTCTTTACCGACAATGCGGCACGCAAGGTAAAAGAGTTGATTGATGAAGAAGGGTCGCCGGATCTTAAGTTGCGCGTATTCGTGAGCGGCGGTGGTTGTTCTGGCTTCCAGTACGGCTTTACCTTTGAGGAAATCGTTAACGACGATGATACGACCGTTGACAAGGATGGTGTCACATTGTTGATCGACCCCATGAGCCTGCAATACTTGGTAGGTGCTGAGATTGATTATCAGGATAGCCTGCAGGGTTCCCAGTTCGTGATTCGTAATCCTAATGCAACGACGACTTGTGGTTGTGGATCATCGTTTTCTGCCTAATGGCATAGCTAGCACGTGAATTAAAAAAGGGGCCGTAGGCCCCTTTTTCTTTTACATCATCGCGTTAACTTCTTAACGCTGATCAATCGGTACAAAGTCACGACGTTCCGGGCCCATGTAAAGCTGGCGTGGGCGGCCAATCTTTGAGCCGGGGTCGGACATCATCTCATTCCATTGTGCAACCCAACCGACGGTGCGCGCCAAGGCGAAGATGGCCGTGAACATGGAGTTCGGGATGCCCATCGCGCGCATGACAATGCCGGAATAGAAGTCGACATTAGGATACAACTGGCGGCTGACGAAATATTCATCTTCCAGTGCGATCTTTTCTAGTTCCAGTGCCAGTTTGAACATGGGGTCGTCATGCAGGCCCAGTTCGTCCAGTACTTGGTGACAAGTCTGGCGCATAATGGCTGCCCGTGGGTCCATATTGCGATAAACGCGATGACCAAAACCCATTAGCCGGAATGAGTCAGTTTTGTCCTTGGCTCGCTTGATATATTCGCCAATGCGGCTGACATCGCCAATTTCTTCCAGCATTTTCAATGTGGCTTCATTAGCACCACCGTGTGCGGGACCCCATAAGGAAGCAATCCCTGCTGCAACGCAAGCAAACGGGTTAGCACCACTGGAACCTGCGAGCCTCACGGTTGAGGTCGAGGCATTCTGCTCATGATCTGCATGCAATATCAGAATGCGTTCAAAAGCTTTTGCCAGCACCGGGTTAGGCTCATAGTCCTCGCACGGGGTAGCAAACATCATGTGCATGAAGTTTTCCGCATAGTTAAAGCGGTTCTTCGGATACATGAACGGCTGGCCAATATTGTACTTGTAGCTCCAAGCTGCAATTGTCGGTACCTTGGCCAGCAAGCGATGTGCTGCAAATTCGCGATTTTTCGGATCGCTCACATCAATCGCTTCGTGGTAAAAAGCCGACATGGAGCCAACTACGCCTACCATGACCGCCATTGGGTGCGCATCGCGGCGGAAACCGCGGAAAATGTGCGTGAGCTGGTCATGCACCATGCTATGGCGCGTGATGGTATTGGTAAATTTGGTCTTTTGCTCAGCATTCGGTAATTCACCATGCATCAGCAGATAGCTAACTTCCATGAAGTCGGAGTGTTCTGCCAGTTGCTCAATGGGATAACCGCGATAAAACAGCAAGCCCTGCTCACCATCAATATAAGTAATATTGGAGTCACAAGAAGCAGTGGAAAGAAATCCAGGATCGTAAGTGAAATAGCCATGCTTGCCCAAGGAGCGAATGTCGATGACACTAGGCCCCAGCTTGCCGGGCAGGATGGGCAATTCGATGGGTGCAGAACCGTCATCGAAGGTAAGAGTGACTTTGCTTGGTTTCATCATTATTGAGTCAAGAGGGTTGTTAGTTACAAATTACGCAGCATAAACTGCGCCAAGTATTCTCGGGCCGCGTGCGCCAGTGACAGCAGGCAGGTTGCTGGGCAGGCTCTCCAGGGTTTGCCTGGCTAGCCAGGCAAAAGCGCTAGCTTCTACGGCATTGACGCTAAGGCCAAGCGTATCGCTCAGTGCAATGGCTACCCGTGGCAGCAGTTTCTGTAATCGTTGCAGCAAGGCTTCATTATAAGCGCCTCCGCCACAGACATACAGCTCATCAACATTACCGCAATACTGTGTCACTGCGATGGCAATCGTCATCGCAGTCAGCTCCAAAAGCGTGCGCTGTACATCTTCTGGTGTCGTTTTATCCTGCATCTGGTGCAGGTGTCGTTCCAACCAGGCAAGATTGAAGGTATCACGCCCTGTACTCTTCGGTGGCGGCATTGAGAAGAAAGGATCCGCAAGCATCTGGTGTAGTAGCTGGGGAATCAATTTGCCGCTGCTAGCCCAATCCCCATTCGCATCGTAATCCTTGCCTTGATGTTTGTGGATCCATGCATCCATCAACATATTGCCAGGGCCGGTATCAAAGCCAGTGATCTCCGCACTGTTGGTCGGTAGATTGGTCAGGTTGGCAATGCCGCCAATATTGAGCACCACGCGGTGCTTATCGGTGGACGAGAATATGGCGGCATGGAAAGCAGGAACCAGAGGTGCGCCGTGACCGCCGGCAGCAATGTCACGGCTACGGAAATCAGCAATGACTCGGATGCCAGTCAGCTCGGCTAATAATGCGGGGTTGCCTATCTGCAATGTAAAACCGAGTTCTGGTCGGTGACGTATAGTCTGCCCGTGGCAGCCGATGGCAGAAATAGCCGTGCGATCAATCCTGGCATTCTGTAAAAGTGTTTCAATGTTCTGGGCATACAACCGCGCAAGCTGATTGCCTAGCAGTGCGGCAGTTTCCAGTTCATTATGGCCTGCATCGTGCAGGACCAATAATTGTTGTTTTAGCGTGGCTGGATAGGGCGTGAATTGTTGCGCGATGACTTGACAGTGATGTTGATCAGCAGATGCAATGACGCTGTCGGCACCATCCAGGCTGGTGCCTGACATCAGGCCAATAAAAAACTTAGCCTGCACTACTAGTCAAGCGACGCGACGTTGCTTGCACTCAGCAATTGTAATTGGGCGCTTAAATTGGCACTGTGAGTGAGGAAGGCATCACGATATTGTGGTGCGAGTGGCTGGGCCGCAGGCAGTGCTACCTTCAGAGGATCCCTGTGGATGCCATTGAGCAGGAATTCATAGTGCAGATGTGGCCCGGTTGCCATGCCTGTCATGCCAACATTACCAATGATGTCGCCTTGGGACACTTTCATGCCATTGCGCAAGCCAGGTGCAAAGCGGGAAAGGTGACCATAGACAGTGGTGACGCCATTGCTATGTTGCAAGTAAATCACGTTGCCGTAACCACCTTTAACGCCAACAAACTGCACAACACCGTCCGCAGGTGCCTTAATGCGTGTGCCGATAGGGGCTGCAAGGTCAACGCCTTTATGAGCGCGCATTTTCTGTAGAATCGGATGGAAGCGACCCATGGTGAAGCCGGAACTGATGCGCGTGAACTCCAGAGGGGAGCGCAGGAAAGATTTATGCAAGCTTTTGCCTTCGGGTGTGTAGTACGCGACTTTACCTTCGGGATTGCGATACATAATCGCTTTATAGGTCTTGCCTTGATTGGTGAATTCAGCAGCTAGAACTTGGCCGGTGTTCACCAAGTTGCCGTTATTGTATTTCGCTTCGTAAATGACGACAAAGCGATCGCCTTTGCGCAAGTCGCTATGGAAGTCGATATCGGAAGAGAAAATCTCTGCCATCTGGATGGCGATTGAATCTGGAATGTCTGCCGCATCGGTAGCTGCAAATAGTGAACTACGAATTTCAGCTGTTTTCAGTACATTATGAATTTCAAAGGTCGGCTCACCAGTCTTGGCCTGGTAACCGGAATCGGTGCGCTCTACGGTAAGAGTAGAAGTTGGGCTGAGTTGGTATTGCAGTTTGAGCAACTCGCCATTGCCGTTGACTTGGGCTTGAATGGCACGTCCTGGCCGCAGTTGGGAAGCGAGTGCGCTCGCTTCGGTGTTTCTGCGTAAGAATTCCAGGGCCTCGTTATTCTGTACATTCAACCGGGCCATCAGGCTGGATAAGGTGTCATCGCGGCGGACTTGATCTGCTTGCCAATAATTTTCGCTTTCGAGATTTTCTGAAACTAGCGGGGTAGAAATCTCAGGGAGTGCAATATCCTCAATAATAGTGGAAATCGCAATATCCTGCGTAGAGGTTTGTGGCGCAATACCAAAAGCAGTAATGATACCGAAGAGTGGCAGGCTGGAAATGGCGAGCAACCAACGCAGGCGTAGCTTGCGTTCTTTTAATGCTGGGTTTTGCGTTAAAATAACTTCCTTTTGGCTCTGCTCAGTTTGCTGCACCGGTCACTACCTCATTACTGTTACAAATCAACGATGAGGCATGCTAACAGAAAAATTCTGCATGGTGAAGGCAAAAAAGCATCCTAAGATACGGATAATTATCAGATATGGCGAATTTGAACGATGACTTGGCGCTGATAAAGCGTGGTATTGATGACCTGATTGGCGAGCAAGAGTTGATTGAGAAGCTGAAGTCTGGGCGACCATTAAAGGTAAAGGCGGGCTTCGACCCGACTGCTCCTGATTTGCATTTGGGGCATGCGGTATTGATCAATAAATTGCGTCAGTTTCAGGATCTTGGTCATCAAGTACTTTTCTTGATTGGTGATTTCACCGGGATGATAGGAGACCCTACTGGTAAGAGTGCTACCCGCCCGCCATTGAGTGCTGAACAGGTGCAGCTCAATGCGCAAACCTACCAAGAGCAAGTTTTCAAGATACTCAAGCCTGAGCAGACTGAAGTGGTGTTCAACTCAAGTTGGATCAATGAGCTTGGTGCCGCGGGCATGCTTAAGTTGGCAGCAACACACACCGTGGCACGGATGTTAGAGCGTGATGACTTTGAAAAGCGTTACAAGAGCAACCAGCCAATTGCCATTCATGAGTTCCTCTATCCTTTATTGCAGGGGTATGACTCTGTAGCCTTGACGGCGGATATTGAGCTTGGCGGTACTGACCAGCGCTTTAACTTATTAATGGGGCGTGAATTGCAGAAGCATTTTGGTCAGGCCCCACAGTCTGTTCTCACTGTTCCATTGCTTGAGGGCTTGGACGGCGTTAATAAGATGTCCAAATCTTTGGGTAACTATATAGGTATTGCTGAACCAGCCAATACTATATTTAGTAAGCTCATGTCAGTGTCTGACGAATTGATGTGGCGGTACATTACCTTGTTGTCATTTGAGTCAATGGCCACTATTGAGCAGTGGCGCGCCTCTGTGGCAGCAGGTGAGAACCCACGCAATATTAAGGTGCGCTTTGCGCAGGAAATCGTCGCACGATTCCATAGTAAGCAAGCTGCTGTTGATGCACTTGCCGATTTTGAGTTGCGTTCAAAAGGTGGAATTCCTGAAGATGTGCCAGAAGTGAGTGTGACTATCCAAGAGGCTACAATCGCCATTGGTCCCTTATTGAAGCAAGCGGGCTTGGTTGCTAGCACCTCCGAAGCCTTTCGCATGATAGAGCAGGGTGGAGTGAAGTTGGATAGCGAGAAAGTTACAGATCGTAACCTTCAATTGCCTGTAGATGCTGTGGTGGTCGCTCAAGTTGGGAAGCGCAAGTTTGCACGTATTACTATTAGTAAGTAATGCAGCTGCAATAGTCTCAATTGTAATTATTTTGTAACAGTCGCAAAAAGGGCTTGACCAGGAAATTGGCGTGAGTAAAATGCGCACCTCGCTTGAACGGCGGGGCTCGCAGGAGAGTTTAAAGAAATGAAAATTCTCCTTGACCGATTTAAAAAGGTCTGTAAAATGCGCGGCTCGCTGAGAAAGCGAAGCGCAGTTAAGCAAGTTTTGAAAGAGTTAAAAAAACTGCTTGACTGGATCGAAAAGGTCT